>ERZ791907.2-NODE-2-length-413129-cov-17.676358_pt1 | contig 413129 bp, 323 predicted proteins | sample MGYA00510145_ERZ791907 | MGnify/ENA primary metagenome ERZ791907 (study PRJEB30046, sample SAMN00792089) | human gut metagenome | study: EMG produced TPA metagenomics assembly of the A metagenome-wide association study of gut microbiota in type 2... | reverse complement strand
TCAATTCTATCACTATATCTTTCCGCATTTCACTTTTTTGTAGTAACTTTGCATTACTTAACGACAAAGTATTCATTTCTAAACGATATACACTATGGAAAGTTTTAGCGAATTGATAAAGACCCGCCGCAGCATGCGGAAGTTTACAGAAGAGGAGTTGACGCAAGAGCAGGTGGTTACGCTGATGAAAGCCGCACTGATGGCGCCTACTTCCAAACGGAGCAATGCGTGGCAGTTTATCGTGGTGGATGATAAGGAAACATTGAAAAAGCTGTCTTTCTGTAAAGAGCAGGCTTCGCAATTCATAGCGGATGCCGCATTGGCTGTGGTTGTAACCGCCGACCCGCTGGCAAGCGACGTCTGGATAGAAGATGCCTCTATCGCTTCCATTTACCTGCAACTTCAGGCGGAAGATATGGGATTGGGCAGTTGCTGGGTACAGCTTCGCGAGCGTTTTACGGCATCCGGCATGTCCTCTAACGAATATGTGCACGAAGTACTCGACATGCCTTTGCAGTTGCAGGCTCTCAGTATCATTGCCATCGGGCATAAAGGAATGGAGCGCAAGCCTTTCAATGAGGACAACCTGCAATGGGAAAAGATTCACCTTAACAAATATGGAGGAAAGTAACGGTGAGCGCGGCGAAAGCAAATAACAATAAAGATACCTATAAGGCTACGGCTATCACGCTGATTGTGTTCGGCGTGCTCTATCTGGCAGACAAACTGCTGCATTTCTCCACACTGGGACTGTCGTGGGTGATGAACCGGGATAATTTTCTGCTTTATACGGCGGTCATCTTCCTGTTATTCAAGAATGACAAGTCGGTGGGACTGGTGTTGACGGGCCTGTGGCTGATATTGAATTTCGGATTGATAACGGCTCTGCTCGGTACTATGTCCGCTTATTTGCTGCCGGTGGCACTGTTGGTTGTAGGCGGTATTTTGTATTTGGTATCTACGAGATAAGATGAAAAGAAGCATAGAAGATACATCTGTTGTATTTATCGGAGCCGGCAATCTGGCTACGAATCTGGCAAAGGCGCTTTACTATAAAGGATTCCGTATCGTGCAGGTATACAGCCGTACGGAAGAGTCGGCGCGAACATTGGCGCAGGCGGTAGAGGCTGCCTATACTACCGACTTGTCGTCTGTGGCAGCGGATGCCCGGCTGTATATCGTTTCGCTGAAAGATGCGGCGTTTGTGCAACTGCTGCCCGAAATTGTTGCCGGAAAAGAAAATGCCCTGTGGGTACATACAGCCGGAAGTATCCCGATGGATGTTTGGGCAGGCAAGGTAAACCGGTATGGCGTGTTCTATCCGATGCAGACATTCAGCAAGCAGCGTACGGTCGATTTCCGGCAGATACCGGTTTTCGTGGAAAGCAACTCTGCGGAGGATACCCGGACACTGAAAGATATTGCTTCCGTACTCTCCGAGAATGTCTATGAGGCCGATTCCGAACAGCGTAAAAGTCTGCACCTGGCAGCGGTGTTCACTTGTAATTTTACCAATCATATGTATGCCCTTGCAGCCGGGTTGTTGAAGAAATACGGGCTTCCTTTTGAAGTGATGCTGCCTTTGATAGACGAGACTGCCCGTAAGGTGCATGAACTCGAACCGCGTCTTGCGCAGACGGGGCCTGCCGTGCGGTATGACGAAAATGTTATTGGCGAGCACTTGCAGATGCTTTCCGACGAACCGGACATGCAGGAACTGTACAGGCTGATTAGCGAAAGCATACATCGGCAAAATAGTTAACTTCTTGGAAAGAATAAGGATGAGTACAATCAATTACGATTTGAATAAGATAAAAGCCCTCGCCTTTGATGTGGACGGGGTGTTGAGCGCCAATGTCATTCCGATGAGTACGGAAGGCGAGCCGCTGCGTACGGTAAACATAAAGGATGGCTATGCCTTGCATCTGGCTGCCAGACATGAAATACCATTGGCTATCATTACCGGTGGACGCACGGAAGCGGTGCGCAAGCGTTTCCTTGCTTTGGGATTATTGCCGGAGAATATCTATATGGGGTCTTCCGTCAAGATACACGATTATCGCGACTTCCGCGACCGCTACGGCCTGCGGGATGAAGAAATTCTATATGTAGGCGATGATATTCCCGATATTGAGGTGATGCGCACTTGCGGTTTGCCTTGCTGTCCGCGGGATGCCGCTCCTGAGGTAAAATCCGTTGCCCGCTACATCTCCCACAAAGAGGGGGGATACGGTTGCGGACGGGATATCGTGGAGCAGTTCCTGAAAGTGAAAGGCCTTTGGATGGCAGACGAGCGGGCCTTCGGTTGGTAACTTCTGCCGGTTTGACACCCCGCAATTCATAACTTATAACTCATAACTCTACTAAAAGCCATGTTGGATAATCTCAAAAAATATAAAGTTATACTTGCTTCCAATTCTCCCCGCCGGAAAGAGTTGCTGGCAGGACTTGGTGTGGACTACGAAGTGCGCACTCTACCGGATGTAGACGAATCGTACCCTGATACATTGCAGGGTGCGGATATACCTCTTTATATCGCAAAAGAAAAAGCGGATGCCTATCGGAACATGTTGCAACCGGGCGAACTGATGATAACTGCCGATACCATTGTCTGGCTGGACGGGCGGGTGCTTGGGAAACCTAAAGACCGGGAAGACGCTTTGTGCATGCTGCGGGATATGTCCGGTCGCACCCACGAAGTGTTTACCGGAGTTTGTATAACTACAACGGAATGGCAGCGCAGCTTTGCCGCTCAGACGGAAGTACGCTTTGCTGAGCTGAGCGAAGAAGAAATAACCTATTATGTAGATAAGTTCCGGCCAATGGATAAAGCCGGTGCCTATGGGGTGCAGGAGTGGATTGGCTTTATCGGGGTGGAGAATATTTCGGGAAGCTATTATAATATTATGGGGCTGCCGGTGCAGCGGCTTTATAAGGAGCTTGTTAAGGTAAAATAGTAGGGCTGTTAAGCTTTGCTTATCTGGCATTTTCTGTCAATGAAAGAGGATATGTCAAAACTGAAATTCGCTTGCTGTTTGTTTCTTTTTAGGCACGGATTACAGGGAAAATACAGATTTTCTTTGTTTTTTTTCCGTGAACTCCGTGTAGTCCGTGCCTAAAAGAAATCATCAAGTGTATGTTGACACACTCTCTTTTCTTTATGGAAACAGGTATGCCGTCTGGTCAGGCCAAATCTCTTATCAGCGGTATGTCTTTTTCGTCTATCCCCAACTTGATAAGCATCTCCTTGTCTTTATCGAACATCTCAAGAAAAGTCTCCCGGTTACCGCTTTCCGAGGTAGCTTTTCCGTACAGTTCGGCAGCTTTTTCTATATTTCCCAATAGCAATGCTGCGTGTCCGGCATTGAGGTAATCTGTGGAAAGCGGTTTCAAGGCAAGTATCTTGTTGTAATACCGCATGGCCTGTTCAAATTTTCCGCTGACAAACGAGCACCAGCCTATGGCACGCCATGCCTTGATGCAGTCGTTTTCCATGAAATCCAGCTTAAAGAAACACTGCAAGGCTTCTTCGTAGCGTTCCTGCTCTGCCAGGCAACTGCCGATAAGGAATGGCAGGTTTCTGTTTTCCGGTTGCATGGTTTCCGCTTTTCTGTAATATTCCAATGCCGTTGCAAAGTCCCGCAATTGGCGGTGGCAGGTGGCGAGGTGGCGGATAGTCCATACATGATCGGGTTTCAGCACATCGGCTTTCCTATAAGCTTCGATAGCTTCTTTGTAACGTTTCTCTTTTTGCAGGCAATAGCCGGTCTTTTGGAAGATTTCCGCATCGGCATGGTTCATATCCGTTATTTCTTTATAGATGCTTAAGGCTTCTGCGGGATGCTCTTTGCGGAAATGGAAGTCGGCTATGGTTGCCAATAGTTCGGGCTTGCATAAAATATCTTTCAGTGCCGGTATGCGGTGCAGGGCTATTTCTTCCTTGAAAATATCACGGTACTCATGGCGGCGCTGGCTTAACTTGAAGAACCGGTATAAATCGTGGATATACTGGTTGCTGATAACGTCCGGCCGCAAGGCATACTGTCTCAGGCTGGACGACTTGCTCTCGTCCATCAGTTCATTCAAATCCTGTGATGTCATTTGGCTGAGCATCATATTACGCTGCGCTTGCGGTATATGTGCCATGGTAAAGCATAATGAATACTTGTCGCTGTTGCAGAAGAAGCCCGATTGCAGTATCAGTGACAGGACGGCGTTTTCTCCGGTAGGCTTCAGTCCGAACTCCCGTATGATGCTGGAATGCTGCATGTCGAACGGATAGAACCAGTTATGCGGATTTTGAAAGAACGGGTAACTCTTGAGTTGGGCGAACGTACTCATATATACATCGGCTCCTTCCAGTTGAAGTTCGTTCATCTCGCGTATCTTGTCGCCCAGGCCCGATTCCTCGAATGCTTTCTCCCAGTCCGGATTGCGGTCGTCTTCATCAATGTTTTCTTCGAAGCCGTACTTCATGTTGCGCATGATGGTGACGTTCTTCATCATTTCCGGAATGATTTCTTCACGCATCTTCTTGTCTATCTTCTCTGTTTCACGGCTGCGGAGTAGCTGGATGTAAACCCGGTTCAACTGTTTGCCGAAGCTGCCGTCCTCATCGAGAAGCGATAACTTTGCCATCAGCTCAGGGTATAGCCGCAAGCGGTTGGAGTGTATGTGCAGTATGATGGCGATAATCACCAGGGCGCGCTGGTTGACCTGTGTGTCGGCGTGCGTTGCGGCATCCAGTAACCATGAAAATTTCCGCGGATCGAAACATTCCATCAGGCTGAGCAGGATGGCTCCGGTGAACAGACACAAGTCATTTACCGGCAACAATTCGGACTCCAGATACAGCCTGGCTTCCTGTTCTTCTTCCGCCGTCCAGCCACTGTTGCCCCATGTAGTGAGGAACAGATATTGGGCAGTGCCTTCATGGCGTTGCAGGGCGCTGTCCAGACTTTGTTTGTTGTCCGGCATAAGCTGGCAAACCGCCATATCGTCAGGAAAAGATTCTAGAACTTTCAGCCAGGAAGACATGCCGTAACCGGCTACCATATTCTTTTTGTTCTTGTGCAGGGAGTGGTAATAACGGGTGGAAACCTCATCGAGCAGGCTGATGCGGGTCTGTTCGGCAAGCTCCCAGGTTTCTGCCAGAAGTTGCCGGTATAGTTTCTGCCGTTCCGGATCGTTTACGCCCTGGCGCATGTACTGTAACATGTATTGGTAGGACACCTTAGCCTGCTCCAGACGGTTGCGGAGTGTCCAGTCGTTGCAGTTCCATAAAAAGGCTTCCAGTTGTACTTGAGCCTCTTTCAGACGTTTCTGTTCCAGTAGATTGACTATATGCTGATATTGCTCTTGTATGGCTTGCTCGTTCATAAGATTGTATTCATTAAGTGATTATACTCTACAAATGTACAAAAAGAATGCCAGAATGTTTTCATAAATCAGAAACGCACCTGCAATTGTGCCTGCAGCAGGTTGGAGTTTTCCCCTTTGTGAGGATCACAATAGGTGTATTGCGCCTGCAAGCGGCATTTGGGATAGAACCACCATTGCACACCGGCCACATAGTTGCTCTGTTTGTAATCCTGCGCTTTGTCTTTGTTGAAATAATCATAGGATGCTACAATGTCGAATTTGGGAAGCACATGTACGGATGCGGTTGCATAGTATCCGTCGCTTTTTACATGTCCGTCTTTGCCGGCAAGATATTCGGTACGCAGGCTGACAGGCTTTGTCTGTATGGTGGCGCCTGCCGACCAGCGGTTGCGTGTGTAGCTGTCGCCTATCGCTATATCCGGATTGGCGGAAGAGGCGGCTACGGCACAGCCTTTGCCCTTGACGAACGAGCCGCCCACCGACAGCCAGTCGAGCGGATGAACCATCAGGCTGCCTACTATGTCTTTTTGATTGTTCTTGTCTTTCAGATTAATGCCTTGCCCGTTCATGACGGCAAGGTTATAACTCAGCTTTTTCTTGAAAAGGTCGCCGTAGATAAGGATACCCATGTCACGGCCGCTGTTCGAGCCGTAGAGTGGATCGCTGCCGTTGATACCTGCCAGATAGTTGACCGCCTGTGAATAACAGTTTATCAGTTCGACAAAACAGGGAGACATCGGATTCTCAATGGTGTACATTGTTTTGAACTGTCCGATGCGGGCAGTGAGTTGGGGCAGGAACCGGTATTCCGTATAAGCTTCCAGTATCTTTCCGGTATTGGCGAAGCTGTACATGAAGTAGCACGACCATTTATCGGTAATCTTGCCGCGTGCCATGAATATGGCGCGTTTGAGGTCGAAGGTATTGCTGGCCTTTTCGCCGGCGTCATCATAGGTATATCCCACTTGGGCATACCCTGCCAGGGTGATGCGTTCTTTCAGTGTATTCACTACATTGTTCAGACGCGTATCCTGGGCTTTTAATGTATGTATGGAGAGGAGAAGAAGACAGGATAGTAGAATTCGTTTCATGTGTCGGATATATAATTAAAAAAAAAGCAACCCTTTTTTCAAAGAGCTGCCTTTTGTATGAATGAGGTTCTTGTTATTCGTTGATAGCAGCGATACCCGGAAGAACTTTTCCTTCGATTGCCTCGAGCAATGCACCACCACCGGTAGAAACGTAAGAAACGCCGTTTGCCAGACCGAATTTGTTGACGCAAGCTACAGAGTCGCCACCGCCTACGAGTGAGAACGCACCGTTCTTGGTTGCCTCAACGATAGCTTCACCTACAGAGCGTGAACCGTGAGTGAAGTTGTCGAACTCGAATACGCCCGTAGGACCGTTCCAAAGGATAGTCTTGGAGTTCTTGATAACTTCGGCAAAAATCTTTTCTGTCTCAGGACCTATATCCAGACCTTCCCAGCCGTCAGGTATTTCGTTTACTTTGCAGAACTGAGTGTTGGCGTCGTTAGAGAAAGAGTCGGCAATCTTGGCATCTACAGCCAATACGAGGTTTACGCCTTTTTCTTTTGCTTTCTTCAACAGTTCGAGAGCCAGATCCAGCTTGTCGTCTTCGCAGATGGAAAGACCGATTTTACCGCCTTGAGCTTTGGTGAAAGTGTAAGTCATACCGCCGGTGATAATCAGATTATCCACTTTGTTCAGCAGGTTTTCGATGATTTCAATCTTGGAAGATACTTTGGAACCGCCCATGATAGCAGTGAACGGACGTTGGATGTCATTCAACACCTTGTCTACGGCTTTCACTTCTTTCTCCATCAGGTAGCCGAACATCTTGTTGTCTTTGTCGAAGTATTTGGCGATCAATGCCGTAGAAGCGTGTGCACGGTGAGCGGTACCGAATGCGTCGTTTACGTAGCAGTCAGCGTAAGAAGCAAGTTTCTTGGTAAACTCTTTCTGGCTTTCCTTAACGGCAGCTTTGGCAGCTTTCTTTTCTTCGTCTGTCGCATCTTCGGCCAAACCGCGCGGTTTGCCTTCTTCTTCAGCATAGAAACGAAGGTTTTCGAGCAACAGCACTTCACCCGGTTGCAGAGCGGCAGCCTTAACGGCAGCTTCTTCGCCCATGCAGTCGTTGGCGAACTGTACCTCAACACCCAGCAGTTCTGACAAATGTTTCAGGATGTGCTTCAAAGAGAACTTGTCGGTTGCACCTTTCGGACGACCGAGGTGAGAACCGATGATAATACTGCCACCGTCAGCCAAAATCTTCTTCAATGTAGGAAGAGCGGCACGCATACGGGTATCGTCTGTAATGTTGAAGTTTTCGTCCAGAGGCACGTTGAAGTCCACGCGAACGAATGCCTTTTTTCCGGCAAAGTTAAATTGATCAATTGTCATAATACTCTATTTTTATTTAAAAGTGTTACCGTTTTCTTTTCGTGACGGCAAAGTTAGTATTTATTTCTTTTCCCTGCTATTAAATCATTGTTTATTCTTCCCCATCATTGCTCTCTTTACTAACTTTATACTTCCGGCAGTAATATTTGCACATCAATTGCAAACCGCAGTTGTCACATTGAGGGGTACGTGCCTGGCATACATACCGTCCGTGCAGGATGAGCCAGTGGTGGGCAATGGGAATCTCTGTTTCCGGAATGTATTTAACCAGTTCCTTCTCTACGCTGAACGGGGTGGTGCATTTGTCGGATACCAGTCCCAAACGGTGGCTGACGCGGAAAACGTGGGTATCTACCGCCATGGCGGCTTTGTTGAAGACGACCGACTGGATTACATTTGCCGTTTTGCGTCCCACACCGGGAAGTTTCACGAGCTTTTCCAGTGTGTCGGGCACTTGGCTGTTGAAGTCTTTCACCAGCATTTGAGCCATGCCTACGAGATGCTTGGCCTTGTTGTTCGGGTAAGATACACTGCGTATGTATTCGTATACTACTTCCGGAGTAGTGGCTGCAAGTGCTTCGGGAGTGGGGAAGTCCCGGTAAAGGGCGGGAGTTATCATATTCACCCGCTTGTCTGTGCATTGGGCGGAAAGAATTACCGCAATCAACAGTTCGTACGGGTTGTTATAATGTAGCTCGGTCTCCGCTATGGGGCGGTTTTCCCTGAACCAGGCGAGTATCTTTTCATAACGTTCTTTCTTTCTCATCGTAATTTGTTTTTATGATAATGAGGAGTTACCTTGATGTTGAAATAGAGCATGGAAACAATTGTCAGGCAGGCTCCGAAAAGATAGGCTTTGTCGAAAGTGCTGACTTCTGCAATGTATCCGCCTGTCAGCATGCCGATGCCTATTCCCACATCCCACGAAGTGAGGTAGGTGGAAGTGGCCGTGCCCCGTTGACTGTTGGGGGCAAGGTTTACGAACAGTGTGTTGTAGGCCGGAAACATGATGCCGAAGCCTATGCCAAGCAGCAATGCCACTGCAAAGAATACGATGTTGCATGCCATGCTGTTCCACTCGATGATGTAGACGCATGCCGAGAGCAGGAAGAAACTGAATACCACGATGTACAACCCTGCCGAAATCACCTGCGTTATTTTTCCTCTGTCTACAATCCTGCCGGAAAAGATGCGCGAGATAGCCATGCCCACCGCCATGAAAGTAAAGAAAAAGCCGGTAGTTGCATGGATACCGATTTCTTTGGCATACATGGCTACGTAGTTGGTAGTCATTCCATAAGGAATGGATAATAAAAGCAGGCTGACACCTGCAGGAATGCCTTTCAGCAGAATAAAGCGGTCGAGCGAAACCGGTTCGCGTCTGACAGGCGGCTTATACGGGGTTTTCACTAAGGAAGCACAGATGAACCCTGCAATGCAGGAACCCAGCGAGCAACAGAATATGGTGGTATAACTCATACCGGCATCGTGCAGGAACAAACCGGACATCGGCCCCACTGCCATGGCTATGTTGTTGGAGAGTCCGTAATATCCGAGACCTTCTCCGCGTCTTGATGAGGGCATGATGTCGATGACCACCGTATTGCCGCCCACGGTCACCATGCCGAATGATACGCCGTGTATGATGCGGAACAGGATAAATAAAGTGAGTGACCCGGCAATGATGTATCCGGCAAACATGGTCATGAAGATGAAATAAGCTAACAGATACAACGGTTTGCGGGCAAAACTGTCCAGAAAATATCCGGAGAACGGACGGATGCATAAGGCAGCTACCGTATAGCAGGAAAGAATGATGCCGATAGTGGAGTTTCCTGCATTGAATACTTCGGATAGATAGAATGGCAATACGGGTATCAATAGCCAAAAGCCGAAGTACAGTAGGAAGTTGGCAGCGAGGATAAAGCAATAGCCGGGAGTAACGAGCCTATCTTTCATTGGGTGGAGATTTAATAGGATTGATAATCAGGCTGTATTAAAAACCGTTAGTTGCAAATAATCGGGAGTAAAAATACGCCTGATAATTTCTTTTAGGCACGGATTATACGGACTTCACGGTCCTTTTTTTGATTTAATCCGTGTTTCTCCGTGCAATCCGTGCCTAAAAATAAATGGTGAGTGCCTTTGGGTTCTGGCACATCCCAATTTTATGCCCAATATAGAAATATCGGGATTTCTATATTAATAAGCTGCTTCAAATTCTTTCAGGAAGCGCGTATCGTTTTCCGAGAACAGGCGCAGGTCGTTTACGCGATATTTCAGATTGGCAATACGTTCTATACCCATACCTAAAGCGTAGCCGCTGTATATCTTGCTGTCAATACCGTTCAGTTCCAGTACATTGGGGTCTACCATACCGCAACCTAAGATTTCGACCCAACCGGTTCCTTTACAGAAAGGACAGCCTTTGCCGCCACAGATATTGCAACTGATGTCCATTTCGGCGCTTGGTTCCGTAAACGGGAAGTAGGAAGGACGAAGGCGTATCTTGGTATCCTTGCCGAACATTTCCTGTGCAAAGAGCAACAGAGCTTGTTTCAAGTCGGTGAACGATACATTACGGTCTATAAACAACGCTTCTACCTGGTGGAAGAAAGCATGTGCACGATAGCTGATAGCCTCGTTACGGTATACGCGTCCCGGACAGATAATGCGGATGGGCGGTTGTGTATTCTCCATGACACGGCTTTGCACGCTGGATGTATGTGTGCGCAGTATGATATTGTGCGATACATTCTCGGCATTGTTTTCAATGAAGAAAGTATCCTGCATGTCGCGTGCCGGATGGTCTTCGGCAAAGTTCATGGCGGAAAATACATGCCAGTCGTCTTCCACTTCAGGACCGTCGGCGATGTTGAATCCCATACGGGCAAATATATCGATGATTTCGTTCTTTACGATGCTGAGCGGATGGCGTGTCCCTAATTTCACGGGATAGGCCGAACGGGTAAGGTCAAGGTCTTCGCAACCGTTGTCCCGGCTCTCGAATTGTTCTTTCAGAGCGGCAATCTTTTCCTGTGCCTTGTTCTTGAGTTCATTCAGGCGCATGCCTACTTCTTTCTTCTGGTCGGCAGGCACGTTGCGGAAGTCTGCCATCAGTTCGTTAATGGCTCCTTTCTTGCTGAGGTATTTGATTCGCAGTGCTTCCAGTTCCTCGGCATTAGCGGCTTTCAGTGCTTCTACTTCTTGCAGAAGCTCGTTGATTCTGGCTATCATATCGTTGTTATTATTTATTCTTTCAATACATAAAACGATGCAAAGATACAATTTTATCATTGTTTTGCCTTCAATCGCTGCATATTATTTTTTATTAACTCAGACTGCCAGCCGGAATGCTTTTCCGGACTTTGTGTCCGGCTTTCGATATAATGTGCCGCTAAGATGTAGCTTCAATTATTCCAATATTTTTTCCTTCGGTGGACATTCTTGTCCTGTTGACTTATATATTCTGTACATTATTTTTGAATTGTTCTTCCTTATATTGGGTAGGAGAGCATCCCATGTTTTTCTTGAATACTGCACTGAAGTAGCGGGGGGTAGAGAACCCGACCCGGTCTGCTATTTCGTTTACTGTTAATGAACTGTTTAGTAGTAGGTTGATAGCATTGTCAATGCGCAATTTATTTATATAATCGTTTGCTCCCATACCTGTTAATGCCTTTAACTTATTATAAAGTGAGGCACGGCTCATACCGAGTTTGTCACATAGGAAAGGAACTCCCATATTAGGCTCGTCGATATTTTCAGTAATAATCTGATTCATTGTATTCAAGAACTTCTCGTCAGCGGCGCTAAATGTACTTTCTTCCGGTGTTGGTGCTGTTTTGCTGCTAATATACTTTTTCTTTATACGCTCACGATTTTTCAATTGGTTATATATGGCTGTGTAGAGCGTACTTATCTCAAACGGCTTTGTAAGATAAGTATCGGCTCCATTTTTATAGCCGAATATACGGCTTGCTTCATCATTTCGAGCAGTAAGCAGAATGACTGGGGTGTGGCTGATGTCTAATTCTTCCTTAACCCGCTTGCACAACTCGTACCCGTTCATTTTAGGCATCTGTATATCGCTGATTATAACATCCGGATGCCACTGCCTGCACATCTCTAACGCCTCTTCACCGTTGTAAGCTGTGCGCACGTCTTTAAAATAGGGCCTCATCGCATCAGTCAGATAATCTACTAATTCCATATTGTCATCCACCACCAGAATGGTATAATCTTTAGTTTCGGATCTGAAAGTAGGCTCGTCTGGTACACTCTCAATGTTTTCAGCAGAGGCAAGCAATTCGTTAAGATAAGGTTGTGGCTGTAAAATAAGCTTGCCAGGCTTAATGTTTAGTGGCAGTTCAAACCAAAAAGTAGAACCTGCAGATTCAATATTATTGAGTGCGCCGACACTGCCGCCTTGCTGTTCTGCCAAAATTTTTGAGTACGAAAGTCCTATGCCTGATCCGGGACGACTGTTCTCACCCTGGTAGAAACGTGTAAACAGTTTCGAGACATCAATATCTTTTAGCCCCGGACCTTGATCTGAAACAGAAATACGCACTCTGTCTTTCTTTTCGGATAATGAAGTAATAATATTGATTTCTCCTCCCTCATTACTGTATTTTATTGCATTAATTAATAAATTGGTTATTATAGTAGTACACTTTTCCTTATCACAATAGAATGATTCTATTCCGGCTGACAGCTGACGGGTGAGTGTTATATGTTTTTGGGTAGCCTCGGGTATAAAGTCTTCAACTACTTCTTCCAGCCATTTTTCCAGATTGATGCTTTCTATATGCAAGGTACTTTGGCTGACTTCCATTTTGCGTACATCAAGTACCATGTTTAATAAATTCTTCATGCGCTCAGACTGTCGGGCAATATTCTGTAGAACCCTATAGCGGGCATCTTTGGCAGGAAACTGTTCTATCAGTTGTTTTAAAGGAGCATGGATTAGCGTAAGAGGTGTACGCAGCTCATGATTGATATTTATCAGGAAGCGTATCTTTTCTTCATACGCCTGTTGCTCGTGCTTTTTCATTGCTAATTTCATTCGGTTCTCTTTGCGGCGTAAAAAGCTGTAAACGGATAAGCCCACTGCTGACAAGGCAGTCAGCATGCATGTTAATATGAACCACCATGTACGGTACCAAGGTGGGAGTATGATAAGTTCAATAATGGGGTAATTATCTGTCCATTCGCCGGAACGGGTAGTGCATGAAGCTGTTATCTGATAGGTGCCTGCCGACAGCGTATTCAGTGTCAGTTCCGGCAAATAAGAATAGATAGGCTCTTTTTCATATCCTTGCAGATTGTAACAATAGGCAGGCTTACGGAATATATCTTTATTGTGTGCCTTTACTTTAATCGTTATCGTTCTGCTTTGCTCCGGAATTTTTAAAACAGGCTTCCTGCCTGAAATATATTCCATGCGATCACCGCCAACAAATACATCAGATAGTTCAAGCACCGGAGATTCCGGGTGCTCTTTGGGAAGTGTGGAAGCAATGCGTAATAATCCATTTACACTACCCAAATATACATCTCCTTCTGATGAAAGTAAGCGGGGTTTCGGCAGATACTCGTTAGGAGCGACTCCGTCTGGAACACCATAAAGGATAAAGCGCTTTTGGGTGGTCATCCAGGAAAGCAAACGTTCATTATTACCAATCCATAATCGTCCATGCTGGTCACTGGCAACAGACATTGCTTCGTTAATTAACGAGTTTGAAATATGCGTATATGAACCGTCATTGGGCGAGAAACTGCCCAACCCGTAGTTCCCTCCTATCCAGATAATGCCTTTCTCGTCAGCTGAAGCCGAATGAATCATGGTATCTTGTTTACAGTGATAGAGGACGTGAAGGGTATTGTCATTATGGTCTATACGATAAATACATTTGGAATCATGCAGGTAAGAAAATGTTTCCTTTACACATATCGGGAGCAACTGACCTACTATGGCATCTTTAAGGTGGTTTATATGAATGGGGGTGAATGTTTTCCGTTTCCAGTTGTAACTGTATGGATTCTCGGAAAGCAGTAAGATAGTTTCCGGTGTATTTTGCATAAGATTGACTGTCTTGCCTTGTTGACACAATCGGTTGTTAATATCATCATTTACAATAACCAAAGGAGTACAATGTTCAGTCTGCTTATTATAGAAAAATATCCCCTTGCCAAAGAGTGATATCAAAAGGTGGTTTTTATCAACACCCGTGATGGAGGCTACCTTTTCTCCATATGTAGATGGAATATGGCGAAATTTATTGGTATCGGCATTAAACACATTCAGTCCCCCACCATCCGTTCCTATCCATATATCCTTTTCGTTTTGTTCTTGATAAAGGCTTAATACAGATTTCTCGCTGAGTCCATAATCGGCATTAAGGAGTGCATCTGCATATAGTTTGATGCCCACTTCCTTAATATTGAACATTCCACTGCGTACGCTGCCAGCCCAAATCCCATTTTCCGGATCTGCATAAAAAGACAAAATAGAATTGCTGGGGAGAGAATAGGCATCTCCCGGAATATGTGTTAATACATCCATTTGATTGTTTTCAGGATTTAGAACGGCAATTCCTTTGCCGTCGGTACCTATCCAGATGTGGCCATCATATTCAGCCAATGCAAGCACAATGTTACTCTGCATTGATGAATTGCCTGTGTGGTAGGTGTGAAGAAGTTTACCATTCTTATTGTAACATTGCACTCCTTTACAATACGGAGTCACCCAAAAATTACCTTTAGAATCAGGCAGCATCGTAACTACGTCGCGACAATCAAATGGGACATCACGTGTGTGTCCGGTACGAATATCTATCAGCAAAGCTCCCACCCAACGGTTGGCAGCCAACAGAGTATGACTGTCAAAACGGTAAAGATCGGTGATTTGGAATTTTATATTGGAAGTAATCGAACGGAAAAGAGCGATTTTCCCAGTCTTATAATCATATTTGTATAATTTGTCAAATCCTCCGAAAAAAACACCGTCATCCCAAAGGCAGATGGAGGAGGCTGATATAAGGTTTCCATTTAGGTCGCATGCCCGGTAAAAGGTATCATTGACCGCATCATACAGAAAAACTCCTTCGCTGCCAAGTGCCCAAATATTATTATTGCGGTCTTCTACCAATTGGTCTATATTGCAATTCAAATATTTCTTTTGTTCATATCCGTCGAAGCGTCCGATACCGTTTTTGGTACCCATCCAGGCATGACCTGTACGGTGGCTGACTGTCATGCAGTTGACTTGATAAGAGAGTCCTTCACGTACGTCAATCCGTTGAAATATATATTGTTTGTCACTTACTTGCTTTCCCCATAAGACGGTTGGCAATATCCAAACAAGTACAGTTAATAAAATTTTCTTCATAGTATAAAAAAGTAAAACAAAAATATTGTTTTTGCTTCAATAATGCAAATAATCTTATAAATTTATTCCGCTATTTTAACAAGTATAATCGCCGTCAAGTTTGGTATCAGTAATTTATTGTATATCAAGATTTGTACCAATAAATTAACGCTGTTTATAGAGCATAGGAGGATTATACGATAATGAGTGAAATAGTCATTTTTGGAGCAAAAAAAGATATTTCTATACCTTCCATTCATTGTGGAACGGATACTTTTGCAAAAAACTATTTATTATAACTAATACCTTTGTTATACGATGAATTACATCTATAAAATTTTTCTACACTTCCTCATTATGGGAATATTCTTTGGAGTCGGTAGACTTTCTGCTCAGGTTACTGTTCCCGAATGGCAAAGTCAATATGCTATTGGAAAAAATAAATTACGGCCTCATACTTATGTATGGCCATACGACAAAGCTACAAATATCCGTCAAGGAGATTATGAAAATTCTCGCTATTATATGAGTCTGAACGGGAGATGGAAATTTTCTTGGGTAAAGAATCCTGATAATCGGCCCAAAGACTTTTATAAGCCTGGATATTATACGGGTGGATGGGCTGACATCAAAGTGCCTGGAAACTGGGAACGTCAAGGTTATGGAACTGCTATTTATGTGAATGAATCCTACGAATTCGATGACCCGCTATTTAACTTTAAGAAAAATCCACCACTAGTACCATATGATGAAAATGAGGTAGGTTCTTATCGGCGTAGCTTTACTTTACCATTGGATTGGAAAGATCGCCGGACCGTCATCTGTTGTGAGGGCGTTACCTCATTCTATTATATTTGGGTAAATGGGCATTTATTGGGCTATAATCAAGGTTCGAAGACTCCTGCTGAATGGGATATTACTTCATATGTAAAAGAGGGAGAGAACACAGTTGCCCTGGAAGTATATCGTTGGAGTGCGGGGTCATACCTGGAATGTCAGGATATGTGGCGATTGAGCGGTATAGAACGTGATATCTATCTGTATAGCACTCCCAAGCAATATATTGCAGACTATCAAGTGACTTCCACTTTAGATAAAGAAACGTATACGGATGGGCTTTTTGCTCTTGAAACAACCATAGGAGGGGAGGCTGAAGGTGCTGCCACATTATCGTATCGTTTAGAAGATGCTTGCGGAAAAACGATTCTGGAAAAGGATTGTCCGGTTCAAAGCAAGGAAAGCGGCAATTTCATTTTTTTTGAGAAAGAGACTTTACCGAAAGTGAAACGTTGGAGTGCGGAACATCCTTATCTTTATACATTGATTATTTCTCTAAAAGATACTTCAGGAGAAATCATACATCTGACAGGGTGCAACGTAGGGTTTCGTACCTCGGAAATCAAAGATGGACGATTTTGCATAAACGGTGTGCCCATATTGGTAAAAGGGGCAAATCGTCATGAACATTCTCAATTGGGACGTACAGTCAGCAAGGAACTGATGGAACAGGATATTCGTCTGATGAAGCAGAATAATCTGAATACAGTGCGAAATTCGCATTACCCCACTCATCCGTATTGGTATCATCTCTGTGATCTTTACGGTCTGTATATAATAGATGAAGCAAACATTGAGTCGCATGGCATGGGGTATGGAGCAGCTTCGCTTGCTAAGGATAGCACATGGCTTCCAGCCCATATGGATCGGGTACAACGGATGTACGAGAGGTCAAAAAATCATCCCGCCATCATAATCTGGTCATTAGGAAATGAGGCAGGTAATGGTATTAATTTTGAACGCACTTACGATTGGATGAAATCAGTAGAGCAAAGTCGTCCAGTTCAGTATGAACGTGCTGAACAACAATATAATACTGATATTTACTGTCGCATGTATCGTAGTGTGGATGAGTTGTTGGCTTATGCCCATCAGACAAGTCCGAAAGTATACCGCCCTTTCATTATGACGGAATATTTGCATACAATGGGTAACAGTGGAGGCGGTTTGAAGGAATATATGGAAGTGTTCGAGAGCGAACCTGTCGTACAAGGCGGTTGTATCTGGGACTGGGTCGACCAGTCATTCAGAGAGGTGGATGCTCATGGTAAATGGTATTGGGCGTATGGCGGTGATTACGGACCGGAAAATATACCAAGTTTTGGTAACTTTTGCTGTAATGGGCTGGTGAATGCTGTACGGGAACCGCATCCTCATTTAAAAGAGGTAAAAAAAGCTTATCAATATATTAAATGCACGCTCAAAGATCCTAAAAATTTAACCATCGCTATCAAAAACTGGTATGACTTTACCAATCTGAATGCTTATGTGTTGAAGTGGAGCATAGTGGGAGATAATGGTAAAATGTTAGCGAAAGGGGAACAGTCTATAGAAGCTGCTCCACATGCCACTACTGAAGTTTCATTGGGAGGCGTACGCTTACCCCGGAATATCCGTGAGGCTTATCTGAATCTAAGCTGGACGCCTAAGAAGAAAAGTGCTTTCATCGGAACTGATGATGAGGTTGCTTATGATCAGTTTGTCTTGCCTGCCAATAGTCAGTATCGTCCGACATTGGCTAAACTGTCTGAAAAACCGGAAATTCAGATTGATCCGAAAACCGGAGCATTAACATCATACATCTATGAAGGACAGGAATATCTTGCCTCGCCTGTGCGGCTGAGTTTATATCGCCCTGCAACGGACAATGACAACCGTGAAAAGAAGGGAGGCGCAAAGGTTTGGCGCAAATTAGGGCTGAATCATTTGGTCCAACGTGTATTATCTGTAAAAACATCAGGACACACTACTTACAGTGAAGTGGAATTATTGAATGATAAAAATGAGACAATAGGGTCTGCTACATTTGAATACACCATTCGCAAGGATGGAATATTGTCTGTACAAACCCGTTTTGTTCCGGATACAACGTTTGTCAGTTCATTGGCTCGTGTCGGGCTGGTTTTTGAAATGCCCCACAGTTTTAATCGTGTCACTTATTTGGGCCGAGGAGAGCATGAGACTTATGCTGACCGAAAACTTTCGGGGCGTATCGGTATTTATCATACTGATGCAGAACGAATGTTTCATTATTATGTGCGTCCTCAGGCTACCGGTAATCGAACAGACGTGCGTTGGATGCAAGTTAGCGATGAATTAGGAAAAGGATTGTCTGTGTGGGGGGAGAAGTCATTTGAATTTAGTGTATCTCCTTTCACTGATGAGAATATAGATGCTGCCGGGCACATTAACGAGTTGAAAAGAAATGGCACGGTGACCGTTCATCTTGACGCTTTGCAAAGCGGTGTGGGAACGGCTACTTGCGGACCGGGGGTACTGGCGCCTTATTTGGTGCCTGTAAAAGAGTATCTGTTTAGTTTTGAAATACGTCCTTTAAAATGATGAGGCACTTTTGACATATCGGAATTTTAAATAGTATCAATTGTTTATGAAGAGAATTTTATTTTTTATCATATTGTTTTGTATAAGCCTTTCTGCTATTGCTCAAGAATCTTGTCCGCAAGTTATTCCGGCTTTGCAACAATGGCGTGGAACAGGTGGAACTCTTTCCTTGCCTGTACGAGGCAGTATTGTAATTCGCACAACCGATGAGGCTGCGTTAGAGTCCACAGCTCGTATTCTTATATCAGACTTGAAGGAATTGATGGGGTGGGATTATACTTTGCGTACCGGAAAACCTCGTAAGAACGATATTTGCTTGTCCCTCACTCCACCTGATGAGGAGTTGGGAGAAGAGGGATATGTGCTTGACTTTTCCGGTTATGCTTGTATAAAAGCTCCTGCCGTAAAAGGTGTATTTTGGGGTACGCGCAGTTTGCTGCAGATCCTTTTTAATCATCAAGGTACTCTTCCTAAAGGTATTGCACGCGATTATCCTCAATTCCCTAATCGAGGATTTATGCTGGATGTTGCCAGAAAGTTCTTCACGATGGATTATCTGAAGCAATATGTAAAGATATTGTCTTTTTACAAGATGAATGAGTTTCAAATACATTTGAATGATAATGGGTTTCCGCAATTTTTTGAGAATGATTGGAATAAAACCTATGCTGCTTTTCGGTTAGAGAGTGAACGTTTCCCAGGATTGACATCCAAGGACGGGTCATATACCAAAAAAGAGTTTATAGAGTTACAGAAGATGGGGAAAGCTTATGGAGTAAACATTATTCCAGAAATAGACATCCCCGCCCACTCTCTGGCTTTTGCTCATTATAAGCCGGAAATAGCCAGTCAAGAATATGGTATGGATCATCTTGACCTTTATAAAGAGGAGACTTATCGTTTTGTGGATACATTGTTGGACGAATATCTTTGTGGAGACTCACCGGTATTTATCGGTCCGGACGTACATATAGGAACAGACGAGTATAATAAAAAGGAGGCTGAACGGTATCGTTATTTCACAGACCGTTATTTGAAATACATTGCGAAATACGGTAAAAATCCCCGTATGTGGGGTGGCTTGAAATGGCTCCCGGGAAAGACACCTGTGCAGGCAGAAGGAGTAACTGTCAATGCATGGTCGTATGACTGGATAGACCCGGAAGCATCTTTAAAAGACGGATATAAGTTGATTAACTCTTGTGACACTTATCTTTATATCGTACCCTCAGCAGGTTATTACCGTGATTTTCTGGATCATCAATGGTTGTATGAAACTTGGTCACCATGGTTGATTAATAAAAAGTTGACATTGCCCGAAGGTACCGTTGGAGTACTGGGAGGCATGTTTGCCGTGTGGAATGATAAGTGCGGCAACGGTATATCAGAGCAAGACGTGCATGTGCGTTCTTTCCCAGCCCTACAGGTATTGGCTGAAAAGATGTGGAAAGGCAGCAATAGTCAGGTTTCTTTTGAACAGTTTGAGGATTTATGTCGTCAGATGCCCGAAGCTCCCGGCGTGAATCTGTTAGGCCGGATACCGTCAGGTGTATGTCAGACTGCTTCTGGTGAAGTGCAACTTACCCCTGCCGGGGAAGTCTGTGTGCTAAGCGGAACCGATTCTATTTCTACTGTGTTACAAGAAGTGGGGTATCCGTATGCTGTATCTTTCAAAATTTGTCCCGATGAGAATGCTCCCAATAGTTCCATACTATTCAAGGGACCTCATTCTGTGGTGTATGCCAATTGGGAAAACAAAGGCTGCCTGGCTTTCAGTCGTGACGGCTATACATTTGTGTTTCATTCCTATCATTTGCCCGAAGGTGTGTGGAGTGATATTCGTATAGAAGGTGATTACAAGGGGACTTCCCTTTATGTGAACGGTAAGTTGCAGGAACGTCTGGAAGGCCGCACCAAGAAAGTCTATCGTCAGCAGTATAAGCGTATGGAGTATATGGAGTATCAGGAGACACTGATATTTCCCTTACAACAAATAGGGGATAGCTTGAACGGTTTTAAAGGAAAGATTAAAAATGTAGTGTGCAAGCAGTTCTGAGGGAACGTTTCTAATGTTTTTTCCTGTCTCTTTGATTCGGAAATTTAAATCATGCATTTATGAATGCCTATTTTAATATGTATTTGGGCACTGAATTGAAAGATAAGTTGGACGAAACTTTCTTCAGTATGTTGCCGATTCATAGTTGGGTAACCGCTCGTCCAGCACATGCACGGTGTGATGTCATGGGATTTGGCCACCGACTGTGATTATGAAAATTCACTTTCTTTACAGCGTGCAGTAGTAGAGGAAATCCGGAAATAACAGAGATGGAAGAATTGGATGCGGAAATGCTATCACAGGAATCAACTCATTGCTATGATTCTTTTTTGTGTGAGCTGCTTGGTATGTACTTTATGGATAATATGAAAAGAAACAGGATTATATTTATAGGATTGTTAATGAACCTTGGCGTTTATGGTCAGGGCATACAACCACCCTTGTCTTACTGGTTTGATACTCCCACGACGTTAAACGGTCATGCTGTATGGTATGGTGGAAATCCGGAATTATGGAAGGATAAGAAACCTATTTCAGCTGGAGACCATGCTAAGAATCCGGATGCAGAATGGGAATCAGCTTCCTTGCCTTTGGGCAATGGCAGTATAGGTGCTAATATTTTAGGATCAATAGAAGCCGAACGTATTACCTTTAACGAGAAAACCTTATGGAGAGGAGGACCGAATACCGCTAAGGGAGCGGCGTATTATTGGAATGTAAATAAGCAGTCTGCTTATCTTCTTGACGAGATTCGTAAAGCCTTTACTGAAGGTAATCAAGAAAAAGCCGAACGTCTGACCTGCCAGAACTTCAACAGTACAGTTCCATATGAATCTTATAAAGAAGACCCATTCCGGTTCGGTAACTTTACGACGATGGGAGAATTCTACATAGAAACAGGACTAAGTACTATTGGGATAAGCGGATATCGCCGTGAACTGTCGCTCGATTCAGCCCGTGCAATAGTACAATTTTGCAAAGATGGAGTAAAATATAAGCGTACTTCATTTATATCTTATCCTGCAAACGTTTTGGTGATGCGTTATAGTGCTGACCGCCCTGCTAAACAGAACCTTAGATTCAGCTATGCTCCTAATCCGGTTTCGGCAGGCTCTTTACAACCTGAAGGGAAAAATGGATTGGTTTTTCGAGCCAGATTAGATAATAATAGTATGGAGTATGTAGTGCGTATGCGGGTTTTAACGCAAGGTGGAACTGTAACGAATGCTCATGACCAACTCCTTATTGAAGGAGCGGATGAGGTGATATTTCTGATTACAGCTGATACTGACTATCTGATTAATTTCAACCCTGACTTCACTAATCCGAAAACGTATGTGGGAGTAAATCCGGAAGAAACGACAGCTTATTGGATAAATGAGGCAGAAAAACAAGGCTATGAAGCGTTATATCAAGCTCACTATGCAGATTATACAGCATTGTTCAACCGTGTGAAACTGAACTTGACAAATTCATCTGATTTTCGTGATATGCCGATTACTCAACGTTTGAGTCGTTATCGCGAAGGTCAAAAAGATTTCTATTTAGAACAATTGTACTATCAGTTTGGTCGTTACTTGTTGATAGCCAGTTCTCGTCCCGGCAATCTTCCTGCCAATTTGCAAGGTATATGGCATAATAATGTAGATGGTCCGTGGCGTGTGGACTATCACAACAATATCAATCTACAGATGAACTATTGGCCGGCATGTTCTACCAATCTGAGCGAATGCATGAAACCGCTCATAGATTTCATCCGTACTTTGGTAAAACCTGGTGAGAAGACTGCTCAGGCATATTTTGGGGCTCGTGGCTGGACGGCTTCCATTTCTGGAAATATCTTTGGTTTTACTACACCGTTGGAGAGTGAGAATATGTCGTGGAATTTCAACCCTATGGCAGGACCATGGCTGGCAACACATATTTGGGAGTATTATGATTACACCAGAGATGTGAAGTTTCTCAAAGAAATCGGTTATGAACTGATTAAAAGTAGTGCTAACTTTGCCGTAGATTACTTATGGCATAAACCCGACGGTACCTATACTGCGGCTCCTTCCACTTCTCCTGAACATGGTCCGGTAGACCAGGGGGCAACCTTCGTACATGCAGTAGTCCGTGAAATTCTACTCGATGCTATCGATGCCAGCAAAGTGCTGCGGGTGGATGCTAAAGAACGCAAATACTGGGAGCAGGTATTGGAGAAGTTGGTTCCTTATAAAATTGGGCGCTATGGCCAGCTGATGGAATGGTCTGGTGATATGGATGATCCGAAAGACCAGCATCGTCATGTGAACCATCTCTTTGGCTTGCATCCCGGGCATACGGTATCACCGATAACCACCCCTGAACTTTCCGATGCTTCCAGAGTGGTGCTGGAACACCGGGGTGATGGAGCAACCGGTTGGAGTATGGGTTGGAAACTTAATCAGTGGGCGCGTCTGCACGATGGTAATCATGCTTATAAACTTTTTGGTAATCTCTTAAAACACGGAACATTGAATAATCTTTGGGACATGCATCCGCCTTTCCAGATTGATGGGAATTTTGGTGGCACGGCCGGTGTTACGGAAATGCTGCTGCAAAGTCACATGGGATTCATTCACTTGTTGCCAGCTTTGCCCGATGCTTGGAGTGACGGTTCTGTGTCCGGACTTTGTGCCCGTGGAAATTTTTCATTGGATGTATGCTGGAAAGATGGAAAGCTGCGACAGGTTGACATTATTTCTTATGCGGGAACACCTTGCATATTGAGATATCGGGACGCTGTGCTGATTTTCAAGACTCAAAAAGGGAAAAGCTATCGTGTAACCTATCAGAATGGATGTCTGATTTTGACTAAACGATAGATTTCTTGTTCGTATAGTGAAGTTTATGAATTCTTTTCCTGATTGGAAATGAATGTAATACCGATGAAATGGGCATAAATGCTTTATTTCAGAAGCTGGAGTCCTTAAAAATACTATCAATGAAAATATAGTGATTTTTAGACCTATTAATAGTGATTTTTGTACTTCGGTTTTTGGATTGTTTTGCAATTTTGCAGCGTTGAAACGACAATATTTATTTAAATTTAATTCTATGAGACAAAGACTTCAAAAGGCGATGCTTGTGATGGTGCTATGTCTGTTGGCTGTAACCACAGCTCTCGCTCAGGCCATTCAAGTGAAAGGTATTGTGTACGATGGTAATGGTGAAACGATGCCTGGTGTAAACGTACATGTAAAAGGTGCTGCCAGTGGTACCATAACTGATGTAAATGGTAATTATACTGTTTCTGTTCCAAATTCCAATTCTATATTGGTATTCTCTTTTATTGGATATACAACGCAGGAAATAAAAGTAGGTAATCGTACCAATATTAATGTAACATTGAAAGACGACTTGCAGCAATTGGATGAAGTTGTCGTCGTGGCTTACGGTACGGCTCGCAAGGGTGACTTGACCGGTGCTTTGACTACCATGCGTCCGGATGGCAATGAGGCTATGAAAGCGACATCTATAGACAATCTGCTTGATGGTAAAGTTGCCGGTCTGGTAGTAAATACAGCATCTGCTACTCCGGGCGCTGCTTCCTCTATTACGATTCGTGGCGCCAGTTCTTTGCGTGGCGATAACCAACCTTTATATGTGATTGATAATATCCCGCAGGCTTCTACCGGTGAATTTGCTTCTTCTGGTATTTCAGGTGACTTTCAGATTGCACAAGACCCCTTGGCTTCGCTAAATCCGGCCGATATTGAAGATATTACCATATTGAAGGATGCTTCTTCTACCGCCATCTATGGTAGCCGTGGTGCTAATGGTGTCATTTTGATTACTACAAAGAAAGGTAAGGAAGGTAAGGCAAAAGTAAGTGCTTCGGCTAACTTCACCATTGCAGAGCCTTCTGAACTGTTGAATATGATGAGTTTGCGTGAACATGCCTTGTATCGTAATTCGCGTCAGACGGATGAGAAAAACTGGCAGTTCCACCTGGTTGGTGACGAAGTACGTTATGTATTTGGTGATGCTACAGGTTCTTATGATCCTGATAAACCTGAATCCTATCATGTGCTGGCTGAACGAAACTGGCAGAAAGAAATTTATCAAACAGCTTTTTCTCAGAACTATTCCGTATCTGTAAATGGTGGTACAGGTAAGACTACCTACTACGTCTCTGCTAATTTCAAGGATATTGAGGGAACCGTGAAGCAGACAGGACTGAAGCAAGGTGACTTGCGTGCCAACTTGAATGCCGACTTGTCCAAGGCTGTTTCTCTACGTTTGTCCTTGGCTGGTTCTCTCCGTCAGAACGATATGATGGCCGGTGGTAATACATTGGGTGGTTCTACAGGTGCCGTTTCACGTACGGCTTTGGACTATGCTCCATATGAAATGCCGGAGGACGACCCTGCTTTCGACCAAGAAGCTAAAACAACGGTATTCAGTTGGTTAAATGATTATGTAGACTTGGCTGATGATAAAACTTTCAATGCCAGTTTGGACCTGACATGGAAAATCAGCAAGTTTTTGCGTTATAATCTCCGTACCGGTGGTAACATCAATACCAATGAACGTAAACGCTGGTATGGTCTGGAGCTGTATCAGGGTATGAATAACCAAGGTTACTTGGCCATTTCCAATCTTGACAAGAGCAATTACTCGGTAGAGAATCTGGTAATGTATAATACGAAGCTGGGTTCTTGGGGTAATTTGGATGGTACAGTCGGTATGACTTACGAGGATTACAATTTCTTGAACAAAAATGTTGTCGGAACCAAGTTTTCTGTAATGGAAATGCGCGAAAATGGTATGCACATGGCCGGTTCTCGTGAATATCAGACACCTATTCAGAAAGATTATCAGTTGCTTTCTTACTTGGGACGCGTGAATATCAATCTTTTTGAGAAATATTTGATAACAGCCTCTATTCGTGCCGATGGTTCCAGCAAGTTTGCCAAGAATAATCGTTGGGGGTATTTTCCCTCTGCTTCTATCGCCTGGCGTTTGGAACAGGAAGAATTCATGAAGAGTTTGAAATGGCTGAGCCAATTGAAGCTTCGTTTGAGCTATGGTATCACTGGTAACCAGAGTATCGATCCGTATTCTACTTTTGCCATGTATGGTGGTGGTAGTATTATCTATGCCGACAAACTGGGCAATGCATTGAATACGCTTACTATTACTAACTTGGCAAACAATAGCTTAAAATGGGAAAAGACAGCTTCCTGGAACGTGGGAGTAGACTTCGGCTTTTGGAATTCCCGTTTGACAGGTACTATAGATGTTTATAATAAGAAAACTACAGACTTGCTTATCAGTCGGGATCTTCCGGGTTCGGCAGGTTTCTCTACAACCTATTATAACCAAGGATCATTGACAAACAAAGGTGTGGAATTCTCACTGAATGCCTGCATCATTGACCATAAAGACTGGAAATGGAATGTAAGCGGAAATATAGGTGTCAACAAGGGAAAAATCGGTGATTTGGGTATGTTGCCTGGACAATTTGGTGCATTGGGTGAAAGAGTCGGTTACTTTGGTAATTCTTTGGGTGACCACTTCGGTGTAGGCCATGTGTTCCTGGCAGGTGAAGCTCCGGGACAGTTCTACGGTTATGTGACTGACGGTATCGTACAGGTTGACGATGTGGTAGAAGGTAAGGGCATCCGTTATACTAAGACTGATGGAACGGAAGGTTACTATAAGACTGCCATGGGGCAGACATTGAAAGCCGGTGACGTGAAGTTTGTCGACAGAAACGAAGACGGTGTGGTAGATGATAAGGATAAGGATATTATCGGTAATCCCAATCCGGACTTTACTTATGGTATCCAGACCAGCCTTTCCTGGAAGTCGCTGACGCTGAAAGCTGCTTTCAACGGAGTACAAGGTCGTGATATATTGAACACCGGTAACCGTTACATAAACACACCGGGTATGAAGTCCAACAACATCACTTCTGAAGCTTATCAGGGAATGTGGACTGCCGAAAACCCCAGCAATCTCTTCCCCTCGGCCAACTTTGAGGTACAGAACATGGTGATGGACCGTTATGTAGAGGATGGAAGTTACTTCCGGTGTTCAGACATTACATTGAGCTATGTTTTGCCTAAGAGCCTGATTTCCAAAATCGGAATGAAAAACATGTCAGTATTTGCCAGTGTGAAGAATGCCTTCATCCTTACCGACTACAGCGGTTATGACCCTGAAGTGAACAGTTTTGCCTTCGACGGACTTCGTCCGGGCGTGGATATGAACTCTTATCCTACACCGCGTTCCTACATCTTCGGTTTGAACCTTACTTTTTAATTCCATTACACTAACAACTTAAATGACTGAATAATATGAAGAATTTTAAATATATTGCTTTTTCTTTCCTGCTTACCGGCAGTGCTGTTTTGACCGGTTGTTTGGATGAAGAGCCCCTTTATTCCCAAAATAATTTGGTGATTTTCAGCAGTGAGTCCAATGCCAGGCAAGCTCTCTTGGGATGCTACGGCTATATGGCTGCTCCCAACGGATATGGTCAGCAATGGCAGGAATTGCCTATCAGCGCTTCTGGCTTTGCTTGGACAAACCGTAATTCCGGTGAAGACCCTAATGTCAGTTTAAATGTATTGACTTCCAGTACACAAGTGGAGTATGCTTGGAACGGTATGTATAAAGTAATCGCTGAAGTCAATGCTTTCCTTGACTATTTGAACAAGAGTGAACTCTCGGATGATATCAAAAACAAGCTTGGGGCAGAAGCACGTTTCTTGCGTGGTGTTGCCTATTACAACTTGGTTTCCCATTTTGGTGACGTTCCCATGAGAACTTCAGCCTCTTCTTCCGATGGAATCGCTATGCCCCGTACGCCGAAAGAACAGGTGTTCGGATTGATTATCGATGATTTCAAGTCTGCTTTGGTGTTACCGGAAACACAAAATGATGGCTATGCCACAAGTCTGGCAGCCAAGGCTTATTTGGGCAAAGTGTATCATAAAATGGCTTGCTTGGACATTGATAAACAAACGAATCTGAACAATGCCAAAGCCATGTTTGATGAAGTGTACGGAAAATATCAACTTCAACCGAAATTTGGCGACTTGTTTGTAGACAATGTAAATGGAAGCAAAGAATCAATCTTCCAATTGAACTATAACGCAGAGTCCACTTTGGTATTCAATCGTGCTTGTAACCGTTTTGCTCCGGCTCACTCAAACAGTGGTATCGCATGGGGGACGTACAAGGCAACCAAAGCGCTTTACGACTGGATGCGTGCTACCTATCCCGGTGATCCCCGTTTGGAAATAAATTTCCTTACCAGCTGGCGCCAGCATAAGAATAATCAGGCTGATGATGTACCGCAAAAGGGCGACCAACCGTGTGCCAACGACTCTACTTACTCTTATCCGTACATCACATATAAGGTGAAAGGTGTCTATGTGATGAAAGACGGAAAACCAGTAATGGAAAACGGCATACCGCTACAGCAAGATTTTGTAGCAGAACTTCCCTATGCAGACATGGAAGACCCTTCGAATCCTTCTATAGCAAAATTTGCTGACTATACCAAGATGGCGGAGGCAATGAACCCTGATAAAAAGGTTCCTTTGACAGGTCAGGCTCTAAAAGACTCCACACGTTTGGCCCGTATTGGAGAAAGTGTACAAACAGATTATGCAGCTTCTGGCAAAGAACATGCTTCTCCCTATTTCGGAAAAATGTTCGATAAGAAAGCTACGGGTACACGCAGTCATAAAAATCTGATTGTATACCGTTATGCCGAAATGTTGCTTTTGATGGCCGATGTATATAATGAATTGGGGCAGAAAGACCGTGCTATTGATTTAGCTAATGAGGTACTGACACGTGCCCGACAATCATCTGCAGGGACTTCTGCTCAGCCGGCTGACTGGCCGAAGACTTTGACGCAGGATGAAGTGAGAGAGCATCTGTATTACGAACGGATCTTTGAATTTGCAGGTGAGCCCAATATGTATGAAATGGTACGGTTGAAAGGTGTGGAACTATTTAAAAAAGCCTTGGAAAAACACAATAATCATGAGATAACGAGAGCCTCGGTAGAAACGTATCAGGAAACAAAAAATAATAAGCAGGATCGTCTTTATAACGAAGCGGAAGGTGGAGCATTGACTCAGGACTTCTTGAAGAAGAATCTGCTATTGCCGATACCTTTGTCAGAAATCAATTATAACGAAGGCATTACGGTAGATGACAACAACTTTGGTTATTAATCTATTTTTGCCTTAGTAGCAGTTTTGCAGATATTTGCTGGAGGCATAGAGTAGCTGTTTGCTCTGTGCCTCCTTTTATTTATTAAGCTAAGTCCGGGATGCACTCTCCATACTAATCAAAATAATATGAAAATAGCGATTATTGGAGTTTTTATAGTAAATATAGGGCTGTAATCTATATAAGAGCTTGCCATTTTTGCAGACGGAATTAATAATATAGTGTGTGTAATCCATAATTCGTAATCCTAATAAAATGAAAACAACACATGTACTTTTTTCAGTAGCAGGGGTGACTATTGTATCTTCCTCACTTTTTTCTTGCCAGCAAAAGCAGGAACAGAAATATAAGCCGTATAATATTGTGTACATCATGACCGATGACCATACGGCACAGATGATGAGTTGCTATGATCGTCGTTATGTTCATACTCCCAATTTAGACCGTATTGCGTCTGATGGAGTGCGATTTGCCAATAGTTTTGTGGCCAATTCGCTTAGCGGGCCTAGTCGTGCCTGCATGCTCACAGGTAAACACAGTTGCGGTAATAAGTTTTACGACAATAGTACTTGCGTATTTGATGGTACTCAGCAGACTTTCCCGAAAATCTTGCGTGAAAACGGTTATCAGACAGCAATTATCGGAAAGTGGCACTTGGAAAGTCTTCCTACTGGATTCGATTATTGGGAAATTGTTCCCGGTCAGGGTAATTACTACAATCCGGATTTTATTAACATGAACAACGACACTATCCGGAAGAAAGGATATATAACGAATCTTATCACAGATATGAGTATTGACTGGATGGAAAACTCACGGGACAAGAAGAAGCCGTTCTGTCTGCTCATTCACCACAAAGCCATCCACCGGAATTGGTTACCGGAAATCAAAAATCTTTCACTTTACGAAGATAAAGTCTTTCCATTGCCGGAAAATTTCCATGATGATTACGAAGGACGTATTGCCGCTGCTTCTCAGGAAATGGGCATTGCTGAAGATATGGATCTTATATATGATTTGAAAATGCTGAAAGACGGTCAGGAGTCGCGTTTGAAAAAGACATATGAATGTATGCTGAACCGTATGGACTCGCTTGAGCGCAAGCAGTTTGAAGATTTTTACGCACCTATTACTGAAGAGTTCTATAAGCTCAACTTGAAAGGCAAGGAACTGGCGGAATGGAAATATCAGCGGTATATGAGAGACTATATGAAGGTGGTTAAGTCATTGGATGACAATGTCGGAAGAATCCTGGATTATTTGGAAGACAAAGGTATGCTGGAAAATACATTGGTGGTTTATACCTCTGATCAGGGATTCTACATGGGTGAGCACGGATGGTTTGACAAACGTTTCATGTATGAGGAGTCTATGCACACACCATTGCTTATGCATCTGCCCAAAGGGTTGAATGCAAAAGGAGAGATCCGTGAGATGGTACAGAACATCGACTATGCTCCTACCTTTCTGGAACTTGCCGGCATTCCAGTGCCCGAGGATATGCACGGAGTATCATTGCTGCCGCTATTGAGAGGTGAGCATCCGGTGGATTGGCGCAAGGCTTTGTACTATCATTTTTATGAATATCCGGCAGAGCATATGGTTAAACGTCATTACGGAGTACGGACAGACCGTTTCAAACTTATTCATTTTTACAATGATATTGACACTTGGGAGCTGTATGACCTGAAGGAGGATCCTACAGAAATGCATAATTTATACGGAAACAGCGACTATACGTCAATTGTAGATAGTTTGAAAGAGACCATGCTGGAGCTGCAAGAGCAGTATAACGATCCGGTGCGGTTCTCGCCGGAACGTGATAGAGACTGATTTTTCACCATATAAATATAGAAATGAAAAAAAATATCTTCATTTTGACCTTCTTCTTTTTGTGTGTCTGCATTCTTTATGTCAGAGGTGAAGAGCGCAAGATGCAAAAATTAGAAATTGTACCTGCACCGGAGAATTTTACGCTTGAAAAGGGTAATTTCATATTTAAAGCCAGTACGGTAATCACCGTAGAGGATACAGCTATGGTATCTGTAGCAGAACAGTTCGCCTCGCTGTTCAATGTTCCTGCAGGCTTTACTCCTCAAGTGAAAACAACAGCGAAAGCCGGTGACGTCTGCCTTCGTTTTGACAGTTCCTTAAAAAAAGAAGCTTATCGCCTGGTCATCACTCCTAAGCGGATTAACGTGTATACATCGAGTAAAGAAGGGGCGTTCTATGCCTTTCAAAGCTTGCGCCAACTTCTGCCTTCAGAGCTGGAGGGAGGAGAGCGTGCAATGAATGTCGACTGGAGCGTACCGGCTGCTACCGTCAATGACAGTCCTCGTTTCGGGTACAGAGGCGTGATGATTGATGTAGCCCGATATTTTATTCCTAAAGAAGACCTTTTACGTCTGATAGATTGTATATCTTTGTTGAAGATAAATACATTGCACTTGCATCTTACTGATGATAACGGTTGGCGCATTGAGATAAAAAAGCATCCTTTGCTTACGGCTGTAGGCTCCCGTCGCGTAGAACGGGAAGGCTTGCTTTTCCATGAGAGGCACAACCAACGGCAAGGTGAGCCTACCGTGGAAAAAGGATTCTATACCCAGACGGACATACGCGAGATTGTGGCATATGCTTCCTCACGGTGCATTGAAATTATACCTGAAATAGATATGCCGGCACACAGCAATGCGGCTCTTGCAGCCTATCCGATGCTTGCTTGTCCTGTAGTGGATAAATTCATTGGTGTGTTGCCGGGACTCGGGGGGAATCATGCTGACATCATTTATTGTGCGGGGAATGAAAATGTTTATCATTTCCTGCAAGACGTTCTTGATGAGGTAATGGCGCTTTTTCCTTCCCGGTATATTCATTTAGGGGGTGATGAGGCTTGGAAAACGCATTGGAAGCAATGCCCGCTTTGCCAGAAACGTATCAGAGAGGAAAAACTGGCGGATGAGGAAGATTTGCAAGGCTATTTTATGCGACGTATGAGCAAGTATGTACAAAGCAAGGGGCGTGAAGTGATGGGATGGGACGAACTGACCCAATCGCAGATACCTGATGATGCTATTATATTCGGCTGGAGAGGTATGGGTGAAGCTGCGCTAAAAGCAGCCGGGCAAGGGCATCGTTTTGTAATGACTCCTGCTCGTGTCATGTATCTTATCCGTTATCAAGGTCCCCAATGGTTTGAACCGTATACCTATTTTGGAAATAATACATTGAAAGATATTTATAGTTATGAACCTGTGGGACCGACTTGGAATGATGGGATAAAGTCGCTGTTGATGGGTGTGCAAGGTTCTATGTGGACAGAGTTCTGCAACCGGACCAGTGATGTGGAATATATGTTGTTCCCCCGGTTGGCGGCTGTGGCTGAAGTGGGGTGGACTATACCAGGAAAGAAAGACTGGAGCCGCTTTCTGAAAGCACTGGATCATTTTACGGAACGATTGGCCGTCAAAGGAGTGAATTTCGCCCAATCAATGTATAATATTCAGCACTCTGTAACGGTTCGCAATGGCAAGTTACAAGTCACCCTGGATTGTATTCGTCCCGATGTGGAGATAGCCTATACCTTGGACGGGGGTGAACCAACGGTCAACTCTCCGCGCTATGTAAAACCTCTGATTGTAAAACAGAGCACGCTGCTGAAATGTGCAACTTTTTACAATGGAAAGCGTATGGGGAAAATGCTGACGTTGCCGGTTGGTTTGAATAAGGCGACAGCTTGTACAGTATATACGGACTCTCCGGCAAAGGATGTGCTGGTTAACGGAATCAGAGGGAGCAGTCGCAGTTCTGACTTTGAATGGGCGTCATGGGAAAATAACGATACAATCTGCATCACCCTTGACTTAGGCAAGAAAACCCGTATGCAGAAACTCATAATGGGATTCAACAACAGTTACGGCATGGGCATCCACAAACCGCGCAGGATGGAGGTCTGGGTATCGCCGGATGATCGTCAATACCGGAAAATAAAAGAACAGTCCTTTACAGAGACGGAAATATTCAGACAGGGTATGTTTACAGAGGATGTGCAGTTTGATTTAAAAGATGAGTCTCGCTATGTGCGTATTGTTGCCTATGGAGCTGGTATGAATCCGCCAACGCATGTTCGTCCGGAGCAAACAACGAAGGTGTGCATAGATGAGATAATTATTGAATAGAAAAAGAATAACCATGAAAAAGACATTTTTTTCTGCTTTGATGTTGTTGAGCTGTTATACACAGTCCAATGCACAGGAATATTACGAAAAGCATTTGGAATTTCCACCACAAGCTACGGTGGAGGAGAAAATAGATATGGCCTCCCGGTTAGTACCCACACCACAGCAGTTGGAGTGGCAACAGATGGAACTGACGGCTTTTTTACATTTTGGTATCAATACTTTTACAGAACGTGAATGGGGAGACGGCAAGGAGGATCCTGCGCTTTTCAATCCCACCGGACTGGATTGCGAGCAATGGGTGCGTGCCTTGAAAGAAGGAGGTTTCAAGATGGCTGTCATTACTGCCAAGCATCATGATGGCTTTTGTCTATGGCCGACTAAGACTACCCGGCATTCTGTAGTGTCGTCACCTTGGAAGAATGGCAAGGGAGATGTGGTGCGCGAATTACGCAATGCCTGCAAGAAATATGGCTTGAAGTTCGGTATATATCTTTCACCTTGGGATCGCAATGCCGAATGTTACGGACAAGGCGATGCCTATAACCAGTTCTTCATCGAGCAGCTTACGGAGTTGCTTACCAACTATGGAGAAGTGCATGAAGTGTGGTTCGACGGAGCCAATGGAGAAGGGCCTAATGGCAAAAAGCAAATTTATGATTGGGAGGCTATTGAGCGTACAATCCGGCGTTTACAGCCCAAAGCGGTTACTGCTGTCATGGGCGATGACGTTCGTTGGGTAGGCAACGAGAAGGGCATCGGACGTAAGACGGAATGGAGCGCTACGGTATTGACTCCTGGTATTTATTCCCGTGCCATAGGACAAAATAAGGAGCTGGGAGTATTTGGCAAGTCAAAAGATTTGGGAAGCCGGGACATTGTGGCGCGCGCAAAAGAGCTTTTTTGGTTTCCTTCGGAGGTGGATGTATCTATCCGTCCGGGCTGGTTTTACCATTCCAAGGAGGATAGTCATGTAAAATCGCTTGCGCATCTGGCAGATATCTACTTCAAGTCGGTAGGATATAATTCGGTGTTATTGCTCAATATTCCACCCAATAAGTCGGGACTTATCCATGAAAATGATTGTCGCAGGCTAAAAGAGTTCTCTACTTACCTCAAAAATACTTTTGAAAAAGATTATCTGAAGAGGGGGAGAACACGGTGGGAAGCCCTATCAGGTACATCGAAAGAATACATGGTACGGAAGGATGCTCTTGTAAACACATTTATGATTCAGGAGGATATAACCAAAGGACAACGTGTGGAAAGTTTTTTATTAGAAGGCTATTGGGATGGGAATTGGCGGACACTTGCCGAAGGTACTACTGTGGGCTACAAGCGTTTGGTGCGTTTTACAGAGTGCCAACCGGAGAAAATTCGTCTGACGATACGCTCTGCGCGTAACGAAGCTCACATTCTGCGTACAGGACTTTTTTATGCCCGTCCGCTGACAGACAATAGCGCTAAAGTTCAGTTGGGAAATGTGCCGGTAAGCCAATGGCGTCTTTCCGGTACGGATGAGACTATGCGGAAAGCTTTTGATAAAAATGTACAGACAGTATGGCGTACGGAAGGGCTCAAAACATTCACTGTAGATTTGGGGCGCGATGCCGAAATCACCGGATTCAGCTATACACCTGCGCAGGACGATAATCTGGCAGGAACTATCTATAAATACCGTTTTGAAGTCAGTATGGATGGCTCGCATTGGAAAACATGTGCCACATCCGGGGAGTTCAGTAACATTATGCATAACCCTGTGACTTGTTTCGTACATTTTGAACAAAGTTATAGAGGACGTTTCTTCCGTCTGGTTCCTCTTGCTGAAATAAGTGGGAAACCATGTACATCGATTGCTGAAATAGGAATATTCGCTGTTGCTTTACCTGCTAAAGATGATGAATCTGCAGTCTATCCCGTTCCCGGTGCACCGCTTACTTTAAAAGTTGGGGATGCGCATCCGTCGGTGGATGGATGGAGTTTTTTCACAGCACATGAATTCCTGGAGCGGGATACCCGTAATGGACTGCCGTTGGGATTCATCGAACATCGAGGCAAGCATATGAGTCGTGATGCCCGGGTAGATAACAGCCGTTGTTCGGAAGTGAAGAATGGTGTATTGCAGATTCGTAGCATAGAAGAAGCTGATTCGGTGGATAACCGTTTCGGTAAGCGTGTGAAATTCTCACATGGATGTTATCGGACTGCTCTGCCCGGAAGTAGTGAGGAGTGGTGTAATTTTACAGAAAATATGCGCATTGAGGTGCGATTCAAACGTAATGCCTATGAGGGGTTCAACGATGCGTTGTGGTTTATGGGCAATAATAATCTTCCTTGGCCTGCCAATGGTGAGATAGATCTTTTGGAGAACCCTAAAAGGAAATTGAACAACCGTGCTCATTTCACCCTGCACTCGGAAAATCATTATGCCGGTGTAGTTGGTGGTGCAGGAAGTGTTACTTCGTCTATTGAAATCAGAGATATGTCAAAATGGAATATCTATTGGTTGGAATGGTATCCCGACCGTATAGTAGGTGGGGTAAATGGAGCTACTTATTTTGAGCACAAACGAGGGGAAAATGGTAATACCGATTGGCCGTGGAGTGATCCTAAAGGTTTCTTTATGATTTTTAGCACCGGTATCTCAACCAATCCCAAAGCATGGGCCGGAGCTGTGAAACCTGAACTGTGGGACAACAGCGCCATGCCTTGTATGTACATAGATTGGATACGTGTTTATGTCAATAAACAATATAAAGGAGCGGCAGCTCCTGCCGTGAAATACTATTAGAAGGACAACAGACCGATGTTAAAAGCAGGACTGGGAGTACGGTCCGTTATGTGCAATAGTTGGGATTTGTTTTTTCATATATTGGCAAGGAGGAGCAGTACACGATGCTGTATCGCTCCTCTTTCCATTTATAAGCAAGTTCAATAAAATGATGCAATCTGCGCTTTCCTTTTTCGCTGGGGGGAGTTGCTTTTTACGACCTCTTTGAATGAGTATAAAAGAATGGGGAAAAGAAAATAAAATAAAAAAATCCTTGAATGCTCGGAATTCAAGGATTTGTATAATTAATTTTGATAACTTGTGGAGCGTATGAGACTCGAACTCATCACCTCGACACTGCCAGTGTCGCGCTCTAGCCAGATGAGCTAACGCCCCGTTGCTAACGTTTGCAGAACTACCTGCTTTATTTGATGGCGCAAATATAATGCATTATTCTGAAATAATTGCTATGTTTGCGCAATAAAATGCAAAAAGAAATTATGTTGATCTATAATACGACCTATCATGTAGAGGAAGGACAGGAGAAATACTTCCTTACCTGGATGCAGGAATTTTATCTTCCCGAAGTAGAGAAGCACGGTGCGCTGTATGCTCCGCGCATTGCACGCATACTAAGCCATATTGAGGAGGGAAGTGTCTGTTACTCTGTACAGTTTGAGGTAGAAAATTCAGCCATACTTCATCGTTGGCATCAGGAACAGGGAGTGAAGCTGAACGAGGAATTACTGAAAATATTCAAGGACAAAGTAATCGGTTTCCCGACATTAATGGAGGTGATAGTGTGATACAGCCGGTAAAGGAAAAAATTATTTTGGGTATCGACCCCGGTACTACCATTATGGGGTACGGGGTGCTGCGTGTGGCGGGAACCAAGCCCGAAATGATTGCTATGGGTATCATAGACCTTCGCAAATTTGGCGACCACTATCTGAAACTTCGCCACATCCACGAACGGGTACTGGGCATTATCGAGAGTTATCTGCCGGACGAACTTGCCATTGAAGCGCCTTTCTTCGGAAAGAACGTGCAGTCCATGCTGAAACTGGGACGTGCGCAGGGGGTGGCTATGGCTGCTGCCCTGAGCCGTGATATTCCCATTACCGAGTATGCTCCTCTGAAGATAAAAATGGCGATAACGGGAAACGGACAGGCATCTAAAGAGCAGGTGGCGGATATGCTGCAGCGCATGCTTCATTTTCCGAAGGAGGAAATGCCCGTATTCATGGATGCCACCGACGGGCTTGCCGCTGCCTACTGCCATTTTCTGCAAATGGGGCGTCCTGTTGCAGAGAAAGGGTATCACGGCTGGAAAGACTTCATAGCCAAGAATCCCGACAAAGTAAAACGCTGACCTATACCTTATATATTATACTTAATATTTTATACTTAAAAATACTACCATGAAATTGAACAATCTTGTCATTATCGGAGTTGCGGCTACAACAGTTGCCAGTTGCGCCCCCTCAAAGAAAGAATACGCGTCGTACGAACTCTATCCGGTCCGTACGGGCAGTCTGGCAGAAATGGAATATGCTCCAGCTGCCACGCAATTTACGCTTTGGTCGCCTACTGCGGATGAAGTGCGTCTGATGCTGTATGATGCGGGAGAGGGCGGACATGCGTACGAAACGGTTGCCATGTCGCCCGCCGAAGACGGTACGTGGACGGCTAAGGTGGAGCAGGATTTGAAAGGCAAGTTCTATACTTTCAATGTAAAAATCAACGGAAAATGGCTGGGCGATACGCCGGGTATCAATGCGCAGGCTGTAGGTGTAAACGGTAAGCGTGCGGCTGTTATCGATATGCGGGAAACCGACCCGGAAGGCTGGGCGGAAGATAAACGTCCGCCGCTGGCATCGCCTGCCGATGTGATAATCTACGAGGTACACCACCGTGACTTCTCCATAGACCCCTCTTCGGGCATTCGGAACAAAGGCAAGTTCCTTGCAATGACGGAAACAGGTACGGTAAATCCGGACAAGTTGGCAACCGGTATCGACCACCTGAAAGAACTGGGAGTGACGCATGTGCACATCCTTCCTTCCTATGATTATGCCTCTGTAGACGAATCCAGACTGGACGAGAACAAATACAACTGGGGGTATGACCCGCAGAATTACAATGTGCCCGACGGCTCGTACGCTACCGACCCTTATAAACCGGATGTGCGTATCCGTGAGTTCAAGCAAATGGTGCAAGCCTTGCATAAGGCAGGCATCCGCGTAGTGCTGGATGTGGTGTACAATCACACTTTCAATACGGCCGAGAGCAATTTCGAGCGTACCGTTCCCGGATATTTCTATCGTCAGGCTCCGGACGGCGGTTTTGCAGATGCCTCTGCATGCGGCAACGAAACGGCGAGCAACCGCCCTATGATGCGCAAATATATGGTAGAGTCCGTATTGCACTGGATAAACGAATACCATATCGACGGTTTCCGTTTCGACTTAATGGGCATTCACGACATCGAAACCATGAACGAAATACGCAAGGCGGCAACAGCGGTAGACCCTACCATCTTTATTTATGGAGAGGGATGGGCCGCATCGGCTCCCCAATTGGCGCAGGACTCCTTGGCGATGAAAGCCAATACCTATAAGATGCCGGGCATTGCAGCTTTCTCCGACGAAATGCGTGATGCGTTGCGCGGTCCGTTCAACGATAACCGTCAGGGCGCTTTCCTTGCCGGACTGCCGGGGGGAGAGGAGAGTATCAAATTCGGTATTGTCGGTGCTGTCAGGCATCCGCAGGTCGATAATGGAAAAGTGAATTACAGTAAGGCTCCCTGGGCGGAACAACCCACGCAGATGATTAGCTATGTATCTTGCCACGATGATATGTGCCTGGTGGACAGACTGAAGTCCAGCATCCCCGGTATCACTCCCGAAGAGCTTGCCCGGTTGGATAAGCTGGCGCAAACGGCGGTGTTCACTTCGCAGGGCGTGCCTTTCATCTATGCAGGCGAGGAAGTGATGCGCGATAAGAAGGGCGTACACAACAGCTATCAAAGTCCGGACTCCGTCAATGCCATCGACTGGAAACGCAAGACGGAGCATGCCGATGTGTTTGCTTATTATAAAGGATTGATTCAATTGCGTAAGCATCATCCGGCTTTCCGCCTGGGAGATGCCGGACTGGTTCGCAAACACCTGGAGTTCCTGCCGGCTGAGGGCGGCAACGTAGTGGCTTATCGGTTGAAAGAGCATGCCGGCGGTGATGCGTGGGGAGATATTTATATGGTGTTGAATGCACGTAAGGAAACGGCTAAGGTATCAGTACCCGAAGGCAAATATACGGTTGTTTGCAAGGACGGATTTATCAGTGAGAAGGGATTGGGAACGATGTACGGGCCGGAGATTTCAGTTCCGGCACAGTCTGCGCTTATTTTCTATAAATAAGAGGGCTTTGGGCATAAGAATGCTGGAGTTTATTCCTGATTACTTAGGTTAAACTGATAGTTTATTAGGAATAAACCTGAAGTTTATTCCTAATGAACCTGAAGTTTAATGGGGATAAACTGATGATGCTTTTGCCGTATCATCTTTTTTCTCTTATCTTTGCTCCGTTCAAACCACAAACCATTAACAGGATGCAACAACATACCATACATATAGCGGGGGGCGTGGCACGCAACCCGCTTGTCCGTTTATCGAACCCTATAACCCTTGATTTTCTCGACGGTGAACATATCGCTATCGCAGGCCCTAACGGGGCAGGAAAAAGTCTGTTGGTCGATTTGCTTACGGGCAAATATCCCTTGCGTGACGGTACGCTGGCATACGATTTTCGTCCTTCCGCCACACAAACCGCTTACGACAACATCAGGTACATCGCTTTTCGTGACACCTACGGTTCCGCCGATGCCAATTATTACTACCAGCAGCGTTGGAATGCTCACGACCAGGAAGATGCTCCGCTGGTGCGCGACCTGCTGGGCGAGGTAAAGGACGAGTCTCTCAGACAGCAACTGTTTGAGCTTTTCCGTATCGAACCGATGCTGGGCAAGAAGGTCATTCTCCTTTCCAGCGGAGAACTCCGTAAGTTCCAGTTGACCAAGACGCTGCTTACGGCTCCGCGTGTCCTTATCATGGATAACCCTTTCATCGGACTGGATGCTGCCACGCGCGAGCTGTTATACACCGTCTTGGAGAAGCTGGCGCAACTTGCTTCCCTGCAAATCGTCCTGGTACTTTCCATGCTGGATGATATACCGTCTTTTATTACCCACGTAGTTCCTGTTGACAATAAAACAGTGGGAGAGAAAATGCCGCGTGCAGCTTATTTGCAGGCTTTCCGTGAACAAGATACCCTTCGTGCTGAGGCGGATGCCGCTTCTTTGGGCGAATTGCAGCAGCGCATTGCCGGCCTTCCTTACGAAAACACGAACTTTACTTCGGACGAAGTGGTCCGGCTGAACAAAGTCAGTATCCGCTACGGTGACCGTACGATTCTGAAAGAACTGGACTGGACGGTGATGCGTGGGCAGAAGTGGGCATTGAGCGGTGAGAACGGTGCGGGCAAGTCCACTTTACTCAGTCTGGTATGTGCGGACAATCCTCAGTCTTATGCCTGCGACATCCGTCTGTTCGGCCGTAAGCGAGGTACGGGAGAGAGCATTTGGGAAATCAAGAAGCATATAGGTTACGTCAGTCCGGAGATGCACCGTGCCTATCTGAAAAACCTGCCTGCCATTGAAATCGTAGCTTCCGGACTGCACGACAGCATCGGTTTGTACAAACGTCCGTATGCCGGCCAGATGGCTGTGTGCGAGTGGTGGATGGATATTTTCGGTGTGGCGCATTTGAAGGACAAGCCTTTCCTGCAACTGTCCAGCGGCGAGCAGCGCCTTGCCTTGCTGGCGCGTGCCTTTGTGAAAGACCCCGAACTGCTGATTCTTGACGAACCGCTACATGGGCTGGATACGTACAACCGCCGTCGCGTCAGGAAAATCATAGAAGCCTTCTGCTGTCGTAGGGACAAGACCATGATTATGGTGACCCATTACGAGAACGAGTTGCCGGAAACGATAACCCACCGTTTGTGCCTGACGCGTAACCGCTAAAATATCCTGCTGATAAAGAACAGACTATGGTGTAAATCGCTATATTTGTAAAATAAATCCTTAAACAAATTATATTATGAAGTTCTTTATCGACACTGCAAATTTAGACCAGATTCGGGAAGCCTATGATATGGGCGTACTCGACGGAGTGACTACCAATCCCTCGCTCATGGCGAAAGAGGGTATCAAAGGCGTGGAAAACCAGCGTAAGCATTATGTAGACATCTGCAACATCGTGCAGGGAGATGTCAGTGCAGAGGTTATTGCCACCGATTACGAGGGCATGATTAAGGAAGGTGAAGAACTCGCCGCGCTCAATCCGCATATCGTGGTGAAAGTACCCTGCATCGCAGACGGCATAAAAGCCATTAAATACTTTTCGGGAAAAGGTATCCGCACCAACTGTACGCTGGTATTTTCCATAGGACAGGCGCTGCTGGCGGCAAAAGCCGGAGCAACTTACGTTTCGCCTTTTGTGGGCCGTCTTGACGACATCAGTGAAGACGGTATCGCTTTGGTGGGTAAGATTGTGGACGTATACCGTTATTATGGCTACGCTACCCAGGTGCTTGCGGCTTCCATCCGCCATACGGCGCATATCATCCAGTGCATAGAGGTAGGGGCGGATGTAGCTACATGTCCGCTTTCCGCCATAAAAGGACTGCTGAATCATCCGCTGACGGACGCCGGATTAAAGAAGTTCCTGGAAGACTATAAACGTGTAAACGGATAGCTCTTAAATTCTTATAAGCCTATCTTTCACGCATTTCTTAACCAATATTGGCGAGAAATAGAATAAAAAACTTTATTTTTGCCGAATATATTCAGTTTAAGAAAAAGCACCGATGAAAGATAGGCTTATAGGATTTCTCAAGACATACTGCTTGTTTATCTGTATATTCGCATTACAGAAACCGTTTTTTATGCTCTTCTACCGTTCCTTGTACGAGGGCGTTTCGTGGACGGAGTGGTTGGGTGTGATGTGGCATGGACTGCCGTTGGACTTATCGCTTGCAGGCTATCTGACTGTTGTTCCTGGATTGCTCTTTATCTGTTCCGCCTGGACGGTATCCAATCTTCTTCGCCGTATATGGTACGGTTATTTTGCTTTCATTTCGGTTTTGCTCTCCGTTATATTTACCGTCGATTTGGGATTATACGAATACTGGGGATTCCGGTTGGACGCTACGCCTCTGTTCTATTTCTTTTCTTCGCCCAAAGATGCGGTGGCAAGTGTCAGTATATGGGTGGTAATCGGGGGAATTATTGCAATGGTTGCCTATGCGGCGGCATTATACGGGATATTCCATGGCGTGCTGTTGCGGAAACGGGTTTTCGAACGCATGAAGATACCTTATCGGCGTTTGAGGGTATCGGGGGTACTGTTGCTGCTGACCGGATTATTGTTTATCCCGATTCGTGGCGGATTTACAGTCTCCACCATGAATACCGGGAAGGTGTATTTCAGTACCGACCAGCGTTTGAACCATGCCGCCATTAATCCGGCTTTCAGCTTAATGGAGTCTCTCTCTAAGCAGAAGGACTTCGGCAGTCAATACCGTTTCATGGAAGCGGATGCGGCCGACCGTATTTTTTCCGGTTTGGCAGACCCTGCCGTTCCGATGCGGGACGGTCTTTCGACAGATTCCCTGCAGCAGGCTCCGGATTCTTTGCATTCGTTGTTTACGACAAAGCGTCCCGATGTGCTCTTTATCATCATGGAGAGTTTCTCTTCGTGGCTGATGACGACGCTTGGGGGAGAACCCGGCGTGGCCGTGCAGTTGGACAGTCTGGCGCAAGAGGGCGTTCTCTTCACGAATTTCTATGCGAACAGTTTCCGCACCGACCGCGGGTTGGTTGCCATATTGAGCGGGTATCCGGCACAGCCCACTACCAGCATAATGAAGTATCCCCGTAAGACGCAGTCTATCCCTGCCATTGCAGGCAGTTTGAAGAATGCCGGTTACAGGACGAAATATTATTATGGCGGTGATGCCGACTTCACCAATATGCGTTCCTATCTGATGTCGTCCGGTTTTGAGGACATTGTTGCCGACCGGGACTTTCCGGTATCGGAGCGTCTGAGCAAGTGGGGCGTGCACGATCATCTTGTATTCCGCCGTTTGCTGGACGACCTGAAGGCGGAAGCTGCCGACAGTACCCTGGCGGGTAGGGAGACGCCGCATTTCCGTGTGTTGCAGACTTCCAGCAGCCATGAGCCGTTTGAAGTTCCGTACAGCCGTTTGGCGAACGAACGTTTGAATGCTTTTGCGTATACGGACAGTTGCATCGGTGATTTTGTGAAACAGTTCCGCAGGTTGCCGCAATGGAAGAATACGGCAGTGGTACTGGTTCCCGACCACTTGGGAGCCTATCCCGAACGTATCGGAAACCTTGAAACGGGCAGATACCGGATTCCTCTGCTGATAGTGGGCGGGGCGGTACGCGGGCCGGAACGTATCGGTGTCTACGGTTCCCAACAGGATATTGCCGCTACGTTATTGGCGCAGTTATCGATACCGCACGGTGAGTTTACGTTCAGCAAAGATATGCTCAATCCGGCTTCTCCTCATTTTGCTTTCTTTACCGTGCCGGACGCTTTCGGCTTTTTGACGCCGGACAACCAATTGATATTTAATAATGAAGCGGATGCGATTGTTGTAGATGAAGGTCCGAAGAAAGGGCAAAACCTCTCTTTGGGGCAGGCCTATCTGCAGAAGTTGTATGACGATATAGCCAAAAGATAGAATGATATTAGCAGATGTTTTGTCGGGATTGGTCGAAACGGACACCGACTTGTTGCTCGCAATAAACGGGTGGCGTGCCGAATGGGCGGATTATTTTATGTATGCCTTTAGCGGGAAATGGATTTGGGTGCCGTTGTATGCCGCCCTCCTTTATGTAATTGTCCGTAACCTGCATTGGAAAGTTGCCATCGGCTGTGTCGTGGCTATTGCGTTGACCATTGTTTTTGCCGACCAGGTGGGGGCAACCGTTATCCGTCCGGTAGTGTGCAGGCTTCGTCCGGCGAATCTGGAGAATCCCGTTTCGGAGTTCGTGCAGATAGTCAACGGTTATAGGGGCGGTCGGTACGGCTTTCCCTCTTGCCATGCCGCCAATACGTTCGGCCTGGCTTTCTTCCTGTTTTATCTGTTTCGTAACCGTGCCTTGAACTGGTTTATCATGTTATGGGCGGTGGTAACGTGCTATTCCCGTTCTTATTTGGGAGTACATTATCCCGGCGACTTGCTGGCAGGTGCTTTTGTGGGCTTTGTAGGTGCTTCTCTCTGTTACTGGCTTTTCAGTCGGCTGTGTAAGTATAGGCGTAAAGAGAGTTATGAGCATATCTATGTTCCAATCTGGGTAGGGGGAATTACCATATCCGGTATTCTGGCTTATGCACTGATACGGGCGATGTTGTAGCGGCTTGCTTTGTCCGCTTCTTTAGGGTAAGGCGAATAAACATCTTTCCTTTGGATTTGTTATCCTTATCGACAGACTAATAAAAACAGAATGCTTATGGTGAGCTTAGGAAGCTGGATGAACGAAATCCTCATCGATTGGGGAGTAGACCCGAAACTTGCGAATATGTTTGACGAGACGATCATTGCCGTATTAATGATAGGCGTATCAATAGGGCTGGATTATCTGTGTCAGGCTATATTTGTAGGGGGGATGAAACATTATACAAAGCGTGCACCCCACCAGTGGAATACATTGCTGATGAAACGCAGGGTGGTGCATCATCTTATTCATATCTTGCCCGGTATATTGGTTTACTTCTTATTGCCCCTGGCCTTTGTGCGGGGAAAAGAGATTCTGGACTTCTCACAGAAAATATGTGCGGTGTATATCATTGCTGCCATACTGTTCACTATCAACGGCTTGTTGCTGGTGATGCTGGATGTATATAATGCAAGGGACAAGCAGAAGAACCGTCCGATGAAAGGGTTTGTGCAGGTTCTTCAGGTATTGCTGTTCTTTATCGGCGGCATTGTTATAATCGCGGTGCTGGTGAATAAGTCCCCGATGACTTTGTTTGCAGGCTTGGGTGCATCGGCGGCTGTACTGATGCTGGTGTTCAAAGACAGTATTCTGGGATTTGTGGCGGGGGTACAGCTTTCTGCCAATGATATGCTGCGTATCGGCGACTGGATACAGTTGCCCAATGGAGTAGCCAACGGTACTGTCGAGGAAATCACGTTGAACACTGTAAAGATCCGGAATTGGGATGAGACGATATCTACCGTTCCGCCCTATACGCTGGTCAATAACTCTTTCCAGAACTGGCGGGGGATGCAGGAGAGTGGCGGACGCCGGGTCAATAAAAATATCTATCTGGATATGACTACCTTGAAGTTCTGTACGCCGGAAGACTTGGATGCTATCCGTAAGAATGTACCTCTGATGGCGGATTATCAGCCCGCGGAAGGGGAAGTACCCACTAACTCGCAGCTTTACCGTATTTATATTGAACGCTATCTGCGCAGCCTTCCGGTTGTCAATCAGGATATGGATTTGATTATCAGTCAGAAAGAACCGACCACTTACGGAGTACCCATACAGGTTTATTTCTTCTCCCGCAATAAGGTATGGAGAGAATACGAGCGCATTCAGTCCGATATTTTCGATCATTTGTTGGCAATAGTCGGCAAGTTCGATTTAAAGCTCTACCAGTATTCCGATTAATACAGTAGGCGGAATTCCGCCCATACTGGCAGATGGTCGCTGTATCCCCCTTGATATTTCATGCCGTAGTAGGTGCGGAAGGGTTGTTCGTCGCCGTATTTCCGGTCTTCGGTCAGAAGGAAAGGAGCACGGAACACACCGGCTTTCTCCTCTGCGGTGTATAAGGGAGAACCTGGCATCAGCAGGTTGCCGGAAAGAATGATATGGTCGAGCAGTCCCCATTCCCCCTGATATTTGTAGCTGCCGAAATGCTTGTTGTCAATGCCTTTTCTTGCTAAAAGATGGTAAAGCGTCCGGGAATCTAAAGAGTCCGTTTCTGTGGGCGGTATTCCGGCTTTCAGTATTTTCTGTATGGATTTGTTGTCGGGATAGTCGTTGAAATCTCCCATAATGATGATTTGGGGGCGGGTGCGGATCCGGAGCAGGCTGTCTGTTGTGTCTTTCAATCTTTGTACTGCTGCCAGGCGGTACGGTTCGGACGCTTTTGCCCCGCCGGACCGGGACGGAAAATGCACGACAAATACGTCCAAAGTATCGGAGTTTAAAAGCTGTCCGCTGACGTGGAGAATATCGCGTGTGGGGCGGCTGTTTCTGCGAGGTTTCATTACCGGATAGCTTCGGTTGGAAAGTAATTTGAAGATGCCTCTTTGATAGAGCAGCGCCACATTGATGCCCCGTTCGTCGGGAGAGTGAGTGATTACATAGCGGTAGCCGGCCTCACGCAGGACGGAGTAGCGGGTAAGGTCGCGTAGCACACTGTCGTTCTCCACTTCACAGAGGGCAACCAGTGCGGGTGGTGTCCATTTGCCTGCGGCGATGATGACACGTGCAATGGCATTCAGTTTCTTTTTGTATTTGGTATAGTTCCAGCGCCGGACGGCATCGGGCAGAAACTCACGGTCGTTTTTCAGGGTATCATGGCGGCAGTCAAACAGGTTTTCTACGTTGTAACCCATGATGCGGAAGGTAAGAGTATCTTTCTTCTCTTGTCCGTGGAGTGGAGCGGAAGTCAGGAAAGCAAGAAGCATCAGAGCGGATAGCGGGATAAAAAGAAGCGGAGCATGTCCTCTTTTGCTCCGCATTCTTTCTTTATATCTCCATTTATGTAAGCTCATCAATTCTTGGCAGGGATATGCTTCAATATATCAAGCAGGTGATCCCAGAACTTTTGTACAGTGGGGATAAGCATCCGTTCATCGGGAGAGTGTACTCCCTGCAGGGTAGGCCCGAAGGAAATCATATCCAAAGAGGGATATTTGTCGAGGAATAACCCGCACTCCAGTCCGGCATGAATAGCCTTTATTTTGGCATCCACACCAAACAGACGCTTATATGATTCCGCCGCAATTTCCAGGATTTCCGAGTGCGGATTGGGTTTCCAGCCCGGATAGCCGTCGCCGAAAGATACGCTGGCTCCTGCCATTTCGAATACGGTACGTACCATAGTCGCGATGTCTTGTTTGGAAGACTCGATAGAACTGCGCTGGCTTGTCTCGATACGGATGATGTTACCGGGTTTCATCTTTACGGATGCCAGATTGGTGGAGGTTTCCACAAGACCCGGAATATCCTGGCTCATGGCATATACTCCGTGTGGAGCTGCGTAAAGAGCCTGTAACAGACGTTTGGCAGTGTCTTTGTCGATAGCTTTGGCACGGGGATTTTCCGATTCGAGGGTAAACTGCAAATCGGGGTCTGCTACAGCATATTCGGCTTCCGCCTGGGCGGTGAATATATTCAAGTCGGTACGCAGCGCATGCTTGTCGGCTTCGGGGATGGCTATAACGGCATGTGCTTCGCGTGCAATGGCATTGCGCAGGTTGCCGCCGTCGATTTCGCAGAGATACATATCGTACTTCTTGAAAGTCTGGCTCAGGAAGCGGTTCAATAATTTGTTGGCGTTACCGAGTCCTAAATGGATATCGCCGCCGGAATGTCCGCCTTTAAGTCCTTTTACCTGTACCTTGCAGCAGAAATATCCGGCAGGTACATCCACCTCTTTATAGGTGAATTCGGCTACGGAGTCTATGCCGCCCGCACAGCCGATGAACAATTCTCCCTCATCTTCGGAATCGAGATTCAGCAGGATGTCACCGCTCATGAAACCTTCCTGTAAGGCGAAGGCACCGGTCAGTCCGGTTTCCTCGTCTACGGTGAACAGGCATTCGACAGGTCCGTGTTCGATACTGTCATCGGCAAGGATGGCAAGTTCGGTGGCTACACCGATACCGTTGTCCGCTCCCAGCGTCGTACCTTTGGCTTTCAGCCATTCCCCGTCTATCTCGGTCTCGATAGGGTCGGTGAGGAAGTCATGCTTCACATCATTATTCTTCTCGCATACCATGTCTACATGCGACTGGAGCACAACGGTCTTTCGGTTTTCCATGCCCGGAGTGGCAGGCTTTTTAATCAGTACGTTTCCGGCTTCGTCTACCTTTGTTTCCAACTTATGTTTTTCTCCGAATGCTTTTAGAAAAGCGATAATCTTTTCTTCCTTTTTGGAAGGGCGCGGTACCTGGCAGATTTCCTCGAAATAGTGGAATACGCCAGCCGGTTTCAAATCTTTTTTTTCCATATCTTAATAGTTTATAGCAGCCAGGATACAAGTGAAGCGTATCCTGATCTTCTGTTTCTGAAATTCAAATCTTGTACAAATTAACCTCTTATTGCTAAATATGGTTAAATTAATTGGCTATTTTATTTCCCTTTCTCTTTTTTTAGAGTAAAAAAGGGTGCTTAGTCCAACCAAAGCCCTATATTTGCACCCACAAAACAGTGCTGATAAAAGTAAAACAAATTCCAAATACTTTTTATCGGACGATATTCTGTTTTGTGCAACAAATTTAATGGAAATGCTTGGTACATTATTGATAACTTTGTTAATAGTTGCTATTTGCATTGTTTTATTGGGCGTGAAGGTCTTTTTTGTGAAAGGCGGTAAGTTTCCTAACGGACATGTCAGCGGTAATAAGGCGATGCGTGATAGAGGAATCGGATGCGTGCAGTCGCAAGACAGGGAAGCACAGAAGAAAAGCCGCTTCTCTATCGATGAACTGGAGAAAGCCTTAAACGATAGTATGAACTAAATAAACTAAAAACAATATTTTTACAAATTATGAAGAGATTAAACTACCTCGTAAACGGTTTGGCAGCTCTTGCACTAATCGTTTTATTTTCTCAATGCGCCGGTAAAGCGGATAATCAGACGACTAATGCATCAGCACAGGCAGCCGGACTGTCCGGAATGAAAATTGCTTATGTAGAAATAGATACGCTTTTGGCAAAATATAACTACTGTGTCGATTTAAATGAGGCAATGGTGAAGAAGAGCGAAAATGTACGTTTGACTTTGAACCAGAAAGCAAAGGACCTCGACCGTCAGAAACAGGAATTCCAGACAAAAGTTCAGAACAACGCTTATCTGACGCAGGAACGCGCCCAGCAGGAGTATAACCGTATTGCCAAATTGGAACAGGATTTGCAGAACTTAGGTAATAAGTTGCAGGCTGAACTGATGAGCGAGAACGAAAAGAACAGCTTGCAGTTGCGTGATTCTATCAATGCTTTCCTGAAGGAGTATAACAAGACTAAGGGTTACAGTATGATTATCAGCAACACCGGTTTTGACAATCTGTTGTATGCCGACAGCATTTATAACATTACCCGTGAAATTTTGGACGGTCTGAATGCAAGATACTCTTCTCCGAAGAAATAAGTTGGAAAATAGTTGCGGAGTATTCTGTTAGCTTGGTTGATATAATGAGTTAAGAAGATAACCGTAATAAGTTTATATCATAAAGAAAGGAAGTTAATATCATGCTTGGCATGAAGTTAACTTCCTTTTTTATATTCAGTGGCAACTATTTTACTTTACCTGTACGATATCATAATTCAAATCGCTTACAGCCTCTTGCAGGCTATCGTTTACCAGTCTTAATGTGGTGTCGTTTACAACCACGAAATACACGGGAGAGTCACCGTTGTCGGGAGTCAGCTTATAGGCGGTTTTCTTATTATTGTTGACGTCTTTCTGAATAACCTGACGTTTTCCTTTGGAGGTGAAGGAGGTGTTTTTTCCCTGTCCTTCCGCATCCAGATAAGTTGTGACCAATGTATAACCGCTTTCACCGTTAGGACCTACACTGTCTACACTCAGCACATACTGGATACCCGGACCATCGGCAGCTGGAAGTATGCCTTCATAAACGGCTACTGCGGAAGAATCGTTGCCGGCAACAGTCATTACGCCTTCGTCCATAGTGTTGTTGTTTTGATTTCCTTTTGATTGGCAGGATACCAATGCAGCGGCAATCGCTGCAATCATCATTACTTTTTTCATTGCTTTAATGGTTTAAATTAATATAAAGAGACGCCGGTGGCGTTATTCTTCATCATTCCGTTTAATAACGAGCAGTTTGTCTACTCTGCCGCGGTCCATATCCATTATTTCAAACTCCAGGTTTCTGTAGCTGAAAATGTCACCGGCTTTCGGGATGCGTCCTATAAGGAACATGGCGAGCCCGCTTAAAGTGGTAAAGTCCTCTTCCTTCAGGTCATCATAATTCAATATCCCCATTGCTTCCATAAAGTCATCTATATTCATCGAAGCTTCTACCAGCATGGAACCGTCGGCTCTGGTCACTATTTCCTCTTCTTCCGTTTCGTTCTCTTCCAGAATATCACCGAAGATACTTTCCGTCAAATCGTGCAGAGTGATAATGCCTTCTGTATTGCCATACTCGTCTACAACAACTCCGAACTTGTTTTTGTTCTTCTTAAATAGCTCTAAAACCTTTTTGGCATACAAACTTTCGGGAATAAACAAGGGCGGACGCGCAATTGTGCGAAGATTGAACGGTTGCTCACCACCCAGCATCAGGATAATATCTTTTACAGAAACAACACCTATGATTTCGTCCTTGCCGTTTTCCACCAACAGATATTTGCTGAAGTGCTCTTCCTGGATAATCCGAAGCACTTCTTCTTGCGTGTCGGAGGGGTGCAACACGATTACATCGCGTCGGTGCGTCATCAGGTCGTTGGCACGTTTGTCCGAGAAGCGGAAAACATCACGCAGCATTTCGGTCTCTTCTTTGTCGATAACGCCCTGCTCGGAACTTTGATGCAAAATCATTTTCAGTTCTTCCTGTGTCATCTGCCGTTCTTCCCCGTCTTTCATGCCGATAAGCTTGTTTGTCAGTTTGGTTGAAGCACTGAGGAGGCAGACAAACGGATAGGATACTTTTGTCAGGATAATCATAAAAGGACTGAGCAGGGTGGCATAGCGTTCCGGATTGTTCAGTGCCATTGATTTTGGAACCAGCTCTCCGATAATGAGCGACAAATAGGTGATAACGGCTACTGTAGTAACCATTGCCAGGTCTTTGGCATACAATTCCAGGCCGGGAATCATGGCAAATAGCGGAGTTACATCATCGGCTATGGCTACGCCGCCATATGCACCTGATATGATACCAATCAGCGTAATGCCGATTTGAATGGTAGATAGAAATTTTTCGGGCTCTTCCAGTTGTTTCAAAACCCCTTTTGCACTTTTGTTTCCTTTGCTTACAAGAGTCTCTAAGCGTGCTTTACTTGAAGATACTAATGCAATTTCGTACATGGCAAAGATGCCGTTCAGGATAAGTAGAAATAGAATAATGATAAATTCCATGTTTGGATTACAAATTGTTTGTGTACAAAGATAATGTTTTTCGGATATTTATTATTAATATTGCCGTTCCTTAAGAAGATTAAACAAAATAGCATGAAAAACAAACTTTATCTGTTCGTATTCTTATTGCAAGTGCTGGCTTTAAGTGTACATGCCGCACGTGTAGATACTGTGTTTGTAAAAAGTCCTTCGATGAACAGGGAGGTAAAGGTGGTTTATATTCTTCCGGATAAGGCTGTTGCCGGAAATCCGCAAGCTTGTCCGGTAATCTATCTGTTGCATGGTTATGGAGGCAACGCACGTACGTGGATTGGTGTCAAACCGGAGCTGCCTCGGATTGCCGATGAAAAAGGCGTAATATTTGCATGTCCCGATGGTAAGAACAGTTGGTATTGGGACAGTCCCCGGAATTCCGCTTATCGTTATGAAACTTTCATCTCTTCGGAACTGGTGAAGTATACGGATGAGCATTATGCTACGATTCCCAAGAAGAGTGCGCGTGCCATCAGCGGTTTGAGTATGGGTGGACACGGTGCGTTGTGGAATGCCATCCGCCACAGCGACATATTCGGTGCGGCGGGAAGTATGAGTGGCGGAGTGGATATCCGTCCGTTTCCTGATAATTGGGAAATGAAGAAGCAGTTGGGCGAGCTTGCCGCCAATGAAGCGGTATGGGATAGCCATACGGTAATCAATCAGGTTGATAAACTGAAGAACGGCGATTTGGCTCTGATTGTCGATTGCGGTGAAAGCGATTTCTTCCTTGATGTGAACAGGAACCTGCACAAAAGGTTGCTGGAGTGCAAGATAGACCACGATTTTATAACACGTCCCGGCGGTCATACCGGTACGTATTGGAATAATTCCATAGATTATCACATTCTGTTTTTCTGCAAATTCTTTAGCAGATGATTACTCAATCACATAGCTTACGGTACGGGTATAATCCGTGCCGTAACTGTTTATGATCTCTTTGCAGGAAGTCATGAGATTGCGTTTGTCAAAAGAGAAGATATAATTGGTGACCTCTTTATTTCCATCGGGGATAATCCGGTCTATTAAAATAGGAAACGGCTCTCCCAGGAATTTCCCGTATAGAGCGGCTGTATGTAGCGAAAGCGGATATAATTCGGCGAGAAACAGGCAGGGAACTCCTGACAGATTATTTATTCCGTCATTTGCCGGAGTGGTAGCCGTATATGCCTGCCCATAAGCATCTGTCTTTTGCAGGATGCGCAATGCTTGATAGTTGCCGTAGTCTATGTCGATGGATGCGTATACGCCGTCATTGATGCTTTCGGTTATGTTTTTCAGGTAATATTTACCTTCCGGAGCGGTGAAATACGAGAAAGTATAGGTGCGGATCGTACCGTTTTCCTGTCGTGTACATGAGGTGGCGTATCCTTTGTCGTCCAGGGTATAGACTGACACATTGCCGAAATTATCCGTTACTACAGCCTGATGTTCACTATAAGTTACTGATGCTGCGTTTTCAATGCACATCGGTTCGCCTTGAACCGAATAACTTTGTACGATAGTGAATCCGGTCAATTGTCCCTGACTGTATGAGTAGGTTTGAGTGGTGGTTACTGTAGGTACTCCCGCTTCATAGGTACTTTTTTCCGATAATTGAATTTTGGAAAAGGGTACGGTAGAGCGGTTTCCGTTGACGGTAGAGTCATTATTGTCTTCACAAGCTGTCATTACTGTGAGTACAACCGACAATGCAAAGACTATTTTTCTCATTATTTCCGTTGTTTAATTCATTGTTTCTGCTATTTGACAATCCGGTTCGCCTTGAACCGAATAACTTTGTACGATAGTGAATCCGGTCAATTGTCCCTGACTGTATGAGTAGGTTTGAGTGGTGGTTACTGTAGGTACTCCCGCTTCATAGGTACTTTTTTCCGATAATTGAATTTTGGAAAAGGGTACGGTAGAGCGGTTTCCGTTGACGGTAGAGTCATTATTGTCTTCACAAGCTGTCATTACTGTGAGTACAACCGACAATGCAAAGACTATTTTTCTCATTATTTCCGTTGTTTAATTCATTGTTTCTGCTATTTGACAATCAACCCCTTGCGCAGGTTCTTTTGAGTGGTGAAACTCCGGACTATGGCAGTGCCTGTTTTTGGGGTCGGCAACTCGACAATTCCAGCTATGACTTGCAGGGCTGTATGGAGCAAAATTTCGTCAGGCTCGCCTAAGGGCAGATAATATTGCAGGTAGGATGTTTCGTTGATAGCGATATCCGGCTTAAAGCCTGCGCTATAATCCGCTTCTCCGTTGGAGTTGAATACTTCGCATACGACCGGACGTACCGCCCAGGGGTATTTGGGATTGATGAAAGTTTCCGTAGCCACGTATTCTCCTTTGGTTGTCTGTCCGATGAGCACTACCTTCATATAGGGTTTCAGGCAGTTAATAAGCATTTCCGCTGCACCGGCAGTGGTTCCGCTTGTGATGATATAAACGGTGGGCAGATTCAGATTGACTCCGCCTTGCAAGAGTTGGGAGTCCAATATCAGGTCACGGTTTTGGGCGCTTTGCTTATCATTATATTGCAAGAAAGCAAAAGGGCTTTCCAATTTATCGGCAGGTACAAGGATATCTGCGAGAAGTTGCACGCATTCCATTTCTCCACCGGAATTATAGCGGAAGTCGAGTACAAGATTATTAATGCCGCGTTGCTTGCATTCTTGGGAGAAAGCACGTAACTCATTGTTGTACTTCTCACTCTGTTCCGCAGTGCCGGCAGTGAAAGAGTTGTATGCCAGATAGGCTATCTTGTAATCAGTGCCTTCCAGTTGTATAAAATTTGTGTCATAGATGGCGCTCTCCGTTACCGGACGGACTGCCGGGAGTGCAACATCTCCTGTTTCCTGTATGATTCCTACCTCTTTATCTTCATCTTCTTCTTCGTTCTCTCCGTTTTCCGTATCCCCCTCTGTGCCACCGTTGTTCTCCTCTTTTACTATCACATACTTTCCGATGCGCAATGTTCGTGCACCGCCATCTATAAGCCTTTCTTCCGTCTTTTTGGTGATGGAGTCGCCGTCGACAAGCATTATCCAGTTGCCGCGTTCCAGTCCGGCATCCTCGGCGGGAGAGTTCTTTGCCACGTATGATACGAGGGCGGTATAGGTTGTGTCGCTGGTAGCCACTTTATATAATGTGTAGTCAAAACCATAACTTGGCAACGGCGTATCCATTATTGAATCGACGGTGGAAAAACCTTTATCGTTTTTTGATAAGATACTTTTTAAGAAAGCGTCCGGAGCCTGAAAATAGTTCAGACTGTTGGCAGCCGGAATATCCTCGTACCATAAGTAGACTTCCCGCATCAGGCTGTCCATCCACAGGTCGCGCCCTGTCAGCGGATAGTATTCTTTCCAACGGTCTTCTCCGCAGGAAAACAGGCTTGTCAGTGCAAGGAGTCCCAGTAAGGGAAAATATAACAGCTTCCTTATCTTCATCAGTCTCTATATCATTTGGTTTTCGTTCGCAAAAATAGCGAATACTTCTTGTATCTACCACAAATATGGTATAAAATTCCCTATTGTATGTCATAGCTTGCTTGGTTTTATCTCTCTATCTTTGCAACATCCGAGTATAAATCGGGGAGGATTGGAAACAGGCTTCTATCCTCTCATAAATACAACTGACAATGGACACAAAGAATTTACATTTTGAGACACTGCAACTTCATGCAGGACAAGAACAGCCCGACCCCGCTACAGATGCGCGTGCCGTACCTATTTATCAGACTACTTCGTATGTATTCCGCAACTCGGCACATGCAGCCGCCCGCTTTGCGTTGCAAGAGCCGGGGAACATCTACGGCAGACTAACGAATCCCACACAAGGAGTATTCGAGCAACGTGTTGCCGCCCTTGAAGGCGGTGTTGCAGGGCTGGCGGTTGCTTCCGGTGCAGCGGCTGTGACCTATGCTTTCGAGAATATTACGCGTGCAGGTGACCACATCGTAGCCGCCAAAACCATTTATGGCGGAACATACAATCTGCTGGCGCATACATTACCGGCTTACGGTGTCACGACCACCTTTGTTGATCCGAGCGATTTATCCAACTTCGAGAAAGCTATTCAGGAGAATACAAAGGCCGTGTTTATCGAGACATTGGGAAATCCTAACTCCAATGTTATTGATATTGGTGCTGTTGCCGAAATCGCTCATCGTCATAAAATCCCTTTGATTATCGACAACACCTTCGGTACTCCTTATCTGATTCGCCCTATCGAACATGGTGCTGATATTGTGATACATTCCGCCACGAAATTTATTGGCGGGCATGGTACTTCTTTAGGCGGTGTTATTGTAGATGGCGGCAAGTTCGATTGGGTGGCTTCCGGTAAATTTCCGCAACTGACCGAACCCGATCCGAGCTATCATGGCGTGCGCTTTACCGATGCGGCAGGTGCGGCTGCATATGCTGTCCGTATCCGTGCCGTTTTGTTGCGCGATACCGGAGCTGCCATCAGTCCTTTCAATGCCTTTGTTCTTTTGCAGGGTTTGGAAACACTCTCTTTGCGTGTGGAACGCCATGTGGAGAATGCGCTGAGAGTGGTGGAGTTTTTGAAGAATCATCCTAAAGTGGCGGCTGTGAACCACCCGTCTTTACCAAATCATCCGGACCATGCGTTATACCGGAAGTATTTCCCGAAAGGAGCAGGTTCCATCTTTACCTTTGAGGTAAGGGGTGGAGAGAAGGAAGCTCAGACATTTATTGACAACTTGCAGATATTCTCATTATTGGCAAATGTAGCAGATGTAAAGTCGCTTGTCATACATCCCGCTACTACCACCCATTCGCAATTGAATGAACAGGAATTGGCAGAGCAGGGCATCAAGCCGGGAACGGTACGCCTTTCAGTAGGGACGGAGCATATAGATGACTTGTTGGATGATTTGTCCCAAGCGTTGGAGAAAATTTAAGTCCGGAACAAAAGAGCATTTTGTCCGATGAAACCATTTGTTCGTCGGATGAAATGTTAGATACATTATTAATATGAATATTGCCGTTTTATTATCCGGGGGTGTTGACAGTTCGGTTGTCGTACATCTCCTTTGTGAGCAAGGTCACCGTCCCTCTCTGTTTTATATAAAGATAGGAAAGGATGATGCCGAGTATATGGACTGTTCGGCAGAGGAAGACCTGGAGATGGCTTCTGCCGTAGCGCGCCGTTACGGTCTTTCGCTGGAAGTTGTCGATTTACATCGGGAGTACTGGGATAATGTAGCCGCTTATGCTATTGAAAAAGTTAGCCGCGGGTTCACTCCGAATCCGGATGTGATGTGCAACAAGCTGATTAAATTCGGTTGCTTTGAACAGCAGGTCGGCAGGCACTTCGACTTTACGGCAACCGGACATTATGCTACTACCGTTCTGCAGAATGGAAAGACCTGGCTGGGAACAGCCCTCGACCCCGTAAAAGACCAGACGGACTTTCTTGCGCAGATAGACTACCTGCAAGTGTCCAAACTGATGTTCCCGTTGGGCGGACTGATGAAACAGGAAGTGCGCGATATTGCTTTGAAAGCTCAGTTGCCCAGTGCCCGAAGACGAGACAGTCAAGGAATCTGTTTCTTGGGACGGATTAATTATAATGACTTTGTCCGTCGTTTCCTCGGAGAAAAGGAAGGCCGGATTGTTGAGTTGGAAACGGGAAAGATACTGGGTACGCATCGCGGTTATTGGTTTCATACTATCGGTCAGCGTAAAGGCTTGGGCTTGAGTGGCGGACCTTGGTTTGTGGTTCGTAAAGATACGGACGAGAATGTAATTTATGTGTCGCACGGATATGATACGGAACTGCAATACGGACATGAGTTCAGTATGCAGGATTTTCATTTTATTACGGAAAATCCGTGGGAAGGCATTAAAGATGAGATTCCGGTTACGTTCAAGATACGCCATGCTCCCGGATTTATCGGCGGCAGGCTGTGGCAGGACGAAACAGGCTATCGTATTGTTTCAGATGAGAAGTTGCAGGGCATAGCTCCCGGTCAGTTTGGCGTTGTATATGATGAGGCTGCCAAGCTTTGCATCGGAAGCGGGGAAATCAGATATAGTACTCCACCAAATCCACAATACCCGCTTTCATAGCATATTTCGTAGCTTCATGGGCATTGTTCACATTCAGTTTTCTGAAGATGTTTTTCCGGTGGCTGTTCACGGTATGGAAACTGAGGTTTCTTTCGGCTGCTATTTCTTTGGTCGTTTTTCCTAATGCAATCTCTTTCAGAATACTTCTTTCGGCAGGCGTCAGCAGAGCGTTTTGCAGAGTGGGGTGGGGAGCAGCCGACTGGTTATTTCCCGAGAGTAATAAGTTGCTGACGTGATTACATATAAAGCGTTCCTTACGTGAAGCGCATTGCAGTGCTGTGAGTATCTCTTCTTTGGAATTGTCCTTCAGCACTACTCCGAATGCCATGCTGCTGAACAATACTTGTCGCAGAAAGCCGACGCTCAGTTCGTCGGAAAACAGTAACCAGTCCGCTGTTTTGAAGCGTTCGTGCAATACAATCAGTTCATCGGCGCCGGTAAAGTCAAACAGTGTATAGTCCAATATAACCACCGCTTCGGGATGTAACCGTAGCTGTTGTATAAGCTCCGCTTTATTGTCGGCTTCCAGCAGCAAGGCGGTGTCTTTCTGTTTGCTCAACAGAAATATCATGCCTGCTTTGGTTATATCTTGATTGTCCGCGATGATAAATTCTCTCATGATGAATATAATATATAAAACTCCGCTGCAAATGTACACTTTTTAAGCGACTTGCAGCGGAGTTGGGAATATATATATTGTAATAGGCCTACCAGGAACGTCCCTTAAAGATATTCGATTGGTTCAACGGCAGCAGGCTGCCACTTAAAGTCATAGTATTGGAGTTGAAGTTCGGGCTGATGGTAACGGTTGCATTATTACCGCCGTTGGTCAGCGTAAGGAATATCTGTGCGGAGATGCCGATACCCTGGATGCTGAAATTACAGTTGATGTTGCCGCGTTTGTCGGTAGACATTTTCATGTCCGATACCGTCCCGTCCACTGTTACACCGCCGATACCGTTAGGACCGGGATAAACCGTGTTGAAAGCCACCTGTACCGTACCGCGTGCCTGATTTACCAATACGAAGTTTGTGTTGGAAGTGACGAAAGCCGTCTGCCCGTTGCGGAACATTACCTGATTGGCTTCCAATACAAACTTCTGTGCTTTCAGCGCTGCTACGGCATCATCGTAGGAGACCGCGTCGGCTGCCTGCTGTTCCGCTTTCAGGCGTGCGCGTTCTGCGTCTCTTTGGGCTTTGCGGTCTGCACGGCGTTGTGCGTTACTCTCTTGTGCATACACGGTGGTTGTCACCATGCTCGTCAATACTAATGCTGCTAATGCAATAAACTTTTTCATACTTAATTTTTGTTTAGGTTTAAATTATATTGTTCGTTATAAGTTTATTGCAAGAACAATGCCCATCCGCGATTGTTCACTCTCTTTTTTAATTTTATGAGATTTAAGGAGTTGGCGGCGGGGCTATGAAGTTATTTCCTTCTCACTATCTTATATCCGATTGCCGCAACGAGTATGCTCATCAGCGGGCTGATGAGGTTGAAGAAACAATAAGGAAGATAGGTCAGTGTGGGTACGCTCAGAATGGTGGCCTGAGTCATTCCGCACGTGTTCCACGGGATGAGGGCAGAGGTTACGGTAACGGCATCTTCCGTGGTGCGGCTCAGTAGGCGGCTTTCGTATCCTTTCTTCTCGTAAATGTTGCTGAACATGTTTCCGGTAAGGATGATGCTGATGTATTGGTCGGCTGTGGCAAGATTGAGAAATATTCCCGAACCGACGGTGGATGCTACCACACTGACCGTATTCTTCATGAACCGGACGAATACGGAAGTGATGCTTCCCAGCATACCGCTTGCCGTCATTGCTCCACCGAAACACATGGCGCAGATAATGAGCCATATCGTGTTCATCATTCCTGCCATGCCCCGTGTGGCAATCAGCTCAGTCAGCATGGCACTGTCACTTTGCAGGCTGGTATTGCCGTACAGGCTCATCATTGTCCCTTCAAACAAATCATTGTTTCCGGAAATCTCGTGCAGCAGTTCGGGCTGAAATATAATAGCGAAAGTTGCAGCCAGAAGCGTGGATAGAAACAGGGTGATGATAGAGGGTACTTTGCGTGCAATCAATATTCCCGTAACCACCGGAACAATCAGCAGCCACGGTGTAATGTGGAATCTGGCATTCAGCGATGCGGTAAACTCGGCTATCTGCTCCGTACCGCTGGTTTCGCAGGCAAATCCCATTACCGTAAAGATAACCAGCGTAATGACGAGCGACGGAATGGTGGTAATCATCATGTAGCGGATATGGCGGAACAGCGGAGTGTCCGTGACGGATGCGGCAAGTACCGTTGTATCCGACAGCGGCGATACTTTATCGCCGAAATACGCTCCCGAAATAATGGCACCTGCAATCCAGCCCTCTTCAAACCCTTGCGCCTTGCCTATTCCCAGGAGGGCGATGCCGATAGTGGCGATGGTGGTCCACGAACTTCCCGTCATGATGGACACCAATGCGCAGATAACGCAGGTAGAGGTGAGGAAGAAGTCCGGATGTATAATCTGCATTCCGTAGTATATGAGAGTAGGGACTACTCCGCTAATCATCCACACGCCGCTCAGCGCACCGATAATCAGCAGTATGATAATGGCGGAAGTCACTCCCGCCACATTGTTGGTAATGGCTATTTCGTAATCTCTCCAGGGAATCCGGTAGAAAGCTACGCCTATAAAGACGCAAACGGCTGTGGTGGTGAGCAGGGATATCTGGCTTCCGCCGCTCAAAGCGTCACTGCCGAAAGTGCGGATGGTGGCAAACAGCATTCCTATTAAGAGGACGATGGGGAGAAAGGATACAAGAGGAGAAGGAATTTTCTTTGTTGTACTCATACGATAATCTTACTGTAAATATGACGTGACAAAAATACAACAAAACTGCCTAATACCTTTCTATTTTCCTTTCCTGCCAATAAATATTATCAATTCTTTGCGTTTACTTGGAATTTTGATAGTATATTTGACTTCCCATTGATGCTTTTGAATATATAAGACTTATGAAAAAGAAATCCCTTTCCACCGATAAGAAAGTCGTTACTTTCGGTGAAGTTATGCTACGGCTTACTACGCCCGGTTTCCGCCGCTTTTCGCAGACTAATGAATTTATTGCTACATATGGTGGCAGTGAGGCTAATGTGGCAGTGTCTTTGGCGCACTTCGGCATTCCTACGGAATTTGTTACCCGTCTGCCCGATAATGCCGTGTCGCGTGCATGTATCAATTCGCTTCGTGCCAGCGGGCTGGGGACGGACGGCATTGTGTTTGGCGGTAAACGTTTGGGATTGTATTATCTGGAATGCGGCGCAGCTTTCCGAAACTCCAATGTGGTGTACGACCGCGAGAGTTCTTCTTTCGCCACGCTTCGTCCGGGTATGATCGATTGGGAAACCATTTTTGCCGATGCAGGCTGGTTTCATTGGTCGGGCATTGCTGCCGCCCTTTCGCAAGAGGGAGCCGACGCTTGCCGGGAAGCGCTTGAAATAGCCGACCGTATGGGGCTTACCATCTCGTGTGATTTGAATTTCCGCAAGAAACTTTGGAACTACGGTTGTACTGCTGCCGAAGTGATGCAGCCGTTGGTGCAGTACAGCGATGTCATTTTCGGCGCAGAACCTGAGTATCAGGAGATTCTCGGCATACAGCCCGTAGGATTTAGAGCTGTTGATACCGCCGATGTTTCTTTTGAGTCTGATTTGCCATCTTTCGAGAAGTTCGGACAAGAGGTGGAGCGACTTGTCCCGCGTTGTCAAAAAGTGTTTCTGGAATTGCGTAATTCCATAACATCCAATCATAACGTGCTTGCTGCTGTTCTTTATTCCGATGGCACTTTGAAGCATACAGGCATTTATGATATTGAACATGAAACAGACCGTGTAGGCGCTGGTGATGCTTTTGTGGGTGGTATGATATACGGTCTGATCACTTATCCGGATGATGACCGGAAGGCATTGGATTTTGCTCTTGCCGCTTCCGCATTAAAAAATACCGTTTATGGAGACTTCAATCTGGTGACGGTGGATGAGGTGGAAAGCCTGATGAATGGAAATGCATCGGGACGGGTATCGAGATAAGAAGAGGAAATATCGACAGACAATAGCCCCTTTCGCTGTTCCGTATGAGGGTGTCAAAATACATTTAATGATTTCTTTTAGGTACGGAATTACACGGATTTCACGAAAAAAGAATAAAGAAAATCTGTGTTTTCCGTGTAATTTGTGTTTCCGTGAATTCTGTGTAATTCCGTGCCTAAAAAATCGTAAGCGAATTTTAGTTTTGACATACCCTCTTAAAAGCGAAAGGGGCTTTTGGGTGTGTTTTTCAATAGCTGTTTATACTTCTGCCGCAGTTTCCGTTGCTTCCGGCTGTGCTTCTGCCGTCAGGTTGCGGTAAATGACAGCGGTACATCCAAGTGCTGCCACAGTGTATACAATGGCGATGATGAAGAGAAGGAGCATTGCAAATCCGCCGCTTGCTATGTTGAAGATAATCATCATAAGGACATAGAAAGCCAGTCCCAACAGGAATGATACGCCGAAGATAGTCCATTTGTAACCGTAAGTGGCTTTGTTGCTTCGAATCATGGCTTCGCCCGGAGCCACGCCTTTATCGAGTAAGATGTAGATTGCGAGCGACCAGCCTATGGATATGATGATCCCCGGTATAATCATGAAAAACAAGGCGGGAATAATGGCAAGGTACATCAAACCTATCAAGGTGAAATATTCCCCCATGTACTTACGGTATTTCCCGTCGAAGATGAATAAGGGGGAAATAACCTTTCCTTTGCTCAATTCAATGGGAATGGTGTTCATAGCGATGGTTGTGCCTACATTCAGGTAAGGAATCCAAATGGTGAGCAGCCAGAGAACAGTAGCTCCCAACATGGATACTGCATTTTTAATGCCTAAGCCGATACCTTCGGAAAGAACTCCTGTCACTGTGATTTTCTTGTGTGTTTCCATAATTAGATGATTTTAGATAAATGTTTATTAATTAAATCTGTATTCGACAAATGTATAATAATTATGGAGAAAATCAAAGCAATTTGAAATTTCTTTTTGCGTTTTCCATGAAAAAATATCAAGGGAATAGGGCATGCTGTTGCTCTTTGTGGCAGATGGTAATCAGAAGAGACAGCAGGGTCAGCACCGTGCCTATGCCTGCTACTCCTACCCAGCCCCAGGTCTGCCAGCAACTGCCGGCGAGGAAGGTCCCCAATGAACCGCCGGTGAAATAGGTTGTCATGAAAATAGTGTTTACCCGGTTGGATGCCGAAGGGCATATATCGAAAATGCTCGTTTGGTTACTGAGCTGGATGCACTGCATGCCGATATCTATCAGTAGCACGCCGGCAATGATGCCGGCATAGGTGTTGCCGCAGAAGTAGAGCGATGCCCATGCCAGTAGAATCAGACCGCAGCCGATAAAGTTGAAGTTGCGTATTCCTACTTTTTTCACATATTTCCCTACGAGGGATGCGGTAGATGCACCTGCTATTCCGCATAGTCCCAAAATGCCGATAACATCACTGTCGGCATAGAACGGGGCTTGTCCCATTTTGAATGCGAGGCACGACCACATCGCGAGGAAAGAGCCGAATGCAATGCCTGCGCGTATGGAGTAGATGCGCAAAGACGGATAGTCTTTGATAAGGGAGAACAGGGATTTCATCAAATCGCCGTACTTTCCCTGGAATGTAGGCTGTATGTCCGGCAGTATTTTCAGCACGGCAATGGCGCACAGCATCATCATGCCTGCCGCAATGAAGTACATTTCGCGCCAACCCAGCACTTCGCCGACAAACCCGCTGACGACGCGCGAGGCGAGTATGCCGGTGAGCAGACCGGATATGACGATGCCTACGTTGCGTCCTTTATTCTCCGGACGGGAAAACTGGGAAGCTATCGGCACGAAGATCTGCGGTATCATGGAGCAGATTCCGGTGATGAGCGAAGCTCCCCATATGATGTAGATGTCGGGGGCCGCACCTATGGCGATGAGCGAGAATATCAACAAGGTAAAGTTTGTCAGGATAATCTTTTTCCGCTGGTAGAGGTCGCCCAATGGCACGATAAACAGTAAACCGATAGCATAGCCCACTTGCGTTATCATGGCGATAAGGTTGGTTTTGAATTCGGACACGCCCAGCTCGTGGCGTATTACGTTCAACAAGGGTTGGTTATAGTACAGATTGGCTACAGAGACACCTGCCACGATAGCAAGCGTCCAAAGTATATGTGCCGGGAGTCCTCCGTTTTCCTTTAATTCCGTTTTCATGCGGCAAAGATACATAAAGGCGAGAGTAGAGGCAAGTGAAAACACAGTTTTCAAACTTGACTGTGCCGAGCCGCATCCTATCTTAATATAAAAATACTAAAAGTGAAGAAGAATTGAATATCATTCCGCTTTTCGTGCTTTGAAGAACGGGTTGCTGAATGGATTTCCTATTGGCAGCCAAATGTTTTCATAAGAGAGACTTTTTGTTTTTTCTTTTTAAACATCATTGCCAAGCAACCCATAGTGTTTTTATATCTTTCGTTTAAAAATGCACTACTTGCGAAACTTAAAAAACTTATGATTAAAAGAAAACCATATTTACTTCATGAAGGTGTGTCAAATTTGATATGAACCCCGAAAGTTAGACAAAAAACTTTCGGGGTTCATATTACTGTTACCAACCCGGATTTTGTCCCAAATTGTTATTTAGGATTTGTTCAGACAGTGGAATAGGATAGAGGTACATCTTATCCTCCCAGTTTCTTTCTTCCAGTAATACTTTCTCGTACCTAAAGCTTCCGTCAGATTGTTTGGTAATCTTTGTGCGATAAATCTTTTGAGTCTGCTCACCGATTTTCCAACGGCGGATATCCCAAAAGCGATGGTCTTCAAAAGCAAGTTCTACTCGGCGTTCCCGACGTACACTTTCTTTGAATGCATCACCTGTAGTTGTGATGTTGGGCATGTTGGCAGCATTTCTTACCTGATTCAAGGCAGCTGTTGCTGTCATTGTATGCTTATCGTCGGTGTATGATTCCCCTTTCCATTCTGCCATGGCTTCCGCATAATTCAACAGTACTTCTGCATAACGGAACAAGATATAGTGATGTTCTTTGGTTACTGGCTTGGAAGGATCCAGAGATACGGTTTCGTTCATGTACTTTTTCAAGTAATACCCAGTTTTGGTGGCACCTTCAGTACCTTCACCATCTTTTCCGCCTTCATACGATTCGATGGTCTGTTTCATCCAGGTATCTCCATTGCAAAGAATCGTTCGGTAAAAGCGTGGATCTCTGTTGGCATAAGGGTCATCCCCTGAGTTCCAGTCGAAATCTTTGCCATCTTTGGTTTGGAAAGCATCCACCAAATTTTGGGTAGGGACATTTCCCGTTTTGCCTTGTTCATAGCTGATGGGCAGGTTGTTCTCCTCAAAATTGTTGCTGGCAGAGTTTCTGCGTTCGAATATTAACTGTGGAGAATTCAATACTTCGTTTCCTCCGTTGGCATCATATAGCGGGTCCTTGTTTATTTTGGGCAGGGAATACCAGCCTTTGGTTATCAGTTCATAGGCAGCAGTGGCTGCTTTTTCCCATTTGGCTTTGTCGTTAGAGGGATTGTGAAGCGGGCTGGCAGCATATAGCAATGCACGCGATTTCAGTGCCAAAGCAGTTCCTTTGGTTACACGACCGGTTTCACCATAGAAATCTTTCTGGTTAATGGGTAATACTTTTGCAGCTTCATCGCATTCGTTACAGATAAAGGCGATAACCTGGTCGAAGGGGGTTTTCGTAACCTGATTGATTTCATTTTGGTTATAAGTGCGTGTCAGCAAGGGAATGTCTCCATACCGTTTGGCCAGTTCAAAGAAGAAGAAAGCACGGAGCACCCGTAGTTCTTCCCGATACATGTTGGCTTTTTCGATGTCTTCTTCATATTTGTCGTTCCATTGAAAACGTTCCAGTGCTTCGGCTGAATAGTTTTCCATGAATGAGTTTGCCGAGCGAATGGCACCGTAACATTGACTCCACATATTGTCCACAGCATTGTTCGGTCCCCAGGCATGGTTGTAGAAGTCATGTACATTGCTGTCACTCCATACATAAACTGCATTGTCTGTGGCTGATTCTCTCAAGGCACCGTTGAATGTTCCAAAATCATTAGGCAGCTGGCTGTATACATACGTAGCCAGTCCTTTAACATTTTTGAAGTAGCCGTATACTTCATCTTTGCTCATGCCGGTAGATTCATCGAGTTCCAGCATACTGCAACTCGAGGCGGTTAGCAAGGCACTTAAGCATATTATTATCTGTTTTTTCATGATGTCTTATATTTTTAGAAATTTACATTTACACCGAAATAGATGGAAGTCATATCGGGGTAGTTTACTTTCAAGTCTTCACAGTTCATGTATTTCACATGATCGATGGAGAAGAGATTGTTGGCACGTGCATACACTTGGATTTTCTCCATTTTTATTTTCTTTGCCCATGCTTCAGGCAAGTTGTAATAGATGTTCAAGTTACGGAGTTTGAAGTAACTTCCGTTTTCCAACCATTGGGTACTGTTTCTGAAGTTATTGGCATTGTCCTGAGTGGTCAGACGTGGGGCATTGGCAATTTCTTTAGTTTCTTCTGTCCAGCGGATTTTGTCATTCACATACCAGCTGGAAATATTGGTATTATTTCGCAACGGCCAGTATACACTCGGAGTGTTCAGCATTACGCTATAGTGACCTACCCCTTGAAACAGTGCATCGATGCCGAACCCTTTGTATTCAAATCCCAAATTGATGCCGTAATAGATTTCCGGAATAGCTGTAGAATAGCCGATGGCTTTTTGGTCGTTCTCGTCAATCACTTTATCACCGTTCAAGTCTTTATATTTGATGTCACCTGGATGCACTTCCGAGAACTTCTGTACCGGACTTTCCTTGATGTCCTGTTCGTCTTTGAAATAGCCGATGGCTTCCCAACCAAAGCATTGTCCGATGGGATACCCTTTCTTGGAAAGGTAGCTGAATGGCTTCGGACCTTCTCCATTTTCTATGACTTCGCTCTTGGCATACGAGAAGTTTGCACCTATGTAATATTTCAGTTCCTTGAAATTGCTTTGCCACATAGCACCCCATTCCATACCTTTGGTTTCCACTTTTCCGGCATTCATTTTTGGTACACTTGCACCGATGGCTTGTGAGATTAGGTTGGTTCCGTCAATCAGGATGTTGGAGCGTTTGTCATAGAATCCGTCGATAGAAAAAGTCAAACCTTTCAGTAGACTGATGTCTACCCCGATATTGTACTTGTCAGCTACTTCTAAATCCAATTGCTCCATGGGCAATACACCTTCCGTATAACTTCCACCAGCTGTATTATTGGCGCTTTCAAAGTAATAAGAACCTTTTCCAATCCAGAATTTCTTGTCCATATCATAGTCATAGATATCATATCCTGAACGACCGTAAGAGGCACGAAGTTTCAGCTGATCAATGAAATCCACGTTCTGCATAAATGTTTCGTTGGATAATATCCAAGCTGCACTTATAGCCGGGAAGAAGCGATATTTGTCATTCTTTTTCAGTACGCTGGTACCGAAGCAGTTGGCTACTACGTCTACCATGTAACGGCTGTCGAAGTTATAGCCGGCAGTAGCCGTAATATATTGGCGGAAACGGCTGTTGTTAGCTCCTGTCAGTGTCATGGATTCCTGCCTGAACAAGGCACTTGAAGTGAAGTCGTGTTTTCCCCAAGTACGCTTATAGTTTACTTTCGCTTCAAAATTCACGTGAATGAATTGGTCCTTGTAGCCTCCATTGCTGATTTGCAGTTCATCGCGGGCATTGCCGAAAGTGTTGTATACCGGTTCGCCGTTTTCTCCTTTGGAGATGGTCTGGTACATGAAGCTTTTCTTACCTGTTTCATTGTAAGTGGCACTATTGTCGTAGGCTACGGCCAGCTCGGCACTCAATCCAAGAGCCAGGCTCGAAAGATCTTGTGTCAGACGTAGGTCGGCCTGCAGCATGCGTTGGTTTAGTTTGTAGTAACCCACATCAGCAATACTGGCGATAGGATTGGTATTCAGTACATTGTTGCTTCCCCAGTAGCCTTCTTGGGTACGAACGGGAAAAACAGCCGATGGTGTATTGAAGATTTGACTGAAGATAGTTCTTTCACTTGTATTCGGTCGTTTAGTTTCACGTAACATACCCAGCATACTTAGTTTCAGTTTAGTAGCATCGGACACATCTACGTCAAGGTTCATACGAAGATTCAATGCATATTTCTTCATCTGTGAATTATAGCGACCTGTGTAATCGGTGTAGTCATTGTTCAGCAATCCCATGTCATTCTTATAGTTTAGAACTGTGAAGTAGCGCAGTTTCTTGCCACCACCGCGAAAACTGATATCCAATTGGTGATTAGTCGTGTGATTGCGCAAGGCTTCTTTCTGCCAGTCCACGTTGGGATACAGGTCGCTGTGGATACCTGATGCAAATCCTGCTTCGTCCATATCGGGCATTAGACCGTCATTGCGTAAAGCCTCGTTGCGCAATTTGGCATAGGTGATTGCATCTACAAAATCGGGTTGATTTATGGGAAGCCCCATACCGAATTTATAGTCCACTTTAATTTCTTTTTTCTCGTAGATACCGCGTTTGGTGGTAATCAGTACCACACCATTGGCACCGCGACCGCCCCAAATGGCGGTGGCTGCACCGTCTTTCAGTACAGAGACAGATTCTATTTCTGAAAGGTTGATGTATTCGATAGGACGTACAAATCCGTCTACCACGAACAGAGGTGTATCTCCATTCAGTGAACCGCGTCCCCGTATGTTCATGCGAGCTTTTTCCGACTCCCAACTTGTGTTTTGTAGGGTAGTAAGTCCTGGCAGCAGACCATATAAGGCATTGTAAGGATTAGGTGTAGCATTCTTTTCCAATTCATTGGTGTAGATAGTAGATACAGCTTGAGTTTTTCTGAATTCAGTTGTAGTCTGCGTACCTAAATCTACCGTTCTGTTTTCTATGTTGTTTTCTTGCGCTTCTCCCAAACAGGCACATGCCGTGGAAAGAGCCAATATGATGATTCTTTTTTTCATAATTCCATTTTTAATGAATGACGGATGGGTTATTCCCAACCCGGATTTTGAATTAAACCATATTTCTTATTGATTTCATCTACTGGCAGGGGTAGCAGAAAATATTTTTTACTCCAGATTCCTTCCTTCAGGTATTGGCGTTGTTCAAACATCCCCTGATGCGGTGTGTAGGTAAATCCCGGTTTAGCCTTTACTTTCTTTACAATCAGTCGGGAGAGCGGTTGGCGTATCAAGTCTTCGCGTTTCCAGCGTATCAGGTCAAAGTAACGCACTTCTTCATAGCCGAATTCCAAAGCACGTTCGCGCAGGATGGCTTCTCTGAGCTCATTGCCTGGTTTTGCCATTTCTTTGGTAATGTCGGGCATGCCTGCGCGATTGCGGGTCATGTTCAGATAGTCGTATGCCGTATTGCCAAATTCATCGGCAGTAGTAGCTTTGCCCAATTCGTTCATGGCTTCTGCCATGTTCAGATAGACTTCCGGTAGACGGAGCAATGGACACGAGTAGAACTTACCGTTCACTTCATCTCCCCAATTACGTACAAACTTTCTCATGGCAGCCCCATTTTTACTGTACTGCCCTGAGTTATAAGGGTTTTGTTTTGTGCCTTCATAAATTTCCACCACTTTTTTCCCTTGGAATCTGTCTTCGTTGATGGCCAGTGTCTCATACAGGCGGATGTCACGGCGTGTTTTTCCGTTTTTATCAAAAAACGGATACTTTTTGTGATCCGGATTGTTCCAGTCAAACTCTGTACCATCGTTCATTTGGAACATATCAATATAATTTAACGTAGGTGAAGCTACTCCATAGCGGATCTGAGCGAACGGAGTTTTACCGGTCATGTATGTGGTGAAACGTCTGGAAGAAATCAAGACTTCTCCGTTGTGACGGTTAAAGTAACCAGCAGCAAAATCTTCACGCGGATTGCCTGTATTCACCAGTTTGTATCGTCCGTTATTTTCACGCATGAATTGTAAGCCGGCATCCAAAGCTTTCTGCCATCTGTCTGCTGAGTAGTTGCCATACCAGGTAATGAATTGTGCAGATGCATCGCCCTGCAAATAAGGTTCATCGGCATTGAATAGGGGACTGGCAGCAAAGAGCAGCACTCTGGACTTCAGAGCTATGGCCGCAGCCTTGGTCAGATGACCGTCATTATCTGCATCCACCTCCCATGGCAGTGTGTCGGCTGCTTCATCCAAAAGATCAACAATTTTTTCTACGGTTTGCTCCACAGTCATACGTGGAAATTTCATTTCATCTTCAGCTGTATAGGCATGGTCTATCCAGGGCATACCACCATAGTAACGTAGCATTTGAGAGTAGTGATAGGCAATGATAACTTTGGCTTCTGCCTTGCCGATGGCCTTTTCCTGATCGGTCATATCAGGTACACGATCTACATTTTCGATATAGATATAAGCGCGGCGGATACCGTAGATGGGACCTACTCCAATCATACGGTTATCTACTCCCAATCGGTATGGCAGATGTTCGGTATATTGGTTGGTACCATCCACAGTGCCGGAGTAGAATTTTGGTGCTCCTTTCTTGTTCCAGTCGGCCAAATCGGTCAGCATTTCCAATACTCCATATCCCAGCCGTCCCTGTGCAGGCAGGAAATCGGGCAGTGAGTGATAAGCTTCTGCTAATGCCTGTTCGGCATAAATCTTTTTGTTAAATACAGAGTCAATGTTCAGTTCATTACTAACAGGTTTTTCCAGAAAGCTTTCTCCGAATTTCAAATCTTCACAAGCAGAGAACAATAAGGTGGTTCCCATTATGAATCCTGTAGTTATATTTTTGTAATTTATTCTCATATTCTGTTATTAAAAAGTTAAGTTAACACCTAAGTTGTAAATCTTCGTAATCGGATAGGCATCACTGCCGTTCGGGTTACATTCCGGGTCCATAATATCAAACTTGTCAAATGTCAGCAGGTTATATCCAGTCAGTTTGATACCGAGTTGTTGAATACCTAGCTTCTTTAGGAACTTCTTATCGGTGAAGTTGTAACCGATGGTTACATTTTTCAGTTTCAGATAAGCCCCATCGTATACCCATAAGGAAGATTTACGCATGTTATACGTTGCATTAGTTTCCGTAAATCTCGGTGTTGTGGCCGTGTAGGCAGTTTCCGGAGTCCAGCGGGTATCTACGTGAAACTGCATCAAACCACGGATTTTACCGTTGCCAAATGGTTCTCTGAATGCGCCATCCAGTAGCAGTGAACGTTGGGCTGCGCCTGTCCAGTTCATGGTTAGGAAGAATCCCTTGTAGTTGATTCCATAATTTAAACCAAAGGTATAGGCCGGACGGTTGGAATGCCCAATCATAGTTTGGTCGTCTGAGTCAATTACATTGTCATTGTTCAAATCTCTGTATTTTACATCACCCGGTTTCACTGCTACATTAGGATTGGCATAGCCAGGCAGCAAATTGCCTTGTTCATCAAAGTCAGTTTCCTGATAGAATCCGTCAGCTACGTATCCGATGATGGAGCCTACGGGACGTCCGGTAGCCCACATATAAGGTTCGTTGGGTTCTACTTCATCTTGGAACACGATTTTGTTTTTACTGTACGACATGTTAGCATTGATATTATAGCCCCATTCACCGATTTTATCGTCCCACTTTACTTCAATTTCATATCCTTGATTTTTTACTTTACCCATGTTGACAGCCGGCATAATGTCAGCGGTCAGACCGGAAATCAGGGGGACTGTTTTGCGGTTGATAATGATATCCTTGCGGTTTTCACGAAAATAATCTACTGCCAGTTTCAAACGATTGCCTAAGAAATGCATATCAATACCATAGTTCTGTTTTAAAGCAGTTTCCCAGGTAACGTTCTTGTTGGCCAGTCTCTTTTCCAAAGCTCCTAGAACCATGGCTTTGCTATTGTAGCCGAAGTTGAAGCCGTATTTGTTATTGTTCCAGCCGTCTACACCGCTTAGACCGACATTATATCCATCAGGTAGATAGAGGAAACGGTTGTTGCCTAATTTGTCATTACCTACCAGTCCCACAGAAGCACGCAATTTCAGGTAGTCCACTATCTTCTGATTTTTCATGAAAGCCTCTTCTGAGATAATGTAGCCCACAGAACCTGCCGGAAAAGCACCGAAGCGCTTGCCAGGAGCAAAGTTCTCGGAACCATTGTAACCGAAGTTGAACTCGGCCATATAACGTGATTTATAATCGTATGTCATACGTCCCACAAAGCCGATATAGGCGGATGGAATACCTACCCATTGGCTCGGGTAGTATTTTTTGCTTTGGTTGTAAAGGAAGAGTCCACTTACATTGTGATTGCCGAATTTGCGGTTATAGCGCAAGCTCATTTCCATGTACCAGTCACGACCGCGCCCTTTCGATTCATCGTATTGAAGGGGGCGGTTTTCTCCTTCTATTTTATAGACGATGTTTTTGTTGAAAGCAGGATCGTTATAGGCCATACCGGGATTTTCCAGTGAAGACTGATAAAAAGGCTTGTACGTTTCCACGTATCCTCTACGGTCTTTTTGGAAATAATAATCAGTGTTGTAGGCAGCTTTAATTTCGGCTGACAGACCTTTGGTGATGAAGTCCAGTTTTTGGTTGATCAGAAGGTCAAGATTCATCACGTTATTGATTCTGCGCTTGTATCCTGTGCCATATACTTTCTGGATTACACTGTTGCCTAGATTGATTTTATTGTTGAATCGTTCTTCCGGTGTGAAGAGTAGTTTTCCGTCAACAATACCCGGACTACAGAATGGAGTAGACTGATTAATTAAGGTCCAGATAGAATTCTGAGAATCGTTTACATAGGGTTCATTCTTGTCACCTACTCTACCGCCGATACCTACCTTGATGGTTGTAGTCTTAGTAGCGGCAAAATCCAAGTTGGCACGGTAGTTATAACGTTTGAATTTGTAGTTGTTGTTATAGTCCATACCATCGAACTGTTTCAGCAGACCGTCTTGATATAAGAAACCAACTGAGATGAAGTATTTTACATCTTTAGTACCGCCGGATACATTGACGTTGTGCTGTGTTTGTACGGAAGCCTTGTTCAACATATATCTTCTCCAGTCGATGTTCGGATACATAATAGGTTCATCATTCAGACGGAAGCGTTCCAGTGCATAGTTATCGAACACCATGTCTGCTTCAGTGGCATTTGGGTTGTCATTCTTAATAATTTCGTTTCTCAATAGAGCATAGGTATAGCTGTCTGCCATTTTCAATATGCGAGTAGGCATTTGCACACCTACGGAAGAGTTTACGGAAATCTTGGTTTTTCCTTCAGTACCGCGGCGAGTGGTTACGATGATTACACCATTCGCACCGCGTACACCAAATACGGCAGTGGCAGATGCATCTTTCAGTACGGTAACACTTTCAATTTCGTTCGGATCTAGCTGGTAAAAAGAACGTTCTACACCATCCACCAAGATTAACGGAGTAGATGCAGATTCATTTAATGAGCCTAAGCCACGGATAAACACCTTGGTATCTTCAGCACCGGGCTGACCACTACTAGCAACTGATGACAAACCTGTAATTTGGCCGGCCAAACTATTGGCCACATTAGCATTTGGTGAGCGAACCAATGCTTCATTATTTATAGCTGAAATGGCGCCAGTCAGTGTTTCCTTCTTTTGTACACCGTAAGCTACTACAGTTACTTCCTGTAGTTCGTTGGCCATTTCTTTCAATACTACTTTGATGTTGGTACGTCCGTTCAGAGCCACTTCTTGTGATTTGTAGCCGATGAAAGAGATTTCGAGTACAGCTTTTTGGGGATCTGATACTTGAAAACTGAATGCTCCGTCAAGATTTGTAATGGCACCATTAGTGGTACCTTTTTCTTTTACATTCGCACCAATTACTTCCAGATTGGTTTCGTCAAACACTATACCAGTAACAGTGGTTTGTGCCCACGATAGGAGTGAGCAACATAACAGCATCAATGTGCTGATGCAACGCTTGCATCTTTTTAGTCTCGTTTGTTTGTTCATAGTAAACGATTTTGAAGATTAAAAATTTAAGATTAAACTTATTGTTAATTAATGTGTGCAAATGTATGTGTTTGTTATAGGTTCTTGTGGTAAAATTGTTCATAAAAGGTTTGTTTTAGTACAATACAGCCTTTTGAATGGCTTTTTTGGGGGGTGAAGCTTTTGAGATAATCTGTTTACATTCATAAATTTTTCTATAAAAGTGAAATGGTCGGATGAGTTAATAGATGGCACAAACAAATAAAGATGCCTTGATTGTCCGTTGTGCCGATATTGTCAGAAGTTATCTTATAGAATATAGGTTATTTCAAGATAAGCTTAAGACAACTTTTTGATAAAAAATAATTACTTGATGAATTATTCTGTAAAAAGGCTGGTTTTTACATTTCAGAATGTACATAATTTATAAACGTTCTATTTCTTCACTGTTGCTGCTACCTTGTTTTATAGATTTAAATGAGTTAAAAATGTAGCGTAACGACAAGGTTATGTTTCTGCTGTCCGCATTATTGAATTGTTGGGCACGGATATATCCGTAGTTCGTTTCCCAGTTTCCGGTTGCCTTCTTGAGGATATCATTTACCTGTATATTAAAAGATAGTTTGTTCTTTATAGGTACAATAGACATATTACATCCCAAATTATGGGTTGCGCGATATATGTCAGCCTTATCGTAGGATTTTGACTGAAATGTATAGTTAAATGAGAAATTAATCATCCGCCCCAGTTGCCAGTTGCAGTACAGTTGTGCAAAGTATGAAGGTGTGGTACGGTGTAAATGTTGGTCCATATAAGGAATCCTTGAGTTGGGTATAAGGATTCCTGCACTCAGATTGATGGCGTGGCGGTTGAATAAGTGGTCTGAGAATATCAGCATTCCCGTGAATTGTCTGGACCTATCTATATTGGTATAGGTATACTTCAATACTTGTGCATTTCTTTCATCCGGAACACTAAATGCTATCCGGTCATTCTTTATCAAATTGTGTTCCAACTTTACATTGAGTTTGTTCAGCCAAACCATTCCGATGCCGAAATCATATCTGACAGTTGGTTTCAATAGAGGATTTCCTATCATGTAGGAGTACTGATTGAGATAAGTCGTGATAGGCGTCAACTCGCTGAATGAAGGAAGAAAAACCTTATTATTTCCCGAAAGGGAGATTTGCAGGTTTTCTGACAGTTGGTAGGATAATGAAAATGAAGGCAAGAAGAATAAATCCTTATAGTTGGTTACATCTTGTGCTGTACAATGGTATCTTTTATCGAATCTTTCGCTGCGCAAACCAAGTAGTATGACTATTTTATGCCATTGAAAATTACCCTCTGCATAGAGCGCGTATCGGTTCTCGCGAAGGTTGTAAAAAGTGGATATATCATTTTCTTTTGAATTGTTTTTATTGTACACGTGGCTATAACGTGCTCCCACCGACAGTTTGACGAAGTTGCTGAAGCGGTGTTCATATTCCGTCAGAAGTGAATAGATGTTGTATCTCCCTTGGAAATTCAAAATAGTTCGTTTCTCGGAATTTATAGAGCTTTCTGTTGCATTACCATTGTCTTTGTTATATTGATTCAGGTAATCTGCCGTTATCCGAAGAGTGTTTTTTGACTTTAAATCAACCAGATAGTCTAATGTCGCTACATGTTGTTGTTCTTCATATTTGCCTGTTCTCTGGATGTCAAAATTTTCCCGACCGATAGAGGTATATTGCATGGAAGATAAATATTCAGGTTTATTCGATGAACAGTAACCAGAATATTTCATATTGAGTGTACCGGTCTTTAACTTACTTTGAGTTCCTATATGCCAATCATGGGAGCATCGGTTAGAAAAAGTTATATCCATGAAAACTCTTTCAAAAGCATTTCCGGTCTGAAAATTTTCTTCTATTTGCTTTGAGTATAGTGTGTTTTTTCGCTTTCTGAAACTATAAGCATAATCTATTAGCGTATTTTTAATTTTTCGCTGAGAGGTGAAACCTGCTGCACCTGAATAGTGACGTCCCCAAGCATCCGTATTATAAATCATTAAGGCTGGCTTTTCCAATGTGGTCTTAATATTTAATATGGAAGAATAACGAGAGTCGTATTTTGCTCCAGGCATATTGTCCACTACAATTTCTGTAATCTGTGAGGGTTGCAAAGCATTCACTTCCTCAGAGCTTTTCGCTTCCCTTCCATTAATAAGAAGCAGTATCTGACCTTTACCGAAGTACGTCAATTTGTTATTCGTACGGAGTACACCGGGAATATTGCTCAGCAGGCTTTCCACATTAGGAAGTTCCGAAAGATATGTCTCTTTGACATTGATGTGCAGGAGATTGTTTTTGTAGGAAGTTACCTTACGGGCAGACTTTACCACGACTTCGTCCAACTCATAGCCGGATGGAAGCTGAATGGTTCCTAAATCAATACTGTTTTTTACATCTAATGTTATTTGCTTGATTTGATAACCTATATGACTAATGTTCAATATATAGCAATCAGCGGGTATATTTTTCAGTAAGAATCCATGTTCTGAGTTAATACTTTGTGCGACGATAGAATTATCATGCCACAATACAACATTGGCATTAAGTATTGCCATTCCGTCCGCATCACAAACCATTCCTTTGATGTTGCTCTGTTAGAATAAAAAGGTTGTATGGATGGACAATGCTATTAATAATATGAATCGGAAATTATGCATGATTTTATTTGTATCATTTTTATTCAATCTTGAATTCTGCTGCCATATACCACTTCTTATTTATACCGTTAAATTCCACTTCCTTGTAAACCCGATATTGACCGGAAGTATTGTCATTGAACAATGGATAGAGTTTGGCTTTGAAATGGTAATCACCGTCAGGTTTCAATATAATGCCAATGTCGTGCACCAAACTGTTGTCATGTAATGGTATCCATTGTTCTCCCTGTTTGCGTGCTACAAAATAATATTCGCCAAAGAATAAATTTTGTTGGCTCAAGTTCTTGTTGGTTAGTATTACATTTACACTTTCTGTTCCAATCGGGTAAACAGGCTTCTCGGTTTTCATGCTTATTTGCAGTGTGTCGGTATATGCTCTTTGTGTAAAGGGGAAAGGTTTGCGTACTGCTCCATAGTTAATGGCAGAATAGTTAAGCATCTCCTTTCTGAATAATTTTTGAAAATGAATGGAATTATTAATCAGATCCACAAAGATTGAATCACCGCGCATACCAGAGCCATAAATATTCTGTGATGAAATTGTCTTGCCATTCCAGGAAGCGGCATCCATCTGTTTTCTCAGCCGTTTGGCTCCGGCTTCATCAACTAATTCAAACTCTGCATAAGCAACTTGGGCGTTTCTGTTGAAAGCTTTGTAGATACGATATTTGCCTGCACGATTAGGAACTTCGGAAGTATAAAGCTTGATTGTCTGTTCTCCCGAAGGATATTCAGGGTCTAATATCCAAGCTATATCTTCAATAATCGGGTCGGTTGGCAATGTTTCCCATTGTCGTTTATCATTATTGTAATAGGTAAGGCTGTAATCGTTTCCACACATATACTCTTGTTGGGAATAATTGGTAACGGTTAGTTTCACTTCTGTAGTTGACAGTGGATAATAATCGTATTCTGTCTGCATGGAAAGTGAAGTAGGGCTGACGGCTTCTCCCGTAGGAATATCACGCGGAACAGGTTGCAGGACAAAGGAGGTTGTTTCCGATGATTGTTCTTGTTCTTCTTCCGTTGGAATCGGTTTAGATTTAAAAATACTGTCTGGATACAACTCTTCTTGTAATAGGATGCTGTCTGCTTCATTTTCTTGCCCTTTCTTAGAAGTAGTGGAATGGCAAGAACATAGGGTTATTAGTAATAAAAATAATATCTGTTTCATAGTGCGTATGTAGTTATTCGTTTAACACTAAGATACCAAAGACAAAAATAATAAAAGCGCAACTCATTAGCAATCTGAATTGCGCTTTTATTTTATTGCCATCATTCAATCACCGCCTATTATAAGAAGAAATGAGTATCAGAATAGGGAGATAAGTATTGTAATGGATATAAAATATAAATCCCTATAACCATTACAGTTACAGGGATTTATATATTAGTAATGTATTATATTACTTGTTCAAGGCAGTAGCCACGTCAACCGCACAAGCCACTGTACATCCTACCATCGGGTTGTTACCGATACCCAGGAATCCCATCATTTCCACGTGAGCAGGAACTGATGAAGAACCAGCGAACTGAGCGTCAGAGTGCATACGACCCATAGTGTCCGTCATGCCGTAAGAAGCAGGACCGGCAGCCATGTTATCCGGGTGAAGCGTACGACCTGTACCGCCACCGGATGCTACTGAGAAATAGGGCTTACCTGCAAGAACGCGTTCTTTCTTGTAAGTACCTGCAACAGGGTGCTGGAAACGGGTCGGGTTGGTAGAGTTACCTGTGATGGATACGTCTACGCCTTCTTTCCACATGATAGCCACACCTTCGCGAACGTCGTCAGCACCGTAGCATTTTACTTTGGCACGAGGACCATCGCTGTATGCGATTTCACGAACAACTTTCAGTTCACCTGTGTAGTAGTCGAATTGAGTCTGAACATATGTAAAGCCGTTGATACGGGAGATGATTTGTGCAGCATCCTTGCCCAAACCGTTCAGGATACAACGCAAAGGTTCTTTACGTACTTTGTCAGCTTTAGCTGCGATTTTGATTGCACCTTCTGCAGCAGCGAATGATTCGTGACCTGCCAGGAAAGCAAAACACTTAGTCTCTTCGCGGAGCAACATGGCAGCCAGATTACCGTGACCGATACCTACCTTGCGGTCGTCGGCTACAGAACCCGGAATACAAAACGCCTGCAAACCGATACCGATTGCTTCGGCAGCATCTGCAGCATTCTTGCAGCCTTTCTTGATAGCGATGGCACAACCTACAACATAAGCCCATTTTGCGTTCTCAAAGCAGATAGGCTGAGTCTCTTCACACGTCTTATAAGGATCGAGTCCGGCAGCTTCGCAGATGGCGTTAGCTTCCTCTATGTCTTTGATGCCGTTGGCGTTCAAGGCTTCGATGATACCTTTGATACGACGGTCTTGACTTTCAAATTTTACTTCTCTAATCATAGTTTCTTTCCTCCTTATATTATTCGTGACGTGGATCAATGTGTTTAACAGCTCCCTGTTCTGCAGTGAAGCGTCCGTAAGTACCGGTTACTTTCTTCAAAGCTTCGTTGGCATCAGTACCTTTCTTGATTTCATCCATGAATTTACCCATGTGAACGAATTCGTATCCGCAGATTTCATCGTTTTTGTCAAGAGCAATAGTCTTGATATAACCTTCTGCCATTTCCAGGTAACGGGGACCCTTTGCCAAAGTACCGTATAGAGTACCTACCTGGCTGCGCAATCCCTTACCTAAGTCTTCCAGACCGGCACCGATAATCAAACCGCCTTCAGAGAAAGCAGACTGAGTACGACCGTAAACGATTTGCAGGAAGAGTTCGCGCATTGCTGTATTGATAGCGTCGCAAACGAGGTCGGTGTTCAATGCTTCGAGGATTGTCTTGCCCGGAAGGATTTCAGCAGCCATAGCAGCCGAGTGAGTCATACCGGAGCAGCCGATTGTTTCAACCAATGCTTCTTGGATGACACCTTCTTTAACGTTCAAAGTCAGTTTACAAGCACCTTGCTGAGGAGCACACCAACCTACACCATGTGTCAGACCTGAAATATCAACTATTTCTTTTGATTTTACCCATTTGCCTTCTTCGGGTATGGGAGCCGGTCCGTGGTTAGGACCTTTCTTTACAACACACATGTGTTCCACTTCGTGTGAATAAGTCATAATTAGCTCTTTTTTAAGTTATAATTTAAAAAACGTAGTTCTATGTTTTATTAAACGGTCACAAAGGTAGTCGTTTTCTTGCTTTCTGCCAACCGTTCAATTTGACTTTTTTATTAAAAATAGGTAATAATAAGTTGTAACTCTGTGGAATGTAAAGTAGACTTTGCAGTTTTTGTATTAACTTTGCAGCGTTAATTCAATATACATACTATTATGGTAGAAGTTACTGATGCGGCTTTGCAACAAGCTGCGGGCGAGGGAATGGATGCTTTCATCCAAGTATTTACAGATGCATATAAAAGAGTGATAGGCGGTGAACTTACTGCCGATACGATGCCGTTGCTTACCGGAGAACAGCATTCGTTGCTGGCGTATCAGATATTCCGCGACGAACTCATGGAAGGTGGCTTCTGCCAGTTGGTACAAAACGGATATGGTGGCTATATCTTTGCCAATCCGTTTGCCAAAGTAATGCGTTTGTGGGGAGTGGGCGATTTAAGCAAATTGGTGTATGCCGCCAAAAAGATATATGATGTCCATCGTGAAGATTTGGAACGTGAGCGTACTGATGACGAATTTATGGCAATGTACGAGCAGTATGAGGCTTTTGATGAGTTGGAAGATGAGTTTCTTGAGAAAGAAGAGGAGTATACGGCTTTGGTTGCAAGCTATGTAGATGAACATTTGGAGTCGTTTGCGAAAATAATAAAGTAACGGTTGCAGTATTTTTTAAGTTTCTGCATTTACCTTATGTGAATTGAATTTTATATCTTTGCGAACTCTAAAAAATAATGTTTATGAAACAATTGAAATTCTTAATGGTTGCCTTTACCTTATTAATGGGCGTTTCTTTTACTTCGTGTCTTAATGATGATGCCGGCGAAAGCATGTATGATGGAATAGGATATGTACGCACTGTAATGGGGAGTTATTTTGTTGATTTATATGGTAATACATATCATCCGACAATGGCTTCCGTTACAGAAATGGAAGCTCAGGGCTTTAAAATGTCGGGTACTGATTTAGCTCAGATTGCTTTTAAATATGTGGAGGATACTCCGGCAACTAAAGCTGAGGGTGGTACTTTTACTCCGCAGGATTATCGTATAAAGTTAGTCAGTGCAATTGCTGTGGATTCTTATTCTACCAGATATGCAAGTTCCGTGGAAGATATGGAGGCGGCTATACCAGAAACTGCTCCTATTGTGACTTTGGAGCCGACAGACAATTACGGACAGACTTATAAGCCTTGGATGTATGGTGCTGAAATGCTCGTGTTGCCTATTTCTTGGAAAATGGAGAATAAGGAGGAAATGTTGAAACAGCATACAATGGAATTGGTGTATATAAATGATGAATCTAATGAAAGCAGTACAGAACTTGTCTTTTATTTGAGACATAACAAAGGAACTGATACCAAGACAGATGTTTTTGCTGTTAGAAACAAAGCTTACGATGTAAGACAAATCATGTCGGATTTTAAAGGAAAGCACGGTAGCTATCCTACAACGATAAGAATTAAAGCAAAAACCGATATGGATGGTGCTAAATTGCCTGAGAAGTATACAGATTATACAATTGAAAATTTTAAATGGAATCCTTCAAATCAATAATAATTAATTGAATTACAAAGAACTGTTCCATATAGCAATGCAACTGATTTCCTCTCCGGCACGTGCCTGGGAGGAAATTAGTTTAGAGGATAGGCGAAAAGTTTTTACAGCTTTTGTCTATCCTATGATTGGTTTATGCGGGTTGTCCGTCTTTATAGGCTCTTTGGTGGCTAAGGGATGGGGTGGGCCGCAAAGTTTTCAATATGCCATGACGCAATGTTGTGCGGTGGCGGTATCCTTGTTCGGGGGATATTTTTTGGCAGCCTATCTCATCAATGGGCTACGTGTCCGTATGTTTGCTATGGACAATGATATACCTTTGGTGCAACAGTTTGCCGGCTATGCGTTGGTAGTGTCTTTCATGCTGAAAATCATAATCGGCATATTGCCCGATTTCAGTATAATAGCCCTGTTGCTTCAATTTTATATTGTATATGTGGTGTGGGAAGGAAGTGCTATTCTGATGAAAATAGCGGAAAAAGACCGTTTAAGGTTTACCATTCTTTCTTCCATGTTGTTAATAGCTTGTCCGGCAGTAATAGAATTCGTTTTCAATAAGCTGACGGTAGTGCTGAACTGATTGATTTTATGAAACAAGCTCCTATAAATATTAAGAATAAACGTGCCACATTCGATTACGAATTGGTAGATACCTATACGGCAGGTATTGTGCTTACCGGTACGGAAATTAAATCTATCCGTTTGGGAAAGGCAAGTCTGGTAGATACGTTTTGCTACTTCGCCAATGGCGAGCTATGGGTGAAGAATATGCATATTGCCGAATATTTTTACGGTTCGTACAATAATCATAATGCACGTCGGGAGCGCAAACTGCTGTTGACAAAGAAAGAACTGGACAAGTTGCAACGTGGTTCTAAAGACCCCGGCTTTACCATAATTCCTGTTCGTATGTTCATCAATGAAAAAGGGCTGGCAAAGGTAGTCGTAGCTCTTGCAAAGGGTAAGAAGCAATACGACAAGCGCGAGGCTTTGAAAGAAAAAGATGACAAACGCGATATGGCGCGTGCATTCAAACGATAAGCAGTACGTATAGTAAGTATAAGGTCTGAAGTATAAGCAGGTGTAATATTTATATCTTGATAATTTTATCGGTTGTATTTTAACTTCATACCTCGTATTTAATACTTCATACCTCATACTTTAAAAAGAATACCTCATACTTTATACTTAAATAAAAGTGGCTTCTATTGAAATGTTGGTGCGTGAGCGCATTCTTATTCTGGACGGTGCTATGGGCACTATGATACAACAATACAACTTGACGGAGGAGGACTTCCGGGGTAAACGTTTTGCGCAAATTCCCGGACAGTTAAAAGGTAATAATGATATACTTTGTCTGACGCGTCCGGATGTAATACGGGATATTCACCGTAAGTATCTTGCGGCGGGTGCGGACATTATCGAAACCAATACTTTTAATTCTACAAGCGTCAGCATGGCCGATTATCACGTACAGGAGTATGTGCGTGAGATAAATTTTGCCGCTGTAAAACTGGCGCGTGAAGTTGCCGATGAATTTACTGCTTTAACTCCCGATAAACCGCGTTTTGTGGCAGGCTCTATCGGGCCTACCAATAAGACTTGCTCCATGAGTCCGGATGTTAACAATCCGGCTTTTCGTGCATTGACTTATGATGAATTGGCTGCTGCTTATCGCGAGCAGATGGAAGCGATGCTCGAAGCCGGTGTGGATGCGTTGCTGATTGAAACCATATTTGATACGTTGAATGCTAAGGCTGCGATATATGCTGCGGAGCAGGCGATGGAAGCTATAGGTGTCCGGGTTCCGCTGATGCTTTCCGTAACGGTTTCCGATATAGGCGGACGTACTTTGTCAGGACAGACGCTGGAAGCATTTCTTGCTTCTGTGCAACATGCGGATATTTTCTCTGTCGGGCTTAACTGTTCTTTCGGAGCCCGTCAATTGAAACCCTTTCTTGAACAGTTGGCTGCTCGTGCTCCTTATTATATCAGTGCCTATCCCAATGCGGGATTGCCTAACAGTCTGGGTACATACGACCAGACTCCGGCTGAAATGGCAGATGAGATCAGGGAGTACATTCATGAAGGGCTGGTAAATATAATAGGCGGTTGTTGTGGCACTACCGATGAATATATTGCTGCATATTCGTCTTTGATAGTAGGAGCTGTGCCACGTATACCGGCTTCTCTGCCCGATAATCTTTGGCTCTCCGGTTTGGAACTGTTGGAGGTAAAGCCTGAAAACAACTTTATCAATGTGGGCGAACGTTGCAACGTTGCCGGTTCACGTAAGTTTCTGCGTTTAATCAATGAGAAAAAATATGATGAAGCGCTAAGTATCGCCCGGCAGCAAGTAGAAGACGGAGCGCAGATTATCGACATAAATATGGACGATGGTTTGCTGGATGCGGAAAAGGAAATGACCACTTTTCTCAATCTGATAGCATCCGAGCCGGAGATAGCCCGTGTTCCTGTAATGATAGATTCTTCTAAATGGGATGTGATAGTTGCAGGGTTAAAATGTATGCAAGGAAAGTCCATTGTCAACTCCATATCTTTGAAAGAGGGCGAAGAAAAGTTTCTTGAACATGCCCGTACTATAAAGCGATACGGTGCTGCCGCAGTCGTAATGGCTTTTGATGAACAGGGACAGGCGGATACGTACGAACGCAGAATTGAGGTGTGCGAACGCGCTTATCGTCTGTTGGTAGACAGGGTCGGTTTCAATCCGCAAGATATAATTTTTGACCCGAATGTACTTGCAGTGGCTACGGGTATGGACGAGCATAATAACTATGCAGTCGATTTTATCCGTGCTACCGGTTGGATACGGAAGAACCTGCCCGGCGCTCATGTCAGCGGTGGAGTCAGTAATCTTTCATTTTCCTTTCGGGGTAATAATTATATTCGTGAAGCAATGCATGCGGTCTTTCTTTATCATGCCATTCGCGAGGGGATGGATATGGGTATCGTAAACCCTGCCACTTCCGTACTTTACACCGATATACCCGCCGATATTCTGGAACGTATCGAAGATGTTGTTCTCAATCGTCGTTCGGATGCTGCCGAGCGGTTGATTGAGACTGCCGAACGGTTGAAAGCCGAGGCGGAAGCGGCCAAGAATTCTCTCTCTAACGGTAACTCCCAGCTTTCAAGCCTCAGTTCTCAGCTTGCCTGGCGTGAAGATACCGTAGAGGAACGTTTGAAGTATGCTTTGACAAAAGGCATCGGAGATTATCTGGAAGAAGACCTCGCTGAAGCTTTGAAAGTTTATCCCAAAGCTGTAGATATCATTGAAGGTCCGCTGATGGCCGGAATGAACCATGTTGGCGATTTGTTCGGTGCGGGTAAGATGTTCCTTCCGCAAGTGGTGAAAACGGCACGTACTATGAAGAAAGCGGTGGCTGTTCTTCAGCCTGTCATTGAATCAGAAAAGCAGGAAGGGGCTGCCTCTGCCGGCAAGGTGTTGCTTGCTACGGTGAAAGGTGATGTGCACGACATTGGGAAAAATATTGTTTCCGTAGTAATGGCTTGCAACGGATATGAGATAATTGACTTGGGAGTAATGGTTCCCGCTGAAACGATTGTGCAGCGGGCCATAGAGGAAAAGGTAAACATGATTGGGTTGAGTGGCCTTATCACTCCTTCGCTGGATGAAATGGTACATGTTGCCATTGAATTGGAAAAGGCGGGACTCGATGTACCACTGTTGATAGGTGGCGCTACCACTTCTCCTTTGCACACGGCATTAAAGATTGCTCCGGTTTATCATGCTCCGGTTATTCACCTGAAAGACGCCTCGCAGAATGCAACGGTGGCAGCCCGTTTGATGAATCCTAACCAAAAGGAAGAGTTCGTGAAGAAGCTTTCTAACAAGTATCAGCAGTTGCGCGAGAAAAATCAGGAGAAACAAGTTGAAACGGTATCTCTTGAAGAGGCAAAGGCTAATCGGCTGAATTTGTTTTGAGGTTTTCACTGTCGTATTGCAGATATAAGAACAAGAGAACAGAAAAATATGCAGCAAAAAGTTATACATTGCAACCTACTCTATTCTCTTGTCCTTATGTCTGAAAACGCTGTAATTTTTATGTCCTATCCCGTGAATCAGCTTTTTATCTTTTTCTTATACTGTTCAAACCTTGCCGTTATATCCCTCACGAAGTTATAAGTTTCTATCCCACGGAAATACCCGTTCTTGCAAACCGGATCGGTAAAGTACTCTTCATTGCTCTTCAAGAGGATGAAGTTTTCCACGTTATCCCGCCACACATATTTGTTTTTGCCGTATTTTTCAGCCAATGCCATAGCATCGAATACATGTCCTATACCGGAGTTATATGATGCCAGAATAAAATTAATCCGTTCTTCTTGGGGAATTTTCGAGAAGCTTTTGGCTGTGGCGGCAATATATTTCGTGGCAGCTTTAATGCTTTCTTCGGGGTTTTGTTCTTTTCCCGGAGGAACTCCCATGGCACGAGCTGTGGCAGGCATCAGTTGCATCAGTCCTTTTGCACCTGCCCATGAAACGGCGGTAGTATCAAAGTTGGATTCAGTATAAGCTAAAGATGCCAATAAACGCCAGTCCCAATTAATGTCTGGTGCATATTTCTTGAATAGATGGTCGAAGTGTGATATTTTCCCTTCTCGCAGAGATAGAATAGGAGAGTGTGGGATAGCTTTGCCAATTTCAAAATACCGCTTCATACTCGCGGTATAAGCCGGAGAAGTCATGTTTTTCTCATGCCATTTATTGGCAGCTTCTGCAAGCTGCGGACAATCTTTACGTACAGCCCACGAAGCCCGTTGGTCGAAACTGATAGAAAGCCCGATGTTGAGGTTCGGGTAGTAGGTGGTATTGAGGCGGGCTACATCATTGTCCGCTACGGTATACGGTATTTTGCCTTGTGAAACTTGCATAATAAGGTCTTCAATCGTGATGCTGTCATTGCTGACCTTATGGATATGGATGCCGCCACCCAGCTCCTTGTCCAGGTTGACAAGCCGTTCATAATACTTTCCGGGTTTTACGTACACATCCTTTCCGATAAGTTCCGTTACATCTTTCAACGGTTTGACGCGGCCGCCTGTACGTTGTACGATGACCTGATGGGTAATCACCTCCTCACCGCAGTATGTCAGACTGTCTTTCCATTCTTTGGTGATGGGCAGGTTGTAGGCAATGAGATCGCCTTCGCCTGCAAGAAGTCTTTCAATCAGGTCGTGTATGTTTTGGGCAACTTTTATTTTTAACTTGACGCCGAGGCTTTTGGCAAACTGTTCACCCAATTCATATTGAAATCCCATGTCCTGGCCGCGGTAAATAAAATAGGATGTAGAACTGTATAAAGTCAGCACTACCAGTTCTCCGTTATCTTTTATCTGTTGTAAATCAACAGCTTCTTCTTGTTCGGCTGCTGCATTATGATTGCCGCGACACCCCATAACACTGCAAAGCAAGACTAATGCAATCAGTAATTGACAGTGGAAAGCTGGCAAATTGCGCCCGGTTGGGGAAGTACGCTCGGCCATATGTACTGTTCGAATTATTTATAAATGTTTTTTGATATACATTGTGAGAATATCGATTGCTACCTGATTGTTTCCGCCTTCCGGTACGATAAGATCGGCATATCGCTTGCAAGGCTCTATAAATTGCAGATGCATAGGTTTCAGAATACGCGTGTAGCGTTCCATTACAGCCTCGGCCGTGCGGCCACGCTCTACGACATCGCGCTGGATGACGCGGATAAGGCGTTCGTCCGGGTCTGCGTCAACAAAGATTCTGAGGTCCATCATGTTGCGCAGCTTCTTGTCACATAGGGCAAGGATGCCTTCAATGATAATGACTTCCCGAGGCTCGATGTGGATTGTTTCGGGCTGTCGCGTGCAGGTCAGGTAGGAATAGGTAGGTTGTTCGATGCTTTTGCCTTCGCGAAGCATGGATACGTGTTTGGACAAAAGTCCCCAGTCGAAAGCATCCGGGTGGTCGAAATTAATATTCTGCCGTTCTTCTACTGGCACATGGCTGCTGTCTTTGTAATAAGAGTCCTGAGGTAATAAAACTACTTCACCAGCCGGCAGGCTTTCAACAATTTTACGTACGACGGTGGTCTTTCCCGACCCGGTTCCGCCTGCAATTCCTATTATTAACATCCGTTTAAGTATATATTTGAAAAAAACGAGTATTTTTGTGTCTTAAAAATGTTATTGTTTCGATTGACAAATATAGATTAAATCATTTAAATAACAAAGTTATGGTAAAGCATATTGTATTATTTAAGCTGAAAGACGAAGCTTCTGCTGACGAAAAGTTAGCGGCGATGAATGATTTTAAGAAAGCTATTGAAGCGCTGCCTGCTAAAATACCAGTTATACGTAAGATTGAAGTGGGATTGAACATTAATCCGGCTGAGACTTGGAGTATAGCTCTTTACAGTGAGTTCGATACTTTGGACGATGTGAAATTCTATGCTGCACATCCCGATCATGTAGCTGCCGGTAAGCTTATAGCCGAGGTTAAGGAAAGCCGTGCTTGTGTAGACTATGAAGTATAAATAAAATATGGGATAATAACATGAAGAAAAGTATATTCTCCATACTTCTGTTGCTGTTTGCCGTAGTGGTACAAGCACAGATACAAGAGCCGGTTAAGTTTAAGTCGGAATTAAAGACTTTGCAGGCTGGTGAAGCGGAAGTTGTCTTTACCGGAACTATTGATAAGGGCTGGCATGTGTACTCGACCGATTTGGGCGATGGCGGACCTATATCAGCCACATTCAATGTCGAGTCCATTTCAGGTGCGGAACTTGTCGGAAAATTAAAACCGGTAGGGAAAGAGGTGGCCGCATTCGATAAGTTGTTTGAAATGAAAGTGCGCTATTTTGAAAATACCGCTCAGTTTGTACAGAAGTTGAAACTGACCGGTGGCGAATATAAGGTAGAAGGTTTTTTGGAATATGGCGCATGTAATGATGAGAATTGTTTACCGCCTACACAAGTGCCGTTTAAGTTTTCGGGCAAGGCGGAAGGTACAGCCGTTAATGGACCGGCAGCCGATAAGGCTGCGGATGCCGGAAATGTAGAATTGGAAAAATCTTCCGATACCGCTCAAACCGCAGCTATGGCCGTTATTGGCGGTGCGGAAAGCGATACCGGAATAAATGTTGCCGGTGATGGAACCACCGACCTTTGGAAGCCGGTTATCGATGAACTGCAAGCATTAGGCGAAACCGTTTCACAGGAAGATATGTCTTGGATTTATATTTTTATCACAGGATTTGTAGGTGGACTGCTGGCTTTGTTTACGCCTTGCGTATGGCCAATTATCCCTATGACTGTCAGCTTCTTCCTGAAACGCAGTAAAGATAAGAAGAAAGGTATCCGCGATGCCTGGACATACGGTGCGTCTATTGTAGTGATATATGTTGGTTTAGGGCTGTTGGTTACCGGGATATTTGGCGCCAATGCTTTGAACTCATTGTCGACGAATGCTGTTTTTAACATCTTCTTCTTTTTGATGCTGGTCGTTTTCGCAGCTTCTTTCTTTGGGGCTTTTGAAATTACGCTTCCTTCCAAATGGAGTAATGCCGTGGATTCAAAAGCAGAAAAAACAGGCGGTTTGCTGAGCATATTCTTAATGGCATTTACATTGTCATTGGTGTCATTCTCATGTACAGGTCCTATTATCGGTTTCTTGTTGGTACAAGTGTCCACTACTGGTAACATGATAGCTCCGGCTATTGGCATGTTGGGCTTTGCCATTGCCTTGGCACTGCCGTTCACTTTGTTTGCACTGTTCCCGTCCTGGCTGAAGTCAATGCCCAAATCAGGCGGTTGGATGAATGTAATCAAGGTAACGCTTGGATTCCTGGAATTGGCGTTTGCGTTGAAATTCCTTTCCGTTGCTGACTTGGCTTACGGTTGGCGCATACTCGACCGTGAGACATTTCTGGCTTTATGGATTGTGCTGTTTGCCCTGCTTGGGTTCTATCTGTTGGGCAAAGTCAAGTTCCCGCACGATGATGATGACACAAAAGTCAGTGTACCCCGTTTCTTCATGGCATTGGCCTCATTGGCGTTTGCCGTATATATGCTTCCCGGTTTGTGGGGAGCGCCGTTGAAAGCTGTCAGCGCTTTTGCGCCGCCCATGCAGACTCAGGATTTCAATCTTTACAATAATGAGGTGCATGCCAAGTTCGATGATTACGACCTCGGTATGGAGTATGCCCGCCAGCATGGCAAGCCGGTGATGCTTGACTTTACCGGTTACGGTTGTGTGAACTGCCGTAAGATGGAACTTGCCGTATGGACCGACCCTAAAGTTAGCGATATTATTAATAATGACTATGTACTCATTACACTTTATGTAGATAACAAAACTCCGCTTTCTTCACCGGTGAAGATTATGGAGAATGGTACGGAACGTACTTTGCGTACGGTGGGCGATAAGTGGAGTTATTTGCAGCGTGTAAAGTTCGGTGCAAATGCGCAGCCTTTCTATGTGTTGATTGACAATGAAGGCAAACCGCTCAATAAGTCATATTCGTATGATGAGAGTATTCCGAAGTACATTGAGTTCTTGCAGACCGGATTGGAGAACTACAAAAAAGAGAAATGATAAATTAAATTGGAAAAAGGATGCTGTATAAGCGTCCTTTTTTCATAATCCGTTTTTTATTTATGAAACACATTATCGACATTGACACTTGGGAACGTCGTGACAATTACGGCTTTTTCCGAACGTTTTTAAATTCATGGTATTCGGTGACTACCGAGATAGACTGTACGGAGGCCAGCGCTGCTGCAAAACAGTCCGGACACTCTTTTTTTCTTTATTACCTGTATGCGGTTCTCCGTTCAGCCAACGAGGTGGACGAACTCCGTTACCGTACAGACAAGAACGGACAGGTCATTTTTCATGATCGGGTGGACATTATTTCTCCGATAGCTGTTCCGGGAAAGACTTTTTATACGGTTCGTATTCCTTATCATGAAGACTTCAAACATTTTTATGCCGAGGCCCATGCACTGATTACAAACATCCCTGAGGACGGAGACCCTTATAACGCTGAAAGAGTATTGATGCAACAAGGTGATTACGATGTGGTGCATTTGAGTGCAGTGCCCAAGATGTATTTCACTTCAACTACTTATACCGTTGCCGAAGCCGGTAACGGCTGCAGCCATCCGTTGATGACTGCCGGTAAAGTGGTGTCCCGCGGAGAGCGTCTGGTCTTTCCGCTTTCCATATATGTGAACCATGCTTTTGTAGACGGGTCGCATCTGGCTTCTTTCTTTGAAAAGATAGAGAAGCATTTGAAAGAAATTTCGCACGGGTAAGCCGTTTTTTAGCCATAATTCTGCTATCCAGAAAAAACAACTTGGATTTTTTGCCGTAACAATCGGTTTTGTGTAAAGAAATCTGATATTACAGTTTTGTTACAGAATTAATCTTTAGCTTTGCACACGTGAAATCAATGTTAAATGATATATTCAGGAACAGTTATGATAAAAAAGGATTCTTATACGTGGAAAATCTATGGTTGGGTAGTAGCAGTATTATGTATTGTACCTGCTTTTCTGCATGCACAGGAGAAAGAGTTTACTACATGGGCAAGTGCCGGTTTTAAATATAAAGTAAAGCCGGCATTTACCTTGTCCGGAAAATTGGAATGGCGTACAAAGGATGATTTGGGTAAGACAGACCGCTGGGGATTGGATGTGGGTGGAGCCTATTCCGTGCTTCCTTTTTTGAAAGTAGCGGCCGGTTACGAAATCCATTACCGCAATCGTGGAGAAGCCGGTTGGAAATTCCGTCACCGTTATCATTTTGACGGAACGCTTTCCACGCGTGTACAAAGACTGAAGGTTTCACTTCGTGAGCGTTTTCAACATACTTTCGACAGCAGTGGCGATGAGTTTCGTTGGCGTTCGCGTGTTAAATTGGCGTATGATATTCCGAAATGCAAGATAGAGCCTTACGCTTCTGTTGAAATGTATAACGGATTGAACCGTGGAGAACGGTTTGATGTACAGCGTATGCGTTATCGTGGCGGAGTGGTGCTTCCGTTGTTTTCTGATTGTTGGGAAGCGGACGTCTTTTATTGCCGTCAGTGGGAGAGTAAGGCGCGAAAAAATATAGTAGGAGTGGCTTGTACTTATTCTTTCTGATAAGAACGGGCTGTCATTGTTTTTTCTTGCGGTGTTCCTTTTTCAAGCAGAAGTTAAAGCCTGCATACACTTGCAGTGTCCCGAAGCCGTTGTTCAATGAGAAATTGTTCCGGTAATAATCGTATGTTCTGCCTACGAATGAAGTACCTGCAAAATATTTGCTGTTGTTGTACACGATACCTACACGCAGGATGAAGTCGATATTGAAGTTTTTGTACCATTCGTCTGTTTCTTCTTCCGCTTTTCTGATGCGTGAGGTTTTGTAGGCTACTGCCGGATTAAGTGACAAGCAGGCAAGGCAGTTGCGTGCAAATACCCAGTTATAGGCATAGCCGAAGTTAAGGCTGATATTGGTGTATTTTATATGATTTACTTTCATGCCCGGATTCATCGTTTCCTGAATGATAGGGGGCAATTGGGTGTAATCAAAATCCAGATTATGCGCAGATACGGAAAATCCGGTAATAAAAGAGCCGGCACTGCGCCGCTGGTTGGTGGACTGGCTGAAAGCGGCAGGATAAGAAAAGCGTCTGTTATTGAATATATAATATAGATTCAACCCTTTCATCTTTACTTTCAGCCCGTTGAAATCTTCAGAATAATCGGTTGGAATACGGTCAGAGAACCCTGTTATTTTGTGTATTTTGTAAGAGTTTCCGGTACGTTTATAAAAAATATCCACACCTAGTTTAGAACTGTAAAGACTGAGGTCGAACTCTCTGCCTCTTTTTTTCCCATTTTTCTTTCCGTAAAGTCCGTCTGCATCAACAGCCCATCCTAGAAAAAGCCAGCGCCAGCCAAAGTAAACGCCTATTTTATTATGTGGTTTTGGTGAGAAACGCAAACGTTGCGGTTCGGGGATACCGCTTCCTACGGAATAGTATTCGTAATTAGTGAAATGATCGAGCATTAAGGCGTAGTTATATCGATTGGGGCTGATATATGCTGTATCGAAATCGCTGAAATCGAGGAATTTTTTTATTGCTCTTTTGATAATTTCCGAACGTTTATGGACAGTACGGTCAGGTGCAATAAAATTGCTTTCTTTATTTTGGGCAAACAAAGAAAGCATCACCGACATACATATGCAAAAGCAGATTCCTCTTAGCATTCTATTATTGCTTTATTGATACGAAGATAGTGAATTTCCGTTTAATAAAGAGTAGAATACGTCCTTTTCCTTTTTTATTTTCTGGAATTTACATACGTTTGTACAACTTTAGCAGTGTTTTCATAAGAAGGTATATCAATGGAAAAACACATGAGAAGAGTATAATAAAAGAAGTGAAGAGACTTCTTATACGGACAGTTTGTAGGATAGTCTGAAGAACAGTTTGCCTATAATTTTTATAGGGGTGGAAAAGAAAATATGTGTACTATGAATAGTGTTGTCAATTAATAAAGATATCGTATGAAGAAGATTATCAACCCATGGAAAAACATGGAAGGTTATAATTGTTTTGGCTGTTCTCCCGATAATGAGGCAGGTGTAAGAATGGAATTCTATGAAGACGGCGATGAGATAGTAAGTATCTGGAAGCCCCGTCCGGAGTATCAGGGGTGGTTGAATACGTTGCATGGGGGTATTCAGTCCGTATTGCTGGATGAAATTTGCGGTTGGGTGGTGTTCCGTAAGTTGCAGACCGGAGGAGTGACCTCTAAAATGGAGACTCGTTTTCGTAAGTCCATATCTACCAATGATACACACTTGGTGTTACGGGCATCGTTGCGTGAGCAGAAACGTAATATTGCCGTTATAGAAGCAAGATTGTATAACAGCATGGGCGAACTCTGTACGGAGGCTACATGTACCTATTTTACTTTCCCGCAGGAAAAGGCGGAAAAGGAAATGTGTTTTCATCATTGTGATGTAGAACCAGATGAAATCTTACCTCTTGTTTGATGAAAATGAAAGAAAAATCAAACTTTTTGTGATAAATCCTTGCTTGTTTAAAACAAATCGTTTACATTTGTCGCATTAGAAATAGAAAAAGTATGAAGAATATCGTTGCACATCATCACCATTATTATCCTGAGGAATAATCCGGTGGGCGTATGAGGATATGTGCATAACGAAGAACATATAATGAACGAGGCTTACCGAACATTGGTAAACCTCGTTTTTTTATTTGCAAACCATAAATATAAATAATATCATGTTAAGAATTGCAGTACAGGCCAAAGGCCGTCTTTTTGACGAAACAATGTCGTTCCTTGAAGAATCGGATATTAAACTAAGCGCAACGAAACGCACGTTACTGGTACAGTCTTCCAATTTTCCTTTGGAAGTATTGTTTTTGCGCGATGATGATATTCCGCAAACAGTAGCTACGGGAGTTGCCGATTTGGGCATTGTCGGTGAAAACGAGTTCATGGAAAAGGCGGAAGATGCTGAGATTGTAAAGCGTTTGGGATTCAGCAAATGCCGTCTGTCATTGGCTTTGCCTAAGGATATTGAATATACGGGTCCGCAGTGGTTTGAGGGTAAGAAGATTGCCACTTCGTATCCCGGCATTCTTTCCCGATACCTCAAAGAACAGGGGGTGAGAGCGGAAATACACGTGATTACCGGTTCGGTAGAGGTCTCTCCGGGGATTGGCCTGGCTGATGCGATTTTTGATATTGTAAGTTCCGGCTCTACTTTGGTGAGCAACCGCCTGAAAGAAGTAGAAGTAGTGATGAAATCCGAGGCTCTGTTGATTGGCAACAAGAATATGAGTGAGGAGAAGAAGGAGATTCTGGATGAATTGTTGTTCCGTATGAATGCGGTAAAGACAGCGGAAGACAAGAAATACGTGCTGATGAACGCGCCGAAAGATAGACTGGATGAAATTATAGCCGTACTTCCGGGTATGAAGAGCCCTACGGTGATGCCGTTGGCGCAAGAGGGCTGGTGCTCCGTACATACAGTGCTGGATGAAAAATGTTTCTGGGAGATTATCGGTAAATTGAAGGCATTGGGAGCGGAAGGTATTCTGGTTTTGCCGATTGAAAAAATGATACTTTAAATGTTAATGGTATGAATTTAATTACTAATCCTGATAAATCTCAGTGGGCGGAATTGCTGAAACGTCCGGTGATGAATACGGAAAACCTTTTTGATACGGTACGGGCTATTATAGACCGTGTAAAAACGGAAGGCGACCGTGCCGTATTGGAATACGAAGAAAAATTTGATAAAGTGGCTCTGACCGCATTGGCTGTGACGGAAGCGGAGCAGGCGGAAGCGGAAGCGTTGGTAGGCGAGGAATTGAAAAAAGCCATTCGTCTGGCCAAACGGAATATAGAGACGTTTCATGCGGCACAACGCTTCGAAAGTAAACGGGTAGAGACTCAGCCGGGAGTTACTTGTTGGCAGAAGGCAGTTGCCATAGAGAAAGTCGGGTTGTATATCCCCGGTGGAACAGCACCGCTCTTTTCCACCGTGCTGATGCTGGCAGTTCCAGCCAGGATTGCAGGATGTAAGGAGATAGTGCTTTGCACGCCTCCGGGCAAAGATGGAAAAGTACACCCCGCCGTTTTGTTTGCAGCTAAGGTGGCGGGAATAAACCGTATTTTCAAAGCCGGTGGTGTGCAGGCTATTGCGGCAATGGCTTATGGAACGGAAAGCGTGCCGAAAGTATATAAGATATTTGGCCCGGGCAATCAATACGTAACGGCTGCCAAACAGTTGGTGAGCTTGCGTGATGTAGCTATTGATATGCCCGCCGGTCCTTCGGAAGTAGAGGTATTGGCGGATGAAACAGCCAATCCGTCTTTTGTAGCTGCCGATTTGCTGAGCCAGGCAGAGCATGGGGCCGACAGTCAGGCGATACTGATTACCACTTCCCCGGCATTACAGCAGGCTGTGAAAGAAGAAGTGGAGTGTCAATTGGCTTTGTTGCCCCGTAAAGAGATTGCGGAAAAGTCTCTTGCCAATAGTAAACTGATTGTTGTGCGCAATATGGACGAAGCTATCGAACTGACCAATTCCTATGCACCGGAGCATCTCATTATCGAAACAGCGGATTATATGTCCGTTGCGGAGCGGGTGGTTAATGCCGGTTCGGTATTTTTGGGCTCTCTGACTCCGGAAAGTGCAGGAGATTATGCTTCGGGCACTAACCATACGCTGCCCACCAATGGCTATGCCAAAGCTTATAGCGGTGTCAGTCTTGACAGCTTTATACGTAAGATTACTTTCCAGGAAATTAAGCCGGAAGGAATACGCATTATTGGCCCTGCTATAGAGGAAATGGCAGCCAGCGAGCATTTGGATGCGCATAAGAATGCGGTAACTGTCAGACTTGATAAATTGAGAGTTGAAAATTAAAAAAATCATACTTTATCATTGATAATTCATAATCCGTAAATTAACTCTTTCTGTCCATGAGAACCTTAGAAGAACTTACCCGACCGAATATCCGGCGTTTGAAACCTTACTCTTCGGCACGCGATGAATATAATGGCGCTGCCGCATCCGTTTTTCTCGATGCAAATGAAAATCCGTACAATATGCCGCACAACCGCTATCCGGACCCGATGCAACGGGAGCTAAAGAAAGAACTGTCGAAGGTAAAGAAAGTCCTCCCCGAACGCATATTTCTGGGAAATGGCAGTGATGAGGCAATAGACCTTGTATTTCGCGCTTTTTGCGAACCGCGTATAGACAATGTCGTAGCTATAGACCCTACGTACGGCATGTATCAGGTATGTGCCGAAATAAATGATGTGGAGTACCGCAAGGTACTGTTAGACGAGGATTTTCAATTTTCGGCAGATAAGTTGCTGGCGGCTGCGGATGAACATACGAAACTGATTTTTCTTTGTTCTCCCAATAATCCCACAGGAAATGATTTGCTTCGGAGTGAGATTGAGAAAATCATCCGCGAATTCGACGGGTTGGTGATATTGGATGAGGCTTATAACGATTTTTCAGAGGCGCCTTCTTTTTTGGATGAACTGGACAAATATCCTAATCTGATTGTACTGCAAACTTTCTCCAAAGCATGGGGCTGTGCTGCCATACGCTTGGGCATGGCTTTTGCTTCGCAGGAAATCATTTCGATTTTCAGCAAGATAAAGTATCCTTATAATGTAAACCAGCTGACTCAGAAACAAGCGATGGAGATGTTGTACCGTTATTATGAAATAGAGCGTTGGGTAAAAACATTGAAAGAAGAACGTGAGAATCTGGAAAACGAATTTGTGAAACTGCCTTGTACGGTGAAAATATTTCCTTCGGATGCAAACTTTTTTCTGGTCCGTGTGACGGATGCGGTGAAGATTTATAATTATCTGGTGGCTGAAGGCATCATTGTGCGTAACCGTAATTCCGTGTCGCTTTGCGGAAACTGTCTGCGGGTAACGGTAGGTACGAGAAACGAGAATGAAAGGCTGGTTGAGGCGTTGGAGAAATATAAAGTATAAAGTAGTAAGGTATGAAGAAAGTACTTTTCATAGATCGTGACGGGACGTTGGTTATAGAGCCGCCTGTAGATTATCAATTGGATTCGTTGGAGAAACTGGAGTTTTATCCGAAAGTAATGCGTAATCTTGGTTTTGTCCGTAGCAGGCTGGATTTTGAGTTCGTTATGGTTACCAATCAGGACGGGTTGGGTACGGCATCTTTTCCGGAAGAAACTTTTTGGCCGGCGCATAACCTGATGATGAAGACGTTGGAAGGTGAGGGAATTGCGTTCGATGATATTTGCATAGACCGTAGCATGCCCGAAGACAATGCGCCAACTCGCAAGCCGCGTACCGGTATGCTGACGAAGTATCTCGACAATCCTGAATACGATTTGGCAAATAGTTTTGTGATAGGCGACCGTGCTACGGATGTGGAGTTGGCTAAGAACCTGGGATGTCGTGCTATCCTCTTACAGGAAGATACGAATATGCTGAAACCGAAATTGGCCGGTGGTGAAGCTGCGTGTGAGGGCTTGGAGGACGTCTGTGTTTTGGCAACAAAGGATTGGGATAAGGTAGCCGAATTTCTTTTTGCCGGTGAGCGGAAAGCGGAAGTGCGCCGTACTACGAAAGAGACGGATATTTACGTGGCTGTAAATTTAGACGGTAACGGTCATTGTGATATTCATACCGGACTTGGTTTCTTCGATCATATGCTGGAACAGATAGGCAAGCATGGCGGCATGGATTTGACCATTCACGTAAAAGGTGATTTGGAAGTAGACGAGCATCATACGATAGAGGATACCGCCCTCGCTTTGGGTGAGTGCCTGTATCGGGCATTGGGCAGCAAGCGCGGCATAGAACGTTACGGGTATGCACTGCCTATGGACGATTGTCTGTGTCAGGTATGTCTGGATTTTGGAGGACGTCCCTGGCTGGTATGGGATGCCGCGTTCAAGCGCGAGAAAATAGGAGAGATGCCTACGGAAATGTTCCTGCACTTCTTTAAGTCATTAAGCGATGCAGCCAGGATGAACCTTAACATCAAGGCGGAAGGGCAGAACGAGCATCATAAGATAGAGGGAATCTTCAAAGCACTGGCAAGAGCCTTGAAGATGGCGGTGAAACGCGATATTTATCACTATGAATTGCCAAGCTCAAAAGGGGTACTTTAGTGTTTGACTCGGGACTGAGTCATTATTAACCGTCCGCAAACGAACAGGGGGAGTGTCCGATTTCGGACACTCCCCCTTGCGTAATACTTTCCTGCCTGCTTGGCACACTCTTTGCTTTTCTGTCAACGACAATTTTAAAGACCGAACATGAAAAAGAATATTTTACTTGCCGCTTGTTTTGGGATATCACTGTTTGCCTCGGCACAGAATGATACTTTGACGCACGAACGTGAAATCACTTTAGCGGAAGCCATTGCACTGGCGCGTACCCAATCTGTAGATGCTGCCGTGGCGCTCAACGAATTGAAGACAGCCTATTGGGAATACCGTACTTTCCGTGCAGACCTGTTGCCCGAAATAAATTTTACGGGAACATTGCCCAATTATAATAAGTCGTACAGCACCTATCAGAACTCGGACGGTTCCTATAGCTTTGTCCGTAACAATACATTGGGGTTGTCCGGTGCACTTTCCATTGACCAGAACATTTGGTTCACAGGCGGTAAACTGTCGCTGGCTTCTTCTCTCGATTACATCAAGCAGTTGGGTTCCGGCGGCGACAAACAGTTTATGTCCGTACCCGTAAGCCTTGAATTGACGCAACCCATATTTGGTGTGAACAGTTTGAAGTGGAACCGCCGTATCGAACCTGTCCGGTATGCAGAGGCAAAGGCTGCCTTTATTTCGGCAACGGAGCAGGTAACGATGAAGACCATTACTTATTTTTTCGAACTGTTGCTGGCTAAGGAAGCGCTTGCCACAGCGCAGCAAAACAAAGCAAACTCAGACAGGCTTTACGAAGTGGCCATTGCCAAACGGAAAATGGGACAGATTTCGGAAAACGACTTGCTGCAACTCAAGCTGAACTCTCTGCAAGGCAAAGCCGATGTGACCGAAGCCGAAAGCACTTTGAACGCCAAGATGTTTCAGCTACGTTCGTTTCTCGGTGTGTCGGAGAGCGAGGGGCTGAATCCTGTTATACCTGCTTCCGTTCCTGGTATTAAAATGGACTACGACCGTGTTCTGAACAAAGCTTTGGAACGCAACTCGTTTGCCCAGAATATACGTCGCCGCCAGTTAGAAGCCGATTATGAAGTGGCTACGGCACGTGGAAATTTAAGGAGTATAGACTTGTTTGCCAGCGTTGGCTATACCGGACAAAACTATGAGTTCTCATCTGCTTATCAGGATTTGCTGGACAACCAGATTGTCAAGGTCGGTGTAAAAATACCTATCCTCGATTGGGGAAAACGTCGCGGCAAGGTGAGGGTAGCCAAGAGCAACCGCGAAGTGGTACTTTCCAAAATCCGACAGGAACAAATGGACTTCAATCAGGACATTTTCCTGCTGGTGGCAAACTTCAACAACCAAGCCCAGCAGTTGGAAATAGCCGAAGAGGCGGACCAGATAGCCGAAAAACGTTACAAGACCAGTGTAGAGACTTTTATGATTGGTAAAATAAGTACCCTTGACCTCAACGATGCGCAGAACTCCAAAGACGAAGCCCGGCAAAAACACATCTCCGAACTTTATTATTATTGGTATTACTTCTATCAACTCCGTAGCCTGACCCTTTGGGATTTTGAACGGAACATGGAGTTGGAAGCCGACTTTGAAGATATAATCAAAGGCTGATGCCGGTGGAAATTATGCCGATTTGTACGATTATAAAGGAAATAACAAAAAAATGGTGCAAATCTGTATGACCTGTGGCTAAAAAACTTACTTTTGCAAGTAACAAACTACAAAATACTATGATACTGATAGTCGATGATGATAGTGCCGTACGTTCTTCACTTAGTTTTATGCTGAAGCGTGCCGGTTATGAGGTAAAAACAGCACCGGGACCCCGTGAGGCGATGGATATAGTTCGTGCAGAATCTCCCGCACTGATATTGATGGATATGAACTTTACACTTTCCACTACCGGAGAGGAGGGGCTTACGCTGTTGAAACAGGTAAAGGTCTTCCGTCCCGATGTTCCCGTTATACTGATGACGGCATGGGGAAGCATCCAACTTGCCGTACAGGGGATGCAGGCGGGGGCTTTTGATTTTATTACCAAACCGTGGAACAATGCCGCCCTTTTGCAGCGTATCGAAACCGCCTTGGAACTGAGTGCCGCTCCGAAAGAAGTGCCGGAAGAGCAGGCGGAGGGTTTGAACCGCAGTCACATCATCGGAAAATCGCAAGGACTGATGGAGGTGCTGAATACCGTAGCCCGCATAGCCCGTACCAACGCTTCCGTACTCATTACCGGCGAGAGTGGTACAGGTAAGGAACTGATAGCCGAAGCTATCCATATCAACAGTCAGCGCACCAGACAGCCTTTTGTGAAAGTCAATCTCGGCGGTATCTCGCAGAGTCTGTTCGAGAGCGAGATGTTCGGTCATAAGAAGGGCGCTTTTACCGATGCAAGTGCCGACCGTATAGGGCGTTTTGAACTGGCAAACAAAGGAACTATCTTTCTGGACGAAATAGGCGACTTGGATTTGTCCTGCCAGGTTAAACTATTGCGTGTGCTTCAGGACCAGACGTTTGAGGTGCTGGGCGACAGCCGCCCGCGCAAAGTGGATGTGCGTGTTGTCTCCGCCACCAATGCCGATTTGCGCAAAATGGTTTCCGAACGCACATTCCGCGAAGACCTTTTCTACCGTATCAATCTGATAACCGTAAAACTGCCCGCCTTGCGCGAACGCCGTGAGGATATTCCCCTGTTGGCACGTCACTTTGCCGACCGTCAGGCTGCCGTAAACGGCTTGCCGCGTACCGAATTTTCAGCGGATGCGCTGAACTTCCTTTCCCGGTTGCCTTATTCGGGTAATATCCGCGAATTGAAAAACCTGGTGGAGCGTACCATTCTTGTCAGTGGAAAACAAACCTTGGATGCTTCTGATTTTGAATCGCAGTACCAACGTCACGACGAACCTGCAAAAGCCGCAGATGGCACTTCCTTTGCCGGCATGACGCTGGATGAGATAGAACGGCAAACTATCCTGCAAGCCTTAGAACAGCATAAAGGCAATCTCAGTCAGGTTGCATTGGCACTGGGCATCAGCAGGGCTGCTCTATACAGACGGCTGGAAAAATATAAAATAGCGATTAGTGATTAGGGTTTAGCGATAAGTGTTGAGTCATTTAAATCTTGACCGTTAGTTGTCGCCCTACCAGCCCCTAATCGTTAATCACTACCCGCTAATCATTAACCCCTAATCGCTAATCGTTAATCACTAACCACTAATCCCTACCTCACGTGCGTATTAAATTTTATTTTTTTATTCTTGTATTGTTTTTGCTTGGGCTGGGTGGAGCGTTGATATATCTGGCAGGCAAAATGCAGACCACGCATCTATATGTTGTGGAGGGTATTATTGTATTCATATTGCTCTATCTGGCGGTGTTCTATCGTAAGATTGTCAAGCCGATGAGTACGATAGGAAGCGGTATGGAGTTGTTGCGCGAGCAGGATTTCAGCAGCCGGCTCAGCAGGGTGGGGCAGTATGAGGCCGACCGTATCGTGAACGTTTTCAACCGTATGATGGAACAACTCAAGAATGAGCGTCTGCGTATGCGCGAGCAGAACCATTTTCTTGATTTGCTGATTCAGGCATCGCCTATGGGGGTTGTCATTATGACGTTGGACGGTGAGGTGTCACAACTCAATCCGATGGCTGTAAAGATGCTGGGCGTTCGTCTGGAAGAGGCGCAGAACAGAAAACTGGATAAAATTGATTCGCCTTTGGCGGAAGAGCTGGCATCCATTCCTAAAGAAACGACTTCCGTGGTGCGGTTGAACGATGCGAATATCTACAAGTGTACCCATTCTTCGTTTATAGACAGAGGGTTCAAGCATCCTTTCTTCCTGATAGAGCGCATGACGGATGAAGTGATGAAAGCGGAAAAGCGTGCATACGAAAAGGTTATCCGTATGATTGCCCACGAGGTGAACAATACCACTGCCGGCATTACCTCTACCTTGGATACGGTGGAGCAGGCTCTTTCTACGGAAGAAAATATGGAAGACATTTGCGAGGTGATGCGCGTGTGTACGGAGCGCTGTTTCTCTATGAGCCGTTTCATTACCCGCTTTGCCGATGTGGTGAAGATACCCGAACCTACGGTAGCACAGGTTCAACTGAACGAATTGGTATCCATGTGCAAGCGTTTTATGGAGGGAATGTGCAATGACCGCAACATTATTCTCCGCTTGGAATGCGACCCCGAAGTAGGGCAGGTGCGTCTGGATGCTTCGCTGTTCGAGCAGGTTTTGGTAAATATCATTAAGAATGCTGCCGAAAGTATAGAGAGCGCCGGAGAAGCGGCAGGCAAGCAGGGCGAAATAACGGTAAGGACCACTGCCCCCGCTCTTATAGAAATCGTAGACAATGGTCCCGGAATCAGCAAAGAGACTGAAGCTAAACTCTTCAGTCCCTTCTTCTCCACCAAGCCGAACGGGCAGGGGATTGGCCTGGTGTTTATCAGGGAAGTGCTGAGCCGTCACGGTTGTGCATTCTCCCTGCGCACATACAATGACGGATTGACCCGCTTCCGAATCTTGTTTAATTGAGAATTCCCAATTCTCAACTTCTGTTTTTCCTCCATTCTTCTGCGTACTCATCCAATATCCGCTTGATTCCCTGGCCGATTGTAATATAATCACTCTCGTTCAGATTGGCAAGGGAAGCACGTACGCTCCATTCGGGCCCGTCGAAGCCGCCACCGTTCAGAAGCACTAAAGATGTTTCCTGAGCAAGGCGGAATACTACGTTCAGCGGACTGTACGTTTTTTTGAGGTATTCCACAAACTTCTCTCCATAGAACTTTTCGGCCCATACCAGCATGTCGATTTCCGTATAATAGCCTACCCGTAAAGGGTCTTCCACTAACGTAAATCCGGTATTGTCCCAAAGAGCCTGCAAGCGGCGCCGGATAATTTCCTGCATCTTCTGCTTGTAGCTGTTCTCTTTGTCCAGCAGGGCAAAGGCGGCGAATAAGCTCATCTGCATCTGTTGAGGCAATGAAAGTCCTGCCGTATGATTCAAGGCTATCTGACGGCTGTCCGCTACCATGCGGTCTATGAACTTCAATTTTTCGGGATGCAGGGTCAGCGTGGCATAGCGGCGGTTGAGGGCTTCGCGCTTCTCTTTCGGCAATCGGGATATTTGTCTGTCGAATACATTGTATTCGTGCAGCGCTATGACGGCATTGCGCCAGCCGGTAGCGCCGAAATACTTGGAGAAAGAGTATACGCAAAGCGTATTGTACGGAATTTCTGCCATGAACGAGCGGAAATGCGGGCTGAAAGTACCGTACACATCGTCCGTAATAATCATCAGGTTGGGATTGTCTTCCTTTACGATGTTTACGATGCGCGCCATTGTTTCGGGGCTGAGCGTATAGCTGGGAGGGTTGCTCGGGTTGGTGACAAACAAAGCCTTTATGGCCGGATTTTTCAGCCGGTCTATATCCTCGTCACTGTATTGCCACAGATGCAGCCCGTCTTTGCTCATGCGGTTGGCATGCAGTTCGGTCACCTTGAACCGGTAACGGTCCAGTTGGGGAATCTCTATATAAGGTGTAAAGGCGGGAACCATGAGGGCGATACCGTCACCTTTGTCCAGCAGGAAATTCTCTTGCAGCGAATCGAAGATGTAACACATGGCAGCCGTTCCGCCTTCGGTGGCAAACAGGTTGAAAGCTCCGCGAGGCGGACGGTTGTCGCACATTTCCTGATTCAGGTAGTCGCATACCAGCATTTCGGTGAATTGCAGGATGCGGTCGGGCACAGGATACTGGTTGCCTATGACGCTTTCCGCCCATTCGTGTACGAGGCTGTCGGGGTCGACGGCATGCTGCATCAGCATGTAGTGGTAGGTTTGTTCCAGCAGTTTGGCTCCGGGCTGGTAGGTATTGCTTTTGAGGAATTGCTCAAAGCGGGCGGCAATACCTTGTTTTTCGGGGATGCCGGCGATGCCTTCGGGGAGAAACATGACGTGACGGCATTCTTCCAGTCCGAATTTTCCCAGGAGGAAAAAGGCTTCGCGTGGAGTGGTTGCAATCCAGTTGGGGTTACCGCGCCCGGCGTTCAACATGGTACGGGCGGTCTTTTTCAGGCTTTCATCTGCCATGTCGATAAGACGGTTTTTCAGTTCAAAGGGACTGATATTCTCCATCTTCTTTTCTAAAAGTTTTGTATTCATATAATCTGAAGTTTAGTTTTTAAAAAGCGTTATAATTAAAGTGACAGTCGGCATAAACTAATTCCAGGTATGCTAAAATCTATTCGTCCGATAATTGTTTTCCATTCGTCCGACAGCTGTTGAATTATCGTCCGACAATTGTTGAATTTTCGTCCGACAGCTATCGGACGGAAAGATTTTAGTAAGCTTGAAAACAGTTTTTACTTATTAGGTAATCTGCTTAAAGTCTTCAGGGCATTAAATCAGCAGGACGATAACCACTCCCCATATAATCAGCAGGGTGTTGCCTACGGCATACGTCACGGTATAGCCCAGCGCAGGCGTTTCACTCTCTACAGCATCCTGTATGGCTCCGAGGGCTGCCGTAGTGGTCCTTGCGCCCGCACAGCATCCCAATGCGATGGCCGGATGAAACTTGAACAGATACCTGGCAAGCAACAGCCCGATAATCAGTGGGAAAGTGGTGGCTGCTGCGCCTACGAGGAACAGGCTGATACCCACATCGTGAAATCCCTGTACAAAACCGGGACCTGCCGATATGCCTACTACGGCGATAAACATGTTCAGCCCTACATTGTTCAGTACCCATTGCGACGGTTCGGGAATGCGTCCGAAAGTGGGATGCTTGCTGCGCAGCCAGCCGAAGAGCAATCCCGCTATCAGCGCTCCGCCACTGGTGCTCAGGCTGATTGGTACGCCACCGATGTGGACGGATAGTGCACCGAACAATCCGCCTACAAGGATGCCGAGCCCTACGAAAATCATATCAGTCTGATTGGTAGGACGGTCTATATAGCCCAAACGTCTGGCAGCTGTTTCCACTTCCTGCCTGGTTCCCACTACCTCTACCACGTCGCCGGCATCTACGGTGGTCTGCGCCATGACGGGGATGTCGATGCCCGCACGCCTGATGCTGCGGATACTGACGCCGTGCATGAACTTCTCGTTGCGGATGGCCGAAACGGTCTTTCCGGCAACGGTCTTTTTGGTAATCATGACGGGCAGTTTTTCTGCGGGGAAGTCCAATAATTGCTGGTCTTGTATTTCAGGTCCTATCCAATCCTCTTCGCCGATAACGTATTCCCGGCGTCCGCTTAGTACGACTTCATCCCCTATTTCCAGTTGCACGTTGGGGCTGACCTCGCGGATAGCGCCTGCCTTGCGTATCCGTTCCACAAACAGGCGCTTGTCCTGTTGCTGGAAGTACACTTCAAGGTCTATGACCCTTTTCCCGTTTTTGAACCATTCGTTTTCGATGCGGTAGGCGCGGAAAGTGACGGGGCGTGCGGCATGAATGAAGCCGGGTTCATCTGCCTGAGAGTTGCCCATGCGGACTTCCAAATCCTTGCAGGCGGCTTTCACCTTATCCAGTCCGCCCAGCATTTTCGGTCCGATGGACGATAGCACCCAAGCCGAGCCGGCGGTACCGAAAATGTAGGTTACGGCATAGGATACGGGGATGATGTTGACGTAGCTCTGCCGTTGCGCTTCGTCCAGTCCCATGTTTGCCATTGTATCTTCGGCCACGCCGATGACGGCCGATATGGTTTGTGAGCCGGCAAGCAATCCGGCGGCTTCTCCCATGTTATATCCCATGAGTAGGGCAAGCAGCCAGGTTACTCCCAAAACAGATACGCACATCAGCACCGCAAAAGCCACTTGGGGCAATCCGTCTTTTTTCAGTCCGCGAAAGAACTGCGGGCCTACCTTGTAGCCTACGGCAAACAGAAACAGCAAGAAAAACACTGACTTGACAGGGCCGGGTACGGCAATATTCAGTTGCCCTACCACTACGCCTACCAATAACACGCTGGTGACGGTTCCCAAAGTAAACTTACCGATACGCAGCTTACCCAGCCAGAACCCCAGAAAAATGGTGAGGAAAATGGCTAATTCGGGACGTTCTCTGAGTTGGTTGAAAATCCATTCCATAATTAAGTATTTAGGTCGGTTTGTACGTCTTTTGTAAGTCGTATTCGCTATACAACGGGTTTTAACGGGAAGTGTTTTGAATAAAAGTGGTTTTTTAGAACATTTATTCCGCAAAACCGGACTTTTAGAAAAAGTTTTCTTCCGTACCTTTGCGCACTGAATGATAGATGGGTAAGGTATGAGGTTGTTTATTAGGGTATTTCTGCTGTTGCAGATAATTGCACTTCCTGTGAGGGCGCAATATATAGTGCAAGGTGTTGTCACGGATTCGCTGACACGGGAGCCGTTGCCATATACCTCGGTCTATCTGAAAGGAACCACAGAGGGGGGGATGACTGATGACAAGGGGGTATTTTCCTTCAAGACCTATCGCCCGGAAGCACGGCTGGTAATCTCGGCCGTGGGCTATAATGAATACACCCGGCTGATTCATCCGGCACGCGGGGAGCGTATAAAAGTGGCGCTTGCCCCTACCACTTATGCACTGAATGAAGTGGTGGTGAAGCCGAAACGCGAGCGCTACAAGAAGAAAAACAATCCGGCTGTGGAGTTTGTGCGGAAGATGATAGAGCACCGGGATGATTATTCTCCGGACGAGCGCGACTTCTGGCAGCGCGAGCGTTATGAGAAAATGACGTTTGCCATTAACAATTTCGACAGTGTGAAACAGCAGAAGTGGCTGTATCGCAAGTTCAAGTTCCTGACCGATTATGTGGATACTTCCGCCGTGACGGGAAAGCCGGTACTGGCGGTGTCCAACCGCGAGTTGCTGGCTACGGATTATTACCGTAAGTCGCCGCACAGCGAAAAGCAATGGGTGAAGGCGCGGCGGCAGGCGGGAGTGGACGAAATGCTGTCACAGCAGGGGATGGAGCAGGCCATCAGCGTCACTATGACGGACGTGGATATTTATCAGAACAATATAACGCTCTTTACCAATAAGTTTGTCAGTCCGTTATCTTCTTTAGGCCCTTCGTTCTACAAATACTATCTGATGGATACGCTGACCGTTGCCGGAAAGCCTTGCGTGGACTTGACTTTCGTGCCTTTCAACTCCGAGTCGTTCGGCTTTACGGGGCATCTGTACGTCATGCTGGACAGCACGTATTTCGTGCGTCGTGTAGTGATGAACTTTCCTCAGAAAATCAATCTGAATTTTGTGGATTACATGAAGATAGAACAGGACTTCGACCGTGCGGAAGACGGTACAAGGCAACTTATGAATGAAAGTATCACGACGGAATTCAAATTGGTGGACAACAGCGACGGCATCTATGCCAAACGGGATGTTTATTACCGGAATTATGCTTACGAACCTACTGCCGATGCCTTGCAGGCGTTCCGAAAACCCGAGAAGGTGATTGAAGGCATGGACTCTTCCGCTCATTCCGATGCTTACTGGGATGCCAACCGCCTTGCGGAAGTGAGCAAGAAAGAGACTTCCGTAGACAAGATGATGGCGCAACTGCGTAGTTATCCGGTTTATTATTGGACGGAGAAGGTGCTGAAGGTGCTGTTTACCGGATATATTCCCGCACCTAAGGAGAAAGCTCCTTTGTTCTATATCGGTATGATGAACACCACCATCAGCGGTAATGCGCTGGAGGGAGTGCGTGTGCGTGCCGGTGGGATGACAACGGCATGGCTTAATCCGCATTTGTTCGGCAGGGGATATGTGGCGTACGGTTTCCGCGACGAACGTGTGAAAGGGTTGGCGGAACTGGAATATTCTTTCCATAAGAAAAAAGAGTATGCCAATGAGTTTCCGATTCACTCTTTGAAACTCCGTTATCTGTCCGATGTTAACCAGTATGGGCAACATTATCTCTATACCAGTCAGGATAACGTTTTCTTGGCGTTGAAACGCCAGAAGGACGACCGTATCGGCTATCAGCGGAAAGCAGAACTGACGTATACGAACGAGTTTCATTCGGGCTTCTCCTTTCAAGTGACTACACGTCTGCGGAAAGATGAATCTTCGCATCTCATTCCTTTCATCAGGCAGGATGAAGATAAGTCGTTTGTAAAAAGTATTTCGACCAGTGAACTGGAACTTAAACTGCGTTATGCTCCTAATGAGAAGTTCTTTCAGACACAGTGGAACCGTTTTCCGGTATCTTTGGATGCTCCGGTATTTACGCTGACGCATACCATGGCCGCCAAAGGAGTGTTGGGTGGAGATTATACCTATCATTATACGGAGGCAGGATTTCAGAAACGTTTCTGGTTCTCGGCTTTCGGCTATACGGACGTCATACTGAAAGCTGGTAAGGTGTGGAATAAAGTTCCTTTTCCGCTGCTTATCATTCCCAATGCCAACTTGTCCTACACCATTCAGCCGGAGTCTTACTCGCTGATGAATGCAATGGAATTTATGAACGATGAATATGCCTCGTGGGATGTAACTTATTTCTTGAACGGTTTCCTTTTCAACCGCATTCCGTTGTTGAAAAAAATGAAATGGCGCGAAGTGTTGTCCTGCCGGGGAATTTATGGAAATCTGAGCGACAAGAACAATCCGGAATTCAGTGAAGGATTGTTTGCCTTTCCGGCAGGAAGCACTACTATGGGACACACTCCGTACGTGGAGGTAGGGGTAGGTGTTGAGAATATTTTAAAAGTGCTCCGGGTGGATTATGTATGGCGTTTGACTTACCGCGATTTACCTAATATAGATAAATCCGGGCTTAGAATCAGTTTGCACATGACGTTTTAACTTAAATCTTACTAACAGAGCATTAAATCGGATAAAAAGACTAATCTATATTGGGTAAAATACCCTAAATTTGAGCAATTTTTTAAACTAAAATAATTCAATGGCAATGAAAGAAAACATTAAGCCGGCAACCGGTCGTTTAGGCGTATTGGTAGTCGGAGTAGGTGGTGCGGTTGCAACCACTATGATTACAGGTACATTAGCAGCCCGTAAGGGGTTGGCAAAAGCTATAGGCTCAATCGCACAAATGGCTACTATGCGTATGCAGGACGGCAAAGAACATCTGATTAAGGATATAGTGCCTTTGGTTGATTTGAACGATATCGTTTTCGGCGGTTGGGACATTTTCGCTGATGATGCGTATGAAGCTGCAATGTATGCAGAGGTTTTGAAGGAAAAGGACTTGAACCTCGTAAAAGATGAGTTGAAAGCCATTAAACCCATGCCTGCCGCTTTTGACCACAATTTTGCAAAACGCCTGAACGGTACGCACATCAAGAATGCCGCTACACGTTGGGACATGGTAGAGCAGTTGCGTGAGGATATCCGCACTTTCAAGGCAAACAACAATTGCGACCGTATCGCCGTGTTGTGGGCTGCAAGTACTGAAATTTATGTTCCTCTGGCAGAAGAGCACAAGTCTCTCGCTGCTTTGGAAAAGGCAATGAAGGAAAACAATACGGAAGTTATTTCTCCGAGCATGTGCTATGCTTACGCTGCAATCGCAGAAGGTGCTCCGTTCATCATGGGTGCTCCTAACTTGTGCGTAGATACTCCGGCTATGTGGGAATTCTCCAAGAAAATGAATGTGCCTATTGCCGGTAAAGACTTCAAGAGCGGTCAGACTTTGATGAAAACTGTACTTGCTCCGATGTTCAAGACCCGTATGCTGGGTGTGAGCGGATGGTTCTCTACCAATATCTTGGGTAATCGTGACGGTGAAGTGCTTGACCAACCGGAAAACTTCAAGACCAAAGAAGTCAGCAAGCTGTCCGTTATCGACAATATCTTCGAACCCGAAAAATTCCCCGATTTGTACGGTGATGTATATCACAAAGTACGTATCAACTATTACCCGCCCCGTAAGGACAACAAGGAGGCATGGGATAATATCGATATCTTCGGCTGGATGGGCTATCCGATGGAAATCAAGGTTAACTTCCTGTGCCGCGACTCTATCTTGGCAGCTCCTATCGCACTCGACCTGGTTATCTTCAGTGACCTCGCTCTGCGTGCCGGTATGTGCGGTATCCAGACTTGGCTGTCATTCTTCTGCAAGAGCCCGATGCACGACTTTGAACACGAACCGGTACATGACCTGTTCCAACAATGGAGAATGGTGAAAGAAACCCTGCGCAATATGGTAGGTGAAACTGCACCGAGCTATTTGGACTAAAATAAGAAAACGGTAAGGTAATAAAAGTGATAAGGCGATAGAGTGATTGGTAAGTTTCTGCTTGAAATTTCATCACTTTACTGCCTTACCACTTTTATGACTTTATCACCGCATTATCTTGTCACTTTTATTATTCTATCACTTTTTATCAATGAAGAAACCCTCTTTTTTCCCGGTTATCATCGGTACGGGCTTCGGTTCGGGCTTTTCTCCTTTCGCTCCGGGTACGGCAGGCGCTTTACTGGCCGTGCTTATCTGGTTCGGAATATCTTTCATTGTTTCGGAAATATGCCTGATATGGCTGACGGTGGCTCTTATTCTCTTTTTTACGGTAATGGGAGTATGGGCAACCAATCGTCTTGAACCTTTCTGGGGAGAGGACCCGTCACGGGTGGTGGTGGACGAAATGGTAGGAGTGTGGATTGCATTGCTGGCAGCACCGTCTGGAAATGTCTGGTATGCGTTGGGGGCTTTTGCCCTCTTTCGTCTGTTTGACATATTCAAACCGTTAGGCATCCGCCGCATGGAAAGTTTTCCGGGCGGAATTGGCGTGATGATGGACGATATCTTGGCGGGAATTTATAGCTTTGTAGTCTTAATCGGAGTAAGATGGCTGATAAGCTGAAAGGAAAACCGGGATTTGCAGGATGGCGTCATGCTGTTTGGGTCTTTATCAAGGCTCAGCTTTCGTCATACGTGGCAAGTCTCATAGATTTCTTGGTGACCATTCTGCTGGTTAAACTATCCGGACTTTTTTATTTGTATGCTACTTTTCTGGGCTCTGTAGTTGGCGGCGTGGTGAACTGCGTTATCAATTACGGGTGGGTATTTCATGCGGACGACTGCAAAAAGACGCATGTTGCACTGAAGTATCTTTTTGTCTGGGGAGGTAGTATTTTATTGAATACATGGGGCACGTTTGCCCTGACCGAGTGGCTGACGGGTATGCACTGGGTGGACGGATTGCTGGGACATTATATAAACGATGTGTTTATCCTGTCCAAGATTATCGTAGCCATTCTGGTGGCGTTCTTCTGGAACTATCATCTGCAACGGGTATTCGTATATCGTAATCATAATTTCGGGAAATTTATACGACAATATTTTAGAGACTAAATAGAACTGATATGAATTATAGAGATTGGCTGCAACAGTTGATTTATAAGATTATAAATCCGGTTGTGCATGGAATGATCAAGGTAGGTATTACGCCTAATTTTATTACTACTACCGGATTGGTGATGAACATCGTGGCTGCATGCGTATTTGTGTATGCGGGCATGTATAAACCGGGTGAGCTTGCTTATGTGGGCTGGGGAGGAGGTATTGTTCTCTTTGCCGGTTTGTTCGATATGATGGACGGGCGCGTGGCGCGTGTAGGTAATATGTCTTCTACGTTCGGAGCATTGTATGACTCGGTGCTCGACCGTTATAGCGAGATGGTGACGCTGTTCGGTATTTTCTATTATCTGATTTTGCAAGGGTATCTGTGGGGATCGATGATTACTTTTGTCGCATTGGTCGGTTCGCTTATGGTGAGTTATGTGCGTGCACGTGCCGAAGGATTGGGACTGGAATGTAAAGTAGGCTTCATGCAGCGTCCCGAGCGTGTGGTGCTGACCAGCCTTGGTGCTTTGTGCTGTGGTATTTTCGGAGATTGCAAGGCGTTCGACCCGATGCTGATACTGATTGTTCCTATGGCCGTGATAGCCGTTCTTGCTAATCTGACAGCATTCGCTCGCATTGCGCATTGCTATAAATTATTAAAGAAACAATAATGAGAAAAGATATTTTTCCTTCTGTCAAAGAAGCGTTGCCTGTTGTTGTCCTTACAGCACTGTTCTTGTTGCTGACAGCCGTGTGTATAGGGTTGCGTACAGAGCATCTTTTAATGACGGGGCTGTTTCTGATACTCTTTTTTGCAGGAAAAACAACCCGTAAATTGGCGGTAGCGCTACTTCCTTTTATCATCTTTGGCATTTCTTACGACTGGATGCGGGTGTATCCCAACTATGAGGTGAATCCTATTGATGTGCAGGGATTGTATGAGGCGGAGAAGTCCTTGTTCGGTATCTCGATTGATGGGACAAAATTGATTCCCTGCGAGTATTTTGCACAGAATCACTGTACGGTAGGCGATTTCTTTGCCGGTATATTCTACCTTTGCTGGGTTCCTGTTCCCATTGCATTCGGTCTGTGGCTTTATCTGAAAGGCGAACGCAAGGTATATCTTCGCTTTGCCATGGTCTTTCTGCTGGTAAATCTTATCGGGTTTGCCGGATATTATATTCATCCGGCGGCACCGCCCTGGTATGCCATGAATTATGGCTTTGAGCCGGTTCTCAATACTCCGGGCAATGTAGCGGGACTGGGGCGCTTTGACGAACTGCTGGGGTGCTCTGTTTTTCATTCCATTTATGGACGGAACGCCAATGTATTTGCCGCTGTTCCTTCATTGCATGCGGCTTATATGGTGGTGGCTGTAGCATACGCTATTATGGGACGTTGCAAGAAATGGCTGATAGCTTTGTTCTCTGTTATCATGGCGGGTATCTGGTGGACGGCTGTCTATTCCGGACATCATTATCTGATTGATGTGATGTTAGGCATTTCCTGTGCGTTGCTGGGGGTTCTGGTATTTGAACAAGGGTTGATGAAGTGGGGAGCATTCAAGCGTTTCTTTGAAAGATACAGTCGGTATATAGGATAAATTATAAGGTGTGGATTAACGCAAATTTACGCAGGGGGCATTCTCTATATTGAAACTCTGCGTATATTTGCGTTAATCTGTTTTTATGTTATAGGTATATGAATAATTTTGTCTTTTACAGTCCTACCGAATTTGTATTCGGCAAGGACACGGAAATGCAAGTCGGTGCCTTGGCCGGTAAGTATGGGGCACGGAAAGTAATGATTGTGTATGGTGGCGGTTCCGTGCTGCGCAGCGGGTTGTTGGACAGAGTGAAGCAATCTTTGCAGAAAGCCGGTATTCGTTATTGCGAGATGGGGGGTGTGCAACCTAATCCGGTGGATACGAAGGTGTATGAGGGGATTGAAATTTGCCGTCGTGAACAGGCTGATTTACTGCTCCCGGTAGGAGGCGGTTCTGTAATTGATACAGCAAAGGCTATCGCTGCCGGTGTACCTTATGAGGGTGATTTTTGGGATTTCTTTATAGGTAAGGCGAAAGTGACGGAAGCATTGAAACTTGCTGTTGTGCTGACAATTCCTGCTGCGGGTAGCGAGGGCTCGGGCAACTCGGTGATAACGAAAGTGGATACCCTGCAAAAGCTAAGCTTGCGTGTGCCGGAATTGTTGCGCCCTGTCTTTTCCATTATGAATCCGGAATTGACTTATACATTGCCGCCTTTTCAGACGGCTTGCGGCATTGCCGATATGATGGTGCATATCATGGAACGTTATTTTACTAATACGCAGGATGTGGAGATTAGCGACTGTCTTTGTGAAGGTACGCTGACAGCTATCATTAAAGAAGCTTATCGCATAAAACAAAATCCGGGAGATTACGGTGCGCGCGCCAATATTATGTGGTGCGGAACGATTGCTCATAACGGGACTTGTGGTGTGGGTTGCGAGGAAGATTGGGCTTCGCATTTTCTGGAACATGAAGTCAGTGCGGTTTACAACGTTACGCATGGCGCCGGACTGTCTGTAATAGTTCCGGCATGGATGACTTTTATGGCCGGACATAATCCGAAAAAGATAGCCCGGTTTGCCAACCGTGTTTTCGGTGTTCCCGAATCGGAGGATTTGGAAGAGATGGCATTGGCGGGTGTGTCCCGTTTGAAACACTTTTTCCGTTTTATAGGGCTGCCGGTTAACTTTAAGGAACTGGGTATTGAGAATCCCGATATAGACCGCTTGGCGGATAGCCTGCATCGCAATAAGGGAGAGTTTGTGGGCAATTATGTGAAACTGACTAAACAGGACAGTAAGGAAATCTACCGTCTGGCACTGTGATAAACAAAAAAACGGCGAAGTATTTTATCTGACTTCGCCGTTTCTTTTATTTGATTTCGATTTCTTCCTTCATGTCAATCTCTTCTCCCTGCGGATCGTAGAAAACATATTCCAGAAATGCTAATTTCTGACTTGGAATAATCTTGATTCCGAATCCGTATTTCATTTGCCATTTCCGTTTCAGTGAGAGAACTCCCTGATTGATGTAGGCAGCGATATACGGGTGGATGTGTAACGAGAATTTCTTTATCTTCAGTTTGTTGACAAGGTAGTCAATTTTACTCTCTAAAGTGTCCGTAAAGAGGATGGACGATTTAATAGTGCCTTTACCAAAGCAGGTTGGACAGGTTTCCGTAGTATTCACATCCATTGCCGGACGTACTCGCTGACGCGTAATCTGCATCAATCCGAATTTGCTGAGTGGCAGGATGTTGTGTCGTGCTCTGTCTTTCTGCATATTGGCACACATACGTTCGTAAAGCTTTTGTCTGTTTTCGGCTTCATTCATGTCGATGAAATCCACCACGATGATACCACCCATATCTCTTAGCCGCAATTGGCGCGCCAGTTCATCGGCGGCTCCCAGATTCACTTCCAGTGCGTTGGCTTCCTGCCCGTTGGCATTCTTGATGCGGTTACCGCTGTTCACGTCTACTACGTGAAGCGCTTCGGTGTGCTCAATAATCAGGTAAGCCCCGCTTTTGTATGAAACGGTTTTGCCGAATGACGATTTTATCTGTTTGGTGATACCGAAATTGTCGTAAATAGGAAGTTGTCCTTTGTACAGTTTTACAATTCCTGCCCGTTCAGGGGCGATGAGTGTTACGTAATCCTTGATTTCGTTGAATACAGCTTCGTTGTTCACATAGATGTTTTCGAAAGAAGGATTGAACAAGTCGCGCAACAAACCTACGGCGCGGCTGGTTTCTTCGTAAATCAGTGTCGGAAATTTGGTGGCTTTTTGTACTTTGACAATAGCTTCTTCCCAATGTTTTAATAGAACTTTGAGCTCTCCGTCAAGCTCGGCCACGCGTTTACCTTCGGCAACAGTGCGGACGATGACACCGAAATTCTTGGGTTTGATGCTCATCAGCAGTTGTTTGAGGCGGGCGCGCTCTTCACTTGATTTAATTTTTTGTGATACGGAAACCTTATCATTAAAGGGAATCAATACAAGATACCTTCCGGCAAAGGAGAGTTCGGAAGTCAGTCTCGGCCCTTTGGTTGAGATAGGCTCCTTTACGATTTGCACCACTACTTCTTGTCCTACCTTGAGTGTGTTGGATACTGTTCCGTCCTTTTCAAGGTCGGGAAGTATGGTTGCTTTGGTAATTGGATTAAGCTTTTTTTTGTCGCTTAAAGTTTGCTTTACGTATTTTTCTAATGAGTTAAATTGAGGACCTAAGTCCAGATAATGAAGAAAAGCATCTTTCTCGTAACCTACATCCACGAAGCAGGCATTCAGGCCCGGCATCAATTTCTTGACACGTCCCAAATACATGTTGCCCACAGAGAAGGAAATGTTTCTTCCTTCGCTTTGGAGTTCCACCAGGCTTTTGTCTTCGAGTAAAGCAATGGAAACTTCTTTGGGCTGTACGTCTACAACGAGTTCGCTTGTCACAATAATTTGCTTTTACATTTTTGTTATACAGATGTTTTCTGTTCAGATTTACTGGTACATCAATCTTTTTTACATTGACGAACCGGTTTGATACTTAAACAAAGAACAAACCCGCGAGACAATTAGCTTCACAAGTTTGTTCTTTATTTTGTCCTTCAGACTAAAAATTACTTTTTGCTTTTATGTCTGTTCTTTCTTAGTCTTTTTTTACGCTTGTGCGTAGACATTTTATGTCTTTTTTTCTTCTTTCCGCTTGGCATAGCTTCAAAATTTTATGGGTTAATACTAATTGTTTATTATTTTTTCACAGCAATGGTGAATGTCTTAGCAGGTTTAAAAGCCGGAATGTTGTGTTCCGGAATGATGATAGTAGTGTTCTTTGAGATGTTACGAGCTGTTTTTTGAGCTCTTTTCTTTACTACAAAACTACCAAACCCGCGGAGATAAACATTTTCATCTTTAGATAAAGATGCCTTCACTGCGTCCATGAACGCTTCAACGGTTGCAAGCACTGTTACTTTGTCGATTCCGGTGTTCTTTGTAATTTCGTTTACAATATCAGCTTTAGTCATTTTTTTCTTAAAAAAAATATTATTACTATAGTTTTCTAATTTTTTGGACTGCAAATATATAGCTTTTTGGCGGCTCTAAAAAATATATTTTGGACATTTTTTGAAAAAAGTCAAAGCATTAGGTTTTGTTAGACTGAAAAACTGTATTTTTGTTCTTTTGAAAAAGGATGTGTGTCCTTTTGAGGTATGAAACTATATATGAATAGATTGACTGAAGCTTTATTGGATTGGTACGCGGATAATAAACGTGATTTGCCTTGGAGAGGCACTACTGATCCCTACCGGATATGGATTTCTGAGATTATTTTGCAGCAGACGAGAGTGGTACAAGGATATGAGTATTTTCTTCGTTTTATCCGCCGTTTTCCTGATGTGAGAACTTTGGCTTCGGCTTCGGAAGACGAGGTCTTGAAGTATTGGCAGGGATTGGGATATTATTCTCGTGCCCGTAATCTGCATGCTGCTGCTAAGAGTATGAACGGTAAGTTTCCGGAAAGCTATCAGGAAGTGCGGGCTTTGAAAGGGGTAGGGGATTATACGGCTGCCGCCATTTGTTCCATAGCCTATAATATGCCCTATGCAGTAGTGGACGGAAATGTGTATCGAGTGCTTTCCCGTTATTGCGGCATTGATGTGCCTATTGACTCTACGGAAGGAAAGAAGCTCTTTGCTGCTTTAGCTGATGAAATGCTCGATAAATCCCGCCCGGCTGCTTATAATCAAGCTATAATGGATTTTGGGGCTATTCAGTGTACGCCACAGTCTCCTAACTGTATGTTTTGTCCTTTGGCGGATAGTTGTTCCGCCTTATCGAAAGGGCAGGTTATGCAACTTCCCGTGAAGCAACACAGAACAAAGACGTCCAACCGTTATTTTAATTATATATATGTACGCATGGGCGCGTGTACCTTTATACATAAACGAACGGCTGATGATATTTGGAAAAACCTGTTTGAATTGCCATTGGTTGAAGCGGATAGAAATCTATCGGAAGAGGATTTTTTATCATCGGCATCCTTTCGCTCACTTATAGCGGAAGGAGAGGTACCGGAAGTACGTTTGGTGTTTCGAAATGTGAAACATGTGCTGTCCCATCGGGTGATATACGCTAACTTTTATGAAGTCGTTTTGCCGGAGAACTCCCGTTCTTTTTCGGAATACCAGTGTATCAGAATGGAAGATTTGGAGCAGTATCCGGTATCTCGCTTGGTACATGCTTTTTTGGAGAAGTATTTATAAAAGTTGGCTGTATTCTTGCATGATGTTGTTATTCTCGCTAATTTTGGCAACAAATTTTAAAATTGAAAGCGTATGTCAGTAAATAAAGTGATATTATTAGGAAATGTAGGCAGAGACCCCGAGGTGAGGTATCTCGATACCGGTGTGGCTGTTGCTACTTTCCCCTTGGCTACTTCAGACCGTGCCTATACATTGGCAAACGGAACGCAAGTTCCTGAACGTACGGAGTGGCATAATCTTGTCCTTTGGCGCGGACTGGCAGAAACGGCTGAGAAATATGTGCATAAAGGAGACAAACTTTATGTGGAGGGTAAAATACGGACCCGTTCGTATGATGATCAGACCGGTGCAAAACGCTATGTAACGGAGATTTTTGTAGATAACATGGAAATGCTGTCTGCAAGAAGCGCAGCGCCCGGAACTACACCGCAGGCAGGTATATCCGGACAAACGGCTGCTCCTGTACAGTCAACACACTCGCAGGCTGCTCCTGCACAAAATAATCCAACGGACGATTTACCGTTCTAATTGTTTAACTAAAACCAAAATCTTTGGACCCAGACGCTTATTTATGCCAATTGGCAGATGTTTTTAACAGTATAACCGTACATACTCCTTCTGTTTCGGCTATTATAGCTATTGTATTGGCTGGTGTGCTTTTGCTTGCTTCCGGTTTTGCTTCGGCTTCCGAAATTGCATTTTTTTCACTCTCGCCGTCCGATTTGAATTCTATTGAAGAGGGGAAACATCCTTCTGATGAGAAAATCAGAAATTTGTTGGATGATACAGAACGACTGCTGGCCACGATACTGATTACGAACAATTTCGTGAATGTGACCATTATCATGCTCTGTAATTTCTTTTTTATGAATGTATTCCAATTTCATTCGGTTATTGCGGAGTTTTTAATCCTAACGGTTGTATTGACTTTTCTGTTGCTGCTTTTCGGTGAGATTATGCCGAAGATTTATTCAGCGCAAAAAACATTGGCATTTTGCCGTTTTGCAGCTCCCGGTATCATGGCATGCCGTTCCATATTCTATCCGTTATCATCAATATTGGTACGCTCCACTTCGTTTCTTAACAAGCATTTTGTGCGTAAAAATCATAATATATCAGTAGATGAGCTTTCTCATGCGTTGGAGTTGACGGATAAAGCCGAGCTTTCGGAAGAAAACAATATCTTGGAGGGTATCATTCGTTTTGGAGGTGAGACGGCTAAGGAAGTCATGACATCGCGTCTGGATGTGGTTGACTTGGAAATTCGCACTTCTTTTAAGGATGTGTTAAAGTGCATCGTGGAGAACGCTTATTCGCGTATTCCTGTTTATGCGGAAACACGTGACAATATAAAAGGGGTGCTTTATATCAAGGATTTGCTTCCTCATTTGAATAAAGGAGATAATTTCCGTTGGCAATCATTGATTCGTCCGGCTTATTTTGTTCCGGAAACCAAGATGATTGATGATTTGCTGCGTGATTTTCAGGCAAACAAGATTCATATCGCTATTGTGGTGGATGAATTCGGAGGGACATCGGGTATTGTTACAATGGAAGATATTATTGAAGAGATTGTTGGGGAGATTCGTGACGAATACGATGATGAAGAACGTACTTATGCCGTACTCAATGATCACACATGGGTGTTTGAGGCTAAGACACAACTGACGGACTTCTATAAGATAACCAAGATAGATGAAGAAACTTTTGATGAAGTAGCAGGTGATGCCGATACTTTAGCGGGACTTTTACTTGAGTTGAAAGGGGAATTTCCGGCGCTTCACGAGAAAGTAACTTATGGTTATTATGAATTTGAGGTTCTTGAAATGGATAACCGCCGCATCTTAAAGGTGAAATTTACAATAAATGAACCGGTACGGGAGGGTTCAGAAACAGAGAAGTAATGCCTGTTTTTAAACAATATACAGAGAGTTCATATAAGTGGGGGATTTGGAAGACAAGTGAAAGTTTGGAAGAACTGCTTGCTTTACTTCCTCATAAAGAAAAATATGAAGAGGGTATTGGAAAATTTACAGCCGTTTCTCGTAAGTTGGAGTGGCTGGCTGTGCGTGTATTACTATATACAATGCTTGGCGAAGAGAAAGAAATACACTATTATTCCAATGGCGGACCCTATTTGGCAGACGGCTCTTTTTCCATCAGTATTTCACATACCAAAGGTTATGTAGCGGTCCTGTTAAGTGAGCCGGGGAAAAGAGTCGGGATTGATATTGAGTGTTATAGCGAGCGGGTACGGAAAGTGGCGCATAAGTTTATGCGTGAAGATGAAAAAAAATCCTTATTCAAAGGTACGGAAACCTGGTCGTTGTTGCTTCACTGGTCTGCAAAAGAAACCATGTTTAAATGTATGAACGCTTCCGATGTCGATTTTCGGGAACATTTGCATGTAATGCCTTTTACGCCTGACGAACAAGGTGTGTTCTCCGCCGCCGAATACCGTACGGCGGAGAAACAGATTTTTCAAATTTACTACTATTTGTTTTCAGACTTTGTCCTGACATTGAGTTTGTAGTTACAGCCTTTCCAATTGTACTGTAAAGTGACGCATTAACGGAGCTTCCCAAGTAATACGTACTCCTCTTGTAATTGTTTCGCGTCTGTCATATACATTTTTGAGCGCAGCGGCTATTACATTCATGTGGTTATCGGTATACACGCGGCGTGGAATAGCCAGCCGGAGTAAATCCAGTCCGTTGAAGCGGTTTTCACGGGTAACGGGATCACGGTCGGCAAGTAAATAACCGATTTCACATCCGCGTATGCCGGCTTCCAGATATAGCTCGACGGTTAAAGTCTGTGCAGGAAACTCTTCTTTAGGAACATGTGTTAAAACTTTGGGAGCATCTACAAAAATTGCATGTCCTCCGGCGGGACGTTGGTACGGTATTCCGTATTCATCTAATTTTTTAGCCAGATATTCTATCTGGCGAATACGGGTTTCAAGATTATTAAATTCGGTGTTTTCATCCAAGCCGATGGCAAGTGCATTCATATCTCGGCCATTCATACCGCCATAAGTAAGGTAACCCTCGAATTGTACGCAGAATCCTTTTGCTCCTTCATACCAGTCTTGTCGGCGGGTTGCAATAAATCCTCCCATATTTACGATGCCGTCTTTTTTGGCGCTCATTGTCATACCGTCTGCAAGGGCAAACATCTCTTTGGTTATTTCCTTTATGCTCTTATCTTGGTAACCTTCTTCACGTGTCTTTATGAAATAGGCATTTTCGGCAAAACGGGCGGAGTCGAATATGACAGGTTTATTGTATTTATCGGCAATATTCCGGACTTCCCGTAAATTTTGCATGGAAACAGGTTGCCCGCCGGCTGTGTTGTTGGTGATCGTAACAATGATGAATGGTATGCGGTCATTATGTTCTTGTAAGGCCTTTTCCAGTTTTACAGGATCTACGTTGCCTTTAAAGGGAATCTCCAATTGCGTTTGCCGTGCTTCGTCTATTGTACAGTCCAGTGCGATTGCCTTTCGGCTTTCGATATGTCCTTTGGTAGTATCAAAATGAGAATTTCCCGGGATAATATCTCCTTCATGAACCAGATAAGAGAATAGTACATTTTCGGCAGCACGTCCCTGATGTGTAGGAATGACATATTCAAAACCGGTCAGGCGGGTAATGACTTCTTTTAATTTGAAGAAAGAAGAAGCCCCGGCATAGCTTTCGTCTCCGAGCATGATACCGGCCCATTGCCGGTCGCTCATGGCTCCTGTTCCCGAATCGGTGATAAGATCGATATAAACTTGTTCTGATTTTAGTTGAAAAACATTGTAATGGGCTTCTTTCAACCACTGTTCACGCTCCTGGCGGGTACTTTTACGAATAGGTTCCACCATTTTGATTTTCCATGATTCGGCAAATGGTAATTCCATAGATTATTTTTTATAAGTTAGACAATGGGTCAACGGATAAATCCGTTTTTGTGTTTTATGTACCGAATATAATGATTTTATAGATGATGAACAATGTTTTTGATGACTTTCTGTAAAACAAATGTCCGGGCGAATCACTTCGGCCGGACATCATTTAAATAAACTTGGCAGAGTTTATTCTCTTTTACTTTCTTTGAAAGAGTTTTGATGAATGAAATGATTGGATAGAATTTATCCCGTTCATTAGACTCAACGCTTTTTCCTCGAAAGCAATGATAAGATAATGCATGGCAGGTCTTCTGACTTGTTTCTGTTGCAGGCTGCCTTCCCGGAAAACGTTTCCAGTGGCATGGAGAGAGAATTCATTGTCTGCAACATTATGTGAAACTTACAGCAGCGGGACTGTTCAGGACTTGCACCTGATTCCCTTTTAATCGCCTCCTTTGAAAAAAGGCGGCAAACCAATGCATCGCAAAGATAATGAAAAAAGTAACAAACCAAAATGAATAAAAGAAATTATTTCTCCTTTGCCAACGTAAAAACGAATTCCAGTCCGCCACCTTGATTATTCTTGGCGGAGATTGTTCCGCCATGAATGATGACGGCATTTTTTACGATGGCAAGCCCTAAGCCTGTACCGCCTAATTTTCGTGAACGTCCTTTGTCTACACGATAAAAGCGTTCGAACAAACGATTCAGATGTTCTGGTGAAACGCCTACTCCGGTATCCGCAAAACTGAAATAATAGAAGTTCTCATCCTCACGGAAACAGTTGATGTTGATGTAGATATTGGTTCCTGCATAAGCCATGGCGTTATCCATGAGGTTACGGAATATGGAGTAGAGTAATGAATAGTTACCCTTTAATTGTATTTTGGGATGTAAACCGTTGACTACCGTAATATGCTTTTCTTCCAGTTCCAATGATACTTCGTTGACTATATTGGTGACAAGCATGCTGATGTCTACTTTCTCCATATCAATCATATTGGCTGCTTCATCCATACGTGTCAGTACGGAGATATCCCGTAATAGACGGCTCAGCCGGTTGCTTTGGGCATAACACCGTTCAAGGAAAGTCTGCATCTTTTCGCGGGGGATGCTTTCATTGCTGACAATTGTTTCCAGATATCCTTGAATACTGCTTACAGGGGTTTTCAGTTCATGTGCAATGTTCTGTGTCAGTTGGCGTTTCAAACGTACCTGTTCTTCTTCCTGTGTGATGTCATTAATGGATATTTCAAAACTCAGATCCTGGAAGATGATACATTCTACAATGAATATGCGCCCGTTTTTATTGATGTTAATGGAGAGACGCTTCTCTTCTTTATCCGAAGGTCTTCTTTGTGCCTTACTGATAAAATCGGTGATTTTTTGAAATTCGTAAATGGAAAATATCTCCTCGGTAGTTTGCAAGTTGGAATCGGAGATTAAATTGCCGTATTGTGTAAAGAGGTTATTGACTAAGATTTCTTTTTTGTCTTTAGTAAATACACCCAATCCTTCGCGAGAAGTCTGTAGGTGTGTAATCAGTTTCTCACGTTCGATATATAACGCTTCTTTGGTTTCCCGCAAACGTTTATATATCTGTATAATGTGCTGGGATATTTCGCCAAGTTCATTATGCGGGAAAGCAGATTGTATATCGGTTTCCACCGGTTCGTTTTTATCGGCGCGTTTGGCAAATTCCCGCAGATGGTTGATTGCCGTACCCAGTTTGGATGTAAACTTATAGAAAACGAATATCAGCAATAAAGTAACAATAGCTGTAAACCAGAGGTAATGCGGATCGGCAGCCAGACTATTTACCAGGTTTACATCATAGGGTAATGCCGAGCGAATGATATACTGGGGATAGAGAGTTGCCGAATAGAAGTAGGGTATGCCTGTTGTTTCGGAGGTGCGCCTTAAATCATATCCTTTGCCGTTCTTTAATGCTTTTTGGACTTCCTGACGATTAATGTGATTGCTGAATGCTTCTTGGGAAGTTTCATTGTAACTGTCATAAAGGACGCGGCCTTGTAAATTTACGATAGTGACACGAAGGTCTCTGTATGAACCTTTGGCTATATACCGGTTTAAAGTAGATGTCCATAGACTGTCCGGAATACTTCGCAGTTCCTGTTGCAGGCGTTCGTTATAGTCTTGGAGTTGCGTGTCGAGCAGTTCTACTTTATACTCTTTCTCCCGTTGATATTGATAAGCAATAAAACAGGCTGCAAAGACAAGAAATAATGAGATTACCGAAAGAAATAACTTCCGGCTGAATGACAGGAAGTGTCTGTCATTATTCGGCTTCGAAGCAATAACCATATCCTAAGCGAGTTACAATACATTTGCCATATATTCCTATCTTTTTGCGCAGGCGGGTGATGTTTACGTCTATAGTGCGGTCCAACACATATACTTCGTCACTCCAGATGCGGCTCAATATGTCTTCGCGGGAAAATACGCGTCCTTTGTTTTGCAATAGCAAGAGCAGTATTTCAAACTCTTTTTTGGTGAGGGGAGCTTCCTCTCCGTCTATGCTTACTTTCTTTTTGATGATATCAAGCACTAATGATTTATAGGCAATTTGTTCAGGTGCGCGCTCCGTTTCAGTTTGCCGGGTACGGCGTAATACGGCTTTAACGCGTGCTGCTACTTCGCGTAAGGAGAAAGGCTTGGAGATATAGTCGTCTGCTCCTATATTAAATCCGGTTACCGTATCATTTTCGGTGTCTTTGGCTGTGATAAAGATGATAGGAATCTTGGCCGTTTTCTTATCTTTCTTTAGCATACTTGCCATTTTGAATCCGGAAATTTCCCCCATCATCACGTCCAGTAATAGCAGGTCGTAAGTACTGATGTCCATTTTCAAGGCATCTTCGGCAGAGTTTGCGGTATCTACTTCGTAGCCTTCATTCTCAAGGTTGAACTTTAAGATTTCGCATAAATCTTCTTCGTCGTCTACTACTAAAATCCGATATTCGTTCATTGTATTTCTGAATTAATGTAATGAGAGACGTACAGAGTCTCTTTATTACAAAGTTAAACTTTATTTCTTTTCTTCGACAAAATTGCGGCGTTTTTGTTACGATGGAATGAAACAAGTATTACATTGCGATTACAAAATCTCTCTTGCAACTAATTAAGTATTATCTTTGTATTGTTTTAAAAAGGGTTTCTATATGAAAGAATTAATAGATATAAAGAGGTGGGGACAATCTAAGTGGCGTATGCCGTTAATAGTGGCTGTATTGGCTGTTGTAATCATTGGTTCGATTTGGTTGAACGTTGCTCCTTTCCGTTCCGGTTTTGAGATAACGGATGAATTGGGTGGGAATATTTTTCCTTCCAGCATTTTGTCTGTTGCAACGACAGATGCCCAGGTGATTGTGCCGGCTGATTCGATGTTTGTGGGAAACCCAAAATCTTGTATCGCTGTGAAAGTCCGGTCGGCAAAGGCTTATAGCCGGGTGAGGATAGAAGTTGCGGAAACCCCTTTCTTTTCCCGTTCCGTTTCGGAGTTTGTATTGGCAAGGCCACGTACCGAGTATACAATCTATCCCGATATTATCTGGAACTATGAAGCCTTGAAGAATAATAATCAGGCGGAGCCGATTAGCGTTGCCGTTACGGTAGAGATGAATAGGAAAGAGTTGGGGCAGCGGGTACGTACTTTTTCGGTGCGCAGTATCAATGAGTGTTTATTGGGGTATGTTACGGGAGGTACGAGATTTCATGATACCGGAATATTCTTTGCTGCTTATGTCAATGAAGAAAATCCTATGATAGACCATTTGCTACGGGAGGCATTGAATACTCGTATTGTGAATCGTTTCCTCGGTTATCAGGGTAGTCCTGAGGCTGTCGATAATCAGGTTTATGCCTTGTGGAATGTTTTGCAGAAACGTAATTTCCGGTATAGTTCGGTTTCTAATACAAGCCTGTCCAGCAATGTGGTTTTCTCTCAACGTGTTCGTACATTCGATGATGCCTTGGAGTCATCGCAAATTAATTGTGTGGATGGGAGTGTTCTGTTTGCTTCTTTGCTGCGTGCCATAAATATCGAGCCGATACTGGTACGTACACCCGGACATATGTTTGTTGGTTATTATACTGATGCAAATCATAAAGATATGAAATTTCTTGAGACCACCATGATTGGGGATGTGGATTTGGACGATTTCTTTCCTGATGAACGGCTGGATTCTACTATGGTGGGAAAAACGCAGAATCAGATGTCCCGTATAACCTTTGATAAGTCTAAAGAGTATGCAAGTCGGAAATATAAAGAGAATGAAAAGGGCATTCATTCCGGCAGATTAAATTATATGTTTTTGGAAATATCCAAGGATGTAAGAAGGCGGATACAACCTATAGGAAAATAGTAAAGGTTGAATAGTTTATAAGATTAAATAGTACTTTGGGAACTTTGTTTCCAATCACTCACGTTTTCTAATTGCTTGCACTTCTGTTTTAATATTTTTTTATTTTATGTATTTTGTGGATATAAATGTTTGTTTTTGATTGTTAATAATACCGCCGCTTTTTCAGCAATTTTCTATTTTCCAAAAATGTGATAAAAGAATTAACAGAATGATAATAAACGTGTAGCCGTTTATTATATACGCTACTTATCCGATAAGAAATAATAATGTTTATTGTTTTATATTTGCCAATATTTTAAAATTATAAAAGCAAATATATTAATATTTATTTAATATATTTTAAATACACCTCTCTTTGATTTGCTGAATTAATTTATAAATTTGCAAATAAATCCAAATAAAAAGAGCTTATGAAAAGAAATTGTTGCTTATCATTAGTGTTGCTTGCATTGCTTGGGATGTCTGTGCCATATTCAGTTGTTGCTGCTGATAATGCGCTAAGTTCCCAAAGTACTCAGCAAGCCAAAACAATCACAGGTAAAGTAGTGGATGTTGCAGGCGAACCGATTATTGGAGCCAGTGTATTGGTGAAAGGTTCTAGTACAGGTTCTGTTACTGACATCGATGGAAAATTCTCGGTAGAAGTTCCAGTGGGTAGCACATTGGTAGTCTCATTTGTTGGATATGCTACGGAAGAAGTGAAGGTAGGAGCAGCAAGCGACTATACGGTTACCCTGAAAGATGATACCCAGTCATTGAGTGAAGTTGTTGTAACGGCTATGGGCATTAAGAAAGAGAAAAAGGCGTTAGGTTATTCTGTTTCGGATATTAATTCCAAAGAGTTGATGAAGAACAAGCAAACGAATGTGGTAAACTCTTTGGCTGGTAAAATCCCCGGTGTAAATATTACGCAGGCAGGTGGTGCTGCGGGTGCCGGTTCCAATATTGTAATTCGTGGCGGTAACTCTGCCAGCGAATCTCGTGATAACCAGCCCTTGTTTGTTGTAGACGGTATTATCTATGATAACTCTACAGTAAATACCGGTAATTCCGGTACGGATGGCATGACGAAAACTGCAACTACTTTCAGCAACCGTGTAATGGATATTAACCCTGAAGACATTGAGAGCATGTCCGTGTTGAAAGGTGCTGCGGCTGCTGCGCTGTATGGCTCCCGTGCTGCTAATGGCGTTATTATCATTACGACCAAGAAAGGTGAAGAGGGTGCTGTAAGGGTGAATGTAAGCAGTAAATATACCTATTCATGGGCTAATAAATTACCGGAAGTTCAAAAACTGTATGGCCGTGGAGAATATAACACTTCCGGTGCTTTTATTGATAAGACGATGGATTCCTGGGGAGATCGGATTGATGGTATGGCTTATGATAATATAGATGATTTCTTTCAAGGAAGTAGTGTTTGGGATAATAGTGTAAGTGTGTCCGGCGGTAGTAAGAACGGTTCTTTCTATTTATCCGGTTCCAATTATCATCAGTCCGGCATTATCCCTACAACTGGTTATGACAAGACGACTTTCCGCTTTAATGGTGAACAGAAATACGGCATCCTGACAGTAGGAGCCAACGTTTCTTATTCGCAGGCAAGTACTGATAAGACACTGACCAGTGCAGGTTTGTACGGACAGGGCGGTAACGGTGCAATGACCGCTGTTTACGGATGGCCTGTCGACGATCAGATGAGTCGCTATCTGAATGATGATGGTAGTAAATACCGCATATTGGAGGGTTTGCAGGATTTGGAGGATGATGTTGAAAATCCGTATTGGATTCTGAATAAAAATACTTTGACGGACGAAACATCCCGTTTTACGGGTGCAGTCAACGCAAGCCTCAAACTGACAGACTGGTGGGATGTTTCCGCACGTGCGGGTATTGATAAATACACTACCAGTTCCAATACGCTTCGGCGTCCGGGTGGTGCGGTCAAGCAGATATATCAGAACGGTTATATGTCCAAAGGTGATGTGAATTACCAATACATTACTACGAATGTGATGTCTAACTTCCATAAGACTTTCGGTGATTTTGATTTGAATCTTCTGGTAGGTACTACTACAGAAGCTACGAAGACAACGAATAACACCCGTTGGGGATATAATTTTGTAACGGAAGGGCTTTACAGTTTCAACAATATTATTAAAGCCAACCAGTATTTCAAAGAGAGTACGGTACGCAAACGCATGGTAGGCCTTTACGGTGAATTCCGTGCTTCGTACAAGAATCTTGTTTATCTGACAGTGACCGGACGTAACGACTGGTCTTCTACATTGCCGGTGAATAACCGTTCTTATTTTTATCCTTCCGTAAGCGGTTCGTTTGTGTTTACCGAACTGCTGCCGAAGAACAACGTACTTTCATTCGGTAAGATCCGCGGTTCATGGGCACGGGTAGGTAAAGATGCTGATGCCTATTCTTTGGGATACTATATGTGGCCGGTAGCTACGCTGAACGGTGGCAAATATGGTATGGGCAACAGTTGGACAGGCGGTAGTGTCGGTTTGAAACCTGAAATACAGGATTCTTATGAATTGGGTTTGGAAATGCGTTTCTTCAACGGACGTTTGGGCTTTGATTATACTTACTATCAAAGCAAGACGAAAGACCAGATTTGTGCACCGCGTTTGGCACAGTCTACGGGATACATTTTCCTTACGCTGAATGGCGGTTCGGTAGAAAATAAGGGTATGGAGCTCTCGATTACAGGTAAACCTATTGTAACGAAAGACTTCCAATGGGAAACGACATTGAATCTTTCCGGTAACCGTGGACGATTGGGAGATTTTATCGACGGTGTGGATATTTTCTATGTGACGGATGCGCAGGTTGGTGCAGCCAAAGCCGGTTCAATACCCAATGGCGGTTATTTTTTGGGATTGACGGGTAATAAGTATGAAACGGCTCAAGGGCCCGACGGCAAGATGTACAATGTTATCGACCCGTCTACAGGTTTGTATAAGGATACGCAAGTTGAAACCAATATTGTGGGTAACCGTGAACCGAAGCTGATAGGTGGTTTTAGTAATAGTTTCAGCTATAAGAATTTCAACCTTTCTTTCTTGTTCGATATCCGTCTGGGAGGTGACATCTATAATGGGACCGAATACTATCTCGTGACGAAAGGATTGAGCACAAAGACAATAAACAGAGAATCCGTATCATTTACGGGTGTTGTCAATACGGGCACTGCTGCAAAACCGTCTTATGAAACCAAAACAATTACCTATAATGCCAATGAAACTTATCAGGTTGGTAACTCTACCCGTTCCGGCAAGTATATGATTCAGGAGTATTATAAGAATTATGCCAAGAACGCCTATAACTTTATAACTGACACCAATTGGCTGCGTTTGCGTTCTATTTCCTTGTCCTACGATTTCAAGGATTTGTTGAAGAAACAAAATATAATCAAGGGGCTGACTGCTACAATTACGGGAACTAATCTGTTTGTTTGGACAAACTACAAGGGTATGGATCCTGAAACATGCGTTTCAGGTTCCGGTACAGGTGGTTCCGGTTCTGCAGGTATCGACTATTGCGGTGTTCCGGCTACAGCCGGCATGTCGTTTGGCATTAATCTTACATTCTAATAACAGATTTAAAAAGATAAGAGTATGAAGAAACTAATACATATTGCACTTGGCTTGGCGCTTGTGTTCGGCATGTCTTCTTGCGAGGACTACCTGGATGTGAATACAGATCCGGATAATCCGGTTTCCGAAACCGTATCACCGCAGCTTCGCCTGCCGTGGATACAGAACTATTATGCTTACGCATGGGGTACAGCCAGTATGCGTACCAATACAATTGCCGGTATCATGACACAGACTGGCGGCACGGCTGCTAACAGCCTCTTGTCATCATGGAATCCTGCCCAAAGTTCATGTACCACTATTTATCAGAATTTTTATCTGGGTGCAGGTGTGAATATCGATCCTTTGATAGAGAAGGCGGAAGCGGAAGGAGCTTATCATTATGAAGGTGCAGCTTATTGCATTAAGGCGATGGGATTTATGATGATGCTCGACTTGCATGGCGAGCTGCCTGTTCAGGAAGCATTTACCGGTAAGACCAATCCGGCCTATGATGACGGTAAAACCATGTATGCACTCTGTATGGGGTATCTGGACAAAGCTATCGAGAATTTTGGCAAGCAGCAGAACACCACGGCTCCCGCATTGAGTGCAGGCGATTTATGGAATGGCGGAGAGGTTTCCAGGTGGCTGAAATTATGTTACGGTCTGAAAGCCCGTTATTTGCTGAAATTATCCAAGAAAGCGGATTTGTATGATCCGGAAGCTATTTTGACGGCATTGAACTCTGCTCCTCAATCGAATGATGACAACACCATTATGAAACATTATAATGTGGAAGGGGATGAGGTTAATTTTACGGTGAGCGATCCTTATCAGGCTTCCGTTATTTGGGATTGTACCGGATATGGTTCGACACAACGTCTGACGCGCTGGTATGTTAATCTGTTAACTAATGAATTTACAGGCGGTTCGGGTGCGGAAGACCCTCGTTTGTCAAAGCTTGTTCCTGCCATGATGACAAATGTGAAACTGAATGCTGATGGTAAAATAACGGCTAATGAATGGATTCGTGATGCCGGGGTGGATGTGATACATTCCACTACACGCGCAGAAGGCGGTCCGGTAGCTGCTTTGTTTGTAACGGGTGGAGAAACCGGTTATAATAAGGAAAAAGGCGGATTTATGATAACTTATGATTTATCCAAAGCGGATAATGAAACAAAGACGAAATTTATTGCTGATGCTCAGGCCATACACCAGACAACGGTCGACGGCAACAATGTGACCGTGCTTTATCAAAAGGGGGCTGCATATTGCAATAATAAGGATTATAAGCGTGCAGGTGATACTATTTATGTAAATTTACGTTCTAACGGTATGGCCAATAGCGGGCGAAACACTACGGATATGTATTACTATACCGATGCGAAATCAGACTATGTGGGCGGTACGGGTACATTCTATGCACGTCCTAATTCAGATTCCGATATTCTTACTTATTCGGAAATGTGCTTTATCAAGGCGGAAGTCCTTTTCCGCAAAGGAGATACCGATGGTGCATTGGATGCCTATCAAAAAGGCATAAAGGCAAACTTTGACCGTATGCAGGCTAAATTGAAATCATGGGAAGCCGAAGGAACAAAGAATCCGGATCAGAAGCCGATGGATGAAGGTGAAATCAGTACTTATATGGCAAGTCCTTCCGTATGTCAGAATGCTGCCAGTCTGACCTTGTTCGAGATTATGCGTCAGAAGATTATCGCATTAGGCATCAATACTGAAAATTGGAATGATATGCGCCGTTTGGATTATGACTATGTGGATTACGACCGTCCGCAGGATTTCACGGCTGTCAGCAAGATTGTAGGTACTTCTAAGAATGAGCCTACTTATTGGTTCCGTCGTTTCAGTCAGAGTACTCATGAGAGCAACTATAATCTGACTCAGCTAAAGGCATCCAACAAGCAAGCCATGACAGACCCGATTTGGTCGTGTCCGGTTTGGTGGGATTGTGCGACAGATAATGAGTATTACGGTTACATTAAGTAGGTCATAACCTTATTAGTTTATAGAATGTTAATTTAAATATCTTAAAATCTTGATGCACATATTATTTCATTGATTATCTTTGCACTCGAAATATGGATTTATAAGATATATTAAAATATTGGAGACCTAAACAGTCTTCATTCATAGATGATGATTGGAACAGTCGGTTCGTGAGAATCGGCTGTTTTTTGTTGGGTTTGTTTGCATATCAACAGCGGTAATGTTACTTTTGCAAGAAAGAACCCATTTAGTCAATGAAGTATGAAACAAGGTAAGAAATACATTTCTCCGGGAGCATGGTTCTCTATGGTTTATCCGGCAGACTGGAACGAATTTGAAGACGGGGAAGGCTCTTTCCTGTTTTATAATCCTAACGAGTGGACCGGTAATTTCCGTATATCGGCTTATAAGGGAGATACTGCATACGGCAGGGAATCCGTTAAGCAGGAACTCAAAGAGAATACTTCGGCCACACTTGTGAAAATAGGTCGTCTGGATTGTGCGTACAGTAAGGAGATGTTCGAGGAAGAAGGAACATACTACACTTCCCATCTCTGGATAGCTGGGATAGACGATGTTGCTTTTGAATGCTCGTTTACGGTGCGTAAGGGAGAGCCGGTGGCAGAGGCCGAAAGCATCATAGCTTCATTGGAAATCCGTCGGGCCGGCCAAAAATATCCGGCAGAGATAATTCCGGTGCGCCTATCGGAAATTTACCGGATAAACGAAGCATACGAGTGGGTATGTACCACTGTAAAAGAGCAGTTGAAGAAAGACTTCCAGGGACAGGAAGAAGATATAGCCAATATGCAGCAGGTCATAGACAGCGGCAGCATAGGCGCCAAGAAAAAAGAGGTATGGTTGTCGCTGGGTATTACGCTTTGTGTGATTTTGGCTAATGAAGTAGACGGCTTGGAATGGCGTACGCTTATCGACGGCAATCGTGAAGCCCCTGTTCTGACGAGTGTTGCGGGCGATACCGTGATAGATCCGATGAAATTGGTATGGAGCAAAGTCAAAGCCGGAGAGCCCTGCAATCTTGCAGAGGTTTACCGGAATTTACTTTCATGACAAGCCATTGCCCGATTCATATTGCCGTCTGCATGGCAATTTCTCAATTTTAATTCTCAACTCTCAATTTAATAAGTTTTGGCAGCAGTAAATTCAATCCTTCAAGTGGAAAACCTGACTAAGTCGTTTGGCGACTTGGTACTATTCGAGAATATATCCTTTGGTTTGTCCGAAGGGCAACGGGTGGGGCTTATTGCCAAGAATGGCAGCGGCAAGTCCACACTGCTTAATATCCTTTCCGGAAAAGAAGGCTATGACGGCGGTACAATCTCTTTCAGACGTGATATACGTGTCGGCTATCTGGAACAAGACCCTCAATATCCGGAAGAACTGACTGTGTTGGAAGCATGTTTTCATCATGGCAACAGTACCGTAGAGCTGATAAAGGAGTATGAACGTTGCATGGAGACGGAAGGGCATCCCGGTTTGGATGAAATTCTGGTGCGCATGGACCATGAGAAGGCCTGGGAGTATGAGCAGAAAGCCAAACAAATTCTTTCCCAACTCAAAATCCGCGATTTCAATCAGCAGGTGAAGTCTCTGTCCGGAGGACAATTGAAACGTGTGGCACTTGCCAATACGCTTATCACCGAACCCGATCTCCTTATATTGGATGAGCCTACCAACCACCTCGACCTGGATATGACCGAATGGCTGGAAGATTATCTGCGCCGCACCAACCTCACTCTGCTGATGGTGACGCACGACCGCTACTTCCTCGACCGTGTCTGCTCGGAGATAATCGAGATAGACAACCGCCGTATATACCAGTACAAGGGCAATTACAGCTATTATCTGGAAAAACGCGAAGAGCGCATCGAAGCCAAGACCGTAGAGATAGAACGCGCCAATAACCTGTATCGTACGGAGCTTGAATGGATGCGGCGTATGCCGCAAGCCAGAGGGCATAAGGCACGTTACCGGGAAGATGCTTTTTATGAATTGGAGAAGGTAGCCAAGCAACGTTTCAATAACGACAATGTAAAGCTGGATGTAAAGGCATCCTATATTGGCAGCAAGATATTCGAGGCAGACCACCTCTATAAGTCCTTTGGCGACTTGAAGATACTGGATGATTTCTCCTACATCTTCGCCCGCTATGAGAAGATGGGCATCGTGGGGAATAACGGTACGGGAAAGTCCACCTTCATCAAGATACTGATGGGACAGGAGTTGGCGGATAGTGGTACGCTGGACATCGGCGAAACCGTCCGTTTCGGCTATTATTCGCAGGAGGGTTTGCAGTTTGACGAGCAGATGAAAGTCATCGATGTGGTGCAGGACATTGCGGAAGTGATAGAGCTGGGTAACGGCAAGCGTCTGACGGCATCGCAGTTTTTGCAACATTTCCTCTTTACGCCTGAAACGCAGCACAGCTATGTCTATAAGCTGAGCGGTGGCGAGCGCCGCCGTCTCTATCTGTGTACGGTGCTGATGCGCAATCCTAATTTCCTGGTTCTGGACGAGCCTACCAACGACCTGGACATCGTTACGCTGAACGTATTGGAAGAGTACTTGCAGAACTTCAAGGGATGTGTGATTGTGGTGAGCCACGACCGCTACTTCATGGATAAGGTGGTGGACCACTTGCTGGTGTTTAACGGGCAGGGAGACATCCGCGATTTCCCCGGCAACTATACGCAGTATCGTGACTGGAAGGATGTGAAAGCCGCCCAAGAGAAGGAAAAGGAAAAAGAAGCGGCTAAAACTCAGGAAGAAAAGACTGCGAAAGTGCGTCTGAATGAAAAGCGCCGTATGTCTTTCAAGGAGAAGCGCGAATTTGAACAACTCGAACAGGAGATTGCGGCATTGGAAGCCGAAAAGCAATCCATTGAAGAGGCGTTGTGCAGCGGTGCGCTATCCGTAGAGGAATTGACGGAGAAGTCAAAACGCTTGCCGGAACTGACGGACTTGATTGATGAAAAGACCATGCGCTGGCTGGAACTGAGCGAGATAGAGTCGAACTGAGAAACCGTTCCGGTTTCTATCGGCAGACTGATGAGGTGCCGGAATAAGAATCTAATTAAAATATACGAGAATGAGCAGAAGCAAGAATCTGACGAACTATCATAGTCACAGCCTGTATTGTGACGGACGTGCCAGCATGGAAGATTTCGTGCGGTTTGCCTTGAGCGAGGGATTTACTTCGTATGGCTTTTCATCCCATGCCCCGTTGCCTTTTTCTACGGCATGGACTATGGAGTGGGACCGTATGAACGACTATCAGGCCGAATTTCATCGGATAAAGGAAAAGTATGCCGGAAAGATAGAACTTTATCTCGGCTTGGAAATAGATTATTTAAATGAAGAGAGCAATCCGTCTGCTGCCCGTTTTCGTGAACTGCCGCTGGATTATCGCATCGGTTCCGTGCACATGCTGTATAATGAACGGGGCGAAGTGGTGGATGTGGATGTTCCGGCCGATGTTTTCAGGCAGATAGTAGATAAGCAGTTTGGCGGCGACTTGGAGCAGGTGGTGCGCTTGTACTACGGAGGGTTGAGGCGTATGCTGGAGTTGGGCGGGTTCGATGTAGTGGGACATGCGGACAAGATGCACTATAATGCTGCTTGCTATCGTCCCGGTCTGCTCGACGAGGTTTGGTATGATACGCTCGTGAAAGAGTATTTTGAAGACATTGCCGCACGAGGCTATCAGGTGGAAATCAATACCAAGTCTTACCATGATTTGGGCACTTTCTATCCCAACGAACGTTATTTCCCGTTATTGCGTGGTTTGGGTATCCGCGTTCAGGTCAATAGCGACTCTCACTATCCGGAGCGGATTAACAGCGGTCGCCCGGAAGCATTGCGGGCATTAAAGCAGGCAGGGTATGAAACTGTGATGGAGATGTACAACGGGGTATGGCAGGAGATGCCGATAGTATTATAAGAATCCTGTAAAACAGAAACCCGGTAGTTTGTTCCTCAAAAATTGTATTAAGACGTGTACCTGTGCTCTTTTTAGGCAGGGATTACACAGAATTCACGGACTTCCCGTGCCTAAAAAAAGCACACAATGAGCATTCTCTATTTGGGCATATTCTCTTTACTTGTATATGCTGTTATTTCTTCAACAGGAACTCATCGATAGCCTTTTTGTAGGTTGCCTTGTCGGCAGCTCCGCGGAATAACTGGGGTTCGCCCTGCATCGGAATAAAGACAAACAGAGGAATACTGGTGGCGTTGAACAAGGCTGCCAGTTCTTTCTCCTTATCCACATTGACTTTGTATATTACGATTTTCCCGGCATATTCTTTCGCCAGTTCCTTCATAATAGGCGCTGTCATCCGGCAAGGTCCGCACCAGTCGGCATATAAGTCGATGATGGCGGGTTTGTCGCCTTTATATTTCCACTCTTTGGACTTCTCGTAATCGAATATATCCTTGATGAACATGGCTTTGTTCATTACGATTACGCTACCGTCCTGGGCAGTCTTTTGCGTTTCAGCTTGTTTCTGTTCGGTTCCACCGGTGCAAGCATAAGTCAGCATGCTTGAGAAGATGAGAACCGCCATGGTTATGATTTTCTTCATGTTTCTTAATTATGAGTTTTGTTCGATAATGGCTTTAAGTTCCTTACCGCTGATTACCCCCGAATGACGCCACAAAGCTTCACCCTTTCTGAACAGGATAAAGGTAGGAACCATCTGTATACGATAGCTTGCAGCCAATTCTTCATGCTGGTCCACATCGATTTTTGCAATACGCGCTCTGTCGCCGATTTCGCTTTTCAATGCTTCCAGCACGGGGTGCATGGCTTTACAAGGTCCGCACCAGGTAGCAAAAAAGTCCACTAAAACAGGTTTTTCCGATTGTATTAATTCTTCAAATTTCTCCATAATCTTTGTCTTATATATAGTTTATGAATATATAACGGATAAACGAAGAAATTGTTCGCCGTCAATTGTAATTTAGTAATAACTAATTACTTTTTGTCATGTCCGGTTCCGCTTCGCTAATCGTCAGCTCCTTGATGATGTGCGAAGCACCGGCATACTTGTCTATGATAAACAACGTATAGCGGATATCCACACAGGCGGCACGTTGCGAAGATGGACGGAAAGCGATGTCACCCGTCAGACCCTCGTAGTTGCGGTCGAAAGCCGTACCTATCAGTTCGCCTTTGGCATTGAACACCGGGCTGCCGGAGTTTCCGCCCGTATTGTCCGTGTTCACGATGAAGCATACGGGCATCTCGCCGTCGGGCATGGCATATCGTCCGAAATCTTTTGTCTGGTACAATTGTTTCAGTTTGGCAGGCACCACAAACTCCCAATTGTCGGGGTCTTCCTTTTCCATTGCCCCCTTTAGGGTGGTGTAATATCCGTATTCCACACCGTCGGCAGGTTTATACGGCAATACGCGTCCATAGGTCAGGCGCAGGGTGGAGTTGGCATCGGGATATATAGGTGTGCCGGCTTCCCGCTTCATGTCCATCATGCCTTTTACCCATACCTTGTGAGCGGCATTATAGTTGCGGTTGGCATCCATCATGGCAATGGTAGTTTGCAACAGACCGTCGGTGATGGAGTATTTGAGCAGTGTCATCCAGTCGTTGCCAATCTTATACAAGCTGGGTTTGCGGATGAACTTGGCGAAATTCTCCTTGCTGCCGAAGATGGAATATTCGAAGCAGGCATCGATAAAGGCATCGCTGTCTCCCTTGAAACGCTTGTCGATAACTTTGAAAATACCGATGCGCTGTTCGGCAGGAATGTATTTCATGTAGGTTTGCAGCATCTTCTTTCCTACAATCCGCTCCACTTCGGGGAAGGGGACGGACGCGAAATACTTGTCGGCGGCAACTTGCAGACTGTCGGCGGCGGTTTTTATCCGGGCTTTATCCTTGCTTTTCAGGGCAGAAACCAGGGCGGCGGTACTCGGAATCCGCATGAAGTCGAGTCCCGTAACCAATGCTTCCTGAATGGCCTGCTGATGATAGAGAGCATTGCGGCGATGCTTCACGATGCCGCGTATTTGATCGAAAGCCTTTTGATAAGAACTGTCGTTCAGGGCACGGCCGCGTGCAAGGAGCTGTTCCTGCTGTGCGCGTTTCGTATCTAGTATTTTCAGGCGGACAAGCCCTTCGTTCATGCCGATGGCATTCTTCCAGTAATTAGCGGATGAGGCGTATTTACTTGCATAGTGGATGCGCACGGCATCGTCTTTCAGCATTTGCTCCATGAGGGCTTTCTGGCGGACGTCACGCACGTGGTGGCGCATGAAGTTGGTGGTTTGCATACGTTCTTCCACTTCGTCGGAAATCATGTAGCGCCAGTTGCGTCCGGGAAATCCCATGACAAACGTGAAGTCGCCTTCACGATAGCCGGCGAGGCTGATGGTGAGGTGCTTCTTTACCTGCAAGGGCACATTGTCGGGGTTGTAAGCGGCGGGTTGGCCGTCTTTGCCGGCATAGATGCGGAATAAAGAGAAGTCGCCCGTGTGGCGCGGCCACATCCAGTTGTCCGTATCGGCTCCGAACTTGCCGATGGAAGAGGGAGGAGCACCTACCATGCGGATATCGCTGTAGGTTGTCTTTAGGAACAAGTAATATTTGTTTCCGCCGTAGAATGCTTTCAGTTCTGCTTTACGGCCGGATGTCAGCGTGATGCCTTGCGCGGACAGGAAACGGTCGGCTATCATGGCAAGGTATTTGGGCGAGAGGTAATTTGTGCCGTTTGGGTCAGAGTCTATCTGCAACTGGTCGCTTACGTAGTCCGTCACGTCCATTATCTCGTCGATGTAGGTCACAGTAAGTCCCTTGCAGGGCAGCTCCTCGCTGCGGGACATTGCCCAAAAACCATCGGTCAGGTAATCGTGCTCCACGCTGCTGTGTTGCTGGATGGCTCCATAGCCGCAGTGATGATTGGTCAGTACCAGCCCTTCTGCCGAGATAACCTCACCCGTGCAACCGCCGCCGAAATGCACTACCGCATCTTTCAGGGCTATGCTGTTGGGGTTGTATATCTGTTCGGCAGGGATAAGCAGGCCGAGCTCTGTCATGGCAACCTCGTTCTGCTGTTTGAGGTCGGTAAGCATCCACATTCCTTCGTCGGCGTGTGCCGAAAGGATACCGGATGTAAGGAATAATGATAATATGATTCGTCTCATGTAACTATGCGTTAGAAGGTGTTCTGAGAGAGAAAAATTCAATATACGACTAAATAGGATTCAGTATACGAGTGAATGGCATTCAGTATACGACCGAATGCCATTCACTTTCATACCCTTTTGGGGATGGGTTTCCATTACTCAATGATGTTCATTTCTTTTATCAGATGTCCGCAGTCTCCCAGTTTTTCCAGAATGAAGAGTACATAGCGGATGTCCAGTGCGATGCAACGTTGCAGGTTGTTGTCGAAGTTGATGTCACCACTCAAGGATTCCCAGTTGCCGTCGAATGCACAGCCGATAAGCTGTCCTTCACCGTTGATGACGGGACTGCCGGAGTTGCCGCCGGTGATGTCGTTGGTAGTCAGGAAGCAAACGGGCATTGTGCCGTCGGCCATGGCATAGCGTCCGAAGTCTTTATTGAGGATAAGCTCCTTCAGTTTGGCGGGCACTACGAATTCGCGGTCTTCGGGGTTTTCTTTTTCAAGAATGCCGTCCGTGGTGGTGTAGTAATTGTAGTGTATGGCATCGCGCGGGCTGTATGCTTTCACATTGCCGTAGGTCAGACGGAGCGTGAAGTTGGCGTCCGGATAAGAGGGTACGGGCAGTTTCATCTCGCCCAGTCCGCGGATGTATGCTTTATGCAGCAACTCAAGACCGTTGCTCAGTGCCTTTTCTTCTATGGAAACGGCTTTCAGCTTTTCTATCTTCGAGCGGGAGTAAGCTGTGGCAGGGTCTTTTTCGATAGCCTTTACCGTAGGTTTCTTCATGAACTTGTCGAAGTTGGTGCGGTTGGCAAGGATGGAGTTGTCGTACATATCATCTACAAAAGCATTGTAGTCGCCTTTGTACTTGCTTTGGATAGTCTGGTAGAAAACGGGCAATTGTTCAGGTTGCAGTTTTTGGGCGAGAGCGGGCAGGATGGCTTTGGCTACGGCACGGTCTACTTCGTGGTCGTAGTCTTTGTTGTGGATGTCGTTGAACACCTCTTCCAACTGTGCTTTGGAAGCAGCAAGCAAAGAGTCGTTTTTCTCTTTCAGCGCCGTCTTTATCCTATGCATAATCATGTACGGGCTTCCGAATTCGATGGCGCCGCTCAAGGCTTCGTACAAGTAGTTGAACTGACGGGTAACCGGCATTCTCTTGGCAATGATTTCGTCGATTCTCTCTACTACACCCTCGTATTCGGTTTTACCTTTGGCAAATTCGGCAAAGTTCTTTTCCTGTTTCGCTTTTGTGCCCAGCACATCGTTGTCGATAATTGCCTTGTTCATGCCGATGGAGTTTTTCCAGTAGTTGCTGCTTCCGGCAAATTTGCTGGCATACTGGATGCGGGTTTTGTCGCTGGCATCCATGTACTTGCGCAGTACATCGAGGCGGACACCGCGCATGTCAATCATGGCCTGGTTGTCTGCTTCCATGCGTTCTTTCACTTCCGACCGGGTGAGGTAACGGCTGGTGCTGCCGGGGAATCCCATAATCATGGCATAGTCGTTTTCTTTCAGTCCTTTGATGGAAATGGACAGGAATTTCGGAGTCTTCAAAGGTACGTTGCTTGCATTGTATTCGGCCGGTTCTCCGTTGGCATCGGCATAGATGCGGAACATGGAGAAGTCGCCCGTGTGGCGCGGCCACATCCAGTTGTCGGTTTCACCGCCGAACTTACCTACCGAGGAAGGGGGAGCGGCTACCATGCGTACGTCACTGTACACTTTGTAATAGAACAGGTAGAATTTATTTCCCGCATAGAAAGGAAGTGCTCTTACCTCGATGCCTGGTTTGCCTTTCAAATCACTCTTTTCCAGTTCTTCTTTGGCAAGTTTGCCGAGGAACGGGGCGGTCAATGCATCGACTTCCGTCACTTCTCCGGCTTTGACTTTCGCGTTTACGAGGTCGGTGATGTCTACAATGCGGTGTACGAAACGGAATTTCAATCCCGGAGTAGGCAACTCTTCATTGCGGCTTTTTGCCCAGAAACCGTCTGTCAGGTAATCGTGTTCCACTGAGCTGTGCTGTTGGATAGCACCGTAGCCGCAGTGGTGATTGGTGAGAATCAGTCCTTCGGGTGAGATGATTTCGCCCGTACAACCACCGCCAAAGATGCCGACGGCATCCTTCAGCGATACTCCGTTCGGGTTGTATAAATCATCGGCTGCAAGTTTCAGTCCTTGTTTCTTCATCATGTCGATAGAGTTCTGCTGCTTCATCAGTTGCAGTAACCACATTCCTTCGTCTGCACGTGCCGAGCAGACTGTCAGTACGGCGACCGCCGCAATCAAATACTTCGTTACTTTCATCTTTTTTGTTGTTAATTTACTATATGATTTTTAATTGAATCTTCCTTCCCGGATAGCATCCATGATGTTGGCAGGCGGACGCTGGTTCATCAGCTCTTGCTTCATGAAATCCATGTAAGGAGCCACATGCTTGAAGAATTTCCGGTAGCCGACGCACAGGTAGTTCAGTCCGGGTTCGCCGTCGGCAGTATGTGCAAAGCGGTTTTTAGGGCATTCACCGTTGCAGGCAAACAGCCATTCGCACTCCCTGCACTGGGTGGGGAGCGACTTTTGTTTCATCTGTCCGAAGGCTTGCTGACGTTCGCTGTACATCATTTCCACTAGTGTTTTCTGATAGATGTTTCCTAGCTTGTATTCCGGAAATACAAAGTGGTCGCAGGCATATACATCACCGTTGAATTCCATTACACCGGCATGTCCGCAGGTCTTTGCCATGGAACATACGCCCGGCTGTTCGCCCACCCAGTTGGCAAGGGTGGAGTCGAAGAGCTGGATATAGTAAGTACCTACATCCTGTTTCACCCATTCATCGAACAGGGTACAGAGGAAGTTTCCCCATTGTTCCGGGCTAACGGAGAAGTCCGCCAGTTCCGTAGCTTTTTCCTTATCGGTCAGTGAGGCCAGATGGCGTCCGTCTTGGTGCGGCATGATGCGTTCTACGATAGGAGCGAACTGGATATAATGAGAACCGATTTCTTTGAAGAATTTATAGAATTCAAGGGGATAGTCGGCATTGAAGTCATTTACTACCGCCATCGCGTTCCATTCTACTCCGTGCTTTTTCAACAGGTTGATGCCTTGCATCACTTTGACAAAGGATGGTCTTCCAAGCCTGTTTTTACGGTATTCGTCATGAAACTCCTGCGGCCCATCGATAGATACGCCCACCAGCCAATTGTTCTCTTTGAAGAACTCGCACCATTCGTCGGTGAGCAGTGTGCCGTTGGTTTGTATGCAGTTGTCAATCGTCCGTCCGTTGGCGTATTTCTTTTGCAGTTCCATCGCTTTTTTGTAGAAGGCCAGCGGGCGCATTAGGGTTTCTCCGCCGTGCCAGGTGAACAATACTTGAGGCATTGTTTGCGAATTGATATATTCTTCAATGAACTTCTCCAGCAGTTCATCGCTCATCACGTGTTTTGGATTGTTTACATACAGTTTGGACTTCTCCAGATAATAACAATAATCGCATGCCAGGTTGCATACAGCCCCTACGGGCTTGAGCATTACATAAAGAGGTTTGGCAAAAGGAGCATAGGTTGACATGTATATTTCTCCGTTTTTTATATTTATGATTGTGCAAAAATACGTAAACCAAATGAAAATTCCTTTCTTTCTATCCCGTTTATAAGGAATATTAATACCTTTGCCACGTATAATTCATAAATCGTTTCCTGCATGATTAGAATGAGTGTAAATCGTATTTTGCCTCTTTTGCTTTTACTCGTGTTTTTCACTTCTTGTGCCCGAAAATACAAGGTGGAAGGCAGTTCTTCAGTGACAAGCCTCGATGGAAAAATGTTGTTTCTTAAAACTCTTCAGAACGGGCAGTGGGTAGCTGTCGATTCTGCGGAAGTTATTCATGGGCTTTTCTCAATGAAAGGTCCTGTAGATTCTGTGATGATGGTAACTCTCTATATGGACGATGAAGGGATTATGCCGCTTGTACTGGAAGACGGTAAGATAGAAGTCTCTATTTCAAATACGCAATTGGCGGCTAAAGGGACATTGCTCAATGATCGGCTGTATGAGTTTATAGAAAAACGGAATGCACTGGAACTGCAGATAGAGGAGCTCGACCGCAAAGAGGCGCGTATGGTGCTGGACGGAGCCAATTTGGAAGATGTCCATAAGGAGCTGGCGAAAGAAGGGGAAACTCTTGTTGAAGAAATGAATAATTATGTGAAGCAGTTCATCATTGACAACAATGAAAATGTTCTGGGTCCAAGCGTGTTTATGATGATGTGCAGCACATTACCGTATCCTGTCATGACTCCGCAGATAGAGGATATTATGCGAACCGCTCCATTGGCATTCAAGCAGAATCAGTTGATAAAGGAGTTCCTTTCAAAGGCGAAGGAAAACATGCAGTTGATTGAGGAACACCAGCGCGTCAGGCAAAACGCTTCAACTGATACTTCCGCCAATAAACCGTAGGCAGTGCGGATGAAAGACTTCAACGGTCTTGATCTTCGTTTTTAACCATTCCTTTAAGCTTCTCCGGAAGGCTGCTTTCTACTGCTGTATAGGCTTCCGCCATAGTTGCCTTGATGTTCTCCACTCCTTGTCCCTTAGGGGCAATCGGTTCATGAATAGTCAGTATCATGCGGTGGCGGTGTATCCACTTGCCCGTGCGGGGAAGTATCTCAAACGAACCGTCGATGGTAACGGGCACTACTGCCAGTTGCAGTTCGTCTGCCAATTGGAAGGCTCCCCTCTTGAAGTATCCCATGTGACCGGTGAATGTGCGTGCTCCTTCGGGGAATACTACCAATGATACTCCATCCTTTAAGGAAGCCTCTGCCTGGCGCATGGTGGCCAGTACTTTTTTAGGACTGGAACGGTCTACGAAGATATGTCCCGCGCTTTCGCATGCTTTGCCTACGAACGGAATCTTTCGCAGGCTTTTCTTCATCATCCATTTGAAGTTTCTGCCCAAGAAGCCGTAAATCAGGAAAATATCGAAAGAACCCTGATGGTTTGGGACAAACACATAGGAAGTACGTTTGTGAAGTTTCTCGCGTCCGTTTATCTTTACCGGAATGAGCAGCAGGTAGCAAATCAGTTGTGACCATATTTTACCCGGATAATATCCCCAGAAATGAGCGCCCCCCAGTAACGAACCGATAATTGTGACCAATGCGGTAAGGACAGTCAGGACCAATAAAACAGGCAGTGCAAAGCAAATCTGGTAAATATTGTAGAGTATCTTCATGGGTTGTGGATTTTATTGCCACAAAGATAGGTCTTTTTTATATTCTGTCACTCTTTCTCGCTAACTAATTTTATGACGGTGACTTCGGGCCATGCACCGAAGCGGAAAGGCAGACCTACGTATCCTATACCGACATTTACATATAGGGCGCGTTTGCCTTCGTAGTACATACCGCTCCATTCAGGGTAGATGAGAGAAGATAACGAGTGTCCGAATATTTCCATCTGCATGGCGTGCGTATGTCCGGAAAGGGTTAACTCTATATCCGAATCAGGCAAAACTTCGCGTCGCCAGTGCGTAGGGTTATGGCTGAGCAGTATACGGAACATGCCTTCCGTGCCTTGCATGGCTTTGGATAAATCGGCGAATTGTGAGAAAGGCGGTTCGCCGTCGTTCTCAACACCTATCAGCGCTATGCTGTCGCCCTGATGATATAGGATGCAATGCTCGTTATTCAGCATTTTCCAACCCATATCTTTTTGCTGTCCTATTAGATACTCCAAGTTGGCTGCTTCCTCTTTTCTGTTATGCCAGCGGTAATATGTCCCGTAATCGTGATTGCCGAGGATAGAATATACTCCGTCGGGAGCATGAAGCAGGGAAAGTGTCTCTTTGAAACCGTCCAGTTCGTGGCTTTGCTGATTGACTAAATCACCGGTAAAGACAATGAGGTCCGCTTGCTGTTCGTTCACCAGCGTAACCAGACGCCGGATAGCTTCCGGATTTCCTAACCAACTGCCTATATGTATATCCGATAGCTGAAGAATGCGGTAACCGTCAAAACCTTTGGGAATGTTGGGCGAGCGATATTCGACATTCTTTACCTCAAAGCGCGTGATACCGGCAATGGCTCCGTAAAGGATATTGGCAAAACCGATTATCCCCAATATCAATCCGAGAAGTGTGTAAGGAAGCCGGTGGGCAACGAAAGGAAAACGGGGATTCCTGAACGGCGTATGGAAAATGATGAATGACAAAAGGCGGCTGATTCCCCGCATCAATATGCCAAACAGCGAACAAAGCATGAATACCGTCTTCGGGACGGCAAACAGCATTACGGCCACTGCCAGCCTGCCGATGCCTTGCGGATGGCGTGAAAGCGCATTGTCACCTGTCATATAGATGTAATACATATATATAGCTACCAGCACAACTGTAGGAAGCCAATACACACTGCGCCAAAGTATGTTACGTGTTCTCTTTACGATGTACACCAAGTAGATGTACATGTCCGGTAAAAGCAGGCATAAGATAAGTATGAGAGTTATTCGGTGCATATGTCTTTCAATTCTTCTATGTTCTTTTTAATGCTGTCGAGGTGTTTGTAAACGACTTTTTTATATATGAAATAAATAAGAAGTGCATCCAGGATGATGTAGCAACCGAGCAAGACTGCTTGTACCATGAGAGGCAGTGTATAGTAATCCATTATCCAGAAGAACAGTATGGTGAAGATAACGGTCCAGGCAGCTACTGCCCATATTTCGTAACGGGTCCAGTTACGGAATCTGGTCATGCGTCGGCTCACTTCGGCTACGGACATTTCGTCTATGTGGGTGTTCTTGTTCCAAAGGTAGGTTTTCCAGTCCCACCACATACCGCTGAGAATAGTTACGGTAATGAAAATCAGAAACAGAATTATCTTGCTCTGCAAATGCTCGTTGAAACCGAAGGTAGGCAGTAAGAACCACACCAGCAGGATGACAGCCAATCCTACCGCACCTGTTCCAAGTGAGAAGCGTTGCAGGATAACGAGTCGTCCCAAACTGTGCCGGGTATTTGTTTTATAATTTGCAATCAGTTCTTTTATCTGTTTCTCATCGGCAATAGGTTCCTTTTGCAACTGTGCATCCAGGGCATTCCATGATTTTTTCAGTTCGTCCAGTTCCATATATTAATCCTCCTTATTCATCTTTTTTAGTTTGTCTTTAATACGGTTGAGTTTGGTGGCCACATTGGTTACGGTCAGTCCGGTAATCTCGGAAATATCTTCATAGCTTTTTTCTTCCAGATAAAGCAGGATGATAGACTTCTCCAACTGTCCCAGCCGGTTTATCATCCGGTAGAGTTGCTGTAACATGGCTTGCGTTTCGTCGTCCTCTTCGCTGCAGTCGGCTTCCTGGGTGAGGGTGACAATCTCCGGAATGTTCTTTTCTTTCCGTATGAAGCTGATACAGGTATTCAAGGCGATACGGTAAATCCACGTCGAGATTTTACATTCCCTTCTGAATTTAGGAAACGCTTTCCATATATTGAGCACTACTTCCTGATACAGGTCATTAAGAGTCGCGTTCGGAGTGGTGTACAGGTAACACACCTTATAGATGACGCGCTCATATTCCCGTATGACGGACAGAAACTCTTGTTCTACATTTTCCATTGTGTATGCTTGCTCGAATCGCTTTTATTCTGTTTGTCGTAAGAGAAACCGGAAAATCACACTTGCAACATTTAACTCTTTAAATTTGCTGCCAGGAACTTTCGCATTTCCTCAATCGGTTTACCGCGCCGGCAGGCATAATCTTCCAACTGGTCTTCACCAATCTTGCCTACGGCGAAATAGCGTGACTGGGGATGTGAAAACATAAGACCACAGACAGAAGCATGCGGATACATGGCTCCGTTTTCGGTGAGCGTAATGCCTATCTGTTTCATATCCAGCAATTCGTCCAATATAAAGTTTACGGATTGGTCGGGTAGGGAAGGATAGCCTACTGCTGGACGGATGCCCTGATATTTCTCAACCAGCAAATCCGGAATGGAAAGCGATTCATCGGGAGCATATCCCCAGACTGTCTTGCGCACATATTCGTGCATCTTTTCTGTTGCGGCTTCGGCAAGCCGGTCTGTCAGGGTCTGTACGAGAAGATGCTTATAAGGATCGTCTTTATAACATCCTTCGCTCTCCGCACTGACGGAAGATGCAAAAAGCCCTATCGTATCCGGCACTCCGGATGAAAGAGGCCGTATGAAATCGCTCAGGCAGAGAAACGGACTTCCGTCCGGATGAGGTGTCTGCTGGCGGAGCAGAGGGAACACCGTATCTTCGATGATGAGATTGTCTCCCTCTGCATTGGCACTGCATAGCCTGTAAATACATTGCACCGAAATTTTCTCATCCAACCGGTTGAGTACTCTGCCGGCTTCCTTAAACAATTGCATAGCCTCGGCGGCTTTGGAGCGTTCTTCTTGCGGAAAAGCCGCAAGCCACATGGCGCGGCAGGAATCGCAACCGTGAATGTTGGCGATTGCTGCAAACTTAGGTTGAAAGCCCCAGGCATGGAAAAAATAAATCCAGTTGATATAGGGGCTTACTTCATGGATTTTATAATTGATAGTTGGCAATTGATAATCTCTATATAAGGTTATGCTCTGAATAGATAATACTATATTATGCTCCTGCTGACGGATAATCAAACCGCAGCTCTTCACCGCGGTAAGAATCGTTCACAGTATTGCCGTTGTAAATAAGATGTCCGTTGGCAAACGTTTTTTCTACTTTCCAGTTGAACGTATGCCCTTCCAAAGGACTCCAGCCGCATTTGCTCAGAATCTTGTCGGTAGTGACTTCCCAGGGAGAGTTAGGGCGTACCAGCACTAAATCCGCCTGATAGCCTTCACGGATATATCCACGCTGGCAAATACCGTATATCCGGGCAGGTGCATGACACATTTTCTGAACAACCGTTTCCAGTGAGAACACTCCTTCGTCTACCAGTTCTAACATACTGACAAGGGAGAATTGTATCATAGGCATACCGGACATTGCTTTCAAAGCCCCGCCCTCTTTCTCGCTCAACAAGTGAGGGGCGTGGTCGGTGGCGATAACGTCAATCAGTCCTGAGTTGACAGCGGTCCGCAGTGCTTCCCGGTCTGTTTTTCGTTTAACGGCAGGATTACACTTTATGCGTGCGCCCAAACTGTTGTAGTGCGTCAGCGTAAAAAGTAAATGCGCTACACATGCTTCAGCGGTGATGTTCTTGTTTGCCAAAGGTTCGTCACTGAACAGTTGCAGTTCTTTGGCTGTGGAAACATGCAGGATGTGCAGGCGCGCTCCGGCAATCTTTGCCAGACGGACAGCCAGTTCGGAAGAGGCATAACATGCCGGAACGGAACGGATACTGGGGTGGGCACTGACGGGAATGTCATCCGCTCCTTTATATTTTTGCTTGTATTTCTCGATATTGTTTTTTATTGTTTCCTGATCTTCGCAATGGGCGGCAATCAGCATATCCGTACCGTTGAATATATTCAGCAGGCTGTTCATTTTATCCACCAGCATATTACCGGTACTGGAGCCCATGAACAGCTTGATGCCGCAAACGCGGTGTTTGTCCAGCTTGTCAAATTCTGTATAGTTGTTGTTGGTTGCTCCGAAGTAGCAGGAATGGTTGACGATACACTTCTCATTCAACAAGTCGAGTTTGGCATTCAAGGCATCCAACGTTACGGTCAGCGGATTGGTATTGGGCATGTCCATAATGGAAGTCACACCGCCGGCAGCCGCTGCACGGCTTTCCGTCAGAATATCTGCCTTATGGGTAAGACCCGGATCACGAAAATGCACATGGTCGTCGATAATGCCGGGCAGCAGGTAGCAGCCTGTTGCATCAATCACTTCTTCACAAGGGGCGGAAAGAGGCTTCCAGTTGGTAAGTACTTCGGCGATGCGCCCGTTTTCTATCACTACCGAGCCTTGTACGCTTTGTCCTTCGTTGATAATCGTAGCGTTGTGTATCAGTGTTCTTTTCATATCTTTAGTTTTTTAAGTCTGGATATTTATGGAACAGGCTGTTCCATTTCAGCCGGATAACTCCGAACACGGCTTCTCCGAAAATACTGCTGTTCATCTTGGATGTTCCCAGTTCGCGGTTGATGAAGATAACCGGCACTTCCTTTACATTCGCTCCGCATTTGTAAGCGGTGAATTTCATTTCTATCTGGAAAGCATACCCTTTGAAGCGGATGCCGTCCAGATTGATGGTTTGCAATACCTTGCGGCGGTAGCATACAAAGCCGGCGGTAGTGTCATGTATGGGCAATCCCGTGATAAACCGTACATATTTGGAAGCGAAATAAGACATCAGCACACGTCCCATAGGCCAGTTTACCACATTCACGCCGCTGACGTAGCGCGAGCCGATGGCCACATCCGCTCCCTCTTCGGTACAAGCCCGGTAGAGGCGGGGTAGGTCTTTGGGGTTATGGCTGAAATCGGCATCCATTTCGAATATATATTGGTAGTCGCGTTGCAAAGCCCATTTGAATCCGGCTATGTAGGCCGTACCCAGTCCCAGTTTTCCCTTACGCTCTACCATAAACAGGCGGTCGGGAAACTCGCGTTGCAAGTCTTTTACGATGGTGGCTGTGCCGTCGGGAGAACCGTCTTCGATGACAAGTATGTGGAATCCGTGTTCCAGGGCAAAAACAGCACGGATGATATTCTCGATATTTTCCCGTTCATTGTAGGTGGGGATGATGACAATACTGTCTGATGTCTGCATATTCATTGAAAATAGATGGAGCTTGTTATTGGGAACAAAAGTAGGGCTTTTCTATTACTTACAGATAAAACTAAGGATTATTTATGTATTTTTGCAACGGAAATTCGTTATGGAACATTTATGAGTTTACACAGATTATCGGTTTCTCTTAATCTGTGTAACTTTGTGTAATCTACGGTGAACTAAAAAAGACAGCAATGATTATTACCGAACTACAACAATTATACGCCACCCACCCCAATGTAGAAGGCATGTGCAAGTTGCTAAAGGACAATTCCGTCCGTCATCTCTATTGCAGTGGTTTGTGCGCCTCTGCCGCCTCACTGTTTTCATCCGTGCTGGTGCAACGGGCGGAATGTCCGTTTGTCTTTATCCTCGGCGATTTGGAAGAGGCGGGATATTTCTACCACGACCTGACACAGATTTTGGGAACCGGACAGGTGTTGTTTTTTCCTTCTTCTTTCCGCCGTGCCATAAAGTACGGCCAGAAAGATGCGGCTAACGAGATTCTCCGTACGGAAGTGCTGAGCCGTTTGCAAAAGGGAGAAGAGGGGCTTTGTGTAGTTACCTATCCGGATGCGTTGGCGGAAAAAGTTGTATCCCGTAAGGAATTGGGAGATAAAACCTTGAAGCTTCATGCCGGCGAAAAGGTGGATATGGACTTTGTTACAGAAGTGCTGCGCAGCTATGGGTTCGAGTATGTGGATTATGTGTACGAGCCGGGGCAGTATGCTGTGCGCGGCAGTATTATCGACGTCTTTTCCTTTTCGTCCGAGTTTCCTTTCCGTATCGACTTTTTTGGAGATGAGGTGGAAAGTATCCGTACTTTTGAAGTGGAAAGCCAGCTTTCCAAAGAGAAAAAAGAGGAGATTGTCATTGTTCCTGATTTGAGCCGTAGCTTGGAGCAAGGGGGGAATGGCGGAATGGTTTCTTTCTTGGATTTTCTGCGGCCGGATACCTTGCTGGCGATGCGTGATTTCCTTTGGTTGCGGGAGCGTATTCAGGTCGTCCACGATGAATCGCTTACTGCACAGGCTATTGCAGCCTGCGAAGCCGAAGAAAACGGTGCAATCTCTCTGGAAGGTAAGTTGATTGATGGAGGAGAGTTTACTTTGCGTGCCCTCGATTTCCGCCGCATGGAATTCGGTACGAAGCCCACCGGAACGCCGGATGCGACAGTTACACTCAGTACCGTTGCACAGCCTATCTTCCATAAGAATTTCGACTTGGTGGCAGAAAGTTTCCGCGACTATCTTTCCCGCAACTATACCCTCTATATATGCAGCGACAGTCTGAAGCAGACCGACCGTATCCGCGCTATCTTTGAAGACCGGGGAGATAATATCTCCTTCACACCCGTTGAACGTACCCTGCACGAGGGTTTTGCCGACGATACGTTGCGTCTCTGCATCTTTACCGACCACCAGCTTTTCGACCGTTTCCATAAATACAACCTGAAAAGCGATAAAGCCCGCAGTGGCAAGGTGGCCCTGAGCCTGAAGGAGCTGAACCAGTTTACCCCTGGAGATTACGTGGTACATACCGACCACGGCGTGGGGCGTTTTACGGGATTGGTACGTATTCCCAACGGAGACACTACGCAAGAAGTAATGCGCCTGGTCTATCAGAATGACGATGTGGTCTTTGTCTCCATCCACTCTTTGCACAAGGTTTCCAAGTACAAAGGCAAAGAAGGCGAAGCTCCCCGTCTCAACAAATTGGGAACCGGTGCGTGGGAGAAACTGAAGGACCGTACCAAGACCAAGATTAAGGATATAGCCCGCGACCTGATAAAGCTCTATTCGCAACGGCGCGAAGAGAAAGGCTTCCAATACAGTCCCGACAGTTTCCTGCAACGGGAGCTGGAAGCGTCTTTTATTTACGAGGATACTCCCGATCAGAGCAAGGCGACTGCCGACGTAAAGGCAGATATGGAAAGTGCCCGTCCCATGGACCGGCTGGTATGCGGCGATGTAGGATTCGGCAAGACCGAGGTTGCCATACGTGCCGCTTTCAAGGCGGTGGCGGACAACAAGCAGGTTGCCGTTCTCGTTCCCACCACTGTCCTTGCCTACCAGCATTTCCAGACTTTCAAGGAGCGTCTGAAAGGTTTGCCTTGCCGTGTGGAATATTTGAGTCGTGCCCGGACGGCGGCACAGACTAAATCCGTTGTCAAAGGTCTTGCGGGGGGGGAGGTGAATATCCTTATCGGTACGCACCGCATCTTGGGCAAGGATGTTAAGTTTAAAGACCTCGGCCTGCTGATTATCGATGAGGAACAGAAGTTCGGTGTTTCCGTCAAGGAGAAACTCCGCCAGTTGAAAGTAAACGTGGATACCCTGACCCTGACCGCCACTCCCATTCCCCGCACTTTGCAGTTCTCCCTGATGGGTGCGCGCGATTTAAGCGTTATTCAGACGCCGCCTCCCAACCGTTACCCCATTCAGACGGAGGTGCATACTTTCAGTGATGAGATTATCACTGATGCCATTAACTTCGAAATGAGCCGCAACGGACAGGTGTTCTTTGTAAACAACCGTATCTCCAATCTTTCGGAACTGAAAGCGATGATAGAGCGCAACATTCCCGATTGCCGTGTCTGTATCGGTCACGGACAGATGGAACCTGCCGAACTGGAGAAGATTATTCTCGATTTTGTCAACTATGATTATGACATCTTGCTCGCCACCACCATTATCGAGAGCGGTATCGACATACCGAACGCCAATACCATCATCATCAACCAGGCACAGAATTTCGGTTTGAGCGACCTGCACCAGATGCGCGGCCGTGTGGGGCGCAGCAACAAAAAGGCTTTCTGCTATTTGCTTGCTCCCCCCTTGTCCTCGCTTACTCCAGAAGCCAAACGCCGCCTGCAGGCCATCGAGAACTTCTCCGATTTAGGTAGCGGTATCCACATTGCCATGCAGGACCTCGACATCCGCGGTGCGGGTAATATGCTCGGCGCGGAGCAAAGCGGTTTTATTGCCGATCTGGGCTACGAAACTTATCAGAAGATATTGTCCGAAGCCGTACGTGAGCTTAAGACCGACGAATTTGCCGACCTCTATGCTGATGAATTGAAAGGCGACGGTACTATCAGCGGCGAGCAGTTTGTTGACGAATGCCAGGTGGAAAGCGATCTCGAACTGTTGCTGCCCGCCGCCTACGTCACCGGTAGCAGCGAACGTATGCTGCTCTATCGCGAATTGGACGGATTGACGCTGGACAGAGACGTAGATGCTTTCCGTGCCCGTCTCGAAGACCGTTTCGGACCTGTTCCGCCCGAAACGGAGGAACTGCTCCGTATCGTTCCCCTACGCCGTCTTGCAGCGCGTCTGGGAACGGAAAAGGTGTTCCTTAAAGGCGGTCGCATGACGCTGTTCTTTGTTTCCAATCCGGACAGCCCTTACTATCAGAGCCTGGCTTTCGGCAAAGTTATCGCCTACATGATGAAATATACCCGCCGTTGCGACCTGCGTGAGCAGAACGGCAAGCGGAGCATGGTGGTGAAGGACGTCACTACCGTGGAAGAGGCTGTGTCGGTGTTACAGGAGATTGTGGCGATGCAGGTGGAAGAATGATTCTATTGGCTTACGACTTTATTCTAAATTCCGGAACATGAGTTGACATCGGCCATGCGGGCAAAGGAGCAATATGCTCGTGGAGAATATATCTTTGTTTATTATTGATATAATGAGAGAAGTCTTCAAAAACGGATTCGATATGCTCCGTTCTTGAGGACTTCTCTGTATATAAGCGGTAACCGGATATCCTCAACTATTTGAGTGCATCCGTAAAATGGTCTCCGTACTGAGCGGTATTGTAAATGATTGCCCACAATGAAGCCCATAGTATTCCGCGGCCGTAGTATTTGTTGTCGGTGGTACTTGCCAGCGCACTATAAGTCGGTGTCCAGGTATTGGTATGCTGGCTGTCGCCGATAACTATAATTCGCCTTTGCAGGTCGACAGACAAGGAACATCCGTAACCGGGCACTTCCAGTACATGGGTTACTCCGGTAGGCGTGTCAAAGCTTCCGCTTATCCCGTCTCTATAAAACAAGGCGGTGAAGTCAATGGATTGCGACGGATTGTAATTGCTGAACGGTCCGTTTTTGACAATATAATCCCATACAGGATCGTTGGAATGAGTTCCGGCCCAAGTTGCAGATACGCTACTGTTGCTCTTGTAGGTATATCCCAATGAGGCGATCTTGGTGAACAAGGCCTGATTATCCGCGACACTGTTGTCAAGAGTGATTACGGCAATTCTGTTCTTGCCGGGACTGCTCTTGAGCCAAGTAAGCAGGTTGTCATAATAATTTGCAGTTCTGCTTGTGTATGTTCCCGAGAAGAGAATGTTCACATTGTCCGGAATGTCTGCGCCTACTCCCGCATTGTTATTGTCGCTGTTCGGCAAAGTCGGTACTGCCGGAGTATAGACTATTCCTTGAGGACCGAAGAATGTGCCGTAATTGCCGTATTCGCGGAATGTGCTGAAAATGCCGTTGCCGAGTGAACCGTAGCCACCGGAAAGATTGGCGGTGTTAATCGCTATGGGCTGAAGCACCGTTCTTACGATAGCCAGACGGATTGTTACTGCCGTTCCGGCCAAAGTGAGTTTTACATTATAGGTGATGTTCCGGTTGGCGTCCTTGTACAGTGTTTTGGGAAAATTGACCTTGAATTTGGTACTCATGGTGTATTCGCTTCCCCAAGACATCTCCGTACCGTTTTCGCCGGTCATTTTTATATTGTACGCATGAGCCGTTGCCGGTTCGGGTTGTTCCAGTTCGGCAATCCATCGCATCCCGCTACCGCCTTGCAGAGTTATAAGTTGGGTCTCGTCCGCATTTTCGGATATGTAAAGCGTGTTGCCCGGAACTCCTGTACCGAATGACATCGGTTGCTGGCTGATGTCGATTACATGAGACTTCACTCCGGGAGAGGCTTTCAAAGCCAGATAGAGCCGGGCTTTCAGGATACCGTTGCCTTCATTATGACTTTTGGCCTTTACGGTGATACGGTTGAGCTTGGGATCGGACGCATCGTGCGTGTCCTTTACTTCAAAGGCTGCCGCATCGTTGCCTTCAAGCACGTATTCCCATTCGTTGACGGTTGAGCCGTCTGCCGTCAATCCGGGGTTGACAAGGAACGAATTGGTATTGTTGCCGGTGATTGTCAGTTCACCGTCGTATTCAAAGTCGATGGAAGCAATATCCGGTGTCAGCGTAAATCCGGGCACACCGTCCTGAATCAGTAACATGGTGCCTTGTACCGAAGGGTCTTCTTTCAAGCTGACCACCATAAAACCATAACGCGGACTGATACCTGTGTTGCCGGTATGGGTATAGACGGGAATAATGTTGTTTACAGCTTTACTGCTGTCGTAATCGGTTACGGCGGCGGAACCCGTTTGGGCAAAAGAGAAGAAAGCACCGGCTCCCGGGGGATAGATGCTTGCGCTCCACTCTCCCGAACTCTTTACTGCAATGGGAGATGCAGCCACACCGGCGTTATTGCCGAAATGGGAAATGGTTTTCGGGTTCAGTTCCAGATAGAGGTCTCCGCCTTCCAACTGTACCACGTCTATGGTCGCTTTCAGATTGCCGAAAGAGAGTTCGACGATTCCGCTGCGCCGGTCTTTTACATTGTCCAGTGCAGTGGCCGATACGGTCAGTGTTTTGCCGTTCAGAGTGGCGGACAGACCGTTGTCCAGCACCTTTTTGCTGACGGATAACGTCCCTTCGCCAAAAGTGAATATGCCCAAATCATAACTGCCGCCATTGGGGGTGAACAGAACTTTTTTGGAAGGTATGGCCAGAATGTTGTCACCATCGAATTGCACCGTGCCGTGGCTGTCCATATCCCAGTAGTTGATGGAGTAACTTAAAGAAGTCAGTGCGCCTTTATAGGCTTCCAGTTCGGTGGCATATCCTTCTTTCTTTACGGAATTGACGGTAAGTTTGTACACATTATTGCGTTTGAGCGACTGTCCCGATTCCAGCGGGTGTACATTGACGCGGTGATACGATGCCGTACCGCTCTGCTTGTTTCTTACTTTGATGATGAGGCAGGTAGTCACCTGGTCGTTCTGTTTGGGGGCGGGTACATAGTTTTCGTATGCGTATAGTTTTCCTACAATGTCGGCACCGGCTTCGCTCTCCACTCCGTAGAGTCTTGCAATTCGTTTCGCCGCTTTGTCGAAAGCAGTAGGCTCTCCGTTCCACACAAAGAGGGAAGGGTATCCGTTCCATACGGAAACGGATTCAAGCGTATATCCTGCCGCCGAGTTATACACGTCGAAACGGGCAACGGAACGTTGCAATACTATGCTGATTTTAGTATCTTCCGATTCTTTTCTAAGCGAAGCGCTCATAAGCAATGCTTCGCTCACTATCGGTTTTGTAATATATTCGGGGATATCTGCGGATGTACCTGCCATAAAAGCCTGTACTTCCGTCCGGGCTGTTTTGAAGTTGCTGTTCTTAATGGCGTTTTTCCAGTCGTCCATACTTTGCGAACCGTCTGTGGGCAGATAGTTGCTTCCCATATTGGCTACAGCTAAAATATCATAAGCATCTGTCGTTTTTAGTCCTATATCCGAAAAGTCGAACACAATGTCGGTATTCATCTCCAAGGGAGAGCCGGATGCAGAGGTCAGTTCTTTCCAGCCTTTGAATGTGCCGGTACCGTTACCGTTTGATTCGAAGAAAATCAAATCGAGCGTTTTTATATTTTCTTCCCCGGCTTCCGGTGCGATGGCCGCACGTGTAGCCAATCCGCTGGCAGGGTCTTGTACACTGAAGCTGATAGTCAGTTTTCTGTTTTCTTGTGGAATGAGCCCGCTATCGTCTTCCAAATTGCAAGACGTGAAAACGGCCGGTATCAGAAGAAAAGCATACCATAATATTTTTCTCATTATGTTGATTGTTTTTATTGTAATGATGTTATATAATTATTCTCCTAAATCGGTGCTGATGTCGCCATCCAGTTCCCAGTCGTTCTGCCCTTGATTATACAGGTGTATTTGTATTTCCAGTCTGATTCGTCCGGAAAGCAGCACGATTGTATCGGAGTTGGTACCGGCGGAGTTTTTATCGTAGTCTCCCAAAGCCGTTATTTTCAGTCCGGCAGGATAGCCGTCGGCATCGTTCACAAACAGGGCTTCGAAGCGGTTGTTGCGGATGCCGTTTGCGATGTTTGTGGCAGGCCCGTTTAGGTCCGTTTTAAAAGCCATGGTAATAGCTTCTGACAGGATGTTGCTTTTCATGCCGATAGTAACAGCAGAGTTTGCCTTGCGGTATAATACCGCTTCACGCTTTTCCGTCCATAAGTAGTAATTGCCGCTTGCTCCCATCTGTCCTTCCGTCATGTCCCATTCTATGATGTTGACATTGATATGGACGGAAGGCTGGCTGGCGGCTGTTTCCTTATCCGTATATCCCGGACCGTCGGCAGAATTGATATTGAATACGTACTTCTTGTTCCGTATGATTTTGATGAGCTTGTCTGCATCGGTATCTTCAAAATCAACGGGGTAATAGCCTTTCGTTCCTTTGTATTCGGCTCCGATGACGAGGCGGGTATGCTTCTTGTCTGCAGTTTCGTTCTCCGTATCGTTGTCGTACAGATAAAGCTTGTTGGCAATGGAACGGTTGGTGCTGTTGTAGCTGTCCGATTCCAAAGTCAGGCCGGTCTGCATATCTGCGGGTGAAGAGGCTTCCAGAGCCTGCCCATCTGTAACATTAGCAGGGACGTTGCCTAAGAAGCCCTTGTCGGGCACATGAAACAGGGTGATATCTTTTAATATAAAATAGTCGATGCCATTGGCTACATACACATCTACTGATGCGACCGAACGGGTCAGGCTCAGTAGCGGCCAATAATTGATTACACGGTCGTTTACATCCTGCTTCTTCAGCATTCCCCACATGGGCAGGCTGGTAAAAGCTGTATTTTCCTGGAGCAGCCTTTGAGGGTTTGCATCAACCAAGGTTTTTCGGAAGACTTCCCAATCCGCCTGCTGCCTGTATTGTTTTTCCGTGGCTTTATCGGGAAGCATTTCCCCGATGAAGCTACGGCAATTGGCCAAGAAATAGGCATCGTAGTCTTTGCCTACGGGAAGAGTCGTCCGCAACTTTCCGTTTATCTTGAAAGTCGCCCGCCAACATATAAACTTTCCGTTGGAATCGAAAAGCAATATATCCAGATTATCGATGATGTTTTCGTCCGGAGTGGCTGACGGGACATTGCGGGGCGTTCTGTCCGCTGCAACAGTAATTTCCACTTCGGATTCGTCCGAAGCGTACGTAATGGGAGTTTCGTCTTCAATCCTTGACTGACACGACCAAAGTCCCGCCAATGCGCATATTGTTAATAGTATAAATGATTTTCTCATATTTTTACCGTTTTTTTATTAAAGTACAGTCACTGCTTTACGAATCTGCCATGAGCCGACTGTAATAATCGCTTCCATTTTCGTCGGTCTGATTACAACATTGATTTGTGCGCCTCGTAGCGCTTGAGTCTCCGTATCTACGCTCAGGCAGGCTGCTCCGTCTTCAAGAATCGTGACAACAATGTTGTCTCTCTGCCCGGTTGCCGAATCGACGGAAGCAGGCATGACCTTGTTCTCCGCAACGTATTCATTGCTGCTCTCTATATAGGCGAAGCTGTCTTCTATCACAATCCTGCTGCCGTTTTGTTTGTCTTCAGCAATATTGTATGAATGGGATGAACCGTAAATGGCTATGCTGAGTGTTCCGGGGTATCGGGTTGCGAAGCTGCTTCCTTCTTCTATGGTGACGGAAATGCTGCATAACTGTTTTTGGACATCGACACTGAGAATACGGTTTTCCTGTCGGTTGTGGGTAAACGCCATACTTCTCAGGAAGAGTTCCTGCATGGAACCGTTATAGGCAGATGACAGCCTCGTGGCATGTTCGCCCATACTGAACCTGGCGGTGGAATAGCTTTCATCGTCATGCAATGCGGGGGAAGTCTTTTTGATATCCTCGTTGCCTGTCAATGTCCATGCCACAAGATAGGCATTTCCCGAATAGGACAACTCAAGAGGGTAAGGCTTACCCCCTTTGATGTTTTCATAGGGGATATGCCTTTCATCCATCTTTTTTCCCTGGCCGTCATACAGATATAATTCTATGTCTTCGGCTATGGTTTGGTCAAAGCCGGCCGTGTTGCCGTCATACGTGAAGAGCAGATTCAATGAGCCCTCGTCACAACCTGTGTGAGGACCTTCATGGGTACATCCGGTGAGGGATAATGCCATTGATATTATTAGAATTACTTTCTTCACGATATTTGTACGTTTATAGGTCTACATCTTGGGTTCTGACATCCCACTTGGCTACTTCAATGTCTATTGTAATGCTGCTTTCGGAAGGGTCGATAACAGGTCCTTCTTCTTCGGCTTCTTTCGGAGTACTCCATCCTACGGTAGTGATGTCCTGCATCGTGATGCGGTAAATGCTGTTACGGAATATTTTCCAAGCGTCGTCTTTCAGAAGATTGACTCTCCAGTAGCGGGTCGCATCTGAAACTCCTGTGCCAGAGAAGGTTCCCTTGATGATGAAAGCCACAACTTCATCTTTGTCGAATACCGTTGCCGCCTGTCCGTTGCCGCCTTGCAGCATGGTAGGAATGTTTTCGTATACATAGACCGGTTTGTCGTAGCCAGCCGGCAGGAAGCCGTTTGATGTTTCGCTGTTATCATCGCTTTTTACGGAATATACGGTCTCTACAGTTGCACCGTCGGGGCTGAATGTAGTTTTGAAGTTGAATGCAGTGGCAAAACGTTCCCAGTTTGTCAGGTTCTCGTATTCAAAAGCCAGTGATTGGTTGATGCCGTTGATTACCATATAACCCTTGAATGTCCATTTCAAATCGTTTGGAACGGTTTCGGAAGTGCCGAGTCCCAATATTTTAAGCAACTCGGCATCGGGTATTTTTATTTCGTTGGTCGGGGCTACCCTGGGGCTTTCAACCTTACTCAGCAAACGGCGTATGGAAAGGCTTAATTTGTTTGTCTCGCCTTCCACTACATTGGCCGTCCCTTCTGCCGCCATGGCAAACCCGAGGGAAGTACTGATGTCCGAACGGGAGTTTGTGCCATCCAAAGAAAGCTCTTTGTATGAGCTGCTCTTCTTGAAATCTGCCAAAGAGGCAGGGGCGGGTGAGGGTTCACCTAAGTTTTGGTTGGCGGCAGTAAGGATGGTCAGACTGCCGGCGTTGACAAGGAATGTGTATTGATTGTCGGATGCCACGCTTGCCGGTTTATAATACTTCTGGAAAGAACCGTCGCTGTTGAAAACAAAGAACTCCAATGAGTTGATGTCGTTTTCGTTGGTTGCGCCCGTTTCTTCTCCTGTCAGTGCACGGGTGTCGGCATTTCCTTTTATATTGACGGTAATGGGGGTTAACTCACCTTTGCCGGGAGTCGGATGATTGTCTGAATCATTGCATGACAGCAATGTGAATGCAGTTGCGGAAACTGCCAAAAGATTTCTTAATTTCATAATTAAAGTTTTGTTAAGTTATTAGAAAAGTGAATTGTATACTCCCTGTCGGGAGTCTTTTTATTTTATATTCTTATTTTTTTCGTAAAATACCTTGATACAGGTGCTTGAACGGAGTGCCGGAAAGAAGTTCTTCAGCATATAACGGTAAGGGACTCCGGCTTTCAGGTACATAAGTTCGTTCTTTCTGCCACGTTTGCCCGAGCTTCCCTCGACGGGGATGACACTGAGAATATTGAGTACCGTTTCCTTATCCGGCATATCGGATTTACCGACCATCTGGGACAAACCGTACCAGTCTATCTTGCCGTTAATTACCTCGAATGTACCGGAGTTGAGCCGGGTGTGCCGCATCAGATACTTTTTCAATGCAGCGGCGCGAAGCGTTGCAAAGTCGGAGTTTATGCGGATATCGCCATCGGGAGACGCATAACCTGCAATCAGGATATGACTGATGCGACTGTCGGGAGACTGGTTGATCTTCAGGATAATATCGACCAGTAAATCCAGATTCCGACTGTTGTTCCGGTATTCGGGAAGCAGGGTTGCCGAACCAGTTTTAAATAAAATGGAAACAGCATTGCTCCGGTTTTCTTCATCAAATTTGCTTCTCGTGGACTCGTCAGCCAGAAAATCGTAGTCTTGAGCCAGCTTTTCGGCAGTAGTAAGAACAGGTATGACAGTTTCGGCGGTATCGGTAAATTGTACGATTTCCACATCCGGGTCCTGAAGTATTCTGTTGTTGACAACGGCTGTTGTCAGTATGGCTTGTTTGGCGCATAATTTAATGTTGCTTTCAAAGGCAAGTATGCTTCCTCGCATCCAGTCTTCGTATTTCATGGTTGCATTGTACTGTAATGCAGGGGACATCCTCTTTCTTTTGCCGATTATTGCAAAAGAGGGGAACCGTGCTTGATGATCGCCATCGGAAATTACCGGAGTAACTGTAATGCGTTCCGGCTTTCGGGTATTGAACCGGGCGGGAGCACAACTGAAGCTGAGCTCTATACTGTCACCTGTATTCCGCACTTGAATTTGAGTGATGGACAGGTGTCTCCCCTGAGACCCGTTTTCTGTTGATGCCCGGGCATAGGCAGGTATCAGTAGTGAAATGAATGAAATGATGATAATAATAGGATTCATTAGGTTTATATTTCTCCGGATTATTTAATGTTGTAGATTAATGAAATGCCTATTTGGGTGGGCCCGAAATAGGTCTTTTCAGCATGTTCGGACTTGTTACAGCACCAGTCCCTGTTATCTGTCTTGTCGAATGTGAATTGCACGACTCCTATTCCAAGGTAAGCCTCTATGCCCCATCTTTTGGAGAATGCCCAACTGTATCCGTAATTGATTCCGACTCCTGCTCCCCAACCTTCGTAGCGATAGTTCTTATCGAGCATGCTGAATAGGCTATACCCGGCGATATTGTATTTTGTGGCAATGCCATGAATGCCGATAAAATGTCCGTTTGATGCTTCACAAAGCCAGTATCTCACTTCGGGTTGCACTAACCAATGTACCAGCTTGTCATTATCGCCTTTTTTCCCTTCACGGTTCCATGGATTATAGCTGCCGACTATGTTGAGGCTTATCTGCGGGGTTATTCCTATTTCCAAACCCAGATTGGGAGTTAAGGTAGCAGCGTACAGGAGATTTGTTTTGAGAGCCAGATGTGTCTTTTTCTTTTTTATTTTTTCCCATGAGGCGGTTGTGTCGATGTCGATCATCACTTCATTGGTCGGCGGACTGTTTTGCGCTTGTGTCCAAGAGTGTGCCGATAATACCCCTATGAACATAAGCAGAAGTTTATATTTTGAGTATCGGATTCTGTTTTTAATTGTACGCTGTATCATTGCTACTGACTTTTTGTTACCAACCGATTGCTTTTAAGAGAGTGTTGGAGTCCGGAAAGCCGGATACGATGTCCGGTTTTCGTACTTTTATTATTACTAAGTTCAAGAGAAATTTAATTGGTCGGATGGTATTATTGCAAACGGAACAATTAGCTTCTAATGATATGCCTGTATACTAATTTTTACAAATAGTTATCAGGCAATGTCATCTATCAACATCGATAACTATTCATTTGTTTTATGAAAGTAAGTTTATTTTAATAGAAAAGAATGTTTTAACTTATTGAAAGTTGCCTGTCACAGGATATGGATGGTCCGGTTGTCGGTGCTGTTATTTCCCGTACAGCTTGTCAATCAAATCTTTTCGTCCTATCCGTCGCAGTTCATTGATAATATTTCTCCGTTCTTCGGGTTTGTACCAGAAGAAGAACTGACGTTGTGCCAATTTCTCGCGCTGGGTCTTGGCACTGAATACGGGTTCCAGTGTATAGGGGTGGAAACCAGTGTACCATGCTTCGGTAGCAACGGTCATGGGGGTAGGAGTAAAGTCCTGTACCTGTTCCAGATGAAAGTCCAGACGCTTGGTGATGACGGCAAGTTCCGCCATGTCTTCTTCCTTGCAGCCGGGGTGGCTGGAGATAAAGTAGGGGATGAGCTGTTGTCGCAGACCTTCTTCGCGGTTGATACGGTCGAATATTTTTTTGAACTCTCCGAACTGGCTGAATGGCGGTTTGCGCATGATGCTGAGTACCCGTTCCGAGGTATGCTCCGGCGCAACTTTAAGGCGGCCGCTGACATGGCGGACTATGAGTTCGCGGGTGTATTCCTGCGTGCTTTTATTGGTTTTGGGGTCTTTGCTTTGGTGCAGCAGCAGGTCATAGCGTACACCGCTGCCGATAAATGATTTTTTGATGCCGGGCAGACTGTCTACTGCATGATAAATATCGAGTAACGGACTGTGGTCTGTATTCAGGTTAGGACATACTTTGGGGTGGATGCACGACGGGCGTTTGCACTTCTTACACATGGCTTCATCACGTCCCCGCATCTTGTACATATTGGCAGAAGGACCGCCCAAGTCGCTAAGATACCCTTTGAAATCCGGCAATTCCATTACTGCCTTTACTTCTTTCAATATGCTTTCCTTGCTGCGGCTGACGATAAACTTGCCCTGATGTGCCGAAATGGTACAGAAAGCACAACCGCCGAAACATCCGCGATGAATGTTGACGGAGAACTTAATCATATCGTATGCGGGTATGCGTTTGCCCTTATATTTGGGATGAGGGAGACGCGTGTAAGGCAGGTCGAAAGAACGGTCGAGTTCCGCTTCCGTCAAGGGTGCATAAGGCGGGTTGACAACGACAGTTTGCCTGCCTACGGCCTGCAAGATACGCGAAGCAGCATATTTATTACTCTCTTCTTCGATATGGCGGAAGTTGGAAGCCTGTTTCTTCTTGTCTTTCAGACATTCTTCATGTGTGAATAGGGTGATATCTCCTTCTTGCGGCAGCACTTCTTTCGTAAGATAAGCCAATTGGGGGATGTCAAGAATCGGTTGTTGCTGTTTCAGTTTTCGTACAAGTTCCATAATGGGTTTTTCACCCATGCCGTATATCAGTGCATCGGCACCGCTGTCCACGAGGATGCTTGGGCGCACACGGTCTTGCCAGTAGTCGTAATGTGTCAACCGGCGCATGCTTGCTTCGATGCCGCCCAGTATGACAGGTACATCGGGATATAGCTTTTTCAGTATTTGGGTATAGACAATCGAAGGGTATTCGGGACGCATGTCCGGACGCGCGTCGGGAGTATAGGCATCATCGCTGCGCAGACGTTTGTTGGCTGTGTATTTGTTGACCATGCTGTCCATACAGCCTGCACTGACACCGAAGAAGAGACGGGGACGTCCCAGTTTCTTGAAATCCCGTAAGTCATCTCGCCAGTTGGGTTGGGGTACAATCGCCACACGCAAACCTTCCGCTTCGAGGATGCGCCCGATGACGGCTGCCCCGAATGACGGATGATCCACATACGCATCACCGCTGAACAAAATAACGTCCAGCTCATCCCACCCGCGAAGTTCCACTTCTTTCCTGGTTGTAGGCAACCAATCAGTCAGTCTGTACTCTTTCATGGGTGCAAAGATACGGAAAGTTTTAATTATTTACAGAATTGTACCAGCATTTCCTCTCCGTCATAAATCTCCCGGAAGCCGATTCCCTGTTCGGCAAGATACTCTTTGAGGTCATTAAAGGCGGTTGCATCGTCCATAATGATTTCCAGTTTCTCGCCTTTTCCGGCTTCGCACATGGCCTTTATGGCCGGAATAAGAGGACTGTACAGGTTCTGTCCGCGTGTGTCAATGGTTCTCATTTATTTTCTTCCTCTTCTATGGTTGTTTGTTGGGAAAGCCATTGCAGGTAGAGCTTGATAAGCTGCTGTAATCCGAAGGCTTTCATATTGTTGTGGTAGATAACATCGATGCAGAGGTCGAGCAGGTCTTTGCTGTCCTCTTCCTGGGCGGCGATGAGGGAACGGATATTCAGTTTGAGTTTGTCGAGCACGGTTTCGTCCACGATGCCGTTACTGTCGATGAGATGACGAAAGAGACCGTATTTTTCGATAGTGGCAAGGTTTTCTTCCGATATTTCCAAGTTGCGGGTTCCGCTGGGATTGGCTTGTATAGTGTACATGGCGTTAATGTTTTAATGGTTAATATTCAGTGATTCATATTTTCTGTAAAAGCAAAGATAAGTTTTTCACCACAGATTATACCTATTTCACCGGATTATTTATCAAGATTGTCGTTATTCTCTGTGCACACCTGCATTATCGGCGGAAAAGAAATGCAGAATGGATGCCATAACCGCTGTTCTGCCGGCTTCTTCCCGGATACTTTCAAAGGGAAATGACATGATGAATGTGCGGTAGTCGTTACCTTTATAAGCTACGGCAGCAGGAAGATTTCCCCCGGTATAGGTCATTACGGGAAAGGCGGTTGCCATAGGGCGGATACAATCGGGGGTCGTCACGGGATAAGCCCGTTCATTGGGCAGGCGGGGAATGCTGAGGATGCGCCCCAAACCTTGTATGCCGATATGTTCGCCGGATGCCTGTAAGCTGCTGTCGAAACGGTATTTCAGGATGTTTTGGGTGAATTCCCGATTGCCTTGCGAGTCGTTCATGTCGCTGCCTATGTATGCACCGCTGACCAGTAGGTTGCCGCCCGACCGGCAGTAAGCTGTCAAGGCACGCTGCATGGACGAAGAGAAAGTTTTGTAATAGGTTGCCCGTGACAGATTGCCGTCCGTCTTTTCCAGTCCCAGAATATAGTCTGCTATTGGATATTCTTCCAATGCTACACTACCGTTTTCTACGGCTTCGTCGCTGCATGAAGTAAAGCTGTAGCCGCCGACGGTCTGTATGGCTTTACCGTGTATAAAGGGATAGTCGAATGTGTTTCCGGCTATTTTTATCCCTTCGTATTCATTGCCGCTTTCTCCCAAACGTTTTCCGGCTTCTTTGCGGTCGAAATTCAGCTGGCTGCCGCAGAGTGATATATCATATAGATAAGGTACTCCGGGGTCTTTCGTCAAGTCAAAGCCGGCTTCGTCGGGTGTGTTTATCACAGCGGGGCTACTGATACGGTCGAAACCGTTGATGATGAGAACGCGTGCTTTTTCGTGCTTGGACTTGTATGCGGCAAGGATTTCGGACGGGAAGCTTTCACCACCCCGGTTCACTGCCGTTACTTTGAAGGAATAGACGATGCCCGGTTCTATCTTCAGAGTGTGGAAAGGATTGCTTACGCGTACACCATTGTCAAATCCGCCTCGCCCGATGCGTGTATAGACAATGTATTCGTGGGGTGTGGCAGTCGGTTCCAACGGGTCATCCACTCCTTGCCAGGAAAGTTCCAGGGTATTTTTCTTCTTACCGAAGCGGACGGAGAAATTGTTGACAGGTAAGGGCTGTACGACGTATTCTTTATTATGCTGGGTACAGATATATTGCAGGATGGATTTGTATAGGGCACGACTTGCCGTGAACTTGAATTTGGGGTCGTGTCCCAAGCACATGTCGGCAAAATTCTGGTGCGACAGAAGTTCTACAATTGTGGAAGGAACAGCAGGCAGGCGGGTCTCGCTGTAGTTACGGTTCCACATGCTGCGGCGCGTCCAGTCTGCATTGAAAGTGGAACGGATGTCCTGTTGCAGACGGGTGAGGAACAGGTCGGCAAGGTCGCGCGAAGCGTAGCGGTTTGTTCCTGCCGCTAACTTGCCATCGTTGAAATGGGTAGTGTAGATGCCGAGTGTACCTACAATCCGGTCGTCTGTCCTGAAACCCGCATCACTGTGCAGTGCCATACTCATCTCAAGAGGAACTCCCAATCCCGGTTCTTTGGGGTTGAATACGGAACCGCCCGACAGGTAGTTGATTGTACGCGAACGTACATTGATATCATCCGAAAGGTCGTTCTGTCCTTTGTATCCGGCATATACGGGGTAGGGCATACCGGCCCATTGAGCGGAATAACGCGCGCCTTCCAGATAACGGGGCAGACCGCTGACTTGGCCGCCGCGCGCAATGTTGCCCATACCACCGCCGAAGCGCACGGCATCGGCGCATACCACTCCTTTTTCCCGGCTTTCATTGCTTAATACTACCATGCCGTAGTCGTTGCTTCCTTTGTCGAAAGTAAAAGTGCCGAGATATACCCATGTGCCGCCGCCTATACGTTGGTTTACTTTAAACTCAGCGACACCGCCGTTATGGAATACAAGGTATTTGGCATCGCTCACGCTGTTGGGCAGGCTTTGATAGGAAACGTATACAGCATATTCTCCGGTTTCCGGGATGTCGGGAACCCACTCGGCAAAGGCTTTGTTTTTCTTCTTTTCAGTTTGTGCAAAGCGGGCTGTACCGTCATGAAAAGGATTTTCTCCTTCCGTGTAGATACGCTTCTGTTGTGCAAATCCAGGCAGAGCGGTTTTTTCCCACTGTGCTTTTCTGCTCTTTACCTCAAGATAGAGGGAGTTTGTGGTGTTCCGGTTGTCATCGTTGTCTACAATGATTTCCTGTTTTTGCGTGTCCCGTTCGCGAGGGGTGAATACGTTGGCTCCCGCATTTTCCAGCATCGGGATGAGGTAAGGCAGGATGAACGATTGTGTGAATTGGTCTTCGGAGGTACAGAACAAGCGCGGACGCTGCCAACCCCATTTGTCTTTGTTATTGATGTAGTATTTTCCGTGACTTTGCCACAGAGCGATATGGCGTCCCTCCAGTCCGCGGGTTATTTCAAAAGGACGGGACGTACGGGTCACCCAGGGAGCATCTTTATAGTGTATATCGGTAAACAGGCGGCTCTTGTCTTTTTTTCCGTTTCTGTATGTGTTGGGAATAAGTTCGTTGATGGAATGTCCGTCTGTAAAGACAGTAATGTCGAAGTAAGTTACGGGACCCGGAAGAATTTCTTTGATGTCCCGGTAAATTCTGTTCACCGTTTCCGGCCAGAAGGGCTGGTAGGAGAATGTATTATCGGCATAGATGCGGATTGTTTTTCGGTGGAAATCGATAAGTACACTGTCGAGTCGGCATGTACCGATATTGACATTGACAGGGATATACGTTTGGAAAAAGGCCTGCAGCCGTTCCCGAACGGCCTGTTCTACGTCTTGTGAAAAGACAGAACCAACTCCTGCGAGCAGGAACAATATGGATAAATATAGTTTTTTCATGTCCGATGGTTAAGTACCGTACAAAAATACATAAAAAAGAGTGAGAAGTTCATCACTTCCCACTCTCTTGTTTCTATTTAGCAAACATTTACAGCGGAATGTATTCTACGAATGCTTCCATGGCTTCGTAGGATGCCAGACCCAGGCTGTCGTACAATGCAGCTGTACCGCGGTTGCGGTCTTCGCTTCGTTGCCAGAACAGACGTTCGTCGTTGCCCAGGAATGGTGCGCTCTCCATCTGGCTTTGGTGCTTCAGGATAGAGTTACGTTTCGCACGTAATTCTTCGGGACTGATGGGCACTGCCATTTCAATGTTCTCGATTTCCCATTCTGCCCATGCACCGCGATACATCCAGATGCGGCAATCTTTCAGCCATTTGGCTTCTTCTTCCTTTTCAAGGTCGATAGCTGCGAATACGGCATCCGTACAAACACGGTGTGTGCCGTGTGGGTCGGCAAGGTCGCCGGCAACGAAGATTTGGTGAGGTTTCACTTCACGCAACAGGTTGCGTACGATTTCCACATCGGCTTCGCTGATGGGGTTCTTCTGAATCTTACCAGTTTCATAGAACGGCAGGTCGAGGAAATGGCAGTGATCCAACGGGATATTATTATAGGTACATGCCGTACGCGCTTCACCGCGGCGAATCAGTCCTTTGATAGTCAGGATGTCGCGGGTGTCCATATCACCGTCTTTCTTATCTTTCAGATAGTTGCGGATTTCGGTGTACTTTTCGTTGATAACTTGGTCCTCACTGTTGTTAAAGAGTTGGTTGAAACCGTTGATGAAGTGCAGGAAACGGATTACCTCTTCATCGCCTACGGCAATGTTGCCGGAAGTCTCATAGGCCACATGTACGTCATGTTTCTGTTCTACCAGTCGGCGGATAGTACCTCCCATGGATATGACATCATCGTCCGGATGCGGAGAGAATACAATGACACGTTTTGGATACGGTTTCGCACGTTCGGGGCGATAAGTGTCGTCTGCATTCGGCTTGCCGCCCGGCCAACCGGTGATGGTGTGTTGCAGATCGTTGAAAATCTTGATGTTTACATTATAGGCAGAACCGTAGAGGGCAAGCAACTCACTCAGACCGTTTTCGTTATAATCTTTGTTAGTCAGTTTAAGAATCGGCTTTCCGGTCAGTTGGCACAGCCAGACGATGGCGCTGCGAATCAGTTTGTCGTTCCATTCGCAGGAAGTCACCAGCCAGGGACGTTGGATACGTGTCAGGTTGGCGGCTGCCGAAAGGTCGATGGCGATATGGGCATTGTTATGGGTTTGAAGATAAGAGGCAGGAATTGTATCCGTTACGTTACCTTCCACACATTCTTTTACCATTTTGGCTTTTTCCTCACCCCATGCCAGCAGATATACTTTCTTGGCGGAGAGAATAGTGGCTACACCCATTGTTATGGAACTTACCGGTGTGCTTTCAATGCTTCCGAACATTTTGGATGCTTCGTTGCGTGAGTCACTGTCCAGCAAAATCAATCGGGTGGTGGAGTTCAGGCGTGAACCCGGTTCGTTGAAACCGATATTACCGACACGTCCGATACCTAATACAGCTATATCAATGCCGCCGAAACTTTCGATACGTTGCTCGTACAAACGGCAATATTCGAAAATAGTATCTTTGGCGATAGTACCGCTGGGGCTGAATACGTTCTGCATGTCAATGTCTACGTGGTCGAGCAGCATTTCCTTTAAAGAATTGAGGTTGCTGTTCACAGCGTCTGAAGCCAACGGATAATATTCGTAAAGGTTGAATACCACTACATTGCGGAAACTCAGTCCTTCTTCTTTATGCATGCGCACAAGGGCCGAATAGACATTGCGCGGTGAGTTGCCGCCAGCCAGTGCCAATACACAGAAGCGTCCGGCCTTTTGCTTGTCACGAATCATCTGTGCGATGTCCAATGCAATTTGGTTGGCTCCTTCTTCGGGAGACTCGTAAATGTCTGTCGGAATTTTCTCGAGACGTGTCAGTACCGATCGCTCGAAAGCGTTCTCCGGTCTGTAGTACCTGGGGGATACTCTATTCAGAGTAATTTGAGAACTAAGATTGGTTTTCATACAATATTTGGTTATTAATAAATGATTAAAGCTGTTCGCTTGTTCAAAACTTAACAAAAATACGAAAAACAAAGTTCATCCGCATGATGTTGGGATAAATTTTATGATAAAGTATCGGTTTCAGGCACTAATTTACCCATTGCCCATACTGCTCTAATCTTCAAATCTTCGTCCATTACGATAATATCGGCATCTTTCCCTTTTTGGAGCGAGCCTTTACGGTCGTATACACCCATGATGCGTGCCGGTGTTTCGGATACCATTCGTGCGGCGTCTGCCAGAGGTATATCGGCTTTCTGCACCATTGTACGTATCAGCCGGTCCATAGTAGCCACACTGCCGGCAAGGGCGGAGTGGTCCGCAAGCTTACAGACTCCGTCTTCAATGATGACACGCGGGTCGAAAGCTTCTTTGCTGTCGCTGGCCGCACATGCCAGGGCATCGGTGATGGCGCACATCCGTTCCACACCTTTTATCTTGTAGACCAGGCGCAGGATTGTGGGCGGTACATGGATACCGTCGGCTACAACTTCCACAGTCATGTCGTCCATGAGGTAAATGCTCTCCACAGTGCCTTCGTATTTGTATTCACGGCGTTTGTGGAATCCGGGCATTGCATTATAGAAATGTGTAGCATGTGTGTATCCGGCTTCATAGGCTGTACGTATGTCCTCAAATTCGGCTTGTGTATGGGCTACCGAAGCCAAAATGCCTTTTCCGGTGATATATTTTCCGAACTGCATGGCTCCGGGTAATTCGGGAGCAGCATCCCAACGCTTGATGCAGTGCCAGTTTTCCACGATAGGAATGTATTCGTTAGGGTCGGGATTCTTGATGTTCTCGGGCATCTGTCCGCCTGCCATCGCCATGTTCAGATAATGGCCTTCGAGGTGCAGACCCAGTATAGGACTGTCTTTTTCCGCCATCATCTTCGTACAAGTCTCTGCCGCCTGTTCAATCATCGGTACGGTAGAAGAGGACAGAGTAGGGAATATGCTGGTAGTTCCGTATTTCATGTGGGTTTGGACCGCACCGCGGAAAGCGTCTTCGGTACATTCCATAAAATCGCGTCCGCCACCGCCATGTGCATGGATTTCTACACCGCCGGGCAGTACATACATTCCTTTTACATCAATCAGTTGTGCACCGATAACGGCGAGGTCGCAATTGGTTACTTCTAAAATTTTTCCGTCTCTGATGAGAACGGAACCGTCCTTGAGCCAACCTTGAGGGGTCAGAATACGTGCGTTGATAAGTTGAGTCAACATAGGATTTAGGGGTTAGTGTTAATAAATTAATTGTTTCAGTCGTCAGACATTATTTCAAAGGACAAAAATAACTACTTTTTAGGTAAGATGCACTCCATACATTTAGGTATTTCTATTAAATACTCTAAAATTTAATACGTAATGTTTAAAGAAATACCTGTTTAATATCTTTTAATCAGGATGATGGTAAGCGGGAACTTTATTTTCGTTATTTTGTTTTACTTATAATAAACTTAATAAAACGATGGATTATGAAAACATGGAAAGTAGAAGCGGCTATTATTGCCGTTGGTATGGTACTGCTGGGAGTGATAATTAAATGGGGTATAAATGATTTTATAGATAAAGAACGTATTGTCAGTGTAAAAGGGTTGGCTGAGATGGAAGTTCCTGCTGATAAGGTGATATGGCCATTGATGTATAAAGATATAGGGAATGATCCGTCGCTGCTTTATGCCAATATGGAACAGAAAAACAAGGCAATTGTGAAATTTTTGGAAAGCAACGGCATTGCTAAGGAAGAAATCAGTATTGCCCCGCCGGAAGTGATAGATATGCAGGCCGAACGCTATGGAAATCGTGATATTGCTTATCGGTATAATGCTACATCAGTCATTACGGTTACTTCAAAAAATGTAGATAAGGTACGGAAACTGATGTCAGAACAGGCTGAACTGTTGAAACAGGGTATTGCCATCAGTGGAGGTGATTATCGCTATAATGTGGTGTATGAATTTACAGGCTTGAATGATGTGAAACCGCAAATGATAGAAGAAGCTACGAAAAATGCCCGTGCCGCTGCCGAAAAGTTTGCAAAAGACTCAGACAGTAGCCTGGGTAAGATACGGAATGCTTCGCAGGGACAATTCTCCATATCGGACAGAGATGCCAATACGCCTTATATTAAAAGTATACGGGTAGTGACTACCGTGAATTACTATCTGAGACGATAGTGAATGAATCCGCATCTTTCCATGCCGGAAATTTGTTTCTGAATTCTTGTAGTGCGGAAAGTTCAAGAGTAGCCGTAGCTGTTCCTTCTTCATGGTCGGGCACTTGAATCTGCATTTCACCTTTGTATGAGTAGATTGCGCTGCCGCCGTTATAGGAGAAGCTATTACCGTCTTTACCGATACGGTTTACACCGCAAACGTAACTGATATTTTCCAATGCCCGTGCCTGTAAAAGTATGTCCCAGACTTTACGTCGGGGTACAGGCCAGTTGGCAACGTAAATCAGGAGGTCGTATTCATTGCCTGTATTCCGGCTCCATACCGGAAAGCGCAGGTCGTAGCAGACGAGTAGCAGTATATTCCAACCTCGATACGGAATTATGATACGACGGCTGCCTGCCGTGAAATTATCTGTCTCGTTGCCCATGCGGAACAGATGTCGTTTATCGTAAAAATAAGCTTCCCCTTCGGGAGTGAGGAAAAAGGCGCGGTTGTAATAGGTAGAGTTTTTGTAGGATGATGGATTGCTTTCAGATGAAACAAAATTCTCTTCACAAGCTATATAGCTTCCGGCAATAGCTATCTGATATTCTGAAGCCCATTGGCGTAGTGTTGTAATTGTATTACCTGTTACCGGCTCTGCCAATGTGTCGGTGTTCATGCTGAAACCGGTAGAAAAGGTTTCCGGTAAAACAATAATCTCCGTCGCTCCGCGAAGAGCTTCCAGCTTTTCGCGAAGACGGCGAAGATTGTCTTGTTTATTCTCCCAAGCAATATCCATTTGTAGGATACTGACACGCAGTCGGTTCATTTTAGTAAACAGTTGCTATCGGTTGTCTTTTAATTTATTCCAACGGAGAAATTCTCAGGAATCTTTCCGCGAAAATCTTTAAAATAGAGCTTTATTTCATGCATGTCCTTCTCAAAGTCTCCCGTTGGCATTATTGCCTTGGTGGAAGTTATAGTCTTGGTAGGATAATCTATACCGATAAGCATGATAGGAACTTGTGCTTTCAACGCAATGAAGTAAAAACCTTTTTTCCAGTTAGGGTTGGATTTGCGCGTACCTTCCGGAGTAATGGCTAAATGAAACAATTTGCTTCCGGCAAATCTGTTTGCCATCTGGTCTACCAAAGATGTGTTCCGGCTTCGGTCTACCGGTATGCCGCCGATAGCTCTGAATATCAATCCCAAAGGAAAAAAAAACCACTCTTTCTTCATCATAAAGCTGGTTTTTCGTCCGATGGCACCATAAAACAGTTTGCCGATAAACAAATCCCAGTTGGATGTATGTGGCGCTGCACAAATGACACATTTGTCATAGTTGGGCACTGTTACATTTGTTTTCCAACCTAACAGGCGATAATAGATAAAACTATATAGTCTTTTCTTCATTCTTATTATTTAAGTTTGCCGATAGCTTCAATGATTGAGTCTACTTTTGCATTAAAATCAGAACGGAATTTCTTGTAGTAACCTTTTACATTTCCCGGTTCGGTATGGCTGATACGGCTGATGAATTCATCTTGCATTTTCAGAATTTCACCCATTAGTTCATCGGCTTTCTTCTTGTCTGTTCCGGGTACATACAGACTGTTCATAAGGCATTCGGCGAATAATTCACCGGCGATATAATTGACGTTCTTTTTCAATGCTTTTCTACTTGCCATAATCTTTACTTTTTATGTGAATGAATAGTGTTATTTTCGGTAAAGATAGTGTTTTTCTTCATGAGTTGAGTGGAAAAATGAAAATTTATGTGTTTTTAATGAGAAATAGTTCGTGGAATAATTCTACATTTGTGGAGATTTTCTACAATGTGAGTGTGGAAAGCAGGTGGAATATTACTACTTATATATATGTTCATGTCTGATAACTAAACTATTATATAATAAAGAATACCCTTTGTCCTGCTTTGGCATTGCGTTTGCTTTGAAATGGGAAATAGGGTTAAATTAAATAAACAAACAAGCATGAGACTATTTTTTACAAAAAAAGAATTAAAGCTGAGAAAGAAACGGGTGATAATGATGATAGCCTGCATGACAGTGCTGCTTGCCGGTTATCTGATATTGACTTGGCCCAAGAAAATTCAGCCGGAATTACCTACTGTTATTGTAGAACCTGCCGAAGTGGGTGATGTGGAAATTTTTGGTGAGTATGTAGGTCGTATACGTGCACAACAGTTTGTGGAAGTCCGTGCACGTGTGGAAGGCTATTTGGAGAGTATGCTTTTTGCCGAAGGGACGTATATAACTAAAAACCAGGTTTTATTTGTTATCAATCAAGACCAATATCGTGCAAAGGCTGACAAGGCCCGTGCACAGTTAAAGAAAGATGAGGCGCAGGCGTTGAAAGCCAAACGGGATTTGGAACGTATTCGTCCTTTGTATGCACAGAATGCTGCCAGTCAGCTGGATTTGGATAATGCGCAGGCTGCTTATGAAACAGCCGAGGCTTCTGTTGCTATGAGCCAGGCCGATCTGGACCAGGCGGAATTGGAACTGGGGTATACCATTGTGCGTTCTCCGCTATCAGGGCATATCAGTGAAAGAAATGTGGACTTGGGAACATTGGTAGGTCCCGGGGCTAAATCATTGCTTGCTACCATAGTAAAAAGTGATACGGTATTGGTAGATTTCAGCATGACCGCATTGGACTATCTTAAAAGCAAAGAGCGCAATATAGAGATAGGCCGTCAGGATTCTACCCGCTCTTGGCAGCCTAATATCACGATTACTTTGGCTGATAATACTGTTTATCCTTACAAAGGTTATGTCGATTTTGCAGAACCGCAGGTTGACCCGCAAACCGGTACGTTCTCCGTTCGTGCCGAAATGCCTAATCCGAACAGAGTATTGCTGCCCGGACAGTTTACGAAAGTAAAACTGTTGTTGGACGTACGCGAAGGTGCTGTGGCAGTTCCTCAAAAGGCCGTTACCATTGAGAAAGGCGGTGCTTATATATATGTAATGCGCCGCGATTCGACAGTTGAAAAGCGCTTCATTGAATTAGGACCTGAGTTTGGTAACAATATGGTTGTTGAACGCGGACTGGCGGCAGGCGAGCAGGTAGTGACGGAAGGTTTCCATAAACTTACTCCGGGAATGAAAGTGCGTGCACAAGCAGTTGCTCCCAAAAAGGAAGATGAGCAGCCGGCAGATTCTCTGAATAAGAAAGCCGCTTCTGAGAATAAAGAAAAGGATAAGAATCTCTCAAAGTAAAATAACAGTATGAAAGTAAGTTTCTTTATAGACCGCCCTGTATTCTCGGCGGTGATATCGATTGTGATTGTAATTGTCGGTATCATCGGTCTGACTATGCTTCCGGTGGATCAATACCCACAGATAACACCGCCCGTTGTGAAAATCAGTGCATCCTATCCGGGGGCAAGTGCGCTGACTGTGTCACAAGCAGTGGCGACTCCTATCGAACAGGAAATAAACGGTACTCCGGGTATGTTGTACATGGAGTCCAACAGTTCCAATTCCGGTGGCTTTTCGGCAACCGTGACCTTTGATGTATCTGCCGATCCGGATTTGGCTGCCGTGGAAATTCAAAACCGTATAAAGCTGGCGGAAAGCCGTTTGCCTGCGGAAGTCATTCAGAATGGTATTTCGGTAGAAAAGCAGGCTCCCAGCCAGCTGATGACAATCTGTTTGACTTCCAATGATCCGAAATTCGACGAAATCTATCTGAGCAACTTTGCTACTATTAACGTACTCGACCTTTTACGCCGTATTCCCGGTGTGGGACGTGTGTCTAATATCGGTAGCCGTTACTATGCCATGCAAATCTGGGCCATGCCAGACAAACTGGCAAATTTCGGATTGACTGTTCAGGATTTGCAGAATGCTTTGAAAGACCAGAACCGCGAATCGGCTGCCGGTGTTTTGGGACAGCAGCCGGTGCAAGGTTTGGACATTACAATTCCTATTACAACGCAAGGTCGTTTGAGCTCGGCAAAGCAGTTTGAGGATATTGTGGTCCGTGCCAATGCCAATGGGTCTATTATTCGTCTTCGCGATGTGGCCAGAGTGTCACTTGAAGCTTCCTCATATAGTACGGAAAGTGGTATTAACGGTGAAAATGCGGCAGTTCTCGGCATTTATATGCTTCCGGGTGCCAATGCTATGGAAGTGGCGGACAACGTGAAGAAGGCAATGGAAGAAATCAGTGCGAATTTTCCTGAAGGAATGAGTTACGAGATTCCTTTTGATATGACTACCTATATTTCGGAGTCTATCCACGAGGTGTATAAGACATTGTTCGAAGCATTGGTTCTTGTGGTATTGGTAGTGTTCCTTTCACTGCAAAGCTGGCGTGCTACTTTGATACCTGTTGTTGCAGTGCCTATTTCTTTGATCGGTACTTTCGGTTTCATGCTTATTTTCGGTTTCTCGCTGAATATATTGACATTGTTGGGATTGATTCTTGCTATTGGTATTGTCGTGGATGATGCTATTGTGGTAGTGGAGAATGTGGAACATCTGATGGAAACGGAAAAACTCTCTCCTTATGAAGCAACGAAAAAAGCAATGAACGGTTTGGCAAGTGCTTTGATTGCAACCTCATTGGTGCTCTGTGCCGTATTTGTTCCGGTAAGCTTCCTGAGCGGTATCACCGGACAATTATATCGCCAGTTTACTATTACCATTGCTGTATCGGTATTGCTTTCTACAGTTGTGGCACTGACGCTTAGTCCCGTGATGTGTTCGCTTATCCTGAAGCCCGACAGCGGAAAGAAAAAGAATATCGTGTTCCGTAAGATTAACGAATGGTTGAATATCAGTAATCATAAGTATATTGGTGTTATCAGCCGCGTTATCAAGCATCCCAGACGTTTGATGAGTGCATTCGGTATGGTATTGATAGCTATTTTCATCATTCACCGTCTGATTCCTACCAGTTTCTTGCCGGTGGAAGACCAGGGATACTTTAAAGTGGAGTTGGAACTGCCGGAAGGTTCTACTTTGGAACGTACCCGTATCGTGACCGATCGTGCCGTGCAGTATCTGGAGCAGAATCCGTATGTGGCTTATGTGCAGAATGTAACGGGTAGCAGTCCGCGTGTAGGAAGCAATCAGGCGCGCAGTGAGTTAACTGTTATATTGAAGCCCTGGGAGGAACGCAAAAATACCACTATCAATAAGATAATGGAGAAAGTGGAAAAGGATTTGAGGGAATACCCCGAATGTAGAGTCTATCTTTCTACTCCTCCTGTAATCCCGGGATTGGGAACATCCGGTGGCTTTGAAATGCAGCTTGAGGCACGTGGGGAAGCTACTTTTGAAAATCTGGTACAGGCAGCGGATACTTTGATGTATTATGCTCAGAAACGCAAGGAATTGACGGGGCTTTCTTCTTCTTTGCAGTCTGAGATTCCGCAACTCTATTTTGATGTAGACCGTGACAAGGTGAAGATGCTGGGAGTGCCGTTGGCAGATGTGTTCTCTACGATGAAAGCTTATACGGGTTCCGTATATGTGAATGACTTTAATATGTTCAATCGTATATATAAGGTATATATTCAGGCTGAAGCTCCGTATCGTGAGCACAAAGAGAACATTAATCTGTTCTTTGTAAAAGCAGCTAATGGTGCGATGGTTCCGTTAACCTCGTTGGGTAATGCATCCTATACAACCGGTCCGGGCAGTATTAAACGTTTCAATATGTTTACTACTGCAGTTATTCTCGGTTCGGCGGCACAGGGGTACAGTTCCGGCCAGGCTATGGAGATTATGGAACAGATAGCGCGCGAACATTTACCGGATAATATAGGTGTTGAGTGGAGCGGACTTTCTTATCAGGAGAAGAAAGCCGGTGGGCAGACCGGACTGGTGCTGACGTTGGTATTCCTCTTCGTATTCCTGTTCCTGGCAGCACAATACGAAAGCTGGACTGTGCCTATTGCTGTATTGCTTTCGTTGCCGGTAGCTGCATTGGGAGCTTATTTGGGCGTTGCTGTATGTGGCTTGGAAAATGATATTTATTTCCAGATTGGCTTGGTAATGTTGGTGGGACTTGCAGCAAAAAATGCTATCCTTATCGTTGAGTTTGCCAAAGTACAGGTGGATAATGGAGGAGATTTGGTGCAGTCGGCCATTCATGCCGCCCAACTCCGTTTCCGTCCTATATTGATGACTTCACTTGCCTTTGTATTGGGTATGCTTCCTATGGTTCTTGCAAGCGGACCGGGATCTGCAAGCCGTCAGGCAATAGGTACGGGAGTTTTCTTTGGAATGATTTTTGCCATTGTATTCGGCATTGTGCTTGTGCCTTTCTTCTTTGTTTTGATTTATAAGGCAAAGGAAAAAGTGCAACACAAAATCAAAAAAGATTGATGATAACATTGTAAATGAATTCTGATTACACGCTTATGAAAAAAAAGAATATATATATACTTCTGTTGCTCGCCCCGGTTCTTTTTGCATCGTGCAAGGTAGGCAAAAGCTATGTCCGTCCCGAAATGGCATTGCCCGACAGTTTGATGCAACAGCAGGACAGCATCAGCATTGCCGATGAGCAGTGGCAGGCTGTTTATACAGACAATACTTTGCGTAATCTGATAGCACGCGCATTGGAGTATAATAAAGATATGCTCGTTGCGGCCGCTCGCGTGAAAGAAATGGCGGCCCAGAAACGTATCAGCGTAGCTAATCTACTTCCTCAGTTAAATGGAAAAATAGAGGCAGAGCGTGAAGTTGAAAACTATGGCGGACATAGCCGCGATGTGGGTAACAGCTATGAAGCAAAGGCTCTTTTGTCGTGGGAACTTGACCTTTGGGGAAATCTGCGTTGGAAAAAAGTAGCTGCCGTAGCCGATTATCTGCAAAGTGTAGAATCACAGCGTGCCTTGCGTATGACAATTGTTGCGGAAGTGGCGCAGGCATATTACGAGCTGGTAGCACTCGATACAGAATTGGAAATTGTCCGTCAGACACAAAAGGCTCGTGAAGAAGGTGTGCGTCTTGCAAGAATCCGTTTTGAAGGCGGGCTTACTTCGGAGACATCTTATCAGCAGGCGCAAGTAGAGTTGGCGCGTACAGCTACGCTTGTTCCGGATCTGGAACGTAAGATTTCCATTAAGGAGAATGACATAGCCTTTCTTGCCGGTGAATTTCCTACACGTATAGAGCGCAGCCGCTTTTTGGAGGAGTTGGATGTGCCGGAGTCTTTACCTGTAGGATTGCCGTCCGGCTTATTGGAACGTCGTCCTGACATTCGTGCTGCAGAGCAGCAGCTTATAGCTGAACATGCTCGTGTGAAAGTGGCCTATACCAATATGTTCCCTCGGTTGTCGCTGACTGGTCAGTTTGGATTGGAGAGTGATGTCTTGTCAAACTTCCTTCAGTCGCCTTATTCATTGTTGAACGGAGCAGTATTGACTCCGCTTTTCAATTGGGGTAAGAACCGGGCTGCTCTAAAGGCACAGAAAGCTTCGTTTGAGGCGGAAGTTCATAGCTATGAGAAAACGGTGTTGAATGCTTTTAAAGAGGCCAAGAACGCAATTGTGGACTTCAACAAAATAAAGGAAGTGTATCAGTTGCGTCTCAAATTGGAACGTTCAGCCAAAACGTACGTGGATTTAGCGCAGTTGCAATATATTAATGGTGTTATTAATTATATGGACGTGCTTGATGCCCAGCGTGGATATTTCGATGCCCAGATTGGTGTCAGCAATGCAATCCGTGACGAACTGATAGCAGTGGTAAATGTTTATAAGGCTTTGGGTGGAGGCTGGCAGATAGAAGAATAAGTTTGCATTATTTCTTCATTCAGTTTGCATTTCTTGCGGAAAAGAGCGAAATTTGCGACGCTTTTAAACGAAACTTTATTAACACCTTTAAATATTTAAGAGAAATGACTAAAAGTGCATTGCAAATTGCAAGGGCTGCCTATCAGCCCAAACTTCCGAAAGGGCTGACAGGTACTGTAAAAGCAGTGGCCGGCGCAGCTACCCAGTCGGTTGCCGATCAGGAAGAAATCAAGAAATTGTTTCCCAATACTTATGGGATGCCTTTGATTAAGTTCGAAAATACCGATGAGACCGTTGATTTTCCTGCTATGAATGTGGGTGTAATTCTTTCCGGTGGTCAGGCTCCCGGTGGTCACAATGTGATATCCGGTATTTTTGACGGTATTAAAAAGTTGAACAAAGATAGTAAACTGTACGGTTTCATTCTTGGCCCCGGTGGTTTGGTAGACCATAATTATATGGAACTGACTGCCGATATCATCGATGAATATCGTAATACCGGTGGTTTCGATATCATAGGTTCAGGCCGTACCAAATTGGAGAAAGAGGAACAGTTTGAAAAAGGACTGGAAATCTTGAAGGAATTGAATATCAAAGCACTGGTTATTATCGGTGGTGACGATTCTAATACAAATGCCTGCGTATTGGCTGAGTATTATGCTGCGAAGAATTGCGGTGTACAAGTTATCGGGTGTCCGAAAACTATCGACGGTGACTTGAAGAACGAAATGATTGAAACTTCTTTCGGATTCGATACAGCTTGTAAAACGTATGCTGAAGTAATCGGTAATATCCAGCGCGACTGTAACTCGGCACGTAAGTACTGGCATTTCATAAAACTGATGGGACGTTCCGCTTCACATATCGCTTTGGAATGTGCATTGCAGGTACAGCCTAATATCTGTATTATCTCCGAAGAAGTTGAAGCTAAGGATATGTCTTTGGATGATATCGTAACGGGTATCGCTCAGGTGGTGGCTAATCGTGCCGCACAGGGCAATAACTTCGGTACGGTTCTTATCCCCGAGGGCTTGGTTGAGTTCATCCCCGCTATGAAACGTCTTATCGCTGAGTTGAATGATTTCCTGGCTGCTAATGCAGAGGAATTCTCTCAGATTAAGAAATCACACCAACGCGACTATATCATCCGCAAACTTTCTCCGGAAAATGCCGCTATCTATGCCAGTCTTCCCGAAGGTGTAGCGCGTCAGTTGTCATTGGATCGCGACCCGCACGGAAACGTACAGGTATCTCTCATTGAAACGGAGAAACTGTTGTCCGAAATGGTAGCTGCCAAATTGGCTCAGTGGAAAGAAGAAGGCAAATATGTAGGTAAGTTCGCTGCACAGCATCACTTCTTCGGTTATGAAGGACGTTGCGCTGCTCCGTCTAATTTCGATGCCGACTACTGCTACTCTTTGGGTTATGCGGCATCTGCGCTGATTGCTAACGGTAAGACCGGTTACATGTCTTCCGTACGTAATACTACAGCTCCTGCCGAAGAGTGGATTGCAGGTGGTGTACCTATTACAATGATGATGAATATGGAACGTCGTCACGGCGAAATGAAACCGGTTATCCAGAAAGCTTTGGTAAGACTGGACGGTGCTCCTTTCAAAGCATTTGCCGCTCAGCGTGAGCGTTGGGCTGTGGAAACAGACTATGTTTATCCGGGTCCTATCCAATACTTCGGTCCTGCCGAAGTTTGCGACCAGCCTACCAAGACTTTGCAACTGGAACAAGGTAGATAAAATCTTATAGCCAATTGCTGCATTTGCAGTAATTGGCTATGTAGAACACAAATTACACAAGAGTTGCGCAAATCCGAATTTGTGTAATCTGTGTAGTTTGTGTTTTATTTTTGATAGATATTTGTTACTTCAATATACTTGAATGCCTTCTAAAAACAGTACAGTTTCCCGGCGCAAACCTGTATCCCGTCGTACTTCTTCTCGAAAAAAGAAGCAGACGGTGTCTCGTCCCATGCCTGTATGGTTGCGTAATTTATTGGCATTTTGTATAATAGCGGTATTTTCAGCAGGATTCTATTGGTTCTTTATCCGTCCTTATGCTTATCGTTGGAAACCTTGTTACGGTTTAAAGGGCTACGGCGTATGCATGCCTTGCAACTATGAGGTGCATGGCATTGATATTTCCCACTATCAGGGTATTATAGATTGGGATAAGCTCCTTCATAATAAAGAAGCGAAATTTCCCATACATTTTATCTTTATGAAAGCTACCGAAGGGGGCGATTATGGCGATGAAACTTTTGTAGAAAATTTCAGTCAGGCACGGAAATACGGTTTTATCCGAGGAGCTTATCATTATTTCCTACCCAAGACAGATGCGCATAAGCAGGCTGACTTTTTTATTAGTACGGTACACTTGTCAAAAGGAGACCTTCCTCCCGTTCTTGATGTGGAAACTACGGGTAAGAGATCTCCTCAGGAACTGAAATCTGCCGTTAAAACCTGGCTCGACAGAGTAGAGGCGCATTACGGCGTAAAACCGATTCTTTACACTTCCTATAAATTTAAGAAACGTTATCTCAACGACTCCATATTCAACGCTTATCCTTACTGGATAGCCCATTATTACGTTGATTCCGTGAAGTACGAGGGCAAATGGCATTTTTGGCAACATACCGATGTAGGTAATGTCCCCGGCATTGAAGAAGAAGTCGATCTGAATGTTTTTAACGGCACGTTGGAAGAATTGGTTGGTATGACCCTGCAATAGCTTGCTTTCCGTTTTCTTCCTTTTATCGTTGTGTCATAATACAAACTTCACTGCGGCCCAACGGTTTTTTTCCTTATGATGTACGAAGCGCAGTCCGTTATGCTCCGCTTCGGCCTGTATTACAGGAATATCATCTACATAAAAACCGCTCATATATAGTTCCGACCCCGGATGCATGCAACTTACATATCGTTTCATGTCGTTCAGCAGGATGTTACGGTTGATGTTGGCTATGATTACATCAAAAGGTCCTTGGTCTTTCAATAGAGAAGCGTCTCCTTGAAAAACGGATATACGGTCTACTCCATTTAGCTCAATGTTTTCAAGAGAGTTGCGTACGCACCATTCATCTATATCGACGGCTGTACAGGGCGCAGCACCGCGCATACGTGCCAATATGGCGAGAATGGATGTTCCGCATCCCATATCAAGCAAAGATTTGCCTTGGAGATCGTTATCCAGCAATTCACCGATAATGAGACTGGTCGTTTCGTGGTGTCCTGTACCGAATGCCATTTGAGGGTTGATGACTATATCGTATTCAGCTTGAGGGATGTCGCGATGGAATGTGCTGTGGATGACACAGCGGTCGCCAATGATAATGGGCTGGAAGAAATTCTTTTCCCATTCTTCATTCCAGTCTTTGTCTTCCGCTTCTTGGTAAGCATATTCTACCTGTGTATCAGGTAAGGGAAAATCGGCAAGAGCTTCTTTGAGGACAGTTTCATTGTATAAATCTTTTTGAATGTAGGCGGCAATCCCGTCTGTTTGCTCTACAAAACTCTCAAAACCGGCTTCACCCAGCACTGCCGATAAGACATCGTTGACGATTTCCGTGCAGGGAGTGGTATGGAATGTAAATTCTAAATATTTCATTGGAATATAATTGTTTGTTAAATGCAAAAGGCAGGTATAGGAGAAAATCCTATTTCTGCGTATATTTGTTTTGGATACAAAGATAGGTGCATTTAGGGAAATCCCTATAAATCTTTGGGGAAAATCTTCTGTATAGAGTAAATCCCTGCGTTATCTTTGTGGTGTGAAAAAGTATGGAATTGTAAACCCATAAACCAAATAAATATGAAAAAGATTGTTTTTTTATCGCTTTTTGCATTGTGTCTTCCGTGGGCACTTTCAGCTCAAAGTGTAGATGACGACCTTTACTACGTTCCTTCCAAGAAAAAAGAGGAAAAGACGGAGAAGAAAAAAACTCCGGCTGCCGATGCGGTTGTAGTAAAGACAAATGCTCCGACTACGGTTTATGCGTCGCCGGGCAATACGACCATTGTAGTGAAAGACCGTAAAGGGAATATTCGTGATGTAGACGAGTATAATCGTCGGTATGACTCTAAAGACTATGACTTTTCACAAGAGAATGATACGCTTTATATAGACGAAAAAGAAGACGATGGCCTGGATGGAGAATGGGTGAACGGTTTTGACGGTTCGGAAGATGATTATGAATATGCCACGCGCATTATCCGTTTCCGCAATCCACGCTATGCCATCAGTATCAGCAGCCCGCTTTACTGGGATGTAGTTTATGGTCTGAATCCATGGGACTGGAATGTATATACGGACGGATTGTACGCATATGCATTTCCTACCTTCACCAACCGTTTGTGGTGGGATTGGCGCTATAACTCTTTCGGTTGGGGCGGCTATCCCTATTATGGCTGGGGTTGGAACAGTTGGTATGGTCCGGGCTGGGGCTTTGGCTGGAGCGTAAGCTGGGGCGGCTGGTATGGAGGCGGCTGGTGGGGACATCACCACTATCATCATCACTGTTATCCCGGCGGCGGTTATTGGCCGCGTAATACATATACCTATCGCCGTTCTTCGGGAGCAAGCAGTTATAGAAATTCTTCTTCTACGGTTCGCAGGACCGGTTCGGCTGCCCGTTCAGGTGTGTCATCCTATAGAAGAGACGGACAAAGCGGTACGACCACCAGACGTGTGGTAGGTACACGTCCGTCGGGTACACGTAGTGGGGTAACTACCCGTACAGATGCCGCCTCTACCCGGCGCAGGGTATATACCCGTCCAAGCAGTACGCGGGTAGGTTCTTCAGCTTCAGGAGTGCAGGGAAGTAGTAGTCGTGTACATGCTACAGGTGTAAGACGTTCCGCAGCCGGAAGTTCTTCTACTTACAACAGGGGCAGTTCTGCATCGTCAACACGCAATTATTCAACCGGTAACAGTAGTAGCCGTCGCTCTTATACGCCTGTGCAAAACAACTCTTCCACCCGTAGTTATTCTTCGGGAGGCGGTAGCAGTTCACGCAGTTATTCCGGCGGTGCTACCCGTTCGTCAGGTGGTGGTTCTTCAAGAAGAAGATAGGTATAGTATTCAATAGAAAAAGATGAGTAGGATATGAAAAAAATTATAACTTTAGCTGTTTTGGGGATGTTGGGTGCAGTTCCGGTAAGTGCACAGACCGTGTACGATGCAGCCAACATCGCAAACAAGGATTTAAATGGTACAGCACGCTTTGTAAGTATGGGCGGGGCTATGGGTGCGTTGGGCGGAGATATTTCCACTATTGCTACAAACCCTGCCGGTATAGGTATTTATCGCAGTAATGATGCAATGCTGTCATTCAGTCTTTCTTCTTATGGTACTGAAAGTAATTATATGGGAAGTAAGATGAATGCAGACAAGATGAAAACCTCATTTGATAATGCCGGTTTTGTTATTTCTTCAAAGATAGGCAATGCTACGGCTTTGCGTTATGTGAATTTCGGCTTTAATTATCATAAGGCGAAGTCTTTTTATAAGAATATGTCGATGGGAGGTAATTTAGGCGATTATACGCAAACGGATTATATGGCAGCACAAGCCGGAGGAATAAAGGACTGGTCGGGCAATATTTATACAGATCCGGAAGTAGGATGGCTATCCGCATTGGGATATGACAGTTATCTGATAACCGACTTTATTGCCCACAACGGACAGGGAGATGTCCCTTCCGGTTACGTTCCCTATATGAAAAACGGGACTCAGGTAAAGAATCTGAACGGTGATTTAATGTATATCACTCCGGGTGAATATGGAGGAATGTTTTTAGGAGGAAATGGCAATTTCCGGTCGGAAGAGCGTGGCGGAATTGAACAATATGATTTCAATATTTCATTCAATATTAATGACCGGGTATATTTAGGCGTAACTGTGGGGGCTTATGCCATAGATTACAATAAATATACTTTTTATAGTGAAGACTATTTGGATAATGCCGGAAATAGCATCGGGCAGAATTATAACCTGCAGAGCTGGAACAAGATACACGGTTCGGGTTTTGATGTGAAATTCGGAGCCATCGTGCGTCCTTTCGAATATTCCCCTTTGAGGATTGGATTAGCCATTCATACACCGACCTATTATAATCTGGATTATAAGACAAATGCCCGTCTGGAGTCGAATGTCTTGAATGATTTGGATATAGCTAACGAGTCGGGTATAGGAAGCGGTGTGATTGGTCAATATACTGTGGATACTTATGATATAATGAATGGAGACATGGTGCGTCAATTCCACTTGCAGACACCATGGACGTATAATGTAAGTTTGGGATATACTGTAGGTTCCAGTTTGGCTTTAGGGGCAGAGTATGAATATCAGGACTATTCGTCCATGAAATTCAAGGACCAGGAAGGCTATTCCGATACATTTGGGTACGAAAACAGTACTACTTCTATGATGAAAGGGGTGAGCACCATTCGTTTGGGAGCCGAATATAAAGTGATTCCTCAGTTTGCTTTGCGTGCAGGATACAATTATACCTCTGCCATTTTCAATAGTGATGCATATAAGGATTTGCCTTATAACTCAATTCAGACGGATACGGATTTTGCAAATACCAAAGCTTTGAGTAACTATACAGTGGGTCTCGGTTACAGAGGGTCTATGTTTTATGCTGATTTGGCATATAAGTTCTCTTCATACAAGGAAGATTTCTATCCGTTCATTAATGCCTATGAAGATGGAGGCCAGTTAGTGATAGGCTCTCCTGAAGCAACGAAAGTAAAAAATACCCGAAGCCAGGTGCTGCTGACCTTAGGTTTACGTTTTTAAGGGGAAGTGATTCCCCGTTACCGATAAAAAAAGACTTGCAGGAATTTCTTCTGCAAGTCTTTTTTATATTCTACCGTATTGTTTCGGATTATTTCTTGAAATAGCGGTTGTACAGACCTTCGAAACCTTTACCGTGACGAGCTTCGTCTTTAGCCATTTCATGAACTGTGTCATGGATAGCATCCAGATTCAATGCTTTGGCACGTGTAGCGATACGCTTCTTGTCTTCGCAAGCGCCTGATTCTGCATTCATTCTCTTTTCAAGGTTAGTCTTGGTATCCCATACGCAGTCACCCAGCAATTCAGCAAATTTTGCAGCGTGTTCTGCTTCTTCCCATGCGTAACGCTTGAAAGCTTCAGCTACTTCAGGATAGCCTTCGCGGTCTGCCTGGCGGCTCATTGCAAGGTACATACCTACTTCCGTGCATTCGCCCATGAAGTGGTTGTTCAAATCCTTAATCATTTCGTCATCGCAACCTTTGGCTACGCCAATAACATGTTCGTCAGCAAAAACCAACGGACCGCCTGCCTGTGCTTCTTCTACTTCAACGAATTTGCTTGCAGGAGCTTTACACAAAGGACATTTCTCAGGAGCTGCGTCTCCTTCATATACGTAACCGCAGACAGTACATCTAAACTTTTTCATTTTACTTCAGATTTTAATTAGTTGAATTAGTTATTCGTTATTTTGGTTAAATATTCATTTTCCAGACAACTTTTGCAGATACCTTTATAGTAATAATGGACTTCTTGCACTTCGTGTCCGTTCATATCCATTTCTTCTACCTGTTTAATGTTGGCATTGCATTCCAAATCATATATTTTTCCGCAATGTTTGCATAAGAAGTGGGCATGAGGAGTGGTATCTGCATCATAGCAGGTATTCCGTTCGTCAATTGTCAATGTCTGTGCAGCACCTTGTTCACTAAGTAATTTTAAAGTGTTGTAAACAGTTGTTTTAGACAATGTGGGAATGGAAGGGGCAAGTGCCGTATAAATTTCATCCACCGTGGGATGTGTACGATGCTCCATCAGATAAGTCATAATGGCTATGCGCTGTACCGAGGGCTTAATGTTATGATTTTGCAATCGTTTTACTACATCCATATCATCTGCAATTCAAACTTGTAATAATTACATTTTTAATTCTCTTGCAAAGATAGGCACTTCTTTTGTTTATCCAAAAGATTTTAGATATTTTTTATCAGAAAGTGCGGCTATGCAAAGTGAAAAGGCTGATTCTTTTGTGTTTATTGATAAATTGCCGTATTTTTGCACCCTAATATTAATAGGATTCATATATGAATTACGGATATGTTAAAGTGGCGGCATCTGTACCCCGTGTTAGAGTGGCGGACTGTAAGTTCAATGCCGGACAGATTGAAAAAGAGATAATCATTGCCGATGGGAAAGGAGTGCAGATAATTGCCTTTCCGGAGTTGTGCATTACCGGATATACCTGTGGTGACCTTTTTGCCCAGCAACTTCTGCTTGAAGAGGCTGAAATGGGGCTGATGCAGATTTTGAACAATACCCGTCAGATGGATATTATATCCATTCTCGGTATGCCCGTGCCTTTGAACGGTGTACTGCTGAATACTGCGGTGGTTATACAGAAAGGTAAGATATTGGGAGTTGTTCCTAAAACTTATCTTCCGAATTATAAAGAGTTTTACGAAAAGCGCTGGTTTACTTCTGCGTGTGAAGTTTCGGAAACGACAGCCCGTTTGTGCGGGCAAATAGTCCCCATGGGGCGGAATCTGCTTTTCGAGACGGCGGATACAACCTTTGGAATTGAAATCTGCGAGGACTTATGGGCTCCGATTCCGCCGAGTTCTTCTTTGGCATTGCAAGGAGCGGAAATTCTTTTCAACCTTTCGGCAGACAATGAAGGGATAGGCAAGCATGCTTACTTGCGTTCGCTTATCAGCCAGCAGTCGGCACGTTGTATCGCAGGGTATGTATTCAGTTCATGCGGTTTTGGCGAGTCTACTACAGACGTGGTGTTTGCAGGTAACGGATTAATTTACGAGAACGGTACGTTGCTGGCAGGCAGCGAGCGTTTCTCGTTCGAGGAACAGGTCGTTATCAGTGAGATTGACGTGGAGCATATACGTACGGAACGCCGGGTGAACACTACATTTGCAGCCTGTCGCGCCAATTGTGCACCGGAAGTGCCGGTGCGTGTCTCTACGGAATATGTCAATTCCAAAGATTTGAATCTGACCCGTGTTTTCGATCCGCATCCGTTTGTTCCTCAAGGAGCAGCGTTGGACGAGCGTTGTGAGGAGATATTCTCCATACAGGTGTCGGGATTGGCGCAACGTTTGCTGCATACCAATGCCAAGAGTGCGGTGGTAGGCATATCCGGTGGTCTGGATTCCACACTGGCATTGCTGGTTTGTGTGAAAACATTCGATAAACTGGGTTGGAACCGTAAAGGAATTATCGGCGTTACTATGCCGGGATTCGGTACTACCGACCGCACCCATACCAATGCGGTGGACTTAATGGCATCATTAGGTGTAACCATGCGCGAGGTCAGCATAAAGGATGCCTGTATCCAGCACTTCAAAGATATAGACCATGATATCAACGTACACGATGTGGTGTATGAAAATTCGCAGGCGCGTGAGCGTACGCAGATATTGATGGATATTGCCAACCAGACCTGGGGGATGGTAGTTGGCACGGGTGACCTTTCGGAACTTGCCTTAGGCTGGGCTACGTACAACGGCGACCATATGTCTATGTACGGTGTTAACGGAAGTATCCCCAAAACATTGGTGAAACATTTGGTGAAGTGGGTGGCGGAGAATGACATCGATGAGACGTCGCGGGCCACATTATTGGATATTGTGGACACCCCTATCAGTCCGGAACTCATACCGGCGGATGAAAACGGAAATATCAGGCAGATTACGGAAGACCTTGTAGGGCCGTACGAACTGCATGATTTTTTCTTATATTATTTTCTTCGTTGCGGTTTCCGTCCTTCCAAGATTTTCTTCCTTGCTGCGCGTACGTTTAAAGATGTTTATGATGAAGAAACTATAAAGAAGTGGTTGCAGACTTTTTGCCGTCGCTTCTTTAACCAGCAGTTCAAGCGTTCCTGTTTGCCCGATGGCCCTAAGGTAGGAAGTATTTCTATCAGTCCGCGCGGTGACTGGCGGATGCCGAGCGATGCTTCTTCAGAAATGTGGCTGAAGGAAGTTGAAAAGATTTGAGAATTAAGCATTGAAAGCTAAAAGGTCGTGTCAAAAAGAAATTATCAGGTTCTTTTTGACACGACCTTTTAGCTTTCAGCGTTTAACTTTTTAGTAGTATCTCTTATATATTTTCCGGTACTCTTTTCCTTTTTTGAATCTTTTCAGCCAGGTATTCAGGCTGTCCAAGAGTACGGGAGACTGCTTGCTCACTCCCCATGAGTAGAATTGGGTGAAGCTGATAGCCGTATTTATGTCTATCTGCGGCAGACTGTCGGCTGCTGCGCGAGCGATGCTTTCTTCGCATACGGCATAATCGATATCGCCATGTGCTACAAGGGCGATAAGTTGTTCGGAACCATACTTTTCTACTTCCTTAATATATATGGTATCACCGATTTCGTTTCCTAAATTACGGATGCGCAGGATGGAAGGCGACCCTTCTACCACATTCAGCGTCTTTCCCGCTAAGTCCAATTGGCTTTTGATAAACAGGGAATCGTCGGGAGAGTCTGTTTTCCGTTGTACCAATACCTGCCTGTTCAGAACAATCGGAGAGGTCAGAAGCAAGGAGTCCTTTAATTCGCTGGTTGCTAAAATTCCATAGGCTATGACATCGAACCTGCCGTTTGCCAGACCTTCCAGACGTTCGTTAAAACTCATTTCGGGAGTAATGGCTACCTGCAGACCGTGGTCACGGGCAAAAGCCTCTATCAATTCGTAATGAAATCCGGACAGGGTGTCTCCGTCCACATAAAAGCTGATGGAGTTATATTCCGTAGCGGCATGGAGCGTACCGTCTGCTGCTATTTCGGCATAATCGCGCGGATGTCCTTTACGGATTTCCTTTTTGGGCAATATAAATGTGGCAACGAGTGCGGCTATTGCCCCCAGGATGATATATTTTGATAATTTACTCTTTTTCATAGTTGAAAGACGGCATTAGTCGTAGAAATTCCATGAAATGCCAATCTTGAACAGGCGCGGGTTTATAGGGTAGTGCGGCACAAGGAAATAATTGCCTTTACCCATTCCTGCATTAACGTGATACATCATGGCAAAGATGCGTGTCCGCTTCAAATGCAGATTGGCGTATACGTTTACAATCGGATAGCCACCAATCTCCACCTGGTCATCTGCTGCTTGAAGATGGAACTGCTGAATGGCAGGGGTATAGGCAGGTGCATTGTATTTGGTAAAATACCGCACATCCGCACCAAGTTGTACAGTCAGCACTTTCTTGGCTATTTTGGCAAGCAGATACAGATTGTGATATAGCGAGAGCTGCGGCAAGGGCAATACCGTTTCATTGCTTGATTTCTGCCAGGTTACTTCGTTGTCCAGATGCAGGATGCCTAAGCGGAAATCCTGTTTCAGTGTAGCGGAGAGCACCTGTATATTACCGCTTTCCTGAGCGGGCATGGCATTCTGGTTGAAATAGGTGTAGTTCTTTATGTTCTCTACGCCGGCACGCAGATTGGTTTTCCAGCGGCTGATGTTCAGCTCGCCTTCCACGCGTGTACGGAACTCCTTGTCCATGTTTTCATTGTCCCAGTAGTAATGGTTGGAGTGATAATGACGCATATAGAAAGAGGGTAGCGTGTTGCTTACATAACCTCGTGCATAGAAGTTCACGGTATCCTTCCAGAGGCGGAAGTTCAAGTCGAGGTCGGCATTGACGCGGAACTGTCCGAGTGCCTTATCCATGATGCCCACTTCACCGTTTACGTTGTAATGCAGCGTTTTGCCCTGCCGTTTGGCCAGTTCGCCGCCAACGAATATCTCCTGTTCGTCGAAATTGGTTCGCGACAATGTGTCCATCAGCTCATAGCGGCTGAATTTATGCGATATATAGGCTGTCAGTCCGGCTTTGGCATACTTGTTGAAACCTTCGAGCAAAGCGATGCCGAATACGTTCTTTACACTGAAAGCCGTAGTAGAGTCCCTGCTGGCTACTTCGTTGAAGTAAGCGTTGGGGTATTGCCCTTCCGTCTCCTTGGCGGAAGAGAATTTGTGACGCGCCCGTTCCACTTTCATGGTATGTATGAAGCTGGTGACGGGAACGAACTCTTCGGTTATAATGGTATCTTTGGCTAAAGGTACGCTGTCGTTGGCAACTGCTCTTTTGGGGGATTTGGCATCTTCCACAGTTGTGGTTTCACGTGTGAAGCCAAGGCGGTAACGGTGCGTCAGGTATACATAGAAATCTTTGTTCTTGTTTGACGTCTGTTCCAACTTAACCGGAATGGTGGTGGATTCGTATTCTTTCTTGCCTTCCGCCATATCCTCCGGGCGCGTGATGTAACGGTCGTCCTGAATACCGCCGTTTTCGTTCATCTTCATAGTGAAGTTGTTGTACACCGCCTGCATCTGGTATTTATTACCTATATAGCTGGCGAATATTCCGGCATTGAAGTTCGATGTGGACTGGTTCTGGTAGTATCCCCGTCCGTACAGATAGTCAATGTTGAAGCCGAACGCCAACCGCTTGTTGACGTTTACCGAGAAATAGGACTTGAAGCGTTCTTCACCGTTGACCTTATTTCCTGCTTTATAGTAGGTAAGATTGGTGAAAGGCACATTACTGTTGGTAAATTTCACTTCATCGGGGCGGACGAAGAAGCTGGAGAAGGGCTCCATGAAGATGGTCGGCTCGTTGTCTCTGCGTTCAAAGAAGATACGTGACATACGGGGGGAACCCAGATTACCCAGATAATTATAGTGTCCGTACATGCCTTCTACCAGATTGGTATTCTGGAAGTTCAGGTTGGCAGTATCGGCGGGGATAATAGTGCGGTTGCCCAATGTTTCACTCAAACGCCACATATAGAGTTTGGGCGGAAGGCTTTGGATTTCCGTATCGGTGCTGTCTTCCAGATTATCGGGTAATGTGTTGGGGTCTACCTGGTTGCCGAACTGGTCACGGCCTGTTACAGGATCCATACGGTTGAAAGGGTTTTGTGCCCCGATGCCCAAGATGCCTATAATAGATAGAAATATGTATGTCAGTACGATTCGTCTCATAATTAGGCGCAAAGATACAATAAAAAATTATTCGCTTACGGAATTCAGCCTTTTTTGCTTCTTTTTTACATTCGGCGTTTACAGGCAATCTCTTTCTTTTTGACGATAAAAAAGAGATGGAAAGAATGTTTTTTCTTGTAAATGGAGCATTGTATGTGCCGGGTTATTTATATTTGCGCAGATATTATGATGAATTGTTACCTTTGTGGTGAGTGGGTGTCAAAGACTGTTTATATATACTTAAAATCCATATCTTATAACATGAAAACATTGTTTGTCCTTTTGGGGATGTTTGTAATTTATCCTTGTTTATACGCTCAAGATGCGGAGTTGCAGGCTTGCCGGGAAGAGCTGGCACGCGGCATGAGCCAGAAGAACCGCGACAGCATTGCAGCGGCTTATTGTCATTTGGGAGAATACTACGCCTATCGCCAGGCGGACAGTACCCGGTATTATTGCGAACAGGGATTGAAATATGCCGCAACGGATAAAGCCGAGCCTTACCTTTACCTGTTGAATAATCTGGCAGACGCTTATTTTTCTTCGGGGCAGTTGGACGAATCGTTAAAGCGTTTCCGTTTTGTGCTCGAAGAGGCCGGACGTTTGCATTGGGACGAGGTCGAGATAGCTTCCGTGCTTTCCTCTGTCGGCGTGATATACCGTAGAAAGGAGATGCCCGATTCGGCGCTGGTGTGCTATAACCGGGCATTGGCGTTGCTTGATAATCGCGAGGCTTATGATGAACGGACACAGTTACTGACGAGTATAGCCATTCTCTATACGAACACCGCCCGGCTGAAAGAAGGCGAATATTACATCCGGAAAGCGTTGGAGGCATCGGAGAAGAGTGATGACATGGACATGGTGATGTATGCTGCCGCTACGGCGGGAAGTATTTTCATGCTGAGGGAAAATTATGCGGAAGCTGCCCAACTGCTTTATCCCGTACTTGCCAAAGCACGGGAGCAGCAGAAGCCGAGATTCGTACTGAAAATCATAGCGTATCTGTTGAGTGCCTATTACAGGCTGGATAATCGCGACTCCATCAATCATTACATGGCGGAAGGCGATAAAGTGGCGGCAGGACTGCCCGCTACCAATGCCGAAGTGCAGGGGTATCATGAAAGTCTGTGTGACATACTGACTAAAATGGGACGCTATGGCGAGAGCCTGCATATCCAGAAACGGATGCTGGCTGCGAGGGACAGCAGTTCGCAGACTCCCGTAGACCGGCTTTTTGAGAGAATGGCACGCAACTATGCCGGAATGAAAAACTATCCGGAGGCTATGGAGTATTACGCAAAGGCCTATCATACGGCAGACAGCCTGCATAAAGCAGAGGTGGAGACGGAATTGTCGGAACTCTCCATTAAATACGAGAATCAGGAAAAGGAACTTGAGATAGCGCGGCTCACTCAGCAACATTTGGAACAGAAAGCTAAGACGATGCAATGGAGTGTGGCGGCAGTGGCGGCTTCTTCTGCTTTCCTGCTGCTGGCTGCCTATTATGTCTTCCGGCGGAAGCGCATCAGGAAAGAGGAGGAATTGAAACTTGCCCAAAGCTATATAGACGGTTTGGAGCGCGAACGTACGCGTCTTGCCAAGGATTTGCACGACGGTGTGTGCAACGACCTGCTTGGTATCGGTATGAATATGCAGTACATGCAGCCTACGGACGAATCGAAACGGGAGATTCTGGCTCTGTTGGAGCAGGTGCGCAGCGATGTACGCTGTATTTCTCACGAACTGATGCCGCCTAAGTTCCAGGTTACCACCCTTGCCGAGACGGTGGAGGCCTATGTGGAGGGGCTTGCCCTTCCTGCGTCGGTGCAACTTGCGTTCAGTAAGGAAAATGAAGAGATTCAATGGAGCCAAGTGCCCGAAGAGGTGTCTTATGAAGTTTATCGCATCATGCAGGAGTTGCTGTCCAATATCCTGAAACATTCCGGAGCGACGGAGATAGATGTGACTCTTACATTGAAACGGAAGTTGCTGACTCTGCAAATTTCAAATAACGGTAAAAATTACTGTGGTGACGAGGTGCGGGGAAAGGGCATCGGGCTTACTACCATTCAAGAACGCGCCAAAGCCGTCGGTGGTTTGTTTACCACGGATATTCAGGACGGAAGCCAAAAGTTCAAGCTTGAAATATCGTTATCCATTTAATGGAAAACCGGTATGCCGGAGAGTAAAATCACTATTTTTGATGATGCCGCATATTGATAAATGCTATTTCTTTGCAACATAATTCAGAACACAAAGATAGGTTGATGAAAGAAAGAGATATACGCATTTTGTTGGTGGATGACCATGATTTGGTGCTTCAAGGTTTGAAGCGGATAGTAGAATGTTCGCTACCGGAAATAAAAAACGTATGTACTGCATCGTCGGGACAGGAGGCATTGCATCTTATCGCATCTCAACGTTTCAATCTTTTCGTGCTGGATATGGAACTACCCGACATATCCGGGATGGACATCATTGTGCGGATACGGGAGAAAGACCCGCGGGCACGCATCATTGTTAACACCATGCACGAAGAAATCTGGTTTATCAAAGATTTGATTCAAAGTGCAGTAGACGGTATCTTGTTTAAATCCATCGATTCTACGAAAATAGCCGAAGCCATTCGCCGGGTGTTGGATGGCGGAACTTACTATTGCCCTTATGCCGAGCATGTGCGTGCACAGATGCGGCGTTCGGACGAAGGGCGGCGTGAGGAACTGACCTTGCGCGAACTTGATGTACTGAAACGGATATCCGAGGGCAAGAACACGCAGGAAATAGCTCAGGAACTTTGTGTCTCTACCAATACGGTTGATACGCACCGCCGTCATCTGATGGACAAGCTGGATGCACGTAATGTGGCCGACCTCATTATGACAGCTATCTCCAAAGGGATAATCCCTATCCGTAAATGCTGACAACATTACTCATTTAAATAATTCAATAGTATGAAAAAGTTTACGGTTATAACTTTATCCGCAATGTTCTGCGGACTGGTTGTGTTGTCGGCATGCGGCGGTGGAGCCGCTTCGGGTTCGGCTGCAAGTAGCGATGCGCCTTTGGGCCGTGTGCCCGCGATATTTGCAGAGGTGGCTGCCAAGAAAAAAGCATTGGACGAAAGCTTGCGTAAGGAGGATGATTTGGACCGGTATCAGAAGAAACTGAAAGAGTTTGATGAATATGCTGCCAAGAGTTATCAGAAGGCGGCGGAAGAAGGCGAGAAACTTGTCGGACGTGAAATTGTCTGTACGGGAGATGTCTACCCTGATTTTCAGATAACGGGTGCTAAAGTGGCGGAATATCATGCCGGCAGAGAGGCGGGCAGTATAATTGTGAGGGTTACGGTCACTCCCAAACGGGATATTGTAGTACGTGAAACCAAACGTCAATGTGCCGAAGGCGAATATCCGCTGAAAGATACCCGTCTGTATTTCGCCTTGATGAAGGCCAACGACCATTTGATTGAACTCGGTCAGTTGAACCCTTTCAATGGTAATTCTTATAACAGCTCTTTGAAAGCCGAATATGCTCCCGGACAGATGGTTCAAGCCGGCGTACCTTGCCATAGCGAAGGAGCTCCGGTGTACATCAACTGCCATACCTACGACTTTACGGAATTTGCCAAGATTGTATTTCTGGCAGAGAAAGATTATATGGCTATACGTAAGCAGGCTTACGGCTTCTGATAGAAACAAACTTCTTTAATCTTAAAGGCAAACAACTATGAACAGGCTTTTAATGGCGGCGGCACTTATTGTGCTGGCAGCCTGTGGTGGTGTATCCACACAAAACGGCAACGGTACGGACAAAGAAGGACTGAACGGCAAAGTGCATAAGGTGCAAACCTTGATTTACAACGCGAAGTCTCAGGGCAATGAAACAGTAAAGGACGGCAAACCGGATTCTTATCGTGAAACGGATTTCTTTCCGAAAGAAGATACCCGGATTTATAATGCTGCCGGGCAGCTCGATTCTGTGGTGAGTGTGGTGGACGCCGTCAAATACATTACGGTCTATGCCTATCGGGACGGGAATGTCAGCAATGAGAAACTCTTTCAGAACGGTGAACTGCTAACCGACCGCAGATATGTTTATCGGGACGGCAAGCTGGCAAGTACAATCGAAGACATGTATATCGGCGGCGACAAGACTACCAGTGAGTATCCGGTGGATGCTTCAAAGACAGAGTATGTGGATGGCAATTGCATAGAGCATGGTGATACGGAACGCGATTATGTTGTGAAAGACGCTCTGGGGCGTGTGCTGAAAGAGTCCGCTTACAGCGAGATGGACGATTATCTCACCGTAAAGGAGTATACCTATAACGAAAAAGGCTGGCTGGAAACCTGCGTATCTTCCGATGATAATAAGGTGTCTTACGATTATCCGGAAACGGACGACCGGGGCAACTGGACACTCATGGTGATAACCCTTAACGGACAGCCCTATGGCATTGCGGAACGTAGCATTACTTATTACGAATGATAATAGACAAAATATTATGGAAACTATAATCATATTATTGGCTTTGCTTTCTCAAATATTGGGTCTGTTCGGCTTTGTTTTCTCATGTCTTTTGTTTTTGAGGTTCGGTAAAGTAAAAGGTTGGTTCAATAAGAAGGCAGGTACGGAGATTGTATCCTCATTCAGCTTCCGTTCTCTCCGCACATTGATTGTAACCGGGGTGCTGGGGTTTGTAATGATGATGGTGGGTCTGCTTTGCAGTGTGGGGCTTTTTATAGATAAGACGCCTACGGATACACAGATGTATTGGTTTGCAGGTACGTTTGTAGCGTTGACGCTGGTGTATCCGGTTTGGCGCGTGATACGCCGTATCGTGCGTTGCAGTCGTGCGGAAAACAGGAAAGCGGAAAGGTGGCGACTGTTCTACGACGTAGCGGTAAACCTGGCAGGTTTGTTCGGCGGTTTGCTGTTGCTTGTCATCTTGTCTTTTGTGGCGGTAATCTTGTCTTTTACGAAATGGAACGGTTTCGTCCCCAAGCATCTCCGTGAGATGTCCGGAGTGGACGTTGTGCCGGAGTCGAATAGCTATTACTGGATAGGTGCTGTGCTGGGTGTGGTTGCCGTACTGTCGCAGTTCTGGGGTTCGGACGGTGAGGCGGTAATCGGCTGGCTGGTGGGCATATCCGTGCTTGCCCTCATCGGTTATGCCTGGTATCAGATACGCAGTGCCGCACCCGAAGGCAGAAAACAGATTGCATGGCGGTGTGGATATATGGTATTGACTACCTATGCGGTGTTCACTATCACCTGGATTCTGATATTCGTGGCAGTTGCGCTGCTCATTCTTTATATAGTCCTTTCCGCTACCGGCAATTCGGGAGGGAAAGGTAAGTATAAAGTGACTTGTGAAAATCTGACCGATGATGTAATCAACGGAAGGGGGATATGCAAGATTACAAACTCCAGATGCAAGATGCGCGATACGGGAGTTTGTCCTTATAATTAATTGATTAACAGTAATAAATATGGAATGATGAACAAACTTCAACTTTTTATTTTTCTGGTCTGTATCTGCATGCTGGCGGGGTGTACGGAAGAGGAAGAAAACTCCGGCATACGTCTTATAGAAGGGACGGCTCCCGGTCAGACCATCTTTGCTGACGAAACGACTACCGATGGCGACATACATTTCACGACAGACGGTGCTTGGACAGCGGAGGTGACGGAGGCATCTACCAAAGCGGAAGGAAGCAGTGTGAGTTGGGTCACTCTCGACAAGTACAGCGGCAATGCGGCAGGCGAATATACGATAACCGTATTTGTCCGTAAGAATTATACGGGTGCCGACCGCAAGGCTTATATCAGGATAACATGCGGAAGCAGCATTACCATTATAATAGAGCAAAAGGCGGTTACTGAATCGGGTGATGTCCCCGTCAACCAGGAGCCTACTTATGATGGTGAAGCGCCGTATGTGACGGTAGAAGAGCAAGAGGTGGTTCTGCCTGCTGTGGCTTCTGGTCGCTTCTTCGTAAACTTCAAATCGAATCTGATGGAAGAGCCTGCGATAGCGCTGGAGTTGCCGGGTGAAGAAGAGGGCGAGGAATACGTTGCCGCCATTCGAGGGGCATTGATGTGTACTCCGGATGAAAACAGCCAGTTGGAACTGGAGGTGTTCCCAAACATTTTGGATAAGGAACGGAGGAACATTCTGCGTTTTATGACGCACGACAATGAGCAGTTGGCTGTTGTAGTGCTGAGGCAGGAACGGGGAGCCGTGTGTCAATTGCTCGATACACAGTCGGAAGTAGGCGGACTGGTGTTCCGGTTTGGGACAAACGGTCAGGTGCACCATGTGTATTACGGACTTTCGGACACTCGGCTGCGGTCGGAAAAGGAAGTGGAAGAGTTTCTTGCCGACCGCAACCGGTCGCAAGAGCTTTCCTTGTCCGACGGGGCGGAGGAGTTTGCCCTGAATTTTGACGGTCTGCTTCCTGCCACGACCTATTACCTGTACATGCTTCCGGTTCATAGTGCCGGAGACGCTGCGGGCGCTTACATGATGGAAACTGCCACAACTGCCGTGCAGGAAAGCAGGCATGATTTGGTGCTGGAGGTAAGTGCCAATAGGGCGAACGACTTTAAGGTTTACCTGCCTTTCTGTGATGATTATCTGAAAGGTACGGTCGACTGGGGAGACGGCACGGTAGAGAAGGTGGAAGGCTGGAATATGTACGGGGTCAGTCATCAATATGAAACCAACGTTGCCACCACGTATGAAGTGCGTTTTTCGGGTGTACTCACTTCGCTTGACCTGGTGGCGGATGTCCGCGAAGCAAGAGAAAACACATTGCTGTCAATCAAGCAGTGGGGATATACCGGACTGACACGGATTATGCTTTCCGGCTTTAGCAGTTTGAAGTCGATAGCTGCCGATACGGAAGGTGCATTCCGGGGCATGGAGCACTTCGGCGTGGAGCCTTATGGCGGTAGTTTTACCGGTACGGCTATCGAGTCCATTCCCGATGATTTCTTTAAATATGCGGTAAATGCCACCAGCTTTGACTATACGTTCGGTGATTGCAAAAAACTGAAGAGTATTCCGGCAGGATTATTCAAGAATTGCACGAAAGCCGTTTCTTTCCAGCGGACTTTTATAGAGTGCGGATTACTCAGGCAGATACCCGAAGACCTTTTCAGCGGATGTAAGGCTGTGACGAATTTTTCCACCACATTCGCTCTGTGTACTTCTTTGGAGAGTATCCCCGCAAACCTCTTTGCCGATAATACGGAGGTGACATCATTTGAGGGTACTTTCAGCCAGTGTACAAGTTTGAAGAGTATTCCGCCGACTCTGTTTGCCAACTGCGACAAAGTTCTTTATTTCGGCATGAATTGGCTGCGCGATAGCAGTCACAGAGGCGGGCTGGGCGTGTTTCAACAGTGCGAATCCTTGCAGGCCGTTCCGGAAACTCTGTTTGCCGGTTGCCCGCTTGCAGAGGACATGTCTTACGCATTTGCCGGATGCAAAGCGCTGACGTCACTTCCCGATAATCTGTTCAGGCAGAATTCCCGACTGGAGCAGGTGGAAGGCACTTTCTCGAGTTGTACGGCTTTGACGGCTATTCCCGCAATGCTCTTTGATAATAATCGGAAACTTATGAATGTGAAATCGGCGTTTAGCGGTTCATTGAACGTAGAGGGCGAATCGCCTTATACCGTGATAGGTAATAAAAAGGTACACTTGTATGAACGCGGAGACTACCCGACCGAGTTCGTTGCACTGCAAGAATATGTACGTTGCTTCGGAGATTGCACAAAACTGACGGACTATTCCGATATGCCTGACCATTGGTGATATGAGGGCAATGAAAAACGGATGATGTATCGCTTTGAAATACATCATCCGTTTATACTGAACGCATCGTCCGTTCGGGGCTGACAGACCATCTGTTTACCTCAAACGGACGGTCTGTTTTTTCAGACCTCTTTAATCAGCTCCATACCGCGTTTGATAGCCTCTTCATTCATGGGTATCAAGTGGTGGTGACGTTCGGGGAGTGTCTTTTTCAATCCCTTGATAACATTCTCCAGCGTTACGATGGGAGCAATCTTCAGCAGTCCGCCAAGCACAATCATATTGAAAGCCTTTGCGTTGTTCATTTCATTGGCTGCATCCATGGCGTCGATGCGGTAAATGTGTATATCCTTGCGGGTAGGCGGATTGATGATGCCGTAGCCATCGTAGATAAGTATGCCGCCCGGCTTTACTTTGCTCTCGAACTTCTCCAGTGAAGGTTGGTTCAGGATGATAGCCGCATCATACTTGCTCAGGATGGGCGAGGAGATTTTCTCGTCGCTCACGATTACGGTAACGTTTGCCGTACCACCACGCTGTTCCGGTCCGTAGGCCGGCATCCAGGTAACTTCCTTGCCTTCCATCAGTCCGGAATATGCCAGAATCTTTCCCATGGACAATACGCCTTGTCCGCCGAAGCCTGCTATAATGATTTCTTCTTTCATTGTTCTTCTGTTTTTAGCATCATTGTTTATCTTTCAAGTCACCCAATGGATAGAAGGGGAACATGTGCTCCTGCATCCATTTGTTTGATTTCTCCGGAGACATCTTCCAGCCGGAGTTGCAGGTGGAAACGATTTCCACGAGGTTGGAACCCTTGCCTGCCATGGAGTTCTCGAACGCCTTGCGGATGGCTTTCTTTGCCTTGCGGATAGCGGGAACCGTATCTACGCTCTGGCGGGTTACGTATGCCGTACCTTCCAGTTGGGCGGCTATATCGGCCATTTTCAGCGGATAACCGTGCAGGTGTACGTCACGTCCGTAAGGACTGGTAGAGGTTTTCATGCCCACAAGGGTAGTGGGGGCCATCTGTCCGCCGGTCATACCGTAGATGGCGTTGTTGATGAAGATGATGGTGATGTTCTCACCGCGGTTCAGCGCATGGATGGTTTCGGCCGTACCGATACATGCCAGGTCGCCGTCGCCCTGATAGGTGAATACCAGACGGTCCGGCCACAGGCGCTTAATGGCAGTGGCAAGGGCGGGAGCGCGTCCGTGGGCGGCTTCCTGCCAGTCGATATCTATATAGTTGTAGATAAACACGGCACATCCCACGGGGGAGATGCCGATGGCCTTATCTTCCAGTCCCATTTCTTCGATTACTTCGGCAATCAGTTTGTGAACCACGCCGTGGCTGCATCCCGGGCAGTAGTGCATGGGATTATCGTTCATCAGAGTCGGTTTCTTGGCAACCAGGTTTTCGGGTTTGATAATATCTTCTTTTGTCATAATCACTTCTCCTTATCTGTTGGTGAACCGTATGAAAAACTCCATAAGCTTTACAAATATAGCTGCGCCGCAAACGTATATAAACAGTTTGAAGTCGTCCCTTGCTACAATGTACACGATGATAGATGCCAGGGCAAGTATCAGAAAGAGAATATTCAGTACGTTTCTTATTTTGTCAGGATTCATTTCTTAATTTGAGAGTTGAGGATTAAAAATTAAAAATAAAAATAGAGTTGGCTGAGACTTCTTGATTCTCAACCCTCGATTTTTAATTTGGCAAGCGCCTCTACAATCTCGTCCGGGTCGGGAACGATGCCGCCGAGACGTCCGAAGTGCTCTACTTTCACCTTACCGTTTACGGCGAGGCGGACATCCTCAATCATCTGTCCGGCATTCAGCTCGGTAACCAGTATGCCTTTTACCTTGTCGGCGTATGCGGCAATGGCTTTGGTTGGGAACGGCCACAGAGTGATGGGACGAAGCATTCCGACTTTGAGGCCTTCTTCGCGCGCCATTTCCATGGCTTTCTGGCCGATACGCGCCATGGAGCCGAAAGCTACAATTAGGTATTCGGCATCCTCGCAGTGAATCTCTTCAAAGCGTACCTCGTTCTCTTCGATTTCTTTGTATTTGGCCTGGAAACGGATGTTGTTCTTCTCCATCTCTTCCGGTTTCAGTTCCAGAGAAGTGATGACGTTGGGCTTGCGGCCGTTGGTTCTGCCGGTAGTGGCCCACGGACATTGCTCGATAACTTCGGCATCCGTACGGCGCGGCTTCTGTGCGGGAAGAACTACCTTCTCCATCATCTGTCCGATTACGCCGTCGGCAAGGATGATAGCCGGATTGCGGTACTTGAAGGCAAGCTCGAAGCCCAGACTTACGAAGTCTGCCATTTCCTGTACGGAAGCGGGGGCGAGGGCGATAAGGCGATAGTCGCCATGGCCGCCGCCTTTCACGGTCTGGAAATAGTCGGCCTGGCTTGGCTGGATGGTTCCCAGTCCGGGACCGCCGCGCATTACATTTACAATCAGACACGGCAATTCGGCTCCTGCAATGTAGGAGATACCTTCCTGCTTGAGGCTGACACCGGGGCTGGATGAAGAGGTCATTACCATTTTTCCGCTTCCGGCGCCACCGTATACCATATTGATAGCTGCCACTTCACTCTCTGCCTGAAGCACTACCATACCGGTGGTTTCCCACGGTTTCAGTTCGGCGAGTGTTTCCAATACCTCTGATTGGGGGGTAATAGGGTAACCGAAGTATCCGTCGGCGCCGCAGCGGATGGCTGCATGGGCGATGGCTTCGTTTCCTTTCATTAATACAACTTCTTCTGCCATATTCTTCTTATTTATTCAACTTTTACTTTATAAACCGAGATACATCCGTCCGGACATACTGTTGCGCATGAACTGCATCCGTTACAGGTATCTTCCAATATCTGGTGGGCATAGTTATACCCTTTCACGTTCACCTCTTTGGTGAGGGCTATTACATTGAGCGGACAAGCCACAACACACAGGTTGCAGCCTTTGCAACGCTCGGTGTCTACTACGATTGCTCCTTTGATTTTTGCCATAATTTACGTTTTTTATTGATTGTACATATCCTTGTGATAGAAGTTCAGAATATCCATTACCATGTTATAGGCTTGCCGGGCGGGGCTGTCCGGATTGAGGTCGATGGCATAGCGGTAGTTGTTCAGCGCTTGCTGCCAGTTGCTCTGTTTGCGGTATGCGTTCCCCCGGAGATAATAGGCTTCGTCTTTTTGCGGGAAATCGGTCTGAAGCAGTTCGTCAAGCAACAGAATGGCCTGCTCTACGTTTCCCTGACTGATAAGCTCTTTTATGGTGTTTAATTGCTCCATATCGTTCTGAGTTCCGGATTATTTAACTACAAAGATAGTTTTTATTTGAAAATGAGAGGCATCTTTACTGTGAAAAATAAGAAAATAAGGAGACGGTTGTATCTTGTCTTTTCTTATTCCGGGCATTTGCTTCCGAAACTCCTGGCATTTGCTTCCCATATTCCGGGTGTTTTCTATTGGAATGCTCGGTCTTTCAGGAGTAAATTCCGGGCGTTTCGGGAGCAAATGCCGGGGGATTGGGAGATATGACAATCCCTTTGTTCCGGCTTTGATTCATTACGATGCAAAGCAGGACAAAGGGATGCTCTCCTGATGAATGTGCAGATGGAATATACTTCTTCGGTCTTTTATTTTAGCAGGGATTGTCGGGGGGACCGGTTATTTCACAAGTTCCCCGTTTATGTACAGATTCTTGAACGTGACATCTTTTGCTCCGCTAATCCGGTTTTTACCTTCCTTGACGTTATTGAAGCGGCTGTCTTCCACGCTTACATTATAAACGTGCTTGTCATCATCAAGTCCGGTGATGAGTACACCGAGTTTGCTCTTCTCGCAAGTCACGTTTTTGAGGTGTACGTTGCGCACGGTAGGGGCATAGCCGCGATTGCACTTTTCCCGGTTTTCGTATTGCAGGTTGATGCGCAGTACGGCTTCGCGGCATTGGCCGACGGTGACGTTGCGTACAAATACATTCTCTATCAGTCCGCCGCGGCAGGTACTGGTCTTGATGCGGATTACGCGGTCCAGGTCGGGGCTGTCCATGCGGCAGTTCTCAACGAACAGGTTACGGTAGCCGCCGGATATTTCACTGCCGATAACGACGCCGCCATGACCGTTTTTCATGAAGCAGCCGCGCACGATGATATTTTCGCTGGGAATGTTCCACTTGCGTCCGTCCTGGTTACGGCCGGATTTGATGGCTATGCAGTCGTCGCCCGTATCGAAGGTACAGTTCTCTATCAGTACGTTTTTGCAGGATTCCGGGTCGCAGCCGTCTCCGTTGGGACCACGGTTGAATACGTGCACGCCACGTACGATGAGGCTTTCGCAAAACAACGGGTGTATAACCCAGAACGGAGAGTTCAGCAGGGTTACATCCTCTATCAGTACCGTGTTGCAGGAATAGAGGTTGATGAGCTGCGGGCGCATGCCGTCTTCGGGTTTCATGATACGCTTGTATACCGGCGTGGATGTTTCCCCGTACATCAGCAAACGTTCGCGTCCGCCGTTGCGTTGGGCCACCATGCCTTCTTTCCAGCCGTAGCGCGGAGCGCCGCACATCGGCCACCAGGTTTCGTTGGAACCCTGACCGTCGATTGTCCCTTTGCCGGTGATGGCGATGTTGGTTTCGCCGTATGCATATATCAGCGGGCGGGCATTGTAGCAGTCCAGACCTTCCCAACGGGTGATGACGGCAGGGAAGTAAAGGCTCTGGTCGGTGGAGAATTTCAGTACGGCTCCTTCTTCCACATGAAAATTTACGTTGCTCTTTAGGGTGATGGGGCCGGTATGGAAAGTCCCTTTAGGTACTACGACCGTTCCGCCGCCGTTCAGGCTGCATGTCAGGATGGCCCGGTTGATAGCCTCATGGCAAGGCTCATCCGGCGTATCGGGTTTTGCACCGAAGTCTGTGATGAGGTAGGTACGTTTTGGGAAAGAGGTCCGCTTGATTTGTTTTTCAATTTTGGCGCTTTCCTTGAAGGCTTTGTCAAAGTCTATCGGATTGGCGGTGGCCAGGGTTACCGATAGAAGCAGGGAGATGATTCCGATTACTTTCTTCATGCGTTTTTCTTTTATGTTCTTAAATGGTAAATAGATTGCGCAGGCAAAAGTAGGAAAACTCTTCCGGTGACAGAGGTTAGTTTTTGATTGAAAGGGTGTAATAATTGACTGAGATGAAGAAAAATCCGTTCCGTAAGACGAAAAAATCATCCCGTGAGATGAAATAAATCGTCTCGCGGGATGATTTTCTTTATCTCGAAGGGCGAATAATTCCGTCTCACGGGATGAAAATAACCGGTTAAGGGCTTCCTTGAATCCGAGGGTTATCCCTGTACCGGTATCTTGTCTATTCTCCGCTGGTGGCGTCCGCCCTCAAACGAAGTGTTGAAGAATTCGGTCATAATCATATCCGCTTCTTCCGTGCCGATGAAGCGTCCCGGCATGACAAGGACATTGGCATCGTTGTGCTGGCGTGCCAAATGAGCAATTTCGGCAGTCCAGCAAAGAGCCGCACGAATGCCCTGATGCTTGTTGAGCGTCATATTGATGCCGTTTCCGCTGCCGCAGATAGCAATTCCCGGGTAACATTCGCCTGCTTCGACAGCTTGCGCCAGTTGATGGGCAAAGTCGGGATAGTCGCAGCTTTCGGTGGAGTAGGTTCCGTAATCTTTGTAAGGCCAGCCTTTGGCTTCCAGCCAACCGCGGACATACTCTTTCAGTTCAAAGCCGGCGTGGTCGGAACAAAGTCCAATAGTTTTCATATAAAATAAAATGATAGAGTGATAATGTGAAAAAGCGATAGAGCAATGAGGTGACGATGTAGTGCAGCATGTGCAGGCTTTTCTACCTTATCGCCTCATTACTCTATCATTATTTTACTGTTGTTTTATTAAATCATTGCCTTTACTTGCTTGTACACGTTTTCTGCCGTGAAGCCCAGCTTTTCGTCCAGCACTTTGTAAGGAGCGGAGAAACCGAACGATTCCAATCCCCAAACCTTACCGTGGGCGCCTACCAAGCCTTCCAGCGTAACGGGCAGTCCGGCGGTCAGACCGAATACTTTTGCATTTGCCGGAATCACGCTCTCCTGATAGCCCGGAGCCTGACTGCGGAACAGTCCCTCGGACGGAACAGATACGATGCGCAGCTTGACACCGTCCTTGCGCAGCAGTTCTGCACCGGCCACCAGCGTGGCTACTTCGGAACCGGAAGCTACAAGGATAACGTCCGGATTCTCGTCCGAACCGGCTACGATATAAGCGCCTTTGGCTGCCTGGCTGTAATCGTTGCCTGCAGGCAGGTTGGTGATGTTCTGACGGGAGAATATCAAAGCGGTCGGGGTAGACATGTTCTCCATGGCAAGTTTCCATGCCACGGTTGTTTCTTCCGCATCGGCGGGGCGGAGTACCAGCATGGAGTTATGCCCCTTGTGGTTTTTCAGCTTTTCCATTAAGCGGATTTGAGCTTCCTGTTCCACCGGTTCGTGCGTAGGACCGTCTTCGCCTACGCGGAATGCGTCGTGTGTCCAGATGAATTTTACGGGAGTTTCCATGAGGGCAGCCATGCGTACGGCAGGTTTCATGTAGTCGGAGAATACGAAGAATGTTCCGCAAGCGGGGATAACGCCGCCATGCAGCGCCATACCGATGCAGCAGCATGCCATTGTCAGTTCCGATACGCCTGCCTGGAAGAATGCACCGCTGAAATCGCCTTTCTTGAAGGAGTGGGTCTTTTTCAGGAAGCCGTCGGTCTTGTCGGAGTTAGACAAGTCGGCGGAAGCCACAATCATGTTTTCCACCTGAGTGGCGAGAGCACCGAGTACGGTAGCCGATGCGGCACGTGTAGCGACATTGGCTTTCTGTTCGATTGCAGCCCAGTCCACTTCGGGAGCCTTGCCGGAGAAGAACAGTTCCAGTTTGGCTGCCTTTTCGGGATTGGCTTTTGCCCATGCGGCTTTGGCGGCATATTTTTCTGCCATGATGCCCTTCAATTCGGCAGCGCGTCTGGCGTAAAGCTCGGCTACTTCCGGGAATACAGTGAACGGATTTTCCGGGTTACCGCCCAGGTTCTTGATTGTATTTACATAAGCGTCGCCGCCCAAAGGAGCACCGTGTGTAGCGCAGTTGGCTTCGTAGCTGCTGCCGTCTGCCTTGCGTGCACCTTTACCCATTACGGTGTGACCGATAATCAGCGTAGGACGCTCAGCTTCGGCTTTAGCCTCGTTGAGTGCGCCGCGGATGGCATCTGCATCGTTACCGTCGATTGTGATGACTTTCCAGCCCCATGCCTCGTATTTCTTTGCTGTATCTTCGATGGTTACATCTTTTGTTTCGGTAGAAAGCTGGATGTCGTTTGCATCATAGAACATGATGAGGTTGTCCAGTCCCAGTGCACCGGCAATACGGCCTGCACCCTGTGAGATTTCTTCCTGAATGCCACCGTCGGAGATATAGGCGTAAATCGTCTGGTTCATTACTTCTTCAAAACGGGCTTTCATGAACTTGGCGGCGATGGCTGCTCCAACGGCAAAGGTATGTCCTTGTCCCAACGGACCGGAAGTGTTTTCGATGCCGCGCATGATGTCGCGTTCGGGGTGTCCCGGAGTGGGGCTGCCCCATTGGCGGAACTCTTTCAGCTCATCCAATGTGAATTTGCCTGCCAACGCCAATGTGGAATAGAGCATCGGCGACATGTGTCCCGGGTCGAGGAAGAAACGGTCGCGACCTTCCCACGCGGGGTTCTCGGGGTCGTACACTAAGAACTCGGAGAAGAGTACATTCACAAAGTCGGCACCGCCCATAGCGCCACCGGGGTGTCCGGAATTGGCTTTTTCGACCATAGAAGCAGCAAGGATACGGATGTTGTCCGCTGCAAGGTTCATAAGTTTCTTGTCGTTCATATTATAAAATATAGTTATGATTTAAATATTTTATTAGTAAGTTGATTTTCTTTCCTATTGATTTTGATAGGGACAAAGATAGCTTTTTATGTGTAAATCTACAACATAGTACCTGTCTCTTTTTTTGTTCCTATCACCCGCTTCTTGTTTTGACTACAATAAGTCTTTATTGATGGTTTACTGTAACTCAACAGTAACAATTGATTTGGCGGGGAGTTTTATTTTCAGGATTCCTTTATTGATTTTTACCTCTTTGAAAGGTACTAATTTTACTTTGTCGGGATTTTCAAAGGAATTATAATCCGTTACCTGTGCAGAGGTGAGCATTTCTCCTGCCGCTTTTGTAGCCTGTATTCCCGGAAGATTTACAATAACTTCCTGCTCGTTATCTACATCAACATTGGACAAGGAAATATGAATTTTCCCATCTTTGTTTTTGGATGCCGTAGCGCTGATGAGGGGCAATGTACGTTTGTCGCGTACGCTTACTTGCTGACAGCTTATTTCAAAGGGAAGATAGGTAGCGTCCTGATGTACCTTGTACATCTTGAAAACGTAGTAGGTAGGAGTCAGTACCATCTCTTTTCCTTTAGTCAGGATCATAGATTGCAGAACGTTGACAACCTGGGCTATGTTTGCCATTTTCAAACGGTCGGTGTATTTGTGGAAGATGTCGAGAGACAGGGAAGCCACAAAGGCGTCACGCATGGTATTCTGTTGGTAGAGGTGCCCTCTGACTGTACCGGGCTCTTCGTCCCACCATGTTCCCCATTCATCCAGCATCAGTGCTACGTTCTTGTCTTTGTCATATTCGTCCATAATGGCGCAGTGTTTGCGGATTACATCTTCTATTTCACGGCATTTACCCATGGTCCAGTAATAGTCATCCTTGTCGAACTGGGTTGCAGAGCCTTTACTGCCGGTCCATCCGCTAACGGTGTAGTAGTGGAGTGAAACTCCGTTCATGCGGCTGCCCACGCGCTCCATGAGGACTTTTGTCCACTCGTAGTCATAATCGCTGGCACCGCTGGCTATCTTGAACAGGCGGTTGTTGTCATAATTGCGGCAATAGGTTGAGTAACGGCGGTAAAGGTCGGCATAGTATTCGGGACGCATGCTGCCGCCGCAACCCCAGCTTTCGTTACCTACACCGAGGTATTTGACTTTCCATGCCTTGTCACGACCGTTTTTCCGGCGCAGATTCGCCATTGGGGAGTCACCGTCAGAGGTCATGTATTCCACCCATTTGGCAAGTTCCTCAACGGTTCCGCTTCCCACGTTACCGCTGATGTAAGGTTCGCAACCCAACATTTCGCAAAGGTTGAGGAACTCGTGTGTGCCGAAACTGTTGTCTTCGATAGTGCCGCCCCAGTTGTTATTCACCATTTTAGGACGATTCTCTTTGGGACCGATACCGTCCATCCAGTGATATTCATCGGCAAAACAGCCGCCCGGCCAGCGAAGAACGGGAACTTGGAGGTCTTTCAGGGCATTGAATACGTCGGTACGGTAACCTTTGATATTGGGTATATCGGAGTTCTCGCCTACCCAAAGGCCTCCGTAGATACAAGTACCTAGATGTTCGGCAAACTGTCCGTAAATTTCTTTGGGAATAATTTGCTTGCCTTGATCGGCGTGAAGCGTGATTGTAGCACTTTGTTGTGCAGACAAGGATACAGATGCAGCTAATAGGATACTGCTGAATAATAACTTGTTTCTCATAATGTTTATTGGTAATAGATGTTTGTAATATGATGTAATTTCAATTCTGCAGGCACTTTACCGGACCATACGGCTATTCAAGTAGGCGGATTTCATAGATAGCCGGGGTCCATTCGGTACCGTCCGGACTGAACCGTATCGGATAATTGCCGGCGCCTAACTTCTGTGGCAAAGGATAACAGAGTATTACGAAGCCCTCTTGATCTGTTTCGCTGATTGTGGGGGCGGCAGTCAGTTTTTCATTGTTGAGAAGGATTACAACCTTCATCGGATCGTTCTTTCGTGTAGTGATCATAAGCCGGCTTGCTTCCTTGCTTGTTTTCAGAGTGTAGCCGAACCAGCCTTTGGCGCGTCGGAAATGGCGGTCTTTGTTGGTTCCGGTTTCCGCCTGTTCGTACCGGATGCCATGATCGGATTCCGGCTGTTGTTCTCCGGGGAAAATAATGTCTGCTGTCTGGTTGGCAAGTTCCATGGCCTTGCGCTCTTTCTGTTCCATTTCTTGACGGATGCTTTCTACTTCGGCTTCGCTCACCTGATGGAAGTAAATGGCATAACGGGAATCGTGCAGGCGGAAGAACGGTATCAGTCGCAACGCGTCTTTCTGCATGGGGTAGACACTTCCGGTATAGTTGAATGATAACTGTTCATCATCCGTTTTCCGAAGTTCTTGAGGCAGTGATGCGGAAGATCCTATCAACATCGGTGTCTTTTCCAAAGAGACCAGCTTGCCATGGGCAATGTGTCCGCCACGACTATCATCGGCATAGAGCCCGTTCATGTTTTCCGTACCCGTGGGGCTGGCAAGTACGATGGGACCGTACATGAAAGCATAGAAATGTTCTTGGTCGGGTATTTGCTCCAAAGTGACCTGCATTGGCAGGTTTAGCGTAATTTCGTCTCCGGCTTTCCATTTGCGGCGAATCGTCAGGTATTCGCCTGGTTGGGCATTTATATTCTGCATTTTGCCATTGACGGAAACACTTGCTCCTTTTGTCCATGAGGGGTAACGGAGTTTGAGACTGAGTGCTTTTTTGTTGCTTTTTTCTATCCGGAATCTGATTTGCTCTTCATCGGGAAAACGGCTTTCTTGTATCAGTGTCAATTTCTTCTCTTTCCAGGTCAGGCGCGAGGGTATGAATAAGTTTACATACAAGGTGTCCTCTGCATGGGCATAAATGAACTCTCCGTATTTGGTGTGGTTCTCCAGCCCTGAACCTACGCAGCACCACATGGATGTTTCCGGTTGTGAATAAACACGATAGTGTCCTGAACGCATAGGAGTGAAGTAGACAAAACCGCCCTTTACCGGTTGTTGTGAGGCAAGAATATGGTTGTATAGGGCACGTTCGTAATAATCGGCAAAGCGGATGTCGGGGGAAGTCTGGAAAAGCATCTTCGTCAGGCGGAGCATATTGTAAGTGTTACAGGTTTCCGGACCTTGTATATCATTGAGCATGGATGTGAAATTGTCCGCAGGATGAAAATGCTCACGTACGCTGTTGCCGCCGATACAGACGGAACGGTGATTGACAACTGTATTCCAGAAAAAACGTGCAGCCTGATCCCAAGCATCGTTTTGAGTGAGATCAGCAATACGTTTGTAACCGATGACTTTCGGTATTTGTGTATTGGCGTGCATACCTGTCAGATGGTCTTCACCGGCGATAAGGGGTTCAAGAAGTGTCTTATGGGAGAATCTGCGTGCCAGTTCCAGATATTTTTTGTTGCCTGTGATGCTGGCTACATCGGCAAATATTTCGTTCAGTCCTCCATGTTCGCTACGTAGCATATCCTGCATTTGCTGTTCAGTGAGTCCTGACGTGATGCTTGCCATCCAATCGGTGAGGGCAATCAGCATTTGACGTGCAAGGTCACTTCCTGCATAAAGGTAAGCATCGCGAAGTCCGGCATAAGTCTTGTGTATGTTGTATAAGGGAACCCATTTGCCGTTAAGGCTGAAACTTTCGGAACGGATATTCCCTTCTTTTATTTCTTTCCAAAGTTGCAGGCTCCCGGGTGTTCCTCCGATAAATCCGTTACCTACCGCCTGTTGTGCCCGGTGTAATTCGTTCAGCATATAATTCAGCCGGTTGTATACGGTCGTGTCGCCGGTGGCGGCATACATCATGGAAAGTGCGGAAATGTAATGTCCGCCGATGTGTCCGTCCAATCCTGTGTTTTCCCAGTTGGTATAACTTGGGGCTTTGGGGGCAAGTCCGGCTTCGCGTAAGAAAGGGGCGAGCAACCGGTCAGGGTTCATGGCCATGATATAATGCAAGTCGGTCTGCTGTGCCTGTAAAAAAGGACTTTCCAATAACTTGATGTCTTGAAGGGGGAAATAGGATACTGCTTGTCTTGTTTGGGCTTTTCCGGTTAAGAAAAAGCAGAAAAGTAGTAGGCAGGTAAGTGATGATTTCATTTGTGTCAGGTGTTTATAGTATGAAGAATAACTTTATGTATGTAAATGTAGCGGGAGTAATTTCGATACCGGCGCATCTGTGCGGCAGCTTTAAGCTCTTCCCGCTACAATCACATGCATTATTGTTCTTAAGCCTTTGCTTTTTATTTAGAATGAACTTTTTTAAGGCAACCGACTTAATCTTATAGGGATTATCTTTTAGATTTAACGGCTGCTTCTTCAACAGGCAGATTCGCCTTGTAATTTTCGATGTATGCGTTGAAGCCTTCTACATCTTCAGCCGTCGGTGATACCTCAATGCCAGCATTTCCTGCAAATACTTTTTCATCCAGAAAATCGGCAAGGTTTTGTTGTTTGTCGTTGTTCACAAGATACGAGCCGAGTAGAGCAATACCCCATGCACCGCCTTCACCAGCTGTTTCCATAACGGAAATAGGCGAGTTTATGGCTGCAGCAAGAATTCTCTGGCCCACACCTTTGGTTCTGAATAATCCTCCATGCCCTGTGATTCTGTCAACTTTGATTTTTTCTTCCTTGAACAAAATGTCATTACCGATTTTGAGAACTCCGACCGAAGCGTGCAGATGAGCCCTCATAAAGTTGGCAAGGTTGAACTTGTCATTAGCCGAACGTACAAACAGTGGACGTCCTTCTGCCAGTCCTGTTACGGGTTCGCCGGAAATATAGTTGTATGAAATAAGACCGCCGCAATCTGTATTGCCGGTGAGTGCATGGTTATAGAGCTTGCCGTATATCTCATCCATATCTACGGGAATACCCAGTAATTCCTGATATTCTTTGAATAGGTTGACCCATGCGTTGAGGTCAGAAGTGCAGTTGTTGCAATGTACCATTGCTACGAGGCTTCCGTCAGGAGTAGTCACCATATCAATCATTTCGTATGGCTTTGACAGCTCTTTTTCCAAAACAATCATGGAGAATGAGGATGTACCAGCCGATACGTTTCCAGTGCGTTGCTTTACAGCATTGGTTGCAACCATACCTGTACCTGCATCTCCTTCGGGCGGACATACCGGTATTCCTGCTTTCAGGTGGCCTGATACGTCAAGTCTTTTGGCTCCTTCCGGCGTGAGGAAGCCTGCATTCTTACCTGCCGGCAATACTTTGGGAAGAATATCCAGAAGTTTCCAGCCATAGCCTTTTGGGGCAACGAGCTCATCGAATTTGGCTACCATTTCAGCCGAGTAATTCTTGGTGGTAGGATCTATGGGAAGCATACCTGATGCATCGCCTATACCCAACACTTTTTGGCCTGTTATCTGCCAATGTACAAATCCGGCAAGGGTTGTCAGGTAGTCAATGTCTTTAACATGTTCCTCGTTGTCCAGAATAGCTTGGTATAAGTGGGAAATACTCCATCTCAACGGAATGTTGTAGACAAACAGGTCGGATAAAGCTGCTGCTGCCTGAGCGGTATTGGTGTTTCTCCAAGTACGGAACGGAACGAGGATTTCTTCTTTTTTGTTGAATGCCATATAGCCATGCATCATGGCACTGACACCTATTGCAGCCAGAGACTCTATTTCTGTATCGTATAAGTTTTTTACGTTCGTACGGAGGTCTGCATAGCAATCCTGCAGCCCGTACCAGACAGCGTCGACACTATAGGTCCAAAGCCCGTTGACCAGTTGGTTTTCCCAAGTGTGGCTTCCCTGAGCAATGGGTTTATTTTCAGGATCAATCAAAACAGCTTTAATTCGTGTCGAACCGAATTCTATACCAAGAATGGCTTTCCCGGCTTCAATTGTTGATTTTGGATCTGATTTCATGTGATTTAAGTAATTATAAAGGTAAAAAAGTGGTTAGCTATAAATCACGAATTACTAATTACACATACCATAAAAGTAATCCGTAATTAGTAATTCGCAGTTATTCTTAGCAAAGCGCTTTATTCAGCATATAGTATACCTCATTCATGCGCAGTTCCTTTTTGAACTCTCTGATGGTGGTATTTTCATCGATAACAATCATTTCGATACCGGCCATTTCCGCAAAGTCTCCCCAGTCTTCTACTGTAAGGTCGTAGGAGAAGCTGGTGTGGTGTGTACCACCTGCCAAAATCCATGCAGCTGCACCTACTTCGAGGTTAGGCATCGGAATCCATAATGCACTTGCAACTGGAAGTTTCGGAAGCGGTTTGCTCTTGATGCATTCCACTTTGTTTACAATGAGGCGGAAGCGGTTGCCCAAGTCTACGATAGTTGCGGCTACACCTTTGCCTTGTTTGCTGGTGAATACGAGGCGTGCTGTTTCACTGTCGATACCAATGCTCAAACGGTGTACTTCTAGTTTGGGCTTCTGTTCAGCTATCAACGGACAGACTTCCAGCATGTGAGCTTGCAGAATGGCGCTCTTTTCACCGTCGAAGTTCAGTGTGTAATCTTCAAGGAAAGAACATCCGTTGGGCATGCCCTGACTCATGAACCAAGTGGTGCGGTAGAGGGCGGCAGTCTTCCAGTCGCCTTCTGCTCCAAAGCCATAGCCTTCTGCCATCAGTCGCTGAGATGCCAGACCGGGGATTTGGTCGAAGTCGCCCAAGTCGTTGAAATTGGTAGTGAAGCCTTTAGCACCGGTGTCTTTTAGCACGCGACGGATAGCAATTTCTGCTTTTGCAGAGTTCCATACTTTGGTATAAGCTTCCGTTCCTTCTTTTTCGAGTGCGGCATCATGGTCGTAAAGTCTGAAGTATTCGGCTATGAGAACTTTTACATCAGCATCGTCAACAGCGTTATAGTAAGTCATAACATCGTTAATGGGGTAGTAGTCCACATGGTAGCCCAATACTTGTTCGGCGCTGACCTTGTCACCATCTGTTACGGCTACGTTGTTCATTTGGTCGCCGAAACGGATGATGAGCATATCTTGTGCGTCGGCCCATGCGGCAGCTACACGCATCCATGAAGCAATCTGCTTTTGTGCTTTTTCATCTTGCCAGTGTCCTACAACTACTTTGCGATTTTTGCGCATGCGGGTAACGATGTGTCCGAACTCGCGATCGCCATGAGCAGACTGGTTCAGGTTCATGAAGTCCATGTCCATTGTTTCCCAGGGAATCTCTTTGTTGAATTGTGTGTGGAAATGCAGCAACGGCTTTTTCAGCTCTTGCAGACCATGAATCCACATTTTGGCAGGAGAGAAAGTGTGCATCCAAGTGATGACACCGATACATTTTTCATCGTTGTTGGCAGCTTTGAAAGCGGCAGTTACTTCTTTGGAAGAGTTTACCGTGCCTTTATATACAACTTTTACAGGCAGACGACCGGAGTCATTCAGCCCCTTTACCATTTCGTTGCTGTGTGCGTCTACTGCGACAACTGCATCACCTCCGTACAGAAGCTGTGCTCCTGTTACGAACCATACTTCATATTGATCAAATGCGTTCATACTGTTCTTCATTTTAATTGTTTATATTTTATATTCTTATACTTTATATTGGATTTCACTTCTGCCCATAATAAGCGTTCGGACCATGTTTACGGCTGAAGTGCTTTTCTATAAGCAGCGGGTTCATCGTCAGTTGCGGATTAACCGCATAGGCTATTGAAGCCATTTTGGCTACCTGCTCCATTACTACGGCATTGTGCACTGCATCGTGTGCATCTTTTCCCCAAGAGAAAGGACCATGATTCTTAACCAATACTCCGGGCGTATGAACCGGGTTCAATCCTTCGAAACGCTTCACGATGACATTGCCTGTCTCCAGCTCATACGCTCCTTTTACCTCTTCTTCTGTCATATCTGTAGTGCAGGGAATGGCATCATGGAAATAGTCGGCATGGGTAGTTCCTATATTGGGGATGTCACAACCGGCTTGCGCCCATGCAGTGGCATACGTAGAGTGTGTATGAACCACACCGCCGATTTCCGGAAACGCTTTGTAAAGCACTAAGTGGGTCGGAGTGTCGGAAGAGGGCTTCAGGCTGCCTTCTACAACATTGCCGTCGAGGTCGACCACAACCATGTCTTCCGCTTTCATATCATCATAGCTAACTCCACTGGGCTTGATAACAACCAATCCCGTTGTCCGGTCAATGGCCGATACATTTCCCCATGTGAAGATGACGAGTCCATGCTTCACCAAATCAAGGTTGGCACGGAATACCTTTTTTCTCAGTTCTTCTAACATAATGTTTAATGGATTAATGTGCTAATATGGGCACATTAGCATGTTATTAAATTTTAAATTTAGGTGCTTTGCGATACGCCTTTTCATTGAATTTGTAGAGGGCGGCACCGCGTTTGGAACTTGTTTTATCGATTTTATCCGTTTTTTCTATGTAATCCATTTCGGCTATCCTTTTGCGGAAGTTCCGTTTATCGATGTTTTCACCGTAAATGGCCTCGTATAGGCTCTGCAGTTGTGAAAGCGTAAATAGTTGAGGTAACAGGTTAAAACCGATAGGCTCAGTAGTAGTTTTTTGCTGCATCAATGCACGTGCTTTCTCTACCATTGCAGAATGATCGAAGATAAGCGGGGGCAACTCATTAATATTTACCCAAAAAGCATTGTGTTGCTGTACCAGAGCCTTGTCGTATTCATTGATGTTGACTAGTGCATAGTAGGCAATGGAGATAACCCGTTCACCCGGATCTCGGTCGATAGCTCCGAAAGAACCGACTTGTTCCATATACACGTTGTCCAGTCCGGTCAGTTCTGCAAGAACCCGTTTGGCTGCATCGTCTACGCTTTCGCTTTCTTGAACAAATCCGCCCATCAGTGACCAGTTGCCCATTGCAGGTTCGAAGTTTCTTTTCAGCAACAACAGATTTAATTCACCCTCGTTAAAACCGAAAATGATGCAGTCGATACCTACATAGAATTTAGGATTGGAACTGTAGTAACTACCCATGTCTTTTGTTTTTATAATTAGAATATCTTAGTTTGATGTACATAAAAACTATTTTTCATGCGTATAAAGATTATTTTTCATGTACATCAAAAAAAGTTTTTTTTCACTATATCTGTTTTTACCAGAAATACCAGTAGAAAGCCGCGGTAATAGCCAGAATGATTACCGTATGGATAATATCCCAGTGATTCCAGCTGGCACGTGTGGCAGCTTTTTGCTCAGGCGTAGATGTGCCGAATACCAAACCTTGTATTTTTTCAGCACTTGGGGCTTCGGTCATCAGACTGACTGCTATTACCACTATAATACAGAATAGGAACATCCAGCCGCAGAAGAATAACCAGTTCAGATCATAAAACAGATATTTAAACATTGAGCTGTCTGTAATTGCTGTATTGCTATAGTATACTTTTGCGCCCAAGCGGGTGAGACCGATAATCATACCGGCAATTAATCCCCACATGCCACCTTTGGCAGAAGTGCGTTTCCAACAGATTCCCAACAGAAATGCAGCTGCGATACCGGGAGCCAATACAGATTGAACATCTTGCAGATAAGTATAAAGAACATCACCTACACTACGCATAATAGGAATCCACAGTATACCCAGAATAACAATAACCACTGTTGCAATCTGTCCGATACCTACCAGTTTCTTTTCTGGGGTTTCCGGTTTGAAACGTTTGTAGAAGTCGATTGTAAAAAGCATGGCTGAAGAGTTGAACAGGGAAGCCAGTGAACTCATCAATGCAGCAAGAATGCCGCAAACAACAAGGCCTTTTACTCCAGCAGGAAGAAGCTTGGCTACCAGTGTAGGGAAAGCGGCATCTGCGTTTGCAGTACCATTGGCAAGCAGAGGAAGGAAACCTTCGCCACCGGCTCCGATATATTTCTGATGCAGGGCAAAAGCAATCATACCCGGAATCAAGAACAGGAATACAGGCAATAGTTTCAGGTATGCACCGAAAATAGTACCACGACGGGCTTCTTTTTCGTTTTTACCGGAAAGTACGCGTTGTACAATAAATTGGTCAGTACACCAATACCAGAAGCCAATAATGGCCGAACCAACCAATGCACCCAACCATGGGAAATTGGGATCATTGTTATCGCGGATAAGTTGGGTCATGGTATCTCCATACTCGTTGACTGTAACTGCACTGCATATGCTCATCATTTCATCCCAACCGCCCAATTCTTTAAAACCGAGAACGAGGATGATAAGTGAACCCAAAAGAAGGATAGGAGTTTGCAGTACCGAGGTATAAAGTACGGATTTCATTCCGCCAAATATTGTGTAAAGTGCTGTCAATACAACTAAGCCGATTGCTGCAATCCAAAAGAAATCTATTCCCCACAGTTCTTTGATACCGAATACCTGCTGAAATACAAGTCCACCGGCGTATACAGTTACAGCTACTTTGGTCAGCACGTAGCTAATTAATGAAATGACAGAAAGAATAGTACGCGACTGCGGATTGTAACGGCGTTCCAGAAATTCGGGCATTGTGTATACCATGCTTCGTGAATAGAATGGTACGAATACCCATCCGAGAATCAAGATCATCCAACCTTGTATTTCCCAGTGCGCCATTGCCATACCACTGGATGCTCCGGCACCGGCCAATCCGATTAAGTGTTCCGAACCGATGTTGGATGCAAATATGGATGCACCTATGGCGAGCCATGTGGCATCACGTCCACCTAAAAAATAGTCAGCCGAATCATTCTGCTTTTGTTTGACTACCCAAACAATAATACCTATCAGAGCCAGGAAGAATATTCCAATGACTACCCAATCTAATGTTCCCACGATAATAATGATTTAAAAGTTATTATTTATTTTTCTACTGAGAATTTGAAAATACATTCGCTGTTGTAAGTCTGTCCCGGTTCCAGAATAACAGAAGGCCATTGTGGCTTATTGGGGCTATCTGGATAATGTTGAGTTTCCAGACATACGGAAGCGCGTTGGTTGTAGACGATCCCTTTTTTTCCCTTTGCAGTTCCGTCCAGGAAATTCCCTGTATATACCTGTATACCAGGCTCATTGGTGTATACTTCTAAGCTGATGCCGCTTTCGGGAGAAGTGAGTTTGGCGGCAAGTTTTTTAATATCGCCATTGGTGTTCAATACCCAATTATGGTCGTATCCGTTACCATATTTCAATTGTATGAAATCAAAATTGGTAATATCCTGGCCTACGGCTTTGGGAGTAGTAAAATCCATGGGAGTATCTTTTACCGGTACAATTTCTCCGGTAGTCATATAAGTTTGGTCTACAGGAGTGTAATTATCAGCATTGACATATAGTATGTGGTCTGTGGCTGCTTTAGACGGATTGCCGGATAGATTGAAGTAGGAATGGTTGGTCATGTTGATAACTGTTTTTTTATCAGTAGTTGCGCTATATTTGATATCTATGGCGTTATCGTCTGTCAGCTTGAAAAGAACTTTGGCAGTTAAGTTGCCCGGAAAATTTGCGTCTCCGTCTGGAGAGAAGCGGGTCAGCTCCAAAGTGGTTTCATCAATGGGGTTGGCTTCATATACCTGATATTGCCATCCTTTAGGACCGCCATGCAGGCAATGTCCGAAATTGTTCTTTGGTAATTGGATCGTGTCACTATCCAATACCATTTTGCCCTGGTTGATTCTGTTGGCGTAACGTCCGATAGATGCACCGAAATCGCTTGGGACGTTTATGTAGTCGGCTATACTGTCGAAGCCAAGGACAACATCTTTCATTTCCCCGTTTTTGTCAGGTACCATAATAGATACGATACGTCCGCCGAAGTTAGTGATGCATACTTCCATGCCCGCTTTATTCTTTAATGTGTAAAGATCTGTCTGGGCATCGTTCACTACAGTTTGAAATTTTGTCGGGTTAAGGCCGGAAAGAGTAAGTTCCGTTTGATTTTTCTGAGCGCAGGAAGCTAACATTAATGTAGCTATTCCGGCAATAAGAATGTGATTCTTCATGGTGTTATTTAATTTGAAAATTAGATTATTATCTTATTTCGGGTGTAAAAGTAACACTTTTGTTTGGTGTAATATATACACTTTTGTATGTTATGTAACATAAAAGAAAAAAAACAGCTTTGAAATTTGTATATCCCAAAGCTGTTTCAATGTCTGAAAGAATACTTATTTTACTTTTTTACCCCAATATGTCTTATGGTTACTTCCGTAAGCGGCATAGACGATGGTCGGTGTTCTGGGACTGGCTTCCCAGTCAACTTCCCGTTGCAGGTAAAGGTCTGTTCCATTTGCTGTCAGAATTTGCTGTTCTGCATCATAGCTCCATCTGCCGCCTTTCCATGTTCCTTCAGTAATGGTGTGGTCGGCGGCCAGCGTCATGATTGCAGATTCTTTTTGAACCCCATAAGCGTAGGACAAGTCAATATGTTCCCAATTTCCGATGAGTTCTTCTTCGGTAATGGCTACTTGGGGTACGGCTCCGTAGCGTTCGGGCATAACCAAGGGCCAACCGTCTTTAGTCCAACGGATGTTGCGTACATGTCCTAACATAATAGCGTTGTCCACGCTTTTGGGGAGACGTGCTTGCGAAGAGTAATACCAATTACCATTGCCATCGTTGAAGATGGTGCAATGTGAGAAGCCTACCCAGCCATTGCTCTTGCTGAATTTGTACGGGTGTGTCACTACCGGCAACATTTCTGCTCCTTCGGTAACATTGGCGCCATCGATGCCGAGATAAGGACCGGTGATACTTTTAGAACGGCATACGCGTGTATTGTAAGGTATGTCCAATGCATCGTATGCCACGAATAGATAGTAGTAGCCTGTCTCTGTGTTGTAAATGATTTCAGGACCTTCACTGGCTTGCCAACGGTTGTTGATATTACGGGTGGCTATCAACTGCCCGTATTCTGCCGGAGCGTTTCCTTCTGCCCAGGGGATACCTAAGTCTTGTTTCGGCATTCCGGTTTCGGCATTCAATTCCATAGCAACAATGCCGCTATGCCATGAACCGTATATCAGCCAGTGGGTATTTTCAGGAGTAATGATGTAAGAAGGGTCGATAGCATTCCATTTGTAATAGCAATTGGCATATTGGGTGCTGGGGATGTTGAAGTTCAGTCCCTTGTCCGATGCATTGGTCACTACATATCCTTTGTCCACCCAATCGCTGTTGTTGGCAGGATTGCTATTCTCCATCAGGCCGATAAAAGCACGTTCACTCCAGGCGGTCGCTCCGGTTCCGCCGTCCAGATAGCCGGGTACTACGATGGAGTAGTACATGCGATACAGTCCGTTTCTAACTTTCTGCACACTTGGGGCCCAGTAACCGAAGTCGCTTTCTGCGGCAGTGCTTGCTGTCAATCCCATTGCTTTGCGTATCTCATTCAGCTTCGGCATCACCCAGTCGGGAAGCTTCGGCATAGTCCCGCCTAGATATTCCCAATTCACGAGGTCTTTGGAACGTCTGGCGTGGAAGTGTCCGTGTCCTGTATGTGCATTGCCGTAGGAGGCATCTGTCTGATACATATAGTAGTATCCGTCTTCGGCAAGCACAACGCTGGGATCGTGCACGTTTGCCAAGTTCCATTGAGTACGATTGGACCAGCTTGCAATGCCCGCATAATTATCTTCGTATTCCGGAGCCACATAATTCTTTAATTGTTCATTAAGGTCTGTGATTTCTATGGTCGACGTGAATGTTTCCGAGTAAGTGTACCGGCTGTTACCATAAACGTATGCACGTATATAGTAAGGAGTATTGATTTTCAATCCAGAGAGGGTGGCACTGAAATTTTCATCTGCTTCTATCACCTTGTCTTTGATAGTAGGATTTGAGACATTTACACTATAGCAAAATCCTCTCTTGACTACGCTGCTTAGATTGCCGGTGATTGATGATTTAACGTTCAGTGAGGTACCCGTTGCGGTTGCTTCGGGAGTGGTTAAAACTACATCACTGTTTCTGTTGTATTCGATGTTGTCAAGCCCGTCAGAACAAGCAGTGAAAACGAATACAGTCAGTAGGGATAGTAAGAAAAATGTTGTTTTTTTCATTTGGGTAAGTTTTTAAGATCCATATTGTTCCGTTGATAGACAGGAACAATATGGATGATAAAGAATTTAATAGTTATTCTTATTCATTGAAGACGAGGTGGCAACCGTCAACAGACAGTGCAAAGTTTAAGTCGTTTGCATCTATGGTGTTGATGCCCCAATAGTATTGGGTGGAGATTGTACTTGTAGTACCTATCATTACTGCCTGAATGTCGGCGGTACCATTACCGCAATTAGTCACGTAGACTGTAACTTTGGATCCATTCATTCCGGCAAGCCAAGTGCTCCAGTCACCTTGTGTTCCGTTGTGAACGCAGGCATCATATCCATCGCCCCAGCCAAAGTTATCGGCACGGACCACTGCGTAGTGGGTACCATTATTCTTACGGAGAACTACAAGGAAATTGTTCCAATTCCCTGCCAGATTGCTGTAATTAGTAAACGAAATACACTTTGTCTGACCTGAAGGTATATTGAAATTATCTGAGTAGGTCTCGGGGTTAAACCACAGAGTTGAGTTGTCTGTATTTCCTAGCTGTCCGCTTGTATTCTTCACTACAGTAGCTTCGGAGACGGTGACATTTACCGTTGCGGTGATGTTTTCTCCGGCGGTAACGATAACCGGCTGCGAACCAGCCTTTGCAGGAATGGCGGAGAAGCTGAGTTTTGCGTTGTCAATGACTGCCAAACTCCCGTCAGAGTAGGTTCCCATAACTACCATGCCTGTTGGGTCGAAAGGCATCATGCAACTCTTGGCTTCTTCCGAGGTGTAGTAATAGGGCTTTGTACGCGAGGGTACAGTGGTTATTGAAATTGATTGAAGTACTCCCACAACCTTAAAAGATGCGTTAGCCACAATCGGTTTATCACAGTTTTTGCCCTTGAAGGTTTTGTTGTAGACAGCTACAAGAGTCTTATCTCCCGTTTGATTTATATCAGGAATGGCTGAGAATGAGAGTTCGGAGGCTGTTACGGTTTTAGTCACTCCCTCTTCAAAGGTTACAATGGCTGAGATGTTAGTTATGGCCTCTTCAAGTGAAGTACCCAAAGAAATTTGTGTGGGTACATCCTGCAATATCATTGATATCGGATTCTTGTCTGCGGCAGATGTGAGTCCACCGACAGGAACGATGTTGGTTTGCAGAAAGTCTATGTAAGAGCCTTCGGGGACTAAGAAGCAGCGAATGTTGGTGTTGCTTGCATCTGCGTTCAGGTTGGGTTCTTTATTCGGTTGTGCATAGGTCTTAGTAGCCACTCCGTTGGTCATCTTGACAGTGAAAGCATTTTTGCTGGTACGGTCTACGGTGAGCGTTACTTTGCCACCTAACTTTTGTACGTTCTCGTCTTTGTTATCAACGGGATCAAGAAGCAAGGTGCCCGATATGTACTGGAAGTCAATATAATCGCCCCACTGAGAGTTATAAGTTTCAGGGCTATTTGTAACATCAAAGCGGATAGCTCCGTATTCGGTATATTCTTCACTGTCACGATCCACATCATTGGTGATGATAAGGGCAAAGTTCTTGTAATATGTATTATCGGCAGGGTTGATGTTAAGATTGAATACTGCATTCCATTTCTCACCGTCAGGTACCACATAATACTTGGAAAAAGCAGTCCAGAAACCGGAGGTGAAATCCGTATTCCCGATGGTGTATACATCTTCCTGCATACCTTCAAGTATTTCATCTTCCGGTTCTTTCTTGGAGTCTTCTATTTCCTGTATTTTATCAGAAATCCATTCGGGAGCATTTACGTCATAGAGTTCGCCTCCTTCGCAGCTTGCCAGGACCAACATCCACAAGGTTGCTGCACAACAGAAAAATGTTATTTTATAGAAATGTTTCATTTTCTTTATTTTTTAATAGGTAATGGTTTGAAACGTTCCCCGCCTGTTCCGGTTGAACCCGTAGGGCTGAGGGAAGTGTGTTTCTAAGTTTATTTACTTGCTTAACTCTACGACTGGACGTACTTTCCATTTGTTTTCCCGGAAGTAAATGGAATTATCTGTACTGTAATTGGCTGAGTTTCCTGTCAGGTTCGGATTGTTGTTCATCAACTGCTGTACGATAGGCAGAAACTCATGTCCAGGTCTGTAAGTATCGAAAGTGCTCTTCAGTTCGGAGTCGCTTGCTATATCGCTGTACTTCACAGGATCCTTTACTCCATTTATGGAGCGGCGCACTGTGCCATGTTCTTTTAGTTGTTGCAGGCGTCCGTTGTCATAGAAGAATCCCCAGCGGATGAGGTCGAAGCCTCGTCCGAATTCGCATCCGAATTCTTTAGGACGTTCCACGTTGGCTATCTGTTCAAAGAGCTTGTCGGCAGAATTGAAGTCTTCGAGCTTCAGATCTACCAGATTGGCGCGGTTACGCACTTCATTAATCCAATCGATAGCTTGCTGTGTAGGACCGTTGACTTCGTTCTCGCACTCGGCAGCGCGTAGCAGTACATCGGAGTAGCGCATCAGCCGCAGGTTGATGCCATCGTGCAAGCCCGTAACCACAGTGCTATATAATCCGGTGCGGAGATTCGTGAATTTGGCAATCGGCAGACCTCCGAAAGTGTTGTTGGTCACGATATTATCAGTGGCTTTCACTATATTTGTATAAGCCACGTTGCCATATTCGAAGTTTTCCCAATCGGTTTCATAAGTCCCAATGGTCCAATAGAGTCTGGGGTCGAGTTTCCCACTGGTGGTACGCTCTTCTTTAAAAAGCTGGTAAAGCCAGGGCGAAGCCGAGATGTCGGCCCATCCGCCGTAGGCACCTGGAGCGAAGTTGCTCTCAACGGCCGAGCCTTGTGTGGCATTGGGGCTTGTGTTTACTGGTGTCCATTCATCGTCGGTGCCTTGCGCTCCATAGTCGAGGAATTGTACTTCGAAGAGGCTCTCTGCGTTGTTCTCGTATGCCGAACCTTCACGGAAGTTATCTCCGTAGTTGTCCATCAGTTTATAAGTGCCATACTTTTTGGCGATGATATCTTTCAATACCGGAAGTGCTTCGCTGTATTTTTGACGCATCATGAGGGCGCGGGCATAATAGCCAGCCGCAGCACCGCAGGTGGCACGTCCACCGCTCCATTCACTGCCTTCATCACGGGAGGGAAGCAATTCCATTGCTTCCAGAAAGTCTTTTTCCACTTGGTCGAGCACTGCATCATAGGTGCTGTTGGCGCCATAAAGTCCGTTTAACGAAGAGTAGGTAGCATAATCCGTAATGAGAGGCGGATTCTGATAATAGCCCACTAAGTTGTAGTAGGATAGAGCGCGAAGGAAAAGCGCCTGTCCTTTGATATGTTTCATTTTTTCGGTAAGTTGGCTGTTATCTTCACCGCAGCGTGAAATGGTGAAATTGCACACATTGATAGTATAGTACCACTCACGCCAGGGCCACCATGTAACGTCTGAAGTGACTTCAGCATTAAGATCATCAAAAGGCAGATACCACACTTGTGAAGAGTTCCAGGCTTCATCGCCACGACATACATCGATGGTGTAGCCTACACGAGCATAAGAACCTTCCATGCGGATGTGGTTGTAGGCGGCAATCACACATTCCTCCAAGTCATCAGGATTAAAGCCGAATGTACTTGAGGTTTGCTGGTTGGGATTCAACAGTTCTAATCTGTCGTTGCAGGAAGTCAACATGCCAAATCCCAAAATGAGAGCAAGTGAATATTTATTTAGTTTCATAAGATCTGTTTTTAATTTAGGTACTAGAAAGGTAAAGATTAGAATGTAAAATGAACACCACACATGAAAGTACGTGCAGTAGGATAAGAACAGAAATTGTATCCCGGAGTGAAAGTTCCTCCTGCATAATCCACATTGTAACCATGATAGCCGGTAAATGTGTGGAGATTCTGTGCCGATATGTAGAAACGTACATCGGATACATATTTGTCGAACCACTTATCCGGGAAGTTGTAGCCCAATTCTACATTGGCTATTTTCCAGTAGGCTGCATTCTGAATCTTGCGTGAACTGAAGAGGTCGTTCCAACCCAAGCTGGCACTGTTGGTAACATAGGTGCGTGGCACGTTGGAAAGGTAAGTGCTGCCGTCTTCGCTAAAGCGGTTGGCATCGAGCATACCCACTTCTTTGTTTCCCCAGCCATAGCAAGAGTTGAGTGAGTTGTAGATGTCGTCGCTAACGTGATAGTTCAGTGCGCCGAACGTTGCGATGCTCAGGTCAAAGCGCTTGTATTCAAAACGGGCATTAAGGCCGAAATTGATTTTTGGCATGCCGCTGCCCAATACCACTTGATCTTCGGAGTCTACTTTACCGTCATTGTTTACGTCTTTATAGAGGCAGTCGCCAATTTGGGCGCCTTCTTGTGTGGCGTGGTTGTCAAGAACTTCTTGCGTGCGGGCGATACCTTCATAAACCCAACCGTAGAACTGACCGATTTCTTCGCCTACTTTAGTGATGTAAGAACCTGAGATATAAGAATCGGTACCGAAACCTAATGAGGTTACGCGGTTGCGTAATGTGCTAAGGTTGGCCGATACTTCATATTTGAAGTCATGGTCGCGGTTACGGTAGGTAGCGGAGAACTCAAAACCGGAGTTGTTCATCGAAGCGGCATTCATCGTTACGGTGGTATTGGACACTCCGGCTTGTTCCGGAACAGGAACAGCATACAGAAGGTCTTCGCTGGTATTCTTGTACCACTCAGCTGTAAACTCCAAACGATTGCGGAACAAAGCAAGATCAATACCCACATTGTAGGTCTTCTTTTTCTCCCATGCAAGGTTATTGTCCACGAAAGTGGAAACGGCAGAACCGGTCACTACGTTACCGTTGAAATTGTAAGTCATATTATTGCGTGACATGACGGCCTGATACATGTACTCACCGATGTTCTCATTACCAAGCTCGCCATAGCTTGCACGAACTTTGAACATGTTCACGACGTCCGGATTGAAAGGGAAGAAGCTTTCTTTGTCGAAGCGCCAGCCCACAGAGACGGAAGGGAAGGTTCCCCAACGGATACTTCTGGTCAGGCGTGAGCTGCCATCCCGGCGTACTGTTGCCGATAATAAATACCTGTCATCGTAGTTGTAATTGATACGACCGATGTAGGACAAGATAGCATGCTTGTATTCGTAACTTTCGGAATACGTGTTGGCGGCATTCTGAAGTTGTAGGAAATAAGGTTCGGTGAAGTTGATTCCCCATCCGGTCAGCAGGTCGGTGTTTTCTTCTTCGTAAGTCTGACCTGCCACTACGTTGATGTGGTGTTTGCCTATCGTACCATCGTAAGTAAGCACATTCTCTATCAAGGCGTCCGAATAAATACGGGAACCCTTGGTCAACCGTTCATTACTCTTGGACAGATAGACGCGGTTACTCTGCACCCATGCCGGAATCCAAGTGAAGTCCTTGCAGAAGGTTTTGCTGTAAGAGAGGTTTATTTTATAGTTGAGTTTGTGGTTTTTGCTGTTGAAGCCGAACATATTGAAGATGTCTACGTCTGCCGAGCCTGTTCCCACGAAACGGTCCACACGTGTGTTGCGTTGCAGCAGGTTGTTTACCAGTAATGGATTGGAAGCGGAGATATCACCATGTATGGTATCGTAGTATACGCCATAGCCGTAAGCATCATAATTGAAGTTGTTGGCAATTCCCACCAAATTGTCGAGCACCCATGTTGAAGAATCGTATGCCTTGATGGTGGGCTGCATCAGTAAGGTTCCGCGCAGAATGTTGGTTACGTCGCCATACAGACCTTGAACGTATTCGGAAGCATTGGACAGGCCCATGTTATCTTGGTCGGAGTGGGAGTAAACAAGGCTGGTCTGGAACTTTATGAACTTGGTGTCCATACTGTTGTTGACACGTGCGGTGTAACGTTCGTAGTTAGGACCGGCACCTTCGAGTGTTCCTTTTTGGTTGAAATAGTCTAATGCTATATTATAGGTGTTGTGAGCACCACCTCCGGAAAGGTTTACATTATGGTTTTGACGGATACCTACTTTGAATACTTCGTCGAACCAGTTGGTATTGGTGTCATCTTGGAAATGGTATTTCCCGGTTTCGCTGTTGAGCTTGTATCCCGATGGCAGTGGAGTGTTGGAGTTTACACAAGCCTGACCGATGTACTGGCTGTATTGGTCGGCATCCATTACATCATAGACTCCCTTAGGAATATAATCCATGCCGAAATATCCATTGTAGTCCACTTTCAGCGGTTGATCTTTTTGTCCGCGTTTGGTGGTGATGATAATCACACCGTTGGCAGCACGTGAACCGTAGATGGCGGCAGCCGAAGCATCCTTCAATACCTGGATGGTTTCAATATCGTTGGAAGAGAAATCGCGGATGGAAGTTCCCATGGGAACGCCGTCAATGACATAGAGGGGAGAAGTACTGCCGAAAGATCCTACACCGCGAATACGTACGGTAGGATCGGCACCTGGTTGTCCGTCGGAGGTAACTTGTACGCCGGAAACCTTGCCTTCAAGCATGGTGGAGATGTTGGAGTTTGATGTCTGTTTCAAAGCTTCTGCATCTACTACGGCAACAGAACCGGTTAAGTCGGATTTCTTTTGTGTACCATAACCTACAACAACCACTTGTTCCAGCATTTGGTCATCAGCCTGTAATTGTATGGTATCAATAATAGCGCGGTTGCGAACTGCTACTTCGCGTTCCTTGAAACCCACATAGCTTATCAAAAGGATAGCGTTTCCGGGAACTTCCAACTGGAAGTTCCCATCCAGATCGGTAATGGTTCCGCCTTGTCCGCCTTTAACTCTGACGGTAGCTCCTGGCATAGGTTCACCTTGTTCGTCGACAATCTGACCACGAACCTTGATAGTCGGAGATTGTGTCACAGTAGCCATGGCAGATGTAGGATACACCGTCATGCTACTAAAGGCACACAGACCAAGCATTACGGAAAGAAATAAATGTTTCCTCATTTTTAAAAGAATTAAGATTATTAAATTAATAGATTAGATCACTGTTAACTATATTATAATATTATATTAGTCAATATACGATCCTATATTGACCGCCGGGAGAGTCAGGTAACAGACTTCACAAAACTGGGGGAGGTTGAATTTAGCCAATGCCATCTACGATAGACAGCTGTTCTCTTGTCGTTCTTCATATTATTAATATTAAAATTAGATTTCCAATCATTGCTTTTCCTTGAGAGATTTCCTGAAGAAATAAGCAATGATTGTATGGCAAAAGTAGGGCTTATGGTGTAAATGGGGGTGGACAAATGGGTTTTAGAGGTGGATAAACGAATTTTAAGTGTAGAGAATACAGCTTATTATGTAGGTTTATTGTTTATTGCTGTAAGTAAGGCTCTTCTCTTTCATTAAGCAGTGAACTCGGTGTCGTATTGAAGTATTTGGTGAAGCATCTCGTGAAGTATTTAGGGTCATTAAATCCTACTTCATAAGCAATTTCTGCAATGCTCATACTTTTATTCTCCCGGTTTTTCAGTACTAGTTCGCGGGCAATGTTCAGGCGGTAGTTGCGTATGAATTGTCCGGCGGACTGCCCAACAAGACTTTGTAGCTTTTTGTTCAACAGGCTTTTGCTCACACCTGCCGCTTCGCAGAAATCGCTCACCTCGAAATAGGAGTTTTTGTAGTTCTCCTTAATGACATCCATGATGCGGTTGAGGAACTTCTTGTCGCCCGATTCCTCTTCCATATTCAAGGCATCCACATCCATGGCTATGGCAAACTTCTTTTGATAACGTTTACGGTTCTCAAGGATATTCTCGATGCGGGTAAGCAGTAATGTCTCGTCAAAAGGTTTCAGTAAATATTCGTCAACTCCTATGCGGTAGCTTTCCAGGCGTGATTCCTGCGATGTCTTGGCTGTCAGCATAAGGAAAGGGATATGGGAGATAGCGAAATTCTCTTTTACCCGGCGGGACAGTTCAATGCCGTCCATTACGGGCATCATCAGGTCGCTGATGATAAAGTCTACCGAATGTGAGTTTAATATATTCAAGGCCTCTGCTCCATGGGCAGCTTCGAACACATTGTATTTATCCCGTAGGATGGAACGGATATATCCACGCATATCCGCGTTGTCCTCAACCACCAGGATTGATAAACCTTTTCCGAAAGTATTGGATGGGGGTAGCGCATCGGAAGTCATAAGTTGCGGGGCACTTTCGACCAGTGTTTCCACCGTATTGCTTTCCGGTGTTGTTGGCAGGAGGATGCGTAGCGAGCAGCCTGTCGTATGGTTGTTTTGCGCATGGATTTCACCCCCATGCATCTGTACGATGCGTTTACACAAGTAAAGTCCGATGCCGCTTCCAGCCTGTCCGTACATAGGATATTTGGTTTGTCCTTGCGACTGGTAGAAACGGTTGAATATTTTGATTGTGTCATCATCAGGAATACCGCTACCTGTGTCGCTGACACAGATGTAAAGCATGGATTTGTGGTTATCGGCAGGAGGTAGCAGGGCTATGAACAAAGACACACTTCCGCCGTTTGGCGTAAATTTAATGGCATTGCTCAGCAGGTTCGTCAGCACTTTGTGCATCGCTTCTTCATCGTAAGAGATTTCCGGTGAAGGCATCCGGAAATAACGTTTCACTGTGATGTCTCTTTCTTTGGCAAAGACTTCAAAAGGTATGATCAGTTCATTGGCAAATTTCAGAAAATTATTCCGGGATTTTACGATTTCCAGTTTGCCCGACTCCACCTTACGGAAATCCATAAGCTGGTTGACAAGTGATAACAGGTATTTAGAATTGCGTTCCACGAAATGTAGCTGCTCGATGACTTGAGGGTTGTAGCTTAACTTTAATGCACGCTCTATCGGTCCTATGATCAGTGTGATTGGGGTGCGGAATTCGTGTGTGATATTGGTGAAGAATGCTATCTTATCCAAGGTCAGCTCTTGTATCTTACGTGTCATTTTAGTAAGCTGCGCTTTCTGCCGGGTAATTTTTTCGTTTTGTTGCTTCAACATCCGGTTCTGACGGGACAACTCTTCGGTCTGTTCTTCCAGTAGTTGTTTCTGCTTTTTCAGTTCATGAGTGCGTTGTTCCACCTTTTGATGTAATCTTGCTTTTTGCTCTTTCAGGCTTCGTATGCGCCATTGGTAGAATTGCCATGTAGCGAATGTGGCAAGGATTATTACAAGCAGTATAAACCAGGTTGTCTTGTAAAAATAGGGCTGGATTGTTATTTGCAGTTCCGTTATATTATCCTCTTCGGTTGGGGTGTAGGGCGTGTACTTCACTTGCAGCGTATAGTTTCCCGGAGACAGATTGGTGTAAGTAGCAAAACGCCGGCTGGCAGGCACGTGTATCCAACGGTTGTCAAAACCCAGTAGGCGATAACTGTAAGTGGCGGTATTGTCGGACTCGTAATTGAGTGCGGAAAATTCCAGTGAAAAAGATTTTTCACGTTCGTGGATGCGGATAGCCTTACTGACGGCAATATCGAGCGGCAAGTATTCGTTGCCGGGGAATATTTCCTCGTTTCCTACTTTCAAATGGGTGAACCGTACTTTGGAAGACTGGGTTGTAAGGGCAGGCAGGTTGCAATCTATGGCAACCAGCCCGGATACGGTGCCGAGATAGAGCTTGCTGTATTGTGAACGGTGAGCAGCATTCCAGTAAAACTGGGTATCGGCAAGACCGTCTTGCCGGTTGTAGTTGATAAAGTGGTTTTCTGTGGGTTGAAAGCGCGACAGCCCATTGTTGGTTGCTATCCAGATACATCCTTTATCATCTTCCAGGATACTGCGGATACTGTTGTCTGGCAGGCCATGAAGGGAGTTGTAACAGACAAACTGTTCTTTTCCATCTTCGTTCTGCATACGTTTATAAATGCCATAACCGTTGCTGCCCAACCACAGTGTGCCGTCCTGAGTTTCGTAAAAGCAACATATCTTTTCTATCAGTCCGGAAGACGGATCATCCAGTTTGTACTTCAGATGACGGTAACGGAATGTTCCCTCAGGCAATGAGACGGAGCGGGAGTGCAGGTCGATGATATAAACGCCGTCCAGACATCCCATCCATAATTGCCCGTCTTTGTCTATGATAGAGCCGATGCAACCTCGTATGTCTTCGGCGGCACGCTTGGCAAATGGTGAACAAAGCTGTTTATGCGCTAGGTCATAGAAGAATAATCCCTGGTTTGCTCCGATCCACATACCGTTGTTTATGGAGTCGTAGGCCAGAGCTCCGATAAAGTCTATGGGGTAGTTGTCTTTATTCCGGGCTGTGATTGCTTCTATTCTGTGCTGTGGGTTTTGTGGGTTGATAAGGTTGATGCCGCCGCCCCATGTACCAATCCACAATCTTCCTTGCCCGTCGGCGGTGATGGCGCTAACAGAGTTGTGGGTAAGAGTGCCGCTTTCGTATGTATAATGGATGAAGCTGTCGCTTCCTACCGCCTTTTTATTCAGCCCCCCTTCTACGGTGCCTACCCATAAGTTTCCGCTATTATCTTCGTAAACGGCGTTCACCGGATTGTGAGAGATTGTTTGGAGATTCTTGTTATCATGCTGATAATTTTGTATGGACAGACGCTTGGCGGTCATTTTATTGATACCACCACTTTCGGTTCCTACCCAGATATGCTGCCCTTCTACGATGATGCAGTTGATAAAATTGCTGTTCAGTAGCTTGCTGCCTGTATTGGATGCCTGGTCACTTATGCGTTCAAAATTGTCCTTTATGGGATTGTATATGTTGATGCCTTTCAGGCTGGCAACCAGTAATTGTTTGTCGTTGGTTATGGCGAGACAGGTCAGGAAATTTTGTGAGAGGGAATGAGGATTGTCAGGGGTATGCATATATTGTTTCACTATACCTTCGTTTTTATTATATCGGTACAAACCTTTGTCGGTGGCGATCCATACTTCATTTTCTTTGGCTATGAAGTCTGTAAAATATAGATCCGGTGCAAAACTCAGGCAGTCGTCGATTAAGGTTGCCTCTAGTTTGCTTTGTGCAGTGATACCTATTTTGTATAGTGCGCCATTGATACCTATCCATACTTTTCCCTCATTTTCCACGTCCTTAAAGATGATATCGTATCGGTAAGGATTAGGAATCTCTAGTGAATGAATACTCTCTATATCTCCATTAGTGCGGAAAGCAATACGGTGCAGGCTATTGCTGCAATACAGCCAAATACATCCATTGGCATCTTGTGTAACCATGAATGCCGGTTGCTTAATGAGTGTCTCCAGTTTCTTTCGGGGATCATGAGGCAATACGGACTGCATGGTTGTTAGGTCGATAATATCAGTGCCCCCTTCTGATACAACCCAAAGCCGCTGAAAGTTGTCTTCGTAGACTTTGCGTATGAAGTTGCTCTTGAGCCGGCAATGTGGGGTAGCCGGAGTGAAGTTGACGAATTCATAGCCGTCGTATCGGGATAGTCCACCTCCCGACATGGAAATCCAAAGGAAGCCTTGCCGGTCTTTGTAGATATCATCAACAAAATTATTGGGAAGCCCCTCATTCATGGTTATGTAGATTGTGTTATACCGGTTGGTAAAAGACTCCTGAGCCCACAAAATAGCGGGGCTTGCCAAAGCGATATATAATATAATAATACAAAAAAACTTATGCATTGTTTCATCATTTGGTATTAGCACAAGCAAAGTTAATGTATTACTTGTGATGATATAAAAAGTCTGCGGTCTTTTTTGTGAAGTTGGAAGATTGTCCACCTTAAAAGGTCATATATCCACCTCTACTGTTTTGGGTATGGCGTACATTTGCATTGTATTTTTAATTTGCTGATATTATGAGAAAAATGTTATGTGTGGTCGTCACGTCTATGGGAATTCTGTTTGCTAATTGTAATTCTCCGGTTTTTACTCCCATAGCTTCGCCTAATCCCTGGCAGGATGACTACTCTTTTTTGTCCTCTATGGACAACTACCGCTTGTGGGGAACTTACAATGTGCATGATCCGTCTTGTCGTAAATTGGGTGATTATTATTATATGTACTCTACCGATGTCATTTTAGGTGAGAACCGTCAAGAAGCCGAAGAAAAAAATGTTCCGTTGGGATACATACAAGTGCGCCGTTCCAAGGACCTTGTCAAATGGGAGTTTGTTGGCTGGGCTTTTCCGGAAATACCGCAGGAAGCTGTGGAGTGGGTACGTTCGCATGCCGGAGGTGAGGGAGCAACGAACATCTGGGCTCCTTATATAATCCCTTTTGGTGATAAATACAGACTCTACTATTGCGTATCGGCTTTTGGCCGCAAGACATCGTATATAGGTATGGCAGAGGCTGCATCACCCGAAGGCCCTTGGACACAACGAGGTTGTGTTGTCAAGACCAATGAGGCTTCGGTAATGAATGCAATTGATCCGAGCGTCATGGCCGATCCTGTCACCGGAAAGTGGTGGATGCATTATGGATCATTCTTTGGAGGATTGTACTGCGTAGAGTTGGATCCGGAAACCGGACTTCCCGCCGAGGAGGGAGATCAGGGGCATCTCACCGCACGCCGCGCCAATTATCAGAAAGATAATCTGGAAGCTCCCGAGATTATTTACAATCCTGATCTGAAACAGTATTATTTGTTTGTTTCATACGATCCGCTGATGACCACCTATAACGTACGGGTAGGGCGTTCGGACAAAGCGGAAGGCCCGTTTGTTGATTTCTCCGGCGTGGAACTGAAAGACACTACTAATAATTTTCCTATTCTGACAGCTCCATACCGTTTTCATAATCATCCGGGTTGGGCAGGGACTGCACACTGCAGTGTATTCACCTCGGATGAAGGGCAATACTTTATGGCACATCAGGGACGCCTGTCACCCCATAACCAAATGATGGATCTTCATCTGAGACAGGTCTTTTTTACGCCCGACGGATGGCCGGTGGTGTCGCCCGAACGTTATACAGGCAGTGTTTCCCGTAAATTCTCGGCAGAAGATATGGCAGGAGAGTGGGAAGTTATACGCATACAGGAACCTGCGTATGAACGCCGTTTGCAGGCAGGCCAGATCCTATGGGGGGAGGGACAGCTCAAAGAAGAGGAGTGGAACGTGTCTCATTTGCTGTCCTTGGAGAAGAACGGACATTTAGGTGAGAATAAAGGTACCTGGGAACTTTTGGAAGCAAAGCAATTATTGTCCCTGACTCTGGAAGGTGAAATTATAAATAATCTGATTATATTTGCCGGACACGATTGGGAAAACGAAAAGGAAACTGTTCTTTTCACAGGACTGGACAGTTGTGGCAGGTCTATATGGGGAAAGCGAATTAAGTAATCATATATACATTTTATACCATGAAAAAATACAAAGGTTTATTGGCGGTGCTGGCTCTTGCGGCAGGTTCGGCACTGCAAGCACAAACAAATGAATTGGTGATACAAGCCGGGAAACCGGGAGCGGAAATTCAGCCTACTATGTATGGTCTGTTTTTCGAAGATATCAATTATGCTGCCGACGGCGGTCTGTATGCCGAACTTGTGAAGAACCGTTCATTTGAATTTCCGCAACATTTTATGGGGTGGAAGACATTCGGTAAGGTATCTTTGAAAGATGACGGTCCTTTTGAAAGAAACCCGCATTATGTGCGTTTGGCGTATGCCGGACATCCGCATAAACAGACCGGATTAGACAATGAAGGCTTTTTCGGTATCGGAATAAAAAAAGGCGCAGAGTATCGTTTCTCTGTATGGGCACGTGTGGCAGAAGGGGAAACACCCGCTAAAATCCGTGTGGAGCTGGCCGATACGAAATCTATGAACGAACAGCAGGCTTTTGCAACTGCCGATGTAACGGTCGATTCAAAGGAATGGAAAAAATATCAGGTGATACTAAAGCCGGAAGTGACCAATCCGAAAGCTATTCTTCGTATTTTCCTTACTTCCCGGCAAACGGTGGATTTGGAACATATTTCCCTTTTCCCGGTAGATACCTGGCAAGGACATGAAAACGGGCTTCGTAAAGATTTGGTGCAGGCACTGGCAGATATAAAGCCGGGTGTATTCCGTTTTCCCGGCGGATGTATTGTAGAAGGTACTGATATCGCATCACGCTACGACTGGAAAAAGTCGGTAGGTATGGTAGAGAACCGTCCGCTGAATGAAAATCGTTGGCAATATACTTTCCCGCATCGGTTCTTTCCCGATTATTACCAAAGTTATGGTTTGGGATTTTATGAGTTCTTCCAGCTTTCCGAAGAAATCGGTGCGGAACCGTTGCCGGTATTGAGTTGCGGTTTGGCTTGTCAGTTTCAAAACCCAAATATGGATGCGCATGTGCCTCTTTGTGACCTGGAGAGTTATATTCAGGATGCGCTCGATCTGATAGAATTTGCAAATGGTGCAGTTGATACTCCTTGGGGAAAGATACGTGCCGATATGGGACATCCTGCACCATTCAATTTGAAACTTATAGGTATAGGTAACGAGCAGTGGGGAAAGGAATATCCAGAACATCTGGAACCCTTTGTCAAAGCCATTCGCAAGAAATACCCCGACATAAAGATTGTGGGTAGTTCCGGTCCTGATTCGGAAGGTGAGCAGTTTGATTATCTCTGGCCGGAAATGAAAAGTCTGAAAGCCGATTTGGTGGACGAACATTTCTATCGTCCCGAAGCATGGTTCCTAAGCCAGGGAGCGCGTTATGACAATTACGACCGTAAAGGCCCGAAAGTTTTTGCCGGAGAATATGCCTGTCATGGCAAAGGAAAGAAGTGGAACCATTTTCATGCTTCACTACTCGAGGCAGCCTTTATGACCGGACTGGAGCGGAATGCGGATATTGTGCATATGGCTACCTATGCACCGTTATTTGCTCATGTAGAAGGTTGGCAGTGGCGTCCGGACATGATATGGTTTGATAACTTGAATTCAGTGTGTACAGTGAGCTATTATGTGCAGCAGCTTTTCGCAACGCATAAGGGAACGAACGTTCTTTCTCTGACTATGAATAAAAAGCCTGTAACGGGTGCCGAGGGGCAGAACGGGTTATTTGCGAGTGCCGTATGTGACAAAAATAAGAATGAGATCATTGTGAAAGTGGTCAATACCTCAGGCAAAAAACAGTCTTTGTCTTTGATTTTTAACGGATTGAAAAAGAAAGAAGTTCTGTCGGGAGCACGTTGTATCAAACTCTCTTCCACTGGCATGGATAAGGATAATACTATTGAAAATCCATTGGCAATTATTCCGCAAGAAACATCTTTGGATGTGAATGGGCATACCTTGAACGTAGATTTGGAGCCTGTTACTTTCGCAGTATATATTTTGAAGTATTGATGTCTTGAACTCAAAGGGAATATCATGATGAAAAATATATTTATTTTTGGGGTTAGTTCTTTGATGCTGGCAGTTCCGCAAGGGCTGCTGGCACAAAGTGACACTACTTTTGTTGCTGTGGGAAATCCGATAGTAAAGCATAAGTTTATTGCAGATCCGGCAGCGATGGTACATGATGGAAAAATGTATATTTATGGTGGTCATGATGAGTGTCCTCCACCGAAAGAGCATTATGACTTAAAAGAATGGTGTGTCTTTTCCTCTTCCGATTTGAAAATGTGGACAGAACATGCCGTCCCTCTAAAGGCTAAGGACTTTTCTTGGGCAAAAGGCGAGGCTTGGGCAAGTCAGGTAATAGAACATGAAGGCAAATTCTATTGGTACGTAACGGTGGAGCATGAGACGATTCCCGGTAAGTCCATCGGTGTAGCCGTATCCGATTCACCGACAGGTCCATTTGTAGATGCCCGTGGTTCCGCCCTCATTACCAACGATATGACAGCAGACCGCAGCAAAAGTTATTGGGATGATATAGATCCCACTGTTTTTATTGACGATGATGGGCAGGCATATCTTTATTGGGGCAACAGTCAATGCTATTTCGCCAAACTGAAGAAGAATATGATAGAATTGGACGGGCCGATTATTCCGGTTGATTTGCCTTGCTTCACAGAAGCTCCCTGGATTCATAAAAGAGGCGATTGGTATTACCTTTCTTATGCTTCCGAATTTCCGGAGAAGATATGTTATGCCATGAGTCGCAGTATAACGGGTCCTTGGGAATACAAAGGGATTTTAAATGAATTGGCTGGAAATAGCAATACGAATCATCAGGCTATTATAGAGTTTAAGGGTAATTGGTATTTTATCTATCATAATGGTGGCATTAATCCTACAGGAGGAAGTTTTCGCCGTTCGGTCTGTATAGAGCGTTTGTATTACAATGAAGATGGAACGATGAAGCGTATACAAATGACGACAGAAGGTATTTATTAGGAAAAAAGTGATAGGCCGATTAAAAGTAACAAACAATAGGGTGATATTGTGAAGAACCACTTTATCACCCTATTGTTTTTATCATGTGTTTACTTATTCTAGTCTTCGTGCACCATCGCTGATTACGACATCGTAAATTTTTGGACTTCTGTTGAATTTCTTCTTAAATTCCTCTTTGGCTTTTTCTATGAATGTGTTATATAATTCCTCTTTTACGAGGTTGATTGTACAACCGCCGAATCCGCCACCCATTACGCGAGAGCCAGTTACACCGCAGTCAAAAGCAAGGTCGTTCAGGAAGTCGAGTTCTTCGCAGCTTACTTCATACAGTTTGCTCATGCCCTGGTGTGTTTCGTACATCTTTTGGCCTACCGTTTCGTAATCGCCTTTCTCCAAAGCATCGCAAACATCGAGTACGCGTTGGATTTCTTCAATCACATATTCTGCACGCATAAAGTCTTCTGCACTGATTTCGGCTTTGGCTTCTTCAAGCATTTCCATGTTGCAGTCGCGCAGGAATTCTACATGCGGATGTTTCTTCTGGATAGCGGCAACAGCAGCCTCGCAACTTTGGCGACGTTTATTGTATGCCGACGAAGCAAGTTCGTGTTTTACCACAGAATCTACCAGTACCAGACGGTAGCCTTTCGGCTCGAACGGGAAGTACTGGTATTCCAATGAACGGCAATCCAAACGGATGAGACTACCTTTCTTGCCAAATACGGAAGCAAATTGGTCCATGATACCGCAGTTGACGCCACAATAGTTGTGTTCCGTAGCCTGGCCAACTTTGGCCAATTCGAATTTGTCGATTTTATTGTCACCAAACAAATCGTTCAACGCATAAGCATAAGTGCTTTCCAAGGCTGCGGAAGAGGACATTCCTGCACCCAGAGGCACATCGCCTGCAAAAGCCGTATTGAATCCTTTTACTTCTACACCGCGTTTAATCATTTCGCGGCATACGCCGAAAATATATCTTGCCCAGCTGGCGCGGGGAGCGTCTTCTTCATTAAGACCGAATTCTACATAATCTTTCAAATCAATGGAATAAGCTTTGACTGTGTTTGTTCCATTCGGTTTTACTTCTGCAATCATGCCTTTATCGATTGCTCCGGGGAATACAAAACCACCGTTGTAGTCAGTATGTTCGCCGATAAGGTTGATTCGTCCCGGGGAAGCATAAACAGCTCCTGTTGTTCCGTCAAAATGCTTGATGAAACGGCTTCTTACGTATTCTATATCCATGATATTATTTTTTTAAGGTGAATAAATCTATTACCTATATTGTTAGTTCTGTCTGTCAATCGACTTTAATGTCTTTGTTTACGTTTTTGCAACCAATCAGTCCATAGAACAACAGATATGCAAGAGCTGCAATGATCACCCAGTAGCTTGCCATGAAACCTGCCATGTCTGCAACAACTCCTTGAATAACGGGAAGAATACCACCGCCACATACTAAAACCATGAACAAACCGGAAGCGGCTGCCAAATATTTACCCAAACCTTCTACTGCCAGATTGAAGATACCACCCCACATAATAGAGGTACACAGACCAACTAATACGAGATACATAGCATTGATGGGTACTTCTGCAAGTCCGAAAGATAAGCCGCCAGTGGCACTCTGCTGAAGCACAGGCAGATTTACGAAAGAATTGGTAGAGGAGAAAATAGCGAGGAATACCAGCAACAGACCCAAAGCTGAAGTGAATGTAAGCATTGTCTTGCTGGATACTTTAGCACCTAATGATGCACCTGCCAGACGACCTATCAGCATGAGGAACCAATAAGTACCTACTACAAATCCGGAAATGGTGGATGCAATACCGGCACCGCCTTTTTCCACAGGGTCAGTCAGGAATAGGTTTAGTGTACCCGGTACGCCAACCTCAATACCTACATATACAAAGATTGCAATAGCTCCCAAGATGAAATGGCGGAATTTTAAAGCGCCGGACATCAGTTTGCCGATCGGTTCCGTTGCTGTAGCAGCATTAGGTTCCGGTATAGGAACGAACAACAGTACGAGGAATGCAAGTGCAAATACGGCCATCGCTGTGTACATTACAGGGAATATCTGAGAGATGGTAGCCTTTTCAATAGAGCCTGCAATGAGGATACCTACGAACATCGGAGTAATAGTTGCCATTACGGAGTTGAAAGAACCGCCGATCTGGATTAACTGGTTACCTTTGTTCCCTTCACCGCCCAACTTGTTCAGCATCGGGTTTACGACCGTATTCAGCAAGCACATAGAGAATCCTGCGATAAATGCACCGAACAGATATACGGCAAATGCTATTTCAGGGTTGGAATGTCCGGATAAGAACTGGATACCTACTCCTATAAAGCCGATAGCTACTGCGATAAGCGCTGTTTTTTTATATCCTACTTTCTGCAATAGAATACCACTTGGTATTCCCATTACTGCATAAGCAATGAAGTTGCCGAAATTGCCCAACATTCCTAAGGCATTGGATACGGAAAACTGATTTTTGAGTACAATTCCCATAGGAGCAGCCAGGTTGGTAACAAATGAGATCATACCAAAAAGGAAAATCATCGTTATGATTGCGATGAGTTTACCATTCTGTTTTTGTTGTGTCATGGTTAATAATTGTTTATTAAGTTTATAATCAGGTTAGTTATTTCTTTTATTCTTGTACACCGAACTTATAGATGGTTATCTGCTGATATTCATCTCCGGGGAGCAATACTGCCGATGGGAAATGTGCCTTATTGGGAGTATCGGGGAAGCATTGTGCTTCAAAACATACAGCGCTTCTTGCGGGGAATGTTGCCCCGTGAGCACCGGTGAATCCTCCCAGCCAGTTTCCCGTATAAAGTTGCAGGCCGTTTTCTGTAGTATATACTTCCATTGTGCGCCCGCTTACGGGTTCTGTACAAGTGGCGGCAAGGCTCAGTTCACCGCTTTCCGCTTTATTCAACACATAGCAATGGTCATATCCGGCTCCGTTTACCAGTTGCTGGAATTTATCGTCAATACGCTCGCCGATGGCATGGGGAGTACGGAAATCCATAGGTGTATTTTCTACTTTTAGGATTTCTCCCGTAGGAATAGATACCTCATCAATAGGTACATAGAAATCGGCGTTGATGGTAAGGATATTATTCAGAACAGTAGGTGAGGGATTGGAAATACCAGCGAGATTAAAGAAACCGTGATTGGTTAAATTTACAACTGTAGCTTTATCGGTTGTGGCCCGGTATTCTATAACCAAGGCATTTGCTTCATCTTCCAGACGATATGTCATTTCTACTTCTAAAGTACCGGGGAAGCCCTCTTCACCGTCGGCAGACGTATAATTGAAAATGACGGTCGATTCATTGGGCTGAACCGCATCCCATACGCGGGCATGGAAACCGGTTGGTCCGCCGTGCAGTGAATTGGGACCGTTGTTGACAGTCAATTGGTGTTCCTCGCCATATAAAGTGAATTTCCCATTGGCAATTCGGTTTCCATAACGGCCTATCGTGGTGCTCAAGAAAGGTTCGGGACTGTTTATTACGTGTTCTATGCTGTCATGTCCTAAAATGACATTGGCAAATTTTCCGTTTTTGTCGGGCACCATAATCGAAAGAATTGCACAACCGTAGTTGGTTACCGCCACTTCCATGCCCTGAGCATTTTTGAGGATATATAAATCTGTTTTCCTGCTGTTTATATTCTTTTGAAAGTCTTTTCTATCCAAACCGGACAAGTTGCTTTCTGTCGGAGTAGTGTCTGTTATATTCATGGTATTATTTAAATTTTCTTGCAAATAAAGAGAAATTCTTTTGTTCCCCCAAGTAATTGAGAGGAAATATGGGGAACATTTTATGAAAGTTTAGCGTTTGACAATTAGAATACAAATTGATATTTTTTGTATGTTTGTCGCGTTAATCTAAAAAGTATTGTAACAGTATTGAATTGTACTAATTAAAAACAACAAATGTATCCTCTAAAATTTGAGCCCATCCTGAAACAGACACTTTGGGGTGGCGACAAGATTATCCCATTCAAACACTTGAATGAAACTCTGCCGAATGTAGGTGAGAGTTGGGAAGTTTCAGCAGTAGAAGGTAGTGAATCTGTAGTTGCCAATGGTACGGACAAAGGGTATACTTTACCTGAAATGGTTCGTAAATATAAAGAAGAGTTGGTGGGCGAAGCGAACTATGCACGGTTTGGAAATAAATTCCCGCTACTGATAAAGTTTATTGATGCAAAGCTGGATTTGTCCATTCAGGTGCATCCGGGTGACGAACTTGCAAAGAAACGCCATAACAGTTTCGGTAAAAATGAGATGTGGTATGTTATTGCTGCCGATAAAGGTGCAAAATTGATTTCCGGCTTTGCCGAGGAGATAACTCCGAAGGAATATAAAGACCGGGTGCACAACGGAACATTTGCCGAAGTGCTTCAAACTTGCGCCATAGAGCCGGGAGATGTGTTTTATGTCCCTGCCGGTCGTGTACATGGCATTGGCGCCGGAGCATTCGTTGCGGAAATTCAACAGACTTCCGACATAACTTATCGTATTTTCGACTACAATCGTAAGGATAAGGACGGTAAATCCCGCGAATTGCATACCAGTCAGGCAATGGATGCCATTAACTTTTCCGATGTGCAAGACGATTTCCGTACCGAATACGAACGTGTACAGAATGAACCCGTTGAGATGGTAGCGAGTCCTTATTTCACTACTTCTGTATATGACATGACGGAAGAGATTACTTGTGATTATTCGGAACTGGATTCTTTTGTTATTTTTATCTGTGTGGAAGGTTCTTGCCGTCTGACGGATGACAATCAGAATGAGATTACCTTGCGTGCCGGCGAAACGGTTCTTTTGCCTGCTGCTGTTCAGGAAGTAACAATCGTACCGGAAGGCCAGCGGGTGAAACTGCTTGAGACTTACGTGTAAGAGTTGATATTATTACTGTAATGAAGTTAACATCATGTAGCCAATGGTGTTAACTTCTTTTTTTTGATATGTTCTTTTAATTTCCAGATATTAAACTTCTGTCTTTTTCTTCTCTTTGGCAAATGCCGTAATAGGATGTTTCCTTTTGGCTACGATTTCACTACAGCATGTGGTGTGTATTCTTTAACCATGTGCAACCATTTAATTTTTTATAGCCGGATAACCGCGAAATAGCATTGATTTCTTTGGAATTTATAATTCTCATTTGCAGTAAGGTGGATATAGGTTTGCCATAATTGTACGTTTGCTTATTGTTGGCATGTCCCGGGCGGGTAGCGGAAACATCTTTTCGAGACTTCTTTCTTCCGTTATGACTTTTTCATCATCTTCTTAGTTTTATGCTTTATGATGATTAATGATGAAAAACAATTAATTCTGAAAATCATTTTTATCGGTGATATACACAAACAAATCAAGCTATGTATTTCCTTTGGTAGAGGTGTATGAAGAGGTAATGTGATAGTAGCTAATATACTATGCCAAAAAAGGGAAAATGTTTTTTAAACGTTCGTTTATTGTGCACAAAGATACAACCTATTTTTAAACGGGCAAAATGTTTAATAAGAATATTTCCAAGCAGAAACTATTTTTAGACAAATTGCTTTAAATCAATTTATTATCCACGCTTCAAAAGACCTCATTATTACTTTATTATTTATATAAATACGTCTATTGAACTTCTCATGAAAAAGAGTGTCTTTTAAACGAACGTCTAAAAGATACTTTCTCTTTTTAGATTATTAGTTCTCAGCTTTTTATAAGCTAAAAACTAACATAACTGTTTTTCTACTTCTTTTTCCGTGATGGTAGGAAGTTCTAAAACAATATGAATGCTAACTAAACTATTGGAAATAACTGCATTACATGACTTGATCGGTAAGTATTACGCTACTCCGGTGTCCCTAAAGAACACCCTTTTCACAAGGCTTCATGTTATTCCAAATCTTGCATTATCACAGATTAATGTCCCGTTTATCAGTAAATAAATCATCCGAGTTACAATGTAACCCCGATATGCAATTACCGGCTGAAAATGAAGGAGGTAATTGTTGGTTTGCGATTCGTGTTTCTTATAGCCGTGAATTAGCGTTAAAAGCAATTCTGGATGCCGAGAATATTGAGAATTTCATCCCGATGCGTTATGAGTATATCATGAAATCGGGGAAGCGCGTCCGTAAACTGCTTCCGGCTATTCACAATCTTGTTTTTGTTTACTCTACCCGTAAACGTATAGATACTTTGAAAGACAGGCTTGAATCGTCCATGCCTATACGTTTTATTATGAATCGTGAGCATTGTCGTCCGGTTGTAATTCCAGAATCGCAAATGCGTAGCTTTATTTTGGTGGCAGGCAATTGTGACGAAGCGGTTCTTTATGTAGAGCCGGCCGAATTGCATTTGGTCAAGGGGCAGAAAGTACGTATTACCGGTGGCGTTTTTGAGGGGGTAATCGGTGAGTTTGTCCGAATCCGCCACGACCGTCGTGTGGTGGTTAATATAGAGGGTGTCATGGCTGTAGCTACTACCTTTATTCCGCCTTCTTTGGTAGAACCCATAAAAGAGTAACCTTTTTTTAAAGCATTATAATTCACAAATCATAATTCACAAATTAATGGATTCATTATTTTCCTTAGCCCATCGTCTTCTCACTTACGGGCTTGACGGGAGTCCTATCTATGTAGACGAATTTACACGTTTGAACCGTGAAGTTTACGAGCAGGCATTGGAGCTTTATGGCACTCGCGGCAAGACTGTTGAGTCCGAAGCGGAGCTTTGTCTTGGCCTTTTAGCAGCTTTTGCCGCTACTATTTACGATAATGGTCATAAGCAGCAATACATTCAGCGAGTATTGGACCGTAGTTGGGAAGTTCTTCCTAAACTGTCTGCATCTTTGCTCAAAGTTCAACTTCTTGTCTATTGTTATAGCGAAGTTTATGATGAAGAGCTGTCAAGGCAAGCTCATAGCATTATTGCCACTTGGGATAAGGCAGAATTAACTTTGGAGCAAGTGGATATAATAGAAGAGCTAAAGAGTTTTGAAGAAAACCAATACCCTTATGAAGTGATAGAATAACTTCATTCACCAACCTAAACTATTCAACTATCTAAACTAAGACTTTTTATTTTATGGAACCGATTGAGAAAGATGATCATTTTATTCCTGACGGAATGAATGCTTTCGAGCGCAATGTGAAACGTATAGGTGATTGTTTTCTTGCCCTTGGTGCACTTATTGTTTTTTCTCCTTTATTTTTGATTTGTTATATTGCCGTGAAAAGTGAAGATGGAGGTCCTGCTATTTTCAAGCAGGAGCGTATCGGTAGGTTCGGCCGTCCTTTTAATATCTATAAGTTTCGCAGCATGAAGCTGGACGCAGAGAAGTATGGCCCTGCTCTCTACGCTGGTGCAAAAGATCCCCGCATGACGAAAGTCGGCAGGTTTCTTCGCGACCATCATCTGGACGAACTTCCCCAGCTTTGGAATGTATTCTGTGGTGATATGGCCTTTATCGGACCCCGTCCCGAACGTAAGTTCTTTATAGACCAGATTATGGAGGTGGATCCCCGTTATCGTTATTTATTCCAGATTCGTCCGGGAGTCACTTCGTATGCTACACTTTACAATGGCTATACCGATACTTTGGAGAAAATGATTCGTCGTCTACGTTATGATTTGTTCTATTTGGAACATCGCTCCTGGGGTTTTGATACCAAGATACTTTTTATGACGTTTATGAATATTGCGTTCGGGAAGAAATTCTGAGATTTTTTCATCAAGATAAAGGGAAAATCCAATTTCAGAAATCTCCATCTTTTAGTGCTCATTTAATTGATAATAAGTAAATTATTAGTAGTATCAAACCATGTGAAGATCGTAACATGGAAAAGCAGATGACAAATGAGGTGGCAATGATGTATGAGGTATCATTAAAGAATTTCCTAATTATTACATCTTGAACTTTACATTATTTTTAATGTGTTTGGATCTTCTCAAACTGTCAAGAGTTAAAAATAAACGGGTAACTTGTAATGTTTCATAAATAATATATAAATGCAATTTCCTCAATAATATAAAGGTTATAAGCATTGTTTTATATGGATAAGACAAAGAAAATAGCTGTAAATACAATCTTTCTATGCTTTAGAATGTTGGTATTGATGTTAATATCATTCTATAGTTCTCGGGTTTTATTGAAGGAGTTAGGCGTTACAGATTTTGGTATTTATGGATTGGTAGGAGGGGTTGTTGCCATATTTTCTTCTTTGCGTGGCTTGTTTGCTACTGCTACCCAAAGGTTTCTTAATTACGAAATGGGTAATGACAATATAGGGGCTCTACAGAAAGTCTTTAATATGAGCATACTCATCAATGTCATTATAAGTTTAGTTTTTTGTATAATAGCAGAGGGTATCGGGTTATGGTTCCTGAATAATAAACTTGTGATAGATTCCGCCCGCATGGTATCCGCCCATTGGGTTTTTCACCTCTCGATATTGGCATCTATGGTTTCAATCATGACTATACCTTTTGATGCTGTGATAATAGCTCATGAACGTATGTCGTTCTATGCCTTTATATCTATATTGAATGCCTTTCTGAGGTTGGGAGCCATTCTTATTCTTCCTTTCTTTGCAATGGATAAGTTACAGTTATACTCAATGCTGATATTGGCAGTGTCTTTACTGATGAGGCTGTTGTGCTCTATCTATTGTAAAGTAAATTTCGAAGAGTGCAAATATAAATTTTATTGGAATAAGAGTCTGTTCAAAGAAATGGGAAGTTTTGCCGGATGGAATTTTGCAGGAAGTTTTGCCTATTCATATGTTAACGAGGGACTTAATATTGTACTGAACCTTTTCGGTGGAGTTGTGGTGAATGCTGCCCGAACTATCGCATATCAAATAAAGAATGCAATAACCACGTTGTTATACAACGTGATGTTGGCAATTCAGCCGCAGGCTACACAACTCTATGCAAAGGGTGAATTCAATAGCTTTTTCAAAATGTTATTTGTCGGAGCTCGAGTGGTTGTTTTCTTTTATTTGTCTATAGCTTTTCCTGTATATTTTTACATAGAAGATATTCTATCTATTTGGCTGACTACCGTTCCTGAGCATACGATTGCTTTTGTACGGACTATATTAATCTATCTTGCCATTCGCTCTTTTCACGAACCGATAGATATATTTTATATGATTATTGGCAAGTTGAAAGTTTACCAGATAACGGAATTTATTGTATTAGGTGCTGCACTCCCTTTATCTTATATTGTTCTGAAATATACATCTTTACCACTATATAGTGTATTTATTATAATGGCGATAGTTGAATTTATAAATTTTTTCATTATTCTTTATATAGCGAAAAGGATAGGGCGTTTTGATTTAGAACTTTATGTAAAAAAGGTTTTTGTGCCGTTTTTTTATACTTTCTTCTGCATGTGTTTTTGTTCATATTTGATAAATATTATTTATAATTCCTACGAATATACTGCGTATTATTGTATCCTGCCGATACTGATAAATGTTCTTTGCTTTTGTGGTATCAGTCTTATGTTCGGATTTAATTTAGAAGAGAGAAAAGCTTTGAAAAGAATAATTTTGAGAAAATAAGCAAGTATGTATAATTTGACTCTCTTAACTTCAAGTAATCGTGATAAATATAAAACAATTATCCCAACGGTATAAGATTTATGATTATAACATAGGTCTTATAAAAGCGACGCCTACGGATGTCATCTTCGGAAATTTTGATTTATGTAGTGTGCATTGGCTGAAGCATAAGTATCGTGATAGAATGTTTGCTGATCCTTTTATTTTGAAAGAGACGGACGACACATTGGAAATTCTTGCAGAGGAAGCACTATTTCTTGGGGGAGCGGCAACTTTGGTAAAACTGACTGTTTGTACTAAAACGTTTCAATTAGTAAGGAGAAAGAAAATACTGTCCATAAAAAGCCATCTGTCATATCCGTATATTCTTCGTTGGAACGATAAAGTCTACATACTTCCTGAAAATATAGCATCGGATAAACTGAAACTGTATTGCTATGATGAGGTAAGGGAAGAGTGCATCTGCGTGAAAACGTTGTTGGATATGCCGGTATCCGATCCCAACATCGTTTATGAAAACGGGAAATATTGGTTGTTCGGTGGAAAAAAAGGCTGTGATCAGGAAGAATTATATTTATGGTGTTCTGATGATAATATTTGGGGGAATTACTATCCCAAGGAGGGAGTCTGTGTGAAGAAGGGCCTTAGAGGTAGTCGTATGGCAGGTGATTTTTTTAGAGTAAACGGTCAGTTGTATAGACCTTCGCAGGATTGTCTGGAACATTATGGAGCAGGTACGGTTATCTGGTGTGTTGATTCTGTATCTTTGGACAGGTATGAAGAAACAGAAGTAGCAGTTTTATATCCTCAGCCGAGAAGCAACTATCCTGATGGCTTGCATACTATTAACTTTTCGGACAACTGGTGTGTGATAGATGGATTACATATAAAGCCTGATTTTTGGAGGGGTGGATTGTTAAGGTTGGATAAGAAGTTTGGACTTGGCTTTTTTGATTGATGAATATTCTTTTTGTAAATACATTTGATGTCAGTCCCTTTTTGGGAGGAACTGAGAGAATTACCGATACATTGTGCAGGGAGTTTAGGAAGAGATGTCTGTGTAGATGTTATTTAGCTTATTATGAAGGGATAGACAGCCTTTATAAGAAGACTGTTTTTGATGGAAGACTATGTCTTGGAAGCAGGAAGAATGTGGCGCTTTTGATTGATTATATAGTAAAGAAAGATATAGATGTAGTATTGCTTCAGGGGCAGTTAGGATTAGCAAAAGGCATAAGGCAGGCAATCGGAAAGAAGATAAAGATAATATTTGCGCATCACCTTTATCCTGGCGTAGAGCGGGAAGATGTTTCGTGGAGTAATAGTGTACTTAAATGTTGGAAAAGCCGGGGGCTTATGGCGAATATGTTAAGGTTGACGGCTTATCCGATATTGAAAGTAAAGCATTTATATGCGCTTCCTTTGAAATATAAAGATACCTATGACTATTCGGACAAAGTGGTTCTATTGTCGTCTGAATTGATACAACCTTTTACAGCTTTCGGACATATAAAGGATACGGATAAGTTCAGTGTGATACCCAATACTCTCTCGTTCGATATATTCTTTCCTTTTGAGAAAATCTATGAAAAAGAAAAAGTAGTACTTATTGTTTCGAGGCTTGTAGAGAACCCTAAGAGAATTTCTCTTGCCCTAAGGAGTTGGAAAGAACTTATGAGTGATGACAGGTTGGCGGATTGGAAGTTGGTTATTGTAGGGAGCGGAAGTGACGAGAATAACTATAAAAGTTATGTGGCTGAAAATGATATAAAGAATATATATTTCGAAGGAAATAAAAATCCTCTTCCATATTATCAAAAAGCATCTGTTTTTCTCATGACCTCAGCATTGGAAAGTTGGGGGCTGACCATTACGGAAGCACAACAGTTCGGGGTAGTTCCCGTTGCATTTGACAGTTATCCGAGCTTGCATGAGGTTATAGAAAATAATGTAAATGGCATAACCGTAAAGAATGACAGAATGGATTTGTATGTGGAAGCTGTAAGAAATATGATGCTTGATTCGGAAACACGTAATAGGCTTGCCGAGAGTGCCATAAAGAAAGTACAACGTTTTTCTGCAGAGCAAGTAGTGAAACAATGGCTCTCTATTTTTTGATATGAAAAGAATTATACATAAATCTTTAGCCTTATATTTATAATATGATTCCTAAAATAATACATTACTGTTGGTTTGGAAGAAATCCATTACCATTGCTTGCCGTGAAGTGTATTGAGTCGTGGAAGAGGTATTTTCCAGACTATGAAATAAGAGAGTGGAACGAGGATAATTTTAACGTGAACATGATTCCTTATACACGTGAGGCTTATGAAGCCAAAAAATATGCTTTTGTGAGCGATTATGCACGTTTTTATATTTTATATTATTATGGTGGATTGTATTTTGACACGGATGTAGAAGTAATAAAACCAATGAATGATATTATAGAGCGTGGGGCATTTATGGGATGCGAAAATGAGCTGAAACCGGGTGGTACCTCTATTTTAGCAGTAGCTCCAGGACTTGGTTTGGGATGTATTCCGAGACTTGGTTTCTATGAAGATATGTTGAATTTATATGCAGGTCTGCATTTTCAATATGCAGGTAATGATCTGAATCAGAAAACAGTGGTAGAATACACTACAGAGCTGTTAGTAGCAAAAGGCTTGAGGAATATAGATGATATACAATGTGTGAATGAGATATGGATTTATCCGAAAGAATATTTTTGTCCGATTGATTATCGGACAAATAAGATGAATGTCACTTGCAATACTCGTTCGATACATCATTTTGCCGCTTCATGGAAATCATGGGATGAAAAGATGAAAATCATTATAGCTCGTATCATCGGCACGAAACTTACACACATATTAGGTAACGCCCGACGATGTATCATTGGTAAAAAATAGAATCAGATGAGATTTTCTTTGATTACAGCGACCTTAGGAAGGGTAGAGGAGGTTAGGTGTCTGTGCGTATCCCTCTCTAAACAGACATTTAAGGATTTTGAGTTATATATTGTAGATCAAAACGAGCATCATGAACTTGAAGATATAGTTCGCAATTTTGAAAAAAACTTCATTATTCATTATATACGTAGCGATGTAAAAGGATTATCATACAACCGGAATATTGCCTTGCGCATGTGTAAAGGAGAAATCATAGGTTTTCCCGATGACGATTGCTACTATGAGGTAAATGTTTTGCAGGAAGTAAATGAAGCCTTTAGCAGTAGGGAAGAAGTAGGATTCTGTGCAGTTACTACCCGGGATACTGTAACCAAAAGAGTTTGTCATATTTCACAAAAGGCATATCTATATAAAAAGGATGTTTTAAAGGCATGTATTTCGTATAATATTTTTGTCCGAAAAAATACGGTGATGTTTGATGAGCGTTTGGGAGTGGGAACTTACTTTTCGTCAGGAGAAGAAACGGATTACCTGTACTCTTTTATTGAGAACTATAGAACATGTGGTTTTTTTGTTGACCGAACAGCCGTTTATCATCCGGCTAACAATGCAGATATTTCTAAAGTCTATAAATATAGCCTTGGATTTGCTGCATTACAAAAAAAGGATTGGATAATGAGGCGTAATTATAAAGCCTTATTTGTGTATCTGTATTATCTGTTGAGGGCTTTCTGTGGAATGCTTTTGATAAGAAACTTTATCAAACACTGGTACTCCTTCGGAGGTAAAATTATAGGATTTGTAAAGTTCAAGGTTTAATGTATTATTATACTTTGGTCGTCTTGGCGTATGCGACTTTTTTATTGGATAATTTCAATGTTAGGAACAAGGAGAAATACTCTTGTTTATTTGCATACGTTTTTTTCTCTGTAATCTTCTTTATATCATCCTTTAGGTATGAAGTAGGCTCTGACTATCCCGGCTATAAAGAAATTTTTGAGTATGATGACCCCATAGAACCTTTATTCGCCTTGCTTATTAAAGCAGTAAAATATATTGGCGGAAACTATGAGGTTTTTGTGGCGATTATTTTTATTCTTTCGTTCGGACTGAAACTGTTTGTCTTTCGTAAGCTGGCCTTTAGGAAAGGGTTTTACCTTTCGATGATGTTGTTTTGCAGCTTTTATTATATAGCTTATGAGATGAATGCTATACGTCAGGGGCTTGCCATGTCATTGACTTTGCTGGCTGTATATTATGCGTATATGCGGAAAAAGATAAAATATATAACGGTATGTTTATTGGCCTCTTTTATTCATTATACAGCTTTTTGCTTTATACCTTTTTATCCTCTTCTCAACATAAAGTTAAAGAAAATTCATATTGTAGGCATTTGTCTCTTATGCGTACTGTTATCAATGAATCAAATATTCAATATTTTTATGGATATGGCTTCAATGTATTTGGGGGATAGCGCTATGGGAGACCGGATACTGGCTTATGGTGAAAACGGGGATGCTTCCTCTAATGTGCTGTTCTCCTCCGGAACATTGCGGCGTTTGTTCTTTTTTGGATTGATAATATATAGTATTGATAAGATTGAAGCTACGGAAAGGTTGAAACAGATCATTCTGTGGGGGGCATTTCTTTCAATCGTTACTTACCTTTTGTTTTCGCAAATAGGTTATTTCTCTATCAGATTATCTGCTTATTATAGAATTATAGAGTGTATTTGGCTTAGTTATTTTCCTTTTATCTTTAAGAATCATCGCAGTCAGATGATTGTCATAGCATTCTTTTTCCTTTACTCTATATTGCAGGTAAGCTCTGCTTTGATGCTGGAAGACAATGGATTGCTGCCAATACGCACAATAGTATTTGAAGATTTATGAAAGTTCTTATTATTCGGGATAAGACTTTGTCTTTTAACGGTGGAATTAAAAGACATTGTGATGACTTGTATGCTCTGATGTCTGCATGTGATGTGGATGTTATGCCCGTGGAAGACCTGCCTGCCACGTATGTAAAGTGGATTCGTAAGTATAAATACGATACCAAAGCATTGGTCCGTTACATAGAGAATAGCAGATGTGATGTAGTACATATTCACGGTTTTATGTCTCCGGGTGCGGTGCAGGCAATAAATGCGGCCTATGGTTTGAATAAGAAAATCGTATATAGTCCTCATTTTCATCCTTTCCGGTATCTCCGGCATCCCATGAAAGGGAAACTGTGGTTTCATTTGTTCCTGAAACCGGTCTTGTTCAAAGTGGATACAATTGTTACTATAAACAATGAAGATACCCGCTTTTTTGGCAAGTACCATCCTAATGTAAAAAAGATTCCTCATTGGAGTACAACAGATACGAATGTTTTGGATGAGGTAGAGAAACAAGATAATATGGTATTGTTTATAGGGCGTAATGATACCAATAAAGGGATAGAACATCTTTATACCCTGCCTGATAATTGTCAGGTTCATTGCGTGTGTAAAGGAACAGTGAAACGCGATGATTTTATTCTTCATCAGAATTTGGGAGATGCTGAGTTGGCGTGTCTATACAGACAAGCGAGTGTTGTCGTAGTGCCTTCACGTTATGAGGCTTTTTCTTTGGTGGCTTTAGAGGCGCTTCAACACCATACTCCAGTTGTTATTTCCGAACGCGTAAGGATTGGCGATTATTTGAAAGGAGATAAAGGATACCGGGTTTTTAATTATCACGATTATGAGGGCTTTAAAGATGCGGTTTCTGAATTAATGATGTCTAAAGATACGGTAAATTATAACCAATTGTTAGCTCCTTTTGATAAGGAAAAGATTAGGGAAGAATATTGTAAAATCTATAATTGCTGAGTCTTTAACGCTTATGAAGAAAGTCATTACATACGGAACTTATGATTTATTGCATCAGGGGCATATCAATCTGTTAAGGCGTGCCAAAGAATTAGGCGATTACCTGATAGTCGGTGTGACAAGCGATAGCTTTGACCGGGAGCGCGGAAAGCTTAATGTGCGTAACAATGTTTTGGAACGTATTGAAGCCGTACGGCAAACCGGATATGCCGATGAAATTGTAATAGAAGACTATGTCGGACAGAAAATAGACGATATTCAGCGATTTGGCGTGGATATATTTGCCATAGGTTCTGATTGGCAAGGACATTTTGATTATCTGAAAGAGTTTTGTCAGGTTGTGTATTTACCGCGTACCGAAGGAATAAGTAGCACGCAACTGCGTGAAGAAGTTTTGGAGAAAATAAAGATAGGTATAATAGGAACGGGGCGTATTGCACAACGTTTTATACCGGAAGCGGCAAGTGTCAGCGGTTCAGAAATTGTGTCAGTGTACAATCCGGATTATGTCGATGCAGAAGCATTCGCTTCTCGTTTTGGCTTGGATAAGGCAACTGATAATCTTGCGTCATTCTTTCAGGATATAGAAGCTGTTTATATTGCGTCCCCTCACCTTACTCACTATAATTATATATACCGGGCTTTAACGGCGGGTAAACATGTATTGTGCGAAATACCGATGGTGTTGAGTGGGAGAGAGGCCGATGAACTTTATACATTGGCACGGGATAAAGGCTTGGTATTGCTCGAGGCTTCCAAGACAGCTCATTGTCCGGCATGGAATCATTTACTTGTTTTGGTTAAAAGCGGTGTTATTGGTGAGGTGGTAGATGTAAAGGCGTCATTGTCTAAATTGGTCAGCGGGGATGTGCGCGAACTTGATGCCGGGCAAGCAGGCGGATGTATGACAGAGTTGGCCTCCTTTCCGTTAATGGCCGTCGTAAAGTTGCTGGGGACGGATGTAAAGGATACATATTTTTATTCGAAGTTACAGAATGGGGTGGATATATTTACAAAAGGAAATTTGGTATATAGAAAAGCAACAGCTTCTATCACTTTAGGGCTGGGAGTGAAAACGGAAGGAAATCTTGTAATTTCCGGTACGCGTGGTTATGTTCTTGTCCCTTCTCCCTGGTGGCTCACAAATTATTTCGAAGTGAGGTACGAAGATCAGAATCAAAATAAGAAATACTTTTATACTTATCAGGGAGACGGCTTACGTTATGAATTGCAGGAATTTCTTTCAATGATATATACGCACCGTTTAAGCAGTTACCGACTACAACCCAAAGAGTCTGTGATGATTGCAGAATTGATAGAATTGTATAGAAAGGGAGTGCATAATACTTATTTGGAATGATAAAGAAACAAAAGGCTCTTATTGTAGGAGGAAGTAACGGGATTGGGCTGGCTCTTGCAATGCGTTTAGTAAAAGAGAAATCGGTTTTGATAGTGGACAAAGTGGAACCGGATTATAGTCAGGTTCCATCAGATATAAAGCATTTGGTGTCATTTCGGAAATTCGATTTGCTGTTCGATGACTATTCATTGTTTGATGAATTTAACGATATTGATACTTTGATTATTACAGCAGGATTCGGGAAGCTATCTCTTTTTGAGGATATGCAGGAAGACACTATAGTAGATATGATAAGTGTGAATACAACATCTGTTTTGCGTATTATCAAGCATTTCTATGGTAGCATACACAGCAGGAAGCCATTCTATACGGCAGTAATGGTGAGCATTGCGGGCTTTATGTCTTCTCCTTTTTTCAGCGTTTACGGGGCAAGTAAAGCTGCTTTAAAAATTTTCATAGAAAGCGTGAATGTGGAATTAAAGAAAAGTGGTACAGACAATCGTATTTTAAATGTTTCTCCCGGTCGTATAAATGGTACTAATTTTTACAATGGGGCTAATAATCTTTCTTTGTTGTATCCATTGGCTGATGAAATTATATACCATATGAATAACCGGAATGATTTGTTTATTCCTGAATATGAAGAGGTCTTTAAAAAAGTTCTGGAACGGTACCACCGGGACTTTAGGGCTGAAGGCGAACATTCTTATGAATATAAACAGGAACAATTAAAGCGAAAATAAAACTTTGATATATTATGACCGAATTACGTCATTTGCAATTGGTAATCCTTGATATAATTAAAGATATCGATATTGTATGTAAGAATAATGGAATAGAATATTATCTATTGGGAGGCTCTGCTATCGGTGCGATAAGACATAAAGGATTTATTCCTTGGGATGATGATTTGGATATTATTATGACCCACTCTAATTATAATCGTTTTCTCAAAGTCTGTAAGGAACAATTGAATAGTAATAAATATTATGTACAAGAGGGGTTAGTGGATTGGCCGCTTGATTATTCGAAGATTAAATTGCGGGATACTATTCTGAAAGAACCCGAAGGCTATATTCCCGCAACCGGAGAGCAAGGAATTTTTGTGGATGTGTTTAAGCTGGACAATGTGTCATCGAATAGATTTTTTGCATATTGGCAATATGTTTGTGCAAAGGTTCTGTTATGCTATCAGTTGTCGTTAAGAACCTATAAAAGCGCCGATTTGAAGAAGAAAATTCTAATGTATTTGGCTTTTCCGTTGAGATGTGGCTATGTACGCGACTTTTTCCGGAGGCAAGTGGAGCGGCTGAATTGCAGAGAGAGTGAGTATTGGGGATTCTTCTATGGTAGGACAAAGTATAAAACCTCAATTCTGAACAAAAGAATATATGGAACTCCTATACGTGTACCGTTTGAGGATACCGAATTGCCTGTACCGGAACACTATCATGAATACTTAACTAAGATGTTTGGTGATTACATGCAACTTCCACCCGAAAATCAGCGTGTTGGCTTGCATCTGCTTTCAGTTGATTTTGGTCGATACTAATTAATCTTTGGATAACTTTCATGCCTTTTTCTGTTATACTTTCTATATATTACAAAGAATCTCCTCTGTTTTTAAGAGAAAGTTTGGATAGTCTTTTTTCCCAGACGATATGTCCCGACGAGGTTATTCTAGTAAAGGATGGTCCGATAGGTGACGAATTAGATAATGTTATAGATTCATATGTGACAAGGTATCCGTATCTGAAAGTTCTTTCTCTGGTAACCAATCGGGGATTAGGAAAAGCTTTGAATGAAGGGTTAAAGTATTGTTCGCACGAACTTGTGGCCCGAATGGATACTGATGATATTGCCATGCCGGAGCGTTTTGAAAAACAGTTGGCTGTATTTAAGAAATATCCGGATATTGATGTTGTTGGTGCGTGGATTAGTGAGTTTGAAGATAATGTATCCAATATAAAGTCTGTAAGAAAGTTGCCGGAACTGCCTGATGATATTAGACAATTTGCAAAACGCCGTAATCCTATAAATCATCCGGTTGTAATGTTTCGAAAGAGCGCAGTATTGGCTGCCGGTGGATACCGACATTTCCCTTTATTTGAGGATTACTATTTATGGATACGTATGTTGATGAATGGAGCTAAGTTTTATAATATTCAGGAAAGCTTGCTGTATTTCCGTTTTTCTCCGGAAATGTTTAAAAGAAGAGGAGGATGGAAATATATGATAAACGAATTGCATTTTCTGCAAATGATGAGACAAATACATTTTATTTCTTTTTCTCAATTCATGCAAAACCTATTTGTCCGTTTCTCTATTAGGCTAATACCTAATTCTTTGCGGGCAATTATATATACAAAATTGATTAGATAGATACTGCATGAATGATTCCTTTATAGCCTGGTTGATTTTCAGCGTCTGAATATTTTTCTGACTTTTTTCATCAGTTTTATTCCAAGCATGGCTCCGTCGAATACAGCCATACCGGTATTAAATGCACGCATGATAGCTGTTCCTTTATTTGCAGCAGGGGCTATCGGGGCAAATAAGTTCCGGGCGGTATCATTCATGACCTGCTTTTGGGCACGTAATTCTTCTAATGCTTCGGCTTTTTGTCGTTGGAGCTCTTCCAGTGTAAGAATCTCTGTCTGGACGGTATCATTCATATCCATGATATTTTAGTTTTTATTGTTATCTATGAATAATCCGGCAATGAATTTGGTCATTGGATTAATAATGATTTTTTTGCGGAACGCAACAATTAACGCAATCAATAAAATATGGAAGCAGCTTATCATGGCAAAACTTACCATTAATCCGCCTACTATGGGGTCTAGTATGTAAGCCAGGGTAAAGGAGAGATAAAACAAAGCCACCATGCCGAGGATGACGACCAACAATACAAGTATAAGTGTTGAGAGCAATATGGTTAATTTCTCCGCTACTTCCAGTTGGGTATATTTCTTTTGTAGCTCCAGATATTTCTTGAAATCGAAAAATAGCTGCTGGATATTCTCAATACTGTTGTCATCTGCAAACATAGTGGCTTTGTTTTGAAATGTGGTTTGATTTATTCGTTTGCTTCGCCTTTCAGTTCTGCTGCAATTTCATCAACGAGGTTTTCCATTTCATTACGGTTCAACCGGATACCTTTCTTGCGAAGGATTTCCGCAATCTTGTGACGCGTATCTTCTCCTTTTTCCGGGGCAAACAAAATACCGATGGCAGCACCTACTGCTGCACCACCCAAAAAAGCTGCTAAAACATTTAATCCTTTCATAATAATACTCCTTTCTTTTTATTAGGTCTAATATGACAAAGCTAACAATTTATTTTGAATGATTGTTCATTAATTCGTGTTTTTTGAAAATATATGCCTCAAAAAGAGATAAAACATGTATTTTAATTATATTTAACGGCATAGGAGAGGCTAAGATAAGCGGTTCGGAGTACTTTTGCTTTCTAAACAAAAAAGAGATATATGAAAAGATTGCTGAACGGGACAATACTATTGCTTTTGATGTGTGTAGCGCTGGGACTGGCGTCTTGTATGAATGACGGCGGTTCCGATTGGGTAGGAAAATGGCAGTTGCGCGAATATCAGTATCCCGATGGTAAAGTGCAGAAAGTAGACAGTATCTTCTATGGTTTTCAAAAAGGCAGTTTTCTGGCACATTGTATGAATGAAAGTGGAAGCTATGAATCTTTTTATGGTTATTATAAGTTGAAAGATAATGAAATTTCTATAACTTTGTGGCCGGATAATAGTTCAGGAAATGAGTCTGTTCATGAAGAACTTGTAAATTCGGATAGCTATAAGAAGTTCTTTGGTTGGGGAGATAGCGGCGAGAGAACGTTCAAGGTTGAAGAATTGACAAACAAGAAAATGCGGTTGGACTATGAAGGAACGAAATATGTTTTCCGTAAATATTGAGTGTTATTTGAGAATAGATATAGTTACTAACAAAAAATAAAAAGAAAAGATGAAAAAATTGGCAGTGTTAGGAATGGGAGTATGTATTGTACTGGCATTCTCTTCTTGTAAATCGAGTGAAAGCGCTTACAAGAAAGCATACGAAAAGGCTAAACAGCAGGAACTGGCAGAACCGCAGACTACTGCACCGGTAGAGGAAGTTGCTCCTGTGGTTAGCGCTCCGGTAGAAGCTAAGGTTGTAGAAAGTGCACCGGTAGGTACGATCCGTGAAGAGAAAGTGACGGTGGTATCAGGTGCTGACGGACTGAAAGATTATAGTGTTGTATGCGGTAGCTTCGGTGTGAAAGCCAATGCGGAGAACCTGAAAAACTTCTTGGATAAGGAAGGTTATAATGCTGTCATTGCATTTAATGCAGACGCCGCTATGTATCGTGTAATCGTAAGTACATATGCAGACAGAAACTCTGCTGCCAGCGCTCGCGATGCTTTCAAGGCTAAATACCCTAACCGTCAGGATTTCCAGGGTGCTTGGCTGCTGTATCGCATTAATTAATTTGAATTCTTTTTGGTAATTCATAAGAAAGGGGTATTTCCCTCCTTTCAAGATAGGGCGGTAACTGGGAAGTTACTGCCTTTTTCATAATCTGTTGAAAATGATTATGAAAACTCTGTTTTGGGTGATTGTGAAAAGTACTTATAAATATCTCTTTTTCGTTTAAAAGAAGTTATAAAACAAAATTAAAAACTTTTGGCGGTAAAAAAGTTTTTAATTTTGCACCTTATATATTTTGAGAATACAATATGGAACGACAATATATACTTGATGCGATTGATGCAGCACTTTGTGCCGGCAAAGATATCCTCTCTATTTACAACGATCCGACCTCAGATTTTCAAATAGAAAAGAAAGCGGATAATTCTCCTTTGACGATTGCTGATAAGAAAGCGCATGCGGCTATTGCCGGCTATCTGCAAAAAACGCCTTATCCATTATTGAGCGAGGAGGGAAAGCATTTGCCCTATACAGAGCGATGTGCATGGACTACTTTATGGATTGTAGACCCTCTGGATGGTACCAAAGAGTTTATCAAACGGAATGGCGAGTTTACCGTTAATATCGCTTTGGTTCGTAATTCCGTTCCGGTAATGGGGGTTATATACCTTTCGGTAAAGCGGGAGCTTTATTTTGCCGAAGAAACATTAGGTGCTTACAAACTTTCGGATTTTACAGCTCGCAGCGGAGCGTCGTTGGAAGAGTTGATAGCGAAAGCCGTTCGTTTGCCGATTAAGGATAATCACGATAAATTTGTAATTGTGGCATCCCGATCACATCTGTCTCCCGAAACTGAAGATTACATTGAAAAAATGAAGCGTTGCCACTCGGATGTAGAATTGATTTCCAGTGGAAGTTCCATTAAAATATGTCTGGTGGCGGAAGGTAAGGCGGATGTATATCCCCGTTTTGCTCCCACCATGGAATGGGATACGGCAGCAGGGCATGCCATTGCACGTGCTGCCGGTATGGAAGTATATCAGGCCGGAAAAGAAGAACCGCTACAGTACAATAAGGAAGATTTGTTGAATCCTTGGTTTATAGTAGAGCCCAGGCGTAATTAAATAACGACTCGTATATATGACGTTTGAAATCATATTTGTGCTTTTAGCGTTGCTGGGCATGGTGATAGCCCTGGTTTTGGATAAAATGCGTCCGGGGATGGTGCTCTTTTCGGTTGTGGTACTGTTTCTCTGTGCCGGAATCCTGACACCTAAAGAAATGCTGGAAGGATTTAGCAATAAGGGTATGATTACGGTTGCCATGCTGTTTTTGGTCAGTGAGGGGATTCGTCAGTCCGGTGCGTTGGGACAGCTTATCAAGAAGCTCCTGCCACAAAGTAAAACCACCGTTTTCAAAGCACAACTCCGAATGCTGCCTACGATTTCCTTTATTTCGGCTTTCTTGAATAATACTCCTGTCGTTGTAATTTTTGCTCCGATTATAAAACGTTGGGCTGAGTCGGTAAAGCTTCCGGCTACTAAATTTCTGATTCCTTTGTCCTATGTGACGATTCTGGGAGGTATCTGTACTTTAATCGGCACTTCCACCAATCTGGTGGTACACGGTATGATACTGGATGCCGGTTATGAGGGATTTACTATGTTTGAACTTGGGAAAGTCGGTATTTTTATTGCAATAACCGGTATTATCTATCTGTTTCTGTTTTCTTCCAGACTATTGCCCGATGTCCGTAAAGATGCGGTGAAACCGGATGATGAACCGGAAGAACATAGTGATCTGCATAGGGTAGAGGCTGTCTTGGGTCCTCGTTTTCCGGGTATCAACAAGAAACTGAAGGATTTTAACTTTAAACGTCATTATGGTGCTGAAGTGAAAGAGATAAAGCGTAACGGCCAGAGTTATGTGCAGGATTTGGAGAATGAGTATTTCCGGGAAGGTGATACTTTGGTGGTAATGGCTGATGATTCTTTTGTGCAGACGTGGGGTGAATCTTCTGTCTTCGTGATGCTTGCCAACGGTAAGGATACGGAGCCTGTTGCAAGTAAAGGCAAACGTTGGTTTGCCCTTGCCCTGCTGATTCTGATGATAACCGGAGCTACGGTTGGCGAACTGCCTGCAGTGAAAGAGGCTTTTCCGGATATCAAACTGGATATGTTCTTTTTTGTGTCCGTTACAACCATTCTAATGGCATGGACAAAAATCTTTCCGGCCCGTAAATATACCAAATATATATCGTGGGATATCCTGATAACGATTGCCTGTGCTTTTGCCATCAGCAAGGCAATGGTAAACTCCGGAGTGGCGGATGCCGTGGCCGAATACATCATTGGACTGACGGATCATTACGGGCCTGCGGTGTTGCTGGCTGTCATGTTTGTCATTACAAACCTGTTTACCGAACTGATAACGAATAATGCCGCCGCTGCACTTGCTTTTCCCTTGGCGCTTTCCATTTCATCGCAACTGGGCGTAAGTCCGACGCCTTTCTTTGTGGTTATCTGTATGGCTGCATCGGCAAGTTTCTCGACGCCTATCGGTTATCAGACCAACCTGATAGTACAAGGTATCGGCAATTATAAATTTACGGATTTCGTCCGCATCGGACTTCCGTTGAATATTATCACTTTTCTTATATCCATATTCCTTATTCCCTTAATATGGCCATTTTGATTGAATTATGACAGAAAATAATATATATCCTATTTTTGACAGAATGTTGTCGAGGCAAGACAAAGAAGAGCTTCTGAAACAACATAGCGTGATGATTTGGTTTACCGGGCTGAGCGGGTCGGGTAAGAGTACGATAGCTATCGCTTTGGAACGTGAGTTGCATAAACGCGGATTGCTTTGCCGTATTTTGGACGGAGACAATATCCGCAGCGGCATCAATAACAATTTGGGCTTTACGGAAGCCGACCGCATAGAGAATATCCGCCGTATAGCCGAGGTTTCCAAATTGTTTGTAGATACGGGCATTATAACGATTGCAGCCTTTATCAGTCCCAGCAACGACATCCGCGAAATGGCGGCGAATATTATCGGGAAGGATGATTTTCTGGAAGTGTACGTCAGTACACCCATTGAGGAATGCGAACGCAGGGATGTAAAAGGCTTGTATGCAAAGGCACGCCGCGGAGAAATTAAAAACTTCACGGGTATTTCCGCGCCATTCGAGGCTCCTGCACATCCGGCATTGACACTGGATACATCTGCGTTGAGCCTGGAAGAATCCGTCAATAAATTATTGGAATTAATTTTACCGAGAATTCAGAAGAAATAATATAGCATGAAAGAAGAATATAAACTGAGCCATTTGAAAGAACTCGAAGCAGAGTCTATTCATATTATCCGCGAAGTGGCTGCGGAATTCGAGAATCCGGTGATGCTGTATAGTATCGGCAAGGACTCATCGGTTATGGTACGTCTGGCCGAAAAGGCTTTTGCTCCGGGTAAGGTTCCTTTCCCGTTGATGCATATCGACTCTAAGTGGAAGTTCAAGGAGATGATTCAATTCCGTGACGAGTATGCCCGGAAGTACGGCTGGAACCTGATTGTAGAGAGCAATATGGAAGCTTTTGAAGCAGGTGTAGGACCTTTTACGCATGGCAGTAAAGTGCATACGGACTTGATGAAGACACAGGCGCTGCTGCACGCATTGGATAAATACAAATTCGATGCGGCTTTCGGTGGCGCCCGTCGCGATGAAGAGAAGTCGCGCGCAAAGGAACGTATCTTCTCTTTCCGTGATAAGTTCCACCAGTGGGATCCGAAGAATCAGCGTCCGGAATTGTGGGACATATACAATGCGCGTGTCCATAAGGGAGAAAGTATCCGTGTGTTCCCGTTGAGCAATTGGACGGAACTGGATATCTGGCAATATATCCGTCTGGAGAATATTCCTATCGTACCTTTGTATTTTGCCAAGGAACGTCCTTGCGTGGAGATTGACGGCAACCTGATTATGGCTGATGACGACCGCTTGCCGGAACAGTATCGCGAGAAGATTGAAATGCGTATGGTACGTTTCCGTACGTTGGGTTGCTGGCCGCTGACCGGGGCTGTAGAAAGCAGTGCCGATACAATCGAGAAGATTGTGGAAGAGATGATGACTACCACCAAGAGCGAACGTACCACCCGCGTTATCGATTTCGACCAGGAAGCAAGTATGGAGCAGAAGAAACGTGAGGGATACTTCTAATGAAATTAAGAATTAAAAATTGAGAATTAAGAAATGGATGATTCAAGACTTGATATAAAGGCTTTCCTTGATAAAGACGAACAGAAAGATTTGCTTCGTTTCCTTACCGCCGGTTCGGTGGATGACGGAAAGTCCACGCTTATCGGACGTCTGTTGTTCGATAGTAAGAAATTGTATGAAGACCAGTTGGATGCGTTGGAGCGCGACAGCAAACGTATGGGTAATGCCGGTGACCACATCGACTATGCCTTGCTGCTGGATGGTTTGAAGGCGGAGCGTGAGCAGGGCATTACTATTGACGTGGCCTATCGCTACTTCTCCACGAATAACCGTAAATTCATCATTGCCGACACTCCGGGACACGAACAGTATACGCGTAACATGATTACCGGCGGCTCTACCGCAAATCTGGCGATTATTCTGGTAGATGCCCGCACGGGTGTCATCACGCAGACGCGCCGTCATACTTTCCTTGTATCTTTGCTGGGTATCAAGCATGTGGTGCTTGCCGTTAATAAGATGGACTTGGTGGACTTCTCCGAAGAGCGTTTCAATGAAATTGTAGGCGAGTACAAGAAGTTTATCGCTCCGTTGGGCATCCCCGATGTGACTTGCATCCCGCTTTCTGCGCTTGACGGCGACAATGTGGTGGAGAAGTCGGAGCGCACTCCGTGGTACAACGGTACTTCTTTGCTCGACTTCCTCGAAACCGTACCTATTGATAACGACCACAACCTGAAAGATTTCCGTTTCCCGGTACAGTATGTGTTGCGTCCCAACCTCGACTTCCGTGGTTTCTGCGGCAAGGTGGCTTCGGGTATTATCCGTAAGGGAGATGAGGTGATGGCATTGCCGTCCGGAAAGAAGTCCCGCGTCAAGAGCATCGTGACCTATGACGGGGAATTGGATTATGCTTTCCCGCCGCAGTCCGTTACCTTGACGCTCGAAGACGAGATTGACGTGTCACGTGGAGAGATGCTGGTACATCCCGACAATCTTCCGATGATGGAGCGTAACTTCGAAGCCATGGTAGTGTGGATGGACGAGGAACCGATGGATGTAAACAAATCGTTCTTCATCAAGCAAACTACCAATTTGAGCCGTACGCGTATTGACAATATCAAGTATAAGGTAGATGTCAATACAATGGAGAAACTCTCCCTTGACAACGGCCGGTTGACGAAAGAGACCCTGCCGATGCAGTTGAACCAGATTGCCCGCGTAGTGTTGACTACTGCCAAGGAACTCTTCTTTGACCCTTATCAGACCAACAAAGCCACCGGTTCTTTCATCCTGATAGACCCGATAACCAACAATACCAGCGCCGTTGGTATGATTATCGACCGCGTGGAAGATAAGGATATGCATGTATCCGAAGAACTCCCTGTTCTTGACTTGCCGAAGCTGGGCATCGCTCCCGAGCATTACGAAGCTGTAGAGAAAGCCGTCAAAGAACTGGAACGTCAGGGAGTGGCAGTGATTATTAAGAAATGAAAATTAAACATTAACAAATAAGAGTCGGATGAGAATTGCGGACTGGCCCGAAAGGCTGTTCTGCAATCCTCAACTTACAATTCTCAATTAAACAAGAATGGGTTTATTAGAATTCAACAAACTGCCGATTAACACACTGGTCGGTGCAGACTGGAAAACGTTCAACGCCATTACAAAGGGACGTGAAATAGATGCCGCGTACAAAGGTAAATTCCGGTTGACGAAAGCCGTTTGCCGCATGCTTTCCACATTGGCTCCCTTGCAGGACAAACGCTATGAGAAGCTGTTGGCGGATAAACCGCTGGAGCACGACCCTGTATTTATCCTCGGTCACTGGCGTAGCGGAACAACTTTCGTGCATAATGTGTTCTCTTGCGACAAGCATTTCGGCTATAACACAACGTATCAGACCGTATTTCCGCATCTGATGATGTGGGGACAGCCTTTCTTCAAGAAAAACATGAGCTGGCTGATGCCCGACAAGCGTCCCACGGACAATATGGAGCTGGCGGTAGACCTGCCGCAGGAGGAAGAGTTTGCGTTGGCGAACATGATGCCTTATACCTATTATAACTTCTGGTTCTTGCCCAAGCATCAGCAGGAGTATGCCGACAAGTATCTGTTGTTCGACGATATAAGCGAGGCGGAGTTGAAGGTGTTTGAGGAAACATTTACCAGACTCATCAAGATTTCCTTGTGGAATACGCACGGTACGCAGTTCCTCAGCAAGAACCCGCCGCATACCGGGCGTGTGAAGGAGCTGGTAAAGATGTTCCCCAATGCCAAGTTCATCTACCTGATGCGTAATCCTTATACGGTGTTCGAGAGCACGCGCAGTTTCTTCACGAATACTATCCAGCCGTTGAAGCTTCAGGATATTACTCCTGCGGAACTGGAGCAGAACATCCTGTCTGTCTATGCCAAACTTTATCATAAGTACGAGGCGGACAAGGCAAGCATTCCGGCGGGTAATCTGATTGAAGTGAAGTTCGAGGACTTCGAAGCCGATGCCATGGGAATGACGGAGCACATCTACGATGCGCTGTCCATACCCGGTTTTGCGGATGCCCGCACTGCCATCGAGCAGTATGTAGGCGGTAAGAAAGGTTATAAGAAGAATAAATATAAATATGACGACCGCACGGTGCAACTGGTTCAGGACAACTGGGGCTTTGCGCTGAAGCAGTGGAATTATGAACTTTAACTGATTGTAGGAGAATAGAGAAATGATTCGTAAAAGACTTCGAATGTTGAGTTTGCTGTCCGCAATGCTTTGCTGCGTAGCAGTATCGGCACAGCATAAGGTTGAGATGATTCCTTTCGGAAATATGGATCAATGGATTGACCGCCAGATTAAAGAATCGGGAATTATCGGCGGTGCTACCAAAAATGTGTATGCTATCGGTCCTACGGCAACTATCCGTGAAAACAAGCCGTATAAGAATATGGGCGGTTCCCCGTGGGCTACTTCCAACGTGATGGCGCGTGTGGCAGGCATCACCAAAACCAATACTTCGGTATTTCCGGAGAAGCGGGGCGACGGCTTCTGTGCCCGTATGGACACCCGTATGGAAAGCGTAAAGGTATTCGGCATTGTGGATATTACGGTGCTGGCTGCCGGTTCCATATTTTTGGGCGATGTACACGAGCCCATCAAGGGGACGAAGAATCCGCAGAAGATACTGAATTCGGGCATCCCGTTCACCAAGAAACCTATTGCCATTCAGTTTGACTATAAGGTGAAGATGTCCGACCGTGAAAAACGTGTTCATGCCACCGGTTTCAGCAAGATAACCGATGTGGAAGGAAAGGATTTCCCCGAAATGAACCTCTTTTTGCAGAAACGCTGGGAAGACAAAGATGGAAATATCTATGCCAAACGCGTGGGTACGGTGGTGGTGCGTTATTACACTACCACGGACGACTGGCGCAACAATGCCACTTATTCCATTATGTACGGCGATATAACGGGCAACCCCGAATACAAGGCGCACATGATGCGCCTGCAAGTGCAGGAACGCTATGCGGTGAACAGTAAGGGCGAAAGCGTGCCTATCAAGGAAGTGGCATGGGGAACGGAAGATGATATCCCCACACATATCCAGTTGCAGTTTACGTCCAGTCACGGCGGGGCATATATCGGTTCTCCGGGCAATTCATTCTATGTAGATAATGTAAAGTTGGTATATTGATTTCGTTCCTATACCGGCATGTGTAATTTTGCCTATGGCGAAAAACCTGTTTGATGTATATCAGACGGGATTTTCACCATAGGCAAAATCTTTTTTGATACGTATGAAAAAGAGTTCAAATATAAATCGTAATTTTGTAGCCCATTATGAGTAGAATAATAGCTATTGATTACGGTAAAAAACGTACGGGCATAGCCGTCAGCGACACGTTGCAGATGATTGCCAACGGGCTTACCACTGTGCCTACCCATGAACTGCTCGCCTTTATCACGGACTACGTGGCGAAAGAACCGGTAGAGCGGATACTTGTCGGACTGCCGAAGCAGATGAATAACGAAGCTTCCGAGAACATGAAACGGATAGAGCCGTTTGTGCGTTCCTTGCAAAAGCGGTTGCCCGATATGCCGGTAGAGTATGTGGACGAGCGGTTTACTTCGGTCTTGGCGCACCGCACCATGCTGGAAGCCGGACTGAAAAAGAAAGACAGGCAGAACAAGGCGCTGGTGGACGAAATCAGCGCGACTATTATCCTGCAGACTTATCTGGAGAACAGGCGCTTCTCCTCTTTATAAATGTTTGGAAAATAATTCATAATTCATAAATTAAAGAAATGATTTTACCTGTTTATGTATACGGACAACCCGTATTGAGAAAAGTAGCGGAGGACATTACTCCCGATTATCCGAACCTGAAAGAACTGATTCAGAATATGTTCGAAACCATGGACCATGCCGATGGCGTGGGACTTGCAGCGCCGCAAATCGGTTTGCCTATCCGTGTGGTGGTTGTAGACCTGGATGTGTTGTCGGAAGATTATCCCGAATATAAAGGTTTCCGTAAGGCATATATCAATGCGCATATCCTCGAAGTATCGGGCGAAGAAGTATCTATGGAAGAAGGCTGCCTGAGCCTGCCGGGCATTCACGAATCTGTGAAAAGAGGCAATAAGATACGCGTGAAGTACCTGGACGAGGACCTGGTGGAGCATGACGAGATTGTAGAAGGCTATCTGGCCCGTGTGATGCAGCATGAGTTCGACCATTTGGACGGTAAGATGTTCATTGACCATCTGTCGCCCTTGCGCAGACAGATGATAAAGGGAAAACTGAATGCCATGCTGAAAGGTAAGGCACACTGTACCTATAAGGTGAAAACCGTAAAGTAAGCAAACCATATAATAAGGTATAAAAGGCTCAAAAAATATAAAAAGTCTTCGGTATATCCTGATATGTAAATGAATAAACGCTACTTTTGTTTTGTTTACAAGCATTTATAAGACAAGATGATAAAAAAGATATTGCTGGCAATTCTGTTATTGCCCACGTTGTTATATGCGCAAATCAATACGGAACGGGTGATGACCATTGCCCGCAACGCATTGTATTTCGAGGACTACGTGCTTTCTATCCAATATTTCAATCAGGTAATCAACGCGAAGCCTTATTTATACGAGCCTTATTTCTTCCGTGCGCTGGCAAAAATCAACCTGGACGATTTTCAGGGAGCGGAAGCGGATTGCGATCAGGCTATTCAGCGCAATCCTTTTGTTGTAGGCGCTTATCAGATAAGAGGTTTGGCACGTATCCGCCAGGATAAGTTCGACGGTGCGGTCGAGGACTACAAAACGGCTTTGAAGTACGACCCGGAGAATGTTGTACTTTGGCATAACCTCTCTCTTTGCCATATGCAGAAAGAGGATTTCAATGCTGCCAAAGAGGATTTGGGCAAGCTGCTCGCCATAGCTCCCCGCTATACGCGTGCGTACCTGATGCGCGGTGAGGTCAATCTCAAGCAGAACGATACGATACAGGCCTTGAAGGATTTTGATAAGGCCATTGATATGGACCGTTACGACCCCGACGGCTGGGCCGCCCGTGCTATTGTCCGTCTTCAGCAGTCCGACTACAAGGAAGCTGAAAAGGATTTGGACCAGGCGATACACCTGAGCGCACGTAATTCGGGCAACTACATAAACCGGGCTTTGGCGCGTTTCCATCAGAATAACCTGAGAGGTGCGATGAGCGACTATGACCTGGCGCTGGATATTGACCCCAATAACTTCCTCGGCCACTATAACCGGGGACTGTTGCGTGCACAGGTAGGTGACGATAACCGTGCGATAGAAGATTTCGACTTTGTGCTGAAGATGGAGCCGGACAATATGATGGCAACTTTCAACCGTGGTTTGCTGCGTGCACAAACGGGCGATTACCGCGGCGCTATCAGCGACTACTCCAAAGTGATAGAAGAGTATCCCAACTTCACGGCGGGTTACTACCATCGTGCCGAGGCCCGCAAGAAGATTGGCGACCGCAAGGGAGCCGAGCAGGATGAGTTCAAGCTTATGAAGATGCAGCTCGACAAGCGCAACGGCGTGACAACCGGCGGCAATGACAAGGATGTGGCGGATAATGCGGACGGCAACTCCGGAAAGGATAACGGCAAGACCCGTAAGAAGTCCGACAAGAATATGGATAACTACCGCAAGATTGTGATTGCGGATGATTCGGAAGTGGAACAGCGTTATAAGAGCGACTATCGCGGCCGTGTGCAAGACCGTAACGTGACTATCAAGCTCGAACCTATGTATGCGCTGACCTATTATGAGAAGCTGAGCGACGTAAAACGTATTGTGCATTATCACAAGTATATAGACGAGTTGAATCACTCCAAACTGTTCCCCAAACCGTTGCGCATCACCAATATGGAGTCGCCTCTGACAGAAGAGCAGGTACGTTTCCACTTCGCATTGATAGACGCCCATACATCGGATATTGTGGCAGACGAAAAAAATGCCGGAAAGCGGTTTATGCGCGGTTTGGATTTCTATCTGGTGCAGGACTTTGCAAGTTCCATAGACGATTTTACACAGAGTATCCTGCTGGATGATACTTTCTTCCCGGCATATTTCATGCGTGCTTTGGTGCGCTACAAGCAGTTGGAGTACAAGAAAGCGGAAGCCGGTATGAACGAGGGTGCCGTTTCCGGTGCGCAAGAAGTAAAGAAGGCGGAAGTAACGGCGATGGATTACGATATTGTGAAAAATGATTTGGATCATGTCATCCAATTGGCGCCCGATTTTGTTTACGGTTATTATAACCGCGGCAATGTATTGTCGCTGCTGAAAGATTACCGTGCGGCATTGGCGGATTACGACAAGGCAATCGGACTGAATCCCGATTTTGCCGAAGCCTATTTCAACCGTGGCCTGACGCATATCTTCCTGGGCAATAACAGGCAGGGAATTTCTGATTTGAGCAAGGCAGGCGAATTGGGTATCGTTTCCGCTTACAATATTATCAAGCGTTTTACGAATACGCAACAGTAACATTTTTTTGCTAAAAAATAGAATATCAATAAAGAATTAGCTATTTTTGCGTTCTAAAATTTGAATTATACATAGCATTATGATAAAGATAACATTTCCAGACGGCTCCGTTCGCGAATACAACGAAGGAGTAACGGGACTGCAAATAGCAGAAAGCATTAGTTCACGTTTGGCACAGGATGTATTGGCTTGTGGCGTGAACGGAGAAGTTTATGATTTGGGGCGTCCCATCAGTGAAGACGCTGAAGTGGTTCTCTATAAATGGGAAGACGAACAAGGCAAGCATGCCTTCTGGCACACCAGCGCCCATTTGCTGGCGGAAGCTTTGCAGGAGTTGTATCCGGGTATACAGTTCGGTATCGGTCCGGCCATCGAGAACGGTTTCTATTATGATGTGGATCCGGGAGAGACTGCTATCAAGGAAGCCGACCTGCCCGCTATCGAAAAGAAAATGGCGGAACTGGCAGCCAAGAAAGAAGCGGTTGTCAGAGAGAGCATTTCAAAGACGGATGCCTTGAAGATGTTCGGCGATCGCGGCGAAACTTATAAATGTGAGCTGATTTCCGAACTGGAAGACGGTCACATCACTACTTATACGCAGGGTGCGTTTACCGACTTGTGCCGTGGTCCTCACCTGATGACTACCGCGCCTATCAAGGCTATCAAGCTGACTTCCGTTGCCGGTGCTTACTGGCGGGGACAGGAAGACCGCAAGATGATGACACGTATCTACGGTATCACTTTCCCGAAGAAGAAAATGCTGGATGAGTATCTCGTATTGCTGGAAGAGGCCAAGAAGCGCGACCACCGTAAAATCGGCAAGGAGATGGACTTGTTCATGTTCTCCGATACGGTAGGCAAGGGACTTCCGATGTGGTTGCCGAAAGGTGCTGCATTGCGTATCCGCCTGCAGGAGTTCTTGCGCCGCATTCAGGCCCGTTACGACTATCAGGAAGTAATGTGTCCGCCTATCGGCAACAAGCTGCTGTACATCACTTCCGGACACTATGCCAAGTATGGTAAGGACTCGTTCCAGCCTATTCATACGCCGGAAGAAGGTGAAGAGTACTTCCTCAAACCGATGAACTGTCCTCATCACTGTATGATTTACAAGAACTCACCCCGTTCTTATAAAGACCTGCCTTTGCGTCTGGCGGAGTTCGGTACGGTTTGCCGTTACGAGCAGAGCGGTGAGCTTCACGGCTTGACCCGTGTACGCAGCTTTACGCAAGACGACGCGCACATCTTCTGCCGTCCCGATCAGGTGAAGGATGAGTTCCTGCGCGTAATGGACATTATCTCAATCGTATTCCAGTCTATGCACTTCGAGAACTTTGAAGCACAGATTTCTCTGCGCGACAAGGTGAACCGTGAGAAGTATATCGGTAGCGATGAAAACTGGGAGAAGGCAGAACAGGCTATTATCGAGGCTTGTGAAGAAAAGGGACTGAAAGCCAGAGTGGAATATGGTGAAGCTGCTTTCTACGGTCCTAAACTGGACTTTATGGTTAAGGATGCTATCGGCCGCCGTTGGCAGTTGGGTACCATTCAGGTAGATTACAACCTGCCCGAACGTTTCCAACTGGAATATACGGGAGCCGACAATCAAAAGCACCGTCCGGTAATGATTCACCGTGCTCCGTTCGGTTCTATGGAGCGTTTCGTAGCCGTGCTTATCGAGCATACCGCCGGCAAGTTCCCGTTGTGGCTGACTCCGGACCAGGTGGCTATCCTGCCTATCAGCGAGAAGTTCAATGATTATGCTCAGGAAGTGAAAGACTATCTGAAGAGATATGATGTCCGTGCCATTGTGGATGAGCGTAACGAAAAAATCGGACGTAAGATTCGTGACAACGAAATGAAGCGTATTCCGTACATGCTGATTGTCGGCGAGAAAGAGGCTGAAAACAGAGAAGTTTCCGTCCGCAAGCAAGGCGAAGGCGACCAGGGAACCATGAAATTTGAAGATTTTGCTAAAAAAGTGAACGAAGAAGTTCAAAATATGATAAATAAATGGTAACTTTGCGCCCAATTGTAAAAGCATAGCATACATACGATGTTCTAAAGACCGCTTTTACTTAACAAAAAAATAATTTGGTAGTAATAAACAAGAAACAAACTGGAAGTAAACGTTATTTAATGAAGAATGACAGCTTAAAAGGGCAACATCGGATTAATGAGCAAATCCGTGCCAAAGAAGTCCGCATTGTGGGCGATGAGGTGGAACCTAAAGTATATCCGATAGCTCAGGCCTTGAAAATGGCCGAGGAAATGGAAGCAGATCTCGTGGAGATTTCTCCGAATGCACAACCCCCTGTTTGTCGTATTATTGATTACTCTAAATTTCTTTATCAGTTAAAGAAGCGTCAGAAAGAGCAGAAGGCGAAGCAGGTTAAGGTAAATGTGAAGGAAATACGTTTCGGTCCTCAGACAGACGACCACGACTATAACTTCAAACTGAAACACGCCAAAGGCTTTTTGGAAGATGGCGACAAGGTGAAGGCATACGTGTTCTTCAAGGGTCGTTCAATTCTGTTCAAGGAGCAGGGCGAAGTACTGCTGCTGCGTTTTGCCAATGATTTGGAAGACTATGCGAAAGTAGACCAGATGCCGGTTCTGGAAGGAAAGAGGATGACCATTCAGCTTTCTCCGAAGAAAGGTGCAGCTCCGAAAAAGCCTGCCGCACCGAAGCCGGCAGAAGCTCCGAAAGCAGCTCCGGCCGAAGACAAAAGCGAAGACTAAAGAAATGAGTAACGCCGCAGGTATAGTGCGTTGCCATATAATTAAATAATTTAAAAATAAGTAAGATGCCAAAGATGAAGACTAACTCCGGTTCTAAAAAGAGATTTACTCTTACCGGAACAGGTAAAATCAAAAGAAAGCACGCTTTTCACAGTCACATTCTGACTAAGAAAACCAAGAAGCAAAAGAGAAATCTGTGTTACTCTACAACCGTTGATATAACGAATATGAGTCAGGTTAAGGAACTCTTAGCTATGAAGTAATCAAAAGCGTACGAAGTATTATTAAAGTTATTAACCGAATGCATTAGCTTTAAGTCCGTTGCGTGAAGTACCGGCGCTAACATTCAAAAACAAGTAAAACTATGCCAAGATCAGTAAATCATGTTGCTTCTAAAGCAAGAAGAAAGAAAATTTTGAAATTGACCAGAGGTTACTTTGGTGCAAGAAAGAACGTTTGGACCGTTGCCAAGAATACTTGGGAAAAAGGTTTGACTTATGCGTTCCGTGACCGTAAGAATAAGAAAAGAAACTTCCGCGCTTTGTGGATTCAACGTATCAACGCTGCTGCACGTCTGGAAGGTATGTCTTATTCCAAACTGATGGGTGCTCTGCACAAAGCTGGTATCGAAATCAACCGTAAGGTTTTGGCTGATTTAGCAATGAATCATCCGGAAGCTTTCAAGGCCATTGTAGCTAAAGTAAAAGCTGCATAAGCCGGGGTAAAAGAATAAACCTGCAAGGCGCTGATTACGAATACGTAATCGGCGCTTTTTGTTTTTGGCAGTATTGTGGAAATGTGAAAACATCAGATGCAGGCAAACAATTTTCTTGTTTTTCTTGTTTCTTTCGTAGAAACTCACTACCTTTGAAGTAGAAAAAATAGCCGCATTGATTGGATCGGGAAACTCATCAATTCTAATGAAATACCGAGACAAGCTTCAGTTCTCAATGGCGGGCCACGCCCTTCGGGGTAACTCTTGAGTCGGTGGATTACAAAGAGGACGAGCACTCAAATCATGTCATACGGAGTTTCATCACATCATCGGTGCGGCTTTCTATAAAAGAGGAACGGTAATCTTGGTTGACTACCGTTCCTTTTTCTTTTGCCGTTATTTTACGGTTTTGCTTCTTGAAGATCAGAGAGTTCAGTAAAAATCGGATTGGTTGCAGTGAGGGGGAAAAGTCCAGGCTTTTGCTCGTTTAACTCCAGGTGTTTACTCCCGAAATGCCTGAAGTTTTAGGTTGGAATGCCCGGTGTTTGGGAAGTAAATTCCGGGAGTTTCGGGAGTATAATGCAGGGATATTTACCGGTATGGCACGGCTTCATTAACGGTTGGAACTGGACATACCGGTAGAATATTATTTGTTGTCCCGCAAGTCTTTTACCCTGACGGCTTTGCCTTCGCTTTGAGGCAGGGAGCCTTTCTTGACCAGCTTCACTTTAGGAGTGACAAGGATTTCATCTTTCAGTCGGCGGGAAATAGCTTTGCGTACTTTCTCCAGTTCTATATAGTTGTCGGTGGATAAGTCGCTGAGCTCTACTTCCACAATCATTTCATCTTGATTGCTGATGGTTTCCAGAGTAATGAGGTAGTTGCTGCCCAATTCGGGGAATTGCACCAATACCTTTTCCACCTGCATGGGGAAGATGTTGACACCCTTGATGATAAACATATCGTCGCTGCGGCCCTTGATGCGGTCGATGCGCAGATGCGTACGTCCGCAGGGGCATGTATCCGGAAGTATGCGGGTAAGGTCGCGTGTGCGATAGCGTATCAACGGCATCATTTCACGGTCGAGGGTAGTCAGTACCAGTTCTCCAATCTCACCGTCGGGAACCGGTTCGCCGGTTTCCGGATTGATGATTTCAACCAGATAGCAATCTTCCCAAAGGTGCATGCCGTTTTGCTCGGTACACTCAAAGGCAACGCCGGGACCGTTCATTTCGGTCATGCCGAAACTGTTGTAGGCTTTGACACCCAGTATCCGCTCAATTTTCCTGCGCTGTTCGTCCGTATGAGGTTCGGCTCCGATGACGAGGGTTTTCAGAGTAGTCGATGCCGGATCGATACCTTCTTCCTGAAATACTTCCGCCAGGCGTATGGCATAACTGGGAATGGCATGCAAGGCGGTGGTTCTGAAGTCCGTGATGAACTTGATTTGCCGTTTGCTGTTACCGGCAGCGGCGGGTACGGTCAGTGCGCCCAGGCGTTCGGCTCCGTATTGAAAACCTAATCCTCCGGTGAACATGCCATAGCCGGAACTGTTTTGAAAAACATCGGTCTTTCGCATGCCTACTGCGTATAGGCAACGTGCTACAAGGTTGGCCCAGGACTCCAGATCGTGCCGGGAGTGGACGATGACGGTGGGCGTTCCCGTGGTTCCGCTGGAAGAGTGGATGCGTATACCGTCTTCGTGCATATTGCCGGCCACAAGTCCGAAAGGGTAGTTGGCGCGCATGTCCGCCTTGGTGGTAAACGGGATTTTCCGGATGTCTTCTATCGACCGGATGCTGTCTGCCGTAATGCCGTGCTTTTGAAAAACTTGTTTGTAATAGGGGGAATTTGCTGCAATGCCGATTGTCTTCCTAAGCCGCCGGAGTTGCAGTTTGTGCAACTCCTCACGCGGCATGGTTTCTATCTCTTCTTCCCAGTATTTGTCATTCATGGTTATTGGTATTTTGATTTACATCAGGTTTTCTGCAATTTCCTTACCGGCAACTAAGGCCTTGAGGTTCAACTCTACAATGGCTTCGCCTTTACGCAGGAAAATGTCGCGGATGCTGTCCTGTACCTTCTGATAATCAATGCCGAGGAACGGAATGGTAGCTCCCAGCAACACGATGTTGGCAACGCGTGGAGAGCCCACTTCTTTGGCTACTTCGTTTACGTTCAGTACAATCTTGTGAGGAAGCTTGTCAAGTTCGGCTTTGAGAGCTTCTTCGGCAGGATAGTGGGGGATATTGATGAAAGGGGCTTCGTTCGTTACCAGCCAGCCTTCGGGACTGAGGTAGGGAAGATAGCGCAGCGCTTCCATGGGCTCCAGCGATATGATAAGGTCGCATTTGCCTGTAGGGATGAGGTCGGAAGCGATAGGCCGGTCGCTGATGCGGAGGTTGGACTGTACGTCTCCGCCTCGCTGGCTCATTCCGTGTACTTCGGCCTGTTTCATGTATAATCCGTCTTTAAGGGCTGCCTGCCCGATTACGGTAGCGATAGAGAGGATGCCTTGTCCGCCTACGCCGGAAAGTATAATGTCTTTTTTCATGGCTTTACTTGTTTCGTTTCTTACGTGCTAAAGTTTGAATACATTCTCTGCGGGGAATAATGACGGATACTCCGCGGTATTCGATTTCTTCGCGGATTATCTGCCTCATTTCCTCGTAGTTCTTCTTCAATGGAACTACTACGCGGATATGTTCGGGCGCTACGCCGATACCTGCACAGATAGCTTCGAGACGGCCGGTTCCGGCTGAATCCTGTCCGCCGGTCATGGCTGTGGTTTCGTTGTCGGAGATGACGATGGTGACGTTGGCGTTTTCGTTTACGCAGTCCAACAGGCCTGTCATGCCGGAGTGGGTGAAGGTGGAGTCGCCGATAACGGCAACCGCAGGATGGACTCCGGCATCCGAGGCGCCTTTTGCCATTGTAATGGAAGCTCCCATGTCTACGCAGGAGTCAATGGCATTGAAAGGAGCGTTGGCTCCTAAGGTGTAGCAGCCGATGTCGCTGAATACCTTGTGGCTGGGGTATTCTGCCCGGAGCACTTCGGTCAGCACGGTGTACATATCGCGGTGTCCGCAACCTTCGCACAAGGCTGGCGGGCGCATTTCGACGAGTGAGGGAACAGCGAATTCCGCTTTGTTCTCTTTGCCTACGGCGCGTGCTACGCTGTCCGGATTCAATTCTCCGTCCTGCGACAGTGTGCCGTCCAGGCGTCCTTTGACTTTTACGCCGATGCCGAGGCAACCTTTCAGTTGTTTTTCTACAAACGGTTGTCCGTCTTCCAGTACGAGTATTTCGTCGCAGGCTTCTACAAGCTGCATCAGTTGTTTCTTGGGAAGCGGGTACTGGCCGATTTTCAATACCGGAAATTCGCAGCCTTCGGGATAGTTCTCCATAAGGTAGTTATAACCGATGCCGCAGGCTATGATGCCTAGTTTTTTGTTGGGACCGTCTATGTACTTGTTATAAGGTGAGTTTTCCGAGGCTTTGACAAAATCGTCTTGATGCTGCAACAGAAGTTTGTAGCGTTTGCGGGCGTTGCCAGGGAGCAGGATGAACTGGCGCGGGTCGTCACTGAAAGAAACCCCGTTCTGGGGCTGTTGCGCCTTGCGCTCTACGCCGGAACGGGAATGCGCCAGCCGGGTGACCATACGCATCAGCAGCGGTTCGCCGGTTTGTTCGGAAAAGGCAAATCCGTTGTAAACCATGTCGTAGGCTTCTTGCTGGTTGCTTGGTTCGTACATCGGAATCAATGCAAAATCACCGTAGAAGCGGCTGTCTTGTTCGTTTTGTGACGAATGCATGCTGGGGTCGTCGGCTGCAACGACAATGATGCCGCCTTTAACGCCGGTCACGGCGGAGTTGATAAAACAGTCGGCAGCCACATTCATGCCTACATGTTTCATGCAGACCAGTGAACGTTTTCCTGCGAACGACATTCCCAAAGCTGCTTCCATGGCAGTTTTCTCGTTGGAACACCAGCGGTTGTGGATACCTTTTTCGGCAGTAATCGCTGCTGTCTGGATATATTCGGTAATCTCCGTCGAAGGAGTACCCGGGTAGGCGTACACACCGGATAGGCCGGCGTCTAATGCAGCCTGTGCAATGGCTTCATCGCCAAGTAAGAGTTGTTTGCTCATTTTTTAGTGTTTAAGTGTTAATCATGGTTTTAGTAACAATCGCAAATATAGCTTTTTGCTTTTGTTTTATTATGATATTAGTTGAAAATCTTTCTTTCGTTTAACGCCTTCCAATACTTTCTGGCATTTTTCATGTGTTCGGCGTAGTTGGCTGCAAAATTATGGGTTCCTGAAAAATCTTCTTTGGCGCACATATAAATGTAATTGTGCCTGGTGTAATTCAGGACTGCGTCTATACCTATGGGGGTGGGAATGCGGATAGGACCGGGGGGCAGGCCGAGGTTGCGGTAGGTGTTGTAGGGCGAATCGATGGTGAGGTGTGCATTGGCAATACGGCGCAGGCTGAAGTCTTGCAGGGCAAACTTGATGGTAGGGTCGGCTTGCAGCGGCATGCCGGCGTGGATACGGTTGATGTACAGGCCGGCAATCATGGGCTTTTCCTGGTTGTTGTTTGTTTCCTCTTCAACGATGGAAGCGAGGGTGCATACCTCTTCCTGTGTCATGCCGATGGCTTTTGCTTTATTGAGCCGTTCCCGATTCCAGAACTTCTGATGTTCTTTCTGCATCCGTTCGAGGAAATCCTCTACGCTCATGTTCCAATATACCTGGTAGGTTTCGGGTATGAAAAGGCAGGCTATTGTCGCTTTGCTGTATCCCAGCCGTTGCTGGAGCAGAGAGTCATTTATCACTCCGGCTATTTCAGCGGAATCAATCATCAGTTGTTTCCCTACGTTACGCGCCAGTCTGTCCAAAGTGCGTACGCTTCCGATGGTCAGGTTCATGGGGGCTTGGTATCCTCTGTAGAAACGGTTGAATACATGGTAAACGTTCTCGCCGGGACGTATCGCATAGCGCCCGGTGTGGATGTTGTCGGGGTAATCGCGCCATTGGGACATCCATTTGAAACCGTTGAAACTATTGGGCTTTCCTTGTGCTTTTATCTTATTGTATATGGAGTCTGTCGTATCGTCGCGGTCGATGTAGATATAAACTGTCTTTTGCGGATGAAATTGCGGAGTGAACAGGTAGTAATACATTGTACCCGCACTTGCAATGCCTATGAAAAGAATAACCGCCAGTGCTCCGAAAAGGATTCTTTTTTTCTTTTTTTCCATCATAATCTTGATTGTTTTTGAGTCGGGCAAAGTTAGCAAGATTTGGGAATAAAGAGAATGCTTCCCTTGTTTTATTCATGACAGGAAGAGGGGGATGTGTCAATATATACTTGACGATTTCTTTTAGATACGGAAAACACGGATTTCACAGATTTTCTTTATTCTTTTTCTGTGAAATCCGTGTTTTCCGCGTAATCCGTGCCTAAAAAAATAGTAAGCGGATTTTAGTTTTGGCACACACACATTCTCTTCGAATGTTTCAGCACTTGGATTTCAAATCCCGATTAATCGTCATCGTCGTCGTCATCATCGTCATCGTAGTGTCGACAATGTCTCTTGTGGTGTTTTTTCGGCTTTTTGTATTTGTGTTTCTTATGGTGGAATTTGTCATGGCGTTCACAGTATGAATTATAGTATTCATGCCAGCAGTCACTGTGGTGATGGACTCTGTTATAGAAAGGGTTATAATACATACTTCCCGGCTTTATGCCAATCTCCACAAGGATACGGTTCCACCCGTAACGATGATACCGCTTGTAATAGTCGCATACATCACGCATCTTTTTTCCTGAAGTCCTGGCTATCTCAAGTGCAATTCCCACATTTCCCCAGTCATTGCCACAGCGTCTGTAGTAATCGTCTAAGGAATGGTTTGAAATATTATATTCCAGGCATAGGCGCTTTCTGTAATCAGAGAGTTCCACAGATGCGTAGCGGTTAGCTCTGCCGATGAAGACGGAAATGCCATCCTGGGCAGGCAAAGCGCATGCAAGCAGGAGAAAAAGCAGTAGCAAATTAATCTTTTTCATAATGTTTCTAAGTTAAATGGAGTTCTGTTCCTTACTGTGCGAATATTTGGACAGTTTCCCGGTAACTTCTATTCCAGTTTTTCTTTGGCTTTTTCAATTTCATCGCCGGCTTCATCCAAAGCCTTCTTTACCTCATCCGCTCCCTCTTCAATCTGGTCCTGCGCCTCTTCGAGGGCTTCCTCAACGGATTCCTTTACATTTTCTACACGGTCTTTAACCTTGTCTTTAGCCTTTTTTTCTCTGCACGATGCAAAGGCAAGTGTAATTGTACATGCCAACATGGCGAATAATAATTTTCTCATATACTTACATTTTGGTGATATTGTGTAATTAGTTAAAATTCAAATGTAGAAATAAATATTGTGTTTGGCAAATTACGAAAATGTTTTTGAGTATCATACATGAGTAAAATGCCCTGCTTATTGATACGTTCTACACAGTGGAGCTTTTTTGAACTGTCGGATAATTAAGGAGATAAGTCTGCTTTGAAATATGTTTGTGAGCATATAAAAAGCTATCTGCTTCAGTTAGCTGCTCCTTTTGTAGGTAAATGCCATCTGTTCTATTATGATGTGTGGGAATTACGGGATTTATAATTTTGTAACAAGAGAAATAGAATAATTAGTGGTGACTCTTTGGAGTTGCCGCTATTTTTTCGCTCTTTAAATTGTAAATATTAGAATATAATTTTGAATTATAGAATTATATATATATTTTTGTCACACGATAATTGAGTAACCAATGAGAATATTTACCGAACAAGCATTAAAAGAATATGCAGAGAACCATCCCGATTCAAAGGTCGCTTTGCAAGAATGGACTACCATTGTGAAAAGAAGCAAGTGGACCTGTTTTGCCGATATTAAGAAAACGTTTAATAGCGTTGATAATGTAGGTAATCAACACTATGTTTTCAATATCAAAGGCAATAACTATCGTTTGGTAGTAGTGATTAAATTTACTATTCAGTTTGTGTATATTCGCTTTATTGGTACTCATAAAGAATATGATAGAATAGATTGCGCTAATATTTAGGATTATGACAAAGATAGAAAATCAAGCCCAATATGAATGGGCGGTGAAAAGAGTAGAGGAACTTCTTCCATTAGTGAAAGATGATACTCCTTTGAATGACCCCAATAGTATAGAATTGGAGCTTCTTTCTAATTTGGTTGCTGATTATTCCGAAGAACATTTTGCATTGGGAGAACCAACACTTGTGGATGTTCTTAAACTTCGTATGTACGAAATGGGGCTTAATCAAAAATCACTTGCAAAGTTGGTTGGTGTCAGCCCTTCACGGCTAAGTGATTATATATCCGGTAAATGTGAACCAACTTTGAAAGTTGCTCGTGAGATAAGCCGAAAGCTAAATATTGATGCTAATATAGTGTTAGGTGTATGATAGATGTTAAGGAATTAAGAATTGGAAACTATGTTTTCCCTAAAATGATAGTGGAAAAGAATCTGTAATTGGAGAGATTTTTGCTATTAACAATTATTTGGTAAGTATAAAGGGGAATCATAACTAATATGATTATCATCTTCTTGAGCCTATACATCTTACAGAGGAATTACTTTTGAAGTGCGGTTTTACAGAATTGTATTCAGACTCAAAGGGCTATATATATAGTGTCAATAATATCGAGTTTATTCGTTCCTATTTTGATACTCCAAGTTACTTTATAAAAACGAATGAAGAGAACGTATTATTTGAAAAGCCCATAACCTATCTTCATCAGCTTCAAAATATATACTTTGCCTTAAATAGGAAAAGAACTTGAAGTGAATTTATAATATATCATCTAATCATATTAGGCGTGATTTCATTCGGTTTCACGCCTTTTTTTATACCATTTTACGACAATAAAACGATTGTCGTGTATCATCTATCTGATAATTTCTTACACAGCTTATTAATAGCGAAATTTACCGTAGAAATTTATAAATCAAATTCATACGGTATGACAATCTTAGAACAAATCTTAGCAGGGCTACAACAGAAATACGCTGGGGTGGACACTGCTATTCTTACCCGCATTGCCACCAAAAAGGCAGAAGGTGTAACGGACGAGACAAAAGTAAGCTCTATTGTTGAGGGTATCGGTTTTTCGGACGTGCTTAATTCCTATGGTGATTTCCGTGCTGGGGATGCTTCCAAGGCCGCAGTTTCCAACTACGAGAAGAAACATAACCTTAAAGACGGTAAGCCAATCGAGACTACCACAACCACCAAAACGGAAGAGAATAAAGACGATGTGTCTGCATGGGCGCAAGCTTTAATTGACTCCAACAAGAACCTTTCTGATAAGCTAACACAGTTTGAAGCGGAAAAGGCTCAAGCAACACGTAGCCAGCAGATTTTGGCAAAGGCAAAGGAGTATGGTATTCCCGAAAACTACGCCAAACGATGCGCCATTAAGGACGATGAGGACTTGGACGCATACTTCAAGGACTTGAAGCAGGAGTTTGCGAATGACGGCTTTAAGGGTGTAGTTCCTCCAGATACAGCAAAAAAAGAACTGGAGAATGAGACTCAGGCGTTTGCGAAACACCTGATTTTAGCCGTGTGGTAGAATGTGGGTAGATTTTATAGGTTCTACTGATATTCTACTGCCATAGTTTGGCAACCCTTTCCTGGCAAGATATTCCCTACTCATAAATTTCTTGTTTACTTTCGCTGAAAAGTGATTGTAAATGAGTATATTTGTCATGTTTTATTGGTTAACGCCCATGAATGTGTCTTTAACAGGATGCGTTCGTGGGCTTTTTTTGTTTAATTAAAAAAGTTCGTAGATGAAAAAGAAACTGATTGTTTTGGCTGTTGTGGTGGCCGTGATTGTAGGTCTGCTGGCTTATTACCAGTATGTACCGTTTTGGGCAAGCATTGTGAGTACCGGTGCGTTTATTGCCGGCATTCTTCTCGGTTGGAATGCCAAGGGGTGGAGTGATGAACATGTAACGGGGATGAAGGTATGATGGAGGAACTGAATGAACTGTTCAACATCACCGGCGGGATAGTTACTACTATCCTGCTTCCTCTTTTCGGTGTGTTCATGTTCTATGATTCAAAGAAGCGCAAGGCGGCTGCGGAAGCGAGAAAGGCGGAAGCTGACAATATCACCTCGTATGCTGCTGAATGGAAGGAACTGTACGAGAAAAAGGAACACAGGGTAGTGGAACTTGATTCCAAAATAGACCAGCTTTATGCCGAGAAGAATGAAGACCGCCAGCGTATCCGCGAGCTGACCGAAAAGAACGCTACACTGGAGATAGAGAAGATAAAGCTGGAAGCAAAGCGGTGTGATGTCCGGGGATGTAGCGGGCGGAAGCCACCGAGCGATTATTAATTCACGGGAAGGAAGGTGTTTCGCAACGGCTCCCTTCCCTTTTTAGCACAAACTTAAAGTTTAAACAAAGGCTTCTGCAAATGTAGTGTATGTTTATATTAAATCAAATGATGTATGAAGTATTTTACGATAAAAGAACTTTGCCGTTCGACAACTGCCGACCGTAAAGGAATTGACAACAGATGTGGCAGTGATATAGAAGCCAATCTGACTGCATTGGTGGATAACGTTCTTGACCCGCTACGCGAATGGTACGGCAAACCTATCGTTGTGAACAGCGGTTACCGTTGCCTGGCATTGAATAAGGCAGTTGGCGGTGCGACAACCAGCCAGCACATGAGCGGACAGGCCGCGGACATTGATACCGGAGACAGGCAACAGAATAAGCTACTGTTCGAACATATCCGCAAGAACCTTCCTTTCGACCAGTTAATTGATGAGAGTAATTTTGCCTGGGTACATGTAAGTTATCGGGCGGACGGTAGAAACCGGAATCAGTTACTGAAGCTATGAAAAAACTACCCTGGTTATTAGTTGTATTGCTGGCCATCGCTTGTGTGGCGGCGTGGTTTCGCCCGCTCGAGCCTTTGCCGGCAGAAATCCGTACCGAAACAAAGATACAGACGGTTGTCAAACTTGATACGATTCTTATTTCTAAACAGATAGCAGTGTTTTGGCAGATATTGCCGAATGACACAGTACGTATAGGTGATACTTTACTTCATCGCAAACAGGTTGTGTATGAAGATAGCTTGTATCGTGCAGAGGTGAGCGGGTATGTAGACCCACAGTATGACTGTATATCCGAGAACGGTTTATCAGACAGTAACGAATGACGTCTATCATCCAGTCCCCATTAAGTCGAAGAAGAAGCGTTGGGGATTTGGGTTGCAAGCCGGTTACGGTTATCCAGGTGACGTGTATGTAGGTGCTGGGGTGAGTTGGAACATTTTTACATGGTAGTGTGTTTTATAAATGTAGAAGTGATACTAATCATTGTAGGTAAGTGTGCCTGGCGCTTTAGTCGTTTTTTTAGGTAAGCTTTGTAATGTTAGTATAACAGTATTATGCCAATAAATGATAAAAAAAGTCTCACTTTACTCTCTTTTCAAGCTAAAAATGTTTAATTTGCAGCCGTAACAGCACAATTATGGAACTAACAAGTATAGATTACGCACGATTAATACAATATGCAGCCCAAAAGCAGCACATGGTATTGTTGAACAAAACTCAGATTAATAAGATTTTGTTCTATGTGTATGGTGTATATCTTGCTGAAAACCAACTTCCTTTATTTATGGATGATACTCCAAAGGCATGGACTTACGGTCCCGTATTCCCACGACCGAATAAATCTGTTGACATAAATGAAGTAATAAAGTCTTTTCCTGCCGATAAAGTAAAAGCTTATAAGGCAAATAAAAAAGCATTGGATTTAGTGGTGAAAGTCGTTGACAGAATGTATGATAAAAGCGCAATGTCTTTAACCCAGTGGTCGCATGTTGAAAATTCGCCGTGGTATAATACTGTTTATCAAAAAGACCGTGACGGAAATATTATCAAACAGAGACCATGGAATACAAGGATAGAGGATTCATTAATAAAAGACTATTTTTCCAAACCTGAAAACAGAATTTTTGGATGAATAATAACGGTGATAATCTTTTTGAATCAAGTAAATTGCAATGGTATCATTATATCATTCATTTAGGTTACTATATACCTTATTGGGTTAAGTTCTTTTTTGGTAAGCCGTTTAAGGAAACCAAAAAGGACTTGAATATATTAGATACTGTTAATACGTTATTGGATTCTGAAACTACGGATGATAATATCAAAAAGTGTAAGGAACTCATAGTCTTGCATAGGGTTGTAGAAAACACAAGGGCGAGACGAAGACTGGAAAAATGGTCATTAAGAGTAATTGCGTTATATCTATTTATTGTATTGGCTATCGTTATATTGTGTTATGCAGAATTGCCAATAATAGGAGGCTTAATTGCCATAACAATACCTGAACCTATTATGATAACAATATTATCTACAACTACTGTAAATATAATCGGATTAGGTTTGATTGTTCTTAGAGGACATTTCTTAGCGAATGATAAATCCAATAATATGGATGAAGATAAAAAGTAATAAAATAGAAGGCTGCCAGTTCGGGTTGCCTTTTTTCTTTTTACCCGAGTACTATGTCAATATTAACGACATCAAGCAGCATTATCCGGATGCGTTTTATAATCCGGCTATTATCCGGCTTTACCGGTTGAAGGAATTTGTAGAAGGGGTGGCTGAATAGTCGCCTTTATATTCATAAGCAACAATTCATATCTATTGTGTGTGACATATCCCGGCTTTCGTCGGGATTTTTTTTCATTTGGGCCTTTCCTTTTATAAAAATTCCCTCAAATCACGTAGGGAATTTCAGAAAAGCAGTTATCTTTATAGCAGTTGAATATGTTTTTTAAATTTTGGTGTCAGCCAATTATATTTAGATTGAAATGAAAAAAATTGCTTTTATTTTTTGTTTATGTCTGTCGGTCATTCACCTTTTTGCCGGTGAGCGAGAAGGGGATTTTAAAACTAACAAAAATGTTTTGTCTCTATCCGGTTCTCTATTTGCATATGGTTCTGAACCAGCTTTAGGGCTTGAGGTATCATATATCCGTTACATTGGGAAATATATTGGCATTATGACTGGTCTTGCTTTTCAAAACTGGATGGACAATGATTATAAGCCTAATACAGAGGTGAGTGACGGCAAAGGTCAGAAGTATACACTCTATGATGACGGTAAACTACTGCGGGGGAATTGGTTGATAGGTGCCAATTTTAGGACTCCTTCAGTGAGCTTGGGGCGTGAAAGGGATTATCAGCTTTTTCTTCAATGTGAGCCGGCATTGATTCTGACATTACCCAACGAGGCTTTTTCATATGCACATTATACTGAAGAAGGTGGAAAGATAAAGGGAGAGTTTAGGTCAGTTCGCAATAAGGGAGGGGATGTTGCCTTTTGGCGTGTTAAAAGTGCTCTTTCTTTAGGAATTGACCAGTTGGCTTTTTCCTTGGGCTATACGATTTCCAATCAGGACCCTTATTCAGGTCGAAGAAATGTATGTTTCGATGGACACAAGATTAGTCCTTCACGAGGTACATATAAATTTCTTCACGAATGTTCAGTATCTCTCAGCTATAGTTTTTGAATACTAACATAAAGAAGGGGTGGCTGAATAGTCGTCCCTTTTCACTATATTTTGCTATCTTTGCTCCCATGACTTACAACGAGGCTTTATCATATTTGGAACGCATTAAGGATACCGCCATTGGTGCACCCGGGAAAGGGCGTTTCATAGAATCATTATTCATCGGTCCTACCGATTGGGAACAAATGACAGACTTTATGAATCTTCGTATCCAGAAAGGAGAGGAAACGGCTTTGACTGAGTTTGACGGTGCCGGCAAGAGTCTTTCTGTATATGGGGTGTCGGTCAATAATGAATTTGACGTGCCGCATTGGGATATGACTATTATGGATAATTGGGAGCTGATGATAGGTAATTGAGATGAAAAATCCCCGATATGCTCGAATACCGGGGATTGCGTTTCTTCTTATCCTTTCATCATCATAACATCCGCCCGCATCTCGATGTAATCCTTGTACTTATCTGGATTGTTTACATAGTCAATGACTCTGTTTATTGCTATCTCCGCTTGCTTCTGCTTGACTTTTGTGTAGTATCTGATTACACCTCTGCTTTTATCCGAATGCCCGAGGCAGTAATCTATAACTCCGTCCGGGATACCAAGTTCAGAGGCAAACTGGGCAAAAGTCTTACGGGCTGAATAGTAACATAGCGTTTGTTTAATGCCCAAATGTTCTTTAAGTTTCTTTATGCAGAGATTGATGTATTTTTGTAAATTAGAGTAAGTATATGAATACCCTAAATCTAATACACCTTTCTTGTTTATATACTTATTTATGATGGGTTTAGCATTATTATGTATTGGTATTGTTATATTCCCTTTTCCTGTTTTTGAGTGAATTGTTTTAGTTCTTTCGTAAGTAATGGTATCGCCACTTAAATTAATGGAGAGTAAATCTTTTAGATTAATTCCGCAAAGGTAAAAGGATAGTAAAATCATATCTTTTGCCAAGTTTATACGTTTTCCTTCAACTTCTGTATTCTGTATCTTTCTGAATTCATCTATTGTTAAATCACATTCTTTTGGCTCTGCTGTCGGTATTTTGGTATATACAAACGGATGAATCTCTGTTTTTAATACTCCATTCTTTATTAGTTCGTTTATCCGAGATTTTAGATGGGTGAGTCTTAGCCCAATATTTCCATTCGAATATCCCTTTCTCTCCATCCATTTTTTTAAGTGTTCAATAAGTAACGTATTAATGGCGGAAATAGGTATGTCACCTTCTGCTTTTGTGAAGATACGTATAGTTTCTTCATTCATTTTTGCATAACTATTTCGTCCCTCTTCTTTAAATTCTGAAATACGACTTTTCCAAAATTCTATAAAAGATATGTGTGTAGGTTTCTTCTTTGAGATGATAACTTGTTTTATTTGTAAGGCGGTAAGCCATTCTTTGTTTTCGATATTATCATATTTCTCTTTGAATTGGGAAAAGACAAACTCAATTCTTTTGTTCATCGTATTAGCATCTTTACGATAAACGACTTTTCCGTTGTCGAATTCCGCAATATCGTTGATAAGAAATTCAGTTTTGATGTAAGCCCTTTTACTTTTTTGTGATATGCAGACCAATATAGGAAGCCTGCCATCGCTTTCCTTAATGGAATTTAAAACTGTTAATCTGATTGTTGCCATAGCTAAATAATCAAATAAAGGGTCAATGTAAAAACCTGAGGGGTAATATTTGTAAAAATCCTATCTTTGCATAAAACTAACTCAGAAATCTTATGGACAACAACGGCTACCGTCTCCTTCTTCCTGAAGGGACATTGGATTATTTCATCATCTCGGACGTAAAGGAAAGCGCATCGGAAATAGTGATTTATTTAGAAGAAAAGAATGAAGTTCCTAAAGAATACGCAGGAATGAAAGTTGAGAGCAAGGGTTTTTACGAACCTGTTGTGGTTCAGGATTTCCCCATACGCGGCAAGAAGCTTTTTCTGAACGTGCGCCGGCGCAGGTGGGTTGTCAAGGATGAGAACCGTTACGTGAGCCGTGACTGGAAACTGGTTGCCGGTGGTAGCCGTATGACGCATGAATTTGCGTCTTTTTTAAAAGAATTATATTGATAAGCTGCCGGTGGACTGCAGGCTGTTGGGAACGCTGTTCGGGGTCGACGGGGAACTGCTCGAGCGGCAATACCGGAATCACCTGAGCGGTTATCTCTGTTGGGAGCAGCTTCCTCATGCCGAAGAATGGCTTCTTTTCGAGAAGAACATCGGTGTTTATGTGGGACTGGATGAAGTCTGCCTTTCCCGCGGAGAATTATATACCGTGTTGATAAACAAGGAGAGAAAAGGCCGTTCGGGCAGTCTTATCGCCGTTGTGAAAGGAACAGATGTAAAGACCGTGACCTCCGTACTGCTCCGTCTTTCCCGCCGCAGACGCTTTCAGGTCAGGGAGATAACCATGGATATGGCTCCGAACATGGAGCAGATCGCCCGCCTCTGTTTTCCCGCCGCACGCCGCGTCACAGACCGTTTCCATGTGCAGAAACTCGCTTATGAGGCGGTTCAGGATATGCGCGTTAAAGCACGTTGGGAGGCTTTGGACGAAGAATCCGTTCGGATCGCCCATGCCAAAGCCTGCGGGAAGATATATCATGCGCCGGTCTTTGAAAACGGTGATTCACGCAAACAGCTTCTTTCGAGAAGCATTTACCTGTTATATAAGAAGGAATCCTTGTGGACGGAATCACAGCGCGTACGCGCCGGCATCCTGTTCCGGGAGTATCCCGATATTAAGAAAGCATACTACCTCTCCATGAGGCTCGGACTGATATACCACCAATGCAGGTACAAGGATGCGGCATTGACGCATCTTGCCCGCTGGTATGACGAGGTGGAAAAATCAGGGTTTCTTGCTTTCGGAAGAGTGGCACGTTCCGTACAGATGCATTACCGGGAAATAATCAACTTCTTTGACAGACGTTCAACAAACGCTGCTTCCGAATCGTTCAATGCAAAAATAAAGGAGTTCCGCACACAATTCAGAGGAGTAAAGGACAGAGCTTTCTTCCTGTTCAGACTGGCGAAAATTTATGCATAAGCTATGAATCCCTCAGGTTTTTACGTTGACCCCAAATAAATTCCACTATACATTTTTGAACAAATATATTCGTAGAAATGCTATTTTTTTTATTCGCACGACGGCTTTAAAAAGGAAAAAACGCTGATTATTTATTTGACAATCAGCGTTTTTGGAGGAGAGCCGCTAGCCAGACTTGAACTGGCGACCTACGCGTTACGAATGCGTTGCTCTACCAACTGAGCTATAGCGGCAATGGGTTTTCGATTACGAGGTGCAAAGGTACATCTTTATTTGAATTTGCAAAAAGAATTGCCTGATTTTTTAGAAATATTTCTGTCTGGCATTTTTTCTATATTTGTGTATTTATCGGAGATATTATGGATAAAACCGTATGGTAAAGACGTTTAACTCTATTGGATGATTGGAAAAATACTGTTTGGTATAAGTGGTGTTTGTGGCAAAATACCGGTTGTATTGAAGCCCGGAATTAATTCTTTTTCCAAAACTTCAAAAGGAAATAAATGTATATTATGAAAATAATGTATTACCTTTGTCCCCAATTAAAAACATTACTAGATAACTAAAAGATTAATCAAAGATCTTACTTATGCGTAAATTTATACTATTGTGTTTGTTGGTATTTACGGTATCAAGTGTGGTATTTGCCCAACAAATGACGGATGAACAAGTCATTCTGTACGTGCAAGAGGCTCAGAGTCAGGGGAAGACACAACAGGAGATGTTGGTTGAATTGATGAAGAAAGGAGTCACAAAAGAACAAATCCAGAGAATACAGTCTAAATATTCAGGCAAATCGGACGGAAGCTCTGAGGAAAATGCCAATTTCATGGGAGAAGCGAACTCCCGTTTACGTACGCAGAAAACTTACGAGAACAAAAACAAGAATATCTCTCAGGATGAATCCGGCTTGGATAATCTCGGTTCCCAAAAGCAAAGTATTAAAGGGCTGCGGGCGAAATCGGCCCAGCAACGCAACGGATATGGAACGGGGGTGAATAACAATGGACAGCCGGGTTATGGTTATAATGGTCCTAAAAGCGCGGAAGACGCTTTTACACAACAGATTTTCGGACATAATATTTTCGATAACGAATATCTGACTTTTGAACCCAATATAAATGTGGCAACGCCCGACAATTATCGTTTGGGGGCAGGCGATGAAGTTATTATTGATGTTTGGGGAGCTTCCCAGACTACGATTCGTGCAAAAATCTCGCCTGAGGGTACTGTGCAAATTGCAAAGTTAGGACCGGTTTATCTGAGTGGAAAGACCGTAGAGGAAGCCAATGATTATTTGAAACGCGAATTTGCCAAGATATATGCCGGGGTTACGGGAGAAACTCCCAATACGCAAATAAATTTGACGTTAGGCGAAATCCGTTCCATTCAGGTGAATGTTATGGGTGAAGTTGTCGTACCGGGTACTTACACCCTCTCTTCATTCGCATCAGTTTTCCATGCCTTGTATTGGGCCGGCGGAGTAAATAAAATCGGTAGTCTTCGAAGCATAAAAGTTATACGCGACGGAAAGACGGTTGCAGATTTGGACATCTACGATTTTATCATGGAAGGTCGGCTGAAGGATGATATCCGTCTTCAGGATGGTGATGTGATTCTTGTCAATCCTTATCAGACCCTGGTGCAGATATTGGGTAAGGTAAAGCGTCCTATGTATTATGAAATGAAGCCTACGGAAACAATCGGTACGTTGCTGAGATATGCCGGCGGCTTTACGGGCGATGCGTATAAAAAAGCCATCCGTCTTGTACGCAAGAGCGGACGCGAGCATCAGATTTTCAATGTGGACGAAATGGATTATTCGGTATTCCGCCTGGAAGACGGTGATATGCTTACGGTGGATTCCGTTCTCAACCGTTTCGAGAATCGTGTAGAGATTCGCGGTGCTGTTTACCGTGAGGGCTTGTATCAGCTGAGCGGAGAGGTGAATACCGTGAAACAGTTGATAAAGAAAGCGGAAGGTGTACGTGGAGATGCTTTCCTAAATCGTGCCGTAATCAATCGTGAACATGAGGATTTAACGCGCGAGGTTATTTCCATAGATTTGAAAGGCTTGTTGAAAGGTGTGGTTGCGGACATTCCTTTGCAAAAGAATGATATACTTTATATTCCCAGCATTCAGGATCTGAAAGAAGAGCCTACGGTGACTATCCATGGTGAGGTTGCAGATCCGGGTACTTATCTTTATGCCGACAAGATGACCATCGAGGATTTGGTCTTGGAATCGGGTGGCTTGCTTGAAGCGGCTTCTACAACGAAAATAGATGTATCGCGCCGTATTAAATCTCCCAAAAGCACGGACGACAGTAATATTGTAGGCCAGACATTTACCTTTGACCTGAAAGACGGCTTGCTGATAGGAGCGGGGAGCGAGAATTTCTATTTGGAGCCTTTTGATGAAGTGTATGTCCGTAAAAGCCCTGCTTATCGCAAGCAGAAAAATGTGGGGATAATAGGAGAGGCATTGTTTACCGGCACTTACGCGTTGTCCAAGAAGAATGAACGTTTGAGCGACCTGGTCGCTAAAGCCGGTGGTGTTACATCCGATGCTTATGTAAGAGGAGCCCGTCTTATCCGTAAAATGTCGGAGGAAGAGCTTCGCAGAAAGGAAGATGCCACCCGCATGGCTATAAAGGTCGGTGCAGATTCAACTACTTTATATGTATATACGGTAGGTATTCATCTGGATGAGGCTTTGAAAAATCCGGGTTCTGATTATGATATGGTGTTGCGCGAGGGGGATGTATTGTTTATTCCTGAATATGTAAGCACAGTGAAAATCAACGGTGCCGTGATGTATCCTAATACCGTACTGTACAAAGAGGGAGAGAACAGCCGTTACTACATCAATCAGGCGGGCGGATATGCTTCGAATGCCAAGAAGCGCAGTGCTTTTGTGGTTTATATGAATGGTACTGTATCCCGCATACGCTCCGGTAGTAAGACGGCAATCGAGCCCGGGTGTGAGATTATCATCCCGACTAAGGATCCAAGTAAGCGTATGAGCGTGGCCGAAATGGTAGGTATGGGTACTTCTATTGCCACTTTAGGCACAATGATTGCTACTTTGGTTAATCTCTTTAAGTGATAAGGACAATGGACGAAAGTAAAATACAAAAGGCTCCGCAAAAACCGGAGGAACAGGAAATCGATTTGATTGAGTTGGCTCAGAAAGTGTGGGCCGAGCGTAAAATGCTTTATAAGGTATGCGGTATTGCGGCAGTGATTGGCTTGATTGTAGGATTCAGCATTCCTAAAGAGTATTCTACGGAAGTGACATTGGCTCCCGAAAGTGCAAGTAAAGTGAATGCCGGGAGTATGGGGGCATTGGCTGCTATGGCTGGCATCAACTTAGGCGGTTCTGTCGGAGAAGATGCCCTGTCGCCCGAACTGTATCCCGATATCGTTAAGTCAACTCCTTTTCTGCTGGAGTTGTTTGATGTAAGGGTCAAAGACCAGAAAGGTAAAATAGATACGACCTTATATGCTTATCTGGATAAATACCAGCGTTCGTCATGGATGGGTGCTGTAATGTCTGCGCCATTCAAGGCTTTGGGTTGGACCTTGTCTTTATTCAAGGATAAACCGGAGAAGAAGGAAGGAAAAATCGATCCGTTCCATCTGACATTGGATGAGGCGAAGGTGGCGGATGCTTTGAGTAAGCGTATCTTGGTTACGATTGATAAAAAAACAGGGGTTACAACTTTGGAGGTTACTATGCAGGACCCTTTGATTTCGGCTTCGTTAACTGATACCGTGATGCATTGTTTGCAGAATTATATCACAAATTACCGTACCAATAAAGCCCGTCATGATTTAGCTTTTACAGAGAAATTATATAAAGAAGCAAAGGCGGATTATGAGAAAGCTCAGAAAAAATATGCTACTTTTGCAGATGCCAACCAGAATGTGGTTCTGTTAAGCTATCGTGCCGAACAGGAACGTTTAAAAAACGAAGTTGAGCTGGCTTATACTGTTTATACCCAGGTTTCCGGACAATTGCAGATGGCAAGAGCCAAAGTGCAGGAGATTACTCCGGTATATACGGTTGTGCAACCGGCTACCGTTCCTTTGCGTGCTGCCAAGCCTAATAAGATTATGATTCTTATAGGTTTTGTATTCTTGGCAGGAGTGGGATGTGTTGGCTGGATATTATTTGTGAAGGATTTATTTAAAGATTGGAGAAAAGCAAACAAAGCAATATGATGGCTAATAATGATATGAGTCGTTGGTGTGTTCTGTATACGGCGCCAAAGTCGGAGCGTAAATTAGTGCAGCGCCTGCATGTAGCAGGATATATGGCATTTTGTCCTATGCAAATCGTATTCAAGAAGTGGAAAGGACAGACCAAAGAAGTGTTTGCACCTCTGTTTCCCGGCTGTGTTTTTGTAGAAGAAGCGGCGGGTGTGGAGTCTTTTGTTGCTTCGCAGGGTGGTGTATCTTTCTTACTGGACGCTGAGGGTCAGAAGCTGTTTGTTTGCGCCGATAAAGCAGAGTTGCCGGCAAAGTTTGTGCATTTGTTGAAATAGAGGCCACTTTCTTCCCGGCATAAAAAAAGCTACATTCCAAATGTAGCTTTTTTTATGCCGGGAAGCATTGTTTTTTAATCAAACAAACTCTTGAACTTCTTGAAAATCTTCTCCTTGATAGAAGTATTCGGCTTGAAGTTATCCGACCTTTCCATTTCTTCCAGCGCTTTTTTCTCTTCCTTGTTCAGTGTTTCGGGCACATATACGCTGACATTCACCAACAGGTCTCCGGTTCCGTATCCGTTTACGTTAGGCAGTCCTTTGCCGCGCAGGCGGAGAACCTTACCCGGCTGTGTACCCGATTCGATTTTTACCTTAACCTTTCCGTCAATGGTGGGTATTTCTACCGCACCGCCCAATGCGGCTGTCGGGAAACTGAGCAACAGGTTGTAAATCAAATCATTCTCATCGCGAATCAGTTCCTTGTCCTGCTCTTCCTCTATGAGAATCAGCAGGTCGCCCGGTACGCCGTTGTGTTTGCCCGCATTGCCTTTACCGCCCATGGAGAGCTGCATGCCTTCGGCTACACCCGCAGGAATTTTCACGGTAACGACTTCTTCGCCGTAAACGATACCTTCGCCTGCACATTCCTTACATTTATTCTTGATGACCTTACCTTCGCCACCACAGGTAGGACAAGTGGTACGCGTCTGCATTGTGCCGAGGATGGTCTGCTGGTTGCGGATTACCGTACCGCTGCCCTTACAGGTAGGGCAGGTTTCCGCACCGCCGTCTCCTTCTGCACCGGTTCCATGGCAATGGCTGCACGGTACATATTTTTTCAGTTTGAATTTCTTTTCGACTCCGGTAGAAATTTCCTTGAGGTTCAGCTTTACCTTTACGCGCAAGTCCGAACCGCGATAACGGCGTTGTTGTGCACCACCGCCGCCAAATCCGCCGAACCCGCTGAAACCGCCGCCGAACCCACTGCTGTGTCCGCCGAATATATCACCGAACATGGAGAAGATGTCATCCATGGACATGCCGCCGCTGAAACCGCCGAACGGTCCGCCGTTGCCGGCAGCGCCACTCATTCCGGCATGGCCGAATTGGTCGTAACGGGCACGCTTGTCCGGATTGCTTAATACATCGTATGCTTCTGCCGCTTCTTTAAACTTCTCCTCGGCTACCTTGTCACCGGGGTTTTTGTCGGGGTGATACTGGATAGCTTTCTTACGATAGGCTTTCTTTATCTCCTCAGCCGATGCTGTCTTTTCGACTTCCAGAACTTCGTAATAATCTCTTTTTTCCATATAACTGTGTATGTTATTCTCCAACCACTACCTTGGCATGGCGGATTACTTTGTCGTTTAGTGTGTAACCGGTTTGTACGCAGTCCAGAATCTTACCTTTCAAAGCTTCGTCGGGAGCCGGAATTACGGCAATGGCTTCGTGGTAGTCTGTGTCAAGCGGTTGTTCTTTGGTTTCGATTACTTTGACGCCGTTCTGTCCTAAAACTGTCATGAACTTGTTGTAGATGAGTTCCACACCTTCTTTTACGGCAGCTACGTCGGTGGCAGTTTCCATGTTTTTCAGGGCGCGTTCAAAGTCATCTACGATAGGAAGGATGCTGCTGATGCTTTTTTCTCCGCCGTTCAGGATGAGTTCGGCCTTTTCTTTCATCGTACGTTTACGGTAGTTGTCGAACTCGGCAGAGAGACGCAGGTACTTGTCTTTCTGGTCTTCAATCTCAGCGTTGGCCTTTTCCAGTTCCTGAGCGAGTTTTTCTTCCTCTGTCAGGGCAACTTCTTCTTCTTTCTCTGTTGTTTCTTCACAAGTTTCGTCTTGAGCGTCTTGTGCTTTTAACTCTTCTTCGTTGATGTTTTCTTTTTCTTTAGAGTCCATATTGTTATGCTTGTTATTCTTGTAAAATGATTTTGCTTTCATTGTTGTTAAGGGTTTAAGTTAATATGATACGGTTTTAATAGCAAAAACTTTGCCAAATTGACGGCTTTTGCCAAAAACGCTGCAAAGGTAATATTTTTATGTCAGATTGACAGCGTAATGTGCTATAAATAGAGCGCTAACCTTGTGCGGACAGTAAGTTAACTCGATAGGTTGCAGTCAGTTACCTTTGTTGTATGTATCGGGTTAACTTCATATCATGCAATAAGTTAACTCGTTGTAAGCTGTTTTACCGTATTATTTCGTATCTTTGTACCCGCAATTTGCAGAGTTATAGGTATTAAATTGTAAGTAGTACATAATAAAACAGTAAATATAAAGATGATTACAGTCTCGAACGTATCGGTTCAATTTGGTAAAAGAGTGTTGTTTAATGATGTAAACCTGAAGTTTACAAGTGGTAATTGTTATGGTATAATCGGTGCCAACGGTGCCGGAAAGTCTACTTTCCTGCGTACTATTTCGGGCGATTTGGACCCGACAACGGGGTCTATCATGCTGGGACCGGGCGAGCGCCTGTCCGTATTGAGCCAGGACCACTTCAAGTGGGATGCTTATACGGTGATGGATACCGTGATGATGGGGCACACCGTGCTGTGGGACATTATGAAACAGCGCGAAGAACTCTATGCCAAAGAAGACTTCACAGACGAAGACGGTCTGAAGGTATCCGAATTGGAAGAGAAATTCGCCGAACTCGACGGTTGGAATGCGGAAAGCGATGCTGCCGCCTTATTGAGCGGACTGGGCATCAAGGAAGACAAACATTATGTGCTGATGGGCGAGCTGAACAACAAGGAAAAAGTACGTGTCATGCTGGCGCAGGCTTTGTATGGCAATCCGGATAACCTGCTGCTGGACGAGCCTACCAATGACTTGGACATGGAAACCGTAACCTGGTTGGAGGACTATCTTGCCAATTTTGAACATACCGTTCTGGTAGTGAGCCACGACCGTCACTTCCTCGACTCCGTTTGTACGCATACCGTGGACATCGACTACGGAAAGATTAACCTCTTTGCCGGAAACTACAGCTTCTGGTACGAGTCCAGCCAGCTTGCTCTCCGTCAGCAGCAGAACCAGAAGGCTAAAGCCGAGGAGAAGAAGAAAGAACTGGAAGAGTTTATCCGCCGTTTCAGCGCCAATGTGGCGAAGAGCAAGCAGACTACCAGCCGTAAGAAGATGCTGGAGAAGCTGAATGTGGAAGAAATCAAACCGTCGTCACGTAAGTACCCGGGCATCATCTTCACTCCCGAACGCGAACCGGGCAATCAGATTCTTGAAGTAGCCGGACTGACGAAAACGCTGGAAGACGGTACGGTGCTGTTCCGTGATGTGAACTTCAATGTGGAGAAAGGGGATAAAATCGTGTTCCTTTCACACGATCCGCGTGCTATGACCGCTTTGTTCGAGATTATCGACGGAAATATGAAGCCGGATGCGGGAACTTTCAACTGGGGTGTTACGATTACCACCGCTTATCTGCCGTTGGACAACACCGCTTTCTTTAATACGGATTTGAATCTGGTTGACTGGTTGAGCCAGTTTGGCGAGGGCAATGAGGTATATATGAAGAGTTTCCTCGGCCGTATGCTTTTCTCCGGCGAAGAGGTGCTGAAGAAAGCAAGTGTACTGTCGGGTGGCGAGAAGATGCGTTGCATGATTGCGCGCATGCAGTTGCGTAATGCCAACTGTCTCATTCTGGATACGCCGACCAACCACCTTGACTTGGAATCCATCCAGGCATTCAACAATAACCTGAAGACCTATAAAGGAAACATCCTGTTCTCGTCTCACGACCACGAGTTCATCCAGACTGTGGCAAACCGTATCATTGAACTGACCCCGAACGGCATCATTGACAAGATGATGGAGTATGATGAATACATCACTTCCGACCACATCAAGGAACTGAGAACAAAAATGTACAATAAATAGGGGTTAGTGGTTAGCGATTAGTGATTAATGGTGTGTCAAAACAAAAAGGTGATTATGGTAATATTATCTTATTTGTTGGTTTTTTAGGCACGGATTGACGGATTTACTTTATTTTGGGGTAATATTATCAAAACAGTTGGTATATTACCCCTTATTCTTTTTCCGTGAAATCCGTAAAATCCATGAAATGCGTATAGTCCGTGTAATCCATGCCTAAAAGAAATTATCAAACCACATCCCACTCTCATCACCAACCCTTAACCCCTAATCGTTAATCGCTAATCGTTAACCCCTAATCGCTAATCACTAATCGTTAATCGCTAATTTTAAAATCAATCCTGTTCCCACTACCATCAGTACCGTACAGAGTACGGAGCCTTCAAAGCCGAAAGCGCCACCGTTTATCAGATTGGCTTCGGGCAGCCGAAGGGCCAGCAAGCCGTTACAGAATTTATTTCCACTGACCTCATAGCCTAATACCGGGCCTTGTATCCAATTCCAGAACCAGTGTAGAGCTATCGGGAAGCAGAGGTTGCGTGTGTATATATAGGATGAACCTAAAAGGATGCCTGCCAGGAGTATGTTGATAAAAGACAGAAAGTCGAAGTTCGGATTGCCTATATGAATCAAGGAGAACAGGGCGGCGGAGAGGAACAAGGCACAAAACTTATTTACCCCGCTTTGCAGCAGGCGTTCCAATACAAATCCCCGCAATGCCAGTTCCTCTGTCACGGCTACCAGCAGGAAGAATACAAGGCTGACCAGTAAGGAAGAAGGATTGAATGCCACTCCTGCAATCTCTACCGCACCTGCCCACAAGGATATGCCGAACCCTACCGCATAAAGAACGGTTGCCAGCAGTATTCCCGACAGCCAGTCCTTCCAACGCATCGTTAAAGAGCGTCCGAGCCCTTCCAGTGAAAAGCCGCGTAAATGCCATACTATCCATGCGGAAAGGAATACGCCTGCCAGCATCAGCGTCTCGCTCAATATGAAATAGGACATCGTATCGGCCTCTTCCTTTCCTAACTTCAGCAATACGGTTGCGAAAGGGACGCTTATTATTGTAATGATGATGACGGCAAGCGCGGCGAATGAAACAATGTCGATTGCCGCTTTTCCAAAACGTTTGGCTTTGGATTCATTTCCGATGGTTTCCATGAAAAAATATGTTCGGTTAATTAATATCCGACAAAAATAGCAATAAAAAGAGAAATCATTATTCACGGTTGGCGCTTTCTTCTTATATTTGAAAATTAAATCAATCTGACACAAAACATGAACCTGAAAAAGATACTTTTAGTAGCCGGACTGGGCATTATGATATCGAACGTCTCCGCCCAGACTTCCAGGAGATATACCGTTGCCAAACCCGGTACTTTGGTGGAAATGCTCACCGAAGAAGAAGCGAACGAGATTACCCACCTTGTCCTGCAAGGCAAGCTGAACGCAGTGGATTTTCGCCACCTGCGCGATGAATTCAAGAAATTGCAAATACTGGACATCTCCAATGCATCCATCAGTATGTATGCCGGAAAGAACGGTACGCATCCCGACCGCTTTTACATCTATCCCGCCAATTGCATCCCGTCCTATGCTTTCTGCAAGCAGCTTGGCGACAGCACTTTTGCCGGAAAAACATCCTTGACGGAGGTAATCCTTTCCGACAAGACCAAGAACATCGAAGACGGCGCATTCAAGGGATGCACCAACCTGAAGATTTGCCGCATACGCAAGAAAACTCCCCCCAACCTGTTGCCCGAAGCCCTGGCGGACAGCGTAACGGCGATATTCGTCCCTCTGGGTAGCAGCGATTCCTATCGTCGCGGCAAGCGGTGGGAGACATTCGCTTTCATAGAGGGCGAACCGGTAGGAGCTTTGGTGCAGATAGCCACCATGGGCAGCCTTGCCAGCGAACTGCTTCGTGCGGGCATACAGCCCAAAGATGTGAACTTCCTTACGGTAGAAGGTAAGATGGACGAGGCGGACTTTACGTTGATACGCAACTACATGCCCAATCTGGTGAGCGTGGATTTGTCCAAGTGCAATGCCACAACTATCCCCGAATACACGTTTACCCAAAAGAAATACCTGCTCAATATCAAACTGCCCCATGGCTTGAAGAGCATCGGCCAGCGTGCGTTCAGCGGATGCGGACGGTTGTGCGGCACCTTGGAACTTCCTTCCGGCGTAACTGCCATAGAGTATGGTGCATTCATGGGATGCGACAATCTTCGTCATGTCCTCGCCACCGGCGATAAGATTACAACTTTGGGCGATAACCTTTTCGGCAATGACAAGGACAAGCTGATATATAGGGATTAGGGGTTAGTGATTAGTGATTAGCGATTAGTGATTAGCAGGCTGCGCACTCACACCGCAAGGCACTAATCCCTAATCACTAACCCCTAATCACTAATCACTAACTCCAATCATCGTCAGTTGTATACGTTTCCGTTCGGTATCTACACTGAGCACCTTTACGCGTACCTGCTGATGGATGGATACAATCTCATTAGGGTTTGATACATACTTCTGCGCAAGCTGGGAGAGGTGTATCAAGCCGTTTTCCTTGATACCTATATCGACGAAAGCGCCGAAGTTGGTGATATTCCCCACGATGCCCGGCAGTTCCATGCCTATGCGCAAATCATCGATTGTACGCACGTTCTTATCGAACTCGAACACTTTGATAGGTCCGCGCGGGTCACGCCCCGGCTTCTCCAGCTCTTGCAGGATATCCTTCAAGGTCGGCATTCCGACGGTGGGAGAGAGGTAGCGTTCCGGCTGTATCTTCCGGCGCAGTTCCTTATCGGCAATCAGTTCGGCCACGCTGCATCCCAGGTCCTTTGCCATCTGCTCCACGATGTGGTAACTTTCGGGATGCACCGCCGTGTTGTCCAGCGGATTCCCGGCATCCGGTATGCGCAGGAAGCCGGCACACTGCTCAAAAACCTTTGCACCCATGCGTGGAACTTTCATCAGCTCCTTGCGCGATGCGAATGCTCCGTTCTCGGCGCGGTAGTTCACGATGTTCTGCGCCAGTTGAGGGCCAAGTCCCGATATATACGTCAGCAGATGGCTGCTTGCCGTATTCAGGTTTACGCCGACCAGGTTTACACAGTTCTCCACGGTCTGGTCGAGGGATTTCTTCAGCTTGGTTTGGTCTACGTCGTGCTGGTATTGCCCCACACCGATGGACTTCGGGTCTATCTTGACAAGCTCCGCCAGCGGGTCCATAAGCCGGCGGGCGATGGATACGGCGCCGCGCACCGTTACATCATATTCCGGAAACTCATCCCTGGCTATCTTGGAAGCGGAGTAGATGGATGCACCCTGCTCGCTGACAATGAAAATCTGCACTTCCCGGTTGAACGTCTGCCGTTTCAGGAAATCTTCCGTCTCGCGGCTGGCAGTGCCGTTGCCCACGGCGATGGCTTCCACCTTATAGGCCTCTATCATCTTCTGCAGTTTGGCAAACGCCTCTTTGCTTTGGTTCACCGGCGGATGCGGGTAGATATTCTCGTTGTGCAGCAGGTTGCCCTGCGCATCCAGGCAAACCACCTTGCAGCCGGTGCGGAATCCGGGGTCTATCCCCATCACCCTTTTCTGCCCCAGGGGTGATGCCAGCAGCAACTGCCGCAGGTTTTCCGCAAAGACGCGGATGGCTTCATCGTCGGCACGCTCCTTGCTTTGCGCGGCAAACTCGGTCTCGATAGACGGTTTCAACAGACGCTTGTAGGCATCCTGCACGGCTTCCGCCACCTGCTTCCCGCAGGCGTTGTTGCTCTGTACAAACTGCCGTTCCAGCCGTTCCACACACTCCTCGTCGTTGGGGCTGATACTCACCTTGAGCAGACCTTCCGCTTCGGCGCGGCGGATGGCAAGCAGGCGGTGCGAGCTGCATCGCTTCAGGGGCTCCGAACAGTCGAAGTAATCCCGGTATTTGGCGCCTTCCTCCTCTTTGCCTTTTATCACTTTGGCGGTCAGCAGGGCTTGGCGTGCAAAGGTATTCCGCAGCATGTTGCGGGCGCGTTCGTTCTCGCTCACCTGTTCGGCTATGATGTCGCGCGCACCTTTCAGGGCATCGTCCGCATCCTTTACATCGCCTTTCACGAAGGCGGCGGCACGCTGTTCGGGATGAGGCTCGCGCTGGAGCATCAGCAGGGTGGCAAGCGGTTCGAGTCCTTTCTGGCGGGCGGCTTCCGCACGGGTTTTCCGTTTGGGCTTGTAGGGCAGGTAGATGTCTTCGAGGGCGGTGCTGTCCCACGTGTCGTCAATGCGCTTTTGCAGTTCCGGGGTCATTTTCCCCTGTTCGCGGATGGTGGCGACGATGGTCTCCTTCCGTTTCGCCGTTTCCTTCAGTTTTTCGTAATGGGTACGGATGGATTCTATCTGCACTTCGTCCAGTCCGCCCGTCATTTCCTTGCGGTAGCGGCTGATGAACGGGATGGTTGCTCCGTCGTCGAGCAGGGAGAGTGTCTGCCCGATTTGCTTTTCCGATATGCCGAGAATGGCAGCTATCATGCTGTGAAAGATTTGTGTCATGTCAGCTTCTTTTTTTGATAATGAGCGCCAAAAGTACGAAAAACAATCTTTCCCTACCGCCTTTTTGTGAGTTTTATTATATCTTTGCGCTGTTTACACATGGTATTTATACATTAACAGAACAACGAAATGAAAAGACTGACCTGCTGTCTTGCGTGGATGTTCCTGCTGATTGGAGCAGTTGCTGCGCAGGATAAAGAAGTAAAACTGAAAATAGTACAGACCAGTGATATCCACGGTAATTTCTATCCCCACGATTTCATCCTTCAGCGGGAGGCCGCCGGAAGCCTGGCACGCGTGCACGCATTCGTGCAGAAAGCGCGCGAAACCTATAAAGACAACCTGATTCTGCTGGACAACGGCGACATCCTGCAAGGCCAGCCCACCGCCTATTACTATAACTACATCGACACGGTATCGCTCCACGTAACCGCCGATATGCTGAACTTCATGGGCTATGATGCCGCCAATATGGGCAACCACGATGTAGAGACGGGACGTGCCGTTTTCGACCGTTGGGCGGGCGACTGCCGTGCTCCGGTGCTGGGTGCCAACATTATCGATACCGCTACGGGCGAACCCCACTTCCGGCCCTACAAGGTGCTGGAGCGCGACGGAGTGAAGATTGCCGTCCTCGGCATGATAACGCCCGCCATTCCGGTGTGGCTCTCCGAGAATCTGTGGCGGGGGCTTTGTTTTGACGACATGGAAGAGACCGCCCGCAAATGGATGAAGATAATCCGCGAAAAGGAGCGTCCCGATATTGTAATCGGTATGTTCCATGCCGGACAGGACGCCTTGCTGATGGGCGGCAAATACCGGGAGAATGCCTCGCTGGACGTAGCCCGCAATGTTCCGGGCTTCGACATCGTGCTTATGGGCCACGACCACGCCCGCGAATGCAAGAAGGTGCAGAACGTGGCAGGCGATTCCGTACTGGTGATGGACCCCGCCAGCAACGGCATCGTGGTGAGCGACATCGACATTACCGTGACCCTGCGCAACGGCAAGGTTACGGACAAGCAGATTGACGGCGTGCTCACCGAAACCGCCCCCTACGGCATCAGCGGTGAATTCATGAAACGTTTCTCGCCGCAGTACGCCACCATTCAGGATTTCGTATCAAAAAGAATCGGATGCTTCACGAAGACGGTCTCCACCCGTCCCGCCTATTTCGGTTCTTCCGCCTTCATCGACCTCATTCATACCTTGCAGTTGAACATCAGTGGCGCCGAGATTTCATTGGCGGCTCCCTTGTCCTACGACACGCAGATTAAGGAAGGGGATATTTACGTGTACGACATGTTCAACCTCTACAAGTACGAGAACATGCTCTACACCATGAAACTTTCGGGCAAGGAAGTGCGCGATGCCCTGGAGATGTCCTACGACCTATGGACCAACCGCATGACTTCGCCCGACGACCACATCCTGCTGCTTCGCGACCAACCCCGCGAGGGCGCTGCGGACAGGGCTGCCTTCAAGAACTTCAGTTTCAATTTCGATTCCGCCGCGGGCATCATCTACACGGTAGACGTCACGAAGCCGTGCGGCAGTAAGGTAACCATCCTCAGCATGGCAGACGGCACCCCGTTCCACATGGACAAGATGTACACGGTAGCCCTGAACTCCTATCGCGGCAACGGCGGCGGGGAACTGCTGACGAAAGGTGCGGGCATCTCCCAGGACGAGTTGAAGGAACGCATCATCAGCTCTACCGACAAGGATTTGCGCTATTACCTGATGCAGTACATCGAACAGAAGAAGGTAATCGAGCCGCGTGCGCTCGGCCAGTGGAAATTCATTCCGGAGGAGTGGGCTGTTCCCGCTTCCAAGCGCGATTATGAATTTCTGTTTGGTACAAACCGAAATTAGTATTACCTTTGCCGTCCTTAACTCAAGAAACAAACCGTAAGACGTGAGAGGAATAAAAAGAACCATATGCGCATTATGCTTGCTGGCACTCTTCGTGGCGTACCAGGCAAGCATAACGGCGTTTACCCACGTCCACTACGTCAACGGGGTGCTGATAACCCACTCGCACCCTTTCCATAACCGGCATTCGCACTCCACCGACTCGCTGATTGTCATCGGCCTGTTGTCGCACTTCAGTTCGGACACGCCGGACTGCTGCGAGCTGCAACACCCGATGCGCTCTCTGTTGCAGGTGATGGAAAGCGAAACCGATACGCCCGTCATAAAGGGAAAAGCGTGTCGGATGCCCTCTCTCCGCGCTCCCCCTTATTCCGTTACCCTTTGATAGTGTTGTACCAACGTCTGGTATGCTCCATACCAACGTTGGGTATTCGTTGTACCGATGCTTGGTATTCGATGTACCAATCTTTGGTACTCGCCGTACCAATGTTTGGTATCCGTCGTACCTGCCTTTGGTACTTGCCGTACCAAGTACCGGTACAGAATTGGTATCATTAAGTAACTGAAATAAAAGCGATTATTCAAATGAAACAAATTATATTGGTGTTGATGCTTGCTGTGGCAGGTATCGGCGCAGCCGTTGCCGCAAACCCTATCAGGGAAGGCAACATGATTTCCGGCCATGTTCTTGTAAAAGGTTCGGAAGAGAATATACCGTATGCCACCGTTTTGATTGTAGGCAGCGGACAGGGAACAGTGTCCAATGAAGAAGGTCAGTTCGAGTTCAAGAACCTGCCGGCGGGCAAATATACGTTGCGCGTATCCGCCGTAGGCTATAAGACACAGGAAAAGGCGATTGAGGTAAACAAGGACTTTACGGCGGTGGTGCATTTCCAGATGGAAGAGGAAAGCTTCATGACCGATGAGGTCGTGGTGTCCGCCAACCGCAACGAGGTGAGCCGCAAGGCCGCTCCCGTGGTGGTGAACGTAATGAGCGCCAAGCTCTTTGAGATGGTGAACTCCACCGACCTTGCCAAGACGCTCAACTACCAGTCGGGCCTGCGGGTGGAGAACAACTGCCAGAACTGCGGTTTTCCCCAGGTGCGTATCAACGGTCTGGAAGGTCCGTACTCGCAAATCCTGATAAACAGCCGTCCCGTCATCAGTGCGCTGAGCGGGGTATATGGGCTGGAGCAGATACCGGTGAACATGATCGAGAGGGTAGAGGTGGTACGCGGCGGCGGTTCGGCGCTGTTCGGCGCCAATGCTGTGGGCGGAACTATCAATATCATCACCAAAGACCCCATTAACAACTCCTTCCAGGTGTCGAGCATGTTCTCCAACATGGACGGCAAGTCCTGGGAGCAGTACATGGGCGGGAACGTATCCCTGGTGTCAAAAGACAACTCCTACGGCATCGCTCTCTACGAAAGCTACCGCAACCGCAATCCGTACGACCGTGACGGCGACGGTTTCTCCGAACTGGGCAAGCTGAACATGAACACCTTCGGCTTCCGCGCCTACTACCGTCCCACGCATTTCAGCCGTATCAACCTGGAGTATCACACCACCAACGAGTTCCGCCGCGGCGGCAACAAGTTCGACCTTCAGCCCCACGAGGCGGACATCACCGAGCAGACCAAGCACATCATTAACAGCGGCGGACTGAGTTACGACCTCTTCTGGCGCGAGTATAAGCATAAAATCTCCTTGTACGGCTCCATCCAGCACACCGACCGCAACAGCTACTACGGCGCACAGAAGGACATGAACGCCTACGGCAAGACGGACGACCTGACGTGGGTGGCAGGCGGCATGTACGTGGGCAACATGAATAACTGTCTTTTCGCCCCCGCCACCTTCACGGGCGGGCTGGAGTATCAGAACAACTCCCTGCACGATGTCATGACGGGCTATCACCGCGATATGCAGCAGGATGTACGCATTGCCAGCGCCTTCGTGCAGAACGAGTGGAAGATGAACGTACTGACCATGCTCGTCGGCGCCCGCCTGGACAAGCACAACCTGATAGACAAACTGATATTCAGTCCCCGTGTCAACCTGCTTTATAAGCCTACCGAGGACTTCCAGGCGCGCCTGACGTACTCCACCGGTTTCCGCGCCCCGCAGGCCTACGATGAAGACCTGCACGTCACCGCAGTAGGCGGCGAAGGCGTGCAAATCAAGCTGGCGGACAACCTGCGTGAGGAGCGTTCCAACAGTTACAGCGGCTCGGTAGACTGGACCGCCCACCTGGGACACTGGCAGGCAAACATCCTTGTAGAGGGTTTCTATACCGACCTGCGCCACGTATTCGTGCTCGAGGACATCGGCAAGAACGATGTGGGCGATGTAATCAAGGAACGCCGCAACGGCAACGGCGCCCGCGTGTACGGCGCCAACCTCGACGCCAAGATTGCCCACGGCAAGGAAGTGCAGCTCCAGTTGGGCTTTACCGCGCAGCGCAGCCGCTACACCCGCGAGGAAGTCTGGACACAGGTGGACGGCAAGGACCTGACCACCAAGCGCATGCCCCGCACGCCCGATTATTACGGCTACTTCACCTTCTCGTCCGCTCCGCTGAAGAATTTCGACTTCTCCCTCTCCGGCACGTATACGGGCAAGATGATTGTACCGCACTATGCCGGGTACATCGCGGAAGACCGCATGGAGACCACGCCCCAGTTCTTCGACCTCAACCTGAAGCTGAACTATACCTTCGTGCTGCACGACCACATCAAGTTCCAACTGAACACCGGTGTGCAGAATATATTCAACAGCTTCCAGAAAGACTTGGATAAGGGCGAGTTCCGCGATGCCGGTTATTTCTACGGCCCCACGCAGCCGCGTACGTTCTTCATCGGCTTTAAAATAATGAATTAGGATAACATTCACGATTTTTAAACCAATAATTCCGTGAATAATCCTATATTTGCCGGCAAAGCGCATGAATAATGAATACAAAACAGATACGCAACGTTGATATCTCCGGTATACAACACCTGCCCATGATTGACTTTATCGGCAATGATTTCGCTATTTTCGATGATATAAGGGACATCCCTTTCACGCCATATCCAACGCGTCTGAACGCTGCCTGCTTTGCCGTCTGCCGGAAAGGCTGGTGCAAGCTGAATATCAACTTGCGGGATTATGAAATGCGTGAAGGGATGCTTTGCATCATCCTGCCCGAGCAGATTGTGCAGCAGGGCGAGCGTTCCGATGATTTTTCAGGCAGCTTCATAGCCGTGTCCCGCGACTTCATGGACCTGGTGATACCCACTATGCAGCAACTGTTTCCCATGTTCTTCATGATAAAGGAGCGGCCTTGCATCGCCGTCACTGCCGACGAGTTGCAGGCGTTCGAGGAATATCACTCTTTCCTGTGGAGCAAGGTGAAGCTGAAGGACAATCCCTACCGCAAGGAGATTACGCAGGGATTGCTGATGGCGCTGTTCTACGAGATATACGACATCTATCAGGGACATGCCGTGAAGGAGCGCACTCCCAAAAGCCGCAAGGAAGATTTGTTCGAACGCTTCATCCGGTACGTGTACGAGTTTTACAAAGAGGAGAGGAGCGTGTCCTTTTACGCCGACAAGATGTTCCTTACGCCCAAGCACCTCTCTACCGTGGTGAAAGAGGTGAGCGGAAAGACGGCGGGCGAGTGGATTGACAGTCTCGTGATTCTGGAAGCAAAAGCCATGCTGAAATCATCCGAGCAGAGCATTCAGGAGATAGCCGACGAGCTGCACTTTGCCAATCAGTCTTTCTTCGGCAAATACTTCAAGCATCACACCGGCTTTTCGCCCAAGGAATACCGGAAACAGTAATATCCGGCAACCTCCCGGTTCCGGCAAGCAAATAAAAAACCGGACAGCTACGGCAGGAATCTTTTCCTGTGCTCCGTGTGCTGCCCGGTATTTTTTTAGTGTACCCTAAAAAAACTAACCTTTCTCTTTCAAAAACTAATTTACTCTATCGTTTTCTAAATGACGTTGCAAATTTAAAGAGTTATTTTAAGGTACTGTTTGATATATATCAAAAAAGGATTATTTCCTGAACCGGCTCCAGAAACCGCCTCTCTTTTGTTGCGGAGTTTTATCGGTATCGCGATACAGCTCCTCATACGTCAGCTTCTCCTGAACCATGCGGTAGATGTCTCCCCAGTCGGGCAGGCCGCCCAGGTTGCGGTCGTCAATGAAAAGGTCCGCTTTCACCTTGCGCGAGAAGCCGTGATGGGCGGCATCCTCTTCGGGATAGTCCCGGTTGACGGCATAAAACTCCACGCCCCGTTCCCTGCACCATTCCACGGCCTCGTCCAGCAGCTTTCCTTCACGTACGGTCCACAGTATCAGGCGGTGGCGGTCTTTAATCAGCATCTTCAGCGTATCGGTGGCAAAAGGGATTTCGTTCCCTATTTTAGGGTAACGGTGCTCTACGATTGTGCCGTCAAAATCAATGGCGATAGTCATGATGCTTATGTATTGCTTTAAAAACGGTAACTTGTTCCTATGGAAGCTCCTAAGACAAACGTATATTCTCCGCTTGTGTAGGTACGTGCCGAAGGAGTAATCTTGCCGTTATAACCTCTCAGATACTCTTCCGCAAAGATGCTCCAGCGGTCGTTCAGCTTGAAGCTCTGTTGCAGACCGCCCTGGATGCCGAAGTAATTCTTGTCTTCCATTTCGTGGTGCGTATAGACGATACCGGCAAAGGCGTTGAGGTCGAATATGCGGTTTTCGCTATAATTGCCTATCATGTTGGTAAGGTTCAGCATGTAGTCGGCGGTGACAGACAGCGGATACACACCCCCGTGCTGATAAGCATACCGCCCAATCTCGATGCTTCCTCTTACGGCAGACAGCGGCGTGTACTGGCGTCCCACACCCAGGCTTATCTGTTGTCCCAGCATATCGGGAATATCCTTCATCTTCACACCTGCGGTGCGCATGGGGAAGTTGGTTCCCACGGTGGCATACGCAAAGTTATAAGGCTGGAAGAAACCGCGTTTGGCATCGAAGTCGGCCTTTCTTCTACGGTACTGCACACCGAACATCACGCCTACATTCTGCATGTGTCTGTCCTGTGTGATGCCGCTCTTGAACGGTTGCGTATAGAAACTCTTGCTGTATCGCGCCTCACCCGTGATACCGATTTGGTCTGACAGGAAATATACCAGTTGCATAGACCCCGTAGGACCGTGGAATGTACGAAGCTTCTTGGCATAGTCGCTGCTTCTGTGCGCCAGTGCTCCGAATTCGTAGCCGGCGGAAAGGTTCACTTCCAGTCTCGGGTCTTCCACACTCGGCGAAATCAGTGTATTCAGGTTCACCAGCACTTCCGCTCTGCCGCCTCCATACACTTCCTCGCTCTTGAAGTTGTCCGAATTGAACGTATAGTGGAAACCGCCGAAGCCGCTGATGCGCCATCCCAGCGGCATGAACCATTTACCTATCGCCAGTGAAGCGGCAGGACCCAACGGTTGCAGCGCCGGCAGATTGTTGCGCACGGGCTTTCCGAAATCGCCCTGCGTACCGATAGCCGCTTCTATGAACATATTATCGCCCATATCTTCCGATTTCATCCTGATGGGAAGACCGGTAAAGCGGTAGGTCAGTCCGGTGTACACGCCATATCCCACGTCATACCGCTTGGGGCAGTCCGCACCGTCTATTCCGTCGGTATAGAGGTATAGTTTGGGTTCCACATACCAGTCCCAGTTTCTCGACAGATGATAGCGTGCCTGCAAGCCACCGTGCACTCCGCCGGCTATCTTGGCATCCATACCGTCGCGCTTGCTCACATATCCGCCTATACCCAATACGGTATACAGGCTGATGTGTGCGCCGCTTTTGTACCCGCCGATATAATCGGACAGGTTGAACAGGTGATCCAGTTCGATGCCGCCCTGTTTCAGCTCGTCGTTGAAGCCGCCCAGCAGAGACACCCGGTAGGAGTTGAATGAACTTACATCCTTAGTCAGGGCAATACCGCCGTTGAACCATGCCGGCAGTGAAGAACTGCCCCTCAGTTTGTTCACACCGCCCATTACCGACAGGGAGAAATTCTTGCCCGGCTGGCTGTTGTTCACTTCTCTTCCCTGCGGGATATACCGTTTCTGCAATACATAGTCCATTGCATTGAAAGGCCTTTCGGTGCTGTCCTTCTTCAGGCTGTCGTCCTGCGCATGGAGCATTTCCGGCATTGCCGTACATGTGCAGATGCACAGTGCCGGAATCATATATTTCAATTTCATTTTCAATCCTTATTATGGTTATAGGTTAGACATATCCATAGCTGCCTGTATGATATCTTCGTTAAATTCACCGTCGTTTTGTGCGGTAGCCACGAAGCTCTTGTCGCGTTTGAAACATTCGGACAGGGCAATCACCGTATTCATGAACTCTATCTCACCCTCTCTGGCAGACAAGGTAGCTTTGAAATACCAGGTCAGTGCGCTGTCCTGCGGCAGTTTGGCAAGTGAAGCCTTGGCGGCGGCGTTGCCGGTGCGGTTATCCAGCGCCATGTACATCACCACTTCGTTCTGGGGCGATGAAGCCTTGATGGTTTCAAAAGTCTTGTGTGCACGTTCTTTCTCTTCCGGAGTCGTTCCGCCCTGGAAGTAGCCGCCCAAAGCCCATGTATAGGCTTTCAGCAGGTCGAATTTGCTGTCCTCCGGCAGAATCTTCACCAATACGCTGGCGTGCTCGAAGTCTCCCTTTTTGATGTACATGCAGAGTTGGTTGGTCACCACTTCCAGCCGGTTCACGATTTCCGTACGGCTTCCGTCGGCATTCATGCGCGAATAGTCGGTGGAGTGGATGCTCAGGTCTATCAGCGGTTCCAGTATGGAAGTATCCACGGTATCCCTCTCCAGGTAAGAAGCCGCCAGGTTGTTGCCGGCAAGCGCCCACGGATGCTTTTGTTCCAGTGATTCCTCGTAGGCACGGCGGTACAGAGCTTCCAGTTCCTTTTCATCGGTTATCAGTTGGAACAGCTTCCAGTACTCATAACGTGTGTAGCTGCCTTTCAGCCCTTTTTCCCTGTATTGTGCCATGACTTCCTCATCATTCGGTTCGCGGTATATCTCGTAGAGGCAGTTATAATTCACCACGCGGAGTTCGTCCAGATAAGGCACGATGACGGTAGAGTACCAGTCGAGTTGTTTCAGCGCTCTGCCCTGCGCTCCGATATCCTTATGCTTTGCCAGAATTTCTTTTACCTTGCCGGCTTCCGTGCTTTTGCCGTCGCGTTCCAGCAGTTTCACCACTTCTTCCCACGGAGCCACTTCGGCATGCGGGTTGCGGTAAACGCGCTCCAGGGTATATTGGGGCAATATGGAGGTAATCTCCTGTTCAATCTTGCGCATACGTCTTTCGGCAAGGCTCAGGTTACTGCTGTAATGGCCGTCCGGAGAAGCCGTACCTGCCACGTGAAACTCCTTCAATACCGTACCCGGAGATTCGGCTATCTCTTTCAGCTTGTTTCTCAGCATGGCAAGGCTTTGTTTGTTTTCAGGCGTGTCCGTCAGTTGGTCGGAGTTGATGAGGAAAGACAGTTGTATCTTGTCCGATGTATTTCTTTTCTCTATCTGCGCCCTTTCCTTGTGCAGCAACGGATCCATCTGCTCCGAGAAGAGGTTGTATTGCAGGAACTTCATCGGGCGTTTGGTCTGGCACGTATTGATTTGGTACGTTCTGGAGTTCGACGCGCTGTAATCTTCCAGGTTCACGATGGCAAAGCAACTGTAGTTCCGGTTGGGGTCGGGCACGATGATGGTATCCGTCCAGTCCAGGTTCATGGCCCTTGTAGTCAGCGCCTCCGCTTTGATGTACGGACGCAGCGGATCACGGTCCATGTCATAGCCCATTTTGCGTTCCTGCGTCAGGGCATATTCCTTGCCGTCGTATACGGACGGGCGTGCAAAGGTTATCGTATCGTTCGTTTCGCAGTCCAGTACGTACGGCTGTATAATCAGTCGCGAGAAGCGGTTGCCGAAGTAAGGCGGCAGTTTGAAGGTATTGTACGGAATCAGCATGTTTCCGATAATCTTCGGCGCTTTCGGTTCCGGTTTCAGAACCAGCCGCATGGCGGTTACGGTCACACTCTCCAGCATCACTCCCTCGTCGATGCTCACATCTATTTTCATCTGATGTCTCACTTCCTTCAATACCGAGGGCGAGAGTCCCACTTTGAAAATCAGCGCACCGTTGTCCGGAACCAGTATCTCATAATACCCGTTCTCGTCGGTGGTCGTTTTCCCTTCCTGATCCAGCAGCAATGTTTTCTCCTGGTCGTTGCTGTCCAGTATCTTCTTCATATCCTCGCCCACGGCTACGGTCTTGGCGGCATACACATCCACCGTTACGTCCGAGAAAGGCACTTTCCGGTTTTCGGCAATGTTATATACGGTACCCGATACCTTCACCATTTTCTGCGCCAGGGCAGTGCCGGTACCGCATCCCGCCACAACCAGAAGCAGGATCCATATTTTCAATCTTTCAGTAATCATTCTCCGTATTATTTAAAAATGTAAGTACACGAAATTCCCAGTCCCATGGGCATCACCTTGTGTCCGGTGGTGTTGTAGTCTCCCGGTTCGGGCAATCCCTTCTCGTAGCGTTTCTCCCTGTACCACATCAGTGATATTCCGGCGCTGAATTCTATGTTGAAGCGTTTGCCCAGCGGCAGTACATATCCGTACACCATTCCCGGGCCTACGGCATCGCCGAAGTGGTGTGTATCCGAGAACGTGGCGTCATACCTCATGCCCTGTATGCCCAGGCCTATGAAGCTCTGCACCATTGCCCGTCCGCTCACCCAGTATCTCACTTGCGCTTCCGCACCTTTGATACTGCAATCCAGCGGGTTCTGGTCAAGGCTGTAGAAAGCTCCCGCCATAACGCTGGTCCGGTTCGATGTCACCAGTTCCAGCGAGAAGTTCGGAGTCAGGTTTCCCCAAAGCAGTGCGTTTGTTCTTCCGGCAATGAGCTGTGCCTGCGCATTACTTGCCGTGCATGCCAGTACAGCTATCACTATCAGCCTCGCCCATATACTTTTCTTTTTACAATCTTTTGTCATACGAATCTCTTATTTTTGTCTCTGACTGTACTTGTTTCTGATAGAGCTGAAGCGGTACACGAATCCTACGCGTATATCGCTCACTACGGGGTAGGGCAGGAAATGCCTGTCTCTGCTCTTTGTACGTATCAGGTGGTTATCTTCATATTTATATTTGTCATATTCGGCATAGGCTGCTCCCACGCTCAGACCCAGATCCAGGTCTATTGCGCCCTGTTTGCATTTGTATACGGGCAGCTGCCATCCGCCGGTCAGTCCGGCATGGAACATATCGCCGGCGATGCCTTTGCCCCATGCTCCGGCAAACTTGCTGTATCCGGCATAGAAGCCCCAGTAGTAGGTACGCCAGAACTTGGGTATTCTGGACTGTCCCGTCTTTACGGTAAAGGAAGGTTTGGCATATCTTTTCACTTCCAGTCTGTAATCGTTGATTTTCATCTGTATGCGTTCGTTCATACTGATTTTGGCATTGCCGTTCCATTTGGCACCTATGCCCACTACCCACCGGTTGTCGGTAGAACTTGAAAGGTCAAATTCCACTTTGGCATTCGGCAACAGCAACAGCCAGTCCATTGCATTGGTTTCAAACGCCCACCGTTCTTTGGGCGAAATCTTTTCGGAGGTTTTCTGTTGGGCGTATGCTCGGACGCTTATCGCGCCCAGCATCGCCAGAAACAGAAACAGTACCTTTGTCCTATTTGTCATCAGTTGTCAATGTTTAGTTCTATATTCTGTATATCAGAAGTTGTAGGTCAGTCCGGCAGTCAGTGCGGCTGCACCTTCCCCTTTCTTTCCGCTGGCGCATCCGTCCAGCTTGTCCCCTACGAGATTACCTTTTATCTCGACATTGATGTCCAGATGTTCCGATACCTTAAAGCGGTTCAGCACACCTACGGTAAGCACTCCTGTGGTAGTATTCAGTCCGGGAGCGTTGGCCACACCGCCGCCCACCAGCGGAATGAGGCTGTATGTACGTTCTTCGTTTACACCGCACCACCAGTTCAGTACATCCACCATGATGTCGGCATGATACATCATGAAATTCCATGATTCGCTTCTACCGTTCTTGGCTTCGCCCGAAGCGTGCATTCCGCTTATCTGCAATCTGGCGCCTAATACGGGAGTAATCCATTTACCGCCGCTTACGTCGCCCGTAATGGAAATACGGTTTCCGAATTTCGTGTGCATGTCATAATCGCCTACGTATACTCCGGCTCCTACCGAACCGCTTACAAACCATTTCTCATTGGCCGGATAGGCCTCCATTTTGCCTTGTGCGGCAACGGTAGTCCCTGCCGAAGCAAGAACTACCGCTGCCAATATCCAAGGTCTTAGACTAAAAAAATGTTTCATTATTTCAAAGTAGTTATTAATTACTTCAATTGTATAAAATAAAAGAATAATATGTTTATATGAAGTGTTGTTCTTTGTAGAGCATGCTACGCTATTGCCTGTCACATTGGAAATTATGTGGAACAGGTAAAATGGATAAGTTCTAATGCGTGGCAAAGTTACTAACTAAAATAATAAAAAACAACTTTTTATTTACATAATGATGTAGAATAATGGCGTAAATAAAACTGTGTCAGCAAAGAATAAAATAAAACTTTGCTGACACAGACTATTTTAATTACCTATAAAGTAGGTTAGGACTATTCTTTTTCTTTCACTTCGCCGCGGCGTGCCTTTTCGGTGTAGCGCAGTTCCTTTTCAATGGTCATATCCTTGCCCAGACCATACGTATGCAGTCTTTCAGGTTCTATACCCACTTTCACGAGGAACTTCTTCAAGGCTTCGGCACGTTTCAGCGTCACTTTCTTGTTTATGGCTTCTCCGCCCGTATGGTCGGCATAGCCGCAGATGTCAATCTGTACTTCCGGATTCTCTTTCAGTGTTTTGGCAATGGTGAAGAGTTCGCGTGCATACTTGTCCGTATCCAGTTTCCACTTTCCGCGTTCAAAGTATACGGCGGGCAAGTCTTTCGGGAAACCTTTGCATACCACTACTTCCGGAGATTTTTCAAGCACTTTCTGTTCGATGTAGATAGTATCGTGCACCACTTTCGTAACGGTCTTTGTAGCGCGCTTCCACATAGGCAGATAGCCCGGAGCGTACATGATGTTGTCTTTCTTGCGTCCCTTGCTGTTGCCTACCTTCCATATCAGACCAACCTGTGCCGTAACCATACTGTTGTGTTTGGTGGTATTGATGGAGTTGATACCGTCGAAGTCCTGATTGTTAATCCAGATCATACCTCCCTTCAACTGTACGTCGAAGTTGTGGTTTATCCGGTAACGTACGGCAAGGTCGCCTCCCAGTCCGAGATTAACCTTGTTGTCGAGTTTGTCGGCAAACTGTTCGTCGTTGGAGCGGTTCTTGACGGTAGACGAGAACTTCTGCAGGTAGATACCCGGTGCCAGCACCACAGCCCAGCGGCGGTCACCGTCGCTGCGGCGGAAGAGGTTCAGCAGGTTTACCTCTGCGTTCAGTCCGAAGTTCCATGAGTGAACCGAAGAATACAAATCCTTGTAGTAGCTTCCGCCTTCCGGAAAGTCCACGTTATAGTAAGTGTTTCCGTTGGGCAGCAGTACGAAGTCGTCCTCGTAGCGTTGCGAACCGGCGCGGTTGCTTCCGTAGTCCACAGAGAGGCGTGCTCCGAAAATCGGATTGAACTGGTAGCTTCCCTGCAAACCGAACATATAGCCTGCCCAGTTGTTGTTACCTCTGCTCACGGAACGGAAATCGCCTGCATAGAACGGCATTCCAATGTTCACTCCGATGCTCCACCGTGAGTAGTCTTTGTACAAAGTCTTTTTGTCAGGATAGTCCTTCCAGGGGTCGTCCACTTTGACCACCTCTTGTGCCATGGCTTCCATGCCCGGCAGAGCTGCCAGACAGAAACCGGCGATGATGTATTTCAGTGATTTCATAAACGCTTTGTTTTAAATGTTATTACCGGTTATTTCTTTTGCAACTCCACGCAGATATAGGCAGGTTCTCCATAGTTGATTCCGTCCTTGCGTGCCTGCAGTCCGATTACCACTTTGTAGCCGGTAAGGTCATCGGTTACGCGCGAGGGATCCAGAGTCAGACCCATGGAAAGCGCTCCGTTGTGCATGTCTACCTTTATGTAGTTTGCCAGGTCCGGTTGCGGCTTTCCGGCTTCGTCATAAATAATGCCCAAGCTGTAAACAACCGGGATATTCTGGTTGCTTTCGTTTGCCGTTGAGGAGCCTAAAACTTCTGTTGCAAATACCGGCAGGTTATCTACAATTTGAATGACTTTTGTATCGACATTCTTCACTTCTCCCAGCACAGCGTGTTTGTAGATGTCCTCTTCTGCAAATGCGCTCAGTCCCAGGTCTGCTTTGGTGCGTACCACTTCTGTTCCCGATTTGAACTCATATGTAGTCTGGTCTTCGCTTTGGGCAGGCACGTAGCGTACACCCTTATAGCTTGTAGAGCGGTTATTGTTGCTGTTTTCAAACTCAACGGCTACGGTAAACGGCATCTTGTGAGTCACCGGATCCACTGTAGGCAGTTCGCAAGTAGCCGTAACGGTGAATATGCCTTCGGCTGCATCTTTTACAGCGACTTTTTCTACTGTAAATGCCGGTCCTGCATCACCTGCTCCACGTGTAGGAATGGCTTCTCTGGAGTCGATGTGGAAGTAGCCTTCCAAAGCGGTCACTTCGTTAAGCACATCTGCCGGATTGATTTTCACATTTACATTCAGCTCATATTTGTTGCCTTCACGCGGCTTCAGTTCCACTTCCTCGTTACTGCTGTATTGCGGAATGATTACCATACTCTGGATGCGGTTGAACAAACGATCAACTTTCTCTTCCAGTTCCGTGCACTTATTTTTCAGTTCGTCGATTTCTCCCTGCATCAGAGCCAGCTGATCCTTGATTTCTTTGGTTGCCTCTTCAATCAGCTTGTCCATTTCATCTTTGTTGGGCAGATTGTCTAACCGTGCATATACCGCTGCGAACATATTATCAATCTGTTCCTTGTTGTAGTAGTCGGCAAGCATGTTCTCCACTTCCGTAATTGTGACGAACTTATCCATTTTACCGTTCAGTTCATCATACTTCGTTTGTAAGTCGAGAATATCTTTCTGATTCTTCAATACATCAGCTTTCAGTTGTCCCAGGTCGGGCAATGCTGCGAGGGCGTCTTCCAGTCTTTTATAAATATCGTCTACACGTCCCGACAACGCATTATAATTATTATTCAGTGCCAGGAAGCCTGCATTCATCTTACTTTCCAGTGCGCTTAACAGTGCAGCCTGCTGTGCCTGATTGTCCTTGAGTTGGAGGATGTCATTCGTGTTCTTGTTCACGTAAGCTTGCAGTTCGTTCAGCATCTGTTTGATTTGGCTCAGGTCTGCCGGGGGCACGCTTCCGTTTTCAAGCGAATTCAGACGGTTTTCTATGTCGGCAATGGCATCGTCATAGATTTTTTTCATCTGTTCAACTTGTTTTTCCAAATCAGTTACACGTACTCCCAGTGCATCCAATTGTTTTTCCAGAGCACTGATGCGTGCCGTATGGTCTTTTACGATGCTTTCCACATTACCCATTCTTTCATCCAGCTTTCCGTACAGCGATTCTATGGACAAATATTTGGCGTTAAGCTCTGCCACTTGGGCTTGCAGGTCTTTCAGGTCATTCTGGAGTTGTTCTACCAGTTTGGACAATTCGGGGTCTGTAGTGCCGCCGCCATTGTTTATGGCTTCCCATATTTTTTCTATTTGAGCATCATAATCGCCTATCAGCTTATTGATACGCTTGTCAAGCTCGTCATAGCGGGTGTTCAGGTTCTGAACCGTATCCTGCAGTTTGCTTACCGCATCGGAGATGCCTTCCAATTGTGTATCGATTTCATTGATTTTACCATCCACTTCATTCTTTAAATTCAGGATGTCGTTTTTGGTATCTTCCCTCAGTTGTTCCAGATTCTGTGCATTTTCCTTTGCCGCATTATCCAGTTCTTCGAGTTTACCGTCTATTCTTTCGAGGTTATCGGTCAGTTTCTGGTTCAGCTCTTCCAATTGTTTCAGGGCATTTTCCAGCTTTTGCTTCTCTTCCAGTTGCGATTCTTTCAAATTGGCTATTTCTTCTTTCAAGTCACTGATAGCCTTTTCGGTTGCATTTTGCTTTTCCTGCAGGGATTCATACTGCTCTTCAAGCTTCCGGATACGTCCGTCCAGTTCATTGTATTTGGCAGAAATCTCAGCATCGATTTCCTTGGACAGTTCCAGCAATTTTTTGTCGAATTCCTGTACTGTCTGTTCAATCATGTTCTTTATGTTCTGGTCATTCTCCTCCATTGCTTTCTGTAACTCGGCAATCTTTCCTTCCAGCTCATTTTTCGTAGTCTCCAGGTCTTTGATAAGCTTGCTGATGCTCTCCTTGAATTCGGCATGCTCCTTGGCTGCTTCCTGCAAGGTTACAATCTGCTTTTCAATCAGTTCGATTTTTTCCAGCAGATTGTCAACGTTAACATCGCCATTTTCAATCTGATTCCGAAGAATTTCGATTTGGCCGTCATAATCTTTCTGGCAGCCGGTCATTAAAATACAGCCGCTTCCTGTAAGCAACAACATAGCTGCGAACAGAGACATTGTTGAATTTCGTTTCATAATCACTAATGTTTTAAAGTAAAACGTTTGATATTTTGTTCTTCTTTCAAGCTACATACCAGGAGTGCACCGTTCCGTTCGGCAATGATATAGCCGTCCAGTCCTTCCACCACCACTTGTTTCTCTCCGGCAGTGTGCACAATACAGTTATGGCAGTTGTGCAGGCTGATGTCATTCCCTACACCTGCATTTCCGTGTTCGTCCTGCGGCAGCAGGGTTCTTAGCGACCCCCAGCTGCCCAAATCACTCCAGCCGAATTCGGCAGGCAGTGTATAGATGCTTTCCGCTTTCTCCATTACAGCGTAGTCTATGGATATTTTCTCACAGGTGGGGAAGAGTCTTTCTACTGTGTCGGCCTCTTGTGCTGTGTAGAAATCCTGGCTCATTTCGTCCATAATAGCAGCCAGGTCCGGAGTAAACTTGCGTATGGCATCGGTTATGGTATTTACATTCCACACAAAAATGCCGGCATTCCAAAAGTAGCTGCCGTGGGCAACGTATTCTTTGGCAGTTTCTACATCCGGCTTTTCTTTGAAAGCGTCTACCTTGTATATTTCAGTACCGTTAATCTGTTCCGCAGCCTGTATATATCCGTATCCGGTTTCCGGACGGCTGGGTTTGATGCCTATCGTTACAATGGAACAGTTTGTGGCGGTAAAATCGAGTGCACAGCGCATTACCCGTTGAAACTCACCGGTGTTTATCACCAGCGCGTCCGACGGAGTTACTACGATATTTGCCTGCGGATACTGTTTCTTTATTTTCCAGCAGGCATAGGCAATGCAGGGTGCCGTATTGCGGGCAGTCGGCTCTGCCAGGATGTTGCATTCGGGCAAATCGGGCAACTGTTCTTTTACAATATCCGTATATTTCTCGCTGGTCACTACCCAAAAGTTTTCCATTGGGCATAGCGGTGCAAATCGCTCTACGGTAAGTTGTATCAGTGACTTGCCGCATCCCATTACATCAATAAACTGTTTGGGATATTCAGGTGTACTCATCGGCCAGAATCGGCTTCCGATGCCACCTGCCATGATTACAATGTGAGTGTTCATTTTTTTAGAAGCAACAGCTAATTATGTTTATTTGTATTGGTAAATCACACAACTTCTATTTGTGATTTTACTTTTCACAAAGACTTAAAAAAAATATAGAAAGATATAGATAGATCGTGAGTAAAAAGATAGCTGTATATAATGACAAAAATATTGAAAAATAATTATTATATTTGCTTAGGTTTATTGATTTGATATGAAAGGTTTGAAAAAGCTACGCCTTTGCCTATCCCATAATAAGTAGGATAGGCAAAGCCAATAGCTGCAAGAAATTGTTCGCAAAGTTAAGAATAAACTATATAAAAAACAATATATATATTATATAATATTTTTTATATCTATAAATATCTTTTTTTACAAAATCAGTTTAGGAAATAAAGTCTTTACCCCTTCCCGATAGATGCGTTGTGCGTTTTCCGGTGTTGTGAACTCTTTAAATGCGCTCAGAATGACCTCGTAGCTGTCTACCTCATAATTATGGAGCCCCTTTTTATGTCCTCAAGATAGTTTTGCTTCATGTGACAGGTGGAACGGAATGCCTCTCTTCGGATATCAAGCTGTTTCAGTTCTTTTTTGAGGAATGCACCGAATTCCGGATGATCGGAAATAAATCTGTTCGATTTCATAATAAATTTGTTTTAGTTAATAAAATAGAAATATTTGATTCCTGTACCTACATAGTGGGTACAGGTAATATGGGTACAAAGGTATACCTTTGCAACAGTTTTTAAAACAATTTAAAACATAAATGCTATGAAAGCACATAAAACTACTCTTTCCGTACGGGAGCTGCAAAAGACCATAGGGCAGTGGAAAAGTCGGAAAATTACGGATTCCACCATTGCAAAGCTGTTGGAACTGATGTTGGGGATGACCGCCTACATGAATGAAGATGCGGTTTATCCTGTGGAGAATTTCTATGATATCAGCAAGGCGCTGAAGTTTAAGAACGCGCGGTATCTGGTGGAAGCGGTCAGGCTGAGCGGAGCGTTCGGCATCGTACCCGGCGACAATGTGTACGGGATGAGTTCGTTCTATTCCTACCTCTGGAAAGAGAAAGAAAAAACGGATGATTCTGCGGTAATTTTACCGGTAACTTTACCGGTAAAATTACCGCAGGAGGATATATATAATATATATACTATACAGGATAATAAGAATAATATATCCTCCGGAAGGATTTCTTCTGCGGAAAAAAGCCTGGAAGCCGCACGTAATTTCTTTCACCTCATCAACAAAAATCCGATGGATAAGATGCGGATTTTCACTCCGCTCATCGACGGCTTCCAGCAGAAGGAGGGACTGGCGCGCGAAGATGCCTGCGCCAACCTGGTGTACCTGGTGAACGAATTGCTGGTGCCTTACTTCGCAAGCCAGGAACGCTTTATGAAATCCACCCATGTAGGGCGGCTGTGCTGGCTGAGCAACCTGCTGAAATCTGCCGGCGGGCTGCGGATGCTGAAAGATGCCACGGATGCCGGAAGGCGGCAACGGGTACAGAACCTTGCCGACATGCGGAGCGAACAACGCAACAACCATCCGCTCTGCGAGTTTGAGTGGACGGATAAGGAAAGCGGCCTGCGCTTTTACGACGACCCGCTGGAAGGGATGGTGAACATACCGGACAATGCACCGCCCCGCCCGGGAGCGGGAGCGGAGTGGAACGTGCTGAGTGGAAAATGGGGGGAGTTATGAGTTATAAATTATAAAATTTCGGAGGATGAAGCCGTTTTATTATTTGAGTGATTTTCCCGAGCGTAGAAGAGCGGGGAAGAATTATATAGCAGAGTGTCCCAAGTGCGGGAAAAAACATCTTGCCATTTCGCGCGATACGGGATTGTACTGCTGCTTTTATGCGGGGTGCGACTTTCACGGGAAGCTGAAGGACTTCTGGACAGAGCGCAGAAGCACGGGATGGCAGGATGCCGGGAGTCCGGTGGGAGCTTCGCCGATGGCGAAGGAAAGTGCCGGGAAAGGAGAGCCGGGCGGTATGGCATCGGCAGGCGGAGGGAACGCCGCATTTGAGGTGTCGATGATTCCCGAAGACTACAAACGGCTGTCGCCTGAGGTAATTGCCAAAATCAAACCGCTGACCGATGACCCGGAGACTTCCGATACCGGACAGCTTGCCGCCCGCCGTTATCTTGCCGATATGGGAATCTCGTTGAAAACAGCCATCGACGCGCGTATCGGCTGCCTGGTGCACCGCTGCTTCGGAGGCAAGGACAGCAAGGACGGAAAGGATAAAAAGAATGCTGCGGGGATGATGTACCAGTGCATCGCCTATGTGAACTATATCAACGGGCAGCCCGTCAACGTGAAGTACCGCTCGTGTGACGCCACTGCTTCCGGCTATACCAAATGTTGGAGCCAGGATTCGCCCACCACGCCTTGCCCGCCTTACAACATCGACTGCATTAACCCGCTGCTGATTGCCGAAGAGAATATTCCGCGCCTGATTGTCACCGAAGGGGAAAGGGATGTGCTGACGTTGCGCGAGGCGGGCTACCCGTATGTCATCAGCGTGCCCAACGGCGCGGCAAGCGACCTTTCCAAAGGCTTCGAGGCTTTCCGCCCCTGGCTGGACCGGGTACAGGAGCTGGTGATTTGCGGCGACAGCGACCTGCCCGGAAGGACGCTTGTGAAGCATCTTGCCGACTATTTCGGTACGCGGTGCCTGTTCACCGTCCTGCCCGGCGGCTGCAAGGACATATCCGACGTACTTGTGGCGTACGGCGCCGATGTGGTGCGCGAGATTATCGGCTCGGCATGCCCGCACCGTACATCGGACATCATCACCGTGAGCGAACGTGCGGATGAGATTATGAACGTGCTGAACGGCAATTACGACCACGGCTACGATGTGGGTTACGGTCCGCTTACCGACCGGGTGTTCCATCCAACCGACCAGGGCGGACTGATAATTGCCACCGGAAAGCCTAACAGCGGCAAGACGGATTTTCTGAACGACCTGACCTGCCGCCTCATGGCCAAGACGGGACGTAACGTGTGCTACCTTTCCTTTGAGGTTCCCGACAAGAACAAACACATGGCAAATCTTATCCGCCTGATGCTGGGCAAGGTGAACACGGCGGCATACACCCGCGAACAGTTGCAGCCCATCGTCTCTTTCCTGGACGGGCACATGGTGCATCTGGACCTGCACGAGGTTTCGCCCACGCCCGCCAATATCATAGAGCGCGCGGAACGGGTGAAACGCGCTATGCCGCTGAAGTATCTCATCATCGACCCGTACCTCTTCATGGAAATGGAAACCGGACGCTACAACACGGAGACGCAGGCCATTAAGGGCATGCTGACGCAGATGCAGGCGTGGGGGCGTAACAACGGTGTCTGGGTGATTATCGTGGCGCATCCCCGCAGCCTGAAAAAGCTGAACGGGAAGAACGAGCTGGAGGAGATAGATATGTACACCATTTCGGGTAGTGCCAACTGGGCAAACCTTGCCGATTTCATCTTTTCCATAAGCCGCATCGAGGAACCGGACAGGAGCTATACCCGGCTGGATATGCTGAAAGTGCGCGACCAGGATTTGTGCCGGACGGGAAGCGTGCTGTTTGTGAGGCAGCCGTGCGGGCGGTATGATGAACGGGAATCGGAGGAGCAGATAATGACCGAGATGCAGGGGAGGGTTCTGGATAAGGACAGGCTGCCGTGGATGGGGCTGGTAACCCCGTAAGTTTGCTCCTGAAAGACCGGGTGTTTGCTCCCGGAATGCCTTGTGTTTCAGGCTGGAATGCCCGGAGTTTCAGATGCAAACTCCGGGCATTCGGCTTTTAAACGCCTGGCTTTTCGGGGGCTACGGTTCTCCCAATGCTTCTACGATGACGTGCACCTGAATCGGAGTGTAGCACTTGGCATTGGGAAGCATGCCGGTGGCGGCAAGCTGTTCCAGGAGTCCGGGTTTGAAGGCTATCCAGCGGTTGAGCTTGCGGACGGCTGCCTTGGGCGTGATGCTGGGACTGTATAAGATTGCCAGCTCGCTTTTGCTGTAGCTGCGGGGGATGAAAGAGGATTTTTCCATGTTCTTTATTACTTGTTTTTATGATGTAAAGTTAGTGAAAATTAGTGGTTTGCGAAAGAAAAAAGGACAGTTTATCGCGTCGTAAGGTGTCATAAGTTGCAGAAAAACGCTTTATGGTGTGCAATGATGTGCGAAGGAGCGGAAAGGGGCGGAAGCGGGTAGGGAAGGTGCTATCTTTGTATCGCCGGTCAGAAGAAAGGGCCCCTTCGGATTGAGCGATGAATGATTTACAATTAACAATTAAAACTTAAAACTTAAAAATTATGGCAACAGCATTGGTGGTACGCGCACAGCGCTACAAGAAGATTGGCGACAAGACGTCTCCGTTGGTTTATATCCTGAAAAGAAAACCGCGCGACGCGAAGATGTATGATTTGAAACGCATCTCGGAAGAAATAGAGGCTTTGGGAGGTATGTCGGCAGAGGATGTGCTGCACGTGGGCAAGGCGATTGTGAGAAACATGCGCGAGAAGCTGACCGACGGCAACAGTGTCCGTCTGGATGATTTCGGTATCTTCCGCACTTCGTTTCACTGCATAGCAACGGAAAATCCCAAGGATTGTACGGTGAAGAATATTGACAAGGTGCGGATTAATTTCAAGGTCGCCACTACGCTCAGACTGGTGAACGACTCGGTTGCCACCACGAAGGGCGCACCCAACAATATCAATTTCGAGCTGGTGTCCGACGACAACAAGACATCGGGCGGTAGCGGCAACGGCGGCGGAAATGCCGGCGGTGAGGAAGAGAACCCGTTGGGATAAGGATAAGGTATTTTGAATGATGAATTTTAAATTTTTAAATTGAAAAAAAAGAAGTATGGGAAAAAGTAAAGGTTTTTGGGATACGATTTTGAAAGTGGTAATTGCAGTGGCTTCGGCTGTGCTGGGTGTGTTTGGTGCGAATGCGATGACATTTTAGGAGATGAGAGCGATTGACCTGATAGTAATCCATTGTAGCTCTACGCGCGAGAACTATGCGTTGACCGAACAGGCGCTGGAGGCTTCTCACAGGCTTATAGGGTTCGACGGAACGGGGTATCATTTCTATGTGCGGCGTGACGGAAGAGTCCTGGCTACCCGTCCGGTAAGCAAAGTGGGGGCGCATGCGCGGGGCTACAATGCTCACTCGATAGGCATCTGTTATGAAGGTGGGCTGGACCGTTACGGAAATCCGAAAGATACGAGGACAGAGTGGCAGCGACATTCGCTGAGTGTGCTGGTGGGAAAGTTATTACAGGAATATCCCGGTACGTGTGTAGTGGGGCACAGGGACCTCAGTCCCGACCTGAACGGAAACGGGGAAGTGGAACCCATGGAGTGGACCAAGCAATGTCCCTGCTTTGATGTAGGGAAGGAATTCTGATAGCGGGATGCTGAAAAGGCTGTAGGGTGATAGTAAAATCATCGTACAGCCTTTTCTTCTTGTTGCCTCCTCTTCTGTATTTCTTTTGTCTTTTTGTTCTTTTGTCCTTCCATTCCCTCCCCCTTTTTCTCGACAAATCCTATAGGTACATCCACATGCGCGCACCCCAACATATCCAGCCGCACAGCAACTTTACTTTTCCCGTTCACAGTGATAAGCTCTCCTTCGAGTCCGGCAAGCGGCCCTTTTATTACTTTCACGGCATCGCCGGGAGCCAGCGGGGCGCTGCACATTTCCACTGCTTCGGGACTGTAATCGAGCATGAAGCGGAATCGGTCCATCTGTTCGTCGGGGATGACGGCAGGGGTGCTTTCGCCGCGCAGTACCATATAGCGGCTGACTGCCTGCAGGCTCAGGGGGAGCGGCCGTTCCTGCGGAGTGACATGCACGAATATCATCATGGGAATCACAAGACGGTCTACCCGTTTGCGGCGGTCGCTCCACTGGCGGATCTCGCTCTGGACGGGCAGGTAGCACTCGATGCCCATAGCGGCAAGCCGTTGTGCAGTCTTTTTCTCAAGGCACGACTGTACATAGGCCACCAGCCATTGGCGGGGTGCTGTATTGTTTTTTGTTTCTATGTGATTCGTATTCTGCATTGTTTTTTACGTTCGGTTGGGTTAAAAAGTATGCCGGGCAGCAGCGCTCTGCTGCCACAGCATACAAGCAAACAAACAAAAAATAAGCCCGGAAACAAGGACAGCATTGCATGTAGAAGTTCCCCAGGCTTATGGGGTGAATATCTTATTTCGAATCGGAAGTATCGCCATAACCGTACCCATAGCCATAGCCGTATTTCTTGCCGTAGCCGTAGTACCTGCCGTACTTGCCGTAGCCGTAATAGTAGCCGTACTTCTTCTTTTTCATGTCCAGGCCGTTGATAACGGTGCACAGACCGGGCAAACGCTTGTTGGCGTACAGCTCGTTGATGAGCTGGTAGTCGTTCTTATGCGTATAGTCGGCACGGCATACGTAAACGCTGATGTCGGCAACGCGTGCTATGAGCTGCGTGTCGGTGACCATGCCGATAGGGGCGGTGTCGAGCACGACATAGTCGTAGTCTTTTTTCAACAGTTCGATGGCATCGTCCAGGGATTTGCGCGCCAACAGCTCCGTGGGGTTGGGCGGGATAGTTCCGCCGGGCAGGATGTGGAGGTTGGCAGACAGGTCCGAAGACTGTATCATGCTTCGCAGGTCTGTACTTTGCGGAGCAACCAGATATTGGGTGATGCCGCGTTCCTTGTGCGAAATATGGAATACTTTGTTCAATCCCGGCTTGCGGATATCAAGTCCCACAATGACTACTTTCTTACCCAATAGCGCCAAACTGACAGCGAGGTTGGAGGCGATGAAAGTCTTTCCTTCGCCACTTGTGGTGGAGGTGACGAGAATTACTTTCTTGTCAGGGTCGCCCAACATGAAAAGCAGGTTGGTGCGCAGGCTGCGGAAAGTCTCTGCCATGATGTCGTTGTCGTTTTCGCGGACAGCGATGGCATGCTTTTCGTTGGAGTCGTTCAAGGGAACATCGCCGATAACAGGAACACGCGTAAGTCTTTCGACATCAGAATGTCCTTCGATGCGGTAGCTGAGCAGGCTCAGTATATAGATGACGGCAACCGGAATGCCGAAACCGAGTACCAGGGCTGCCAGGTAAATTATCTTTTTATTAGGCGATATGGGTACATCATCCGCCAATGCGTCATCTATGATTTTAGCGTTGTTGGCGGTGGCGGCAAGCGCGATATTGTTTTCTTCGCGTTTCTGCAACAGCATCAGGTAAAGTCCCGCCTTGATTTCCTGCTGGCGCTGGATGCTGACAAAGCGGCGTTCCTGTGCAGGAGCATTGCTGATTTGACCGGCATATTTGCCTGCCTGGCGGTCGAGGTCGGCTTTAGTGATGAGCAATCCCTTGTATACGCTGTTGATGGTAGTCAGAAGGCTGGCATGCATATCGTCAATGTTGCTGTCGAGCCGGCGGACTACAGGGTTGGAGTCGGAAGAAGCGCGGCGCAGACGGTTGCGCTCCAGAATCAGTGCATTGTATTGGGATATTTGTTCTGTAAGTGCCTTGTTATTCAGACCTATATTGACAGGAAGAGTTGCATTTGCATTTTCCGCTTTTTTGAGATATTCTGCCAGATATTTTATCAGGTTCAATTGCGTACCGTTTTCCACACATAATTTTTCATATCCGGATTTTTCAGCAATGGCAAGTTGTGCATCACTGTTAAGATCGGTCAGTCCGGATTCACGCTTAAAGCTTTCCAGCTCCTGTTCGGTGGTTCCCAATTCCTGATTGATAATGGCAATACGTTCATCGATAAAGCGGGCGGTATTTTGAGCCACTTCATTCTTATCGTCATTGGCATCGCGGTTGTACATCTCTACCAGTTTATTGATGAAGTCCTCACCGCGTTTTTTGTTCGTATTGCTTATTGATATGGTAGCCACAGAGGTGGTTTTGCTGGTAGGTTCAATAGCAAGTGCCTTGCGGTAGCTTTTTGCCACGGCAAGCGGGTGTTGGATAGTGATTTCGAGCTTTCCGTCCTCTGTAATGGGGGCTTGTGAATTGGGCATAAAAGTTATAGTACCTTTTTCTCCGGACAATACTGCTGGCAGTTCGGCAAAACTTTTACTGAAAGTCTTTTCCTCATCGCTTCCTTTGCCAGTAGTTACGTTAACTTCTATCTGTCCATTTTTCTGATAGCCTACAGTAAGTAACATGGGTGCATTGAGCATTTCAGCATCTTTGGGGGAGTAATGGACGAGTATAGGTGATATACCGTAAAGGTCTATGGTTTTGAAACCTTTGGAAGTTGTGTAGTCGATATAGAGTCCCAGTTCATTAATCACATCCTTTATCAAGGACTTGCTTTGTAAAATTTCTATTTCGTTGTCGATGTTTTTTGACGGGTTGAGCAGTCCAAGGTCTTCGAGTCCTGAAAATTCGCTTCCTAACATGCCGCCTTTCTTCTCATCCTTGATAAGGATAGATGCATTGATATTGTAAGCGGGGGTGCTTTGTTTCAGGTAAATCCATGCACATGCCATACAGACAATGACGGATGCAACGAACCACGGCCAGCGGATGATGTATTTGAATAAGATAGCTTTAACATCCGGCTGTTCTTCTTTTTCTTCGAATGTATCGTCGTAAAGTTCTTCTTTCATAGAATTTAAATAAACTATAATGATATTTAGTTGTCGTTATTTAATGATTGTAGTAATTAAACTTGCCAATGAAACGAGTGTTCCTACTATACTAATCCATATAGTGGTACTATTACTGATGCCGGAGTTCTTGGAGATCGTTTTATTGGGAGTGACATAAAGTATGTCATTCTGCTGCAAATAGTAATAGGGCGAATTGATGATATCACTGTCATTCAGGTTTAAAGTAATGATTTCGCGCTTTCCTTGATTGTCTTCCCGAATCAGTTTAACTTTGTCGCGGATACCATATACCGTCATATCTCCTGCCATGGCAAGTGCCTCGAATATGTTTACCTTTTCATTGGAGATGGTAAATGTACCGGGATGGGCAACTTCACCAATAACGGAAATTTTATAGTTGACCATGCGTACGGTAACAATAGGAACTTCACGGAATTGTGATTGGAGTTTGTCTTTTATCAGTTGTTCTGCTTCGCTTTTTGTCAAACCGCCTATGTGAATATTCCCAATAACGGGAAAATCAATATTTCCTTCATTGTCTACCAAATATTGTTGTAATACAGGTTGACTTGTTACGTATTTATTATCTTGATTAAAAGGATTTGTTGTTATCAAATTGAACGGTATGGCCAGCTCCGGTTCTTCGGGGCAACTCACTACGATAGTAAGCAGATCTTTCGGCATGATGCGTGCATCATACAACGGCATATCAGCCGTGCCGGTATCTCCGGTGGCAACTTCTTGCAGTGCATCCTGAAGATAAGGAACTTTTTTATAACTTTGACACCCTGCCAGCAATAGCGGCAACAACAATAAAATAATCAGACTTTTTCTTTTTCTCATGTGTTTTGATTTTTAACTCTCAGCTTTCAACTCGTTTTAATAGGCTTCTTTTTCTCCTCTTACCGCATTCTTCACGGTTTTGTAGATAATGTACAGGTCGAGCATGAATGTCCAGTGTTCCAGATACCAGATGTCACGCTCCACACGTCCTTCCATCTGCCAGAGTTCCTTGGTCTCTCCGCGGAAACCGGTGACTTGCGCCCAACCGGTGATGCCGGGTTTGACAAGGTGGCGTACCATATACTTATCAATCAGCTTGGAGTATTCTTCGGTATGTTTCAGCATGTGCGGGCGAGGACCTACTACGGACATGTCGCCTAACAGAACGTTGATGAACTGTGGCAGTTCGTCGATGCTTGTTTTGCGCATGAAATTGCCCAAACGGGTTTTGCGCGGGTCGTTTAAAGTAGCCTGCACCTTATCGCTGTCCTTGTTGACACGCATGGAACGGAACTTATAGCACCAGAACTCCTTGTTCTCTTCGCCGCTACGCTTCTGCTTGAAGAAGATAGGTCCGGGCGAGGTTATCTTGATAGCCAGTCCTATTATGATGAAGATGATAGGAAAGATTGTGCATAGGAACAATAGTGAGAACACGATGTCGAACAGGCGTTTTGCCAACCGGTTTTCGGGTTGCGCCAACGGTTCCTGACGAATGTCCAGCACAGGTACGCTTCCTATCAGTTCAAGGTGCATGCGCCGTTTCAGGTAGTTGCGTACGTTGGGCACGCTGTAAAAATGAATCAGGTTGTTTTCGCAGTAGCTGATAATGGGCAGAATCTCTTTGCTATGCGAGGAAGTAAGACCGCAGTACAACTGTTCGGCCTTACTTTTCTTAAGATAAGGGATTACTTCTTGGGGAGTGCCCAGATAGCGGCATTCCTTCGGATAATTGTCGGAAGGATGCTCGGCAAAATAGCCCACTACCTTGAAGCCGGAAGTAGGGTCGGCGGTCATCTCTTCGTAGAGTTCGACCATATTGGAGCCATCGCCCACAAGTGCAACAGTACGACGGTTGCCTCCCTTGCGGCGGTATATCTTGACGAAATGCCTGAATATGAGTCTGTATAATACAAGCAGTGCAAGGAATGCCGTATAGAATATAACGAGGAAGCGTGTAGACAAGCTGCCGAAATGCACCAGCGTGATAAGGCTGATGAATACTACCGCATGGCAGAATGTATTGCGTACGGCACGCATTACGATGTGGTCCGCACGTACGATGCGGCGATGAAGCACGACTCCTTTGGAATAGTTACATAAGAGATAGACCAAATTCAACAATACCAACAATTGCGGCAGTGAATCGGAGAGAAGGATACGCTGGGTATCTGTGTCCAATACATAGTACAAGGTTACAAAGAGTGCATTGAGAATGCATAAATCACCGGCAATGATGATACTCTTGATAATTTTGTTGAAACGCAAAATTTGTTTCATGATCTTCGTAATGTCTTATCAATCATTGAATTTTTGTAAATAAAATAATTGATTTTCCTGTCTTATTTGTTATGATTAATTATGGGTTCTCTTACTTACAAGGTAAGAGAACCATTATTTCGTTTGCAAAGGTATGAAAAATATTATCATTACAAGCAAAAAAAAATATTTATTTTTAAATCTCGAATTCCCATCATAACTACTCATAAAAAGGCATAAAACATATTTTAAAAGTATTAAATATTTACATGTATCATTGTGTACATTGCTTTTGTTTAACAAAGTTTCAAAAATGTCATTTCGCTTCCATGCCTTTATAGAAGCCTAAGGGATACAATGGGAAAAGTGCTTTTTATGTTATTATAAAAAGCTTTTTTACAGTATTTTATTCATTCTCTTACCTTGTAAGTAAGAGAATGAACTATCTATGAAACAATTTTATATAGCAAGTAATATTAATTTACATGCTATTTTTATTCTATTCCCTTTTTTTTCTCTTTTTCTTTTTGGAGTGAATGGTGGAAATTACCTTCCGATTAGCTTTGCTCATTGCATTATTGTTAAAAGAAGAGAGGTATACGTGTGTCACCTTTTCGGAACTATGCCCCAGGCCTTCGCTTATCATGGCAATGGCTACTCCTTCTTCTTTGGCGGTGGTGGCCCAACTGTGGCGTGCCACGTAGGAGGTGAGCGGCACACTCAGGCGCAGCATCTTGGATAGCCGGTGCAGGTGCTGGTTGTAAAGACGCAGTGCGCTTTTGTACTGCCGGTAGCCTTCCGGACCGACCGATGAGAGTATGGGTAGAAGGTAAGGAGAGGGGGAGTGTTTGTCGGTGTAGCGTCGCAGAATCTCGGCGGCGTACGGTTCGAGGTAGACCGATAGCTGCTGGCGGGTCTTGCGGCGGTAGTAGTAAATGGTGTTGTGCTTCATGTCCGTTTTGCGGAGATGAACCAGGTCGACAAACGGAATGCCTCTCAGGTAGAAGCTGAGCAGGAATAAATCGCGGCTGAATCGCAGGTGGGGGGAGTGTTCCAGGTTCAGTTGCGAGAGACGCCGTATAAGGGCGGGGGAAATGGCGCGTTTGGCGGTAGGCTCGTAGCCGGTGAATACGAAGCGGAACAGCTCGTCGGCAGGTATCGTATCGGGAATGCCTTGCTGGTATGCCTGGTTGAATATGGAACGCAGCATGCGCATATAGGCGGAGATGGTATTGTGGCGCCGGCCTTTCTGCAACAGGCTTTCTTCGTATCGTTTTATCATTCCCGCCGTCACTTCCTTGAAGGTAAGGGGGATGTCGCCGGTAAAATTCCGGAAACTGTTGATGGCGCCGGAATACAGGTTGGCTGTGCCGTAGCGGCCGGCGCTTCTGGCTTCTTCGATTGCGCTTTGCGCAAAAGTGTATATGGTAGTCATAATCTGAATTTTAAGTTGGATAACGAGCTTGATAAACAAGCTATCTCAAAAAAAGATTTGAGATAAGACGGGTTTAAGAGTCCGTTTAAATTTTGTTCAGCTTCTTTGGGAAGTTCTTTTTGAAGAAAATTCAAAGGGGACTCCGTATATAGAAAGGGTAAATATTCTATATGGATTCAGATTATGACCGGTCCGGGCATTCCCGTAAAAATCAGAGTATGCCCGAACGTACCCGGCTTAAGGTCTCTGGAGTCATCAGCAGGTAGGAGGCGATGTGCGACAGAGGGGCGCGCTTGATGACTTCCGGCTGTTGCTCCATCAGCTGGCTGTAGCGTTCGCGTGCTGTCTCGAACCGCCAGGAATCGGCTTTGATTTGTGAAACAATAAGGGAGTATTCGAGTATCTTGCGATAGAACATATTGATTTCCCACGATATTTCGGTAAGAAGCATCAGCTTGTCATAGGGCAGCAGGTAGACCACGCTGTCTTCGAGCGCTTCAATCATGAGGTGGGTGGGCTCTTTCTTCAGCGTGCTTTCAATGCAGATGACGATACATCCTTCGTAGGAGAAATGTTCGGTGACGTCTTTTCCGTTTTTGTAATAGAACTGGCGCAACATGCCTTTTCCGACGAGTACGATATTGTGGCTTACCTGTCCCTCTTTCAGTAAAAGTTCGCCTTTTTCCACTTCTCTGCGGATCAGGATTTCTTCCAACTGCCGTCTGCCTTCGGGCGCCATGCCGGGATAGCGGGAGTTGACGGTGGCATTCACTGTTTCTTTAAGTAATGTGTCCATAACGGTTATGCAGGTTTGGGTGTCATTTAGCGTGGCAAAGGTAGCAAAAAATATTTGATATGTGTCAAGTTGTTCTCCCTTTCCTTTCCGTATCTTTGCGCGATTTTTATCATAGCGCTTCTACAACAATGATACAGCAGGAGAATCTGAAGAAACGGCTTGCCAGGCTGGCGGCCCCCATTTTCATAGAGACATTATTAATCATGATGCTTGGCGCGGTGGATACCGTTATGCTGAGCCGCCATTCGGACAACAGTGTGGCTGCCGTAGGGGTGGTCAATCAGATTATCATGCTGACTTTCCTGGTGTTTGAGGTGATTAATCTCGGTACTTCCGTGCTGTGTTCGCAGTATCTCGGCGCACGGCTGCATAAACAGGTGGTGCAGGTGGTGGGGGTATCCCTCCTGGTGAACTTCGCGGTGGGTGTAGGCATCAGCATGCTGCTGTTCGGGTGTGCGAAGCCTATTCTGCGGCTGATGGGGCTGGGGCCCGAACTGATGCAGGACGGCATGGACTATATGCGTATTGTAGGGGCGTTCGCCTTTTTCCAAGCATTGTCGCTTACTCTTTCCGCTTCGTTGCGTAGCGCCAATAAGGCGGTGTATCCGATGCTGGTGACGGTGGTGGTGAATGTGCTGAATATAATAGGCAACTATTCCTTGATTTTCGGACGTTTCGGCTTTCCGGAATTGGGAGTGGAGGGGGCGGCCATCTCTACGGCTTTCAGTAGAGGGGTGTCCATGGTGATCCTGTTTGTAATCTTGTTCCGCAAGCATATCCACCGTTTCCCGCCGGCTTACTTCCGTCCGTTTCCCTGGGTGGAGTTGAAGAACCTGATGAAGGTGGGGCTGCCTTCTGCCGGCGAGCAGCTTTCTTACAGTTCGTCGCAGGTGGTGATTACTTATTTCATTAACATGCTGGGAGTGGAAGCGCTTGCCACGCGTACTTATTGTGTCAATATCATCATGTTTGCTTATCTGTTCAGCATTTCCATGGCACAGGGCGGGGCGATATGCATCGGGCATCTGATAGGGGAGAAGAAACTGCAGGCGGCTTTCCTGATGGGGAAATATGTAATGAAGAAGTCAGTGATGATAACCGTGATTCTGTCTTGTATTCTTGCTCTTTTCGGGCATGTTATTTTCGGCTGGCTGACGTCCAATGCCGAGATTATAAAGATGGGGGTTACCATTCTGGTTATCGATATTGTGCTGGAGATAGGGCGTCCTGTCAATATCTTCGCGACGAATGCGTTGCGTGCGGCGGGCGATGTGAATTATCCGTTCTATGTGGGGCTGGTAGTGATGTGGAGTGTGGCCGTAGGGCTTGGCTATCTGTTCGGCATTCCGTTGGGTTGGGGCATTTGCGGCATGTGGGTAGCGTTTTTGCTGGACGAGAATATCCGCGGGGCTATTTTTGTGCGCCGTTGGTACAGCATGAAATGGGCGAGCAAGAGTTTTATAAGATAATGCTTAGGGAGGAAAGGCCGGTTTTCTTTATGGGAAGTAAACGGGGTGTGTGCAGGTAAAGATAGGGAAACTGAACAGGGATACTCTAAAAGGAGCCTGAGAAAATACTTTTTGAAGAAAAATTAAACAGCGTATTGTATTTTGAGTGTTAGCGTGTTATCTCTTTTCCTGCAAAAATACTGAAAAAAATATGCGGGAAAGATTTGCATAGTCCAAAAGTTTGCCATACATTTGCACCGCATTTGAGAACAAATGTTGGTTACTAAGGAAGTTTGGGTGAGTGGCTGAAACCACCAGTTTGCTAAACTGACGTACGGGTAACCGTACCGGGGGTTCGAATCCCCCAGCTTCCGCAAGAAACTGAAAGCATCGGTCTGAAAGAACCGATGCTTTTCTAAAAAAAAACTTGGTGGATTCGTCTAACGGTTAGGACACATGCCTCTCACGCATGCAATACGAGTTCGATTCTCGTATCCACTACATAAAGCAAATAAACGCACTCTTAGCTCAGTTGGTAGAGCAACTGACTCTTAATCAGTGGGTCCAGGGTTCGAATCCCTGAGGGTGTACGATATTATAAAACTCTGAGAATCGATGATTTTTGGAGTTTTTTTTGTTTTAGATATAAGCTTTGCTAAAATGCTTGTTTATTATGTGGCAGTTAAAAACTTTGCGAGAAGCTTATAATGAACTGTTGCAGAATTTTATTTAGGGTTATGGTTATTCTTTTATAGTGTTTTTCGCATGCTGAATTTGCTCAAGCTATTTATACTAAATAAGATTTCAATAGCTTTAGTGCAAAGAATGATTGTATTGATGAAAACTATGCGGTGGAGTTTGTTTGTATGATTGGTTGCTGATAAATATAAAAGTTTTTTTGTATAAAAGTTTCTTTTTTGAGATTATTTGCAAACTAACCTATGATTGTTCTAAAAAAATAAACTGTTTAATTAAGTCAATATATTATTAATGAATGCGAATACTGAAAACAATAAGCGAATAGCCAAGAATACGATTTTTTTATACATTCGAATGATGTTAATAATGATTGTTTCGTTATATACATCAAGAGTGATTTTAGCAGAGTTGGGTGTAGAGGATTATGGCATTTATAATGTTGTAGGAGGGATCGTGATGATGTTTTCTTTTTTAAATGCATGTATGTCGTCAGCTACACAACGGTTCTTAACTTTTGAGTTAGGTAAAAACAATCAAGGATTAGTTAATGATATATTTTCAGCATCGTTGAATATACATATTATATTAGGTATAGTTATAATTGTTTTTGCTGAAGTTGTTGGTGTATGGATGATTAATAATAAACTAATCATACCAGATGAAAGAGTATTTGCTGCTAATATAGTATTTCAATTTTCGATATTTACTTTTTTTATTAATATTGTTCAAGTTCCGTATAATGCGGCTTTAATAGCTCATGAAAAAATGAGCGTTTATGCATATATTTCTATTATAGAAGCTGTTCTTAAATTATCTGTGGCTTATCTTATTAGTATTGTTACTATTGATAAACTTATTGTTTATGCTGCTCTGATATGTATTGTGCAAATGATTATTAGAGGCTTTTATCAGATATATTGTTATAAACATTATGAGGAATGTCGTTTCAGATTTTATTATGAAAAAAGTATTTATAAAAAATTATATAGCTTTGCAGGATGGAATTTGTTTGGAAGTATTGCATGGCTGTTAAAAGATCAAGGTGTAAATATTATTCTTAATATATTTTTTGGTCCATTGATTAATGCTGCTAGAGCTGTTGCCATACAAGTTTCTTCTGCAGCTATGAATTTTATATCTAATTTTCAAGTTGCATTAAATCCTCAAATAACAAAGAATTATGCTAATGGAAATATTCAGAAAATGGAATATTTGGTATATCAAGGTATAAAGTTTTCTTATTTCTTGCTATTTATATTGGCTTTCCCTATTTGTTTAAATATTGATTTTATATTAGCTTTATGGCTTAAAACAGTTCCATCATATTCTAACTATTTAATTGTATTGATATTAATAGATGCTCTATGTGGCATATTGTTTGGTGTCCCATTAATGACATCCTTATCTGCCACTGGTAATATAAAGAAATATCAGATAGTTGTTAGCAGTATTATTATGTTGGTTGTTCCAATAAGCTATTTCAGTTTACTTATAGTACCAAATATTTATTTACCTTTTTTTGTTATTATTGCTATTACGATCATATCTGGTGTAGTAAGATTCTATTTTTGCATAAGACAAATAGGCTTTAGCGTTTGGCGGTATATGAAAAAAGTACTTTTGCCTATTATTATGGTTACCTTTTTTACTATTCCAGTCCCACTGTTTATGAAGTTCTTATATTTTAATGATTTATCTTTTAAGTCTTTTGCTACATTAATAGTAATACCTGTATTGTTAATATGCTTATTCATTTGGTTGTTTGGAATAAAAGAAGAAAGAAAAATCATAATTAATTATGTGAAAGATAAAATAGATTTAAAGATAAGATAATGATATACGTATTATTTATATTAGCTGTATTTTCTGCTACCTTTCTGAATTCTAATATTTCTACAGTATTGGGTTATGAAAATAATGTTACTACAGTGGCTTTTTTGCCATTAACTTTATTCATCATTATACAGTTAATGCGTAAAAAAATAGTAATATTAAAAAAAGACAATAATAGTAGTAGATATGTCTTATTGGCTAGCATTCTTATATTGTTTTTTAAACTGTCATATGGACAGTATGATATGTTTAAAACAATTCTATTATTTTCGTTTATCCCATATACTTTTGCTATGTATTTAGAACATGCAAGTTGTAAGGAAAAAACAGTATTACAAAATGTTCTTATAGCTCTTTTAGTTACTGAATGTTTATTAGCTGTTTATGAAAGGGTTACATTAACTGTGTTATTATCAACAGAAGAAACTTATTCTTCTATGAATAGGGCTGGTGATACATGGTCTTTTAGATCGTCGGCTTTGTTTGGGCATCCATTAGGTAATGCTATGTTGGTTTCTGTTATTAATATATACATATTATCAAGCAACTTGTCTCCGTTAAGAAAAATTAGTTGTTTTGCGATAGCTATTATTGCTTTGTTGTGCTTTAATGAGCGCGGAAATATTGTAATAACTTTAGCCACATCGCTTCCTTTATTAATTAAGTTATATAATGATGCAAGTAAAAAGTTTAGACGGAAAATACTTTGGGTCTGTTTTCCTTTGTTACTTGCTGGGGTAGTTCAATTGCCGCAGTCCGATTTAGGTGGAAGATTATTTAATGAAAAATCAGGTAAACAGGACAATAGTACGATGGCACGATTGGAAGCATTGACTGCTTTTAAATACTTAAGTACATCAGAAGTTTTGATAGGTGGAAATAATTTGAATGATAAAGTTGCTGATAAAATGGATTTGGCAGCTGTAGAGAATGGCATTATTTCTATTTTATTGGATTATGGTATTATATTGGGGATACTGTTATTAGGTTTATTATTTTGTTTTCAAAAAGACAAATTAAGAGTATATCCATGGTGGAATAAATGGTTGATTTTGTTATTATTTTATGGCATTGGATTTACTAATCCACATCTAAGTAATCCTATGCAATGGTTTATTTTTGTTTGTGCTTATTATGCGTTCCGTCCTAATTTAAAGAATAAAGTTTATGGTAGAAAATAATTGTTCAGAATGTAATGCTTGTGTTCAGATATGTAAGCATCAGGCAATCGAATTAAAAGTGAATGAAGAAGGATTTTCATATCCATGTATCAATATAGAGAAATGTATTCATTGCAATCTTTGTATAGAAGTATGCCCTATGCAAAATGGGGATAAAGTAAAATTGTCAAATTTGAAAGTTTTGGCAGTTCAAATAAAAAATAATAAGACACTTCAAAAAAGTAGTTCTGGAGGTGTTTTCTCTCTTATAGCTAATTATGTTATAAAAAATAATGGCATAATATATGGTGCTGCATGGAATGCGGAAATGCAATTGTGTCATATTGGAGTTGAAACAGAAAAAGAACTTGAACGATTAAGAGGTTCTAAATACGTACATTCTTATATAGGCAATGTTTTTCAAGATATTAAAGTGCATCTTAAAAATAACAGACTTGTTTATTTTACTGGGACTCCTTGTCAGGTTGCAGGTTTAAAGTTATTTTTAAGAAAATCATATGATAACTTAATAACGTCAGATTTGATATGTCATGGTACACCTTCACAAAAAATATTTGATGTGTTTCGTCATAATATGGAAATAGAATTAAATGAAAAAACCGTAGATTATAAATTTAGAGATAAAAGTATTGCCGGCTGGTCTTGTTCTTCTTCTTCTTTGACTATACGAAAAAACGGAAAAAAACATTTTCATATTTATAATAGAAATATGCGTGCTTATTATTTGGCTTTTATTAAAGGAGACATTACTAGAGAAGATTGTTACAGTTGTCCATTTACAACAGTTGAACGTGTAGGTGATATTACATTAGCAGATTTTTGGGGAATAGATAAATTTCACCATTTTTTTCCTAATCAAAACAATGGAGTGTCTCTCGTTTTAATTAATAGTCAACAAGGTATCAATATTTGGGAAAATATAAAAAATGATGCAATTTCGGAAAACTCTAGTATTGATATTGCATTGCAAACGTGTAATAAGAATCTATATGAACCTACAATAAGACCTTGTGCTAGAAATGATTCATATAAAAAAGCTTTTAACAACTTTATCTCTTTTAGGGACTCTTATTTATTACAGGAGAATCCTTCTAAAATCTATATATCTTACTATAAAAGAAAGATTAAACAAATTAAGTGCATAGAATACTTATGGAAACTAATAAACAAATAAAAAGTGCTTCGATAATAACGATTATAGATAATGTGAATTTTGGTACTTATCTTCAAGCAATGGCGCTTGCTAAGACCATTGAAAATTTTGGTATATCTGTTCATATAATAGATTATTGTAGGAAACATCAAAGTTTTCAATATCTTTTCTGTGCTTGTTTACAGAATACCTGTAACCCTCTTAAATGGGGATATCGGATTTTTAATTGGTATAAAAGTGTGTTGTTGAGAAAAAAGGATAAAGCTTTTTTGAAAGACAATCTTACAAAAAAACAATATTTTTCTTATGAAGAATTAAAGAAAAATCCTCCTTATGCAGATGTCTATATTACAGGAAGTGATCAAGTATGGAATAGTATATATAATAAAGGTATTGATAGAGCTTTTTATTTAGATTTTGTTCCAGATAATGTAAAAAGAATCGCTTATGCTGCTAGCATTGGTATGGAACAGATACCTGACTGTGAAAAAATGGAAATAAAAAAATATCTTTCTAAGTATAATTCCATTTCCGTTAGAGAAAAGCAAGCAGAAATTTTACTGAAGAAATTGCAATTACCTATAGATGTTAGAACTGTTTTAGATCCTACTTTATTATTGTCAAAAGAAATATGGAATTTGTATGCGTTAAAAAGATTGGTTGATGAACCTTATATGATATTATATTCGGTAGAGACGAAAGATCAGAATAAACTTATTACTCAAATGGCTAAAAAAATAGCGAAAGTCAAAAAATTAAAAATTGTAGGGATATACTATGGTGGTAGACAACAAAGAATAGAAGGTACTGATAAAAATTTTTTTCGTGTGACTCCTTCTGTATTTTTATCTTTATTTTTATATGCTGATTATTGTATTGTTAGTTCATTTCATGGCACTGCATTTTCAATTAATTTTCAAAAAAACTTTTTAACTATAACTCCTGGAAGATTTAATAGCAGGGTTGATAATTTGTTAACTTTGTGTAACTTGAAAAAAAGATTAGTAGTTGATAGTAGCTATGATATTAATGATGCTTTCACTGATATAGACTATAGTTTAGTCAATAAAATTATAGAGGAGGAAAGGCAAAGTTCTATTGATTATTTAAGAAATTCTTTGTTGTTATGAAAATATTATATTATAGTTCTCCATCTTTTGCCGATTGTGATTTTCCGTTAGTTAAAGAGTTTATTCGTTTGGGACATGAAGTTGCATATTTAATAAACTTAACTCCATATTCATTAAAAAGTACGTTGTTTAATATAGAAAAACAGTTACCTGTTAATGATATAATACCTGCTAGTTCTTATCGGGAGTTGGATGTATATTCCAATTATATGGATATGAGTAAAGTGTATATAGTTAATCGGACAGCTGTGAAAGATTCGAGTTTACAGAATCTTTCTATTACATTGAAATTAATATCCTTTATTAAAAAAGGAAATTTTGATGTTGTTCATACAGACTGCTTCTTTCGTTTTTATGATATATTGCTTTATCAATTTAAAAATAAATTGGTGCAAACGTTTCATGACCCATTTATTCATTCTGGTGAAAGTTCTTATAAAAGTACTTTTTTTAGAAAAATAGCAATTAAATGCATTCCTAAAATTGTACTATTGAATGACGGACAAAAGGATAAATTTGCAGAACTGAATCATATAAGCAAAAGTAGAATTTATATTAACAGATTAGGCATATATGATTGTATTAATGCCTTTAAACCCAAAGATGAGGCTAAGGAGAATAAAAATGTTTTGTTTTTTGGGAGAATATCGCCTTATAAAGGTGTTGAATATTTATTAGAAGCAATGAATGAAGTGCATAAGGTGATCCCTGATGCCCAATTGACTATAGCAGGTGGTGGGAAAATTTATTTTAATGTTGAAAAATATGAAAAATTGGATTATGTGAAATTGATAAATCGGTATATTGGAATGGAAGAATTGGCTGATTTATTGCATAAATCGTATATTGTAGTTTGTCCTTATACAGATGCCACTCAAAGTGGTGTTGTTATGACAGCATTTGCTCTTAATAAGCCTGTTATTGCAAGCAATGTGGGTGGAATGTCAGAAAGTGTTCATGATGGTGTAAATGGATTATTGGTTGCACCAAAGGATGTAAATGCATTATCAAATGCGATTATTTCAGTATTAAATAACTCTATTTTAATCAAAAATATTCAGAAGAATATAAATGATGAGTATCATGAAGGAATAAATTCTTGGAAGAATATTGCTGATAGATACCTAAATTGCTATATAGATAAAGTTTAATTTCATTATGAAAGTATTGGAAATTATAACGTCTCTTACTTCTGGAGGGGGAGAACGTTTTGTTGTAGATTTAAGTAATGAATTAAGTCGTTCAAAAAATTGTAATGTAGAATTGCTAACAATTAAGGATGATTTGCTAAATGACTATGGTTTTTATAAAAATGAATTGGCCGATTCTGTTAAATATTCATGCTTAAAAGAGAATAAATTTTCGTTTAGAACGCCGATAAAGATTTATAGATTCATAAGGCGGGTTAATCCAGATATTGTGCATATTCATTTGGCTGGTGCGTTAAATGTTGTAGCTCTTTCTATTATTTTTAATAGAAAACCTTTGTATGTACAAACGTTGCATGGACGTGGAGATAAACAATATAACAATAAGATAGAGTTTTTTTTAAAGAAGTTTATTTATTGCAATAAACTATTGAAACTTGTTACTATTGCAAAAAATAATGATGATTCTTTTACACAAATATTTGGTTCAAAAAGTGATGCCATAATATACAATGGTAGAAGTATGCTTATTTCAACTGATGTAGAAAGTGTTAAAAAAGAGATTTCTAATTATAAAATAGATGATAGGACAATTGTAATTACCCATGTAGCTCGTTTTCATCCTGAAAAAAACCAAAAACTTTTAATAGAGTCTTTTAACCAAGTAGTAGCAGAAGGTTTCAATGCTATATTACTTATAATAGGTAATGGTTATGATTCAAAGGAAGGAAAACTTTTACAAGAACAAGCTTGTGATAAAATATATTTTTTAGGTTTAAAGAAAAATGTCGGAGATTATTTAAAAAATTCGGATGCATTTGCATTATCATCACTTAATGAGGCAATGCCAATTACTCTTATAGAGGCTTTGGCATGTGGTTGTATTCCTCTTTCTACCCCAGTTAGTGGTTCTGTTGATATTATTCAGAATGGTAAAAACGGTTTTTTATCTAAAGATTTCTCTGTAGATTCTTATATAACCATGTTAAAGGATTTTTTTAAAAATCATGAGAATATTGATAAAAAAGAATTGGAAGTATATTTTGAAAATAATTTATCGATGAAAAAATGTGCAGAAAAATACTATGAATTTTTTAAAAAGTGTTTGAAATAAAACCTATTTTGCCATGCTTTTAATACTCAATGGAAAAATAACATTTGAATACCAATATTGTCAACAATGTGGTAGTTGCCTTGCTGTATGTCCCACCAAGTCTCTTAGTGCCAAAAGATTAAAAAATGGGTTGGTTGATATACAGATTGATCAAGATACTTGTATCAAGTGTAAAAAGTGCATTAAATCTTGTCCTGCTGCAATAGGAGACCAGATTGAAGAATATAATCGGGATTTTCCTAAAAAGAAGTATTACTTTGCAAGAAGTAATGATGCGGATATAAGATATCTCTCTTCTTCTGGCGGTACTTGTAAAACATTAATAATACAAGCTTTGAAACAAGGATTGATTGATGGGGTATATACGCTTTGTAAAACAAATAAGTATCCTTATGCTGAAGGAATGTTTTATTCGAAAGAAAACATTCCTTCTCATGATGATATTCCTAATTCAGTATACCATTCTGTGATGTTGAATGCAAATATTGAGCTCATTCCCAAATGTAAAAGACTTATGGTAGTAGGCACAAATTGTCAAATCAAAGGAATGGAAGTTTTATTAAAGCATAAATGTGATACCCTTATTAAAGTTTGTATTTTTTGCAAGCAACAAAAGACATTGGATTCTACGCGTTTTTGGGCAAAAATGATGGGAGTGAAAATTAATATTGATAATTATTTTGATTTCCAATATAGAGGAAATGGTTGGCCAGGAATAGTTAAATTGAATCAAGGAAAATTGCCTTATGCGAGAGCTTCTATTTTACCTTTTGGTAAAAGGATTTGGACTGTACCAGGCTGTAATATCTGTGGGGATCCATTTAGTCAATATCACGCAGACCTTTCTCTTATGGATCCGTGGGGAGGAATTAATGCTGGAGATGTACAAGGTAGCAATTTGGTAGTTGTACATACCACAGTTGGTTGTGAAATTTTGAATGCAGTAGAGAACTTGGAACTGATTAAAAAATCATATAGTGAAGTTATTCCTGGTCTTAGTTTAAAAGATATAAATAGGAAGCAACAAATGATTCCTTACTTCCAAGGAAAGAAATGTTCCGCGAGGATTAAAATAGCAGGAATATTGGAAATATTTCAACGAAATTTTTTTATATTTGTACTTCAGTTATTGCCTAAAATGCCAATAATTATGTACCGTATTATTCATAAAATTCCTGATTTAAGAAATATAATATTAAGATGAAAATATCAATAATTACAAGACATGCTCCCAATAACTATGGTTCATTGTTACAGACAATAGCTACAGAGAAGATTATTGCTAAATTGGGCCACACTGCTGAAATTGTAGATTACATTAGAGAAGACGAGTCGGGATTAAAAGGTTTGTTGACTTTATTAAGTCATAAATCTGGCTGGAACAATAGTGTTTTTAAGAAATGGTTATATATAGCATTGAGATATCCGGGGGATAGATGGGCTCAAGCCAAATTTAGCAAGATGAGAAAGAAGTATCTTATCATGTCTAAGCGTTATCAATCTTTAGAAGATTTAAAAAATGATTGTCCTAAGGCAGATGTTTATATGACGGGGAGTGATCAAGTATGGGGACCTATTACTACGGGGTATCATGATTCTGCTTATTTTTTAAGTTATGTAGATGATAAAGCTAAAAAAATAGCATATGCAGGTAGCTTTGGGCGAACAGATTTTACAAAAGCTATTTTGAAAGAATATGCTCAGATGCTTGCTCGGTATCATGCAATTACTGTTAGAGAAAATAGTGCGGTGACGCTGTTGGAAGAAATGGAGTTGAAATGTGCTGGTCAAGTATTAGATCCTACACTCTTATTGGATAAAGAAGAATGGATGCACTTCATTCACAAAGAAATACAAGGTAGATATGTGTTAGTTTATCAAATACATAATAATCCAATATTGGATCGATATGCGATGAAATTTGCCAAGCATGTAGGTTTGCCGCTTTATCGAGTATCCCCTTCTTTACATCAAATTATGCGAGGTGGTAAATTCATTTTTTTACCTGATGTTGGTGAGTTCTTATCTTACATAAATAATGCAACTTATATAGTGACTGATTCCTTTCATGGAACAGCTTTTTCTATTAATTTTAATAAGCAATTTATAGAGATCTTGCCTAATACAAAAACAGGAAGCAGGAATCAAAGCATTTTACAACTGACAGGGTTACAAGATAGAATTATTACTGACTATAATGATTTTTCAATAGCAACAAAAATGATTGATTATACTTTTGTAAATGGAATTATAAAAGAAGAAAGAAAAAAATCATATTGTATTTTAAAAAGAATTATAGAGGAATAAAGCATGATGATACGTTTTTTATTTATTATAGTATCTATTTTTTGTGGCGTTCAAAATTTGTGTGCGCAGTTAGCTGCATATTATCCAAATCCTGGGCGGGGATATATGTGTACTAATAAGGATATAGTAAAGAAAGTCGCAAATATTGATCTCTGTTCAGTATCATATTATACTGCGAATGCATTCAAATACATTTATCTTAATGAAATTTTTACAGATGAATGTATTTCAAAATATGGAGTGTTAAATGAAGATGTAATTTATGGAAATATAAAAAAATATTTTGATAAATTTTTGAATGAAAAGAGTAAAACGCGGTACATATTGAGAGTCTTCCCTAATAACGAAGGGAATAGTACTCGATTATCTACATTGGTAGATCATCCTAAAGCTAAAAGTAAAAAAATACATATATGGATGCCCACTACGATGTATAATATTATTCAGAGAAGTAGTTATCCCGTTATTGTGGGAAAAGCTATATATCCTAAATATTTTACTACTTATGATCAAGTAGCTATTATGGATTATCGTAATCCGTTAGTGCAAAAAGTATATGATACAGTCCTGCGTTTGTTTGCGCAATATTTGGAAGAAGAAATACAAGCTCCTTGTATTATGAGTGATACGAATATGTCACAGTATTGCAAACGAGGAGATTTAATATATTGCATTGAAATGGGCTTCATTGGTTCATGGGGTGAGGGCATTACAACAGATTATGTGGATTATAAAGATTCCAAATCATTAATTCAAATAGCAGAATTGTATAAAAAACATTTGTCTAGGTATCTTTTGATTGCTCCTAGTTATGGTATGCGTACTAATACAACGAAAAATCCAGCAATTTATGATTTTCAATATTATTTGTTAACAACTACTTATGGCAGTAAGAATAAAAATAAAGATGGATTATACTATGGAAGCAAAGAGTTTGGCCTATTTATGGACCACCTAGGCTCTTCTGATTATTTATATGATTTTGATTTAGATTATTTAGGAAAACCATTAAAAGACATAGCAAAAGTAAAACATATAAAGGCTCCATTTATAGGTGAAAATAACGGACAATTTAATATAGGTAAAGACTTGATTTTGCAAAATATTTCAGATTATGGTGTATCGCTTGCTCATTTGTGGACTGCTATCCCTTTAGATAGCATAACCCAACAGGCTGAATATATATGGCAAGAAGCTGCAAACCAATTAGGATATGCTTTTTATTTAGATATTGCAAAGCATACAATAGGAATTAAAAATGGAAAATTAAAAGTTTGTTTTACTATATACAATAAAGGTACTTCTAAAGTATATTCTGATATTTGGTTGCCACAATTAGTTATTCGTAACCAAGAAGATGAAATACAGAAAATTATTGATATAGATAATGAGCTTGATTTATGTACCATACCTTCAGTATTGAATAAAACAGCAATCAATCATCGCATTATTGAAGTTAGTCGAGTGTTGTCGAGGCAATTGGATGGAATGAAGATTTATTTACGATTTGTTGATAAAAAACATATAAATGAAAATATGTATCTTATTAATCAAAAGCGGACTGATAAAGGAGAATATTTATTGGGGTTTTAATAATTTATAAAATATGAAAGTACTATTAGTTGATGTTTATAACTATAATAAAGGGGGTGCTGAAACTGTTTGTTTCAATACTGGTGAAATGTTAGAAAAGGAAGGGCATGAAATAGTCTATTTTACTTTGAAATGGGATAACAACCTTCCTTCAAAGTTTGAAAGATACTTTCCAGAATCCAAAGAAACTCGAAAAGGGATGTTTCGGCAGGTTATTAATTTGCGTAATTATTTTTATTATCCGGACGCTGCACGAAAAATGGAGCAGTTAATTTTAGATGAAAAGCCCGATATAGCTCATATTCATCTGATGTGGGGACAAATATCCCCTTCTATATTTCCGGTTTTGAAAAAATATAATATTCCAGTAATATTCACAGTACATGATTATAGGCTAGTGTGTCCTGCATATAGTTTTAAGAATGGGGGAGGGGAAGTGTGTGAGGCTTGTGCAGGTAAGCATTTTTATCGTTGTTTTACTCACAAATGTACAAAAGGAAGTCGCTTTTTGAGTTTTTTTATGGCGGCAGAAATGTATTTTAGGAATAGATTTTTTAACCCGAGTAAATGTATTGATGGCTTTTTATATGTAAGTGATTTTGCACGAAAAAAATGTGAGCAATATATGCCAGTCTTAAAGAATAAAGCTAATATTGTTTTACATAATTTTTCAGTTTCTATTGCTCCTTATGGTCGTTGTGTTGTTGGGGAAAAATATTTTTTATTTTTAGGAAGATTGTCGGAGGAAAAGGGTATTGTTACCCTAATGAATGCGATGAAAAAAAATCCAGATTGTCAGTTAAAAATAGTAGGAGCTGGTCCATTAGATAATGAGTTGAATTCTTATAAGATAGAACATCATTTAGATAATGTTGAATTTTTAGGTTTCAAATCAGGTCAAGAATTAGTTGAATTAAAACGAAATGCTTATTTTGTTATAGTACCTTCTGAGTGGTATGAAAATAATCCAATGGCAATTATTGAGTCATATGCAGAAGGAGTTCCAGCCATTGGTGCAAGAATTGGTGGTATTCCGGAAATCATTGAAGAAGGAAAAACGGGTTATATTTTCTCGCCTAAGAATGAAATTGAACTAGCTGAGTTGATAAAACAAGCTGCAAATTTAACGGATGAGCAATACTTAGAAATGAGCAATAATGCTATTCAATTTGCTCATGATGATATGAGTAAAGAAAGTTATTATAAGCGTTTATTGCCCTTTTATCAACAAATTATAGATAGTTATAAATAATATTTGTTATTCTATGAAAATATGTGTAGTAGGAACAAGGGGGTTTCCTGAAACTCAAGGAGGGGTAGAGAAACATTGTGAAATTCTTTATACGACCATGGGAAAGCAGTGTCCTGTGGAAATTTTTGTATATCGTAGAAAACCTTATATCGTTTGTACTCCAAAGTATAAAAATATACATTTTGTGGATCTGCCCTCTACCCGAATAAAAGGTGTTGAGGCTGTAATACATTCTTTTCTTGCAACTTGTGCTTCAATAATAAAACGACCTGATGTAATTCACTATCATAATATCGGACCAGCAATGTTTTCTCCATTGGCTCGATTGTTTGGTGTAAAAGTTGTAATGACTTATCACAGTGCTAATTATGAACATAAAAAATGGGGAAAAATAGCACAATTACTTTTAAAGATAAGCGAGAAGATAGCGTTATCGTGTTCTAATGAGGTGATTTTTGTAAATAAATATCAAATGCAAAAATCTCCTCAGAAATATATATCTAAATATGTATATATCCCTAATGGAATTCCTGATACGCGTATTTTGCAATCATTGGATTTTATTCATTCACTGGGGTTAGAAAGGAAAAAATATATTTTAGCTGTTGGGCGTATAACTCCAGAAAAGGGTTTTGATTTGTTAATAAAAGCTTTTGCAAAAGTCAATACTGATTATAAATTAGTTATTGCTGGTGGAGTAGAAACTGAAATAGGTTATATGGAAGAGCTAAAGCAACTTATAAAACCAGAAAGAATAGTGTTTGCAGGATTTACTGTAGGTGATAAATTGTCTCAACTTTATTCTAATGCAGGATTGTTTGTTTTATCTTCTAGGAATGAAGGCTTTCCTATTGTGCTATTAGAGGCTATGGCTTATGGATTGGATGTCTTAGTAAGCGATATACCTGCTACCCATCTCGTAGATTTGAATAAAGATGATTATTTTGATTTGAAAGATGAAAAATCTTTAGTTCAAGGTATTATTAGGAAGTTAACGAATAACTCTTCAAGAGCGTACAATTTAATTGATTTTGATTGGAAAAAAATAACTCAAAAAGTATATCAAATATATCAGAGTCTCCGATAAAGTTGTAGATTCGTAAATAGGGTATATTCAATGTAAGCATCCGATAAAGTACACATTGTCTTTTTCATAAATAGAAAACTCGATATTAACTTTAATCACAAGTTAATATCGAGTTTTTTTCTTCAACATAAATATTTAAACTCCAATTGTATTCGTATTAGACTTCTCCAACTTCCAAACATCGGGAAGAAGTTCACGAATATTTTTCCCGGAGTCCTTTTCCAGATAATATGGAAGTTTGGCTATGATATCATTCAGCCATTCCCTTGGGTTACTTTCCTGTGCTTTACAGGTAGCTAATAGTGAGCATAGGATTGTTGTATTTTCAGCAGCCTTATGCTTATGTAATTTTAATCTATCAGCTTCATATGCCATCTTACTTTTTAGAGACATTTACTGAATGTTTCTTTTTAGGCACGGAATACACGGATTTCACGGAAAAAAATAAAGAAAATCCGCGTTTTCTGTGTATTCCGTGCCTAAAAAATTATCAAGCGTCTTTCTGCATCCCCTCTTTGTCTTTAGCGATTCGCTGAAATTTACCTTTTCATAATCTTTTTGAAATCCTCGGCAATCTGCTGCCCCATATTGACTATTGCGCTATCGACTTTATGTACCTCTGCCGGTGTGACCGCATCTTTGTAGCGAGCCTTGCCGAGCTTGAACTTCATATCGTCCAGAGTTCCGGATATATTCAGGCCCAGTTTGAACGGAATGGGAGATTTCAGGATGGAGATGTGATAGTCGAACTTCATATCCAGCCCTTGTGTGCCGCCTACCGCCGCTCTGTAACGGTCCATTGATATTTCGAACGGATAGACGGTTACATTTCCGTCTTTGATGCCGATGTTTACGGATATGCTGTCTATCATGTTTCTCTTCTTGTTTTTGAAGAAGAATTTTTTGGAGATTTCGGCGAAAGTCTCACCGTCCATCAGCACAAGGCTGTCTCCCTTGACATGAATGGCCGACCGCATGGTGGGGATTTTGATGTTCAGGGCGGAGTCCAGGGAAGCGGCGGCAGCCACATTGAAATCGACCGTTCCTTCGAATGAGCGCAGCATGGGGACAATCGTGTCCAGGGAAGGGGCGAAGTCTACCAGCTTCCCGATGTTGATGTTGTGCAGCCGGAAGTCGAAACCGGCAAATCCCTCTTCCGGAGATTTTGCCTGATAAACGAGGGTGGTGTTCATGTCGGAACCCATGCCTTTCATGCTGAGCTGTTTCAGGTAGACGGACTGGTTGCGGATGTCCACAGCTCCGCGGACATCGTTGAATGTGACTTTCTCGTAATAGACTTTCCTGAAATCGGTCTGTAGTTCAAAATCCAGGTTCTTGGGGATGACGAACAGCTTTACTTCGGTGGAGACCGTATCGCTTTCCGCAGCCAGCGTATCCGACGGGAGCGATATCGACCGTATCAGCTGGTTGCAGTCCAACTGTTCGGACGATACGTCCAGTTTGGCGCGCAGGAGCTTGTGATGCCGCATGGCGCCGTACAGGTCGTGAATTGAACCGGTGGCGGTGATATCGGATTTGCCGATGCGCATGGTGGCATTGCGCAGGGTGATGACGCGGTCGTTTACCGTGACGGAAGTTTTCTGTACCTGTATGGGGAGTGCACATTCCGGGGTGCAGAACGCCATGCGGTGGAAACCGATGATGCCTTTGGGTGTCCACAGCGAATCGCGTACTTTTTCGGCTGTTATTCCGATGCCAGCTTTGTCCATTCCCAGGCGGGTGTCGCCCATGCGGCAGAACAGTGTGTCCGCTTCCAGTGTAAGCCCTATCTGCGGATTGGCAGGGTTGTGCTCTCCGGGTTGCAGCTTGAGGCGGGCGGATGATTTTCCGCAAAAGAGGTCGAGCGAATCCGCCAGGGATACTCTCAACTTGTTCATCTCTATCTTGCATTCCGTCTTGGCAGGGCGCAGCGTGTCTTGGGAGGGATAGGTGCTGATTGCCGCCGTAAAGCTTTCCGTGGCTGAGTTCAGGGCAGGTGAGCGGAGCGTCATATCCTTGATTTCAACACGCCCTCCGAGCCATTCGTTGCCGGCAAAGTCCAGCGTAGCGTTGCTTGTGAACTCAAAATTCTTTTGGGTATGGCGTAGCACGAGTTTGTCTGTTCTGATTTTGCCTTGAACCTTTATCCGTCCCCAATCCTGTTTCTTGAGGGTGGACAGGCGGCAACGCAGTTTCAGGTCGGCATTCATCTTTCCATCCATGCCGATGCCTTCCTGAAGAGGGAAAATCTGCGCCAGCGTATTCAGGTCGACGGTAGAGCGGGTATGAAAGGTGATGTCCGGGTCGGTGAGCAGGTTATCCACTTTCATATCGGCCAATATGTCGGTGTCGGCGCCTTTGAACTGGAAGATTTTCAGGTTCAGGCAAGAGGGGGTGTTCCGCATGAGGTCTATCCGGGCGGAAAAGTCGGCGTTTACCTTGTCTATGCCGTAAGGCAGCCCGGCGTATCTGGCGAAAGCGTCTTTTATCCTGATGTCCAGCGTAGCAAGGGGCATCTTCTGCTTGCCGTACATGCCTTTCAGCGTGCCGATGAAACTTACTTCTCCTCCTGCCGATACTTCCGCCTTTTTCAGGATGCTCTCCGGAATCATGTGCAGTACGGTTTCCAGCGAGGGGGTGTGCAGCCCGTATTGCAAATCGACGTCGATCGCTTTGGCTGCGGTGTCGCGGCGCACGGTTCCTTTTACTCCCAATTTCGTACCGTTGATGTCAATCATGGCATCGTGCAGGAGCAGGGAGTGCCGGGCGGTATTCAGTTCAAGGTCGGTGCGCAGGTGGGTGGCGATGCGGTTTGCCAACAACTGCCCGTCTTGCCAGAAGAGAAGGTTCTTGTTGCGGAAATCTACCGCCAGCATGGAATGGCCTTTCTTCATATTGGCTTTCAGGGTAAGGTCTGTATCCCATAGGTTGGCGAAAATGCGTGTGTCGCGGTCGTCCATGGTTACCGTGGCGTGCTGGATGGAAATTTGCCGGATGTCGAGCTCGCTGATGTTCATGGCATCTCCGGCAGGTGAAGAGGCGGACTGTACCGTATCCGGAACGGTGATGTCCCAGTTGGCAATGCCGTCTTTGTTTTTATAGGCGTAGATATCGGCATGTTCCAGCGCCAGGCGGTGGATGCTGATTTTCTGTTGCCGCAGGTAGTCCATGGGGTTGACCACCGCTACGGCCTTTTTGAATGATACCAGGGTGTCGGTCCGTTGCCACAACGTGTCGCGGATGGCTTTGGAAACCAGGGTTCCGTCGGTCAGTTGCACTCCGAAGCGGGGGAATGTTGAGAAAAAGGTAAGCTCCACGCTTTTCATGTCCAGCTTGGCGTTCAGGTTGCGGTTGGCGGCTTCCAATACTATGGGAGTCAGCTTCTCGGAAGTGAATATGAAGTTCAGGACTACGGCAATCAATATGCCTGCAACGGCTGTGAGTGCTCCCAGTATGATACCGGACAGTTTGAGTATTTTCTTGGTTTGACTTTTCATTTTGTAATTCGTTCTGTAAATATTGGGCAAGGAGTGATTTCCTTTCCTTAATCATGTGCAAAGTTATAACTGTAATTTGATAAAGCCGTAAGCCGGTATTGTTAAAAAATGATTAAAGGAATTTATGAATGATTTTTCCGCTATAATGAATAATTGAGTTCTTTTTTTATGTTAAAGCGTGAATAAATGCTGCTTAAATTTTATATTTGTACCGTTGGTATCCGGTTATGTTGCCTTATATATAAGGTATATCGGGATGCCTTAAGTTTAATCTAATAAATTGATGTTATGAAAAAGTACATTGCAGAAATGCTGGGAACCATGGTTCTCGTTCTTATGGGCTGCGGCACGGCAGTCAGTCTGTCGTGCACATCGGCCGACCCTAATCTGGCGGCCACGGTAATAGGTACGGCGCTTGCTTTCGGATTGTCGGTGGTGGCTATGGCCTATACTATCGGTGGTGTTTCGGGCTGCCACATTAATCCGGCGATAACGCTCGGTTGTCTGCTTTCCGGCCGTATGAGCGGAAAGGATGCCGGTATGTATATGCTGTTTCAGGTAATAGGAGCTATTTTAGGTTCTGCCGTTCTTTGGGTGCTGACTTCCAATTCGGGTGTGAGCGGAACAGGCGCCAATGCCTGCCAGGAAGGAGTTTCCGTAACGGGTGCCCTGCTGGCCGAGATTGTGTTTACATTTGTGTTTGTACTGGTGGTACTGGGCACTACCGATGCCAAGAAGGGCGCCGGTAATTTTGCCGGACTTGCCATAGGTCTCTCTTTGGTACTTGTACATTTGGCCTGCATCCGTTATACCGGTACTTCGGTTAATCCGGCTCGCAGTATAGGCCCTGCGCTCTTTCAGGGTGGAGAGGCTTTGAGCCAGTTGTGGATTTTCATTGTAGGCCCGTTTATCGGTGCGGTGCTGAGTGCCGGGGCATGGAAGATAGTTGCCGGCGGAAAGGAATGAGCCGGTGCCCGGCCTGAACCGGGCCGGTGATATTTGAAGAGGATATTTAAAGAGGATGTTTCCCGATTGCGGCAGAACGCAGTGTTTGGGGAACATCCTCTGTTTTTTTACTCTTTCGACTGGTGTACGGTGAGTTGCGGGAACGGGAATCCGATACCTTCTTCATTGAATGTCTGGTAGACGATTTCGTTGATATCGTACAGTACACTCCAGTAGTCGGCGCTTTTTACCCATACGCGTACCGTGATATCGACGCTGCTTGCGCTCAGTGAACCTAAGACGATGAGAGGAGCGGGGGTGTCCAATATGCGGCTGTCTGCATTGATGATGCGTTGCAGCACGGCTCTTACTCGCTTCACATCTTCGCCGTACTCTACGCCGAACACCCATTCGACACGGCGCTTGTCCTGCTTGCTGTAATTGGTGACGGCATTGCCGCTGAGGCTTCCGTTGGGCACATAAATCATACGGTTGTCGAGGGTGGACAGTATGGTGTGGAAAATCTGTATTTCCTTTATCGTGCCGCTTACTCCCGGTCCGTCTATGTAGTCGCCTACCTTGAACGGCTTGAAAATCAGTATAATCAGTCCTCCGGCAAAGTTGGAAAGGTTTCCGGAAAGCGCCATACCTACAGCTACACCTGCGGATGCAAGCAGCGCCGCAAAGCTGGTGGTTTCCACACCGAGCTTGCCGATGATGGCAAAGGCAAGAATCATATTCAGCAGAATCTTTATCAGACTCTTCAGGAAGGTCTGTACGCTGGTTTCAATCTTCCGCTTTTCGAGTATTCTGGCTACCAACGCGCTTATCTGCCTGATGATGAAACGTCCGATTACATAGATTAAAATGGCGATTAATATGTCCTTGCCGGCATCCATTCCAAAATTTATCAGTTTTTCCAATGCCTGTTCGAGTTTCCCACCGGCGGCGGGAGTGTTCAATAAAAGTAAATTCATTTCTTTTTCGCAATAAATAAAATAATATTATAAAATAGGTGTATATTCAGCGTGCAAAGATAATCAAAATCCGGGCGGTTGTGGCGTATGAAATATATAATGCGTATTATTTCCTAAATAGAATTAAAACATTAATTTTGCCAAATATTACACTCTAACTTAAATAAATTAATAAAAAATGAACGTATGAAAAAAGTATTAACTTTATTCGGATTGCTTTTTGTGCTGTTGGGTAGTGCCCATGCACAGAAAGGAAAACAGGCGATAGGTTTTGGCCTGAGTTACGGAACGGAAATCGAAAGTATCGGGTTGGGTATCAAGTATCAGTACAATATTACCAATCCTATCCGTATAGAGCCGTCTTTCAACTATTTCTTCGAGAATGACAATGTAAGCATGCTGGATTTGAACGTGAATTTTCATTATCTGTTTCCGGTGGCCAAGAGCGTAAAGCTTTATCCGTTGTTCGGTTTGACATTGTCCAACTGGATGTTCGACATGCACGACTTTGATATTGATATGGACGAAGGCCATGTGCATATCGACGATAACGGCAATCATAACGAATGCCGGTTCGGTGTAAATCTGGGAGCGGGAGCGGAATTTGCACTGCCTCGTAACTGGGCGATGAATTTTGAGTTCAGATACCAGCTGGTAAGCGATTTCGACCAGGGGGTTATCAATATAGGAGCTGCATACAGATTCTAAGGGAGCAGCGTATATTTTCGGGCACGGATTACACGGAATTCACGGAAGAAGAATAAAGAAAATCCGTGTTTTCCGTGTAATTTGTATTTCCGTGCCTGAAAAAAATCAAGTGCATTTTGCACGACCTCTTATAATGTTAAAGAGAGAGTCTAATGCCGGGCTCGGGTTTGCTTAGGAGCGTGCCTTGATTTTATCCGCGAATTTTTTCCAGCCTTCGGCCGTTTTGTAGGCTTCGACGGCTTGTGCGGGTACGGAAATGCTTGTTATGGTTTCCGGAAATCCGTACCATTCGCCTTCGGAAGTGGCAGGCGGTGTGAGGGCTTCCACAATGACCTCTTTTATGCCGGTATTGTCGAAAGCGGAAAAGTCGATGCGGGTGACGCGGGCGGGAATGGTCAGTGTATGTACCTTTTGGTTGCCGGTTATCAGGCCTTGCCCCAGGATGCTTATGCTTTGAGGAATTTCAAAGCGGGCAAGGTTGGGGCAGCCTACAAGGCAGTGCTCTTTGATTACGGCATCCGGATGGTTGCTTGAGGCAGGACCGTATGTGGATACTTCCGTCAGGTTGGGGCATAGGTAGAAGGCACGTGCCTCTATGGCGGAGATGCTGTTGGGAAGTTGTACGGTGGTGATGCCGCTTCCCCGGAATGCTTCCATACCGATATGTGTGACGCTTTGGGGGATTACTGCGGATTTCAGATGTTCCGTTATCATGAATGCCTGTGTCCCGATGGATGTGAGTGCAGACGGCAGTAATACTTCTTCTACTCCGGAGCATGCGAAAGCGCTTTCGGGAATCCGGGTGATTTGGGTGTGCGAGAGGTCGACCCGTTTCAGCCGGTCGCAGTAGTAGAACAAATCCGGCGCAAGCTGCTTCAAGGTGGACGGGAATACGATTTCCTGTACGCCGGAGTTGAAGAAGGCCATTTCGCCGATAGAGGTCAGTCCCTCGTTCATCACGACTCTGGTGATTTGCCTGTTCTGCATGAAGGCTTCCGGTGCAATGGCTGTTACGTGTGGGGGAAGCGTGATTTCGCTGTATCCTTTATATGCTCCTGTCAATACGCCTTCCTGCACGTAGACGGGGACAATGCTTACGGTGAAGTTTGCCTGACGGTCTTCTATGCCGATAGTCAGTTCCAGCCGCTCTGCCGGAACATCGGAAGAAAAGCCGCTGACCTGTTCCGGGGTTACAGTAAGGGGGGATTCTTGTCCGGTACTGTAGATGCCGGTCAGCAGAAGGCCTTCCAAATCCAGCTCTTCTCCCAAAGTATATACTATTTTATGAGGCGGCTGTACAATGGACAGTCTGGTAAGTGTTGCTTTGTCTTCCGGCTGCTCTTGTTCGGGGGCGAGGGCGGAAGTCAGGCGGATTTCAAGCTGTATGTCTTTTCCGGCATCTATCGTTTTTCCGACGGACCATATACGGTAGTTATCCGGACCGCCGCCTTCCTGTACGACAAACGTCAGGAAGCGCTGCGATTGTCCGGAGAACCATGTTTCGCCGGGCAGCGTGAACAGGGCGATGCCCTGCGCGTTGGCGGTTGCGCCGGCAGTAGGCGGTGTGAGGTTATCTTGCTCGAATGCCTTGTAGCCTTTTTCGTCATACATCTTTACGGGAACGCCGGGCATCACTTTTCCGTTTTCGTCATAAACGGTTACGCTTACACGGCTTTCTTTTCCTGTGTGCTGTTCCTTTTCGCATGCTACCGTCAGGAAGACCGCACATACTAAAAAAATAATCTTATTCTTCATATTCTTACACATTTTTAATCGTTGTTCCGGTTGCAAAGATAGTGAATACGGCTCTTCCGGGAGTTACGATTTGAATGTGTAAATCTAACGGGTATATTTTTATAATGTTGTTTTACAGCGAATTATAAAATGAGGCTTTGTTTTTTTCTAACACGGCTCTGACATCTATCCGAAAAGGGATAAGAACAGGTCGGTATGGGGCGTTCCGGCTGCTTTGATGCGCGACTTCAACCGGGATTTTCGGGCATATATGTTTGCCACGCTCTCTTTCGTGAACAAGCTGATTACCTGCGGGGAGAATCCGGTGAAGATGTAGCAGAGCAGGCGGATGTCATTTTCTTTCATTGCCGGAAAGTCCTGCCGGAGTTTCTGCATGACGTTGTCATGGCAGGTATCTGCCATTTGTTCAAGTTCCCGGAGCATTTCACTGTTTTCCGAGAAGTCGGTGATTATCCGTTTTACTTCCTGAAACATGGCTGCCTGTTGCGATGATGTATTCTCGCGCTCGTAATAGGTTTTTCCGAGTTTGTCGAGGATGTCGAAGCGGGAAGCAACCAGGCTTTTCAGCCGTTTTTCCGTGTTCTGCCGTCCTTCCAGTTGCCGGGTGAGCGCCCGGTATTCGGCACGGGCCTCTTCCGCCAGCAGCAGGTAGCGGTCGTTGCGTTCGCGCTGGATGCGCAGGCGCTGGCGGATGATATAAACGGCTATTCCGGCGAGGATGAATATGCCGCAGGTAACGGTGGTTTCCCAGAAGATGCGGTTCTTCATCCGGTATTCGGCAAAGGCGGATTGTTCCTGGAAATACTCTTTCTCCGTTATACCGGCGGAGACCTGCATGGTGGAGCGGGTGAGGGAGTCTGTGAGGTAGATATAGCGGTGTATATGGTCGGTCGCTTTCCGGAAGTTTCCGGAGAGGGCCTCTATCCGGTAGGCTGTGTATTGCAGTTCGGCCAGGTCGAGCACGTCATTGTCTTGCGCCTCTGCCAGTTGCAGGTAGTGGCGCGCGCTGTCCGTACGGTGTTTGAGAAGCTGGACGTCTATCATGGTGTGGGGGCCGTAACGGGATGCCTTGCGTGCCGACTGTTCGATGCGTAACAGCAGGTCCTGGGGGATTTGTTTTCTGCCCGATTTTACATAAAGGGAGGCAAGGTTGCTGAGGGCTGCTCCGGCAAGACGCTCGTCTGCCTGTTCGTCGGCCAGGTCGAGGGCCGCCGAATACAGCCTGATGGCACGTTCCAAATCTTTCTGGCGGTAGGATGAGGCTGCCATATCAAGCGTGGCTTCCGTTTCCTTACGAAGACTGTCGGATACTTGAAAATTCTCTCTGGCCTGCTTGAAGTAGTGGTAGGCGCGGACGTAGTTCATCTGTCCGTAGTATATACTGCCGATGCGTTCGTAGAGAAGCCCTTTATTGTAAGGGTCTTGCCGGCTTTGCAGCTGCTCTTCGATTTGCAGGAAGATGCGCAAGGCTCCGGATTTATCGCCGGCATCGGTCAGCAGGCTGTCCGCGAACTCAAGGCTGGGGAGCGGTTTACGTTCATGGCATCCCGCCAGCGACAGGAGCATACATATAATAGGTATGATAAGGCATTTCATGCCGTGAATGTAGTGATAAAAGATGTTTTGCACAAGTGAAAGGCGGGAAATGAGGAGCTTTGTGTGAATTTCCTGCATTTCTTTTTTTAGGCTTCGCGGAACTTCCTATCTTTGCACTTCTAAATGTAGATAAAACCGTAACACTTTGGAATGGCTATATAGTTTGTTTGTCGAACACTCCGCATTGCAGGCGGTGGTGGTGCTCTCGCTGATTTCCGCTATCGGATTAGGGTTGGGGAAAATACATATTTGCGGTATTTCCCTCGGCGTGACGTTTGTTTTCTTTGCCGGTATTCTTGCCGGACATTTCGGACTGTCCATCGACCCGCAGATGCTGAACTATGCGGAAAGTTTCGGACTGATAATTTTTGTGTATGCACTGGGACTGCAGGTGGGGCCGGGCTTTTTCAGCTCTTTCCGCAAGGGCGGGGTACAGTTGAATATGCTGGCGCTGGGAGTAGTGCTCCTCGGTACGCTGATGACCGTATTGGGCAGTTATACCCTGAATATTTCGTTGCCGGACATGGTGGGCATCCTCTGCGGCGCTACCACCAATACGCCGGCGCTGGGTGCGGCACAGCAGACATTGAAGCAAATGGGGATGGAAGCCAGTACGCCGGCTTTGGGATGTGCCGTGGCATATCCGCTTGGGGTAGTGGGCGTTATTTTTGCCGTGCTGATAATACGCAAGGCATTGGCGCGTAAGGAAGATCTGGAGTTGAAAGAGAAGGACGATGCGAACAAAACTTACATTGCGGCGTTTCAAGTACACAATCCGGCCATCTTCGATAAAAGCATCAAGGAGATAGGCGGCTTGAATTATCCGAAGTTCGTAATCTCCCGTCTGTGGCGGGACGGCAACGTAAGCATCCCCACTTCCGAGAAGATAATCAGGGAAGGAGACCGCTTGCTGGTGGTGACTTCGGAGAAGTATGCTCCGGCACTGACCGTACTGTTCGGTGAACAGGAACATACCGACTGGAACAAAGAGGATATAGACTGGAATGCCATAGACAGCCAGCTCATCTCGCAGCGTATCGTGGTGACGCGTCCCGAACTGAACGGAAAGAAACTGGGTTCGCTGCACCTGCGCAATCATTACGGCATCAACATCAGCCGTGTGTACCGTAGCGGCGTGCAGTTGCTTGCCACCGCGGAACTGACTTTGCAGTTGGGCGACCGTCTGACAGTGGTAGGTGAGGCTGCCGCCATCCAGAATGTGGAAAAAGTGTTGGGAAATGCCATCAAGAGCCTGAAAGAACCGAATCTGGTAGCGGTGTTTATCGGTATCATCCTGGGGCTGGCTTTGGGTGCGATTCCCATTTCCCTGCCGGGCATCAGTGCTCCGGTGAAGCTGGGACTTGCCGGCGGACCGATTATCGTAGGTATCCTGATTGGTACGTTCGGGCCGAGAATGCACATGATAACCTATACCACACGAAGCGCCAACCTGATGCTCCGTGCATTGGGACTGTCGCTCTACCTGGCTTGTCTGGGACTGGATGCCGGAGCGCATTTCTTCGATACGGTGTTCCGTCCGGAAGGCCTGCTGTGGATTGCCGCAGGGTTCGTGCTGACCGTTGTTCCGGTGCTGATAGTGGGAGTGGTTGCCTTTAAATGGATGAAGGTGGACTTCGGCTCCATGGCAGGTATGCTGTGCGGAAGCATGGCCAACCCGATGGCGCTGAATTATGCCAACGACACCATTCCGGGCGATAATCCGTCGGTGGCTTATGCAACGGTGTATCCGATGTGTATGTTCCTGCGGGTAATCATAGCGCAGGTGCTGCTGATGTTCCTGTTGAATTGAGAGCTGAGAATTGAAAATTGAGAAATAACAGAAAGAGCTTAATTGCTGATAATTGAATATATATCATAAATCTAAAATCATAAATCGTATCATGGGAACTATTACTCCGGAAAGTATAGTCAACGACTTACGCTATTTGCAACTGTTGTCGCGCAGTTTTCCTACCATCGCCGATGCCAGTACGGAAATTATCAATCTGGAAGCTATTCTGAATCTGCCTAAAGGTACGGAACACTTCCTTACGGATATTCATGGAGAGTATGAGGCTTTTCAGCATGTATTGAAGAATGCTTCGGGTGCGGTAAAGCGGAAGGTGAATGAAATCTTCGGGCATACGCTGCGCGAAAGCGAAAAGAAGGAAATCTGTACGCTGATTTATTATCCGGAAGAGAAGTTGCAGTTGATAAAGGAACAGGAAACGGACCTGGACGACTGGTATCTCATCACCCTGAACCAACTGGTGAAAGTCTGCCAGAACGTATCTTCCAAATACACACGCTCGAAAGTGCGTAAAGCCTTGCCGGCGGAGTTCTCCTATATCATTCAGGAGTTGCTGCACGAGTCCAGCGTAGAACCTAACAAGCATGCATATATCAACGTCATTATCAGTACGATTATCTCGACCAAGCGTGCGGATGACTTTATCATTGCCATGTGCAAGCTTATCCAACGGCTTACAATCGACTCGCTGCACATCGTGGGCGATATCTACGACCGTGGTCCGGGTGCACATATCATCATGGATACGCTTTGCGACTACCATAATTTCGACATTCAGTGGGGCAACCATGATATACTGTGGATGGGTGCCGCATCGGGCAATGACGCCTGCATAGCGAACGTTATCCGTATGTCCATGCGCTATGCCAACCTGGCGACACTGGAAGACGGCTACGGCATCAACCTGCTGCCGTTGGCTACCTTCGCAATGGATACCTATGCGGATGATCCTTGCACTATCTTTGCTCCGAAGATGAACTTTGCCGATGCCAATTACAACGAAAAGACACTGCGGCTGATTACGCAGATGCACAAGGCGATTACGATAATCCAGTTCAAACTGGAAGCGGAGATTATAAACCGGCGTCCGGAGTTTGACATGGACAACCGGAAACTGCTGCACAAGATTGACTTTGAACGGGGCGTATTTGTGTACGAAGGCAAAGAATACGAACTGCGCGATGCCAATTTCCCGACTATTGACCCTGCCGACCCGTATCGCCTGACGGATGAAGAAAGAGAGCTGGTTGAAAAGATTCATGCTTCGTTCATGAACAGCGAGAAACTGAAGAAGCATATGCGTTGCCTCTTTACGTACGGCGGCATGTATCTGGTGTGCAACAGCAACCTGCTTTATCACGCATCCGTGCCCCTGAATGAGGACGGAAGTTTCAAGCATGTACGTATCGGCAAGAAAGAGTACTGGGGACATAAACTGCTGCAAAAGACCGACCAGCTTATCCGTACCGCCTACTTTGACGAAGATGGTTCGGAGGAGAAGAATTTTGCGTTGGATTATATGTGGTATATGTGGTGCGGCCCGGATGCGCCCTCTTTCGACAAGGATAAGATGGCTACTTTCGAGCGTTACTTCATAGCCGACAAGGCATTGCATAAAGAGAATAAAGGTTATTACTACACGCTTCGCAACCGTGCGGATATTTGCGACAATATCCTGGCGGAGTTCGGGGTAGAGCCGGGACCTCATTCGCATATCATCAACGGACATGTGCCGGTGAAGACGATTAAAGGCGAGCGTCCCATAAAGGCTGATGGAAAGTTACTGGTGATTGACGGTGGTTTCTCCAAAGCCTATCAGCCCGAAACGGGTATTGCGGGCTATACGCTGGTATATCACTCGCACGGCATGCAGTTGGTGCAGCATGACCCGTTCCAGAGCCGTCAGAAAGCGATTGAAGAGGGGCAGGATATCAAGTCCACAACCTTCGTCATCGAATTCAACTCGCAGCGTATGATGGTGAAGGATACCGATAAGGGCAAGCAGCTCGTGACGCAGATTCAGGATTTGAAGAAGTTGCTGGTGGCATATAGAACGGGATTTATCAAAGAAAAGGAGATTTTCTGATATGGCTGTATGTTCCGGTGCTTGCATTGCCTGGCTTTTCAGGCACGGATTAGTATTTGAATAATACCACACCGCCTTCTACAATGGCTCCCTTGTCGAAGTTGGCATTTCTGTTGTAGTATCTGTCCCAACCGTAACCGCCCGTAACGAATACTCCTAATTTTGCCGTCAGACGGTATTCGAGGTTGATACGGGTTTGGAGAGAATAGAGGTGGGCAGGGAAGCCATAGTCTTTATTCTTGAAGGTTTCTACGTGCTGGTATCCCAAATCGCCGCTGATGAACAGTTGCTTGCAGACGGGCAATTCCAGTCCGGCGCGGTAGAAAAGCGCACCGGAGAACTTATCGCTGAAGTCGAGGAAATGCGTACCGCCACCGAGGATGGTATAGAACAGTTTGTTCTTGAAGCGGGCTGCAAGGTTCAGTTTCGTGGTGTTGCCGCCGAAAAACATCATCTGTACTTTGGTGTCCGGGTTGGCATTGACCAGTCCCAGTTGGAAACCGTCCAGCTTTTCCTTGTAGTAGTTTATCAAACCTATCTGAAGGCCTTTGGCACGGACGGCTACATTCAGGGGAGAGAGCTGCACGCCGGCAGACGTACCGCCTGTAATATTGCCCAGACCGGAAATCTGGAGCCCTTTCATATCATCGCCCACCACATTCAGCAGGCCGGATATGGTGACACCGGAAAAATTACCGCCCGATATATTGGCGAGTCCTGAAAGCTGTACGCCGGCAGTCTTTTCGCCTGTAATATTCAGCAAGCCGCCTACAATCATTCCGTTGCTGTTATCGCCCGTGATATTGGCAAGGCCGGAGAAGACCATTCCCCGTGCGTGATTACCCGTGATGCCCACAAGACCGGAAACGGACAGACCGCTGAGGTTATTGCCGTTGATATTGGTGATGCCCGCTACCTGTACGCCCCGCATACTTCCACCCACCATATTGGATATACCGGAGATTTGAACTCCGTTCATGTCTCTGCCCGTAACAGCTCCCAAAACATTTACTCCCAAGCCGTTCAAACGGTTCATCGCCGAGAAGATACCGAGATTGAAGAATGTGCTTCCGACCGTATCCGTACGCTGTGTGGAAAGATTCTTCCAAAGGGAAAGGTTGATACCGGTTTTTTCTTTATGGTCAGACTGTTGCCTGCCTGTCCGGGCATGGCCTGTCCCTGCCAATAGCAGGGATAGACAGATAAGTGGAAATATACGTTTCATAATTCTTTATAATGTTTCATCGGGCCAGGGCGCCAGTCGGTTGGTGGCACGTAATACAGGACGCTGCGCATCCACCGACCGCAGATAGTTGCTCAGCTTTTTTGATAGTTTCTTTACAAGTTTGGGGTTCTCGGCGGCTACGTCATGTTTTTCGCTGATGTCGGCAGGGATATTGAACAATTCGTGCTTGCCGCTGTCGAAGTAGTACACCAGTTTCCATTCTCCGGAACGGATGGAGCAGGTGGCGCCTATGCCCGGACCGGAAGGGCCCCAACTGTGCGGGTAATGCCAGTAGATGTCACGGGCGGGCATTTTACCTTTGCCCGTAAGCAGGGGCAGGAAGCTGATGCCGTCGCGTTTCTGTACCGTATTGTAGTGCTCCACACCGGCTATTTCGAGAATGGTGGGGAAGAAATCTTCTATCATCAGATAATGGTCGCATTTGGTTTCTGCCGCTACCACGCCGGGCCAGCGTACAATCATCGGTTCGCGCACTCCGCCTTCGTAGGCGGAACCTTTTCCGCTGTTGAGCGGATAGTTCTGCCTGTGCAGCTTTCCTGCACGGGTGTGTGCAGCCAGTCCGCCATTATCGGACATGAAGAGCAGTACAGTGTTGTCGGTGAGGTTGTTTTTGTCCAGATAGTCCATCAGGTCGCCGAGGCTTTTGTCCATACCTTCAATCAGGGTGGCATACGCAGCTTCTACCGGGGGAAGTCCTTTGTCCAGATATTTTTGGTAGAAACGCATGTCGGGCTGGATAGGCGTATGGATGGCATAATGGGCCATGTAGAGGAAGAAAGGCTTGTCCGTTGTCCGGGCGTTGTCCAAAGCTTTCTCGGCTTCTATGGTAAGGGCTTCGGAGAGGAATATGTCTTTGCCGTGATATTTTTCCAGTCCGGGTACGGCAGCCAGCGGACTTTTTCCGCCGGGTTTGTTTCCGAAGTTCTGCATGCCGTAGTAGCTGGCGGGAGAGCCTGCCGCATGGCCGGCTATGTTCACATCGAAGCCCATTTTCAGCGGATCGGCTCCGGGCGTGTCATTAGCTCCGAAGTGGGCTTTTCCGCAATGAATGGTGTGGTAACCGTTGTCCTTGAGCACTTGTGCCAGCGAGGTGACTTGCGTGGTGCGTTCCACACCCGGTTCCTGACAGATACCGTTGACATTCCATTCGGGGTATATCATAACGGAGTCCGGCTGTTCGTGGGTGGTATTCTTGCGTAATGTCCAGCTTGTCACCCGGTGACGCGCAGCGTTCATACCCGTAAAAAGGCTGACACGCGTAGGCGAACTGATGCTACAGGCATAGGCTTGCGTGAACATCTTGCCCTGCTTTGCCAGACGTTCCATATTGGGTGTATGGTACGTGTCGTTGTAGCGGGTGCGTTGTGTCCAGAAAGGCAGGGATGTGTCCTGCCAACCCATATCATCTACCAAGAATAAAATAATGTTCGGACGCTTGTCCGTAACAGGAGCCGTTTCATTTGACGGCCTTGTGTGTACTTCTCCTGCCATTCCACATAACGGAAGCAGCGCAGCAGATAATAACAATTCGTTTTTCATCGGGAAAAGAGAGGTTAGGGTTAGTGGTTAGTGATTAGTGGTTAGTGATTAACATTAAAAATAGCGGTAAATAATTAGCGCAATATACTGCACAGCCTACTAATCGCTAATCACTAACCGCTAATTACTATTTCATCATCCTTTTGCTTCCTGATACAGGAAGCGTTTGATAGATTTTTTGGGTGTCTTTTCAAATTCTTCGGGATATATCTTCATTTTGGAAATCTGGCTGTAAGCAGGCAGTTCTGCATTCAGAGCCACACGATTCTCTTCCATGACACGTTCTATATCGTCGTTGTTGAGGCCGTGGGCAAAGGCATCGTCAAAGTCGGGATATACCAGTCCCACGAGCTTTTCGTTCTGCTGTACGATGATGCTTTCAGCTACGTACGGCAGGTTGTTCAGCTTGTCTTCTATTTCTTCGGGGTAGATGTTCTGCCCGTTTGGACCGAGGAGCATATTCTTGCTGCGTCCTTTGATGGTGACATTGCCTTCGGCATCCATCAGGGCAAGGTCGCCGGTGTGCAGCCAACCGTCTTTGTCCACAACTTCGGCGGTAGCCTCTTCATTCTTGTAGTAGCCCAGCATGACGTTGGGGCCGCGGCAGACAATCTCGCCGGGGATATTCTCCGGGTCGGGAGAGAGAATCTTTACTTCCATGCGCGGAGCGGCTTTTCCGCAGGAACCGGGTTTGAAGCGCGTCCAGTCTTCGTAACAGATGATAGGACCGCATTCTGTCATACCGTAACCCACGGTATAGGGGAAGTCTATCATGCGCAGGAACTGTTCTACTTCCTGATTGAATGCCGCACCGCCGACAATGACTGTGGCAAAATTGCCGCCGAATGCCTGTACCATTTGCTCGCGTACGGTGGCTTTTATCTTGTCGTTAATGATAGGTACTTTCAGCAACAGTTTCATGGTAGGCGTTTCCAGCTTGGGCAATACACTCTTCTTGATAATCTTCTCGATAATGAGCGGTACGGCTACGATGAGGTTCGGCTTTATGTCGGCGAATGCCTGGAAGATAATCTTCGGACTTGGCATACGGGTGAGGTAGTAGATGTGGCAACCTACGGAGAACTCGTACAGGAATTCGAATGCCAATCCGTACATATGAGCCATCGGCAGCATGCATACCAGTTTGTCGCCGGCTTTCAGCGGCAGTACTTCGAAAGCGAATCGGGTGTTGGACCACAGGCTGCGATAGGGGAGCATTACGCCTTTCGAGTAACTGGTAGTACCGGAAGTATAGTTAATGACCGCCAGCTCTTCGGGTTGGTCTTTGTGATAGTCGATGTGTTCCTTACGGAAGTTCTTGGGAAATTTCTTGCCGAATATCTCGTTGAGGTGATCGCGGGCGTAAGTAACCCGTTCGTTGCGCGATACCAGCAAGGTGAAGTCCGTCATCATGAAGATACCTTCGAGCAACGGCATGGCGCTTTCGTTGAGATTTTCCCACACCTGGTCGCCGACAAAAAGAAGCTTGGCCTCGGAGTGGTTGACGATGTTATGCACATTGTCCGCCTTGAATTCGTGAAGAATGGGCACGATGACCGCACCATACGTCAGGGTAGCGAGGAAAGTGACTCCCCAATGCGAACTGTTACGTCCGCAGACGGCGATTTTATCGCCTTTTCTGATGCCGCTCGCTTCAAAGATGATATGCAGTTTTTCTATTTTGCGGGCTACATCCTTGTATTGCAGGGTGGCTCCCTTATAATCGGTCAGGGCATCCAGGTCCCAGTTTTCCTTTATACTATTCTCTATATAGGCGATAAAACTTTGTTCCATTATATATTGCACATTTAGTTGAAAATTGTGCAAATATAAGGGTTTATGTAGAGAATGCAAACTTTTAGGGGGAAAAAGCATTTTATGCAAATTCCCCCTTTGAGCCTATTTATTGTTATCCAGGTACCAGCGGTACATCCGCTCTACACCTTCTTCGATGTCTATTTTATGATGCCAGCCCAATGCGTGCAGCTTACTCGGATCGGTAAGTTTGCGCATGGTCCCATCGGGTTTGGAAGTGTCGAAGGTCAGCTTTCCGCGATAACCCACAACGTTGACAATCAGTTCGGCAAGCCGGCGGATAGTAATTTCCTTACCTGTGCCGATGTTGATGTGGCAGTTGCGGATGTCCTTGTCTCCGGGGTTGCAGGTGTCTTTGAAGTCTACGTGCTCCATGACGAATACGCTGGCATCCGCCATTTCCTCGCTCCAGAGGAATTCGCGCAACGGAGTTCCCGTACCCCAAAGCCGGACTTCTTCTTCGCTGATGCCGTATTTGGAAAGTATGTTCAGTATCTCTCCGTTGCTGTTGCTGCCATTGATTCCTTCTACCGGACGCAGGTTCATGTCACGGCGCACGGCGTCCCAGTCGCCTTGTTGCAGGCAGTGGGCCAGGTGTATCTTGCGAATCATGGCAGGAAGTACGTGGCTGCGTTCCAGGTCGAAGTTGTCGTTGGGACCGTAGAGGTTGGTGGGCATGACGGCAATGTAGTTCGTGCCGTATTGGAGGTTGAAGCTCTCGCACATTTTCAATCCGGCAATTTTGGCAATGGCGTACGGTTCGTTGGTGTACTCCAGGGGTGAGGTGAGGAGTACGTCTTCTTTCATCGGCTGTTCGGCATCACGCGGATAGATACAGGTGCTGCCCAGAAAGAGCAGTTTCTTGACATTGTGGCGGAAACTTTCGCCTATGACATTCTGCTGTATCTGGAGATTCTTGTAAATGAAATCGGCACGGTAGATGCTGTTTGCCATGATACCGCCCACGAAAGCAGCGGCAAGGAATACGTATTCCGGCTGTTCCTCATCGAAGAAACGGCGGACGGCAACACCGTCCAGCAGGTCGAGTTCTTTGTGGGTTCTGCCCACGAGATTGGTATAGCCTTTCTCTTGCAGGTTTTTCCAGATAGCAGAGCCTACCAGTCCGCGATGCCCTGCGATGTATATTTTTGCGTTCTTGTGTAACATTGTTATAAAATGGATTGGTTTCAGACAGAAGAACAAAAGAACATATTCGGTTTATACTCTTTTATTTTCTCATATATATGTTCTTTTGTTCTTCTGTCTGAAAAATTAAATTATCTGTTTCAGTCTTCTTTGCTTCTCAAATGCAGTTTCCGTACAAACTTCATGTCATGTTCCGCCATGATGTGTACCAACTCCTCAAAGCTTGTCTGCTGCGGATTCCAGCCCAGTAACGTTTTGGCTTTGGTGGGGTCTCCCAGCAACTGTTCCACTTCGGAAGGACGGAAATATTTGGGATCCACCTCTACCAGTACCTTACCGGTTTGGCTGTCAATACCTTTCTCGTTCACGCCTTCGCCTTCCCAGCGCAGTTCTATGCCGGTTTCCTTAAAGGCAAGTGTGGCAAATTCGCGTACGGTGTGCATCTCTCCGGTAGCAATCACAAAGTCTTCCGGCATATCGTGTTGCAGGATAAGCCACATACATTCCACATAGTCTTTGGCATATCCCCAGTCGCGGCGTGCATCCAGATTGCCCAAATACAGTTTGTCCTGGAATCCTTGTGCAATGCGGGCGGCAGCCAGCGTAATCTTGCGGGTAACGAAGGTTTCGCCGCGGCGCTCGCTTTCGTGGTTGAAGAGAATGCCGTTTACGGCGAACATTCCGTAGCTTTCGCGGTAGTTCTTTGTAATCCAGAAACCGTATTGCTTGGCTACGCCGTAGGGACTGCGCGGGTAGAACGGAGTCGTCTCCTTCTGCGGCACTTCCTGCACCTTGCCGAACAGTTCCGAGGTAGATGCCTGATATATCCTGGTTTTCTTTTCCAGACCGAGAATGCGTACAGCTTCGAGCATGCGCAGCGTACCTATAGCATCTGTTTCGGCGGTATATTCGGGTACATCGAACGAGACCTTTACGTGGCTCTGTGCAGCAAGGTTGTATATCTCGTCCGGCTGCACCTGCTGGATAATGCGTATCAGCGAACTGCTGTCCGTCATATCTCCATAATGCAGGTTGATAGTTCGCTTCTGCTTCATGTCGCGCACCCACTCATCGAAATACAAGTGCTCGATGCGTCCGGTATTGAACGAAGATGAGCGGCGCAATATGCCGTGTACTTCATATCCTTTTTGCAACAGGAATTCTGCGAGGAACGAACCGTCCTGTCCGGTTATTCCGGAGATTAGAGCTTTTTTCATTGTTTCTGGTATTATACTTTTTTTGATTGTTGCATATTTCGTCCTGCAAAAATCGTAATTTATTGTGAGACAACAAAGCCAATGCGGTAAATGATTTTGAGATTATTTTTGCTTTATACCGAGAGTAGCGTCCGGATGATTGCCGGGAAGCGGATGTGACATCGTTTTTCTGTGTCAATCCTTTATGAAAAAAATGAATTAATTTCAAATTTGATACGAACAAACAGACGTTATTTTTTGTTTTAATAACAAAGATAAATTATACAAGTATATGGAGAATTTAAATAAAACAGACATTGGACTGATAGGGCTGGCCGTGATGGGCGAGAATCTTGCATTGAATATGGCGGACAAGGGCTGGCGGGTTTCGGTTTATAACCGTACGGTTCCGGGGATTGAAGAAGGTGTGGTAGAACGTTTTATAAACGGACGCGCACAGGGTAAAAGTATTGAAGGATATACGGATATAGCTCGTTTTGTGGAGTCTGTAGCCGTTCCGCGCAAGATAATGATGATGGTTCGTGCCGGTAGTGCGGTAGACGAACTGATGGAGCAGCTTTTCCCGTTGCTTTCTCCGGGAGATATATTGATAGACGGCGGCAATTCCAACTATGAAGACACCAATCGCCGTGTGGCATTGGCCGAAGCGAGAGGCTTCCGTTTTGTGGGAGCAGGTGTTTCCGGCGGTGAAGAGGGTGCATTGAATGGAGCTTCTATCATGCCGGGCGGTTCGGTAAGCGCCTGGGAAGAAGTGAAGCCTGTTTTGCAGAGTATTGCTGCCAAAGCATCCGACGGCACGCCTTGCTGCCAGTGGGTGGGACCGGCCGGTTCGGGACATTTTGTCAAGATGATTCATAATGGCATCGAATATGGCGATATGCAGCTTATTTCTGAAGCCTATTGGGTGATGAAGAACCTGCTGAAGCTGGATAACGGAGAAATGTCCTCGGTCTTTTCGCAATGGAATGAGGGTAAATTGCGTAGCTATCTTATTGAAATTACTGCTAATATCTTGCAGCATAAAGATAAGTCGGGCGGTTATCTGATAGATAAAATACTGGATACAGCCGGACAAAAAGGTACAGGCAAATGGTCGGTAATCAATGCTATGGAGCTTGGTATGCCGTTGGGGCTGATTGCTACGGCTGTTTTTGAACGCAGCTTGTCGGCTCAGAAAGAACTGCGGAAGTCGGCTGCCGGGCATTTTACCTGCCGGCGCACGGAGGTGGTATACAACAAATCCGAAATGGTAGGAGATATTTATTCGGCGCTTTATGCATCCAAACTGGTGTCTTATGCTCAAGGCTTTGCTGTATTGCAACGTGCTTCGGACTCTTTCGGATGGAACCTCGACCTGGCTTCCATTGCCCGTATGTGGCGTGGCGGTTGCATCATCCGCAGTATCTTCCTCAATGATATTGCAGCATCTTTCGAGGGGAATGAGAAACCGCAGCATCTTCTTCTTACTCCTTATTTCAGCAATGAGATGAAACAACTGCTCTCTGGCTGGAAACATCTGGTGGCACAGGCTATGAAAGAGGAACTTCCGGTTCCTGCATTTTCATCGGCATTGAATTATTTTTATTCACTCGTCTCCGCCAACTTACCGGCGAATATGATTCAGGCACAGCGCGATTATTTCGGAGCGCACACCTTTGAGCGTGTGGACGGACTGCGTGGGCAGTTCTTCCATGAAAACTGGACAGGACACGGCGGAGAAACGAAGTCGGGAACCTATAACGTGTAGTCTTTTTAGTGTGAAGATTACTGAAATTCCCCTACAAACATAAAGCTATGAGTAAATTTGTGATGATAATTTTCGGCGCTTCCGGTGACCTGACGAAGCGCAAGTTAATACCGGCATTATATAATCTGTACAAGGATAACCGCCTGCCGGAAGGTTTTGCTGTTTTAGGCATCGGACGTACCGGATACCGGGATGATACCTACCGTACTTATATACGGACGGAAATGGAACGTTTTGTGGCTTCGGAAGAACATGCCGGCGGACGTATGACTGATTTTTGCAATCATCTGTACTATCTTTCGCTTAATCCGGCCGAGGCTGCCGATTATGGAAATCTGGATGCCCGTCTCCGGGAACTGACGGGTGAGCAGGAGCCGGATGGCATGTTGTACTATCTGGCAACGCCGCCGTCGCTGTATGGTGTGATTCCTCTTCATCTTAAGACTGCCCGCCTGAACCGTCCTCATACGCGTATCATCGTCGAGAAGCCTTTCGGTTATGATTTGGAATCTGCCCGTGAACTGAACCGTATCTATGCTTCCGTATTCGAGGAGCATCAGATTTATCGTATAGATCATTTCCTGGGTAAAGAGACTGCGCAGAACATTCTGGCTTTTCGTTTTGCCAATGGCATCTTCGAGCCGCTTTGGAACCGTAATTACATTGACTATGTAGAGATTACCGCAGTAGAGAATTTGGGTATCGAACAGCGTGGAGGGTTTTATGAAGGAACCGGAGCATTGCGTGATATGGTACAGAATCACCTCATTCAGTTGGTAGCACTTACCGCGATGGAACCGCCGGCAGTTTTCAATGCCGATAATTTCCGCAACGAGGTGGTAAAAGTATATGAATCCCTCTCTCCCTTGACCGAAGAAGACCTGAACGAGCACATTGTCCGTGGGCAATATACCGCGTCTGCGACCAAGCCCGGTTATCGTGAAGAGAAGAACGTAGCTTCCGATTCCCGTACCGAAACTTATATTGCTATGAAAATAGGCATTGACAACTGGCGGTGGAGCGGCGTTCCTTTCTATATCCGTACCGGAAAACAGATGCCGACCAAGGTGACCGAAATCGTGGTACATTTCCGCGAGACACCTCATCAGATGTTCCGTTGTGAAGGCGGCCACTGCCCGCGTGCCAACAAACTGATTCTGCGTTTGCAGCCCAATGAGGGTATTGTGCTGAAGTTCGGAATGAAAGTTCCGGGACCGGGGTTTGATGTGAAACAGGTGATGATGGACTTCAGTTATTCCGATTTGGGCGGTCTGCCCGCCGGAGACGCGTATGCCCGCCTGATTGAAGACTGTATACAGGGAGACCAGACACTCTTTACCCGTAGCGATGCCGTGGATGCGTCATGGCGTTTTTTCAATCCTGTGCTGAAGTATTGGCAGGAACATCCGGATGCACCGCTTTACGGTTATCCCGTGGGAACGTGGGGACCTTTGGAAAGTGAAGCTATGATGCGCGAACATGGGGCCGAATGGACTAACCCGTGTAAGAATTTGACGAATACTGATGAATATTGTGAATTATGAAAAGTTATGTATATCCTGCTGCAACCTCGACTGCACGTGCTCTTATCCGATATATAATTGATATGATGAACCGGGAGCCGGAGCGGATTTTTTACTTTGCTTTCAGCGGAGGAACGACTCCTTCCCTTATGTTCGACATTTGGGCGCATGAGTTCAGAGAAGAGACTCCTTGGATGCGGATGCGGATTTTCTGGGTGGACGAACGTTGTGTATCCGTCAGCGACTCGGACAGTAATTACGGTACTATGCTGCGTTTGCTGCTGCAAGAGGTAGGCATGCCCGATGAATATGTATACCCCATTCATGGTGATTGCCGTAGTCCGGCGCAAGAGGCGAAACGTTATTCGGATTTGGTTTCCGGTACGGTTCCTTTGCGCCGGGGTTTCCCGACCTTTGACATAGTGCTGTTGGGAGCAGGTGATGACGGACATACTTCTTCCATTTTCCCCGGTCAGGAGTATCTGCTCTCTTCTTTTCATCCGTATGAAAAGAGTATAAATCCTTATAACGGGCAGCCGCGTATTGCCATGACGGGATGTCTGCTGTTCAGTGCCAGAAAACTTATATTCTTGATAACGGGCAAGAACAAGACGGAAGTTGTTTATGACATTCTGAAATCGGGCGATACCGGTCCGGCTGCCTACGTGGCGCATCATGCCGCGGATGTGGACATCTTTACCGACATAGAAATTGACGGATAAGCGGTTACCCTTTTGAGGTTCCGCTTTCCAGTATGCTTACGATGGAGAAGAGTGTGAAGCAGATACCGCCCAATCCTGCCAGTACACGTGCCGGTACAAAGTAGACTTCGTGTATGCTTGCCATTTCAAAAAGGAAAGCAGACAGGAACAGACAAAGCAGTGCGGTAAATACGGGTATCAAGGGAATTCGGTTTGCCAGTTTGAAAGTGTTGCGCCATATTGCTGCCAGGAGTATGACTTTGCTTGAAATGCTGTAGCAAACCAATCCCAGGCCTATCATTATATACCCTATGGAAGATTCGGCAGGGTTCGGGTTTTTCAGTATCAGTAGCCCCCAAAGGATGCTGAGTGTTCCCATGGCAAGTACCATTACAGGCCACCATTTACGTTCTGCATGCGAGTAACTGTTATGTATTTGGCGTACGATAGTTGCTACTAATGCCACGAGGCTTGTACAGATGCAGGCTATTCCTGCCATGACATGTCCTGCTACATAATAGGCGTTGTGCACATCGCTCTTTGCAAGCAGCTGGAATGTCCATATCCATGTGGCAAGTGCCAGCAATGCCGCAACAACTATAAGAAGCTTACCTTGTGTGCCGTTAAAGGCTTGTGGGGGCACATCGTTTTCCGTCGTTTGGGAATTGGCAGGTATAAGGGTGAATCGGGTGGAAGAAGTGGCGGTCGTTGCCACACAGGCAGTGATGAAAGCTACGCCGCAGATTACATGTCCGGCTACGAAATGACTGGCGGTGGCAGCTTCGCTGATATATTCCCAGCCGCAGGTGAAAGTCAGTAGGGCAGCCAGATAGCCAAGCACGGGCAGAGCGTACAGGACAACCGTATTGTATGTGTGAATAATCTGCCGGATAATGGTAGCCGCTGTTGCAAACAAGGCAATGCAAATCATTCCTAATGACATTACTACCGGACCGGCAACGTTTTTTGCCGGGTCCGTTCCCATATCAAGTACAAAAGCTCCGTAACCAAAACAAAACAGGGCCATCAGCAGAGGGATGGTGCGAAAGAGAACACTGATTCCGTAATTCATAATTATTTTCTATTAAAGTTTTCCCCTCTAACAGCAGCATTATGACTTTGTTTCTCATTTTAAGCTTTATTCATAGGATATAATACTTTGACAGTCCGGTTTAGGGTGCAAGGCGGTTTATCTCCCATTTTTCGGAGTTTGGACACGATAGGCCGGAAGCGGACTTTTCTTCGTGGAGAGTATATTGGAAACGGTCGTGCAGCCTGCTTTCCCGTCCCTGCCAGAATTCGAAGCGGGTGGGGGTGACGGCAAAACCGCCCCAGTTGTCGGGACGTGGTACGGTCTGTCCGGTCAGCCTGGCAGCTTCCTTTACAAAAGCGCGGATTATTTCCATCCGGCTGCTGATGACGTGACTTTGGGGGGATATTCTTGCGCCGATCCGGCTTTTGTAGGGTCGGGTGGAGAAGTAAGCGTCCGATTCTTGAGGAGTGCATTTCTCTGCTTTCCCTTCAATATGTACTTGTCTTTCCAGCTTATGCCAAACGAAAGAGAGGGAGATGTAGGGATTGGCTGTGAGTTGCCGTCCCTTACGGCTTTCGTAATTGGTGAAGAAAATGAGTTTACCGTTTTCCACGCCTTTCAGCAGTACGGTGCGGGTAGAGGGCCGTCCGTCCGGTGAGACGGTGGCTACAATCATGGCGGTAGGTTCGTTCTCGCCGCAATGCAGGGCGTCGTTGAGCCAGCGGGCGAATTGCTCGAAGGGATTCTCCGAGATAGTATTCCGGGTGAGCTTGCCTTTCTTATATTCTTTTCGTATGTCCGAGAATTGGGAATCCATATAATTACTGTTTATTATTATAACAATGAAAGAGCGAAAGGGTTGAAATACGGATACGTTAACCGCTAAAAATATCTTTTTTTCTTCTTTTTTTATAATTGTAATGATAATTCTTCTCAGTTTCGTTATGTGTTTCCGTTCTATAGGACGATTTCATGTAAATAATGTTTATATTTGTACTTCAATTACAAACATTGTTTATATGAGCGACAGACAACAATTCATTATAGATTGCACATCTCTTATTCCTGTTATAGGAACTTTGGTTTTAATAAAAATAGCTAACGAACAAATGGTTACCATGGTTGCTGCTTATGTACTTTGTGGCGAACTTTTGGGTGTGTTGATCAGTAGAATATTGAGGTTATATTATATTGATGTGGCTTTCGTCTGGTTGGGTGGAATTATGCTTTGGCTGTGGTATTGGTTCGGAGTACAGCCCAGCTATATGGGGTGATAGAGCATCAGCTGCAAGTATGGATAGGACGTCTTGTAATTCAAGTTATCAAATGGACAGACGATTAATCGGAAGAAGTTGATATTCATAAAATTAGTATTTAATAGGTCTATAATAAAAGCACTTCCAACGTTCGCTTACGGAGGAAGTGCTTTACACAAAAACTAAACTAGACTTAACTAAACTATTCTATTGGGGGAGTTTCACAACTCCTATCTGTTCGCGGCAAAGGTAAAAAAACATCTTTTAATATGCAATAGGATATTATTAGAAATAGCCCGATTTCAATAAAATATAAACCTATAAGGGTATTTTTAACTCCTTTTATTAAGAAAATCTTGGAATATTTGTTTATAACTGTCACTGACGGGGATATAGTTCTTGCCAAAGACAATGCGTCCACGGTCGATGATACGTATTTTGTCTTTTTGGACGATATAGGAACGATGCACGCGTATGAAGCGTGAAGCAGGCAGAAGTTCTTCTATGGACTTCATGCTCATGAGCGAGAGAATGGGTTTGGGAGAGTTCTCCTCATAGATTTTGATATAATCTTTCAAGCCTTCGATGTAAAGAATATTTTTGAGCTCCACTTGTATCAGTTTGTAATCACTTTTTACGAAGATGCTTTCAATTTCCTCTTGGGGCTGTTGCAGCAGTTCGAACCACTTCACTGCTTTATTGGCGGCTTGCAGAAAGTCTGCATACGAGATGGGTTTCAGCAGATAATCGAGGGCGTTGACCCTATACCCGTCTATGGCATATTGGTCGAAAGCGGTGGTGAAAACGATACGGGTATGTGTATCTACCATTCTGGAGAATTCCAGGCCGTTGAGTTCGGGCATTTGGATATCAAGAAAAAGAAGGTCGACACGCTTGTCCGGCAAGTCGCTCATCGCTTGCACTGCACTGGAGTATTTGCCGGCAAGTTCCAGAAACGGGGTTTTGTTGACATAGCTCTCCAAAAGGTTCAGGGCCAGCGGTTCGTCATCTACGATTGCGCACTTCAGATTCATGTTGTCAGTAATTGATTGTTAAAACCGATTTATATTCTTTTCCGTCCTCACTTATGCCGTGCTTCCATGCGTATCGGCCGGGATAGGTCAGTTCCAGACGCTTGCCTACTTGTTCCAGTCCGATGCCGCTGCCGCTTTTGTCGGCTTCGCTCTTGGGGTGGTAGCTGTTGGTTATTTCGCAACGTACTTCATGCACGTTCTCGCTGAAATATATACGGATATGGCTGGGCTCGGTGGGAGAGATGCCATGTTTGAAAGCATTCTCTATGAGGGAGATGAATATCAGCGGGGCAATCTCCGTAGGGCTGTCGGGACGAATATCGAAACGCGTTTCAACAGTGACGTTGGACGAGAGACGGATGCGCATCAAGGCGATGTAGTTCTTGATGAAATCCATTTCCTTGCCTAAAGTTACGAAGTTCTGCTGATTGTCGTAAAGGACATGGCGCAATAAACGGCTCAGTTCCTGTACGGCTGTTTGTGCCTTATCCGTATCAAAGGCAATGAGTGCGTAGATATTGTTCAGCGTGTTGAGCAGGAAATGCGGGTTGAGCTGGTTGCGGAGATTCTTTAATTCGGCTTCCGTGCGACTTTTTTCGGCTTCGCGGCGGGCGGCTTCCACCTGCACCCAACGTCCGCTGAGGCGAATGGCCGCACTCAACCCTACGGTAAGTATCATGGAAAAGAAATCGCGCATGATGAATATCCACTTCGGCGGACCGATGTGCCTTTGGCTCTCACCGTCGGCTTTTGCGTAGGTGTGGAATGCGTACTCCTGCCAAAAGTGTACACCGGCTGTAACGCAAGCTATCAGCAGTATGTTCAGCAGGAGATACTGCCGTATGCGCCCCTCGAACAGATAACGGGGAATGAGGAAGCAGTAATTGCAGTAGAATACGATAAGAAAAGATAGCGGAACAATGCTGCCATGGCGCAGGTAGTCCATCCATGTAATGGTGAAACCGCTGCGTGTCATCATCACGAAAGGAAAAGCAAATACAATTCCCCAGCCGATGATATTAATCAGGGCTTCGATGATGCGCGACCGTGAGTAGAGAATTTGTTTCATACAAATGCAAAGATAGTTTTTTTTAGCGATAAGCGATTATCACTCGTATCGTATTGCTTCTATCGGGTCTAAGTCTGCTGCTTTCTTTGCAGGATACCATCCGAAGAACACTCCTGTCACCGTACAGACGGCAAAGCTGAGGAATACGCTCCATGCCTGTATATAAATAGGCCAATGGGCTGCGCTCTTCACAATCCAGCTTGCGCCGCAGCCGATGATGACGCCGATGAGGCCGCCGGTGATGCTGATGAGGATGGCCTCGATGAGGAATTGCGACAGGATGTCCACTCCTCTGGCACCCACACTCATGCGCAGACCGATTTCACGGGTGCGCTCCGTTACGGATACATACATGATGTTCATGATGCCGATGCCGCCTACCACCAGCGATATGCCGGCGATGCAGGCGAGGAGAGTAGTCATCAGGTCGGTGGTGGTGTTCAGCATCGAGCTGAGCTCCTGCTGGCTGCGTATGGTGAAATCATCGTCGTCGCTGTCCTTCAGTTTATGGTTCCGGCGCAGAATTCCGGTGATTTCTTCGGTGGCGTTGTCCGTCATGTCCTCGGTGAGTGCGGATGCGAAGATACCTTGCAGATAGGTCTGTGCCAGCAGACGTTTCATTACGGTGGTGTAGGGGGCAAGTACAACGTCGTCCTGGTCCATGCCCATGCTGTTGTATCCTTTGGCTTTCAGTACGCCCGTCACGCGGAAAGGCACTTGGTTGAAGCGGATAATGCGTCCTACGGGGTCTTCTCCGTTGGGGAAAAGATTATCCTGTATTGTCTTGCCGATGACACATACTTTGGCGGAAGTCTGTATGTCGGTTTCCGTAAACATCGTGCCGTTCTCCACCGTAAGCTGGCGGATTTCAAGGTAGTCCGTGCCTACGCCGCTTACGGATGAGGGGTAGTTGTTATTGCCTGCAATAAGCTGTCCCGATGAGGATACGTTGGGGCTGACGGCAGCCAGGAAGTTCGTTTCGTTGCGCAATGCCTCGTAGTCGGTGAGCTTCAGCGTCTGCATGGCGCTGGGATCTTGGCGGACGCCGCCGCGCATATCCGCTCCCGGATGAATCATTATCATATTCGAGCCCATTTCGGAGATTTGCGCCTGAATGCTTTTTTTTGAACCCTGTCCGATAGCGAGCATCGTGATGACGGACGCCACTCCGATGATGATGCCCAACATCGTGAGGAAGGCACGCAGTTTATTGTTGGCAAGTGCCCGGAAGGCTATTTTGAAAAGGTTGGTTCCATTCATTGATTTGTAGTTTTATGATATTGTTTTTCTTTTTTTCATCCTGCAATAAAGTAATTTACGTACTGCGTCAGTCATCCTCCTGCTTGGGCAGTGCTGCCAGTGTTTCGGCGGCATTCAGAATGTTTCGGTTGGGCTTGTCGTCCTTCACTTGTCCGTCGCGCAATACGATGTTGCGGCTGCTGTATTGGGCTATTTCCGGATTGTGCGTTACGAAAATGATGGTGCGTCCTTCGGCATGCAGTTTCTGGAAGAGCACCAGGATTTCGAATGAGGTACGGGTATCCAGATTACCGGTGGCTTCGTCCGCCAGGATTACGGCAGGGTTGTTTACCAATGCACGGGCGATGGCTACGCGTTGCATCTGTCCGCCGGACATCTGGTTGGACTTGTGCTCCAGCCGGTCGCCCAGCCCTACGGCTTTCAGCGCTTCGATGGCGCGTTTCCGGCGTTCGGCTGCCGATACGGACGAGTTGTACATCAGCGGCAGTTCCACATTTTCCACGGCTGTGGTTTTTGCCAGCAGGTTATAGTTTTGGAACACGAAGCCGATTTTACGGTTGCGGAGTACGGCACGTTGGGACTTGCTCATAGTGCGTACGGAGATGCCGTCCAGCAGATACTCTCCTACGGTGGGCGTATCCAGGCAGCCGAGTATGTTCAACAGCGTTGATTTGCCCGAACCGGACGTACCCATGATGGTGACGAACTCTCCCTCGCCGATAGAGAATGAGATGCCGCGCAGCGCATGCACCGTTTCGTCTCCCACCTGGAAGTTCCGCTTTATGTTTTGAAGTTCAATTACGGTTTTGCTCATGATTAATGATGTATGGTTTACTTTGTACTGTACTTTTATACTCAGTCTCTGTACGCTGCTTCATCGGCTGTTGTTTTTCTTCTTGCTTCCCGGAGGGCCCGGCATGAACGGGCTTTTCTCACCGCTTGGTTCCTGCGGCATATCCGCCGTTGGGCCTTCGCCCGGCATGCGCCCTATGGTGGCTTCGGTCACTACTGTCGCACCTTCATCGATGCCGCTTACAATCTCCGTATTCACACCGTTGGAGATACCTACCGTTACCGGATGCGCGATGAATGTATTGCCCTCGCGTGTCCAGAGTTTGTGTTCGCTTTCGCAATCTTTCACAATGTCATTCTCGCCGATAAGCGGCTTTTCGGGTGTGAAGCGGAGCGCACGTGCCGGAACGGAAAGCACATTCTTGCGGTCGAGTGTGTAAATCGTGACGTTGGCCGTCAGGCGCGGTTTCAGTTTCAGGTCGGGGTTGGGAGCGGATATGACAACTTCGTAGGTGACGACCGTACCGGATGTGCCGCTGCTGCCGGAACTTGTAGAGCTGTCCTCTCCCAAGCGGATTTGCGTTACTACACCCTCAAACGTGTCATTGGGATAGGCGTCTACGCTAAACGTCACGCGTTGCCCGTCTTTCACGCCGCCTATGTCGGCTTCATCCACGTCGGCCACAACCTGCATCTGCGTCAGGTCGGCAGCGATGGTGAACAGGGTAGGAGTCTCGAAACCGGATGCCACCGTTTGCCCTTCCTCTACCGCACGGTTGATGACCACGCCGTCGATGGGCGAAGTGATGGTGGCGTACGACAGGTTGCGCTCCGCCTTTGCCAGCGATGCCTGACTGCTTTCGTAGCTGCTTTTCGCTTTCTCGTAATTGTAGACGGACTGTTCGTAGTCGGTATCGCTGATAAGCTGCTTTTCGTGCAGTCCCCGGTTGCGTTCGTAGTTCTTCCGCTGATATTCGTATTCGGCTTTCGCACCGTTGTAGGCGGCGCGTTGGGATGCCACTTCGCTTTGCAGGGTCACACGGTCCATTTCGGCTATAAGCTGGCCTTTGGTAACTACGGAATTGTAGTCGGCATATATCTTGTCGATGATGCCGCTTACCTGCGTGCCGACTTCCACTTCCGTTACCGGTTCGATGGTGCCGGTGGCGGTTATGGATTCCGATATCTCGCCTTTGATTACGGTGGCTGTCTCGTAGGTCACTTTATGCTTGGCCGTGGAGCCGCTGAAAAGCCGGATGCTTATGCTGGCTACCGCCACAACGGCTACGGCGATAAGGATAATCTTTTTCTTGTTCATATTCTGTATATCATTATTGGGTTTTAAGTAGCGTTGGTCTATGCCGCAAGAGATAGTTGCGTATGGGGGTTATTATATTGAATAGGTCAAAGCGTAATCTGTTCTCCCTGGTAGAATTTCAGCAGTTGCGTGTTCAGTATTGCCATGTATTTGGCTTGCAGGGTTTCCTGTTGCGCGTTGAGCAGGTTGTTTTTCTCGGTCAGCAGTTCCACGGTATTCTTCATGCCGAGGTTGAATTGCTCTTGGATGAGGTCGTAGCTGGTCTGTGTGCTTCGCAGCTTCTCTATGGCGGCAACGTAGCGTTGCTGTGCGCTGTTGGCATCCAGCCATAGCCCTTCGATGGTCTTGTACAGGTTTTTCTGATTGTCCAGCAAGTCCAGTTCGCTGTTCTGCTTCTGTATCTTGGCTTTCTGTACGGCGCTCTTGGTCTGCCGGTTGTTGAAGATGGGTACGCTTACGGTTACTCCTAAGGAGTTGTTCCAATTCTGCTTGATTTGTTCGCCGAAGGTGAAGTCGTTGCCGTTGGTGTTCGTGCTACCTATGCCTGCGCTGAGGCTGATGGTGGGGATGTAACCGGAGCGGGCAATATTGATGTCGAGTTCCGAGGCTTTGACATTCAGTCGGCCTGCTTCGATTTCCGGGCGCAGGGTGAGGGCGGAGCGGTAGACATCGGTCTTTGAGGGTAGCGGCGACAATACATTCTCATCGCCGAGTGTGGGGATGTAAAGCGTCATCTCCTTTTCGCCGTCCAGTTCGAGGAGTTGTTTCAGTTGCAGTTTGTAATCTTGCAGGGTAGCTTGTGCCGTTACCAATTGATATTTGTCGGTGCTGACCTGCGCTTCCAGTTGGGCGAGGTCGCTCCTGGCGATGCTTCCCGCTGCAAGCAGGGCGCGTGCCCGTTCGCATTCTGCCCGGCTGACGTCGAGGGTTGCTTCATTTACCTTGACGGCTTCGGCTGCATAGAGAATCTGTACGTAAATCTGCGTAATGCTCTCTTCGATGGTGTTCTCGCTTTCCGCCACGCCCAGTTCGGCAATGCGGTTGTTCATCCGCTGCTGTTTCAAGGTATTCAGCCGTTTGCTGCCGTTGTAAAGCGTCCAGTTGGCATCGATGCCATAGCTGCCGTTGTAGCTGGTCTTGCTTTGGCTGCTGGTGATGTTGTCGCCGTCTATTATCGTGTTGGTCTGGCTGTTGGGCCGGTTTACGATACGTTGGCTTACGGATGCCGTGAGGCTGGGGAAGAGGGCTGCCCTGGCAGTCTTTACGTCTACTTCGGCGCTCTCGGCGTTGAGACGGTTCTTGCGTATCGTGATGTTTTGCTGCAAAGCATAGTCGATGCAGGCTTGCAGGTTCCATTGTGCGGGAAGCGTCTGCGTGCTGTCCTGCTGTTGCGTACCGATAGCGGTTTCCTGCGTTTGCGGCATTGCGTTGCCGACACAGGTGCTTGCCGCACAGAGCGATATTACGGTCAATCTTTTTACATTTATCATATTACCTTGTTTCTATGGTTTTACCATTGCAAAAGTATGCGCAGCCTCTTGAAACGGCAAAAACAATAGACCATTGCCGGGATTGTGCCGACGGATTACTTTTTCCTGCCGATAATTAAGAGTTTGCTTTGCTGTTTTTATGAGGTCAAAATACACTTGCTGATTTCTATTAGGCACGGATTTCACGGAAAACACAGGTTTTCTTTATTCTTTTTTTATCGTGAAAATCCGTGAAATCCGTGCCTAATAGAAACCAATAGTAAGCGAATTTTAGTTTTGACCCCGTAGAGACCGTAGATATCTTCCCAAAGAACTTCTTTATAGAATACCGGACAAAAATCAAGCTGGCTATAACTTTTCAGTTTTTTATTTGTTATTTATATAAAAGTATTTTATATTTGTAATGATTATAATTTGAACTTTATGAAAAACCTTGTTACCAGTATCTGGCAATTCTATGTCGATGGCTTCCGAAGCATGACATTGGGGCGTACCTTGTGGCTGATAATTGCAATCAAATTGTTTATCATGTTTTTTATTCTTCGTCTTTTCTTCTTTCCGAACTATCTGAATGAAGCTGCCGGGGAAGGCGATAAAGAAGATTACGTCAGCAGTGAACTGATTATGCGGGCAGGAAGATAGGGGATAGTGATAAGCGGTTAGTGATTAAGGAGGGAGGTATTCCTTTTCCTTATTTATATCTTATATTTTATACTTTAATTTCATACTTAATATTTATTCTCATGCTTGAAAACATTGACACTTCTCTGATTGATTGGTCGAGAGCGCAATTTGCCTTGACCGCTATCTATCACTGGATTTTTGTGCCGCTTACTTTAGGATTGGCGGTAATTATGGGCATCATGGAAACGGTGTACTACCGTACGGGTGACAAGTTCTGGAAACATACTGCCAAGTTCTGGATGAAACTCTTCGGCATCAACTTTGCCATAGGTGTGGCAACGGGACTGATTCTGGAGTTTGAATTCGGTACGAACTGGAGTAATTACAGTTGGTTTGTGGGCGACATCTTCGGTGCGCCGCTTGCTATCGAAGGTATTCTGGCATTCTTTATGGAAGCCACGTTCATTGCTGTGATGTTCTTCGGTTGGGACAAGGTAAGCAAACGTTTCCACCTGGCTTCTACCTGGCTTACGGGACTTGGTGCTACTATCTCCGCCTGGTGGATTCTGGTGGCGAATGCCTGGATGCAGAATCCGGTAGGTATGGAGTTTAATCCCGATACCGCCCGTAACGAGATGGTTGACTTCTGGGCGGTGGCCACTTCGCCGATGGCTGTCAATAAGTTCTTCCACAGCGTGCTGTCCGGCTGGGTGCTGGCTGCGGTGTTTGTGGTAGGTGTGAGTTGCTGGTATCTGTGGAAAAACCGTGAGAAGAAGTTTGCTTTGGCAAGCATAAAGATAGCTGCCTGGGTAGGACTGTGTGCCGCTGTGCTTTCCGCGTGGACGGGCGACGGTTCCGGTTATCAGGTGGCACAGAAACAACCCATGAAGCTCGCTGCCATGGAGGGTTACTATCAGGGGCAGGAAGGAGCCGGACTGGTGGCTTTCGGCATTTTCAATCCCGACAAGAAGACGGCCGATGACGGTAAGGATGCTTTCCTCTTCCGCATGGAGATTCCCAAGTTCCTTTCATTGCTTGCCGAGCGCGATTCAAAGGCTTTCGTACCGGGCATCAACGACCTGCTGAAAGGCGGCTATCCCTTGAAAGACGGTACAACCGCGCTCTCCGCTCAGGAGAAGATTGAAAAGGGAAAGACGGCTATCGGGGCTTTCTCCGCTTATCGTGCCGCCAAAGCTGCGGGCAACGATGCCGAGGCGCAGGTGGCTGCCAAAGTGTTGAAAGAGAATGTGGCGTATTTCGGTTACGGTTATATCAAGGATGTGAACGAACTGGTTCCCAACGTGCCGCTCACTTTCTATATGTTCCGTGTCATGGTGATACTGGGCGGGTACTTCATTCTCTTCTTCATCGTGGTTCTCGTTCTTGCCTACAAAAAGGATTTGTCGCAGATGCGCTGGATTCATTGGGTGGCAATGCTGACCATTCCGCTGGGCTATCTTGCCGGGCAGGCCGGTTGGGTGGTTGCCGAATGCGGACGTCAGCCGTGGGCCATTCAGGATATGTTGCCCACAAGTGCCGCCATTTCCAAACTGGATGTCGGCTCCGTGCAGACCACATTCTTCATTTTCCTTGTACTGTTCACCGTTATGCTGATTGCCGAAGTAGGCATTATGCTGAAAGCCATACGGAAAGGACCGGAAAAAGAACTTTCTCATCAATCATAACTTATAACTCATAACTCATAACTCATAACTCATTACATGAATACCTATATATTTCTTCAACATTATTGGTGGTTTATAGTATCCCTGTTGGGAGCCATCCTTGTATTCCTGCTGTTTGTGCAGGGCGGTAACTCGCTGATATTCTGTCTGGGCAAGACGGAAGAGCAGCGCAAGATGATAATAAACTCTACGGGGCGCAAGTGGGAGTTTACGTTTACTACGCTCGTAACGTTCGGCGGTGCGTTCTTTGCATCGTTCCCGTTGTTCTACAGTACGAGCTTCGGCGGTGCGTACTGGTTGTGGATGATTATCTTGTTTACTTTCGTGTTGCAGGCTGTAAGCTACGAGTTTCAGTCGAAAGCGGGCAATCTGTTGGGCAAGACGACGTATCGCGCTTTTTTGGTGATAAACGGAGTGGTAGGGCCGGTGCTGCTGGGCGGTGCGGTGGCAACGTTCTTCACGGGTTCGGAGTTCTATATCAACAAAGGTAATATTGCCGATACGGTGATGCCGGTTATCAGCAGTTGGGCCAATGCGGGGCACGGGCTGGATGCGTTGCTCAATCCGTGGAATGTAGTGTTGGGACTGGCTGTGTTCTTCCTGGCGCGTATTCTCGGTGCGCTTTACTTCATTAACAATATCGGCGATGCGGATTTGGTGAAACGTTGCCGTCGTGCGCTGTGGGGCAATACGGGGCTGTTTCTGGTGTTCTTCCTTGCATTCGTTATCCGTACGCTGCTTGCCGAAGGCTACGCGGTGAATCCGGAAACCGGAGAGGTATTTATGGAACCCTATAAGTATCTGACAAACTTTATCGAAATGCCCGTGGTACTGCTCGTATTCCTTATCGGTGTGCTTGCCGTGCTTTGGGGAATTGTCCGTACGGTGTGGAAACCGTCTTTCGACAAGGGTATATGGTTTGCAGGCGCAGGCACTGTGCTCACGGTATTGGCGCTGCTGCTGGTGGCGGGTTATAACAATACTGCCTATTATCCCTCTACCGCCGACCTGCAAAGTTCGCTTACGCTGGCAAACAGTTGTTCCAGCCAGTTTACGTTGCGGGTAATGGCCTACGTATCTGTCCTGGTTCCTTTTGTGCTTGCCTACATTTTCTACGCATGGCGCAGCATCGACAGGAAGAAGATAGATGCTGCAGAGATGCAGGATGAAAAAGGACACGCCTATTGATTTTATAACTCCGGGGATTTGCTCCCGGTTTCCCTGGAGTTTCTTTGAAAATGCCGGGGGATATAAGAGAAAACTCCTCACGTTTGGGTTGCAAACGTGAGGAGTTTTCTTTTCGTTCTTATGTTCTTATGTCCGAAAGCTGGATTATCATTTTCCCGCTTCCGCATTCTTAATCATCTGCTCGCTGGCATACATGAATATTACCACACGGCGATTTTCGCTCGCCGACAGGCTTTCGTCGTATTCATTGTAGCCCACACCTTCCACTTGCTTGAACTGAGAGGGAGATACGCCGCAATCCTGCAGATAATTCTCTACGGCATAGGCACGGTTCTTGGACACCTTCATGTTGGCTTCGTACGTACCGACCTTGTCCGTATGGCCTATGATGGCGATGTCCGTAGTTGTGTCTTCCTTCAGAATCTTGGCGAGGTCGCGCAAGGAAGCTTTCGCATCGTTGCTCAGCGTAGAGGAGTTGAAAGCAAACAGAATACCGGAGTCGAACGTCACCTTGACGGCATCCAGATTATTGGCATCTTTCACCATTTCCACCTGTGCGCCTTCAATCTTGGCGGCTTCGGCAGCCTTTTTATCCATCTTATGACCGATAGCCACACCTGCGCCCGTACCTACCGCTGCGCCTACTGCCGCACCGATAGCAGCGCCTTTACCCTTGCCGAACAGTCCGCCGATAATAGCTCCTGCCGCAGCACCCGAGCCACCGCCGATAATGCCGCCTTTCGTCGTATTGTTCATTGTACCGCAACTACCCAGTAGTATGGCGCCGCTCAGCAGAAATGCTGTCATTTTCATCTTTTTCATACCTTTTATTTTTTAATTGGTTCAAGTTTTACTAATGCAAATTTATGTATATAATACATTTGTTGGCATTAAAAAGTTTACCATTGCAGTTTTTTTAGAGAATTTTCCTTTTAATAAAGAGAAAACGGCCGGTCTTATACGTTACTTGTAATTCAGGAAGTTTTCCTGCACCAGCTTTCCTGCTTGCCACACGGCGCGTATGTTCAGTTCCTTGTCCATGATGAGGATGTCGGCGTCCTTGTCCTTTTGCAGGGAACCTTTGCGGTCGTACACGCCCATGATGCGTGCCGGGGTTTCGGAAGCCATGCGCAGGGCGTCGCCCAACGGGATACCCGCCTTGACCATAGTACGCACCAGCACGTCCATGGTGGCGATACTGCCTGCCAATGAGGAGCGGTCGGCAAGCTTGCACACACCGTCTTCGATGATGTAGCGCGGGTCGTTGATTGCCTTGCCTTCGGTGGCGGCGCAGGAGAGGGCGTCCGTTACAAGGCAGGTGTACTCTACGCCTTTCAGTTTGTATGCCAGTTTCAGGATGGTGGACGGCAGGTGGATGCCGTCGGCAATGAGTTCGATGGTCATGCCGTCGGTCAGGTAAACGCTTTCCACAGTGCCTTCGTACTTGTACTCGCGGCGTTTGTGGAAGCCGGGCATGGCGTTGTAGAAGTGGGCGGCATGGGTAAATCCGGCTTCGTAGGCGGCACGGATGCCGTCGTATTCGGCTTCGGTATGCGATACGGCTGCCAGTATGCCTTTTTCGCGCAGGTAGCTCGCAAACTCCAGTGCTCCGGGCAGTTCGGGAGAGGCGTCCCAGCGGCGGATGCAACGGGTGCTTTCCACCAACTCGCGGTATTCCTGTCCGTCAATCTCCTTCACCTGGTCGGCAAACTGTTCGCCTGCCATTTTCTTGTTGAGGTAGGGACCTTCGATGTGCAATCCCAGTACGGGGCTGCCGGGCTCTGCCATAAGCTGCTCGCACACTTGGGCTGCCTGGTGCAGCTTTTCGAACGGAGATGAGGAAATGGTAGGGTAGAAACTCGTAGCGCCATGACCGAGGTGTGCATTGATGATGCTGCGAAACGCTGCTTCGGTACATTCGGTGAAGTCGTGGCCGCCACCGCCATGCGCGTGCATACACACGAAGCCGGGCACGATATACATGCCTTTGGCATCGATGAGGCGTGCGCCGATGAGGGCGAGGTCACAGTTGGTCACTTCGAGTATTTTTCCGTCGCGCATCAGGACGGAACCTTCATTCAGCCAGCCTTGCGGGGTGAATATGCGTCCGTTGATAATTTGAGTAAGCATTTTTAGATTTATGATTTAAGATTTATGAATTATAATCCCAGCGTTGTGCTTTTGAATTTATCGAAGGCCAAAATTAAGCATTATAAATTAAAAATCCTATATGCGGGATTTTTTAATCATCTTCTTCTCCGTCTTCGGTGGCGGCGTTGTTTCTGCCGATATTTGCGTATCTTGCCGTATACCAGCCAGACGAACAATACTCCAAACACGGAGAATATCAGCAGTACGATGCCCGTGTTGAGGTTGTCGCCTTTCACACGGCTCCACATTTCGAGTACGAGTTCGGTGCGGTTGCCGAAGTCGCGTATCATGGCGCAGCGTTCCACCACTTTTCTGTCGGGATATTGCACGGGGTTTATCTGCAGGCTGTCCGCACCCACACCTTCACCGAAGAAATAGCTGAGGTCGGAACGTGTCGCGATGGCGGTGTCCCGTTTGGCTTCCATGATTTCGGGGGTGGCAACGGCGCTGACGTAGCCTATGGCGTCCATATTGCGCAGGGCGATGTCGGGGCGGCAGAGGTAGTTGATGAAGTAAGCGGCAGCTTTGGGATTGCCTGCGTATTTGGGGATTACCCAGCCGTCGTACCAGATGTTGCTGCCTTCGCGCGGCACTTCGTAGGCAAGGTCCACGCCCACGGCACGGGCTTCTTCGATGGCCCATACGGCGTCGCCGCTCCAGGTGAGGTTGAGCCAGGTCTTGTTCTTGGTCATCATCTCCTTGCCGAAGTCGGCTTCCCAGCCTGCGATGTTGGGCTTCATGGCTTTCAGATACTTCTCGGCAAGGGCTATGGCTTCGGGAGAGTTATCGTTCATCAGTTGCTCCACGGTGACGGTGCTGTCGGCAAGCTGTCGGGCATGGGCGTAGATGATGGCGGTTCCGTAGGCATCGCGGTAACTGTCTTTCATCAGGATTTTGCCTTTGTTCCTGGGGTTCCAGAGGCAGTGCCAACTGCCGGCTTCGTCGGGGGTGATGAAGTTGCGGTTGTAGAGGATGCCGGCTGTGCCCCACATGTAGGGTACGGCATAGTCGGTAGTGGTGCGTCCCGGCTGGCTGGTCTTGTTCAGTTCCCGGCGGATGTAGGGGGAGATGTTGGGCAGATAGTCCGGGGTCTTGCCGAAGTTACGGTTGATGGGCAGGAGAAGGTCTTTCTTCAGCATCCGCTCGATGATGTACTCCGAGGGGCATACCACGTCGAAATCCTCGTGGCCGCGCTCTATCTTGGTGAGCATGATTTCGTTGATGTCGAACACCTGGTAGATGAGGCGGATGTCCTCGCCTGTCTGCTGCTTGTACCAGGCGGGAAATTCGGCCAGTACATCTTCGTCGATGTAGTCGGCCCAGTTGTAGACTTTCAGTACGTGGCTGCGCTCTTCACCCGAATCCTTGCACGAGACGGCTGCGAGGACGAGGCAAAAGAGAAGGAATATGTCTGTTAATCTTTTCATTTTTTATTCAGCAGGTTTATCTTGACTATGCTTTCGTTTTTCGGCTTACGGGATGAATCTCTCCGTGCTGCGGGACGAATACTCTTATCTTGCGAGACGCAGGCGGACCTATTTCTTCCGTGCATGTTCCGCACGCTTGTTGATGACAATCAGCAGCACCAGCACCGTAATGAAAATAAGGGTGGACAGAGGACGCAGCTCCGGTGTCAGTCCGCCTTTGCGCGCATCGGCGTAGATGTAGGTGGAGAGCGTTTCCAGTCCTTCGTTTCCAATGGTGAATATGGTTACTGCGAAGTCGTCGATAGAGAGCGTGAAGGCAAGGATGAAGCCGCTGATCATGCCCGGAAGTATCTCCGGCAGAATTACCTTGCGCAATGCCTGAAAGGGAGTGGCGCCAAGGTCGAGGGCGGCTTCGTACACGTTCTGGTTCATCTTCTTCAGGCGGGGCATTACGCTCAGCACTACGTAAGGGGTGCAGAATGTGATGTGCGCCAGTACCACGGTTGTGAATCCCTGCGAGATACCGCAACTGACGAACAGCAGGAACAGCGACACGCCCGTAATGATGTCCGCATTCATCATCGGAATGGCATTGGCGAAGTTCATTACCCGGCGCGTGCGTGTGCGCAGGTTGAAGATGCCGATGGCCGCGATGCTGCCCAACGCCGTACTGGCGGTGGCTGCTAACATGGCAATGGCAAAGGTGTTCCAGATGGCGCTCGTCAGCGAGTGGTGCATGCCGCCTGTGAAGAGGGAGCTGTACAGCTTGGTGGAGAATCCCGTCCAGTTGCCCAGCACTTTGGCTTCGGTGAAAGAGAATACCATGATGATAAGGATAGGCGAGTACAGCAGCGCAAGCAGCAGCCACAGATACCCTTTGGCAAGAATACGCGTCATCATATCACACCTCCGCTTTCATTGGATGCGCCGTCCTCTTCGTTCGTAAAGAGGATGGTGACGCCTATCAGCAACAGCATGATGAGCGACAGGGCTGCACCGTAGTTCCACATTCCGTTGTATATGTTCTCCTGCACGGTTGTTCCGAAGAGTTTGATGTTGTTCATCGTCAGCAGTTCGGCTATGGCAAAGGTGCTTACCGTAGGCATGAACACCATTACGATGCCGCTCATGATGCCCGGCATGGAGAGGGGCAGGATTACTTTGCCGAATACCTGCAAGGGATTGGCTCCGAGGTCTTGGGCGGCTTCTATGAGGCTGCGGTCCATTTTCTGCAGAGTGTTGTAGATGGGGTATATCATGAACGGCAGGAAGTTGTAAACCATGCCGAACACGAGTGCGCCTTCGCCCAAAGGCAGGTTCAGAAAGTCGAACAGCGCCACTGTGGCGAGTGTGCGTATCAGTATGTTCACCCACATGGGCAGGATGAACAGCACCACCATGGTCTGCGAAGTGTTGAACTGCTTCTGGCTGAGGATGTATGCCGCCGGATAACCCAGTAACAGGCAGGTCAGCGTGGTGATGAGAGCGATACCGATGGAGTAGATGAAGGTGTTCATCGCCTCCGGGTGCATCATGAACTTGCGGAAGTTGGCAAAGGTGAAAGCTCCGTCGGCATCCGTAAAGGCGTACAGCACAATCAGCAGTAGCGGCACTATCGCAAATATCAGCAGGAACAGTGCGTAGGGCAGTGTCCAGTTGCGTCGCCGCAGGAAGAAATGGGATAACTTATCAAGCATTACTCTATTATATCTTATATCAAGCGCTACTCTATTTAATCAAGTATTGCTTTATTATATAGGATTATGGACGGTAAGATGACGGGATGATATCTTATCGTTTTATCACTCTGATGTTTTCGGGCGCTATCCGTATGCCCACGCGGTCTCCGTCGTCCCAAACGTCGTTGGTGTCTACGAAGATGTCTTCGTCCCAGTCGGTAAACACGGTGAGGTGATAATGGTTTCCTTTGTAGAGGATGAATTTCACTTCGCCCGTCAGTCGTCCGTCTTCTTCGTTATCCTCCAGGATGACGTTTTGGAAGTCCACTTCCACCGTTACAGGCGTTTCGGGACCGATGTCTTGCACCGGACTGCATTCGAAGCTGCACCCCAGGAATTCCACGTGCGTTTCGTCCAGGAGCTTGCCCTCGAAAGTGTTGCAGGTGCGTTCTTTCTTCATTACGTGGATGTCGAAAGGTTTTACCAGCAGACCCACTTCACGGCCTGCCTCGAAGCAGTGGTAATCCTGTACCATCAGCTCGTAGCCCTCGCGGGTCTGTACCAGCATTTCGTAGTGCACGCCTTTGAAGATGGAGCTTGTTACGGTTCCCGTCAGTTGCGCCGCATCCGAGGGTTCGAAGATGTAGATGTCCTCCGGACGGATTACGACGTCCACCTGTGTACGGTCGCCGAAACCGGTATCCACGCAGTCGAACTCGTGTTCGCAGAAGCGGACGAGCCGGTCGTGCACCATGACACCGTTCAGTATGTTGCTCTCGCCGATGAAGTCGGCTACGAAAGAGTTGATAGGCTCGTTGTAGATGTCTGTCGGAGTGCCGATTTGCTGTATCCTGCCTTCGCTCATCACGACGATGGTGTCGCTCAGGGTGAGGGCTTCTTCCTGGTCGTGGGTGACGTATATGAAGGTGATGCCCAGCTTCTGGTGCATCTCTTTGAGTTCCATCTGCATGTCCTTGCGCATTTTCAGGTCGAGGGCGGCAAGGGGCTCGTCGAGGAGCAGCACTTCGGGTTCGTTGACGATGGCACGGGCTATGGCAACGCGCTGTTGCTGTCCGCCGGAAAGGGAGTCTACATCGCGGTCTTCATAGTCGGTCATGCCCACCATGCGGAGCGCCTGCTTCACTTTCTTTTCGATAGTGGCGGCGGGGAGCTTCTTCAGCTTGAGGCCGAAAGCAATATTATTGAATACGTTGAGGTGGGGAAACAGGGCGTACTTCTGGAATACCGTATTCACTGGGCGGCGGTGGGGTGGTGTCTGCGTGATGTCTTTTCCTGCAATGGTAATCACTCCTTCCGAAGCTGTCTGGAAGCCCGCAATCAGACGCAGCAGTGTCGTCTTTCCGCAACCGGACGGTCCCAATATCGTTACAAACTCGCCCTTGCGGACAGACAAATTCACATCATTCAGTACGGCTTTGTCTCCGAAAAATTTCGATACGTGCTCTACACCGATGATGCAGTCGGACTTTTGCATAAGCGTTTCTTACTTTATCCAAACTAATTAAACAAATCTCTACCTGATATAGTCAGTCATAAAAAAAAGTGGCGCAAAGGTACATATTTTCTTGAGAACTTTAGAGTTTGTTTAAAAATTGTTCAGCATTCTTTTGCGAGTTCTTTGGAGGCGGATGTTTCCTCTTTTTATTCGCCACACACCCGCTTTGTTCTCATAAAACGCCTCCAAAGAACTCGCAAAAGAAATGGAAGGAAATACTTGGGAAAAGAAAAATCGAACAACCCAAAACAGAGTCATGAGTTATAAATTGCGGGTAATTGACCGATACTCGCAAATAAGTCCTAACTTTGCAGTCCGTAACATTAAAGTCTTCGTAAGAAATGGAAAAGAAAACAGTACTCATCACAGGTGCTTCTTCGGGTATAGGAGAGGGCTGTGCACGTAAGTTTGCCATGAATGGTTACCGCCTGATTCTCAACGGACGGAATGTAGAGAAGCTGACTGCCGTAAAACGCGAACTGGAAACGGAATATCGCGCGGATGTCTGTCTGCTGCCTTTCGACGTACGCGACCGCGGGGCTGCGAAAGCGGCTCTTGACTCGCTTCCCGAAGAATGGAAAGCGATAGATATCCTCATAAATAATGCCGGACTGGTAATCGGCGTGGACAAGGAACACGAAGGCAATCCGGACGAATGGGACATCGTGCTTGATACCAATATCAAAGCATTGCTTGCCATGACCCGTCTAGTGGTTCCCGGAATGATGGAACGCGGACGCGGCCATGTCATCAATATGGGTTCCATTGCAGGCGATTATGCCTATCCGGGCGGTAGTGTGTATTGTGCCAGCAAGGCTGCCGTAAAGGCGTTGTCAGACGGTTTGCGCATCGACCTTGTGGATACTCCCGTACGGGTAACCAATATCAAGCCCGGCCTGGTGGAGACGAATTTCTCCGTAGTGCGTTTCCGTGGCGACAAGGCGGCTGCCGATAATGTGTACAAGGGCATCCGTCCGCTTACAGGCGACGACATTGCCGAAGTGGTGTACTTTGCCGCTGCCGTACCCGAGCATATACAAGTGGCCGAGGTGCTGGTAATGCCTACCAATCAGGCTACGGGTACAATCGTCAGCCGGAAATAAGCACTTTTCCGTAACAACAGAATCTAAGAGAATAAGAGTAAACTCTGCCAATCATGACTAATAAGTACGAAGAACGCCTGGGCACGGAGCGTATGCTGCCTTTGGTTTTCAAGATGGCGCTGCCTGCGGTGGCAGCACAGTTTGTCAATCTGCTTTACAGCATTGTAGACCGTATTTACATCGGACACATACCGGGCATCGGAACCGATGCGCTGGCGGGAGTGGGAGTGACCATCTCGCTCGTTGTGCTGATTTCTTCTTTCTCCGCCATTGTGGGTGGTGGCGGTGCTCCGTTGGCTGCCATTGCCCTCGGACAGGGCAACCGTCGCCGTGCCGGAAAGATACTTGGCAATGGCTTTACTCTGTTGATTCTTTTCACTTTGCTCACTTCGTTCATAGCCTATACCTTTATGGAGCCTATCCTGCTTTTTACGGGTGCTTCGGAGCATACGCTGGGCTATGCGGAAGACTATCTTTCCATTTATCTGTTGGGGACGCTGTTTGTGGAAGTGTCTACCGGACTGAATGCTTTCATCAATGCACAGGGGCGCCCTGCGGTTGCCATGTGTTCGGTGTTGATAGGGGCTTTGTTGAATATTATTCTTGATCCTATATTCATATTCTGGTTGGATATGGGAGTGAAAGGCGCTGCGTTGGCTACGGTGCTGTCGCAGGCTTGCAGTGCGGTGTGGGTGCTGTCCTTCCTTTTCTCACGGCGCGCTTCCCTGCCTTTGGAAAGGCGGTATATGAAGCTGGAAAAGAGTATCGTGCTCTCCATGCTGGCGCTCGGCGTATCGCCTTTTATCATGGCGAGTACGGAAAGCCTGGTGGGGTTTGTGCTCAACAGCAGTCTGAAAGAATTCGGAGATATCTATGTCAGTGCGCTTACCGTCCTGCAAACGTCTATGCAGTTTGCCAGCGTGCCGCTGACGGGGTTTGCGCAGGGGTTTGTTCCGGTGGCAAGCTATAACTACGGGCATGGCGACAAGCAGCGTGTGAAGGAGTGCTTCCGGATTGCGCTGATTACAATGTTTTCTTTCAATCTCGTCCTGATGCTGTTTATGATTTGCTTCCCTGCGATTGTGGCATCCGCCTTTACGAGCGATGCAAGGCTGATAGAAACTGTTCGCTGGACGATGCCTGTATTCTTGGGCGGTATGACGATTTTCGGTTTACAGCGTGCCTGTCAGAATATGTTCGTGGCGTTGGGGCAGGCCAGAATATCCATTTTCATAGCATTGCTGCGTAAGGTAATCCTGCTGATACCGTTGGCGTTGATACTGCCGCATTTTATGGGAGTAGCAGGTGTATATGCGGCAGAAGCCATATCCGATGCTACGGCTGCCATTTGCTGTACGCTGCTGTTTTTCTGGCAGTTCCCTAAAATACTGAGGAGAATAAAAAGTAAAAGCCTGTCTGAATAAGGTACGTTCTTGTTATGGCATTCCGTCTCTTTTCGCTTTGTTGAGGAGGGTTGCTTCCCTTATTTGTTCTCGTCATTCCCGGTTCGGATATGTTGAATTGCATACCTCTCTAATTTCAGAATCAATGATTCGGGTATAAATATCCGTAAATCATATACAACTCGGTTTGCGTAATCGTGGTAATTTTGCAATTGGAAAACAACCGGAAATATCAATAACTTCATACGGTAAATGGAATGACTATGAACAGGATTCTTTTAATTTCAGTATTCAGTATTTTAACTTTCAATATTATGGCACAGGAGAAAATAGTACAGACAGCCGGGCGCACCCAATTAGGAGAGTTCGCCCCTAAATTCGCGGAGCTCAACGACGATGTTCTTTTCGGAGAAGTGTGGAGCCGCACCGACAAGCTTGGTCTGCGCGACCGTAGTTTAGTAACCGTTACCTCACTTATCAGTCAGGGTATTACAGACAATTCGCTCGTATTTCATCTGCAGTCGGCAAAGAAGAACGGCATTACCCGTACTGAGATTGCCGAAATCATTACCCACATCGGTTTTTATGCCGGTTGGCCGAAAGCATGGGCGGCGTTCAATCTGGCAAAAGACGTATGGGCGGAAGATGCCGTTGGTGAAGATGCTAAAGCCGCTTTCCAGCGCGGAATGATTTTTCCTGTCGGCGAACCGAACACTGCATACGCGAAGTATTTCACCGGCAACAGTTACCTTGCTCCCATTTCGCGCGAGCAGGTGAATATATCCAATGTTACGTTTGAACCTCGTTGCCGCAATAACTGGCACATCCATCGTGCCAAAAGTGGTGGCGGACAAATGCTGATTGGCGTAGCCGGACGCGGCTGGTATCAGGAAGAGGGGAAACCTGCCGTGGAAATTCTCCCGGGCACGGTTATCCGTATTCCGGCAAACGTCAAGCACTGGCATGGAGCTGCTGCAGACTGTTGGTTTGCTCATCTGGCTTTCGAGGTTCCCGGTGAAAGTGCTTTCAATGAATGGCTCGAACCGGTGACGGACGAAGAGTATGATAACCTCGAAACAAATAAGCGGTAATTGCGACCGAGTCTATTTCTTCTTTCTTCTTGAGGAAACGAGTGTCTCAACAAATATACGTAAACGTATGATAGGCATAAGGAGATGCTCAGGTCACCCCATCGTGACAAATAAAAAAAATCAAATCATAACAAAATGAAACAATTTATATTGGTAATTATGAGTTTACTAACTTTCAGTTGCTCATCGAAAGCACAAAAACAGACAACGGATACCGGTATGCAATCCGATAAGAAAATTCTCGTGGCCTATTTCTCCTGCACTGGAACTACGGAAAAAATTGCCGGTGCCATTGCTCAAGCTGTTAACGGTAAGCTGTATCGGATTACTCCGGCTGTAGCCTACACTTCGGCAGACCTTAATTGGAATAACAAAGCAAGCCGTAGTTCGGTAGAAATGGCGGATGAAAATTCACGTCCTGCATTGGGTGGGGAGACACTCAATCTGAAAGATTACGACGTAGTATTCCTCGGTTATCCTATATGGTGGGATTTGTGTCCTCGTCCGGTCAATACATTTCTTGAGAAATATGACTTCTCCGGTAAGACCGTCATTCCATTTGCCACTTCCGGCGGCAGTTCTATTACAGGTAGCGTGAAACAGCTCAAGGCGCTATATCCTCAAATCGGATGGCAGGCAGGACGGCTATGCAATGGAAGTGCAAAGCAAGCAGGGGATTGGGCAAAGCGGGTAATCAGTGTAGAATAGAATACCATACCATTGTAACTGCCCAATATCACCAGATTCACCGATGATCGTCATTGGTTTATTTAGTATTACTTTATCAGCTATAGTAAATTGACTCAATAAATCAAGTTCATCATGAAATATACTATAATTAGGGATATCCAGTAAATGTCCCTAAAAAATAAGATGGCATATGAAGATGATAGAGCATAACCACTTCATATGCCATTTTTATAGTCATTTTTCTGTGCTTTCTCACATAATTCTATCCGCAAGGATATGAAGTTCTGGAAAGAGCCTGATGCTTTCTTCTGATTGTGTGAGTAAAATCATATCATGCTGCTTTAGCCGTTCTGTTTATTTCCTTGTACTGATGTATTTTACAATCTCCGCTCCTTTAAAATAAATAACCAGCGAACTGACAATAATCAGCATTCCCGCTACCGTACTGAATGTGGGGTATTCTCCCGCAAGCATTATCCAACTTAATACAGCTCCGAGAATCGGGTTGATAAGGCGGCACATATTGATGTCGCTGACTTTTGCGCCTTTGCTTTGCAACGCCATAAACCAGAAGCTGAATGCAAAGACGGAAATAAATACGAGGATGCCCAGGCTGATATAAAATCCGGCAGGCTTGCCGATGAAAGAGTGATAACCTTCCGTGCCCAGTCCTATGACGTAGATAAGGGCGCCACCGAAAAACATCTGTACGGCATTCAGGAAGATAGGGTTGACCTTGCCTTTCTCTTCGGATACGGAGATGGCGGAATAGCCCTGAAAGATAATGCTGAGCAACAGTAGTATGATGCCTGTGATGCCTTTCCAGTCCAGCGGTTCACCGTCGCTGCCCATCCCTACAATCAGCAAGAGGCCTGCAAGGCTGATGATAAGGCTGACGATTTTGTAACCGTTCAGTTTGTCGTTACTTGCCAGCAGATGGGCAAGCAGTACATTGATAAGCGGCGTCATGCCCATGATGATGGATGATATAGCCCCGCTTACGAAGTCCACTCCGAAATAAAAGGCCGTATAACCCATGAACATATTAATGAATATCAGATTGAGGAACAGTTTGCGGTGCTGCTTGATTTCCTGCCACATCCCCTTGTGCCAGGTATAGGCAAAAAGCAGAATGCCTACACTGCTGAAACGCAGCCCGGCAAAATTCATCGGAGTAAAATCATAACTGAGCCCTTGCTTGATGAACGGGTTTACGATGGCCCATAACACAGATGCCAATATAGCGTATAGCAGTCCTTTTTTCATGCTTATAGAAAGTAGTTTGGTAAAATCGGGTGCAAAGATACGCCTTTCTTTTGAATTAAAAATTAAGCCAGCGTTTGAAAGCGGCGAGTTTCTCCTCGCTGATTGTGATTTTACTCTTATACGGCGGACGTACCGTTACCGATATTTTTCCGTTGAAGTAGGGTTCGGCATGGTCTATGGCATCGATGCACAGGATAATTTGCCTGTTGGCACGGAAGAAGCGGTCGGGATCCAGTTGTTCGGAAAGCTTATTCAACGAGAGGTCGAGTACATGTTCCTGATTGTTGCGGGTAACGGCAAAGGTCATTTTGTTCTCCGAATAAAAATAAGCTATATCGCTGACCTGCAAAGACCAGAAACGGTCGGCGCGGTATATGAGGAAACGGGTGCGGTATTGCTTTTCTTTGGATTGCAGGGCATCCAGCAGAGTTGCCAGATAGTCGTCGGGACGGGGATTGCTGCACTGCTGCAAGTGTTCGTATTTATCAATGGCTTCCTGCAAACGCTGCTCATCTATCGGCTTCAGGATATAGTCGATGCTGTTGACGGTGAACGCACGGACTGCATACTGGTCGTAAGCGGTGGTAAAGATGATGGTGGATGAGGGATGAGCTGCCGACAGAAAGTCGAACGAGTTGCCGTCGGCAAGTTGTATGTCGAGGAAGAGAAGATCGGGGTGGGGATGCGTGGCAAACCACTCGGTAGCTTCTTCCACACTGCCTGGAATTACGGTGATGTCCCATTCCGGGCGCAAGCGGGCAATCATGGAATGCAGCAGGCGGGCAGCAGGAATCTCGTCTTCAATGATGGCAATAGCAGGCTTATTCATATAGCAAAGGGACTTTTACAGTAAATTTTTCGGTTTCGTTCTTGATAATGATTTTCTTGCCCGACATCAGTTCGCAACGTTTGGCAAGGTTTTCCAGTCCTATTCCGGATGATGCGACACTCTTTTTGGGGTGTATCGGATTGCTGACGGACAGATAATCATCTTCGATGCGGATAGTGATAACCATAGGTTTGCCGGGAGTGATGGAATTGTGTTTGATTACATTCTCTACCAATAATTGCAGCGTGAGGGGCGGCAGCATCTTTTCCGCATATTTCGCAGGAACGTTGTTTTGGCACGTAAGGCAGTTGCCCAGACGGACCTCGTGCAGGAAAAGGTACGAACGGATAAATTCCAGCTCTTCACCGAGCGTCACCAGTGTCTTGTCCTGGCTTTGCAGCACGTAACGGTAAACACTGGACAGGTGCTTGGTGAAGTGTACCGCATTTTGGGGGTTATACTCAATTTCAGCTATAAGCGTGTTGAGGCTGTTGAACAGAAAATGAGGATTGAGCTGGTTTTGCAGGGCGGTGTAGCGTGCCGTGTCGTTTTCGGCCTGCAATACAGCCGCCCGTTGTTGCAGCCTCAACGCCTTTTGGGTAGAACGGTTTGCCAGTAATAATCCCAAGACAACAAGTTCCACAAGCCAGATGGTAATCAGCATCCACCATCCTCTTGGCTGAATGGAGAACGGATTGGCTGCTCCCGCCAGTATTTTGGCGCTAACAAGCAGCCCGTAGTTCAGCAACAGGAAGAGCGACATGCCTGCCAGATAGATGACAGGAATTTTCCACCGTGAACGCATATTTACGGCATACTGTGTATTAATCCATGAACTGAGGCGGAGGGTGGCGTATCCCAGCACATTGAATGCCAGGATAAAATAGATGAACGCTCCGCGGGAATAGAGTGCATCGGCAATATGAGGAGACAGATTGGTGTAGTCTACCAGCAGGAAGTAGGAGAACGCTCCTAATCCGGAGAACAGAATGCCGTATATCAGATTATTCCATTTCATGGGGGACAAAGTTATAATGTTTTGGGAAAACTCAATAGCTGTGCAATGCTTTTATCAGGCCGGAGTAGGAGCTTTGTGCCGAAACTTTGGCTTGTACGTAGTTTATTTGCGAGGCTTGCCGGTAGTTTTGGGCTTCAATGACTTCCATGATGGAGATTTTCCCCTCTTCATAACGTTCCAGTGCCTTCTGTTCGTTTTCACGTGCTTTCTCAAGGGAACTTCCGGTGAGCTCCACCTGTTTTATGGCTTGTGCAAGAGAAGTGCGGGCGGTTTGTATTTCGAGGTTTACGTTATCCGTCGCTTTATTGAGATAGTCGTTTGCCATGCCTACTTTCCAGGCGGAAGAGCGTTTTTCATTGCGCCGTTTGCCCCATTCGAAAATAGGAACGGACAACTTGGCGTATATGGCATAGTTAGGATCGAGGTCGGTTTTGAAGTCATAGCCGGGTGAGGAATAGCTGCCGTCTATTCCGACATACAGTTGCGGCTTGTATTTGGAGTCCGTCAGCTTACCCTGGCTTTCGGCTATTTTTATTTGGTCGTGCGCCATAAGCAGTTCGGGACGGTTGCTGCCGTCGGATGCCGACAGGCTGTCGGACGAAAGCACTACGGGAATGGACTCTTGCACTTCGGTCTCGGATTCGAGCGGCATGCCTATCAGGGAGTTGAGCGCCATGCGTCCGGTCTCAAAACTGTTACGTGCCTGCAATACCTGGTATTCGGCTTCATTGAGTTTGACTTCTGCCATGAGCAGGTCTTGAGGGTCGACAAGTCCCGCCTCAACGCGTTCGCGGATAGTGCGCGCCAGTGAAGCGACCGAGTTGCGGTAGTCTGTGGCTATGTTCATCAGTTCCCGGCGGGCTACGGCATTCCAGTATTGCATATCCGTCTGGTAGCATACGGAGGAGTGGAGCAGTTCCGCCTGATGAACATTCATGGATTGTTGGTGCTTTGCCAGCCGGATGGATTCGCGGATGCGTCCGCCGGTGTAGAGGGGCTGCATCAACGAGAGGGATGCGCCGTATTTCATGTCACGCCCTTCGAAAGTGAGAGGATTGCTTTGGGGCAGGTTCACGGTAAGTTCGATGGGATTTCCGGTGTACTGGAAGTTTGCGTCTCCCGACAGCTTGGGCTTTAAATCGGCTTTGGCGGCTTTTATCAGCTCCATGCTGGAAGCTATGTTCTTGTCTGCCGCACGCAAGTCGTGGTTATAGTCCAGAGCCATTATCCTATATTTCTCCAGCAGGGAATCCTGCTGGGAAAATACGGGTTGAACACATAAATAAAAAAGTAATAAAGTATAGAATGTCTTCATGCTTACTTATTGATTTTTATACGATAAAACAGGATATATAATGCCGGAGTGACAAACAGCGTCAGCAAAGTGGCGAATGTCAGTCCGAAGATAATTGTGGCTGCCATGCCGCCAAAAGCAATATCGAACAGCAACGGAACCATACCGAGAATGGTGGTCGTGGCCGCCATTAGTACGGGACGGGTACGCGAAACGGTGGATTCTATCACGGCTGTGTAAGCAGGAACTCCTTCGCGGCGCTGAATGTTGATTTCGTCTATCAGCACGATAACGTTTTTGATAATCATACCCAGTAGTCCCAACCAGCCGGCAATGGGGAAGAAGCCGAAATCGAATCCGGTGAGCAGCATTCCTACGGCGACACCTATCAGTGACAGGGGAAGTATGCACAGGATGATGATGGGCTGGCGGAAGTTGCCGAACAGCGCCACCAGAATTACAATCAGCATGAGGAATGCCAGCGGGAAGTATTTGGCAATCGCTTCCATGGCTTCACCCTGGTCTTTGTACTGCGAATCCCAAAAGAATGTATAACCCGGCGGTAGCGGCATTGCCTCTATCTCACTGCGTATTTCCCCGTGTACCTCTGCCATGGTGTGCCCAGGTTTTACGCCGCACATGGCAGCCATGCTGAGCTGGCGGTTATAGGTACGCATCTGCGGAAATTCCCACGTTGTTTCAATGCGTTCCGTCACTTGCGATAAGGGAGCCGAGCGTTCACCGTTCCATACGGAGAAGTTGCCCAGGGAAGCCGCATCCGTAATGTCGTATCCTTCGGACTTCAGCAGAACAGGGACTTTCTTCTCGTTATCCCGATAGATGCCTACCGGTACACCGTCGCTGATGGATTTGACGGATTGCATCATCTGCGCTTTGGTGATGCCCAGTTCGCCGGCTTTTACCGGATCGTAGACGGGGCGTAGCATCAATGCCATATTTCCCCATTCGTTACGGGCATCCGCTACTTTAGGATTGCGGCGCATGATTTCGATGGCCTGCCCTACGAGCGAATCGAGCACTGCCGGGTCGGGGCCCAGGAAGCGGGCTTCGATAACGGCTTCCGTCAGCGGGCTCAGTTCGAATTTGTTTACTTTGATGAGCGGTCCGGGAAATTTCAGGCGGATAGAGTCCTGCAATGCGGCGTTGAGCCGGCGCGACTCTTCCGATGTATGGCACTTCACAAGCAGTTGTGTATAGTTGGACTGAGGTCCGAATGCTACGTTCGACAGATAATAGCGGGGTGGGGTTCTGCCGATGAAGGTAGATACCATTTCCGCTTCCCCGTGTGTACGGATATATGCTGCCATTTCTTCCGCCAGCTTCCCGGTTTCGTCGATGTTGGAACCTTCGGGCAGCCATACGTCTACGGTAAAATATTGCTTGTCCAGTGCAGGTACGAATACTTTGGGGATGAATTTGAAGCTCCATGCAGAGAGTACCAGCAGTAAGACCATGCAGGCTATTGTGGCATAGCGATGTTTGATGACCCAGTGCAGGGAACGGCGGAACATATTGTAATACTTTCCGTCGAACAGGGCGCTTTTCAACTCTTCCGGCCGGGGACGGCGTACAAATTCCTGAATGAAGAACGGGGTTTGCGTCAGTGCGAACACCCAGCTGAACATCAGCGAAACCCCAATAACGATTACCAGCGAGGAAAGCAGTTCACCGGTAATGTGGGGTGAAAAATAAATGGGCAGGAACGTCAATATGGCAATGACGGTTGCCGCCAGCAACGGCAGGGCAGTGGAGGAACAGGCGCGCATGATGGCAACCCGCTTTCTCATGCCCCGTTGCATGTTTACCAGTGCGGAGTCGGACACCACAATGGCATTATCCACCAGCATTCCCATGGCAATGATGATAGCAGCCAATGACATGCGTTGAAGTGCGATGTCGGTGCATAACATCACTATCAGGGTGGCAAAAATGGAGAATACCAGTCCGCTGCCTATCAGCAATCCGTTTTTGAAACCGATAAAAAAGAGCAGGATTGCCACTACGGTAAGTACGGATATGATGAGGTTGAGGATAAAACCCTGGTTGGCGACTGCCGATTCGTAGCCCTGGTCGTACAGGGTTACAAGTTCGAAGCCTTCGGGCATGCTGTCCGACATCTGTTGGAGCGATTCCTTGACGGCGGCTGCCATATCGACCACATTTCCGGTGGGAACGGTGGAAATGGCGATGCCGACAGCGGGTTGTCCGTTGATGCGCATCAGGTTGCTTGCCGGGGTCTGGTAGCTTTCTTCAATCCGGGTAATGTCCGCAAGCCGGAAATGCTCTCCGGTGCGCGATACGATTGTAAGGTTGCGTATGTCGTCCAGCGAATAGAAATTTCCGGTGGACTCGATACGCAGGCGGTTGGAACCGACGTCTATGCCGCCGGCATCCACAACTTTGTTCTGAGCCTCGAACGCGCGGGCGATGTCGGCCATCGTGATGTCGCTACGGGCCATGACGGAGGGACTTACGGAAATGTCTATCGTAGGTGTCTGTGTTCCGTAAATCTCTACTTTGGCAACATCCTTTACTTTCAGAATTTCATTCTTTATCAGTTTGGCTTCATCTTCAAGTTCGCGGTAGCTGTGTCCGCTTCCGGTAAGCCCGTAAAAAACGCCCAGTACATCGCCGAAGTCATCATTCACAACAGAGGGACCGGCGCCTTCGGGCAGCTTGCTCTGTACGTCGCTTACTTTGCGGCGCAGTTTGTCCCAAAGTTGCTGCATTTCGTCGGCACGGGTTTCTTTCTTTACATAAACGGTGATTTTGGACAGTCCTGCACGGTTCTCCGTTTTCAGGTAATAGAGTTCGCCCAATGCCTGGATGGACTCTTCCAGTACATCCGTAACCTGTGACTGTACTTCCGATGGAGAAGCTCCCGGATAGGGAGTCAATACCAGCGCCTGTTTAATGGTGAACGGAGCATCTTCCAGCTTGCCCATTTTGACGTACGCCAGCAATCCGCCTGCCAATACTAATACCAACAGCAGGATTGTGACGGGCTTTTTCGATAAAAAGTATTTTACCAGTTTCATAATTACTTGTCTTTAGAGGTAATGTCTACTTTCATGCCGTCCGAGAGGAAACGCAGACCGCTTGTTGCGAGGGTTTCTCCTATTTGCAGTCCGTCTGCAATCTGTACCAGTCCGTCGGGCAGCAATTTGGCTACTGTTACTTTACGGCGGCTGACTTGCGATGTGGCAGGATTAACCACCCATACATAATCGCCTGTGGAAGGCCGGTGACAGAGTGCCGCCTGGGAGATGCAGAAACCGGCGGCACTCTCTGCCTGCGGTGTGTCCAGAATCGCTTTGCCGGACATGCCTGCAAGCAGTTTACCACCTTCATTGGGTAATATGGCTGTAAGCAGATAGGACAGATTGTTGCGGGTAGTGCCTTTGGACACCTCTATGACCTTGGCCCGGTAGGTCTGTCCGGGGATGGCGTCGAAGCATATCCGTATGCTGTCCGACGACTGTGCCGCATAGGCTATTTCCTGCGGTACATATATTTCTATCCTTAGCTGATGTATGTCGATAAGGGATACGACCGGCTGGGTTGCCTTGACATCCTGGAATTTTTCGATGTACACTTCACCTACATATCCGGTGAAAGGGGCTGTAAGGCGGGTATCTTCCAGTTCGCATACGGCGGTATCAAAGGCTGTTTTGGCGGAGATATAATCGGCTTTTGCCTTTTCGTAGGTGCTGGCAGAGATGTTCTCTTTCCGGTATAGCGCCTCTATGCGTTCGAATTCGGCCTTGCTTTGGCGGTAAACGGCTTCGGCGCGTTCTTTGCGGATGCGGAAATCGCGCGGGTCTATCTCTGCAATGATGTTTCCTCGTTCGTATCGGTTACCGGCATACACGTCGAAGCGGTCGATAGGCCCGCCTACCCGGAATGACAGTTCGCTGGTGCGGAACGGCCGGGCTATGAAAGGAAACTCTTTATTGCCGTTTTGGGGCAATGCAGTAACTTGGGAAGTGCTGACTGACAGCTCTTGCTTGTCTTGGGTATCCTTGCCGCCGCAAGCATGGAACAGCAGGGCAAGAACAGACAATAGGATAACGGGTACTTTTGTTCTCATATATATATATCATTCTGATTTTTTTCCAAAAGTACGGAAGGACACACTGTTTTGCCGGGAAATAATTTCCGAAGCCGGGAAACTTAACGCTGGAAAAGGGGAAATAAGGGATAAAAGGGGGATGGACCAAAAACGGGAAGAGGCTGATATGTATCTTTTCAGGCACGGGATTACACGGGAAAAGGATAGAGCAAAAACCCGGTGGCAGAAGGTAGAAAAGAACAAAGCGGAGTGAAGGCAAACTGCCTGCTCCGCTTTAAATAAAAAGACATTGAAAAGGGTATTGCAAAGAATAGTTTAGTTCTCGTCCGTTTTAAAGTCAATGGTTTTGTAATATTCGCCGTCGTGCAGACTTTTTACGCGGATATTGAGTCCGGTTTTTCCGGGTATCCGGTCGGCTATCTTATCCAGTTTGAACGAGACAAGCCCTTGTCCCGGCATGAGCGGCTCGTCACCGTAAGCATTCTGGCGGAATTCCAGCGTAATATATCCCTCTTTGTCATTCTTGCCGTCGGATGCTTCGTTGACTATGAGGTTCAGCATATGTTTTTTATCATTGCTGTTGCTGTGGTATAGCTGGTATTGGATGTTCAGGTAGTTGTCCGTAATCCACATATTGTTGATGTTGATGCGGTCGTCGCCGATGCTGTCGGCCTTTTCGGCAGGCATGAAATAAATGTCTTTGGTAAGGATATTCTCTACATGGTTGATTTTGGCATTGTAATCGTAGCCGGTTACTTCTTCATCCAGCAGGTTGAAATATACAAAGGCGCGCTGTCCTTCCACCAGAGTGTAGTTATCCACTTGGGCAGTGTCACCGGGAAACATTTTGGTTCCTTCATCGAGTGCGAAGTAGTAGTCTTTTCCGTCAATTATTCGCACTGTGCCGATGGCGAGCAACGGGTGTTCGTCATCATCCCAATCGTCCAGGCAGGATTGCAGTACGGGGGTGGCGATGAACAACAGCAGAAATGCGGCTAATATCGTTCTGAACTTTTTCATAAGTAGAGGTTTTGTTATTGGTTCTGTTTTAGGTTTTGTATTCAGAAAATGCCGGGATTGCACAAATACTGCTTATAAGAATGTTAAAGAAAATAAAGAATAAATTTCCTATCTGCCGGATGCAGTATTTTTGTGCCCGTTGCATTTATAAGGTAAACACGTGTTAAAAGAGAGGATGGAAGAACAGGTATTGGCAGAACGTTGCAGGCAAGGCGACAACCTTGCCCGCAAAGAACTGTACGAACAGTATGCGGGGCGGATGCTCGGCGTATGTTTGCGTTACGCCGGTGACCGGGAAACTGCACAGGATTTGATGCATGACGGTTTCCTGAAGCTCTTCGACTCTTTCGATAAGTTCACGTGGCGGGGAGAGGGTTCTTTGCGGGCTTGGATGGAACGTGTAATGGTGAATACGGTATTGCAGTATTTGCGGAAGAATGATGTGATGAGCCAGTCCGCTGCCCTGGACGATGTGCCGGAGACGTATGAGGAACCGGATGCTTCAGCGGTGGATACTATTCCTCAAAAGGTATTGATGCAGTTTATAAGCGAGCTTCCCGCCGGTTATCGTACCGTATTCAACCTGTTTGTTTTTGAAGATAAATCTCATAAAGAGATTGCCCGGTTGCTGGGTATCAACGAAAAGTCATCGGCTTCACAACTGGTACGTGCCAAAGCTGCTTTGGCTGCCAAGGTGAAGGAGTGGATGAAAAGAAACGCATAAATGGAGAAACGTATGGAAGATGAATTGTGGATGCGAAAGATAAAGGAGCGGTTGGACGATTATTCCGAACCGCTGCCCGTTTCCGGCTGGGAACGGCTTGAGAAGGATTTGTCCGTTTCGAAGCCTCCGGTAGCCGGAAAACGGCGGATTATACCTTTCCGCCGCTGGGCTGTAGCTGCGGCTGCGGCACTGCTCGTTGCGGTGTCGTCGGTGAGTGTATGGTTGCTCCAAAGCCCTGTGGGAGAGGAGATGCGGAATATGACTGCACCGGCATTGGCTGCCGTGCCGGACAAGCTGCCGGAGCAACAGACGCCTTCAGTACGGACAGAGATAACAGAACCCGACTATCGCGCACAGAAACAGGAATCTCCGGCGGATACGAACCGGCGTTCCTTGCTGGCACAACAACTGAATACCGTAGATGAAACGGAGCGGGAAACGGTCATCCAATCCTTGGGCGCAGAGCAGGAAGTTCAGACTGGGAACGCACAGAACCCGACTGCGGAGTCGGTACGGGTAAATCAGGAAGCAGCAGAAGAAGAGAGAAGGGAAGAGGAGCGTACGGAAAAGATTGAGCGTCGCCGCCCGTCAGGCAGAGACAAATTGCATTTGCCGGTTGGCGGAGCGAAGCGGGAGCAGTCGCGTGGCTGGTCGGTCGGATTGGCAGTAGGAAATACGGGCGGATTGATTTCGGGAAGCAGTATAAGTGAAAGCGGGCTGCTTCAAAACGGACAGAACTTCGGTGTTTCCGGCGGAAGGGTAGACCTCACCACAATGTCTGACGGGATAATGGAAGTGCCGGAAGGGCAGGAGCTTGTCTTTAAAGATGGCATACCTTATCTGCAGAGGAGTTCCGGACAGGTGGTGGACATAGACCATAAACAGCCATTGTCTTTCGGCTTCTCGGTACGTAAAGGGCTTGCACGGGGTTTCTCCGTGGAAACGGGCTTAACGTATACGTACCTCGCTTCGGATGTGAAATTTGCCGGAAGTTCGGAAACGGTCAGCCAGAAATTGCATTATTTGGGTATTCCTTTGCGTGCCAACTGGAACTTTGTAGATAAGAAGTCCTTTATCATGTATGTTTCTGCCGGCGGTGCCATGGAAAAATGCGTTTACGGAAAAATAGGGAGCAAAAACGAAACCGTGAAACCGTTGCAATTCTCTGTAATGGGAGCTGTGGGTGCACAGTATAATATAAGTAGCAGAGTCGGCATTTATGTAGAACCGGGAGTGTCTTATTTCTTTGACGACGGCTCGGACATTGAGACTATACGAAAAGAAAATCCCTGTAACTTTACCTTACAGGGTGGAATACGGTTGACTTACTGATTAAATTGATAGTTGAGAATTAAAAATAGAGAAACGGGCTGCGCTATAAAGTTTTTATCGGTATAAAAACCGGTTTCATTATTATGGCGCAGCCCGTTTCTCTATTTTTAATTCTCAATTTACCACTACTGTGGGAAAGTACTCTTTAAAGAATTTTTCGGCTCGTTCCAGTTGTGCGGGGGTATTCTCTACTACTTCTTTTAACTGATAATCCCAGCCCATAGCTTCGTATTTATGCACCCCTAAGCGGTGGTAGGGAAGTATTTCCACCCGTTGTATGCTTTGGTATTTGCCGAGCTGTTCGCCCATGTTGCGTATGTCTTCTTCAAAATCACTATATCCCGGTACCAGGACATAGCGCAGCCAAAACGGATGTCCCTGTTGTTCCAGCCAGGCAGCGGTGCGCAGGGTTTGTTCGTTGCTGCGTCCGGTCAGGGTACGGTGGCGTTCGGGATTGAATTCTTTGATATCGAGCAATACCAAGTCCGTCAGACTTAACAATTCCTCAACTTTGTCGTTCCAGATTCCGCCGTTGGTGTCAAGACAGATGTGGATGCCGTTTGCTTTCAAGTCTTTGAACAGTGGTATCAATGCCTCTGCCTGCAAGGTAGGTTCACCGCCGGAGAAAGTAATTCCCCCTTTTTTCCCGAAGAAAGCTTTTTGGCTGACAGCCATTTGCAGGATTTCACCGGCAGAAGTAGGAGTACCGCCCTTTACATCTATTGTATCGGGGTTGGCACAATACAGGCAACGGAAAGGACAGCCCTGAAGGAATACGACAAGCCGCAGCCCCGGACCATCGAAAGTGCCCATTGATTCGTATGAATGAACATTAATCATAATAGTGTATTATAAGCAAAGAATGTAGTAAAAAAGAAAGCACGGACTACAGGGGTGTTACTCCGGATTTTTGCTTAATCCGTGAAATCCGTGTAATCCGTGCTTTAAAAGGTTATGTATCCGGTTTACCAATTACATTCTTTCGTGGAAACTGCGGCTGATAACTTCCAGCTGGTGTTCGCGGCTCAGTTTCACGAAGTTTACGGCATATCCGGAAACGCGGATGGTGAGTTGCGGATATTTCTCCGGATGTTCCATGGCGTCTTCCAGCATTTCACGGTTCAGTACGTTCACGTTGAGGTGGTGTGCACCTTTGGTGAAGTAACCGTCCATCATGGTAACCAAATTCTCTACGCGTTCCTCGGCAGTGGGACCCAATGATTTCGGAACGATGGAGAATGTGTTGCTGATACCGTCCTGTGAGTCGCGGTAGCGCAGTTTGGCTACGGAACTCAAAGAGGCGATGGCACCGTTCTTGTCGCGTCCGTGCATCGGGTTGGCTCCCGGAGCGAAAGCAACGCCTTTGGCGCGTCCGTCGGGAGTGGCTCCGGTCTTCTTACCGTACATCACGTTGGATGTGATAGTCAGGAGCGACAGGGTAGGACGGGCGTTCTTGTAAACGGGCAGCTTCTTCAACTCTTCGCTGAAGTAGTACACCAGGTCTACACCAAGGTGGTCTACACGGTCGTCGTTGTTGCCGAAGCACGGGAAAGAACCTTCGATGTCGAAACCTTCCGTCAGGCCGATGTCGTTACGGCGTGCCGTTACTTTGGCGTATTTGATGGCAGACAATGAGTCGATGGCAATGGAAAGTCCGGCTACGCCGTATGCAAGGTTGATGCGCGGGTCTGTATCTACGAATGCCATTTGGGCTTTTTCGTAATAATACTTGTCGTGCATGTAGTGGATGATGTTCATTGCTTCGTTGTAAACGCGGGCAATCTCCGTCAGCACTTTCTTGTAGTTGTTCATTACCTCTTCAAAGTTCAGCGTATCGTGAGTCAGCACGGGGATACCTTTCACCATTACAGTTCCGGTGTTTTCGCAACGTCCGCCGTTGATGGCAAGCAGCAATGCTTTGGCAAGGTTGGCGCGTGCGCCGAAGAACTGGATTTGCTTACCGATGGCCTGGTAGGATACGCAGCAGGCGATACCGTAGTCGTCGCAGTTGCGTACCTCGCGCATCAGGTTGTCGTTCTCGTACTGGATAGAGCTGGTATCTACGGATACTTTGGCACAGAATTCCTTGAAACCTTCCGGCAGTTCGGGACTCCACAGCACAGTCATGTTAGGCTCGGGAGACGGGCCGAGGTTGTACAATGTTTGCAGGAAGCGGAAAGAGGTTTTTGTCACCTTTACGCGACCGTCGTTGAAGCGTCCGCCGATAGCTTCGGTAACCCAGGTGGGGTCTCCGGCGAAGATGTCATTGTAGGATTGCATACGCAGGTGGCGTACCATGCGCAGTTTGATGATGAACTGGTCAATCAGCTCCTGTGCAAAAGTTTCGTCAATCTTACCGTGAGCCAAATCATATTCAATGAAAATGTCAAGGAATGAAGATACATTACCCAATGACATGGCGGCACCGTCTTGTTCTTTTACAGCGGCAAGGTATGCCATGTATACCCACTGTACGGCTTCCTGAGCAGATGTGGCAGGGTGGCTGAGGTCGAGGCCGTAGTATTCGCCCATGGTCTTGATGTCCTTCAAGGCCTTGATTTGTTCTGCCACTTCTTCGCGCAGGCGGATGCGTGCTTCGGTCATAGGACCGGTCAGGTGGCGCAAGTCTTCCTGTTTGGCTTCGATGAGGCGGTCGATACCGTACAATGCCAGACGGCGGTAGTCACCGATGATACGTCCGCGTGCATAGTTGTCGGGAAGTCCGGTGAGGAAGCCCAATGAACGGAACGAACGGATTTCTTCGGTATATACATCGAATACGCCGTCGTTGTGTGTTTTGCGGTAGTGTGTAAAGATGTCTTTTACTTTATCGTCTACCTCCACGCCGTTTTCGCGGCATGCTTTTGCCACTACATTGATGCCGCCGAAAGGTTTGATGGCGCGTCTCAGCAGTTCATCTGTCTGCAAGCCTACGATAAGTTCGTTCTCCTTATCTATATAGCCTGCTTTGTGGGAAGTGATGGTAGATACTGTTGTATGATCTAATGAACGGACACCGTTATTGGCTCTTTCTTCTTCCAGTGCTTTCAGACAGAGGTTCCAGATATGCTTGGTGCGCTCCGTTGGTCCTTGCAGGAAAGATGCGTCTCCGGTGTAGGACGTGATGTTTTTACTAACGAAATCACTTACATTGATTTCTTTGCTCCAAAGCCCGTCAATAAAGGTTTTGTTTAATTCCATAATGTTCTTTTAATAAAAGTGATTAGATATGTTATCCTTTAGAGCGCGCAAAATTACGGAAAAATTTCCGTAATTACACAATAATATGGAGGATTTTTATGTTGAAGAGCATAAAATAGCTATTATTAGGTAGGAAGTACCACCGGGTATTGATTCGTGTCCGTCCGATTAATATCTGTACTCTTATCAACTATTATTATTTATGCTGAAATCTATTCGTCCCACAATAATTTCCCTTTCGTCCGACAGCTGTTTTATTTTCGTCCGACAACTGTTGGACGAAAATAAAACAGCTGTCGGACGAAAAGATTTTAGTAACATTTTATTAGTTCCTTTTATGCCGTATTTTTAGTTTTTGCGGATATGTGAATTATTTTATTCCGGATTTGTTTGCGAATTAAAAAAAGAAGCGCTATCTTTGCACCGCTTTAAGAGAAAAGCACTTCTTGAAAAAGAAGTTTTGGAGAGGTGGCAGAGTGGTCGATTGCGGCGGTCTTGAAAACCGTTGTGCTGCGAGGCACCCGGGGTTCGAATCCCTGTCTCTCCGCAATAAAGGGTGTAAATCAAGCATTTG